>Ga0315274_10000028_pt1 | contig 233212 bp, 269 predicted proteins | sample YL17G02_20_MG_FD_203700 | JGI IMG/M metagenome (GOLD analysis project Ga0315274, IMG submission 203700) | Sediment microbial communities from Yellowstone Lake, YNP, Wyoming, USA - YL17G02_20 | ecosystem: Environmental > Aquatic > Freshwater > Lake > Sediment | place: USA: Wyoming | collected...
CAGTGAGTTAAAGTCTAACTCACTTTTTATAATCAAATGAGAAATAAAAACATACCGCTCGCCAGCCAGAAATTCACTCACTACTAAAGTAGGCGAGTTTTCTTTCGGGGCTCGCTATTATAAAATCTTATAAATAAGAGTCAATTAATCTTAATATGCCAATTAATGCAAACTTTGAATATGCAAATGCTGAAGAAAGATATTATTCTGCTCAAACAGACCAAGAAAAACTTACAGCATTAGAAGAAATGCTCAGAACAATGCCTAAACATAAAGGTTCTGAAAATTTAAGGGCAAATCTAAAAACAAGATATAAAAAAATAAAACAAGAATTAGAAAAAGCAAGAAAAAGCAAGAAAAATAAAGGAAAACAAGGGATTAAAAAATCTGAGATGCAGGCAATCCTTATAGGCTTAACAAATTCAGGAAAATCTTCTATTCTTAAATCAATCACTAATGCAAACCCACAAATAGCAAGTTATGGATTTACAACAACAAACCCAGAAATAGGAACCTTAAATTATCAAGGATGTAATATTCAAATAATTGATTTACCTCCAATAGCATCTCCAAATTTTAACAAAGGGATTATAAATTCTGCAGATACTTTATTAATTGTAATTGAAAAAATAAATGAAATCCCGTTCATCTTAGAACAAACAAAACAAAATAAAGAAGCAACAAGGATTATTATTTTTAATAAAATAGATATGTACAATGAAGATATAAAAAGGAAAATATCTGAAACTTTAAAATCCAAAAGATATAATCATGTAATTATATCTGCAAAAACAGGAGAAGGACTTGAAGAATTAAAAGAAAAAATATTTAAATCTTTCCCAGTGATTAGAATTTATACAAAACATCCTGGAAAAAAATCAAAAAACCAGGACAAACCAGTTGTTCTACATTTAAATTCCAGTTTAGAAGATGTTGCAGAAAAAATTTTACATGGTTATAGCAAAAAAGTAAAATATGCAAAAATTACAGGTCCTTCAGCAAAATTCAAAGACCAAAGAGTAGGATTAAAACACATTGTTCAGGATAAAGATGTTGTAGAATTTGTGACTGAATGATTATTCTAAGCTCTTAATTTTATTTGAGATATCTTTAAGAATATTGTCAACTCTTTTATAAAAAATAAAAGTTATTATTCCGATAATAGTCAAAAGAATACTATAAGAGGATATTTTCTCTGGACTTAAAAAGACTCCAGCAAGGAAGGTAATAAAACTACCCGCTCCGATTATTAAAATAGCATTTAGTAACTGCAAATTTCTTTTATAAGATAAATCCAATACATTCTTCTCTATAACATATTTAATCATCTTTAGTTAGAAGCAATTAGTCCTATACCGAAAGCTATGGAGATTACTCCAAAAATCTTACTTGGAAAATCTTGAAAATTAAAAAGGGAATATACTCCCAAAATTACAGCTCCAGAACCTATTCCCATCTTCCAGGGGTTTATTTTAGCCATAAGAAGACTAATAATATCAAGTTTTTAAAACTAACCAAAATTTAAGCTGTCAAATTAATGTCAGTTTTTAATTAGGATACTGTATACTAAACGTCACTTTTGATTTTTATTCAAAATATTATTATTTTATCATTCTAAATTTAGAAGCCATATTATTAATTAGAAAAATAATTAATAGCATTTATCGAATATAATCTAAGTTATATTATACTTTCAAAAAGAATTTATTGAAATAAAAGGTAAAATAAGTTTTGAGATAATTTTAAGAGATGACGATAATATTACAATATCTTTAATTAGATAGATTTAAAAAAATGGGGTTCTATAATTATTTATGACTAAGAATAGGGTTAAATGGTTTTGGATAGTTGTTTTAATAGTAGTTTTAATAATTGGTTTTGTTTGGATAACAAATAATGAGAAATTAAGTTTGGGAAAAGAGATTTCTTCTTTAAATAATTCTGGAAATGAGATAATTGAACAATCTAATAAAATTGTAGAGGGGAGTTGTCCAGAAGAAATAAACAAAAAAAGCATTTTTGTTTATACTACAGATGTTTATTCTGATGCTCTTCCTTATCGATTACAAGTAGATACTAAAAATTTCGTTCAAAATAAAGGAAGTTTTGATGGGTATTGTAGAGTTGGAAGATTAGAAGGTGAAAATACAAGATATGTTTATTGTGATAGTACTGATAATTATTTTAAATATACACAAAAACAGACTATTGATGAAGAGGGATTTATACATTATGGAAAATCTTGGGATATTATTGTTGTTTTTGATTATATTACTTGCAAACCTGAAGGGAATCCAGAAATTAATGGAGGGATTGTAGATTGGTCTACGCTTTATAGATGTGAGATTATTTCTATGAAATGTAAAGAAGTTTAAAATTAATTATAAAAAATTATCTTTTTACCATATTAGAAATTTAATACACCTTCTCTGCCAACTTTCTTAATTTCTCTTGGTTCATTTTACTTAATAATTTAGAGATTTCTTTTGCAACAGCAATTTTCAAGTCCGAACGTAAGTTTTAAATAGTTAAAGTATCTAATATGAGTATGTATTATAAGTTCATTTCCAAAAAACCAAAAATGAGTGGAAAATTAACAAGGATTTATATCCCTGCAAGAATATTAAAAAAGGTCAAAGGGAAATTTGTGAAAATAAAGATAAATAGAGATGTCGAATTTATAGACAAAATAAATGAAAAAAGATTTGTTATACCTAAAAAGTTGATAGAAAGAATCAAATTTCTCAATAAGAATACAATAAATATGAAAAGGATAATATATGAAAAGAAAGTCAAAAGAGGGATTATTAAAAATAAAAGACTAAATTTGATAGCACTTATTCCAGAAAAAACTCGATCAGGAACTCCGATAAAAATCAAACGAGAAAAAGGTTGCTTAATATGTTTTTGTAAGAGTTTTAATGGAAGTTTAAGAGAGATTAAACTAAATAAAGATGCTTCTTTAGATTTTTGTCGTTTATTAGGTTATTATCAAGCAGAGGGAGCAAAAGAAAAGAGGATAAGAAAGAGAAAAGGAAGACAAGTAGTAATTACAAATACAAATCTAGATTTAATCTCAGACTTTGTTAAACTGAGTGAAGAAATTATTAAGCCAGAAATTTGGAAAGCTGAAATAGGATTAAAAAGAATAACTAACAAAAAAGTAAAATTAACAAAAAATAGATTAATTAAGCTTGGAATTTTGGGCAAGAATATAAAAATAAGAACCGAAGAAAAACTAAAAGATTTCAGTATTCGACTCTTTATATGTTCTACACTTCTTTCTGATATAATCATAAATTTTATGGATACTATAAGAACAAAGCTTACTAAACAAAACCTTGTCAATAAAAATTACTTAGAGATATATAAAAATTTTATGCAAGGTTTATTTGCTGGGGATGGAAATTATAATACTTATAAAAATAAAAAAGGGGGAACGCACTATAAATTAATATTCTATGAAGGAGATAAAAAATATGCAGAAGATTATCAAAAATTATTAAACAAAATAGGATTTGACAGTAAAATATTAAAGATTAAGGATAAAAATTTATACATAGTAAAATGTGTATTAAACTGGAGGTATTTATTGCTCTTACAAGAGATGAAACTCTTTAATTATCATAAGAAACACAAAGAATCCCTGATAAACTCGATTAATAACCATAAAAGATATAAGAGCCACAAATATCTCATTAGTCTAAAGGATAATTTTAATATAAAACAAATTTGTAGTATAATTAAAAAAGATAAAACAACCTGCTATAATTGGATAAAAAGCATGATTGATGAAAATTTGATTGTAAAAAATAAAGTAAATGACTGGTCTATATCAAAAGAGGGAAAAAGGGTAAGGGGCATCTTAACTAAAGTTAAGAGCTTATCTTATAATCATCAAATTCTCTAACTCTTCTAACATCTTCTTTGGGGCTCCTTTAGAAAAATGTTCTCTTGCAGGCTCAAGAATTTTGATTAAATCTTCTGCAACTGCATTTTTTAAATCCATTGGATGCAATTTTTCTTCTGCAAAATCTTTTTCTAATTCACAGTAAGAAGTGTAAGTTATATCCCCGCCAAATTTCTTATCTCGCTTAATCTCTAATCTGCCATTAATAGGAAAAATTAAATTTTTCACCCAATCTAAAATTGGATTAAATTCAATTTCTTTTGCAGGACAAAATGCTTTGTCTATTTTTCTTTTAATTTCATTTTCAGAATCATGAATAAAAATGCATGTATCTGGCTTACTTTTACTCATTTTTAAACTAGACCATAATTCTTGTAATTGTTCTTTTGGAACAGGCCAAACAGGAGGCTTACCTAATCCCAAAATTAAATGATGATGAACAGCAGTTGGTTTAATCTGGTTTCCTTTATTATCCAAAATAGGACAAAAAGATAATTTCATTGCAACATCTCTTGCTATTACTTGAGCTTTTCTTTGATCAAGCCCTGCATGAGGAACATTTATTCCCTGAATAAAAATATCCGCAACTTGCATAGGAGGATAAATTAATTTTGCAAAGTCCACAGCATCTCCTTCTCTTCTCCCTAGTATAGTAATGCTTCTCATCATTCTCGCTAAAGAAGTATTTTTGCTGATGTCTATTACAGTAGTCCAGTATAAATCATTATTATGATACAAATCACTTCCTAAAACAAATTTTAATTTTTGTGGATCCCCGCCTACACATTTTAAACTTGCTTTCATTCCTTCTTTAAAATATCCTACAGCAACTTTTTTTATTATTTCAGGGTTCCCCCCAAGTTTATCATTAATCCAAGAATGCCAGTCTGCTAAAAAAATACTACAATCCATCCCTGCATTCATAAAATCTTTTACTTTTAACATGCACATTAACCCAGTCCCTAAATGTATTTTACCAGAAATCTCAAAACCAATATAATGTTTTAATTTATTCCCCTTTTTCAACATCTCTTTTAATTCATCTTCTCCAAGTATTTCTGCAGTATTTCTTTTTATTAATTCAAATCTTTTCTCAAAACTTAATTCTTTTACCATAAAAAAACAAACAATAAACGCTTATTAAAGTTTTCCATATTTTGAAATTTCTTCAACTAACTTAGAATTAATACTGCATTGTAAATATTTCTTAGTTATTTTAACAGCATTAGCTATTGTTTTTGCATCAGACCTCCCATGACAAATCATAATATTTCCATTAATTCCTAATAAGGGTCCTGCAGCATAATTTTCATAGCTTAATTGCTTCATTATTCTTCTTAAAGGAAGGAACATCCCCAAATATGCAAACCATTTTAAAACAAAAAATTCTTTTTTAACTTCTTCAAAAATACATTTAGAAACTGTTTTAATTGATTGCTCTACTCCTTTTAAATGAATATTCCCAGTGTGCCCGTCTGTAACAACTACGTTTCCTCCATCTAAATCTTTTATAAAATTGCCTTCAAAATATTCTGAAGAAACATTATATCCTGCTTTGCTTGGATCTGCTAGTCTTTCAATTAATCTTCTACTTTTTCTTATAAATCTATTTCCTTTACCCCTCTCTGTTCCATTAGTTAAAAGCCCTATTAAGGGTCTTTTAATTCCTAAATATCCTTGGGAATAAACTTTCCCCATTATTGCAGATTGGTACATATTTTCAGGAGTAGTAAAAACATTGGCTCCAGAATCAATCAAAACATTATTTCTAGGCCAATGAGTGGGGATGGCTGCACTTAATATTCCTGGCAACAAACCCAACCTCCTTGAGGCATGTGCTGTCCCTCTTGTATCTCCTGGGGCTATAACTGCATCCACCAATCCATTTTTATGCATTTCTACTGCTTTATAAATTGAACTTTCTTCTCTTTGATCTCTTTGTTCAGAATCCCAAGTGTATTTTGCAAATTCTACAGATATTTGTTTAGGAAGTGAATTTATTTTAGGCAAGGTATATTTAACTTTTTCTAAAAACATCCTTCCTAACTTATACTGTGAAAGCGTTCTACTTAACCAATCTTCTCTAGGTAATTTATATTCTTTAGGAATCTTATCTTCCCCAGCAACCAAAATTAATTCTAGGTCTCTATTTTTTCTTATAGCCCTTCTGGCACCCTTCAAAATCTCACCAAAACCTTCATCACATCCTGTTGCTTCAATTGCTATCTTCATAAAAACTCATAACCAAAATCCTTAATAAACATTATTATATTAATCTTATATGAAAATTAGTTTACTTAGCCTTTTCTTTGTAATTTCATTAATTGGGGTCTTTTTACTTTTGATTCTCTCAAATATTTTAGAGCCAAGATTAATAAGCATAGAAAAAATTAATGACAAACTTATAGACAAAAAAGTAAAGGTTCAAGGAGAAATATTTAATATAAAAACATATAAAGATTCAGATTTTCAAGTAATCTCAATAAAAGATAAAACAGGAAAAATTGATATTACAATAGATAAAATTTTGAATTTAAAAAATAATCAAACAATAACAATCATTGGTAAGGTAACTCAGTACAAACAATATTTGCAAATTCAAGCAGATAAAATTCTTTTAAAATAATTTTATCCATGATTTAGTGAGATACTGTATACTAAACGTCACTTTTGATTTTTATTCAAAATATTATTATTTTATCATTCTAAATTTAGAAGCCATATTATTAATTAGAAAAATAATTAATAGCATTTATCGAATATAATCTAAGTTATATTATACTTTCAAAAAGAATTTATTGAAATAAAAGGTAAAATAAGTTTTGAGATAATTTTAAGAGATGACGATAATATTACAATATCATTTAGTGAATAACCCTATAAATCTAAGACTCTTAGGCTCATTAAGCTGGTTGAGATGTATCTCTCTAAACTAATTATTAATAAAAATCAAATTAAAACCTAAAAATATTTACTAAAAAATTATCAAAAAACAAATTCAAATCTTCCACTTTCCTTTATCTTGAACAACCTTTCCATCCAAAATAATCCTAGATTTTTTCATATCTTTAACAATATCCCAATGAATAGCAGAATCATTTCCTCCTCCATTTTCTTTATAAGCCAGTCCTAAAGCAAGATGTATTGTTCCTCCAATTTTTTCATCAAATAATAAATCTTTAGTAAATCTATTAATTTTTGGATTCATCCCAATTCCAAATTCTCCAACATAACTTGAATTTTCATCTGTTGCAAGCATTTGTTTTAAAAAATCTTCATTTTTATCTGCTTTGCTTTCAATAACTTCCCCATTTTCAAATTTTAAATAAATTTCAGTAACCTCTTTTCCACCTCTTATTGCAGGGTATTCAAATTTAATAAACCCATTTAAACTCTCGCGAACAGGAGCCATAAAAATTTCTCCACCAGGCATATTTTCTTTTCCATCATCAATAACAAGTTTATCTCCATGAATCTCAAACTTTAAATCAACACCTTCTCCTTTTAACCAAACTTTTTTTCCTTTTCTAAATTTATCTGCAATTTTATTGATTTTTTTGCTTATTCCCCTCCAATTCTGCAAACAAGCAGAATAAAGAAAATTTTCATATTCAGTTAAATCCATTTCAGCTTCTTGAGCAAGAGCCATGCAAGGAAATCCAACAGTGCATCTGTAAATTTTTGGCTTTTCATTGCAAATATAATCTGAAATTGGATGAACAATTTTTTCTCTTGCAGTTATTTTTTCAGGATTACAATTAGTTAATTCTCTTGTATTTGATTCTGTAGAAATTCCAATATATTTATGTGCATTTTTAACAATATAATCAAATTCATCTGGAAATTTTTCTAATTGCTCTTTATTAGCATATTTATAGAAAAATGGAGTCAAACCAGAAGGCCTGAATCTTAAAATAGGGTGGGCTCCTCTTAAAATAACTTCTTTATACAATGCAACTACAAAATCCCTTGCTTCTTCTGTTCCAGAAATAATAACTTTTTCTCCTTTTTTAACAAACACAGAATAATCTACAACTAACCTTGCTAAAGCTCTTGTTCGTAAGTCGGTTGGCATTTTAACAGCTCTCCAAGGTTACCAGCCTAACTTTATTTCTTATGTGAATATCATATGAGTATATTATCATATGCCCTAAAACAGATGTCAGAGAATTTGCCCTTTTGATTATTGAAGTAAATTTCCCAGAAACTAAAAAATATCTTAAAGAAGCTCTTAAATTATTTGCACTTGAAAAATCTAAATTTTCAATTTCTATTTGTCCATTTCCTAAATCTTTTTTATTATGGCAGTCAGAAACAGCTATCCAATTTATCTCAAGTTGTTTTGCTATTTCATCTGCTTCTTCTATAGAAGGATTTACCCCAAGTTTAAATCTGAGCAAGGAATTCTCATAATTCATATTTTTAGCTTCCCAAACATCAATTAATTCTTTATACTTCTTTAAATTTTTTATTCCAATACCCAAGAACACAGGAGCATGCGCGGCATCTGAAACACCTCCTAAACTTTTTATCTCCTTCAAAGCTGTTTCTAATTCTAATCTGCTTGGAATTATTTTTCCATAATTTAAGCCAATAGCAATAATATGCCCCTGTTTTGTTAAAACTTCCTGCCCTTTTATTATCTTATACAACTTTTTATCATCTGCAAATTCAAGAGCATTATCTATTTTTTTGACAAGAGTATACTCCCCCAATCTTTCTTTATCCTTGATTTGTAAGGTTAGCTGTTCATAAGCATCTTTCCATCCTCCTTCTGACCCTCCATTTGCAAGAACTATTCCATCCAATCCTTCCTTTTTCATAGCATTAAGAATATATTTAAGGCTTCTTTCGTGTCTTTCCAAACTATACTTTCCTTTATCCCAATTTGTAAAAAAATGGGTGTGCAAATCATATTTTTGAGGCATTTTCAATTTTAATAAATCACCCCCTCCCCAGAAATCACCCAACTAGCTAATTAATATAATCTTTTTAAATATTGCTGTAATTAAGAATTTATGATATTATATTTAATTTTAGCATTAATTATAGGCTCAATCACAGGCTTTTAAAAATTAATTTATATTTAGATTATTTATTCTCCACCAAATAATCTTTTAAACCATTCAACAATTCTTTTTATCAAACTCTCACTAATACATTCTCCCCCAATACAAACATTGCTCTCACACTCAAAATTATTTTCACAAGTAGAATCTGCTTTTAATTGTTTGGTAAATTTATCATTATCTATAGAACAATATTCTCCTGATTTTATATAACCAAAAGGATAACATTTATTATCTTCTAAACACCCATTACAAAGAGCATTTAATGTTTCTTCTGGTATGTTTTCAGCTTCTTTTGGTATTTCTATTGGCCCTGTTTCTTCATCTGGCTGTATTTTAGACAACAATGACCATTCAGATTCTCCATTAAAATATCTTAAAGTAACTACATTGCAAAAAGCATCTTTTGAAACATGATAAGTGCTTGATTTGTATTGATTTCCTTGTTCATCTTCAAATTGAATAAACACATCATAATCTAAAGGCAATGCATTTGTTAAATAATGTTCTTTTGTATATCCTCTCTGCCCAGGACCATTATATCCTTCTTTATTTTTATATTTGTACATAACTCTAAAATTTGTTTTTATATCTGAAATAATTGATATATCTGCTTGAGGCCAAGCATATGCTTTTCCAATATCAATTTCACTTTTTCCTGTAACATCTATAACATCTTCTTCAGCATCAAATCTATCTTTTCTTAAAGCAAAACCATAAGTATATTTTAATTGCCCGCTTTCCCAAAACTCATAATTCTTTTGCAGTACAATATTATCCGCCCATCCATGGCATTTATCTAAAAATGCCCAAGCTCCTCCAAAATCAGCACTTGCAATAAACTCAAAACTTCCATTAGCATCTGTTACAACCTCATCAGGAGAAAATTCATAAGCACTATTTAATCTCGCATCAGCTATTGGCTCATTAGTCATTCCATCAACTAATTTCCCTTTAATCTTTATTACTTTTCCTCTTTCTTCTAAAGGGAGCTCTGGAGGTTCCTCTGCTTCAGGATTTTTCTGCTCTGGTGAAAGAGATTTTCTTGCCAAATGTTCTGGAACTAATGCCTGTTCATAATCTAAATTAGGCCAACCATGAGCATGATTAGTATTTGCATAATAACTAGAACCATCTTCTGATATCCAATAATACTCTGCATAAGTTGAATTCCCAGCAGAAGTTGAAGCAGGAAGATATATTTTTCTTTCATTTCCTAAACCATCAATTAAAACAACATTTGTTTCAGGCCTGTTCCATGAAAACTCTACCCAAACAGCCCCGCTTACTTTATCTTCACTTCTTCTATTTTCTTCACCATACCATTTTCCCTGATGATATGCTCCTAAATTATATTGAGCACTAACTTGATAAACACCAAATCCCAAATTCGCAACATCAAAAGGGCTAACAGATTTTATTTCTTTAATATTTCTAAGAATCATTGGCTCTTCAGCACTAACAAAACTAATCACAATTAAAATAATAAACAGACTCAATAAAATCCTCTTTTTCATAATATAGTAATAAAAATACTTTATATAAATCTTTTTAAAAATCAGTACTGTCAAGATAATATGATATAATTATCTCTGACAATATCCGCTCAATCAGTTAAATAAAATCCCTTATTATAAAATAAACCCTTAAAAAAATCTTTTATTCCTTTAAAAAAACTTGGTTTCTCTTCAGCAAGTTTAGTTTGTCTTTCAGCAATCAAATCAGATTCTATTCCTGATTCAGGTTCTAATTCAAGTTCTATTTCTTCACAAACTAATTTTCTTTGGCACTCTCCTGTATATGCACCATAATTCTGAGAATAAAGCTTTGCATATTCATTTGAATCAAAAATATTAATAACTCTATTGTCAATTACATCAAGAGGCCCGCAATACTTCTCTATTCCATAATTTAAATCATATTCTCTTGCAAAATCCACTTTATCCACATAGTCTACTTTTCCATCAGCATTAAAATCTGCAATATTACATTCCAAAATACCCTCATTAACAATATTTCCAGTAAATTTACCATAAAAACTAATTACAAAAAACCCTAAAATAAATGCAATTAAAATGCCAACCTCTTCTTTTTCTATATTTATTCTAAAGATGCTAAATTTATAAATCTTCTGCAATTTAAAAATTTCTGAGAAATTTTTGATGTTTAAAGAAGACTGCTAAACAGAACCATCTTAAGATCATTAATAGATAATTATTATTTCATTCCCAATTTTTTAATAAGTCAGATCCTAAACTTTTTTCTAAAATTTAGAGTAAAACTAAAGCTCTCTTAGGATAAACATTTAGAAAATAGAAACATTTAAATATATTGATAATCTAAATATATAATGGCAACAATAACATTAAATGTAAATAATGAAATAAATAATGAATTTAGAAATGCAGTAAAGTCGAAATTTGGAGAGGGAAAAGGAAAACTCGGGAAGGCTATTGAAGAAGCAATAAAAAAATGGATATTTGAACAAAAACAAAAAGAAATCACAGAGAGGCAACTTAAAATAATGAGGGAAGGAATTTGGTCTCAAAAAAATTATAGATTCAACAGGGAGGAAATATATGAAAAAAGAGGAAATATTTCTTGTTGACACAAATATAATAGTTTACGCATATGAAAAAGAAAATAGTTTAAGAAAAAAGAAATCTCTTGAAATTCTGGAAAAATGCTATAAAAGTGAAATAATTCTTGCAGTCTCAAATCAAAATTTAGCAGAATTCTCTGTTGTTTCTTTAAAAAGATTAAAATTAGATGCAAATACAGTCAAAGATATTATTAAAGATATTTCAAATTTTGAGGGTTTTAAAAAGATTAATTATAAAAGAAAGACAATTCTTTCTGCCATAGATATATTAGAGGAATATAAAATGTCTTTTTGGGATTCTTTAATTGCTGCAACTATGATTGAAAATGGGATTTTAAGTATTTATACAGAAAACTCAAAAGATTTCAAAATCCCCTCACTCAATGTAGTTAATCCTTTTTGCTGAGTATAATATTTTATAAGATTACAATGATAATCGAACTTATTATCGCTCTTGTCGTCGGAGTAGCAATTGGCAGCATCACAGGCCTCGCTCCAGGCATCCACATAAATCTTGTTGCATTTTTTCTTCTAAGCCTTGTAACAGCAGGATATTTTGCAGGAATTTCTCCAATAATCCTGTGTGTTTTTATTATAGCTTTATCAATTTCACATACATTCATAGATTTTATTCCTTCAATTTTTCTTGGTGCTCCTGATGAAGATTCTGTCTTAAGTGTTTTGCCAGGCCATGAAATGCTGATAAAGGGGCAAGGGTATGAAGCAGTTCTTCTTACACTAATTGGAAGTGTTGTAGGAATTATTTTAATTTTATTATTTACTCCTTTATTTATTTTATTTCTTCCAAAAGTTTATGAAAGTGCAAGACTAATAATGTTTTTTATTTTAATCCTTGCTTCTTGTTTTTTATTTTATTTTGAAAAAAATAATAGATTATGGGCAATAATAATATTTTTCCTTGCAGGTTTTTTAGGAATTGCTTCAATGAACCTAAATTTAAAAGAGCCTCTTCTCCCTCTTTTAACAGGATTATTTGGAGCATCAAGTTTAATAACAAGTATATCAAAAAAACAAAAACTTCCAAAGCAGGAGATTATAAAATTAAGACAGTTAAAAATCAAAAAGAAAAGCATAGCAAAAAGCATATTTGCTTCAATAATAGCAAGTCCTTTATGCTCTTTTCTTCCTGGATTAGGAAGCGGCCAAGCAGCTGTTATAGGAAGCGAAGTTACAGGAGATTTAAACAGAAAAGAATTTTTAATTCTTTTAGGCAGTATAAACACAATTGTCATGGGGTTATCTTTTGTAACTCTTTACACAATTCAGAAATCACGCACAGGAAGTGCTGTTGCAGTTTCAAGACTGCTTGAAACTTTTTCAATAAGCAATTTATATATGATCCTTATTGCAATTTTCATCTCAGGAATTTTAGCTTTTTTCCTAACAATTTTTCTAGCAAAAATATTTTCAAAAAATATTTCAAAAATAAGTTATAATAAACTTTCATTAGGAATTTTAATTTTTCTTTCATTTATAATTCTAATTTTCTCAGGATTTTTAGGATTTTTTATTTTTATTATCTCAACATTTACAGGATTAACCTGCATTTATGCAGGAGTTAGAAGAACTCATTTAATGGGATGCCTATTGCTCCCTACTCTTTTCTTCTATTTTTTTATAAAGAATTAAAAACACTAAAGCTCTTTGATTTTTTCAGCTTATGATTTTATATTATCTTCTATAATTTCCAATATTTCTTAATTTTCTATATATTTTTTCCAATCCCTCTTAATTTCTCATATCTTTTTTCTAATAGATCTTCTATTTTTATGTTTTTTAAATTTCCTAAATTCTTAATAATATATTTTTTAACATTATCAAAAACCAAAGCATGGTTTCTATGAGCACCTCCAATCGGCTCTTTAATTATATCATCAATTAATTTTAATTTATACAAATCCCTGCTTGTTAATTTAAGCGCTTCAGCTGCCTCGTCTGCATACTTCTTATCCCTTCCCAAAATTGCAGCACATCCTTCAGGAGAAATAACAGAATAATAAGAATATTCAAGCATTGCTAATTTATCTCCAACCCCAATTCCCAAAGCTCCTCCGCTTCCTCCTTCTCCAATAATAATAGAAATTATTGGAACTTCTAACCTTGACATTTCCATAAGATTATGAGCAATTGCACTTCCCTGCCCTCTTTCTTCTGCGCCAACACCAGGATAAGCTCCAGGAGTATCAATAAAAGTTACAATAGGAATTTGATATTTTTCAGCAAATTCCATTTTTCCAATTGCTTTTCTATATCCTTCAGGATTTGCATATCCTGCCTTAACTCTTATTTCTTCTTCAAATAATCTCTTTTTTTCATATTCTATTTCCTTCTTTCTGCCATCATGTTCACATCTTTTTAGTTCATCTTCTAAAATTTTTATTTTTCTATCTAAATTTATTGTTCCTCTCTTATTCTGCCCAACAATCATTACTTTTTCTTTTCCAATTCTTCCTAATCCTGTTATAATTGCTCTGTCATCTCCAAAACATCTGTCTCCATGCAATTCTTTAAAATCATAAATTATTTTTTCTAAATAATTTTGAAAAATAGGACGATTAGGATGTCTTGCAACCTGCACAATTTGCCATGCATTTAAATTAGAATAAATCTTTTTTAATTTCTGAATCCTCTTGCTCTCTAATTCATCAATCTCTTTAGAATAATCAATTCCTCTTGTCAAACTTAATCTTTTTAATTCATTAATCTGAAAATCAATATTCTTAATTTTATCTTCAAAACCAAGATAATTCATATCCTTATCTATCTCCATAAAAACTCAATAAAAAATTCATTAATAAAAACTTGTTGAGTTGAATATAATCATTAAACATCATTTAATAAGATGTTTAATGTTGTGATTATTTTGATTTATTTAATGTAATTATTTACAAGAAATACATTCTTTCCAGCATCCACCACATAATTTTTCTTCAGGCAATCCTATTGCAGAAACCATACCTTTTCCACTATATTTTGGATACTTCAAACTAGTTAATCCTAAGTCTCCTCTTATAAAATCAATCATTTTCAGATACTTCTCAGAATTCTCATCTAGATAAGGAGAAATATCAAACTCTTTCTTTCCTTCTACTTCTCTCATAGCTCTTCTTGCAGCTAAATCAAACAAATCTTTTGATCTTGAAAAATTCAATTTTGTACATGTGAAAATTAAAGGAGGACAAGAAGGCCTCATATGCACTTCTCTTGCACCATAGTCAAAAAGCTCCTGAATTTTTTTCTTTAACTGTGTAGCTCTAACAATAGAATCTTCAGTAGATAATATACTCATCAAATAAATCAATTCTCTTACAGGAATTAATTTCATTTTAGCAAATAAATCCCTAGTCTCTTGTTTTCTAGGCATAAAACTTCTTTGCCATGTATTAGTGTATTTAATATAAGGTCTCATAAAAGGCAATCCACTAGCATGACTATAACCAAGCCCACTCCCAATTCCAGAATCAGGAATTCCAGTAACAAAATCTACTTTTAAAATTCCTCTTTCAAGATCTTCTTCATCAGCTTCTGCTAAAAGCCTTCCAAACTTATATCTTGTAACTTCTGAATTAATTCCTTCATAACAAGAAGCAGGATTACCATAATAGATATATAAAAAATCACATATTTTTAATACAACCCCCGGTTTTTTTAATTGCTCATAACCTTTTTTTGTTATAATTCCAATTTCTCCAGGCCCAAGATAATTATATCCTTCTAAACCAAAACCTGTATTAGGAAAAGCACAAGTTTCTAATGTTGCTGCTGTTGCACCATCTTTCTGTTTAACAACAATAGGAGTTGTGCCAATTTTGTCTCTTGCTACAATAATCCCTTCAGGAGTCAACAACATTATTGAGCTAGAACCATTAATAGAATTCTGCATAATCTCAACTCCATCAACATAATTTTTGCCTTGATTAATCAAATCAGCTATAACTTCGATAGGGCTGGGTTTTCCGTCAATTTTTTCTGCAGAAAAATGAACCCCTCTTTTATAAGATTCTTCTACTAATTCATCTAAATTATTTATTTTCCCAACATGCACAATAGCATAATTCCCAAGACGAGATTTAATATCTAATGGCTGAGGCTCATAATCACCTATAACCCCAATAGCCATATTTGTCCTCACATTTCTTATAAAACGAGAAAATTGTGGCCTAAAAGGATGTAACAAAATACTTTTAACATCACTTTGAATTTCTTTTCCATCAAAATAAGCCATTCCCCCATATTCTGTTCCTAAATGAGAATGATAATCTGTTCCATAAAAAACTTTCTCAATACATGCTTTATCATCTTCCCCAACAACACCAAAAATACCACTCATCTTTTTCTCCTTTTTTCAAAGAAAAAAACAAAACTGGGTTTTTAAATTAAACTATAATTAAAAATATATAAGTAAGAGATATAGAAAATAGGAAAATTTAAAATCTTAGCATCTTAGATTATTTATGGAAGATTGGAGTAACAAAATAATTGACTTAACAAAAATCAAAGATAAGCAAGAATTAAAAAAAAGATATGAAGAATTAAAAAAACAAAAAAAAGTTGTTGCAACAAGCGGATACTTTGACCCCTTGCATCACGGACATGTAGAACTCTTCAAATTATCTAAACAACTCGGAGAGTATTTGATTGTGATAATTAATAATGACAATCAAACACTTCAGAAAAAGGGATATGTTTTTATGCCTGCAGAAGAAAAAGCAAAAATTATTTCAGAATTAAAGTGTGTTGATGAAGTATTTATTAGTATTGATGAAGACCAAACTCAATGCAAGACTTTAGAATACCTAAAACCCCATATATTCACAAAAGGTGGTGATAGATATGCATATGAAATTCCAGAAACCTCTATCTGTAAAAAATATGGAATACAAATAATTGATGGTGTTGGTAAAAAAATCCAAAGCTCTTCTGAGTTAGTTGAAAAAGAAAAAAGAAAAAGTAACAATCATTAACCTTTATTTTTCAAAACCACTTATCCATGTTTTCTTGCTTCTCAGTTTCTTTTCCAAAAATGCTTTCAATATATTTTTTTGTTAATTCTAAATCTTGAGTTATATATGGAGGAACATTAAAATTTCTTGTTAAACCTAAAGCAGGCTCTAAATACTTTACAATGCTTCCATAAGCAATTGTAAAAATAAGTTTTGGATTCCCGCATTTTTCACATTTACCATTTAAAGGAGGCCTTCTGTAAATTTCATTGCACTTCCCGCATCTGAAAGCTTGTTGAGAAAATTTTCTCAGGTTTCCTTTTAAATCTCTTATAAAATGCCTGTCAATAATTAATCTTGCAACATCTCCTTGGTCAACACTCCTTAATTTCTCACACAATACCATTTGTGCTTCAACCTTTTCTTTCATAGTAGGGAGTGTTTTATAACTGCTACAGGTTGCCCCTAAATTAAAATTCTCTGTATTATGAGTAAAACCAGTATGAATAAAAGGATCTTCTCCTCTTCCAATTCTTTGTCTAACCATCTCAATATTAATTTCTCCAGAGTGAAGTTTTTGTTCTGCTTTTTCATATAACTCTAAAGGATATTTTTCAACTAACTCAAAATCAAGAATTTGATCATCAACTTCTTTAGCATTAATTTGCCCGTTTAATACTAAAGGAGCATCCTGAGTCCCCCCTCTATGTGCAGGCAAAAATTTTCTTGAAAAATTTATTAAAACATCTAATAATAAAATAACCGCGGACTCATCTCCATCACAATTTTTTGTAACAATATTATTCGCAACAACCAAATGATTTTTATTATTTACATTCAAGCAATAGCTTTCTTTTTCTCCTATAGGCTCTATAGACACAATCAGATCTTTTATGAGCCCCTTATATCCGATCTTTACCTCCTTAGCTATTATTAAACAATCTCCTTTTCTAAGATCTGATGCTTTTACTAAATTATTATCTACTAAAAATTTATGATTTTCTGTAACATTTATTTTTTTACCTAAACTTGTTTTAATTTCAAACATTGGAAGTTTAGTATGTTTTGTAAAATTATTAATCCTCACCTTTATTAATTTTTTTCCATCAAAACCAATTGTCTCAAATCCCTCAACCTTTTTTTCTTTTGTCCCATAATTATCCACAATTTTTTCAGGATTTAATTTTTCAACTAATTCCCCAATTTTAATATTTTTCCAAACCTTGTTTTGTTTTATAGGAATATAAGTGTTGTAATCAAAACAATCTCTTCTCATAGCAGCATGCATATAAGGGCTAGCAAATAATCCTTGAACTTTTGAAAATCCAATAATTCTTCCAATAACTCCTGCACAATTATGCGGAGCCATGCAAACACATAATTTTCCAATTAAATCACTTCTTTTTTCAATATTATAAAATGCAGGCAGATTATAAAACTTAATTAATAATTCATCTATAAATTTAGAAACATTTATAAAAACATCATCTGCTTTTTCATCTCCTGCTAAATTATTGCAAGGAATTATAATATCATGAGGTTTTAATTCTAAAATTTGGTCCTCATTAACTAATTCTTTTCCATGCTGGTCTTTTGTATATCCTAATTCTCTTAATTTATCTAAACTAACCTCAATTTCTTTGGGTTTAAAATGAGTAACAGGCAATTCAGTCATGTCATACCTTATGGTACCATCTTTATTAACACAAAGATTATATTTTGATCTTAAAATTCCTTTTACAAAATTTTCTATATTATGGTTTTCAGAACTAGTTCCTCTTACTCCTTTTATTAAAACAGGCATGTCTGTTTTTAAATAACCTAATTTTTCTCTTGCTTTTTCAAAATAATGTTGCATATCAATTCTAAAGGGCTTATATTTAAATCCAATCTTGTGCTCCTCGCATTCAGAAGTATTAATTTCAGATTTGCACATCTTACAATAATATTTTTGTTCAGTTCTTTCATTACAAATTTCACAAACCCTATAAATTGTCTCTGTATTGCATTTGTTACAATAATAAAAAGGAAATTCTGCTTTTACAAAACCTTTTTTAAGTGCCTCATTCGCACTTCTTAATCTTCCACCTTCTTCTCCAATAGGGAATAATACACTTGGGCTTCCAGTTAATTTCCTAAGCTTAGCTTTTTCAGGCCTTCCCATTCTGCTTCCAATAAATTCCCCTGCCTTATCTTTAATTTTAAATTTAGAAATTTCATTTATTGCTGATAATACTACCTCTCCTTCTTTAACCTCAGTTTGTTTTTCTTTTAAATTATTAATAACCAGATATCTATCTAAATAATTCTTAAAATCAAACTCAATTTGCAGTTCTCCATTATAATCTTTATCAAAACCCAAATTAATAAGTAATGCTTTTGTTTCATTTTTATCTAAAATAACATTCTCAACTCCTACTTCATGAGCCACTCCAAGTAATTCTAAAGCCCTTTTACCAATTTGAAATCTTATTTTTTCAGTTTTATTATAAGGAAATAATAATTTCTCATTATTAATACGTGAATGTTGAAACCAATCAATAAACCCTAAAAATTCATCCCAGGTTATTTGAGTCCAATAATAAATATAAGATGGATGTAATGGAATCTTATATTCCTTAGAAATTTCAATTGCTTTTTCAATGCTTATATTAAAATAATCTATAGCTTCTTTTTTCACTTGCTCAATCTCTTCTTTTTTTTCTTCTGTTTTCTTATTTTCAATAGCTTTTTCTAAATCCAAAGCCCACCATTCTTCAACATATCCAGGAGTAATTAATACAGAATTTCTATTAATAACATCACCTAAAGGAAATAAAATATCTCCTAAATAAATTATTTCTTCAATTTCATTATAAAGCAGTTTAGTCTCTTCATAATTATTCATTTTTTTAACACTTTGATTTTTAAACTTAACAATTGGCCCATCTATATCATCACAAAGAGTTACAACACATCCTTTAGTTGGTTTTTCTATTTTCAATTGAGTTCCTGTAGCAAGAAAATCATTTGTAACAGCCATTGTTGCAGGATGAACACTTACAGCAGAAAAACCAGCAACTCTCCCTCTTCCATACCTAAATCTAAATCCTTTTCCAGGATATCCAAACACAGGCCTTCCTGCAACTAAATCTTTAATATAAGTAGGGCTTGCGTCTGTTTTTCCTAAATTTCTTTGTTCATGTAATTTAACATATTCATCTAACCACCCCCAATCATTAATTTTAAAATTATTTTTTTGTAATTTTTTTAAAATTCTCAATCCTTTTGCAGCTTTTTGAGCAATTCCTTCTCCAATAGTCAAACACATTCCCCCTCTAATAAAATCAGATTCTACTCTTGCTAAATTTTTATAATTTGAGACCTCTCTTTTTTCAGTTGGCTCCCCAGCAATTTGAATTGGACAATTTTTAGCAATAAAATAAGCTTCATCTTCACTAGGTAGGTATTGTAGATTGCTAACTCTTTCATGAAAATCATATAATTCTGTAACAACTCTTCTGCATTCTTTTTCAGTAGGATCATATTTTGCATAACCAAATACCTGCCTTAAATAGTCTATTAAAATAATCACTACACATGCAGCAGTTGTTCCTGCACTTCTAATTGGCCCTGAAAAAAATGCTTTTAAATAAGTTTCACCAGTCTGAGTTTTTCCAGCTCTTACCTCTGTAAACCCCTCAATAGGGGAGCTTACAACTCCAAGTGTATTATAAGCAAAACCAACTCTAATCCCAGCGTCAATTGCTTCTAATTGAGTTTTAAACTTGCAATATTTTTCCTGAGCAATCTCTCTTGCAATTGTAAAACTTACAGAATTATCTAAAGCACCATATTGTTTTTCTAAATCTAAAATACGATTAATAATATTTTCATCATCTAATTGAGGATATTTTGTAGCAATTAATTTAACAACTTTTGAAGCCATAGTTAAAGCAAGAGGAACTTCAACTTTATCAACAGGATCAAGCCCCATAGCCCTTGCTTTTTCAGCAATAGAATAACTTTTTTTTATTTCTTCACCAAGACTTGCAAAATATTCCTCTGTTTCAGGCAAGAATCCAGAATTATTTTTATTTTTTAATTTTATTTTATTTAATTCATTAATTTTCTCCAAAATTTCATTCCAGTTTTTAGCTCTTATGACATTCTCATGTTGGATATTCTTATTATAAAGAGAATCCAACAAAATAACTCTAACCCCTATTTCAGCACATTGTAATGCAATATCTCTATAATCTTCAATAAGAATATTTATTCCCAGGTTATTACAGATTTCTCTTTTATATATTACCTTATCTTTATCATCTCTGCAATGAATCAATTTAATTTTTTCTCCAGGAAAATGTTTATCAAAAAATCTCTTTGTTTTTTCTTCCCACTTAAGAGGTCTTGCAGTTATAATATATACTTCATTTTCTTTTGATAATTGTAATATAGCCTCTTTAGCACCCTCTATTAAAGGCATTTCATCAAAATCATCTAATAAATAAAACTCATTCATTAGCTCCCAACCTTCTTCTTTAGTAATTGGAAGAAAATCCCAAAAATTATAAGTAACCCAATTTTCAATAAGAATATTGTTCCCTGTTTTTTTATTATAAAATTCTAAAAATTTTTTAAAATAGTCTGCCACAACCCCATCAATATCAATTCCAATTTTCATTTTTCAAATTTTACTTGGTTTTTATTTAGTTCGATAATATTAGCATGATCATCGACTGAAAAATACCTCACGGGTTTATTTTTTTGGTTTGCAATTTGAATTTCTGCTACTACACCATTACTTATATCACCAAAAACCCACAACTCATCACACATTTCTACTATTCTATTATTTGCCTCCCTTACCTTATCTCTTTCTATTCCTTCCCCCATAAAATAATCAAAATTCATAAACGGATTCAAAGGAGCTCCTCCATTATTTAAAACATATTTAGAAATACTAAAGCGATGATAGAACATTTTTTTTGAGATTGCTGTATAAATTATTTTCATTTTTTCCACGCCTCTATTTTTTCTCCTTTTAGAATTTTATCAAGCATTAAAAATTCTTCATAAATCCCCTCAATTAAATCATAATTTTTTGCTTCTTCTACATCCACCCATTTAAAATCAATAGATTCTTCATCAAGCTCAACTTCTCCATTAGAATAATCTGCATATAAACTTACAATTAATACAGGTGTATTATCTGGTTTTATAAAAGTCATGCTTGTTAAATATTTTAGATTTTTTATTTCTAAACCAGTTTCTTCTTTTACTTCTCTTTTTAAAACTTTTTCAAGAACATTATACCAATGATGAGAAGTGTCTTTAGGAAGATGAATATAGTCTTCTAATTCTAATCTTCCTCCAGGAACAGTCCATTTTCCAGGAAAAGCTTTTTTATTTAAACTTCTTTTTGTAATCAAAAATTTTCCTTCTTTAATTACAATTCCAGTTACAGTAATTTCATGCAATTTATTTTGTTCAATTTTCATTTTTTATTTCAATTTTATCTTTAATCTCTTTATCCTCTTTTTCATTTTCATCTTCAAAATCAAGAATCTTGATTTCTTTTGTTTTTAAATTTAGAACAGGAACCTTGCAATAATCAGGCTGGTTTCCTACTTTTTCTTCATAAGCAGTTTGTGTTTGCCAGCAAGAATTACAAATAATTAAAATCCCATTGTATTTATCAATATCAACTCTGTGCATATCCCCTGTAGTTATAATATCTGGAACCTCTTTAATTATCATATTATCTTCTTCCATATTAGGGATATAAACAAATCCTCCATGAGAAGGTGCAAGATGTCTCCTCAATAATAAATGTTTAATAGCTTTTGCAGGAGTAGCTTGAGCATTATTTAATCTTAACTCTTCAATTTCATTAATAATAAATGGGATTATACCTGCACCATGATACATTAATACCTTTATCCCAGGCTTGTCTTCATTACCTTCAATTTCAATTAAACTAGGGTTGCTCACTAAATATAAATTTTTAATTTCAGTTAAAGGCTTTGCGAAATCTTCTCCAATTGAAGGCTGGGGAATAGCAACCCTAACTGCATCATGCTGTCCAGGGCACTGGATAATATTAATATAGTTGGGAATTTTTTTATAAAATTCTGCTAATTTTTCATATTGTTTTTTAATATCTTTAATTTTCAAATCTTTTTCTTGCTCTGGATAGATTCCTACCCCATCAATGCTATCTCCTAGCACAAATAAATATTTTATTTTTTTCAAAACCTCTTTTTGCTTTTCATCACAATCTTTTCCATTTAACCAGTCAATAAACCTTAAGAAATTCTTTTCTAAAAAATTCTTGCTTCCTAAATGAAGATCTGAAATAAATAATGCATAACTTTCGTTATTTGCATTATGCTTTTCTATTAAAAAAGAGTCTGGATAAAATAAATCATTAACAAATAAAAAATCTTTGCTTCCAGAAACCTTAAAACCAATAACATCATCTAATAAAATCTCTTTTGCTTTTTTATAAACCTCTTCTTTATTTTGGTTAATTAAAAGTCTTGCCTTTCCAGTTAAGTCTTCAACCTCTAAAAGGATATTTTTATTCTGAGTTATTCTTTCACTAGTTACAATCCCAATAATAGAAAAGTTTCTATTATTTCCCATAATTTTATCAATTGAGATTAACCCTTCTAATTCTCTTTTTTGTTGCAAAATTTGTTTCAAAAAAACATACCTGCTTCTAAAATGTTTTACAAAATCCTTAACCTCAATTTTTTTTGCAAGAGTAATTGGAGAAGATAAAAACTTAATAGAGGCTCTGCTATTAACTCCTGCTTCCTTTTCTGTTTCTTGTTTTATTTCTGTCTCTTTTTTTACTTCAACTGAAACAGAGATATTTACAAAAAACCTCTCAACAATCTTCTTTTTTTCACTGTCTAATCCTACAAAAACTGTCTTGAGTTTCTCAAAATTATGGTCTACTAAATTTTTTGTTATTAATTTTTCATTAGAAATAAATGCAATTTTATTTAATATTTCATTAGCAACCTCTTCATCTTTTAATTCATTTAGAAAATTAAACATATCTTTATCTAAAAGAAACCCCTTTTCAATAAATAATCTCAATATATTCTCTTTCATAATTAATAAAATGATTTATAAATCTAAAGAGTCTATTAATATTTCTTTAGCCTTACTAAAAAGATTTTCTGGGATTGCTAATTTTATTTCCCTTGTTCTCCCTTGCCTGCCTTTGCTGATTACTCTTGCATTAATTAATCCTAACATATCAAACTCTGCTAAAATATCACTAACTCTTCTTTGAGTTAAAGACTCAATATTCACTTTTCTGCATAATTCAGTGTAATAAGAATAAATATCTCCTGTAAAGATATTTTCTTTTGTTTTTGCCATTAACTCAAATATAGAGAATAAAACTAATTGAAATTGTTTAGGCTCTGTTTCAATAATATCTAAAATTTTATCTCTTTCAATTTTATCATTAGCCAAATCAATATGTTTTATGCATATTTTTGGACTTGACTCTCTTTCTGCAATTTCTCCTGCTACCCTTAGCAAGTCTAAAGCTCTTCTTGCATCTCCATGTTCTCTAGCAGCAAAAGCAGCACATTTTGCAATAACCCCTTCATTAACTACTCCTTCTTTAAAAGAATCCTCAGCTCTTTTTCTTAATATTTCTTGTAATTGTATTGCATTATAAGGCGGGAAAACTAACTCTTCTTCACTCAAACTACTTCTTACTCTTTGGTCTATCATATCTAAAAATCTTAAATCATTACTGATTCCTACTAAAACTATCTGAACATTATTTAATTCAGAATTAAGCCTTGTCAGATTATATAAAAACCCATCTGAAATTTTTTTAACTGCTTGATCAATTTCATCTAAAATCAAAATAAAAATTTTTTCCTTGCCATTTTCCAAAATATCTATAAATTTTAAATAAACCTGATCTGTAGGCAACCCTGTAGCAGGAACACTGCCTCCTAGTTTTTTAATTAATTCAGCTAAAATTCTATACTCTGTATCTGCGACTTTCTTTAGTTTACAATTAAGATATTCTATTCTTAGAATCTTACTTTCCATAGCTCTCTTTGAAAGCTCAGCACTAACATGTTGAACAGATAGGGTTTTGCCTGAACCGGTTTTCCCATAGATAAATAGGTTGCTTGTTTTTTGCCCTAATAAACTCGGAGCTAAAATTGATGCAATATGTTTAATTTCTTTGTCCCTATGCCCAACAAACTCAGGGAAATAATTAGATTGTAGAATTTGTTTATTCTTAAATAAGCTTCTACTTCCTACTGAATCAAATATTTTATCTAAGTCCCCCATTTTCCCTCTTCAAAAATATTAAAATATTTTAAGGTTTATAAAGATATAGGAAACTCAAAATAACCATAACCTGTATTTCTTATGGAATAGTAACTAAATAATTAAAAAAACCATCGATAAAAGGAAAAACAACAAAAAAATAACAAAAAAACCAACCTAAACTACTCACACCTTCTTTTCCTGTGGAGCAAGGGAAGAGGGCATGTGAATAAAATACGCATAAAAATAGAAATATTACTCTTAAATAATATAAATAGAATTATTGTTCCCAAATAATATGCATTATAATATATAAAATAGAATAAATAATAAAAAAGAATAGGATATATAAGGATAAATTATATCAATATAAACTATAAAGCATAAAATATTTTAGAAAAATAAAGAATATTTTAAAAAAACATGTAATAGACCTATAATCTTTCAAAAAAAGGTATAAATAAAGTATATATAACAGGACTATAATATATATAATATAATATAAGAATATATATAATATAATATAATAATCTTTATAAATAAAAATTAAAAAACAAAAAAATCCACACTTTTCTTTTATAAATGTTTCTATGCGAAACCAAGGGGACAGGGTGTAATCTCAATTTTAACACAAAATAATAAAAAAGAACAAAACCAATAGATTTTTAATGAAAATTAATTATCCTTTTAAAACACAGAAAAGTTTATAAAGAATTTTATTATCTTTTAAATATGTCAATTGAAAAAAAACCACATAAAGAGATTTTAAACAAAGCAGTTGTAACAAAAGAAGGCAAGAGATTAGGGATTGTTAAAGACATAACTTTTGAAACCAGAACAGGAGAGTTAATTCATATTGTTATCAAAGACGCAACCCCTTACGCAAACCAGCTCAATTTAGAAAGATCAAATCAAAACGAGGCTCTTATACCCTATAACTCAATTATTGCAATAGGAGATTTTATAGTAGTTTCTGAGGAAGATCTTACATAAAGATTGTTTAAACATCAAAAACCGCCAAAACTTTCTAAATATCACAATATTTAAAAACATCAAAAATCTTTCTGATTTTTGTGGTTTCAGAATTGAAAATTCTGATAACTCTCAGAAACTCAAAGTTTCTGAAGCTTAAAAAACTTATAATAAGACATACAAAGTTTTTTAAACTTTAAAAATTATCAAAAAATATGAGAATCATAGGATTTAATTTAATGAAGATATCTATTGAAAGAAAAGAACAAATAGAAAAAGAATTAAAAATATCTCAAAACATAGATATAAAAGAGATTATAAAAGAAAAAGTTCCTGTTTCTAATGATGAAGCTTTAAAAGTTACTTTTGATTTTACTATTGATTATAGTGGAGATTCTGCAAAAATAGAATTTAAAGGAAACCTTATACTTTTACCAGAAAAAGAAGAAACAAAAAAAATCTTAAAATCTTGGAAAGAAAAAAAATTTACAGATGAATTTAGAGTTCCTCTATTCAATTTTATAATGTCTAAATGTAATATCAAGGCACTAAGCCTAGAAGATGAATTATTCCTGCCCCCCCATATTCAAATGCCGAGAATTTCTCCAAAACAAGAATAGTCTTTAATTAATCCTAACAAATAAGCCTAATCTAAATAATCTTTAATCAATAATTCTAATCAAGAACCCCTTAATCTTTAGGAATATTAAATTGTCTAGAGCTTTCATTAACCCCATTTCGATTTGGAACCACAGACACTCCAAACCCAAGATCCATTTTTCTATTTCTCCCCTTTATTCCAATAATTAACAACCAAATAACTAAAATTATAATAATACTTAAAACAACTATAATTGCATAAAAAATAACCTGCCCAGTATCAACATCAAAAATTCTTTGTTCAATATACTCATCTTCTTCAATAGTAACTTCCCAAACCTTGTTTTCCACAAACGTGCCATTAATTATTCTTACTTTAATGCTATAAACTCCTGGCTTTTTTTCTTCAAAAATATAAGATAAGACTCCTTCTTTAACTAAAACATTATCAACATACCACTCAACATTTTCATAATTTTCTGCAATTATTGAAAACCGTTTAGTTTCATTAACAAAAAAACTAACTTGCAATCCAGCAGGATTTGAACTTTTTAATTCTAATATATCGGGAGCAGGAGTAGGGGTTGGCGTAGGTGTAGGAGTAGGTGAGCTAGTATTATTACCTAAAATATAAAGATTAACTCTATGACTGACTCTAACATGAGAATCATTTGCATAAAAAAATAAATAAGTGCTTCCATTAAAACCAATATTAGGAACAAATCTTAATCTATTTCCACTAAGATTAAGAATACTAATGTTCTCTTGATAATTATTCAGTTCACTGTATTCATAATTTAAATTATTCCCATCTTCATCACTCCAACAAGAATCCATATCAATAGTCTTATTTGTGTTCTTATTCCATGAAAACTCTCCGCATTCATCTTCATTAAATATAGGTTCATGATTTAAAACCGGTATAGTATCATTAATAACAATAATACTAAAAGCAGTGGTTAAATTATCCCCATCTTTAGTACTTGCAGTTAGATTAAAAGTTTGAGTACCAAACCAAGTGTCATCTAAAGTAGAGATACTGATATTTTTTGTAAGATTATTAACAACTACTTCAATTTGATTATTGCTAGGACTTTCAACAATACTATAATTAATCTCAGTTAATGCATAAAAATAATTATTTAAATAAATTAAATTATTCCTTGAGCTATCCTTATAAAAATTAATATTTGGAATCAAACCTTTTTGAATTAAATGAATATTCACTTCTGCATAAGCAAGAACATTTGTAACATTAGAAAAATCACTCTCAGAACAATGCAGATTAAGATCACCGAAATTGTAATTTAAAGTATAAGTTAAATTATTGCCAAAATTAGGAAGCCCAGAACTAATAGTATAATTACAATTATTCCCTACCCTCATATCAAAATCAACTAAAATCCTAGTAAAATTAAAATCAAGACGACTAATATTCCCCGCACTCCAATTAATATTAACATTAACAGTCAAATTATTAGAGCTAATAGTATAGTTTAAAACACTTAACACAACTGGATTGTCTGAACAAAATATACAAAGGGTTCCCAACTCTCCTCCTAAACCTTCTTCTAACTCTTTTTCTTTTAATTTTGGCTCATAAACAAAAATATATATAACAATTAAAATTATTAAAATAATCACACAGAAGATTAAAACCCTAAATATAAGAGTTTGTTTAATATCAAAAGCTCTTATTTGTTTTGGTTTTTTTCTTATTGATTTTCTTTTTTTCCCCTTTTTCATTTTATAACAAATATCAACAACTTTTTAAACTTATTTAGTATTTAGCAGTATAGAAAATTTAAGCTTTTAATAAAAAATAAAAAATGAAGATTAGTCAAACTAAAAAAGACAGGATAGTAGAACAAATTCTTTCATTTTTATAAATAAAGATAAATATAAAAACATTGAAAATTTGTATCAATATATTATCCCTAATTGGGAGTTTTAAAATGGTAAAAATATCAGAAGAAAAAAGGGATAGAATAAAATCTAACATACTTGCCCATTTATATGAGCATTTCCCACGGGCACTTTTCACAGCTGAAATTAGTAAGTTAGAAGCAAGGGATGAAGAATTCACTAAAACTTTATTAAAAGAGCTATGGGACAAAAATCTTGTTATACCTATAAGAAAGAACTCCCATGGCGTTACTTTTTCCAGACGCATAAAATGGCGCCTCAGCAACAAAGCTTATGAAGCCTATAAACAACATCAATAATTACCTGATTGTATGTTTTTAATTATAGATTAATTTATAAGTGATTTAATTCATTTAACTTAAAATGAAAGAGGAAAAATTAAAAGAGGCTTTTTCAAGAATCAAAGAAGATATTCTTAACTTAGGAAAAGAAATTTCAACTGTAAGAGAAGAGTTCCTTGACACAAACCAGCTTATAAAACAGTTGAATGAAGAGATTATTGAACTAAAAATAGAAAAAATAGCAGAAAACTCAGAAAAAACCTCCTTAGAAACTTTAAAACAAACTTCAACACTTCGACAAATAATTCCAACACATCTTGCGAATCCAACAGATAATCCAACACATCCACAGGAAATAGGGGGGTTAAAATACTCAAATATTGGTATTTCCATAGGAAATGAAGGGGTTCCAACAGACAGACAGACAGACAGACAGACAGACACTCCAACACATTTTATACCTGAAAACATACAATATCCAGAAAATAAGACAGTTGAATTAGATATACAAAAAGCAGCTGATATCTTAGATTCTTTAAATACCTTAAAAAAACAAATAAGGCATAAATTTAAACACTTAACTAACCAGGAAATGCTTGTTTTCTCGACGATATATCAATTAGAAGAACAAAATCCTGAGTCAGTAACTTATAAAGAAATTGCCTTAAAATTGCATCTTTCTGAGTCTTCTATACGTGATTATGTGCAAAGAATAATAAACAAAGGTATTCCTATAAAAAAATACAAAATAAACAATAAAAAGCTTATTTTATCTATCTCTCAAGATCTTAAAAGAGTTGCTACACTCTCTACAATAATTAAGCTTAGAGAGCTTTAAATCCCTAAATTTAAACACTTTAGCTTTTAAGATTAGTTCTTCAGAGCTTTTTTCATGTAAAACCCCTCATATCTATATATTCTTATATATATAATCGGTATAACGATTTTAATCTATTTCTAGCTATGGCTAAATAAATCGAAATTCAATCTTTTAAGGTTTCAGCACCTGAAACCATGAAATTTAAGCATTTAAAGACTTAAACTCCAAACCCTCACAATTAGCATAAAAATATGCTAACTCTCTCTTCAGGTCTTTTTTATACTTATTTTCTCCTCACTTTATTAGTTTTTACTATATTTTCCTCTTTATTTTACTGGTTTTTCCCTTTATTTCTTCACTTTTTAACTTAAAATAATAAAAAGCAAAAGATTCTTTATATAATGAACTCTCACTTTTCCTGTTTTTGAAGGTATTTTTGCTTTATTTCTCTCACTCTTTTTATTTTTCAGTATAAAATCATCAAAAACCAGTGCTTTTTACTGGTTTTACTTTACTTTTCGTATTTTTTGAGTTTTTAATAGTATCCCTCTAATTTTTTCAGGAATAAACACTCTTTTTTTATTGTTCTCACTTATAATCTCTTCAATTAATCCTTCACTTTTCTGTTTTATGCTATTGATCTGGCCTCTAATAGTTGCTTTTCTTTTTCCAAGCATTGCAGCTAAATCTTCATAACTTAATTTCATATCACTATTAAGCAGAACAAAAATAATTGCCCTTTCAGTTGTTGATAATTTGTCCAAAAACACTGTTTGAACACCTGTTTGAACACTGTTTAAAACACCATCAACACCTGTTTGTTTATTAAACACTGTTTGCCTCTGTTTAAACACTTCCTTATTTCCCACAATTGAGATCATATTTTTAATATTTTCAAGCTCTTCTTTTATCGTCGCTAATTCTTCATAAAGCTCAGAAATTTCTTCTTTTAGAGCATCGTCTTTAGAATTAAGGTGTTTAATCCATTTGCTAACATCACTAATATCCTGTTTAACGCTGTTGAAGCCTGTTTGAACACCCTGTTTAAATATCTCAAATTCTTCTTTTTCCACTTTTTTCTTAAAAAAATTAAACATATTTAATCTAGAAAGTTAATATTTATAAATGTTTCTATAGAATCAAACATAAATGCCTGTTTGAACAACAATTGCCGTCGATAAAACCTCAAAAATCAGTTAGAAATGAAGATCATAAAAACATGCAAAATATCACAAAAATTCAAAAATAAACAAAAATAACTAAAAAATAAGTAAAAAATTATAAATCCAAGCTGTTTAAACACCCAATAAACACTCCAAAAATCACCATAAAAACCAACAAAAACACTTAAATAGCTATAAAAAAACAAAACAAAAAACCAGCGTCAAAATTAAGCAAAAACTGCTTAATTTTTACACTACATAATTAAGCAAAAAACGCTTAAAAATTAAGCAAAAAACGCTTAAAAAAGGCTCTTAATGCGTTTTTAATTAAAAAATATAACTTGGATAAAACTTCTAATAAAAAACTTTAAATACCAAAAAGACTAATCTCTTTCTAACAAGAATCAAAAGAAAAAACAAATCAAGATTATCAAAAGAACACAGATTAGATCATGTCAAAACCCAGATTATTTCACAAATTAAAAAGAAAGGTCAAGAGCTAACTATTTAGCTAAGGCTATATTAAACAAAATGGAAACTATAAAAACACTAAAATTATTGAACAAAAGCTTAATAATAGCAATAGCTATATCTCTTATTTCTTTTATATTCCCAATAATTCCATGCAAGACATCTCCTGTATCAGCAACCCTAACATATACTTGGGGCATGTGTAAATTACCAAATCCATTTGGAGAACAATTATTAGGATTATCAACAAAATATTGGGCAAGCTCAACACAACCCTTGACAGGGTTAGTAATGCAATTCCTAATAAGTTTTGTAATATTCACAATAATCTTTATGCTTGTCAGGAGAAAAGCAGCAAAAGTCTTAGATCTCACACATAAAAGATAAAATAAATCAAAAATAAAAGCAAAATAAACTAAAAAACTAAAACATTTAAGCAAAAATCAAAAGTTTTAGCATTTGTAAAATAATATAAGGAGGAAAAATGAAACAACTTAATGCTTGGTTAGTAATCCTTGCAGGGGTTATATTGTTGCTGCCTTTATTAGGTATTACCCAATTAGGAACAGTAACAGACGGAATCTTGGCATGGTTATTAGCAATAGTCGTAATAGTTATAGGTATATTGAAAGTAACTTGCAAAAAAAAGTAATTATGACTCATGCTCTCTAAAGAGAGAATTATTGACTGCTTTTGCGGAAAATAAAGGTGATAGACTCTTCAAAACATCAAAAATTGAAAATTTTTGTGGCTTAAAAATCCAGAAGAATTTTTAAACATAAAAAAAGAGATAGGGAAAAAAGAAAGGGGAAAAAGAGGTGATAAACATAATGGCAAAAAAACAACAAAAAAACAATCATAAATCAAAGGATTCAAGTGGGCTTTTTATTCCAGCAGGTTTACTTACTGGAATGGGCATAGGTTTTTTAGTAAATAATGTGCCTACAGGCCTGTTTATTGGCCTTGGTGTAGGGTTTTGCTTTAATGGCAATAACAATACTTCTAAATAAAAAATAACATAAAATAATATACCCTTGCTCAGTATACAAATATTTATATTTTTTAAAACCATTAAATATTATGGCTGCAAGAGTTCGATTAATTAAAGAAAAGGATTCTGATTCTTATTGTGTTCTTACTTATTTAAATACAGAGGAAACAAACTCAGATAACTCCCCTAATTTTAGAACATATTTTCTTTATACTCTAGAAGATCAACAAATACAATTAAAAAAAGCAAGACAATTTGGAAATGAAAGAGCTGAATCATTGGACACTAAATTAGAAGAAAAATTAGAAGAAGACAAAAAAGAAAACACTTAAAATTTTTAAGCGAGAGAAAATTGAGTTGGTTGGCAGAGCAAAGATTGTTTTCCAATATAGAAATGCTTAAAAATCTGAGGTTTTTAAGTAGAAAATGGTAGAAAGTAATCTTGAAAAAACAACTGTTAAATTAAATAATAATTTAACCCCTAGAAAAACCCCTTGGATTCTTAGGGCAATTTATAGTGTAGGTAGAGGCATAGCATATCTATTGGTAGGAGACTCAGCACAGTATTTTTATGATACTTTTGAAAGAATAAAAAAAACAGAAGGTGAAGACAAAGCAAGAATCTGGGCAGAAATATATCATAAATCATTTTAATAATATAATCATTTCAAAAACTTAATTTTCCTCATAAAACACGCTTTTCCTCATTAAAAGTTCCTACAATAAAGGATGTACGAATAAGGCATTTTTTAGGCCTAAAACCACTATTATAGCTTCTTTAAATTATCTGCAAGGCCCTTCTCATAACTCTTTTAGGAATTAAATATTTTTTAGAAAAAACAACAAAAGTTCCAAATCCAAAAGCAAGATATTTTACAGTAGGAAGCACTAATAAATGATCAATGTTCTGGCAGAAAGTTCTGACTAGTCTAAACCCCATTTCCCAGATTGTAGTATTTTCAGTTACCATAAACCTAAGAAGAAAACATGGTTTTTAAAGCTAACCCCAAAATTAAATGTTTTAAGCTACGCTAAAAAGTTTCTGCTCTTTTAAAGATTGTGTTTTGTAGTGAGTAAGAAGAAAAAAAATTGAAAAGATGTAGTGAGTAAATTAAAGAGTTTCTTGATTTAGAATAATTATACAAATCTATCATGCAATTCATTTTCTCCTTAACTTTATCTCTCCTTTTTTGGTAGGTGTGAAGTATAACAAAACATAAATAATCTAAAAATTTAATATAAAAATGAATATTAGTATAAGTCAAATAAGCAAATTAATCTCTGGAGATGACCCCTGCCCATTTAAATACTGGTATGCTATAAGGCACAAAGACGAGGCTAAAAAAGAAGATTTGTCTCCTGAGCTAGTGCAATGGAGAATCAGGCATAATCAAGTAGTTTCAAACATAATTGAAGATGTTCAAAAATCAGGAGGGAAAGGGGGTGAATTTAAAAGAGAAAAATGGGTTAAATTAGCTCTTTCTAAAGACGACATGCTTGTTGGAAAAGCAGATATAATTCATGAAAATAATAAAAGCATTCACTTATATGAATGCAAGGGAGGACAGCCTTCTTCTGCAGATGCTATTCAGCTTTTAATTTATTTATATGTTCTCACTAAAGAAGAATCTTACAAAGACAAAGAATTAAAAGGAATATTAGGCTATAAAGATTATCAAAAAGAGTATTCTATTTCAGATATTCCTGAAGGCATACAAGAATTAATAGATAAATATTCTAAAATTTTAATTTCAAATTCATCACCTCAAAAATATGAAGGCTCTAGTTGCAGATTTTGCAGTGCTCCATGCGAGTTTAAACAGGGATGAAGTTATTTCTTCTGAAGGGGTATCGAGCCTTTTTAAAAATAAACAAAAGGGCAAAAATAAATCTCGCTGTTGTTTATCTTTTTCTTGTCTATTGTTTTTAAATTGGCAATGAAGGCTTTTTTAATTTTGTATTTATGAATAAAACTTCTTAGTGAGCGGGTAATTTTTGGCTTAATCTTAACCTCTATCGGAATTTTTTCATTAATAATAAAATCTACTTCTGTTTTTGCAGTTGTTCTCCAAAAATTTATCTTGTGCTCTCTTTTTAATTCATTGTGGATAAAATTCTCATAAAGAAAATCAAAATCTATGTTCTCAAAATTTCCTAAAAGGTAATTCCTCACACCATAATCAACAAAGTAAATTTTTGGGTTTTTTCTTAATTCATTAAGCAGATTCTTATAAAATGGGCTTAGAATAGAAATAACAAAAGAATCCTGTAATAGGGGCAGAAGCTCTGTCACATCTTTATATTTAAGATTTGAATTTACTGTAAGTGTTTCGTATTTTATTATACTCTTGCAAGAAGCCAGCACTTTCAAAAGCTTTACTGTTTTATCTCTATATTTATTCCCGTACAAAGATACAACATCCTTCTCTATATAATTTAAAAATAAATTTTTTAACAATTCTTTCTTTTTATTTTTATCGTTCTCTAAAACAACCCTGGGATAAGAACCGAAAGTAAGATACTCGTGGAGAAGAGCATTTAATCTTTCAATAAAAATTGATTTTTTTATAACAGTTTTTTTATTAATATCTATTTTTATCTGTTCGTGAATTTTTTCAAGCCTTTCATTTTTTGCTCTTAGAAATTCTGAAAAACTAAAAGGATACAATTCAAAAAAGATAACTCTCCCAACAAGATATTTCCCAAGATTTGTCATATCGAAAGAGGAGGATCCGGTAATTATCATCTTAACATTATTGAAAGAATCAAATATCAATTTAAGTTTTTTCCCAACATCCTGGATATATTGAACTTCATCCATTAAGAAATAATTTTTTCCTCCTTCTAAATAAGATTCTATAAATTCCTTGGGGTCTTTTTCAAATTCTATTCTCAGCATGCTGTCTTCAAAATTTATTAAATGGATTTTCCCCTCTTCTACCTTTCTATTCTTTAGTATCTCAATTAATCTGTTAAGGATGGTTGTCTTGCCGCTTTGTCTCGGTCCCCTTATTAATAATATCTCTCTTGCATCCAGCCAGCTTATCAATTGCTTCTCTATATTCCTTTCAATATATCTTTCTTCAAAATTAGCATCTATATTCCTTTCAATATATCTTTCTTCAAAATTAGCATTTTTCATACTCTCCCTAGAAAAATTAACTTTATAAATCTTTCGTTTTTTGTTGAAATAACTTAGTTATTTTTAATATTTTTAAAGGAAAAATTAAGTTATTTTGGCTATATCCCCTTACCTTAATCCCACACCTTAATTTTTCTTCAATCCCATTTCAAATTTACCACATCCAAAATATGAAGGCTCAAGTTGCAGATTTTGCAGTGCGCCGTGCGAGTTTAAGGGGGGATGAAATTATTTCTTATCTTTTCTAGGATATCTACATTTTCTACAATAAGATTGAGGGATCGTCTTTCTAGGTTTCATCTTTCTCCAACCAAACAATTCTTCTACTTGATCTTTTCCTTTTGCTTCTTTTTTACAGCTTGGGCATTTTGCTTTTATTATATATGGCATTTTATTCCTCCTCCAATTTAATTTATTATTAATAATTCATTAATTAATCCCCTTCCTAGGGGGTTGGAATTTATACTTCTTGAAGCCCTAATAGTTTCTATTTTAAAATTAAATCTCGAATAAATCTTTCTAATCTCAAATAAGTTATTATTACTTAAAATAACTCGCACACTATTATTTTTTAATATTCTCATAAACTTAGCAAGTTCAATTCTATCTAGTTCACAAAATCGTTTAGGCGTATAATTTGCAAAACTTGTTTTTTTAATAGGGTCATAACAAGGATCCAAATAAACAAAATCTCCTTTCTTAACATAATTCAGAATCTCCTTATAATCTTGATAAATTATCTTTACTCTTTGTAACAATTTACTAGCAAATAAAATTATCTCCTCATTAAAAATTTCTGGATTTTTGTATTTTCCGCAAGGAACATTAAACTCCCCCTTCGAATTTACTCTATATAAACCATTAAAACAAGTTTTATTCAAATAAATAAATACTGCACATCTTCTTATACCTTCAAATTTATTTTCATTGAGTTTTTTTCTAATCTGATAATAAAATTCTTCCGAATTCCTCTTTTTAAAATATCTTATATGTTTAATTAATTCTTTAGGATTATCTCTAACCGCTTTAAAAGTTTCAATTAAGTCCTTGTTTATGTCAGAAATCATACAAAATTTTGGATTATATTTTTGTTTTATATAAAAAAACATAGACCCCCCTCCCAAGAAGGGCTCAAAATATCTATCAATTTTTTTAGGAAGATGTTTATCTAGCTGTTCAATCAACCTCCTTTTTCCACCAGCCCATTTAATGAATGTTGGAAGTTTCATATTATTGAATATTTCTACTTATTATCGCAGGAATTTGATTTAAAATACAAGTTTTAAGCTCCTGACAATTTCCATATCTATTAAACCTTGTTTTTTTATTAATAAACTTTTTTAAATTTTCTAATTTTGTATTCTTTTTACAACTAAAACATGCATTATCTATACAAATCAAACAATTATTCTTTTTCTTTTTTAGAGCATATCTCATTTCTTTATCAACTATTTCACTATAGCGCGGGGTTAGTATGCCAATAAAAAAAGGGCTTTTATCTATCCAATCTAAACATTGCCTCGTTAAATGACCAGTAATTGGGATCCTCTCAATACAGATGGGTTGATGTTTTAATCTTTTTAAAATTTTATATGAAATATCCCTTTCAGAAATAAATAATTTAGAACTTATAAATATTTTTATTCTATCTTCTATTATTGGTTCTATTGAATAATCATTAAGCGCTTTTTGCATTATTTTAAAATTATTCACCCCCCAACATCTTATTACTCCTACCCCATATTTGTCACATTCATCCAAAAGGTTATTTAATAATTCTGAGTCAGTATCTTTTTCATAAACTGCAATATAAACTCCAATATTCTGTTCAATAGAGTTTTTTATCCCTCCAACATCTTCGACAGGAAAATCTGGAGGATTTCTAAAGATAATGATCCTTTTTTTTGTTCTATTTTTAATATAATAATCTGGGGCAAAATTATCATAAATTTTATGATACCTTAAAATTTTTTTTACTTTAAATTCCACTTTTAAAAATTTTGAGAGATTTTTTTTAATTTCTGATTCCTGATCAGTTAGGAGAAGTACCATTTTATTTTTTTAAGATCTTTAATTTCTCATTAATTATTCCTTTCATTTTCCTAAGAAATTTAGAAATTTCTCTTTTAGATTCGGGAGGTAATTTTTCAGGGATATTTGTAATGGCCCCAGAAAATACTTTAAGGTTTCTTTCAAATTTGTATAAATCAAATTCTAAGCCAGTATCAATTAAGAGGTTTTCTAGAGAATAGTTCTCTTTTAAAATAAAATCTTTAATAGATTTATTTGATCTTCTAGGATGCTCTTTAATATACTTAGAAACAGGCCTTAAAGAAACTATGTTTTTTATTAACCCCCCTTTTCTTTTCTGGATCATACATTCAAAAATACCCTTTTCTTTTCCAGATTCTTCAAAAAGTTTTTTATTATTTTGTTCTAACGGTTTGATAATATTTTTTGCTACTTCTATAAAAAAATCTTCTGTTAATATTTTATCTTTTCCTATTATTTTTTTTTCTTTAGAAGTCCTCGATTCCTCTTTTAACATAAGATCTTGAATGAATATAGGAAGTTCGAGAACATTCTTACATCTACGGATTCCAGAGCGACTCAATCCTGTGAGTTTGTTTAGATCTTCTTCAGAAGGGTCTTTTTTGTATTGTTTTTTGAAAAAATCAATTATTTCTCTTAATTTTGTGGCTGTTGGAACAAGCTCCCAAGGTTCGCACATATTATGAATGTGAAACATATCTGTAATATATTCTGATTCTTTAGGATTTTTTCTTATTATGACAGGAAGTTCACTTAATCCGAGTTTTAATGCTGCACGATATCTTCTTTCTCCATCAATAATTGTATATTTATTTTTTTTATTTAAAAAAACACTCAAAGGAACTAAAATTTCTCCTCTTTCTTTTATGGATTTTATTAGAGCATCTAATTTCTCCTGATCAAATATAATTCTAGGATTTTCTGGATTAGATTCTATATGTTTAATAGGTATATTCCTCAAGTTTTCATTCGCCATCTTAGATATAGGGATAACTCCTTTTTAGATCTTTCTATTATTTCAAGTTTTCCTCAATTATTTTTTCATTACTTAGACTTTAATCAATTTTTCAACCTTTTCAATTGCCCCTTTAATTAGTCTCTTTTTTTCTGATTTTAGTATATAAGCATCTCTTACTAGTTTAGAAATCTCTTTTTGTTTTTCTTCGGCTATTAAAGGTATTTTCATTTCTCCCAACCTTTCAGGGTTAAGATGCGGCAGAGTAGCAGCTATTACAATATTTTGTTTAGCTTGATATAGCCCACAAAAAGTATTTAGAACAATAAAGATATAATATGGAGAATATTTTTTTAATCTGATCTTAGCTAAACCACTTGCAATCAAACAGCTATCTGCTTGAGTAAATATTGCCGAAAGCCCTATTTTTCCATCTTTAGTAAATAAGATATCCTCTTCTTTTAGATCTTGATTTAAAAGATTAGAGGTTTTTTTTGGTAAATAAAAATCAGGATAGTTATCAATCTCATAATTAACTAAATCAGATGTTCTTATAAAAGGGACATCAGAATCCTCCTTTGATACAAAGTTCTTATAACTCTCTGATCCGGGTTCGTCACCTCTTGTAATCTCTGCTATTTCATGTAATTTAACAATTTTAAATTTTTTCTCAATTTCCTTTATAGTATTAATGTATAAAGGATAATAATACCTCGGAGTTAGTATATCGTTTAATTCATTAGAAAAGACTTTGTAAAATTTATCTTCTTTTATTTTACCTTCTTTTATCCCGAGTTCTTTTATAAAAATTTTCTTTGCTTCTTCTATCTTTTTTATTGCATCAGTATTTTTCTTTTGCGCTTGTTCTAAAATCTTTTTAATTTTTATCTGATCTGTTTTTGATATTATTGGTACTTTAACAAGCCCTAAGGAAGGATGATTAATTTCCATAACCAAACATCCATTAGTTATTCTATCTATTTGTGACTTTCCTAACCAGGTATTCAAATATAAAACAAGATAATTTGGGTCTAATCTTTCTTTATCTTTAATCTCTATTCTGATCACATGAGAACTTATTATAGAATTTATAATCTCTTCGGATACAAGACTAGTTACGCCAGGATTTCCAGATCTAGAGACTAGTACATCTCCTTTTTTTAACTTTACTTTGTCTGGTACCTGTGAATTTACATATTTTACTGAATTTAAATTAACAAGAAAAGACTTCATATCTGATACTCGAATATAAGGAGTTCCTGATTTAGTGTATTGCCTAATCTCAACACCGTTTGTTGGTTTAATTACCTCGCCAAGATTGATTATCGGAATCCCTTTTTTTTTCAACTTTCTAATGGGTTCTAAGTAAGATTCTTGGTAAAACCTTGAATCTAATCTATCTTCTATTTCTTCAAAATAAACTTTAGAAATCGATACCATTTTCTTCCATAAATTTATGATACTCTTTTGATATTATTGGTAAATCGTCTTGGGATATTGCTTTACCTCTTCTATCATGACCACATTTATCTGCTATTGCCATAAATATTGGGTAATTGATCTTCTTCTCATTTTGTTTCTTTTTTTTCAAAAATAATAAACTTGTCTTAGTAGTAGTTGATGGTGAAAAAGTTTCTGAAGGCACATCTATCACTGCTAATAGAATTGCTTTATCCAGTATAAATTTTCTTATGTAACCATCACTTACATTTCCAAAAATTCCCTCTGGCAGTACAATAGCCATTCTTCCGCCCTCAGCCAAAAGTTCAAGGCATCTTTCAATAAAAAGTATTTGCGGCGGTTGTTTGTCTGATAATTTATTAGTTTTGACCCAGCCCAAATCTTCTTTTTTCCATTTATATCCTAAACTATACTGAGATAAAATTCTGTCCCCTCTTACAGGAATTTTAGCACCAAAGGGAGGGTTTGTTAACAGAACATTAAACTTATTTAGTTTTATCCTATCCTGAGCCTTATTATTCCACTCACTTAATGGTAAAAGAGTATTCTCGCAAAATATTCCTCCCCTCCCATCACCAATTATCGCCATATATGCCTTTGTCACCTTTGCTAAAAAAGAATCCTTGTCTATTCCCGCGAAAAATTTTGTAGCAATTTCTCTTCTTTTGTTTGCTAAAACAGCTTCACTCCAATTTTTCTTCTTAGCTTCCACAGCTAATTGATTCCAAACAGATTCTAATGCCACAATTAAAAATCCACCCGAACCACAAGCAGGATCAATTATATATTCTCCAGGTCTCGGACTTAAGATTTCGACAGCCATCTTTACAACATTTCTTGGTGTAAAAAATTGCCCTTCAGAACCTCTTAAGGCAGGTCCTATAAAAACTTCGAAAGCATCCCCAATAACATCCCTTTCTGCGGTCGTTATTTCATATTTCTGCAAAGTTCCAACCACATAAACAATCGACTCCGCGTCTAATTTTATAACATCAGTATCCTCAAAAACATCATCATAGTCCCTTTTTACCTTATCAAATAGATTAATTATTCTTTCTTTAATTTCATTTTTATTCTCATCAGCTCCAGCTCTAAAAGTGATCTGGTCGGTTGGAGATGTATTAACCTCATCGTAAATTTTGCAAAAGAGCAAGTTTATTATTTCCTGTGCTATAGATTCATCTCTTGTTATACCGGTAACATTACCTGCTAAATGATTCCTTATATCATTGAATATTGCCTTAAGATTCTGTGTTTTTTGTAAATCTTTTCTGTTGTATAGTCCAATATCTTCTATTCTTTGTCCAAATTTTGGGATATCTGGAATTTCCTCCCAACCAACAGTTCCTGTTTTTTTATCTATTATTTTTCTTAAGTAGAGGTGTTCTTTACCATTAAACCATACTCCTAACTCCACACTAGGAACAAGATTTAAGTATATATCTAATTGTTTTTTCCCATCTTTTTTTTCTTTTCTCTTACACTCAATTATTATGTAAACATTATTATAATTTCTCTTTTCAGAATTAAATATCACAATATCTACAGGATATTTTTCTTCACCTGATGGAGCTGTCTTTACACGAAATTGAGGCCTTGTCTGGATTAGTTTTTTGGGATAACCATAATCTTCAACTAAAATCTTAGAAAAAATTTGAACAGCTTCAATTTCCTCAGGATTTGCCTTTACTATCCCACCAGAGATATAATCTCTAACATAACTCTCTTTTTCTTCAGGTTCTACAATAAGTTTCTCTTCTTTCTTTTTATATTCTTCTGTCATTTTATTCTTCTTTAATTACCCCCTTATCTTTTAAACTTATAAATGAATCATGTCCAATTATAACATGATCCAAAACATTTATATCTAAAAGTTTTCCTGCATTTATTAATCTTTCAGTAATCTTTACATCATCTTCAGAAGGTTCTGGATTACCTGATGGATGGTTATGGACTAAAATTATATTGGCCGCATTATGGATAATAGCTTCTTTAAAAACTTCACGAGGGTGAACAAGATTAGCAGTGAGAGTTCCAATAGAAACATCAGAAATTCCAATTACTTTATTCCGACTATTTAACAATACTAATTTGAAATGTTCTTTAGCCTTATCTTTAATTGAAGCCCGAATCATTTTAACCAAAACATCAGGGTTTTTTATTTCAACATCCTTAAATTCCGGTTCTAATTCACTTCTTTTTCCTAATTCAAAACAAGCCTTTATTTGAGCAGCTTTAGCTAAATCAATTCCCCCAATTTCACGTAATTGTTCAATAGTAGCTTGACTGATAGAATTTATATTTTTAAATTTATTTAGAAGTTCTTGAGCAATATTAATAACCGATTTACCAGGGATGCCTCTGCCAATAATCAAGGCTAAAAGTTCTTGAGCAGAGAGAGCTTCAGCCCCAAATTTTTGCAGCCTCTCTCTAGGACGTTCGGCTTCCGGAAGATCATGGATTGTAAATGATTTTACAATTTCTTTCTTGACCTCTTCCTTACTTGCCATAATATTCTTCAGAATAATAAGGTTTTAACCTTTTCTATCCTACTGCACCACAACCAAAACCTTCTCACCACTCACTTCCTCAGCAACTCAACAAATTTTCCAGAATCATAAATCAATATATTATCCATTATGATTTGTTGATGTAAAGCATCCTTAATTCTTTTTTCAAAATTTTTCAGAGTTTCTATTTTTATACTAACTTCTATGTCTAAACTTACTAAAATTTCCCTTATTTTCTCCCTGTTTTTTATATTCCCTACTATTAACAAATCTAAATCACTATCTTTTTCAGCTGCCAATCTTGCATAACTTCCATAAACAAGTATAAAATCTGTTTTAATTTCTTCAACAAACTGCTGAAAAACAGGTTTTAATTTCTTATATTTCTTAAAAAATTCATCCTTTTCTTCTTCTTTCACAAGCGAAAAAATATTTTTTCCTAAATCTGATTTAAGATTAAAATAAAATCTTCTTAAATAAACCCTCTTTTTTTCTAACCTTTCTTCTTTTAAAATCCCTCTTTCTACCAGTAAGTTTACATATTCTGAAACAAAATTTGGGGAGAGTTTTGTTTTTTCAATAACTCCTCTTAAATTTATTCCAGGAGTTCTAATTATTTCTCTAATTATTTTTGTTTGAGAACTATTTAGAATTTTCATTTTCAACAAAAGAGATTAGTTTTTTAGCTACAGAAACTGTTAAAGAAGCATCTTCTTCTTTTATATTCTCCCACTCATTTATATCATATTGGCTTAATTTTCTCAGCTGGAATGTTAAATCTAACCCCAAAGCATCAGCAAGAGAGTCATGTAAATCTAACAGCTCTTTAAACAAACCCTCTTTAATTAAGTTATAATATTTTAAAGCTACAATCAAACAAGAATGATCTTTACAGAAAAAACCCTTTTCTCTCACTAATAAAGCATTTGCAGAGTGATGAATAGCGTAGTAAGCTTTTATTACAGTCCAGTCCCAGCATTTATCTTCATATTCTTTTTCAGCCCTATAAAGATCATGTTTTGCTTTTTTCAAATGCTTTTTGTAATTCTCTTTTCCAACTGCAACAAACTTCTTTCTCTTTTCACAATTTAGATAAAATTTTTCAATACTTTTTGCTTTTTTCGGCAACTTTATTTTTATATCTTTAGCTTTCATTTTAGATTATTGCAATGTCAGAAATTAAACCACATCCTTTAGGATGTGGGGATTGTTTGTTTTAATTTCTGAGCATCCAAAAAACAAGTGCCTGTAACAAACCACACACTTTAGTGGCACATTGTTTTTTTGATATTAATTTAGGTAACACCTGTTATTATATAAGATAATATGTATTTAAACTTTTAGGTTTTTAGAATTAACTATTTTTTATCAACCTCCCAACTTTTTAAACTCTTCTCACCCCACTTCAATCTGCGAAACATCTTCAAGAATTATTTCAGGCTTGCCTTCATATTCTTTAATCTTGCCCTTTATTCTAACTGTTTTTCCATTATAATAATCTTCTGGGTTTTCAGGAAATTTGTAAAGAGAAGAAGAAAATATAACTGCACTAAAACAATGATCAGGATAAGGTTTTTCAAGATTTAAAAAAACAGTATTTGTTTTACTTCTGTAAGCATCAGCTATTTTTCCTTCAACAATCACCTCTTTGTTGATATAATTTCCTGCATTACAAGCCCCAACAACAGACAGACCTGTTTCATCTGGAGTTAATTTACTCCAATCTTCATTATTAACTTTATTAACTGGTTCTTTTTCCTTTATCTGCTCTCCTCCGCCCCATTTACATCCCAGCTTACTCTCTCTTGCCTGAGCCTCAGCATCAATAATCTCATTTTTGTATTTTACATCTTCTGGATAAAATCTTGCCACAGCTAAACCCTCTTCAACTAACTTTAAATTAATATTCTCATTATTAAGAAAAATATATCTCAAATATCTCTGATACTGGTCTTTATCTGTTTGGTCTTTTTCTAATCTAACTTCTTTATTTAAAATTAATTCTTCAAGTCTTTCTTTAGCTTCATCATAACAAGGATACCCTCTTTCATCAGTATCCATTCCAAGAAGTCTCACATTTTCTCCTTCTACAATAATTGTATCCCCATCAATTATTTTAGTTACAATATGCGGTCCAATTAGATTATTATTAGGAATAGGTTTATTGTAGTCTCCATTATCAATAGATTTCCCGGTTAGTTTCATTGAAAAGAAGATAGAAACCGCTATAATCAAAGCAGCAACTATAATTGCTATAATTATTTTGTTTTCTTGTTTCATATTATCCTTAGTACCCCTCAGATTTTAAGTTTATCTCTCTTCCTATGTTCTCTACAGGACTCTTTGGTAAGACTTTAATACAGACCAGTGCTTTATCAGAAGGCCTAATTAAACCAAGTTTAGTTATTTGAATTCCCCAATTAGATATGTCTCTAGGCCATCTACCATCTATATAATGCCCTGTTCCTCGGATTGTGCTGTGGTTGTATTTACCTGGATCTGGTTTTTGGAATCCTAATCTAGCACATTCTTCATAAAATTGTGTAATTTCATTTTCATATCTAGGATTTTTTGCAGACCCAAAAACATGACAGCCCTCAGGTATTGGAGTTTGTTCTGGAAAAGGAGTCCACCAATGATATGGGGAATCCCCCCCTAAACCTCCTTTTTCTTTTAAGGTTATTTCAAGAACATCAATAGAATAATCTAATTTATTTTGTTTAAATTTAGTTAATTGTGGTTCTAGTTCTCTGAAAAGACGCTTAAATTTATACCTGAAGTTATGTTTAGTCCATTTATCCAGTTCTATTTTTTCTTTTTGTAAAGATTCATATAATTTATTATAAAATTTATGAGATATGGGCCAATTTTTTATATCTAGAACCTTTCTAACTATAAACTTTCCAAATGAAGAAAGTTCAATTCTTTCATTAATTCTATCTTCTAATTTTCCTGAAGGTTGTTTATCCATCCTAACACATCAGAACTCTTTCCCTTTAGGGCTAAATTATAAAGAATCAATAATTTTTAACCCTTTCGGTTTTAGGTTTTCAGATTTTAAGTTTATCTATCCTACTGCACCACAACCAAAACCCTCTCACCACTCACTTCCTCAGCAACTCAACAAATTTTCCAGAATCATAAATCAATATATTATCCATTATGATTTGTTGATGTAAAGCATCCTTAATTCTTTTTTCAAAATTTTTCAGAGTTTCTATTTTTATACTAACTTCTATGTCTAAACTTACTAAAATTTCCCTTATTTTCTCCCTGTTTTTTATATTCCCTACTATTAACAAATCTAAATCACTATCTTTTTCAGCTGCCAATCTTGCATAACTTCCATAAACAAGTATAAAATCTGTTTTAATTTCTTCAACAAACTGCTGAAAAACAGGTTTTAATTTCTTATATTTCTTAAAAAATTCATCCTTTTCTTCTTCTTTCACAAGCGAAAAAATATTTTTTCCTAAATCTGATTTAAGATTAAAATAAAATCTTCTTAAATAAACCCTCTTTTTTTCTAACCTTTCTTCTTTTAAAATCCCTCTTTCTACCAGTAAGTTTACATATTCTGAAACAAAATTTGGGGAGAGTTTTGTTTTTTCAATAACTCCTCTTAAATTTATTCCAGGAGTTCTAATTATTTCTCTAATTATTTTTGTTTGAGAACTATTTAGAATTTTCATTTTCAACAAAAGAGATTAGTTTTTTAGCTACAGAAACTGTTAAAGAAGCATCTTCTTCTTTTATATTCTCCCACTCATTTATATCATATTGGCTTAATTTTCTCAGCTGGAATGTTAAATCTAACCCCAAAGCATCAGCAAGAGAGTCATGTAAATCTAACAGCTCTTTAAACAAACCCTCTTTAATTAAGTTATAATATTTTAAAGCTACAATCAAACAAGAATGATCTTTACAGAAAAAACCCTTTTCTCTCACTAATAAAGCATTTGCAGAGTGATGAATAGCGTAGTAAGCTTTTATTACAGTCCAGTCCCAGCATTTATCTTCATATTCTTTTTCAGCCCTATAAAGATCATGTTTTGCTTTTTTCAAATGCTTTTTGTAATTCTCTTTTCCAACTGCAACAAACTTCTTTCTCTTTTCACAATTTAGATAAAATTTTTCAATACTTTTTGCTTTTTTCGGCAACTTTATTTTTATATCTTTAGCTTTCATTTTAGATTATTGCAATGTCAGAAATTAAACCACATCCTTTAGGATGTGGGGATTGTTTGTTTTAATTTCTGAGCATCCAAAAAACAAGTGCCTGTAACAAACCACACACTTTAGTGGCACATTGTTTTTTTGATATTAATTTAGGTAACACCTGTTATTATATAAGATAATATGTATTTAAACTTTTAGGTTTTTAGAATTATCTCTTAATTCACTCTGATTTTAAGTTTATCTATCCTCAACTTTCTCACACCACCCACTCAACCCCCTGCTTACTCTTCCCCCCATAATATTATTTATAAGATATCAATATTTGTCAGTAATTTGGTTAGATTTATCTTCAAAATTTATGTCATAGAAATCATAAAAAGCAAACATTAAATAACTCTTTTCTCTTAATATGAAAATGAAAAATTTAACAAGAAAAGTGGATGATAAAACAATACTTGATAAATTTGTAGAGGATTTTGTTAAAGTAATTGAAAAATATTGTAAATACATAATTGTATCTGGCTTTGTTGCAATTGCACATGGAAGAAGCAGGGGAACAGAAGATATAGATATGATTATAGAAAAAATTTCAAAAGAAAAATTTATTGATATTCATAATTCTCTTACTAATTCAGGATTTGAATGCATGCAATCTGATGATGAGGGAAAAATATATGATGATTATCTTGCTAAAGGAGATAGTATAAGATATACTAAAAAAGGATTTAATTTTGCGCCCCCTGAAATGGAAATCAAACTAGCAAAAGATGAATTAGATAATTATCAAATTTCTACACGACAAAAACTCCCCTTTACCAAATTAGATATTTATTTTTCAAGCATAGAAATGAACATAGCCTTTAAAGAAGAATATTTAAAGTCAGATAAAGATTTAGAAGATGCAAGGCATTTAAGAATTATTTATAGTAATAAAATAGATGAAAAAGAAATTAAAAGAATTAAAGAGCAAATAAACAGATTAAGGATGAAAAAACAATGAGGGATAAAACACACGCAGAGCAGGTTGAAAGATGGGCTGAGCATGTTAAAAACAACCAAGAATCCTGGAAAAAGGAGCTAAAACCATTTTTAGATTCTCAAATAATAATTGCAAGAAGATTTTATAAAGAACTTGCAAAAACACAAGAAGGCAGAGAAAAAATAAAGCTTTTAAGAAGAGTTAATTAGATTTTAATTATTTGTGTCTTAACCCTGTCTATTTCAAAACTTTTTCTGCTTTATATGTTTGTTATTTCAACAGGCTCATAATTTGTTTTATCAACACTTACATTTATCCCATAGTAGCTATCTTTTTCATGGATATGTCCATGAATATTTTTACAATTTTTTGGGATTTCTTCTTTGGTAAGAGGTCTATGACTTAAAACTAAGTTTCCTATTTGTAAATTTCCTCTAACAATGATAAAATCACAATCTCCTGCAATTTTGCGGTCATGATTTCCTGTAACCAAGATTATAGTTCCATTAAGTCTTTTCCTTATTTCTTTAATCTTTTCTTTTTTACCAAAACTAAAATCTCCCAGATGTATAACAATATCATTTTTGTCTACTTTAGAGTTCCATTTCTTTATCATGAACTCATTCATTTCTTCAACTGTTTTAAAAGGTCTATTACAATATTTTATAATATTTTTATGATTGAAATGATGGTCTGCGGTTATAAAGATTTTCATTTTTTATGTAAGAATAGCTTCTTTTTAATTTTATCTTTTAATAATCAACCAAAGTTATCAATATACATAAGTTTGGTTTATTTAGAAATATTTGGTTTTTTAAGAATTAATTGATTTTAAGTTTATCTATTTTTATAATTTTCAGGTTTGCACCATCTTGATTATCTGAATGTAACAACCAAAAACTCTTTAAATAACATATATTTGATACTTAAATGGAAATAATAAGTATTATTGCTAACCTGAATATTAATGAATTTAGCTTTAGCAAGCAAAAATTTTATTATTATTTTAAATAATTCTCAAACATTTCGATTATAAGCGAGTATTATTTTTTTAAAAGATTATTTCTCCCTGTAACATAATAGTAATGTCCTCGGCTGTAGCCCGAGTTAACTGGGTGCAATTCCCAGCAGGGAGATTTTGGAACAGTAGTGAAACGGGATAACACCACACTGAAGATGTGGAGTAGGCAGTTCAATTCTGCCCTGTTCCATTTTTGATTAGGGCTTGAACCCTACAAAGGCTCTTTATTTTTTTAGAGATTTTGAATTTATCTATTTTCAACTCCTCACCTCCTCAAAAAGATTGCGATGATTAACTTTTAGGTTTTTAGAATTAACTATCTATATTACTTTTTTCTGTTTACACTTCAATCTTTGAGAATAAATAACTTCCTATTAAACCAACAATTAATGTTAAAATACCAAGAACAGCAAAATCAAAAAATAACCCAAAACTGCTTAGATTTGTTAAAGCTCCTCTTATTCCATCTACTCCATAAGAAAGAGGATTTATTTTAACAATAGTTGCTAAAACTCCAGGTAAATCATTTAACGGGAATAATGCCCCTGATAAAAAGAATAAAGGCATTATCAAGAAGTTTATAATTAAAGGAAAAGCATTCATATCTTGCATTTTAGAAGCAATAGCAGTTCCTAGAGCTGTGAATAATAAAGCAATTAAAAACATAAACATAAAAGTTAAGAAGATATCAGAAAAACTAATTATTCTGAATCCAATTATTATTGAGATTAATAAAACTAAAGTTCCTTGAAAAAATGCAACAGTTGCTCCTCCTAAAGTTCTTCCTATCATTATTTTTATTCTTGAAACAGGAGCAACTAAAGTTTCTTTTAAAAAACCAAACTGCCTGTCCCATATAACTTCTATCCCATTAAACATTGAAGTAAATAATATGCTCATTGCAACTATTCCAGGAGCTAAAAATTCTAAGTAATTTCCTCCGCCTGCTTTTTGGTAAATTGCACCAAAACCAAATCCCAATGCAATTAAAAATAATACTGGTTGTCCGAGTGTTCCAATCATTCTTGATTTTGAGCGCCAGTATCTTTTCAGCTGCCTTAACCACATAATATAAATTACTCCCATTATCTTCTCCTCCATCTGCCATACCTCATTCTGTCTCTGGCAGAAGCTTTTTCTTCTCTTATATCATGGCCTGTTATTTTCAAAAATGCTTCTTCTAATGACTTGCTTTTTGTTGCTTTTTTTAATTCTTGTGAAGTACCTAATTTTACAATCTTCCCATAATCAATTATTGCAATTTTGTCAGCAACTTTTTCAGCCTCTTCCATATAATGAGTAGTTAGGAATACAGTCATTCCTTCATCCTTGTTTAATTTTAAAACATATTGCCACAAATGATTTCTTGTTTGAGGATCTAAGCCAATAGTTGGTTCATCAAGAAATAATATCTTTGGATGATGTATCAATCCTCTTGCAATTTCCAGTCTTCTTTTCATTCCCCCTGAAAAATTCTTAACCTGTTCATTTCTCCTATCCCACAATTCCACAAATTTCAATAATTCTTCAATTCTTTTTTTTCTTGTTTCTTTATTAACCTCATACATTACTGCATGAAACTCCATGTTTTCATAAGCAGTTAGCTCATCATCTAAGCTAGGGTCTTGAAAAACTATTCCAAAAGAATGTCTTGCTTTATGTTGTTCTTTTAATGGATTAAATCCATTTATTCTTATTTCTCCAGAAGAAGGATGAAGCAGAGTAGTGAGCATTTTTATTGTAGTTGTTTTTCCTGCTCCATTTGGACCTAAAAAAGCAAAAATCTCACTTTCTTTTACATTAAAAGAAATATCATTAACTGCTTTAATTTCACCAAAATTTTTAGATAAATTTTTTACCTCAATTATTATTTTTTCCATTATCTTAATTTAAATCAAGATTATTTAAAACTTGTGAATTAAAAATCTTGGAATTATCTTTTTTCTTTTCCTTTGCTTTTTCTTACCTATTTTTAAAACTTTAAGGTTTATACTTCTTTGTGAATATAAGAATGTTTATAAACTCTTAATCAATTGATAATTCAATAAATTTGGAGGTTAAAAATCATGGCATATGAAGAAGATGATGAAGATGATGGCGACTTTTCAGGTGAAGACGATACAACTGATGAGTAAATAGCCTTGTTTTTCTTTTTTCTTATTTTTATAACTTAAAAATATTATATTAATCTTTTACAATAATACCAATTTTTATAAGCTCTATAATTATTTCCTCTTTTGCTTTGTTTTTGTCCTCTCTTAATCTTTTGTCTCTTTTTTGTTTCCCAATTTTTTCAAAATTAAAATCTTCTATATTCCTTTCTATATCTTTAATATTTTTTACTAGCCCCCCAGTTATATCTTCTTCTATCTGAATATTTTCAATATTCTGCTTTATCTCTTTTATTTCTTTTATTTTTTCATTTATTAACTCTTGATTTATGTCTCTTATATCAACTAACTCTTGTAAGTTTTCACAACCATGTTTTTCAAATGTTTCTTTAAAATTCTCCTTATACTCTTTTATTAATCTCATTTTACTTTCAATAGAATGATAAATTTTAGTAAGAGCTTTAAAATCAATTAAATTTTTTAATTCTTGTAATTTAAGAGCCAGGCTAATTTTTAATTTTTCAATTTCTTGTATTGTTCTTATTCTCTTAATATATTCTGAACTTTTCTTTTTCTCTTCAATTTCTTTTTTCAAATTCTGAATTTTTTCTTCACCTATTTTTATTGTTTTTTCAATTTCCCTTATCCCCCCCTCATTATTTAATATATTTTTGTTTATCTCATTAAATATCTGTAATTTTTCTTCAATAATCAATATTCTCTTCCCTTGTTCTATTGTTTGTTCGTTTTCTTTTATTATTTTATTAAAAATCCTATAAAATTTTTTAATATTCTCCCTAATCTCCCCTAATTCCTTACCAATTAAAAAAGTAGATTTTTCAAAACTTTTTGAAGATTTTTGTTCAAATTCATGAAAAATTAAATTAATTTTATTTATTAGTGTTTCAAGAGATTCAGAATTTAATTCTTTTAAGTTTGAGATTAATTTTCCTAAATAATCATTAAATTTAATAAGATTTTCTCTTACAATTAATTTAGCTCTTTCTGGTGCTTTTTTCTCTTCTAAACTTACTTCTTTAAGAGAAATTACTCCTCGTTCAAGCCCTTGCAATAATTCAGATAAACTTTCTTTTATTTGATTTTTAGGTTCTTTTTGATAATTTTCTATTTTTTGTTTTTCATTATTAATCTCTCTAGCTATTTCTTCAAAGCGTATTCTTTTAATATCTTCTTCTTGTTTCTTTATTTTTTTAAAAAAATCAAAAATTCCCATAAATTAAAGTAGAAATCTGTTATTATTAAGATTATGGTAACAAAAATTCTAATTTTAAAATAGACTAAAATACTTTCATATTAAATAAACCTTGCTTCTTAACATTACTTTCGCCTCGCTTACTCTCGACTCAACTTATTCTTGCTCAATCTTCAATTCATAATTTTATTTTATTATCATATATTTAATTACTCAAAATCAAATCATTCACCTCTTGCTCAAAGATTTCGCTGATATTTATTAATAATTATATAATAAATCTTAACATCATTAGATAAAGAGCAAATGTTAAGTTAGGGACTTGACTTATCATTTCAACAAGTTTTTTAAACTCTTTTTATTTATTTTAACTTCGTATCCAAGAAGTCCATATCCTGAATAGTTATCAAGTTATGGATAAATTAGAATAGGAAGATTTATAAAGATAGATATTATAGTTATAATATGAAAATAACAAAGAAAATAGTAAAAATAGCTCAAAGTTTAGGAGTAATAATAGACAAACCAATATTAAAAAAAATGCAACTTAAAAAAGGGGATTATATTGAAATAGATATAAAAAAGATAAAATGACTACAACTTATAAATTTAGAATGTATCCTAACAAAGAAATAAGAGAAAAATTAGACTTTGCTCTCGATATTTGTAGGCAGACATATAATAATCTTCTTGAAGAAATGAACAATCAAGTTAAAATTGATAGAAAAGCAATTCAGCATAAAATTGTTGAGTTAAAAGAAGTAAGACCCGAACTAAAAGAAGTTTATTCTAAAACCCTTCAATATGAATGTTACAGATTATTTTCTAATCTTTCAGCATTAAGAGAATTAAAAAAGAAAGGTAGAAAAGTTGGCAGATTGAGGTTCAAAGGAAAAGATTGGTTCAAAACTATTTCATATAATCAATCAGGATTTTGGTTTGAGCAGAAAGGAAAAAAAGGGATTTTAGAGTTAAGTAAAATTGGAATAATTAAAGTCAAATCACACAGACAAGTTGAAGGAAAGATAAAGCAAATTACAATAAAAAAATCTCTTGGAAAATGGTATTGTATGATTGTAACAGATTTTATTCAAAAGAGAATTTGTGGAAATAAAGAAATAGGAATTGATTTAGGAATAAATAATTATATTATGGACAGCGAGGGAAACTCTATTGCTCATCCAAAGACAATAGATAAGTATGCAGAAGAACTAAAAACTGCACAACAAGAGTTATCAAGAAAAAAGAAAGGAAGCTATAATAGAAATAAAGTAAGATTTAGGGTTGCTAAAATACATGAGAAAATTGAAAGAGTAAGAAATGACTTCTTACATAAATTATCTAATCAATATGTGAAAGATTGTAAACTTATTGTTATTGAAGATTTAGCAATCAAAGATATGATTCAATCTTCTTATAATGCTAAAAATATTGCAGATTCTTCTTGGAATAGATTTGTCCAATTTCTTTGCTACAAAGCTGAAAACGCTGGTTGCAAAGTAGAAAAGATAAATCCCAAGAACACAACAAAACAATGTAGCAACTGTGGAAATATCCAAAAGATGCCATTGTGGATAAGAACATACAAGTGTTCGAGTTGTGGGTTTGAGATAGATAGAGACCTAAACTCTGCAATAAACATAAAAAATAAATTTCTTGGTTCGGAACGAGCCAATGTGGAGAATAACTCCTCTGTTCAGAATGAGCAAGAGTTATCTATGAAGCAAGAAGCCATAACCTTAACAGGAGTTAGGTTATAAGTAGTTCACTTATGGCAAATGCAATTAAGAAAATATGCAAAGATTGTGGAAAAGAATTTGAACAAAAACCTAATGCAAGATACCCTAGAAAATATTGTGATAAATGCTCTGCAGAAAGAAAAAAAGCTTATGAAGATATTCATATGATTACTGCAGATGAATGTGAAGAATAGTAATGCCTGTTAAATAAAGTGAGGTTAGTAAGCTGACTTAGCAATATCAATAAGTTTATATACCATCATAATGTTCAACATTTACCTATAAAACAAGGATAGAAGAATACGAGAATGGAGGATATATATGGAAGATCGAGAAATGTTTAAAGCAACTTGTTCTGACTGTGGAGCTCAATGTGAAGTTCCTTTTAAACCAACAGAAGGTAAGGCAGTTAGATGCCAAGATTGTTTTAGAAAAAACAGACCACAAAGAAGCTTTGGAGGAAATCGAGGATTTGGTGGAAACCGAGGATTTGGCGGAAACCGAGGATTTGATAGAGGCCCAAGAGAAATGCATAGTGCAGTTTGTGCTGAATGTAAGCAAAAATGTGAAGTACCATTTAAGCCTACAGAAGGCAAACCAGTTTATTGTAAGGAATGTTTTATGAAAAAGAAAGATTCAGAAAATAATTCTGAGGAATTTTAATAAAGCAAACAAAGTAAGTAGATTATTTTTTATTTTTTTATTATTTTTTATATAAAATCTTTTGTTAATAGAGAATCTTATGTCAAAATATTTTTAAAACTTAATTTAAATACATCTTCAAATTAATTATAATATTCTTAATTTTAGTTTAGAATTTTATTAATTAAAAACAGCTAGAATAAAGTAGTAAAAGTTATAATATAATAAATAATTGTGCCCTCTAACCTCATATATCATAATTATTATAATTTAATAGAAATTACAGTTACAACCCAAAATTCTCAACAAACCTCTCAATAATTCTATATTCTTCTAAAAAATTATTTCCTTTTTGTGTTAATGAAAAGGTTTTTTTCTCTTTTTTATCAACATCTAATGTAATAAACCCTTTAGTAATTAATTCATTAATATAATCTTTGAACATTTGAGGAGAAAGATTGCTTGAATATAATAACCTAGTTGGTTTAATGTTCCTATTTTCCCTGATAGAATAAATAATGTCTTTTATTATGTCTAATCTCTCTCGTTTCTTTGCCATATCTTAATTTTGTTTTTTAGTTAATTTAATTACCCCATACAAGAAGACTAAGAAGACAATTATATTTAAGGCATAAACATTTGCTAACCATCTTAAACGCCAGTTAAAAAAACTACCAAAAATAAAATTAAAAACCCAAGCAAAAAAACTTAATATCATTATAATAAAATATAACTTAAGGAATTTATGTTTTTTTCCATTTTGTTTATAATTTTTACAACTAATTATGCTTGCTAATCCAAACAAGAGTATTTGAGAAAAAAACATAAAATAATAACTAACCCACAAATAATCTAAAAAAATAATTATTAATGTAATCATGCAAAAAACAAAGATTATTGGATTAAAAAAAGAACTCTTGCTTCCTTTGCTTGTTTCAAATTTTTTCCACAAAAGACTATAAAGCAAAAAAAATCCAGCCATTATCATAAAAAACTGGAAAAAAGGCTTAATTAAGAAAAAATAAGAGCCATATGCCAAAGAATATCTTAAAATAAAAGCAATTCCATAAAAAAAGAAAGCATTTCTAAAATATCTTATTCCCTGATGAAAACTTATTCTAAAAAGTCTATCTGTTTTAATAACCACAATTAAGCAAATAAATGCTATTAACATTGAGTAAAAAAACCTGAATAATTCTATATTTTCTGCAATCAAATTATATGCATAACTGTAAAGAGGCATAAAACTATGATTTTTTTAGATTATTTAAGGTTTTATATGCAAAAATATAGAGAATTGCTATATATGTTATATAGTGACTTCCACTTCTGACGCTTTATAAATAGGTTTTGTTTTATAAATCTAATAAAAATGGAGGCTAATAAATAATTTTTGATGTTTAAAAGTTCTTTTAAATAAAACATAAACATTAATTCTAAAATAAAAGATTTACCTCCCTAACACCCTTTTAAGAATATAAAACCAGGTTTTTGTTTTAAAGTATCAATCGCCTGGTTTATTATTCTTTTTAATATAACCACATTTATTGCACTGATAAACCCAAAAATACCCTTTATCATCAATTTTAGCAACAACATCTATACTCCCGCATTTTGGGCATTTAACTGGTTCTGATTCATGTTCTTCTAAATAAGCTTCAGATATTTTATCCATTTTAATTATTTTTACAAAGAACTTGAAATTAATAAATTTTTATATACTCACCAGCTAAACTTTTTTTCAATAAAAAACCCCAAAACCCCTAAAATTAGTAAAATATAATTCAATTTATTTTACCATTTAAGGCTTCATTAACTTCATGATCTTTATAACCACATTTTTTACATTCTTCAACACCATATCTGCCGTCTTCAAGAACAATTAAGACTACATCACTGCCACCACATTTTGGACAAACAGGATGTATGCCGTTATCAGTCCCACCAATTTTTTCAACATAATTATATTTCATAAAGAGTTTATTACTGATTAATGCTTTATAAGATTTATGAAACAATAATAATTAAATAATATTCATAAAACTCTTTTATTTTCTTTCAATTACCCTATAATGAGTATAAAAATTTGGAATAACCTTCCCGGTTTTTGGATTAGTCATAAGAGACCCATTATCTCCAATTCGGAATACATAACTTACACCATGCACATTTTCATTTCCTTCAAATGGGAAGGAGATAAATACTTCAGTATTTTTTCTCCCAATGGTAGCGTTGGTAACATATGCTAGGTTTTTTCTTATAGTGATTTCCCTACCATCTGCTGCTAATAATTCTAGTATGCTATGTGCTCCTAATCTTTCAGAGGATAATTTTGCTATCAGCCTATAATTTTTTTGCATTTTAATATGAACTTCTAACTATTTTTAAACAAATATATAGTTTGAAATATATTCCAGAATATTTATAAAGAAGTTCGCACAATTTAAGTTATGAAAAAAGAGGATTTTCTTAAGCGCCTTGAAACTGAGATTAAAATATCTAAATTATCAGAATACACTTTAAGAAATTACTTGGATTTTAATAAAAGGTTATTAGAACATGCAAAAAAACTTCCAGAACAAATTGATTCTCAAGACATAAAAAATTTTTTAGCAGATAAAATGAGTGATAAAGCAAGTGCTTCAAACATATTATTTCTTTCCTCAATTAGGTTTGCTTATTCTAATGTTTTAGGAAAAGATCCTACCTTAAAAATTAAACGCCCTAAAAAAGAAAATAAAATTCCAATAGTTTTAACAAAAGAGGAAGTCCTTAAATTAATTGATTCTGCTCAAACCTTAAAAAGCAAACTAATAATGCAGCTACTTTACTCTTCAGGATTAAGGGTAAGTGAGATTGTTAAACTTAAACCAGTAGATATTGATTTTAGCGAGAACATTGGCTGGGTTAGAGCAGGCAAAGGAAAAAAAGATAGGATGTTCATTATTTCTGAAAAGTTATCTAAAAGATTAAAAAAATTCACTGAAAAGAATCCAGATAATCAATATCTATTCTCAAAATCTTCTCCTCTTACAACAAGAAACATACAAAAGATAGTTCAAAATACAGCGAGAATTGCAGGTATTCAGAAATCAGTTCATCCACATTCATTGAGGCATTGTTTAACTGATAATGTACAAATTCTAACTGTCGAGGGTTGGAAAAGAAATAATGAAATTAAAGTAGGAGATTTAGTATTTACTTACAATATCAAAGAAGACAAACTCGAGGTAAATCCTCTCCAAGGCATTTTTCGATATGATATAGATGAAGACATTTTTAGAATTAAAAATTATTGCTTAGACTATCTTTGTACAGGAGAACATAAGGGGGTTTTTAAGATAGGTTATGAAAGACAGAAAAATAACAAAGTTTTTACAGACTGGAAAAATTGGGAGCTTCTTAGTATTAATCAGCTTTTAAAAATTAAAGGCATTAGATTAATTAAGCACAAACTTTCTTCTTTTTATAATGGCCCTAATTCTATTGGAATAGAAAAAGCAGGAGTAATAGGATGGATTTTAACAGATGGTAACATCTCCAACAGAAAAAATCACATTGAGATTGTAATAGTTCAAAGTTATAAATCCAACAAGTCCAAATGTGATTATATTCGTAATCTTTTGGTTAAGGGCAACATTCCATTTACAGAAAGAAAACGAAAAGATTTTATCTGCTTCAGATTAATTAACGGAGGGAATAGAGGAAAAATAAAAGGAAAGAATCATAATTGGATACTTGAATGGATAAATTCAGATAAAACTCCTAAATATAGCCTCCTTTCTTTAAAAAAAGAAGAACTTGAAGAATTATTCAAATGTATGATGATGGGAGACGGAACCTCCAGAAAAGATGGATATAGGTGTAATGAATTAACTTTGCAAGATAAAAGAAAAATAGATTTTTTCAGGATTCTTTGCTGTTTTCTTGGAAAAAGAACTCTAATTGGATTTAAAAAAAATAATTTAAAAGGATATTGTCAAAATAAAAATAAGCAATATTATAGAACTTATATTTGTGAAAAAAACGAATGTAACATTTATTTTGATCGTAAAGATATTAAGAAAGAATATTATAAAGGAATTGTATGGTGTCCCTCAACAAAGAATCAGACATGGATTGCAAAATCCGATGAAAAGATTTTTATCTCTGGAAATAGCTTCGCCACACATTTGTTAGATGCAGGAGTAGATATAAGAAAAATTCAAATAAGTCTCGGGCACTCTTCAATTTCAACGACAGAGCGTTATACTCACATCAGCAATGAACAATTAAAAGATATAAAAAATCCTCTAGATGATTTATGATTTCAGAGAAGAATTATTTTTTAATTAATTTCAACAATATATTTTCCCTTGCCTTTTCTTCTGTTTATAATCTTAGTCCAAGTTGCATAAGGATATTTTTTAAGTAAATCATTAACTATACCCCAACATTCTTCTAATGCAAAATTTACTCCTCCAATTAGCCCAAATGAAATCTCGAGTATCATATTTGCACACCTCTGCTATATTTTTTATAAGCTCTTTTTCTTTAAATATAAGTATTATAAGTTAAAATATATCTTTTAGTTTAATATATATTTAAATACACTAAATCTGAAAAGTGGTTACACCTAATTTTAAAGGAGTAGCAGTTAATTTAATAAATTTTATAATCTTAATACTAATAGAAAATGAATGAAATTATTAAATGGGTATTGATAATCTTATTGCCTCTTTTAGGTTATGCTATTGGAAAAGAAAAAGGCGCCACAATAGGGTTTGTTATCGCTATGGTTCTTATGATACTAAGGGTTCTTTAGTGATTTAAATTTATCTATACAATCCAATTAATTCTGCTTTATCTAAAATATGATTCTTTATAGCTCTCTCAATTTCTTGTTTGCTAGCTCCTTGATCTAAACCAAGTTTTGTGTCAAGAGCAAATATCTTGAAAAAATATCTATGAGTTCCTGAAGGAGGACTAGGCCCCCTATAATTATTTCTTCCCCAACTATTTTGTCCTTGAATCCCATTCTCAGGAACAGAATTCTTAAAGATCCTCTTAATCTTAGGGTTTATATTAAAAACAATCCAATGATCCCAGGTTCCTGCAGGAGCATCAGGATCATCTACAATCAAAACCAGACTCTTAGCATTTTCAGAAATGTTTTTTATTTCTAATTCTGGATTAATATCATCACCATCCCCTGTAAATTGGATTGGTATTTTTTCATTATGTTTGAAATTTGGGCTAGTTAATTCCATTTTCAATTTCAAATATTTGAAAATCTTTGATTTTCATTATTTTTAAAATTAGAGTTTGTTAATATCATCTTTTTTCTGTTTTAAGTTTATATTGTAAAATCATAAATAATAGAATAAACAAGAACTAATAAATCTTTTGTATATTCTTTCTTATAATAATTTTTAGCATATAAGTTTTTATGCCTTTTTTATTAAATATTGCTGAAGTTTTAATGATTTAAAATTTATTTTATAGAAATGTTATTATAAGGAATTGTGAGTTTTAGATAATGAAGTATTATTTTATAACTAACCTTATTTACTAGACTCTTTTTGAGTAGGGCTATATTCTCCTTTAATCAGTCTAAAAAGAGGATTATCTGTTCCTATGATAAACTTAGTATCTTTTCCTATTCCTTCTTCATACAACTGTAATGTTCTTACGAATTGATAGAATTGCGGGTCCTTATTAAAAGCTTTTGCATATATTTCTGTAGCCTGAGCGTCAGCTTTTCCTTCTATTCCTTTTGCTGTCCTATAAGCTTCAGATAAAACAGTTTTTACTTCTCTATCCTTATCCCCCATAATTTTTTGAGCTTCACCTTCACCCTCTGAAATATATTTTTTAGCAATTCTTTGCCTCTCTGCTATCATTCTTTTCTCAACACTTTCTTTTACTTCATCAACATAACTTATACCCTTGATTAATACTCCCTCTTCATGTATTCTAATTCCATATTTTTCTCGGCATATTTTATCAGAATCTTTTGTAATTTCTTCTACTATTTTTGTTCTTCCTTCTTTAACTTGTTCATAAGGGGTAGTTTCTTCTAGTCCAACTTCAACCCTCATTTTTCTTTCATCGGTCCTAACTGCTTCAATTAAGTTCCTAGAAGTTATAGAATTTCTTGTTGAAGCGTCTATAATATCATCAAGTCTGCCATGTGCTTGTTCTTCTGTTCCAACAGTATTTAAAAATTTAAGAGGGTCTTCAATATAGAATCTCGCAGTGGTGTCAATCCAAATATATTTTTTATCAGCTGTTGGAATCTGTTCTGGATAGCCATTCCATCTTAAAAGTCTTTTATCAAATTTAGTTACATTTTGAATATATGGAATTTTAAATCTTAAACCAGCTCCTTCTACTACTGAAATACCTAACTGATGATATTTTTCTTTTAACTCTTTTACTTTTCTTTCTGAATCTCTTATTTCTCCTTGATTGAGTATTACTCTTACTGGGTTTCCAAATTGTGTAACTATTGCTTGTTGTGCTTGGTCAACGGTATAAAAAGAACTGTATCCTGTTAGAGCTATAGCGGCCCCTACAACTAAGCCTACTAATCTTTTCTTAATCATTTTTCCTAAGTTTCTTTTGTTTTTTTCTACCATTTTATTTAGCCTCTGGATTTTTGCCAGGCAAATGCAATAACTTTAACAATCCACCATCTCTGTCTTGTTCAACTATCCATTTATCAGCTATTGATGGAAGAACTTTACTCATTGTTTCTAAATACATTCTTTGCATTGTAACCTCTGGAGCTTTTTTAAATTCTCCATATAATTGCTCAAATTTAGTAGCATCTCCTTCTGCTTTATTTACTCTTTCTGCAGCATATCCCTTAGCACTCTCAACTAATCCAAGTGCTTCTCCCTTTGCTTTCGGAACTGCTTCATTGAAAGTTTTCTTAGCTTCATTTATTCTTTGTTCCTTTATTTGCATAGCACTATTTACTTCATGAAAAGCAGGTCTTACATTACGAGGAGGATTTGTTGATTGTAGTTTTACAGTTATAATGTTAATTCCAGTATCATAATTATCTAATAATTTTTGTAATTCTACTTTGCTTTGAACCTCATATTCAACTCTACCTATGTTTATTGCTTCATCAACACTACCGTTTCCAACAAGTTGCCTAATTACTGAATTAGAACAATCTCGTATTGTTTTTTTTGGTTCTCTTATATTAAATAAATATTTAACAGCATCTTTTATATCATATTGAACAATAAATTCCATATCCGACATATTAAGGTCGCCAGTTAACATAAGATATTCTCCTTTTAAAATTCCTTTTGCTTGTTCTTTTAATCTTGCTTTATCTGGTGTAGAATCTCTCTCACCACTTTTTGAAATCATATTTTCTAGGGCACTATCACTTATTTTCCCTTGGTCTATTTCTTCTGCTCCAATATATTTAGAATCAGCTCCTGGTTTTAATGACCTGAACCCAAATTCCTCTGTTTGAACTCTTTTAATTGGAACTTTAGTAACTCTTTCAATTTTATAAGGCCACTTCATATGTATCCCTGGTTCTGTAGTCCTGCTATAACTACCAAATCTTTGAACAACACCAACAGAATCATTAGGAATAGTATATAATGAGCCGTATAATCCTATACCTGCAACAAGTGTAATAAATCCTTTTTTAACCCGTTTCCAAGTTTTTAATGCTATATTTTTTACATCATCCTCTTGTATCTGTTCTAATACTTCTTTGACTACCATATTTATTACTAGAGTATTGGCTTTTTAAACTTTTTGTTTATATAACTACTATAAAATTAAGACAGATTTTCTTTTTTTTAAAACATTAAACACAGTTTGATGCGAAATAAATGGCTTATATGTTTTTTTACATTTGGATATAATGTCTTTTTAGATATTATCTTTTACACAAATGCTTTTAAGAGCTCTTTTATTTAATTTCTTTAGATATAAAATAAACTGATATATCTTAATAAGGAGTATCAATAATCTATAAAATCTGAGCTCTGCAGATAAGTAGTATAAGCTTTCATTGCACAGCTTAAAATTGCAAATAAAGATTTATAGGTTAAGAACATTATTTAAAAAATAAAATGGTGATTTACTCTCATTCAAAACTATCCACTTTTGAACAATGCCCTCTTAAATTTAAATTTAAATATATTAATAAAATTAAACCAGAAATAGAACAAACAATAGAAGGATTTCTTGGGAATAAAGTACACGAAGTTTTAGAAATAATTTATAATGAAACTGCAAAAGGAAGAACCTTTCAATTAGATGAAGTAATTCAAATATATTCAGAAAAATGGAATAAAGATCTTAACCCAAAAATTAAAATAGTAAAAAAAGAAAATAGTATAGAATATTATTTTAATCAAGGACTGAATTTTTTAATAAATTATTTTGTTGAATACTATCCTTTTAAAGATAATACTATAGCAATAGAAAAAAAAATCAGTGTTGATTTGGATTTAGAAGGAGAATATAAACTGCAAGGATATATTGATAGGTTAGTGCATCATAAAGAAACAAATGTTTTTGAAATTCATGATTATAAAACAGGAAATTTTCTAAAAACTCAAGAAGAACTTGATAAAGACAGACAATTAGCATTATATTCAATTGGAGTTAAAGAAATGTTTAATCAAGTTAATGAGGTTCATTTAATCTGGCATTTTCTTGCGTTTAATAAAAAAATGGTCTCAACAAGAACTCAATCTCAACTAGATCAATTAAAACAAGAAACAATAGAATTAATTAAAAAAATAGAAGCTACAAAACAATTTCAAAAAAATAAAGGAGTTTTATGTAATTGGTGTGAATTCCAAAATTATTGCAATAATTTTTATGAGAATCCTTGTGACACCTCTTGTAATAATATTTGTGATGAGATTATTCCAAAAAAATCAGATTGGAGTTTATATGAAGATGAGAAAGAATTAGATCCTTTGATTTTTTCTAATGGAAAATCTCAATCAGACATTGTGAATGAGGTCATCAATGCAATTGAACAAGGTTATAAAATTATTTTTATAAAAGGTGTTTGTGGGAGCGGGAAATCTGCCGTTGCATTAAATCTTGCAAAAGAAATTGGAAGAACTTCTATAGTAGTCCCAATAAAATCATTGCAGGAGCAATATATAAGAGATTACACAGAAAAAAAATATGTTTTAAAAAATGAGAAAAAACTAAAAATCTCTTCAATTGTAGGAAGAAAAAATTTTAAATGTAGGTTTTTAGAAGAAAATCAAATAGGCCAAGAAATTCAAAAATATAATAAAGAAACAAATGCAACCCTTAATGATATTTTTACAGGCTTAAAACCAATTAAACAAGAAAAAGATAATTCTTGTGATAATCTTTTTCTTCCATGCAAAATTGAAATTAAAGAAAAAAACATGCCTAGAATAAAAGAATATATAAAACAAAATCCTGCTCTAAGAATCTCTAATTTTAGTTCTATAAATGAAGTTAAAAGAATGTCTCTTGCCCCTATCTGCCCTTATTGGGCACCAATTATACCAGAAGAGTTTGAAATTAAAAAATTTAAAGATGCAAAAAAAATAAAATATTTGGGGTTAAATAATAAATTGTTTACAATTTATCAAAGAAGAAAAGGATGTCCTTATTATGATCAATATGAAGCATATGCTAATTCTGATGTATTAATATTTAATAGTATGAAATATAATCTTGAAACTTTAATGGATAGAAAACCACTTACAGAATTGGAAATAATTGATGAATGTGATGAATTTTTAGATAGTTTTGCTAATCAAGAACAAATAAGTTTAAATCGCCTATCTTTTGCTTTAAGCAGTCTTTTTGCAGAAAAACAAGAATCCCAGGAGATTTTAGACAAGTTAATAGATATAACAAACACCCTAAAATCAAAATTCAAACATCAAAAATCTGAAGATTTTTGTGGCTTGAAAATTTCTACGGAAATTTTCAAAGATTTAAAACAAAAATCAACAGAAAAAGAAGAGGAAATTTTTGAAATAAAAGATACTCTTGTTGGAGCGCTTCTTTTAGCAATATTAGAAAATAAAGATTTGATGAATGAAATTGAAGTAGATGATTCTAATTATATTTATCATTTAGACGAAGTTGCAAGAATTTTTCATGAATTCTTTAATGAAACATTTTTTTCAATAGAAAAAAGAGACAACGATATTATTATAAATTTAGTTACAACAAATTTAGCAAAAAAATTCAATGAACTTGTAAAAAAAAATAAAATTCTTGTGATGATGAGTGGAACAATCCATTCTGAAAGCGTTTTAAAAAATATTTTTGGATTAGAAAATTTCAAAATAATTGAAGCAGAGATTAAACATCAAGGAGAGTTAATAAAATGTAAAAACGGCTATGAAAAAAATTGCAGTTATGTTAATTTTGGTTCAAATAAAATAACTAGAGAAGAATATCTTTTTGCACTTTCTAAATCTATCTCTTGTGCAAAAGAACCAATTCTTGTTCATGTGAACTCTTTTTCAGACTTACCAACAGAGCAAGAAAAAATAAAATTTAACTTAAATAATCTTCCAACAAAGTACGAGTTAATGCAAAAACAAAAAAACGACCCGTTTGGACAAATGATAAAAGATTTTAAACAAGGAAAATCAAAAATTCTTTTTACAACTAAATGTAATAGAGGGATAGATTTTCCAGGAGAAACCTGCAACAGTATTATCATAACAAAATTTCCTTATCCAAATATTTCTGATATTTTCTGGAAAATCCTAAAAAAAACAAACCCACAGCATTTCATGAGTTTTTATATGGATAAAGCAAGAAGAGAGCTTCTTCAAAAGATTTACAGGGGATTAAGAAGCAAAACAGATAAAGTTTATCTTCTTTCTCCAGACTTGAGGGTTTTGGAGTTTTGAGATGAAGTAATAGGTTAAACTCCTCTGCGAGGACAAGACCAAATTAGTGGATATCCCCCGCAAAAATTCAGTATCCTAAATAATAATTCAAAATTTAATTTTTATTATCCAACTCTTTTAATAAATCATTTATCTCAAATAGAAATTGCTTTGCTCTTTTCAAAGAAGTTTCTGCCTTAGAGACTTTTTCAACTTCTTGGGTTTGATATTGTATAAAACCTCTTTTCTTTCTTTCAGAGTCAAAGTCTTCAAGTAAACCTTCTGCCTTATTTTTAGCAATCATCAAGGCTTCCTCTTTCATCTCTTCGAAGTCTTCTATCAAGTTGTCTTTGAGTTTATTTCTAACATAAACAATCAAGGCATCACTCGTGACTTTATGAGGGATCTTATCTCCTACTTTATAACCTAATTTATATAAAACAGCATTAGCAATATAGAACATTGAATAGTAAGAAGAAACAATTATCCAGAGATTAGATTTTTTATTGCTTGAAAGAAAAGTGGCTGTTTCTATACTTTCATTTGAATTAGTCATCAAAACATTAAAAATAATACTATTAAATGATTCTTTTTTAAGCAGTCCTTCAGACAAATAAGATTTCACGCCTGATTCAGCTTCTTTGATTCTCTTTTCATTTAGCATTTTGAATTAGTCTATAATAGTCCTCTATTCCAAATAAGATAATATTCCTTTTAAGTGCTTCGCTAACGACTGTCTGCTCTTTAGTTTTTAACATGTTAATAAACGACTCATAAATTATAGGAGTTAAATGAATCTTTAAGGGTAGAATCTCAAGTTTTTCTTCTATTGCTTTTGCATTTTCTGAATTAGAGATTAAAAGCAAGTCTATATCTGAGCTCTTAGTAGCAGTTCCTTTTACATGACTCCCAAACAACAAAAGAATAAATTGTTTGTTTACACTCTTCAATTTGTCATAAAAGGCTTTAAACTCTTTTTTCTTCAAAATCTCATTCCTTCTTTCAGTTTCAACAATAAAAACATCTTCATTAAAGCTGTCTTTGAAACTACATCTATTCTGGCTCTTCAAATTCTCCACTTCTATTGACTTCTCCTTTTCCAGTTTTTTAATATTAATATATAGAAGTTTATAGTCTATTTTTAGAATTTTGGAAAGCTCATACATGCTAAAAGCCCTTTCTTTATTTTCAATCAAAAACCTTAGTATTTTTTGTTTAACACTCATTTTGTTAGTATATGTTATATTTAACATAATATTATGATATTATTAACATATATAAAGGTTTCCATATAAATTTTAAAGGATTAACTTAATGACTTTTTCCCCACGATAAACCATAAAAAGAGCTTCTTCAAAGGATTTACAAAGGATTAAGAAGCAAAACCGATAAAGTTTATCTTCTTTCTCCTGATTTAAGAGTGCTGGAGTTTTGAGGGGAAATAAAAGGTAATTCAATTACTAAAAACACTATCACAAATGGAGATGTTCCAGTAATAGCTGGGGGGCAACAACCTGCTTATTATCATAATATTTCTAATAGAAAAGGAGAAACGATAACAGTAAGTGGCTCTGGGGCTTATGCGGGTTTTGTTGCTTATTTCAATATCCCAATTTTTGCATCAGATTGTTCAACAATTCAAGCAAAATCAAAAGATGTTTTTATGAGGTATGTTTATTATTTTTTAAAAGATAACCAAAATAAGATTTACAAATTACAAAAAGGTATCGCTCAACCCCATGTCTATTCTAAGGATTTAATGGCGTTAAAAATTCCCCTTCCACCTCTCTCCACTCAAAAACGCATCGTCTCCATTTTAGAACAAGCAGAAAAACTAAAACAAAACCGAGACCATGCAGATAAATTAACAAAAGAATACTTACAAAGTGTTTTTTATGAGATGTTTGGAGATCCTCTTAAAAATGAAAACGGATGGGCAAAATATTCTCTTGGAGAAATATGTGAAAGCTTTCAAAATGGTATAGGTAAAAATATAGAATACTATGGAAAAGGTCATAAAGTCGCGAATATTGGAGACCTCTATGATTGGCATAAGTTTTCACCAATAAAATATTCATTCTTAGAAGTGACTGATAAAGAGATTGATTTGTATAAGTTGGAAAGGGGTGATATTTTATTTGTTAGATCTTCATTAAAACCTGAAGGAGTAGCCTATTGTTCAATGTATGATTCTAATGAACTGTGTTTATTTAGCTCCTTTATGATTAGAATAAAACCTATTAAAAATAAAATATCCTCTGAATTCTTAGCATTTCTTTTAAGAACACCATATATGAGAAAAGAGCTTATAAAAGCTTCAAACACAGTTACAATAACAAATATCTCTCAGCCAAATCTAAAAAAAGTGGAAGTTATTTGCCCCCCGCTTCCCCTTCAACAAAAATTCGCCTCTATCGTTGAACATGTTGAAAAATTAAAAGAAAAACAAAAACAATCTAAAGAAGAAATTGATAATTTGTTTAGTAGTTTAATGAGTAAATCTTTCAAGGGAGGATTAATATGAAAACAGAGAATAAAAATTTATTAATGAATATTTTATTTGTTTTAGCAACACTAATAGGAATTGTTTTATTTTTTAACAGATATATTTCACCTAATTTTTTACCTAATAATAATTTTAGGATTTTAACAGACCATTTTTTCCAAGGTTTTTTAGTTCCACTTTGGTTTTATATATTAGGTCTGGGAATTAACTCTTTTTTTGATCCTAGTAGAAAGATAGAATATAACCCCCTTTGGTTTATAATATTCACAATATTTGCTCTTTTAATTCCATTTTTTTCTGATGGGTTAGATCAGGGATTTAAAGATATTGATCAAATTGTAGTCGGATTAGGAGGCATCATTTTAAGCTGGGTTTACTTTCTTAAGTTTAGGAAGATTAAACTTTCATTAATGAAACAAGCATTTAATGGGGAGTTGGTGAGATGAACGAACAAGAGAAAGATGAGATAAAAAAGCGATGGAAATTCTTCTTATTCTATGGTTTAGTCATATTAGTACTTAGTACCATCATACAATTTGAATTAAATCAATGGTTGAATTCTAGGGCACAGGGAAATCCTTGCAGAATAGATTTTTCTGTTGAAAAGTTTCCAATGACTAAATCTACAACATTTAATTTACAATATTTATTAATTAATTTGCGAGATAAAGATCTTTTAATAGAAAAGACAGAGGCATATTGTGTTTGGCAAACAACACCAAAAAATCAAACAAATCAAAAAGAAATAATAATAGAACAGCCAATTTCAAAAGAGATTCTTGCCCCTACAGAACTTGAAAAAATTTTAGCTTTAAAATCAGAAATAAAAACCGCTATAAATTGTATTTCTCCTGACAAAGAAGGGACTTATCAAATAAAGATAATTACAACTACCACTTCTGGTACCTGTGAGGGGAATATCTTAATGGAGGTTAAAAAATGAGTAAATTTAAGGCAATTGGAGCATTAGCAATTTTCTTAGTAATTATTTTAGTAGCTTTGAGTATATACAATAATGCAAATGATTTTATTCAAAAAGAACTTTATGGGCCCGAGTATTGCTTTAATGATATTGACCAATCAAGTATCGCTGTTGCAGCTCAGGGAATAGAAGTTAAGTATACAAAAACTGAAGGAGATCAGTTATGTTTTAGAACAAAAGATTTTTCTTTAGTAGAAAAAATAAATAAACAAATTCAAGATAGAAAATTACAAGAATCCTTGGAAAAAATACAATCCGAGGATAGATTTTGGAATCAAACATTTCCAATTCTAGTGGTGATATTTATAATAGCAATAATAGTTATAATAATCATAGTTAGATTATCTGGAGGAGGCAATTATCTATAAACATGTCATCCACAAACCTAAAATCAATAAAAATGATGAATAATAAAGTTTATAAACATAATTTTACTAGTAAAGTTGGTATGCTCCCTAGTGATCCTACGGGGTCGCTAGATGACTTTTTTTATAAATATTGTGGAGGGTTATTCTCATGGTAGAAGATACATTAGTTTTTGTTGATGAGGGTTTTTTAGCTAGATTAAACAAATATTTTGGTGAAGGAAGGTATATTAAATTCAAAAAAATTGATTTTATAAAAAACTTAGCAAAGAAAAAAGACTTATTTGTTAAACATGTTTTTTATGCTACTGCACCCCCATTTCAGTCTGGAAATCCTGCTGAAGATGAGAAAGGAAGAAAGATAATAATAACTTATCTTGATGGAAAAAATGAAAACATAAAATAAAGACAAAAAGTACAAAATCAAAAAAAGTGATGCAAAAAGAGCAAGATTTATATATAACCTATTATTAGTATCAATTGATACTATTATTAGTATAATTATTAAATAAAGTATAATATCATCATGTTAACAAAAACACAAGAACAAATTTTAACTTTTTTATTAGAAAAACAGCAAGAAAATAACACAATTAGAGGCATTTCTAGAAAACTAAATAAATCTTATACATTAACTTATAATAACATATCTGATCTAGAAAAAAAAGAGTTTATTAAAAAAGAGAGTGTTCCCCCTGCACAGATAATCACACTAAATGAGAGAGCTCCAATAGAGTTATTTATTGAAATTGAATTTAAAAGAAAAGAGAGATTTCTTAAAAAATATCCTTGGATAAGATTAATGCTAAAGGATATAATAAAAAATTCTTCAAATCCTTTTTTTATATTGATTATTTTTGGAAGTTATGCAAAAAGCTTGCAAAATGAAAAATCTGACTTAGATCTATTGATGATTGTTCAAGATAGAGAAGAGATAAAGCTTATGAAGAATATAATTCAAGAGATTTATACTAAGATAAAAAAAAGTCTGAATATAGTTGATATAGCTGATTTCAAAGAAATGCTAAGCAATCCAGAAAAGTTAAATATTGGAAATGAATCTAAAAAAAATCATATTCTGCTTTATGGAGCAGAACAATATTACAATATCATAAAAAACTTATAGGAGATTAATAAAAATGTATATTGAAGAGCTGATAAAAAAGAAAATTGCTATTGCAGAAAAAAGAGTTTTAGAGTTAATAAAATCAGGAGAATTAAAGTCTCTTTTAGAGCAAGAAAAGTATAAGATAAGCGAGTTTTATGAAGAAAAAAGCAAAAACAGGCTGGAAAGTGCTAAGATAATATACAATGCTTCTAAAAATAAAAATAATCCTGGTGTTAGCAAAAATTATAATGATTATTCCGAAGTTATATCTGCAGCTTATTATTCTATGTATTATATTGTTCATTCTTTTGTTGCATTGAAATACAAAATAAAATTAAGAGAAGATGTAAGAGGAGTACATGCAATAACTGAACATTTAATTTTATATTATTTAGTCAAAACAGGAAAGCTAGCTAAACATTTATACCAAGAATATTTAGAAACATTTCATACAACCGCAGAATTGCAAAATATTTCATTATCAGAATTCCAGATAAAAGCTTATGAATATGCAAAAAAGTATGATGAGAGCAGGCAGGCAAGAGAAATATTTACTTATTATGTTACTCCTAGTGTAGAAGCTAGAAATGCGCAAGATGCTTTAAGAATTGCAAATGAATTTACAAGCACTATCAGGCAATTAATAAGATAATGGGTGTTTTTGTGGGTGCAAAAACTTATGCACAGGATATATAAAAAATCGAATATTATTTTTCTAAGAGTAATAAAATGAATCTAGGAGAGGCATTAAGCTTATTGAAAAAAGAAAAAAGCAAGTTAGTTAGACTGATAAGCTTGAGAAAAGAAAATATTTACACTGAAGAAGGGAAAACCCCTGAGTTTAATTCTAAAAAGCTTTCACAAGAAATAGATTCTAAAATAGAAGACATAAGAAAATTGAAGATTAGAATAGAAAAAACAAATCTTAACACTAAGCTTTCTGGAGATTCAATAACAATATCAGAAGCAATAATAAAAGTAGGGGATATAAGGAGCAAGCTTGCCAGCTTAAGCAACTTATTTGAAAGAAAAAGAAGCTCTTGGTATTTGGAAAAAGACACAAAGAACCTTATTGCTCAAATAAGTGAATCAGAAATTGAAGATGAAATTGAGAAACTAGAAATAGAAAAAGGAATTTTAGATAATAAACTACAAATGACTAATTGGAATACTAAACTTTCAGAATAATATTATCTGGCTAGGTAGTGGTTAATAGAAATGGGAAGGATTAGAATAATTACATTTAAAGTAATTTAAAATGAACTCTTGTGATGGGCTGTGATGCTTTAAGGATTATCCTTAAAGATTAAACATCAAGGCTCAAGGATTAAAGCTCATTATCTAATTTTTTTCATTCCTATCAGCCATTTATTAGAAAAAAATAAAAATCATAGAGAAAATGAAAATGAAAAAATTATTTAGAGCAAAAGAAACTTTTGAACCCCTCTATTATAAAAGAGATTTATTCAAGATTATAAAAGTTAATACTAACCCTGATTTAATGGAATTAGAATGTGTTAGATTAAAAGATGGAGCAATTTATGGATTTGAAAAAGATGAATTAGAAGAAATGAAAAATGAAAAAGACAAAAAACACAGTAAGATATAAAAGAGTTAGGGACAACAAAATTAGCCTTTTTCTTTCCAGCTCCAAAATTCTTCTTTTCCGATTATTATATTATCCAAAACCTTTATCCCAATTTCATCTCCAGTTTTCATTAATTTCTCAGTTATTTCTAAATCTTCACTACTTGGCGCCGGATCCCCGCTCGGATGATTATGCACTAAAATTATTTTACTTGCACTATTTTTTATTGCAGGCTTAAAAACTTCTCTTGGATGGATTATTGAAGCATCTAGAATACCTTTGCTAATGAGATGCTCTCCAATTATATTATTTTTTGTATCTAACATCAAAACATAGAAATTCTCTTGTTTTTCATCTTTTAATCTTTCATGAAATAAATCAAAAACATCTTGGGCACAACTTATCTTTTTTACTGGTTTTTTGGATTGATTGATTCTTTTTTGAAGTTCTGCTATTGTCAAAATTTGCATTGCTTTTGCAGGTCCAATTCCATTAATTTTCTGCAATTCAACTAATGAGCACTCGAGAAGTTTATCTAATCCATATTCATTAATAAGTCTATTAGACATCTCTATCACATTTTCTCCTTTTTCTCCTTTTTTCCCTCTTGTCCCGGTCCTTAGAAGTATTGCAAATAACTCAGCATCACTCAACGCTTCTGGCCCATATTTTAAAAATCTTTCTCTTGGACGATTTTGTTTAGGGATGTCAAGGATTTTCATGAAAATTCTAAGAAAATGATAATTATAAGATTTGTTATTATTTCTATTAGGTTTTAGAAAACTTATTATATCTTATATAATGATTATATTCATGGCACAAATAGAGTTCAAAGGCTTTGAAAAAGTAGGTATGGATTCATGCGCAATAATCATGCTTGCAAACTGCCCATCTAATCTTGAGGATTTCAAGGAAAAATTTTATACAGTCAAGCAAGCTCTTTATCATACTGCAACAACACATCATGAGGTTATTAGAGTTTTAGTGAATAAATATTATTTCAATAAAGAAGAGGCTAAAGATACTTGGAATAAAATGATTGAAACCCTTAATCTAAACCTTATTTATTGGCATCAGAATTATAAAGAAGATATAGAAATAAAAGTCAGAAAAGCAAATGAAGAAGTTATTAAGGAATCAGATAATGAAAGATTAAGGATTGGAGAACCTGACATTAAAATAATCAGCTGTTTTTTATATGAAGGAATAAACAAGGTTTACACGCTTGACAGAGGTTTTGAAAAAACCTGTCTGAAATTAGGCTTAGTGGTATTAAAGCTTCCTCGCGAGTATATTGACAAGTCAGAAGAAATTAAGGCTATGAATAAAAAGATTTTTGAGAGGAAGTGATGAGGTAGTATGCCCTCACAAAAGAACCAAACCTTAACCAAGTTTCTTTAAATCTCTTTAAAGAATCATCCAAGAAAAATTATATTTTTAAAACTTTTAAAATGTAAATCTCCAGTTATTATTTTACAATTCATTTGTTTTTGTTTGATTAATATTGCTGAATCAATTAATCCAAAATCTTTTTGTTTTATTCTTTGTTCTGCTCTTTCTTCTCCAGCAGATATCCAATCATTTTCATTTAAATTCAAAATCTCAGAATTTGCCCTGATTATTGTTAAAAGATTATCAAAATCTTGGTTGTTTTTTATTGCCCAGCCTTTTATTTCAGCTAAACAGCATGAGATAGTAAAAAATTTATTTTTTTCTTCTAAAAAAAGTTTTTTTAAAATTTCTCCTTTTTTAGAGCCAATAAAATATTCTATCCAGGCATAACTATCAATGATATATCCCATTACCAAAATTCAGGATGCCCCTCTTTATCCTCTTCAAAAGATTTTGCGCCTTTAGAAACTCCAAACCCATTTATCTGTTTTTTAATAATTATATTGATATCCACCCTATCTCCTTTTCTAAGCCCCATTTCTCTGATTTTATCAGCAGGCAAGACAATTCCAATAGAGTTTCCCCATTCTTTAAGTTCTACTTCTACCATATTGTTTTTCTCCATAGTTATACATTATGTATAACTTATATTTAAATCTTTCCGTAAGGAAAGCTACAATCATTTATCATCTGTAGACTTTACAGAATCTAGCCTTTCATCCAAGCATATCCTTTTAATATGATAATGGAAAAGTTTATAAATAATGGAATTATATATACTTTATGGAAAGAATAGTAAGTTTTGACAAACAGGGTAGACTTTATTTACCTGAAGAACTGAAAAAATATTTACAGTTTAGAACATTTATAGCAAGAGCCCAAGGAAAGGGTGTATATCTTCAGCCAATTGAAGAAGATCCTTTACAGGCTCTTTCAAAGTTGGGCGCAGAAAAATTAAAAGGTAAATCTATTGATCAACTTAAAAAAGGGGCAAGAGCAGAAATAGAGGAAAATGTTGCAAAAAAGATACGCAGACACTGATTTTTTCTTAGCTTTAATGAAAAATTCTGACTGGCTTAAAGAAAAAGCTAAACAGGTTTATGAAAAAAATAAAGAAAATCTTTTTGTTTCTCCTTTTACGATAGCAGAAATCATGATAATATGTAAAAGAGAAAATATCCCAATTAAAGAAGCCTTAGTACAAATCTCAAGAATTGCCAAATTAGAAAATTTTTCTTGGGATACTTTTTTTAGATCTTGTGATTTTGTAGAAAAAGGAGCAACGATATTTGATAGTTTATTAATGGCTATTTGTTCAGAAAATGACCAGATAATAAGCTCGGATAACATTTATGAAAAGTTCGGTTTTGATGTTATTGATTTAAAGAAAAAATAGAAATATGCCTGGGTTTTCTAAAAACCCATTTTTATCGTCGATAAAACTTATGCCCGTGCCTAACATTTAAAGAATAATTATCTAAAGCTCTTCTGCCTTTTTGCTCTTGCTTTAGAATCCCCAGGCTTATAAGCTTCCTTTCTTCTTGTGTCTGCAACCAAAAGATTTTTGTCGTATTTAATAAAAGCTTTTTTTAATTCTTCAGAACCTGTAAATTTTACAAGTGCACGAGCAACCGCAAGTCTTGAAGCATTAATCTGGCCTTCACTTCCCCCGCCTTTAACATTAACTTTAATATCAAATTTAAAATCTCCTAAAACCCTTTTTGTAATTTCTATAGGCTCTTTTATCATAAGTTCTTTAAAAAAATCTAAATTTCCATAAGGAATTTTATTAATCCAAATATTCCCTTTTCCTGATTTAATAGTGGCTTTTGCTATTGCTCTTTTTCTTTTTGCACTTATTGTTAAATTTTGTTTTTCTTCTGCCATATTATTTTTTTTAATTTGATTTTTTGATAATGTGTTAAACTTTATTAAGCTTTGCAGACTTCAGAAATTTTCAATTTCTGATAGCTTCAAGAACTTTTGTTCTTGATAGTGCTCAAGATTTTGCAATCTTGACATGCTCAAAATCATACAGATTTTGACATGAACAGATTAAGCTTTTTCTTTGTTCTTCATAGCTTAACTTATTTTTACATTATTGATTTAATTTTATTTATCATTTAGTTATTTATCTTTATATTCTCTCTGAAAGTTCTTTTAATGTGATAAACTTGCTATTATTAGTCCCTTGAATATTATTCATTTTTTGATTTTTAAATTCTTCAGGAATATCATTATAACATCTTATTTTTGAAAGAGCTTGTTTCCCAATGCCTTTTCTATGGTCTGGAAGCATGCCTCTAATCCCTCTTTTTATCATATAAGATGGTATTTTTGTATATTTAGGCCTTTTTTGAGAATGCCCCCCACTTGCTCTTAAAGCAATATATTTCTGAATAATATCTTGTTTATTCCCCGTTATAACTGCTTTTTCAGAATTAACAATAATTATCTCATTACCTTCCAAAGCTTTTTTTGCAGCAAAGCTGCATAATCTGCCAAAAATTGCTCCCTCAGCATTAATTATTATTTTTGTCATATTTTTCTCTTTCCTCCTGCATTTTAGCTTTAAATTTTCTTGCCTCCTCTAAATATCTTATTTTCATCCCTCTAATTCTAGCTTTGAATTCTCTAGCTTCATCTAAATATTTTATTTCATCAAATCTATTTATAAAATGTATTTTTGGAGGTTCTTCACTAACTTCTTGAGTTGTTCTATCTTCTAAACATATCATATTATTTTAATTCCTTTTAATTTTTTATTTTTTTCAATTTCTTGTTTAATTGTCTTAGTTTCACATCCCTTTTTCTTTAATTTTTTCAAAGCAGATTCTGAAAAACTTAGTGCAAAAACAGAAATTTTCTTTTCAATATCCCCTTTTCCAAGAACCTTGCCAGCAACAAGAATTTTATTTTCTTTTAATTTATTTAAATCTTCTAAATTAATTTTTTCTTGCAATCTTGTTGGTCCTGATAATTTGTGAGCCAACTCCAATAAATTATTTTTTTTAGCTAAGTCTATAGTTTCAACTAATTCAGGGTTTGTTTTTCTCTTTGTTTTCTTGCTTATTTTTGTTTTGCTTATCATGTTGATATAAAGTGAGGTAAAAGTTAGTTTTTAAAGATTTCTGAATCAAATAATCCATAATCACTAATATTTTTTATTTAAGCAGCATAATCTAGAAAAGTTTTTTTACCAAGAATTTTGTCAATCATTTTTCTCTTATAGAGCCACTGTTCATATTCTTTTCTATTGGCTTTGTTCAATTCATCCATAAGTTCAATTTCTTTTGAAAATTTTATATCAGGGAACCTTCTTTCTAAGCTTATTTTAGTCTCTTCCTTCACCTTTTCTAATTTTTCAAATAAACTTATCATTTTATTTTAAATAAAAAATAGTTTAAAAATTTAATTACATTATAAAATATAAGTTTTTAGAGGGTTTCATCAGAGTAGTCTATTGCCTCTAATTTTTGTTGTTATCTTAATTTATTTTCCATTTTAGTTTCTTTCAAAAATGCGGAGAAGAGGATTTGAACCCCTGTAGGCACTAAGCCAAGCGGACCTTAACCGCTCCCATTTGACCGCTCTGGCATCCCCGCAATTTAGCAAATTATTTTATAGTTTTATTAAACTCTTGCAGGTTCTTATCTAAAACATCAATTGCTTTAGAAAAAATTTCTTTAACTTCAATTTGCCCCCAGGATTCAATATTAAAAACTAATTCATTAACTTCCTTTATTTTCTTTATTTTATTAATTTGTTCTTCAGATAGAGATTTATCTTTAAATTCTTCTCCATTATAAGAGATTTTTCCAAATTCATCAATTTCAACAAAATCAAGAATTTCTGAGTCTAAGTTATGTTTATAATAAACTAGCCCAGGAGAATATTTAATATGCTCAATTCCTTTTCCAAGCTTTGCATTTGCAATTAATTCAATTTCTTGTTCTTCATCTAAAATAATCAAAGGTAATTTATAAGTAGCCCCAACAGAAGGTTTTAAATCTGTTGAATAAACTGTTCTAGGCCCTATTTCCTTTAATTTAAATTTTGTTTCTTTAACTATCCCGGTTTTAATTGGAATTAAACCAACCCTATGAGCTAATATTTCATCATATAATGCAGAATCATTTTTAATAATCTCAACTTCATCAATAGCCATGATTGGGATTTCTAAAACACTTCTTCTTATAGCATTAGCTAAACTAATTGACATATCAGTAATAAAACTTATTTTTCCTTGTTTTTTATCATAATTTTTTAATTTTATCATGTTTTATTATCTCGCTATTGAATTATAAGCTACTGAATTTAAATAAATCCTTCTTAAATTATTTGTAGCCATATTAAAAATCTTTGAAGCTCTTAAGTAAGATTCAGCAGCTTGTTTATTGCCCATTGTTAAACTATTTTTTGCTTGATTTATCAAATCTGCTGCTTCAATTTTTAAATCTTGAATAAATCCTATTAAATTTTCTATTGTTTTTTCCATTTTAATCTGTATTTTTATATGTTTTTAAACTTATTTAATCACACACGTCGCCCGCGTCGTCCATAAGGTTTTTTAGGCCCCCCTCTGGGGGTTCTTGTAATGTCCATAATGCTTAAAATCTTAAATCCTGCTCTTGTTAAAGATTTAATTGCAGCATGAGCTCCTGGTCCAGGATTATTTTCACCTGTTTCAGCTCTAATTTTAACATAAAACCCAGTAATCCTATTATCTTTTGCTTCTTCTGCAATCTTTTGAGCAACAAACATTGCAACTGTAGGGTTTGCTTTTAATCTGCTTTGCTTTGTTGATTCCCCCCCACTAAACCTAGCAATAGTCCTTCCAGCCATATCAGTTAAAATCATAAGTGTATTATTAAAAGTTGTATAAATATTAAGAATTCCAATTCTTTCTTTTTTCTCAGATTTATCTTCTTCTTTAACCTGCTTTTTATTAATATCTGATTCAGAATCTAAGCTACTTTTATTCTTGCTTGAAGTTTTAGAAGTTACTGGTTTAGTTTGTTCTTCCTTGTTTGCTACTTCAATATCTTGTTTTTCAAGTTTTTCTTTCAATTTTTCTTTAGCTTCTTCAATATCTTGTTTAGTTATTGTTTCTTCTGCCATTTTATTTTTTATTAGATTTAACTTTATTTAATTGTTTTGACATTACTTTTACAAAATCTGCATTTTTTCTATATTCTCTTTCTAAAGTTTCTGGTAATAAATCAGAAGGGAAAAAATGTTGTTTAGCAACTTCTGAATTAAGTGGATGAGGAACACTGTCTGGGGAATAACACATCCATCTTCCAGACTTTTTTTGAATATAATGAATATTAAACTTATCATCCCCCCAATGATAAAATCCTTTTCTAAGTGGGAACCCCCTTGCATCTAAATATTTCTCTTCTCTTCCATCTGATAATTCATAACCAAAATGACAATCATCTCCAATAGATACACTTCTTGAACCTGATTTAGTCTGGCATCTATCTATCTTAGAAGAATCCTTAACAAATAATCTACATTCAATAGAACATTTTTTTGTTAATGCCATTTTTATACTATATCCCCTGCCTTTTCAATTTCTTTAATTTCTTTAATAAACTCATCACTTTCTTCACTTGCTTCTTCAATTTCTTTTGTTTTATCAGTTTTATTTTCTAAAACTTTTTCTTTTATTTTTTCAATTTTAGATTTAGGTTTTGGAGTTTTAAGTACAATATTTAATCTAACTAAAGGCTCTTGCTCTAAACTAACTTGATATGAAGGAATATTAATGACTTGTTCTCCAATTGAAACATGTTTATGAGAAACAAATTGTCTTGCTTGTTTTGGTGTATTAGTTAATTTTTTAGAAAAAACAATTGTTTGTAATCTTCTTTTTAACCAATCTTCTTTTTTTAATGCTAAGGCATCTGCAATGCTATTTACATTAAACCCTTTTTTTTGAAGTCTTTTAACAAAAGCATTTTTTTCCTCTTCTGATTTTGTAATCAATCGTTTTGCTAAATTTCTGATTCTTCTAATTGCTGCTTCAGCTTTCCATATTTCTTTTTTATTTTTTAATCCATATTCTTCTTTAAGTACATTTTCTTCATCTATTCTTGCCTTATCAAAAGGTTTTCGCGGTCTTGAATATTTTTTATTTTGTTTTCTCATTTTCTCTCCATTTTATTTCCCCTTCTCCTTTTTTGCAGGCGCAGGCGCAGCTTTAGTTTTAATTACTCCTACAGCTCTCTTTTTTCCTTTTGATCTGAAATGAGACCTTGTTCTTTGTCCTCTTGTAGGCTGGCCTAATGCATGCCTTAATCCTCTATAACTTCTTATTTTTTTCAATCTTCTAATGTCAAACTCTTTTCTCATATCCAAATTACTTCCAATTAAATGACTGTCTTTTCCAGTTTCAAAATCTTTTCTTCTGTTTAATAAAAATCTCGGAAGTTTTGGATTTTTTAAAAACTCAGTTATTGAATTAACTTCTTTTTCACTTAACTCCGCAATTTTTTTATTTTCATCTAATTTTAAAATTTTGCAAACTGCATTAGATATTGCCCAAGAAACTCCTTTAATATAAGTAAGTCCTGTTAAAATCTTTTTATGCCCAGGAATATCTGTCTGCATAATTCTAACTATTGAATAATAATCTTTACTTTTTTCAGCAGCCCCTTTAAAATCCGGTTTTAATTTTTTCTTTTCCTTAACTTTTTCATCAATCGGGTTAACTGGTTTTTCTTTCATTTTAATAAATCCTCAGATTTTTAAAATACTAAAAATTTTAATTTCTTTCATTTTAATTTGTAAATAATATATATTTTTCTTTACCAGTTATTTCTTCCAGAATTCTTTTTTCAATAGCTTTTTTAGGAGCAGGCAAGTTTGAAACCCTGTTTTTTAAATCTTCTAAAGATTCAAATGGTTTTTTATTTCTTTCTTCTAGAATAGCCTCAGTGTGTTTTTTTCCAAATCCAGGAAGCAATTCAAACTGATGTAATCTTGTATTTATTGCTTCTGCTTTATTGAAAAAATCAATGAATTTTTTTTCATCATTTTTAACTTTTTTCTTGATAAACTCAGATAACTGTTCTTTTGCAGTTTCTGTCATTTTATTTTCTGGAAGTTTCCCAAGAATATAATATATTTTTTCTCTTTTACCTTCTCCAATATAAACTCTTTCTCCAACCTCTAATTTTATCCCTCTTCGAGGGACTAATTGAAGTAAAGTACAATTTTTATCCCCAATAGCTTGAGCTATAGGCATCATTTTCTTTTCTAAAGGATATCCATAAGGAAGGAAATCTAATATTATTGCATATTCTTCTTTTTCCATTGTACTTATTTGCTATTTTTAACAATCTCCAATATTTTATTTGTCTCATCTTCATTTAAAGTAATATCTGTAAAAATCTTGTTTAAGTCTGATGCGCTTTCTGGAAGTAAATCAATTATTTTAACAATATGTTCTCTTTTAAGCTTTAATAAGTCTGCTTTTTCTAATTCTTCTTGGATTTTTTTAGCTTTTTCTGGTTTTGTTTTTAAAAATTTCTTTAAATAAATTTTTGTCTCTTCTTTTTTATCACTATCACTAATGTCCTCAAGTATTTCTTGTGTTTCATTCAAATTTAAGGGTTGTCTATCTAATATCATTTTAATTTTATTAAGTGTACTGGGTGGATTATATAACTTTTTTCCTTGTTTAAATCATTTATTTTTACAATATAAGCGCTTCCCCTTTTACTTTCAATAGTCCCGCTTCTCCCCTGTATTTGTTTTGGAAATTTAGGCTGTAATGCTAATTCTTTAATAACAGCAACCCTGTCTCCTTCTTTAAATTTTTGAAAGTATCTACTAAGCTTAATCTTACCATGTTCTCGTTGTTTTTTCTTTTTATTCATTTTAATATTGAGTTTTTTGTCAAATTTTTAAAAAACATTACAACTAAGAAAAATTAATTTTTCTTAGTGTATGTCGTCATTTAAGATAATTTTTAATTATCCACTAAGCATTTTGCTTCTCTAATAAAATCCTTAGAAATGTGAGCTTTAAAAAGCTTCCGATATATTTAACCTTGCATCAAGTCTCCTCTTTTCTGGGCATTTTCCATATTATCTACAATGGTTTTAAACATTCTTTCCCCAAATGCAGAATAACCGCATCTTGTACAAAAATCTATAATAGAGTCCTCCCTAATTTCACACTTACAATAAATACATTTTTTTACCATCATCTCTTTTTTTATTTTGTAAAATTAATCATGAATTTAAGTTTATAAATTTTTATGTTGATAAGATTATGATTTTTTAAGAAAATAATGCGAAGAAATCTTCTAACACACTAATCCCTCAAGCACTGAAAGACGCTGTTCTTGTGGAAAATTATAACAAACCTCAACTTCTTTTTTTGCTGACCTATAAAATTCTATAAATTGTTTATATAAACTATTAACTTTAGAGAAATCTTTATCTTCATATTCTCTTTTTATTCTTACTATTTCATTATAACTTTCTTTAAATTTATCAACCCTATTTTGGATGATTCTATTTGCCCAACCTCTAGTAGAATTCTTTCTTAATAAATAGAGTCTTACATCTCCTGGAAACCTTATAAGCATTATTCTTAAATTGTGTGTAAGTCTTTCACAATCTCTTCCGTCTAAATAAGCTTGTAATTGATTTTTTGTAGCTTTTACCATTTTAGAACTCCTAATAAGATTGTTCAACTTTCTTCATTTTTCTTCTTTTCTTGATTCTTCTATAAATAATATAAATGATAACAACTACAATTACTACAACAATATATGTAAATGTATTGTTTTTTGCTATTAATCCTAAACTTATTGCTTCTTCTTTTGAATAAATTTTTACTATCCCACTAAACTCTTTTGTATACTCTTTGTTGAAAACATCTCTGTAAACTAAAATTATATTAACATTGGAATTTGTGCTTCCTATAACACCTGATTTTGGAGTAACACTAAACTCAGCTGTATCAAAATCATTGCTGTCTAAATCTCCAATATAAACTCTGCTGGAAGAAATTAAGTTTACTTTCGAAACACTGTCTAGCTTAACTTCTAGGAATTTTATGTCAGCAATTCCTTTGTTTATAATATTAACATTAATCTTACCTTCTTGCCCTTCAATTAAATAATTGTCTCCTAAATCAATATCAACATCAGGCTCTGAACTTACTTTTATATTAGCAGATGCACTTATTGTTTTTATTTTTTCAGGGTCATCAGGATTTTCATAGCTTATTTGTATTGGTATCTGGTATTCTCCTGACTTTGCACTTTCAAAAACATCAAGCTCAAAACTTGCTGTTTTGCTCTTGTCTTCAAGTATTTCATCATAACTTACCCAAAAAGAATCAGAACTAAATGGCAAATTCTGCAAATTTAAATTCACAGAAACATCACTTAAATCAATATTTTCATTATTTTCTATTCTAATTTCTATGTTAAAACTTTTTCCAGGCTCTGTTGTGTCAGGAGAAACTGAAACAGATTTTACTGTTAAAGCTGAAACAGAAGTTAGATTAAGAATACCAATGAAGATTGCGAAAATTGTGATTATTATTTTCATTTGTGTTCTCATATTACAATCATCTTGTCTTTTAATTTAATTATTCTTGACATCTTAAATATCTCAGAATTAGATCCTGAGGTACAATCACCTCTTAAATCTCAATAAATTATGCCTTATAAGTTTTTCTATAAAATTTAATAATTCTGATAATTTGTAAAATCGATATATTTTACAGATGAAAAGCTTAAGCTCTGCTTTATGCAGCTTAAAATTTCAATAAGATAATAATAAATCTTATATAAAATAAATTAAATTGTTATTATTTTTTTCTTTTTCTTATATTTTTTATAAATAAAATAACCTGCTACTATAATTATTAGTATAACTGCAATTGCTGTAGAAGTCCCATTAGTTTTTATTCCTAATTCTTTTGCAGTTCTAATTTTAAAGGGCAATTTAAAATCCTTAGAAAAATCCTTATTCAAAGAATCTTGATAATCTATCCTTAACAATAGATTTACATTTTTTTCATTATTTAACTTAATTCTAAAATCAACAGATTCAAAATCATCACTATCCAAATCACCAATATATTCTGTATTACTTGATATAATTTCATAATCTTTTGATTCTAAAAGTTCTGCTGTTAAAAATTTAGCATTTCCCATTCCATTATTAACAAATTTTATAGTTACAACACCAAGACTATTTCCTTTGTAGATTCCAGTTGAGTCTACCTTAGCAAATATTGCTGGATTGGCTTTAACTGCTAAACCAATCTCCCCAATATCTTGTCTTTCTTCTCCAATATGGTTAACATAATCTGCAATTATCCCTGGGTTATACACCCCCTCTGCAGTATTAGGTAAAACAATTATGTTAAAATTGATCTCTTTAAATTCCCCTGAGTCTAATCTTGGGATTTTTCTTTTTGAAATATCATTTATTAAATAAATCTCATCAGTAGAATTAAATGTAATAACAATATCATTTACAAACTGATTTCCAGTATTTTCAACAATCATTTTTAAAATAGAAGGCTCTCCAGGAATAAGAGTTTCAGGAGATGTTGAAATATTTCTTATAACTAAAACATGTCCAAAATCTAATCTATGCTCATAACTAATAGTAGGAGTTACTGCACTTGTTTGGATTATTAATAAATTTATAAAAAAAATACTAATTAATCCTAAAACTATTATCTCTTTTTTCATGATTCATTTAACATATCTAGGTTTAAAAAACTTATTCATACCTTAATGTATCAACTGGTTTTAATTTACTTGCCTGATAGCTTGGAGCCAAACCAGATATGATTCCTATTAAAAATGCAAATAATAAACAACCAACTATTAAAATAGGATTCATGCTTGCTTTTATAATATTATAGCCAGCATAAGTAGCTCCAAATTCCACTGCCTTTGCAATTCCAATTCCTCCAACTAACCCTAAACTTCCTCCCAATAATCCTAAGATTCCTGCTTCAATAACAAAAATTAATAAAATATCAGAATTCTTAGCACCAATTGCCTTCATTGTTCCTATCTCTTTGTTCCTTTCTAAAACAGAAGTATACATTGTGTTTGCAATTCCAATCCCCCCCACAACAATAGAAACCATTCCAATTCCAACTAAAAAAGCAGTTAAAATATTAAGTATTGTTCCAAAAATTGCCAGCAGTTCTTCAGGTGTCTGGACTGTAAAATCAATTGTTTTTTTATCAACATTCCTAAAACTCATTAATTTTCTTTCTGTTCTGTCCGCAACTGTCTTCAAATCCTCTCCTGTTTTAATGCTGACATAAATATAATCAACCCTATCTCCAGAATTATAAATTTCCTTGAAATTATCATAGGAAATGTAAACCTGCTGGTCATCCTGAGGATTTCCAATTGCTTCAAGAATTCCAATTACCTGAAATTCAACATCATTTATTTTTATTTTATCTCCTGTTCTAACAGGCTTATCAAATAAATTTTTGTACTTATAATTGTAACCTATCATTATTTTCTTTTGGTCTCCATGCTTTAGAAGTCTTCCCTCATCAATACCAACATTAAGAGATTTAAAAAAAAGGTCTATAGAATCCTGGCTGTCTAGAGGAATTCCCATTACCATATAATATCTTGATTTATCTTTAAACTCTATTTTTGCATTTCCAATAGCAACATAAGCAACTTTATCAACACCGTTTACTTTTTCAACAATATTCACATCTGCTTTTGTTAGCTCAACAGCCCCTCCACTTCCAGGAGCTCCTGCCTGTCCTTTAGCCATTATAAAAAATTTATCAGTTCCTAGATTTTCAAACTGGCTATTAACATATTCATTTAATCCCAAAGACAAACTAAGCAGGACAAAAATAGTAACAATTGCAAGAAAAATTCCAACTATAGTTAACAGACTTCTTGTTTTTCTTTTCATTAAAGTCTTAATTGCAATTTTAAAATAATCTGCTATCATGTGAATGTATACCTCCTATACCAAACAATTGAAATTTCTAATTTCATATTTTTATCCTCTCAAAGCATCAACTGGCTTTAATTTACTTGCCTGATAACTTGGAACAACTCCTGAAACAATTCCAATTAAAAATGAGAAACCAACTGCAAATATTATTAATGGAATTGAAAGATTAACAGTTATAATTTCGCTTTCAAAAAAGCTGTTTGCAATTAAGCTTACTCCTAAGGCAGCTCCTGAACCAATTATGACTCCAATAATTCCTCCAACTAACCCTAATAATCCAGATTCAATAACAAAAATATACAATATATCAGAATTTTTAGCACCAATTGCTTTCATTGTACCTATTTCTTTATTTCTTTCTAATACAGATGTATACATTGTGTTTGCAATTCCAATCCCTCCTACAATTAGAGATATCATTGCAATTCCGATAACAACTATATTTACTGCACTTAGTATGTTATTAACAGCAGAAATAGCTTCTAGAGGTGTTTGAACAGAAAAATCTTCTTCGCCTATTTTCTCGCTTCTGTCTTTCCTTAATGCATTTTCAATTCTAACTTTAACCTCTTCTGGTTTTTCTCCATTTGCCACCTGGGCGATTATAATATCAACCTTATTATTAAGATTAAGAAGATCTTCCATATCCTTATTTAACATTAAAATAACATCATTTATCTGAAAAGTGCTTCCTCTTTTTAATATCCCAATTACTTCAAAATCTTTTCCATTAATTTTTATTTTTTTCCCAATATTTATTTGCTTATTAAAAGTTTTTTCATCAGCAACATCGCTTCCAATTATAATTTTTCCAAAATCTCCTGGTTCAAGAAGCCTTCCCTTATCTACTTTAACCTGGGCTGCATCATAAACCATGTTCATCTTAGTTCTATCTTCAGGAATATCAGCCATATAAGAAAAAGAAACAGCAGAATTATATTCTGTTCTTACCACCCTTATAATCCTAGTAACTGTTAATTCCACCCCCCTAACCCCTTCTATAACTTTTATATCATGGTCATTTAATTTTTTAACAACAGTACTTCCAGGAGGTCCAAAACCTGTCCCAGAATTTTGTATTGTGAGTTTATCAGTTGAAAGAGTTGAGAACTGTCCTGTTATTGCTGTTTGAAGCCCCTGTCCTAAACTTATTAGTGCAACAACAGCAGCAATTCCAATAAAAATCCCAAGTAGAGTCAGCCAACTTCTTAATTTTCTTCTTCGCAGATTATTCAAACTTAATTTAAAGAGATCAGTTAGCATGTTGGTTTATTTTGCATTTTTATTCTTTAGTAATTTGTAAAACGATTTTATTAGAGGCAATTATTCATAAAGCCTAATATTAGTCTCAAAAGCTTATTGATGATTGCTTCTTATTATTTTTATATTAATGATTATAAATTCATTTTTAACATCAATAATTTATTTTTTATTTTACAATCATCCCATCTCTTAATCTGTAAATCTTATCTGCATGTTTTGCCATATTAGGATCATGGGTCACCATAATTATTGTTTTTCCTTCTTTGTTCAATTCTTCAAATATTTTAGCAACCTCTTCTCCTGTTTTACTATCCAAGTTTCCAGTTGGTTCATCAGCAAGAATAACTTCAGGATCATTTGCTAATGCTCTTGCAATTGCAACCCTCTGACTTTCTCCTCCTGACAACTCACTTGGTAGATGAGCAAGTCTTGGACCCATATTCAGCCTGTTTAATATTTTCGTTGCTCTTTGAATTCTTTCTTCTTTTTCTACTCCTTGAAAAATCATAGGCAACATAACATTTTCTAATGCAGTTAAAGTTGGTATAAGATTAAAGGTTTGAAAGATAAACCCAATTTTCCTGCCTCTTAACTGGGCTAAATCAGATTCATGTAAATGTTCAATATTAATATTATCCAAATAAATATCTCCTGTTGTAGAAAAGTCCAAGGCACCAACAAGATTCATCATTGTTGATTTCCCGCTTCCAGAAGGGCCAATAATTGCAACAAAATCTCCTCTGTGAATATCTAAATTAATATTCTCAACAGCATGAATCCTAGTGTTCCCCATTAAATAATCTCTGTGTACATTTTCCAATCTGATTATATCATCTTTTTTATGCCTGTCAATTTTATGCTGTGTTGTTTTCTTATCCATATTTTTTCTAAGAAAACTTAGTATTTAAAATTATAAGTATTTTATATATTATTTATTTTTTTATCTATAATCTAAAATTCTTATTCGTTTTGTAGATGAGCGGCTTCTTTTAATCTTCTTATTCATAATATATATCATTTATTTCATTTCTGATATTCTTTATTGATTATAATTTTTTTACTAACTTTTCTATTTCCTCCCAAGTTTTAACTGTATTTAATTTTCCTCTTAAGTCTCTGCTTCCTTCTAATCCTTTTGTGAATTCTTGTGCTTTCATCTTAGCATCTGATAATGAAAATATATTATATTTTTTTGCTAGTTTAATATATTCAAAAAAATCTTCAATTTTCTGTTTTTTTGTTTGCTTAATTTCTTTTCCTGTTTTTAAATATTCATTTATTTGTTTGAAAATAAAAGGATTTCCAATCGCAGCTCTTCCAATCATAATATAATCACAATTAGTTTCATCTAGCATTTTTTTAGCAGATTCTCCATTAATAACATCCCCATTTCCAATAACAGGAACACTTACTGCTTGCTTAACTTTTTTAATTACATCCCAGTCAGCTTTCCCAGAATATCCTTGTTTTACACTTCTTGCATGAATAATAATAGCGCCTGCCCCTGCTTTTTCACAGATTTTAGCAATTTCAACTGCATTATTGCTTCTTATTTTTACTGTAACTGGTTTCTTGATATTTTTTGATACCTGTTCTACAATCTCAAAAATTTTATTTTTTCTTTTTAATAATGCTGCTCCTGCCCCTTGGCTTAATATTTTTTTACTAGGACAGCCAAAATTAATATCAATCACATCAAATTGTTTTTCTAAAATTTTTGCAGCCTTAATAAGATTTTCTGTATTTTGCCCAAAAATTTGAGCACAAACAAGTTTTTCTGACTTATTCGTTATAGCGAGTTTTAAATTAAGATTATCTTCTCTCGCAAGAGCATTTGCACTTAATAATTCAGTGCTTGTTAAACTCGCCCCATATTTTTTACACATTAATCTAAATGCAATATTTGTTATATTATGCATTGGTGCAAGAATTAATTTTGATTTAAGAGTTGGAAAATTTTTAGTCATTTTATTTTATATCTTGAAACATACCCACACTTACATTTAATTATTTTAAACCCATTTTTTATTCTTATTTTAGAATTATTTGAATCAAACAAAGAATAACATTTTTTGCAGAACTTTTTTCTTAAATCCCTAAGTTTTATATTTTTAGACATTGCTAATTTTTTAATTTTCTTAATTTCTTCAGGAGAAGGATTATTAAAAAAAATTTCATTAATCTTCTTTTCAGTTTCTTGTTTAGATGATTTGGTTTTCATGAAATTAGATAGTAAATTGATTATATAAAATTAAGGAAAATAAGTTTAACCTTAATTTTTGTTCTTATCAATAATGTGCAATTTTATTTTAGCAATCAACAGTTCTCAAAGCTAAGCAACTTATCTTCATAGCAAATCTGCTCATCTACAAAGAGAATCAAATTTAGGAGATATTAATTGATAGAAAAACTTAGATTGGATTTATCCATTTAAGTTTATGAGTAAATAAGTTATTTAGAATTTTTTAAATTTATTAACTAATTCTAAAGTATCAACTTGCCCTAAGAAAATTGCTCTGCAACAATATCTGTCTAACCCTAATTCATCTAAAACTTTTTTGCTGTCTTCTCCTTTTTCAGTTCTTTGTTTAAATTCTTCCCAAAGATGTCCTAAAGGCTTTCCACATGAGATACAACGAATTGGAATTATAATTTTAAGCTCCTATTGTATTAACAATTTTAATTTATTTTATATTTAGTAATTTTATAATTTTTCAGCTTAATCTTCAGTAGTCCAAGCATTATTTTTAGAGTTACTAAGATAAGTTGTTTTATACAAAGTGAGAACAACTTATAGGTTTCACTTCATTTCTGAAACTAATACCAATAACATAGCAAGCTTAACTTCTAGGTTCGGAATGGAGACTAGGTGTTTCCAAGCTATTATGGTTGTTCTCAATTATATCTAAAACTATGCGTTTATAAAGGTTTTTATATGGCTAGTTATTGAATTTTTAATATAAGCAGAGGTTCCCGAGCGGTCAAAGGGGCAGGACTCAAAATCCTGTGGCTTAGTGCCTTCATAGGTTCAAATCCTATCCTCTGCATTACTAGCAAGATTTAACTAAGCATACTAAAAATTCCTTTTTGAAGCAAAAAAAGAGTAATAATAATTACAACTATTTTAGGTATAATTATTTCAGATGCACTTGAAACAATAATTATTATTGAAGAAACAATATCTAAAAAACTTACAATACTTAATCCTGTTATAAAGACAACCCCCTTTGCAAGAAGAAATAATCCTAAAATTAAAATAAAACCTTCAGGCAATATATGAAAAATTCCAAATAACCAAAAACATATTCCAACAAAGATATCTAAGATTCCTAATATTTTTATTATCATTAAGATTAATATAAAATATCTCTTTTAAATCTTACTTATAACAAATAATCTTTTATATCCTCATTACATTATAAAAATATGCCCTTGTAGCTCAACCCGGATAGAGCGGCAGCATCCTAAGCTGTAGGTTGCAGGTTCAACTCCTGCCAAGGGCGTTTAAAAAATCAGTAACTTTAATAAACCCAAAAAAACAAAAATAGTTTAAGCGTGGGTAGTTAAATGGTATAATCATTCGCTTCCAACGAATTGTTCCGGGTCCGATTCCCGGCCCGCGCATTCAATAAACAAAAATGACAGAAGAACAACAAATAATACCTGAAAGAAAATTCACAAAATTTTATAATAATAATTATAAAAAAATCCTTATTATTCCAATAATAATCTTAATAATCTCTTTAAGTTATTTAGTATATTTTTATTCTAAAACAGGAGACATTATGTTAAAAGACTCTTCTTTAACAGGCGGAACAACAATTACATTAATAGGTGATATTGATTCTAAAGTTCTTGAATCTTCATTAAAATCCCAATTTTCAGATTTGAATTTAAGAAAAATTACAGATTTGAGAACAGGAAAACCTATTTCAACTATAATAGAAACTTCTGCAAAACCAGAAGAAATTAAACCTGTTTTAGAAAATATTTTAGGATATGAATTAACAGATAAAAATTCAAGCATAGAATTTACAGGCCCTTCATTAAGTAAAAGTTTTTACAAGCAGCTTATAGTTGCCTTATTAATTTCTTTTATTTTAATGTCATTTGTAGTATTTATTTTATTCAGAACATTTATTCCAAGTATGGCTGTTATTTTCTCTGTTTTTGCTGATATTGTTATGCCTTTAGCATTAATTAATTTTTTAAGTATAGAAATATCTGCAGCAGGAATCGCAGCATTTTTAATGTTAATTGGATATTCTGTTGATACAGATCTTCTTCTTACAACAAGAGCAATTAGAAAAAAAGGAGGAACAATAAATACACGACTTTATGGGGCATTTAAAACAGGTGTTTTTATGACTTCTACTGCATTAATCGCAGTTATTCCAGCTTTTTTTATTGTTTCATCTCTTCCAGATTCTTTTAGACAAATATTTTTGATTCTTGCATTAGGATTATTTGCAGATTTAATCAATACTTGGATGACAAATATGAGCATAATTAAATGGTATTGTGAAAAAAGGAGGGTAGAATGAAATTTTCTTGGAAAATTTGGTTATTAATTATTGTATTAATGTGTTCTGCATTACTAATTTCCCCTAATTTTGAAAAAGGGGTTATAATTAAAAGTGTAGAAAAAAATTCAACCTCATTTGATTCAGGTTTAAGGTCTGGTGATATCATTACTTCTATCAATGGAGAATCAGTTAAAACTATTGAAGACTATCAAAAAATAATTAATTCAATTTTTCCAACTCAAAACAAGACTAGATTAGACATAGCTACAAAAGATAATCAGTTTATTTTATTCACAGATCAGGCTCCTTTAATTACTATATCTAATATTCCAAAAACAAAAATTAAAACAGGCTTAGATTTATCAGGAGGAGCAAGAGCATTAGTTAGACCAGAGATTCCTGTTTCTGCAACAGAACTTAATGATTTAATTATGATTACAAGCAATAGGCTTAATGAATTTGGAATTGCAGATATATCTGTTAAATCTGTTGCTGATTTATCAGGAAATAATTTTATGTTAATTGAAGTTGCAGGAGCAACTCCTACTGATTTAACAGAGCTTGTTTCAAAACAAGGTAAATTTGAAGCAAAAATAGGTAATGAAACTGTTTTTATTGGAGGCCAAGAAGATATAACCTATGTAGCAAGAACAGGAGAGCAGTCTGGAATTTATTCATGTGGCAAATCACAAGAAGGTGAAGCATGTAGTTTTAGATTTGCAATAACTTTAAGTGAAAAAGCAGCAAAAAAACATGCAGAAATAACTAATAAATTAGAACTTAATCCTGAAAATCCGCAATATTTATCTCAAAAATTAGATTTATATTTAGATGATCAATTAACTGATTCTCTTTTTATTGGAAAAGACTTGAAAGGAAGTACAACAACCCAGATTTCAATTTCTGGTTCAGGAGTAGGTGCAACTCAGCAAGAAGCTTATGCAAATGCTCAGGCAAATATGAAAAAACTTCAGACAGTCTTAATTACAGGAAGTTTGCCATATAAATTAGAAATTGTAAAGATAGACACAATTTCTCCTGTTCTTGGAAAAGAATTTCTAAAAAATATAATCTTTTTAGCAATCATAGTCTTTGTTGCAATATCTATTGTTTTATTTATAAAATATAGAAAAATAAAAATTACCTTAGCAGTTATTTTAACTATGTTTTCAGAAGGATTTATCACTTTAGCAATTGCAGCACTAATAAGATGGAATCTTGATGCACCAAGTATTGCAGGAATAATTGCAGGCATGGGAACAGGAGTTAATGACCAAATTGTTATCTTAGATGAAGCTGTTTCAGATAAGCAAATAAGTTTAAAAGAAAGAATAAAAAGTGCTCTATTTGTAATTTTAGGAGCTTTTTTTACAATTATTGCAGCAATGATCCCTTTGTTCTGGGCAGGAGCAGGAATGTTAAAGGGATTTGCATTAACAACAATTATTGGAGTAAGTGTAGGTATATTAATTACAAGACCTGCCTTCTCAGAGATAGTTAAAAAAATTGTAAAAGATTAATTAGTAATATATATCTTAATTTAACAATCTTTATAAGACAAAATAAGATTATCTTTTAGATGAAAAAAATTTTAGTTACTGGAGGGTGTGGGTTTATAGGAACTAATTTTATAAAATATATCCTTACAGATTCTGAAGTTAATGAAGAAATAAGAGTAATAAATCTAGATAAACAAACTTATGCTGGAAAAGGAAAAAACATTGAATATTTAGGATTAGATAAAGACCCAAGATATAAGTTCATTAAAGGAGATATTTGTGATAAAGAATTTGTTAAAAAGGTTTTTAATGAGGAAAAACCAGAAATCATTTTTAATTTTGCTGCTGAATCTCATGTAGACAATAGTATAAAAGATTCTAATAACTTTATAATGAGTAATGTTGTTGGAACAGTTAATTTATTAGATGTTGCAAAAGAAAATAAAATAAAGAAATTTATTCAGATTTCCTCAGACGAAGTATACGGAAGTTCAAAAGATAAAAGCTTTTATGAAGAAGACAAACTTAACCCTTCAAGTCCTTATTCTTCAAGCAAGGCTGCAGCAGATTTACAAGCATTAGCATATTTTAAGACCCATAACTTGCCAGTCATAATAACAAGGAGTGCTAATAATTATGGCCTCTATCAATTTCCTGAAAAGATTCTTCCCTTATTTATAACAAACCTGATTGAACAAAAAAAAGTTCCTTTAATGTGGTCAGAAGAAAACCCAGGATTAAATATAAGAGATTGGTTAAATGTAGTAGATAATTGCAGAGCAATATGGTTTATTTCTCAAAATGGAAAAAACGGAGAAATTTATAATATCCCTGGAGAAAATGAGAAAACAAATATTGAAATGACAAAAAAAATTTTAAATTATTTTGGTTATGGAGAAGAAATGATTGAAAAAATACCTCATAGAAAAGCGCATGATTTTAGATATTCTATTGTTGGACAGAAATTAAAAAATTTAGGTTTTGAGTATAAACATAAAGATTTAGATAAAGAAATAGGAAAAATTATAGAATGGTATAAAAATAATAAAGAGTGGTGGAAACCACTAAAAGAAATTAAAAAAGAAAAAGCAATTGTTTTTGGAGCAGGATATTTAGGAACAAGAATAGCCAAAAAATTTGGTTATGAATTAACTAACTTAAATCCTTTAAATATAGAAGTTCTTTCTACTTTTCTTGATAAAGAAAAACCAGACATAGTGATAAATGCTATTGGAAAAACAGGCAGGCCAAATATAGATTGGTGTGAGGATAATAAACAATTAACAATAGAATCAAATGTTATTGCAGCAGCAAATTTATGTATTGAATGTTCTAAGAGGAATATATATTTTGTTCATTTAGGAAGCGGGTGTATTTATTATGGGGATAATAATGGGAAAGGGTTTAATGAAGAAGATGAACCAAATTTTTATGGCCCTCAATTTTATGCTAAAAGCAAAATATTAGCTGAAAAAATATTAAAAGAATTTCCTTCATTAATATTAAGACTAAGAATGCCTATTGATGAAGAGCCAAATGAAAGAAATTTAATAGACAAATTATTAAAATATAATAAATTAATTGATATACAAAACTCAATGACAATAGTCCCAGACATGTTAGATAGTATTAAAATATTAATACAAGGAAGAAAGACAGGAATTTATAATATTGTTAATCCAGGAACAATTTCTGCAGCAGAGATAATGAAAATGTACAAGCAAATAGTTGATCCATTTTATAATTTTGAGATTCTTTCTTTAGAAGAGTTAGATAACATAACTAAAGGAAAAAGATCTAATTGTATTCTGAACACAGATAAATTAAAATCAGAAGGAATAAACATGCCAGAAATTCATACTGCAGTTAGAACTTGTTTATTAAAATATAAGGAGAATTTAATATGAAAGGAGTTATTTTAGCAGGAGGAACAGGTTCAAGATTATTTCCTTTAACTAAAGTAACAAATAAACATCTCTTGCCAATTTATAATAAACCTATGATTTATTATCCAATAGAAGTCTTAAAAAAAGCAGGCATTAAAGATATTTTAATTGTTTCTGGAAGACATCATGCAGGACATTTTTTAGAGCTTCTCGGAAGAGGAGAAGAACTTGGATTAAGATTAAGTTATGCAATACAAGAAAAAGAAGGAGGGATAGCAGAAGCTCTTTCATTAGCAGAAGATTTTGCAGGTAATGATAATATCACAGTTATTTTAGGGGATAATATTTTTGAAGAGAATTTTGAAAAAGATATAACCTCTTTTAAAGAAGGTGCAAGAATTTTTATTAAAAAAGTTGAAGATCCTGAAAGATTTGGAGTAGCAGAACTAGTAGGAAACAGAGTAATTAATATAGAAGAAAAACCAAAATTTCCAAAAACAAATTATGCAGTAACTGGAATTTATATTTATGATTCAAAGGTTTTTGATATAATTAAAACCCTAGTTCGTTCTAATAGAGGGGAATTAGAAATAACTGATGTAAACAACAAGTATATACGCGAAGGAAAAATGGATTCTTGTTTAGTAAATGGTTTTTGGTCTGATGCAGGAACTTTTGAATCTTTATTTAATTCCTCAAAGTTTATAAGAGAAAAAACAGTTATTTAAGTATGTTACCCAAATGGCACCTATTATTTGGAGCAATTTTTTCTTTAATATTATATTCAATACTCCCTCAAATAAGTATTTTTAATATCTCGTTGATTTTTTCATCCTCGATTTTAATAGATTTTGATCACTATATATTTATAATCAAAAAAAAAGGAAGGTCTTACTTTAATCTTAAAAAATCATATCTTTGGCATAAAGCCCTTGAAAAAAAACATAAACCTATTATGCATATTTTCCATTCAATAGAATTTATTGTTTTTATTGCAATTTTGTCATTTTATTTTGATTTTTTCTTATTTATTTTGATTGGGATAGTTTTTCATTCACTTTTAGATATAATTGAATTAATTTATGAAAAGAGAATTAATTGCAGAGAGTTTAGTTTAATTAGGTTTTTAATCTTAAGAAAAAAATATCCTCAGAGGTATTTTTAAATTTATTTTTTATGTCTTTTTAAAATTATTTACACACGCAAAAATATAACCTTTTATTTTTTTTGCTAAGCCTGGATAAAATCCTAAAAAGAAAGTATTATTAAGATTACATATTAAAATAAGAATAGTAAACTAATTAAATGAATATGACTAAATTAAAATACCAAAATAACTTAGAGATACAATCATTAATTAGGGAGAACAACCAGAATGGCGTACTTTAGCAAATATCTAAACTACTTTTTAAGAGACATTTCAAATAGAGTTAAATGGGGATATTTTATTTTTTTTGTCACAAATAAATGCAATTCTAAATGTAAACATTGTTTTTATTGGAAAAATCTTAATTCAAAGTCTAGAGAATTAAACTTAAATGAGATTAATGAAATTTCTAAAAAGACAGGAGGTATAGAAGTTTTACTTCTTTCCGGAGGGGAGCCATTTTTAAGAAAAGATTTATTCGAAATAATAAGTCTATTTATAAAAAATAATAAAGTAAAGGTTGTCTCGATACCAACTAATGCAATTTTAACTGATAAAATAATTGATATAACAAAAAAACTTGCAGAATCCTATCCTAAAATCACTTTTTCCATAAATCTTTCCATAGATAATTTATATTCTAAAAATGACATAATCAGGGGGGTAAAAGGGTGCTTTAGAAAATCTATAAAGGCATTAGAAAGACTTCAAAAGTTAAAAAGAATAAATAAAAATCTAGAGATTGTTGTGAATACTACTATTTCAAATTCAAATTATAAAAATATCCAAAATATTATCAAATTTTTTAAAAAATTTGATATAACTTACCATAATTTTGAGTTACTTAGAGGAAGTCCTAAAGAAAAGAATTTTAATCTTCCAAGAATCGAAGAAATTAAAAAGATTCATGCAAAAGCAATAAATGCTAGAGAATATTATATAAATAAGAATAAATCTGGCAATTTTCTTACTAATCTCTTTGAAAAAATTTATGTGTTGGGAATTATGAAATATTCCCAGACTATAAAAGAAAAAGTTTTACAAAAACAAGATTTACCCTTTATATGTTCTGCTGGAAAAAATATTATTGTTCTTGAACCCGAAGGAGATATAAGATTATGCGAGCAGTTACCTAGAATAGGAAATTTAAGAGATTATAATTATAATATAATTGATTTACTAAAAAGCGCATCTGCAAAAAAAATGATCAAAACTATAAAAAAATGTAAATGTACTCATGCCTGTTTTCTTAATATGTCTATAGCTAGGGATAAAAAAAGCTTAATTAAAGTTCCATATTATTTTATAAAATGGAAGAAATAACTGTAATAATCCCAACACATAACAGAATTGAATTGTTAAAAAGAGTCTTAATTGCTTTAAATGAACAGACTTATGATATGAATTGTGTAGAAATAATTGTAATTGACGATTATTCTTTAATAAACCCAAAAAAAGAGATTTTCAAATTAAAAGTAAAATATAAGCTTAAATTTTTTAGAATGAAAAAAAATGTTGGGCAAGGCATGGTCAGAAACAAAGCATTAGAATTTACAAAAAATAAATATGTTTTATTTCTTGGTGATGATATGATTCCTAAACGAAATTTAATTGAAGAACATATGAAATTACATAGAAAATATAAAGGAATTGCTGTTTTAGGTCGAGTTTTTTGGGCTGATGAAGTGCGTAACGAGTTTATGAATTACATAGAAGGTATTCAATTTCATTATAAAAATATAAGAGATAAAAAAAATGCAAGATTACATTTTTATACTTCAAATATATCTTTAGAGAGATCATGGTTTAATAACCAAAAATATAATCCTTTGTTTAAAAATTATGGTCTAGAAGATATTGAACTTGGATATAGATTAGAGAATTTAGGATTAAAAATTTTCTATAATCCTGCCGCAATTGTTTATCATGTCCATAGGTATACTTTTGAGAAGTTTTGTGAAAGAATGAAAAATGTTGGAAAATCTGCAGTTATCTTTATAAATCTTCACCCAGAACTAAAAAGGAAATATATTACTCCTTTTAATAATCTTTTTAAAGGAGGCAGTTTTATTTTTTCTAATAAAATGTTTAAGTTAATAAATAAAAAAGTATACTGGTATTCAAATTTTGTTTATAATTATTTAAATGGCATAGACGAAGGATTAAAAAATGTGGAAAGGGAATAAAATTTCTGTAGTTTTTTCTACTTATAATGAGAAGGATTCAATTAAACAAAGTATAGAAGATTTTTTTGATACTGGTGTTGTCGATGAAGTAATAGCAGTTGATAATAATGCGGTAAAAGGCACAAAAGAAGAAATATTTAAAACAAAAGCAAAATATTTTTTAGAAAAAAATCAAGGATTTGGGTGGGGGTATAGAAGAGCATTATATGAAGCAAAAGGAGATATAATAATTATGACAGAACCAGATGGCACATTTGTTGCTGAAGACATTTTTAAATTATTAGCATATGCAAATCAATTTGATGTTGTTTTTGGAACAAGAACAACTAGTATTTTAATAGCCGAAGGAGCAAATATGGGTTTTTTTATGAAATGGTCAAATTGGTTTTTAGCAAAAATAATTGAAGTGTTATTTAATACCACTCAATTAACTGACGTTGGGTGTACTTATCGGCTTATTAAACGAAATTCTTATGAAAAGATTAAAAGGAGTTTTGTTATTAGAAAAAATGAATTTAATTTAGAGATAATGTTACAGGTTATAAGGCATAAAATAAAATTTATTGAGATTCCAATTAATTATAAAAAAAGAGTTGGTAAATCTAGTGTAACAGGTAATAAATTTAAAGCATTTATTTTGGCTGTAAAAATGTTAATATTAATATTAAAACATAGATTAGGTATTATCAAAAAATAAAAAGTTTATATTAGACTTAATACATGAAAAAACAAACATTATTTTTTTTAATCTTAATAATCCTAATCTACATTACTTTTTTTTTCTTTTCAACTAATAAATTATATTATGGTGATGAAGTTGTTTTTGTTATCGCAGCAAGAGAAATAGCTACAGGACAAGTCGCAGGCCATTTTGGGTTTGGTGAGGGCAAGATTACTGAAAAATCAGATATGTTAATACATCCACCAACTTATATATACTTGTTAGCTCTTTTTATATTCTTATTTGGTGATACTACTTACTCTATAAGGGCAGTTTCAGCGGCATTTGCAATAGGGGTAATAATCCTTATTTATCTTATAACCAAGAAAATATTAGAGACCAGAAATATCGAAGAAGCAGAAACATGGGCCCTAATTGCATCTTTTATTTATGCAATAAGTCCAATTGCAATACAAAATTCTATTTTAGTAGAGATAGATGGAGGATTACTAAATTTTTTTACACTTTTATTTTTATATTTTTATATTTCTAAGAAAAGTTTAGTTTATCTTATACCTTCTTTGTTTATGGTTTTTTATTCAAAAATGACCACAATTCCAATATTATTTGTTTCACTTATTTTATTAAATATTATATCTTCTGATTATAAAAAAATTTGGAGAACAATAAAACTTTTTTTAATTTCTGGGCTTAGTTTTTTTATAACCTTTTTTTTATATGCAGAAACATTTGGTTTAGACTGGAATAGATTATTTATGCATAATTCGGTCCTAGAAGTTATTAAATCATTCTTTAGCAATCCATTACTTATATCATTAAAATCTTTATGGGCATTTAAGACTTTTTTTTATTTTACAACTCCTTTTTTAACTTTTTTATTTATAATTCTTTCAATTGCAATCTTAAAAAATATTTTTAAATATAAATCTGTGTATATTAATGAAAACAAAGATATAATTTTATTATGGCTCTATACAATTATGGTTTTTGGTTTATATTTTATTGTAGGACAAACTACATGGAATTTTTCCAAATGCCATATTGTAGCAGTCCCTTCGATAATTATTTTAATTATTTATTTTATGCCTAAAAAAATAATAAATCTAAAGAAGATAATTCCTTTATTAATACTTACTATTATTCTATTGTCAGGGTATTTTATTTTTGTTTTAGGAGACCCTATAATTCCAGAAATTAAAGGTAGAGTTATTACCTCTTCTTTATTCCAAGTTGCAAAAGTTGTTTTAATAAGAATTTTCCTTTATGCAATTGTTCCATTATTTTTATGTATTGGATTATTTGAAAGAATCCCAAAAAAGAAAGTCTGGCTTGTTTTATTCTTTTTATTGATTTTTACCTCTTTTTATATAGATATTATTCAGGCAAAAGCAGATTATTCTACTTCTAATCTTTATGGAGATAAAGGTTTAAAAGAAGTTTTAAATTTTATGAAAGATAAACCCCCCTCAGAAATTTTATGTTATCATTATATAGGATATTATCTAGGATATTTAGAAATCTCAGAATTAGAAACTTTATTATATAATAAACCAGAACTAATAAAAATTATCCAAACAAATAACATTAATTGGATAATTATAAATAAAGAAGATTTGCTTTTTATAGGAAAAGAAACTTTTAAAGATTTTGAAATAGAAAAACAAATTTATAATTATAATATATTAAGAAGAAAACAATAAAGATTATTTTCTAAGATTTATTATTTACTAGTTTTTAATTCAAAAACTCAAGTCAAACAAAGCTTAATAAACTATTTACACCTTAATCAAAATATGGACTACAAAAAGATAAATGAAAGGTTTTACTCTAAATCTCATTGGGGGCTGGATAGGTCTCAAAATAAATGGTTCTCAAAATATGTTAAGGTTAAAATTCTAAAGAAATTTATGGAAAAAGTAGATAAGAGGGTTCTTTACGATGCAGGGGGGGGTGTTGGTAACTATGGATGGTTTTTTGGAAAAGATTTTAAAAAAATTATAGTTTCAGATATTTCTAAAATAGCATTATCAAAAATACCAGAAAAAAATATAAAAAAATTAAATTGCAGTGTTCTGGATAATAAATTGCCTAATAATTATGCTGATTGTATACTCTTAATTGATGTTTTTGAGCATATAAAAAAAAAAGACCTTCCAAAAATGATGAAAGATTTAAGAAGGGTTTTAAAACCAAATGGTAGAATTTTAATTTTTACAAGCCTTTTTGGATGGGGGGTGGGAGCAATTACCCAAAGAATTTTTAATCCAAAAAAAAGGTTATTGAGTAAAGAGTATAAAGAAGGGCATGTAAACAGGTTAACATTTAAAGAATTTCAAGAACTTTTCAAAAAAGTAAATCTAAAAATAGAAAATTATTATTTTTATTCTATATTTTTTCAGCAAATAACCGATGGAATTAAGGATAATTTTGCAAAAATAATTAGCTTTCTTCTTAATAAAAAAAAGGAAGATTTTGAGCTTGGAAGGCTAGGACAGTCTGTTAAGGAGGATTTAAGAAAAAAAGAAACAAAACTTATCCTTAAAATTCCTCTGTTTTTTTTAAGCTATGTTTCATATTTAGATATTCTGCTTTTTAATAGATGGTTTCCAGGTAATTCAATATTTATCAGTTTGAAAAAATAATCTACATTTATAAAAGAAAACAATAAAAGATCATCCTTTAAAAAATTCATTTATGCAATCAATCATATAATTCATCTTCTCATCATTTATTCCTGGAAAAACTCCTAAGAAAAAAGTATTATTAAGAACAATATCTGTATTTATTAAATCTCCAACAATTCTTTTCTGAATATTTGAAAAACCGGGCTGTCTTAATATATTGCCCCCAAATAACATTCTTGTTTCTATGTTTTTGCTTTCTAAAAACTTAACAATATCTTCCCTCTTAAAACCAGCATATTCTTTAATTGTTATTGGAAATGCAAACCATGAAACATCTGATTTTTCAGACCAAGTAGGCAAGATAATTTTATCCTGATATTGTAAAAATGTTTCATATAATCTTTTAAAATTTTCTTTTCTTTTTCTTGAAAACTCAGGAAGTTTTTTTAATTGTTCTAAACCAATTGCACATTGCAAATCTAATGGTTTAAGATTATATCCAATATTGCTATAAACATATTTATGATCATAACCATCTGGAAGCAAAGGGAATTTATGACCAAATCTATTATTACAAGCACCATTAGGATTTTTTTCACCTGTTTGGCAAAAACAATCTCTCCCCCAATCTCTTAAAGAAATAATTGCACGAGCAATGTTTGGATTATTTGTGGCTATTCCTCCTCCTTCTCCCATCGTAAAGTGGTGCGCGCAATAAAAACTATAAGTTGAAATATCTCCAAAACTTCCTAATAATTTACCATCATATCTTGAATCTAATGCATCACAATTATCTTCAATAACATAAAGATTATATTTTCTTGCAATTTCCATGATTTTATCTATTTCTACAGGGTTTCCTAAAGTATGAGCAAAAATAATTGCTTTTGTTTTATAATTTATTGCTTGTTCTATTTTTGAAACATCAATATTATAATCTCCTAATTTAATATCTATAAAAACAGGAATTAAATTATTCTGGATTATTGGAGCTAATGTTGTTGGGAATGTGGCTGCAGTAGTAATAACCTCGTCTCCTGGCTTAAGAGGATTATTAATCATATTTGAACATAAAGCACTCACTGCAAGCAAGTTTGCAGAACTTCCTGAATTACAAACAATGAACTTTTTCATTCCAAGGTAATCTGCCATTCTTTTTTCAAACTCTATGCATTCAGGTCCAAGAGTTAACCAAAAATCTAAAGAGCTATTTACTAAAGCCTGAATTTCTTTTTCATCAAAAACTCTTCCAGAATAATTTACTCTGCTTTTTCCAGGAATAAACTCTTCATTTTCTTTTCTTAATCTATAAATCTCACTTGTTTTTTGTAAGATTTCATTTCTTAATTCTTTTTCTTTTTTAATATTCTGATTTTTATTAAATCTTTTTAAAATTTCATTAATTAATTCTTCTTCTTTTTCATCCATATTAATAGTCCATGTTTTTCTTATTTAAATTTTATATATGGATAATATATATCCTTTAAAATATATAATACCTCACATAAATTACTCATTCTAAAACTTTTTAAACTATTAAATTAAAAAGGAATTATGAAAAAGTCTTTTGTACCAATTCATTTTGTAAGTAATCAAGGGAATTATGATGAATTTGAAGAAGGGTTAAAACATTATGAGAGATTAAGAGAGTTAATAAAATTAAAGTCTAATGATTTTAATTTTGGGCTTAAAATAACAACTGATTATAAAAATTTAACTCCAGAATTAAGAGGAAAAACAAGAGATTTGATTAACAGACTTCCTTCTGATTTGTTCTTATTATATGACCCTATAAGTAAAGGACCAGGGGTAAGCAGCAGGCAGGTTTTATTAAATCAAACTTTTACAGGAACAATAACTGCAGAAGTTTGTTTAGACCAGCAAGTAATTGATACACCTGAAGCAGCACAAAGAATTATTGATTTAACTTCAAAAATAGAAAAAGATAGTTCTTTATACGGTGTTGGTTCAAGAACAGTGCCAGTAAGATTATCTGCACATCCAGATAATAATTATTTAAGATGCATCCAAGAATTATATTTTGCAATAACAGCTGGAAGTAGGGGGCCTTCTGAAAAATTAGAAGGAGTAACTCCTGGTTTTGCAAAATTTGGAGATACCTCAACAGGCATGGATATTATAAATTTTGCTCATCCTTTTTATCCTGAAATGGCTAAAGGATTATTAAAAGCAGTATATGATCTAGACATGAGCGGTTTTGCATCAAATTATTATATCCCTCTTAAAGCCTCTAATCTCAACAAGATTACAACAGGATATGCTTGTGCAAGAGAAAATCCTTTTACAGAAGATGCAGATGTAAAAGAAGAATTTAATAAAATTACAAGAATGATTCAATATCAAACAAGCCAATTATTAAAAACAGATATAGGTAATGAATTAAGAAATACACTTAAAGATAATCAAAACTTAGAAGCTTTATCTGAATTTTATCCAAAACAACAAGTTGAGTTTGTAAGAGATTTAATGTTAGGGAATCAGCAAATTTTTGATTAATCTAGAAAATATAAATGTTTATAAAAAGTCTTTATGCTGTTTTATTATGGAGAGAGTAAAAGGACATTCATTATGGCTTATCCCAGAAGGAAGGGTATATACTTATTTAGAGGGCATAGTTCACGAACTTAGTAAAAGATGCTCTTCTCCTCTTTTTATACCTCACATGACTTTTATTCCAGAATTAGAGATTTCTAGAAAAGACATTATATATAAAACAAACGAATTGATAAAAATGATTGCTCCATTTTCAGTAAAACTTACTGTCCTTGATTATTTAGATGCTTATTATCAGTGCCTTTTTGCTAAGGCTGAAGAAACTCAAGAGCTTATAGTTGCGAATCTAAAAGCAAGGAAGATATTTAATAGAAAAGATTCTAAATGGACACCCCATTTAAGTTTATTATATGGACATTTAACTTCAGAACAAAAAGAACAAATAATTTCAGATATCGGAGGAAGGGCTTTTAATTGCGAATTTCAAGTAAACAAAATTCACCTCTTTTCTACAGAAGGAGGACCAGACGATTGGTATAAAGTAAAAGAATTTTTGATTAAAAAATAAACATGAAAAAATCTAAAGCTCTTGTTTTATTTGATGTCGGCGGGGTTTTATTAGAATTAAATTATTCTAAATTATATGAAGCAGGAGCAAAATTAACCCAAACAACTCCTGCTGAATTTAAACAAAGATATCTTGATTCAAGATTAGAACTAGATGTCTTAAATGGAGATATTTCCGATGAACAATATCAGCAAGAATTAAAAAATATGCTTGAAAATCCTCAAATGTCAAGAGCTGAATTAGAAGATTTTGTTAAAAACAGCTGGGGTAAAGAAATAACCCCTGTTGTAGATTTAAAACAAAGAATATATTTTGAAGGAGATTGTCTAGTTAATATTTTTTCAAATCTAGATAGGTTTGGATTTGAATATCTTTCAAGAACTCATCCTAGAATGATGCAGACTTTTAGGCCTGACGCAGTTCCAATATGTTCTTATTCTTCAAAAGGAACTAAACCCAAGAGCTTGAATATGTATAGAGATGGAGTGAGTAGTGCAGAAAAACTTGGTTGTAATAGAGTAATCTTAATAGATGATAAAGAAAGTGTTTTAAAAATAGGAATTGACCAATTTGGATGGTATGGAATTCATTTTACCCCTTACATAGATCCTAATGAAGCAATAAGAATTCATTCCCCAGCTGAAACTCTTTTTACTTCAGATAAACTTTTTGTTACAAATTCAGTTGGGGAATTAGAACAAGCATTAACTGGTTTTGGAATCAATCTCTCTAATTAATTCATTTAATCTTGTTAAATCATTTAATTTATATTTAATATCTTTCCTTATTTCAAAACCATTATCTTTGTTAATTAACCCAATAAAAATCATATTATAAAATTTAGCAGTTTCTAAATCTTCTTCTCCATCTCCAATATAAATTATTTTTTTTGAATCTAATCTAAAATCTTGTAAGATTTTTTTAATTAATTCTATTTTGCTTCTTTTTCTAGGCATTGTACCATAAACTCCTTTGAAATAAGTGCTTAATCCTCTATTTTTAACAACAACATCTAAACTTTCTTGAGTTGTTCCAGAGACTATAAAAATATCATATTTTTTTGATAATTCTCTTAAACTTTCTTTACTACCTCTTACTTCTTCTGCAATTGAGGTTTTTTCTTCAGTTATTTTAGAATATTTATCAACATATTTTTTCTTTTCATTTTCCAAATCTTTATAATCAATTAAACGTTTTTCTTTTAATTTTAAAATAATATCTTCAATTAACCCCCAACGAGTTTTTGTTTTACTTGATTTTAAACATTCTTCAACAATTTTATCTCTTTCAGGGGTTTCTGGGAAAATATTAAAATAAGTTCTTTTTCTTATCTCATTTGATTTTACTAAAACCCCATCAAAATCAAAGATTATTGCTTCTATCATTTTAACTCGCCTCCCATTTAGGCAGCTTTTGTTGATTTGGATCAATAAAAAGCTCGCATATTATGGGGCCATCAAAATCCAAAACATCTTTTATTTTATACAGATCATTTTCATTTTTAATTGATTCATATTTTATCCCCCATCCAGGTGCAAGCCTGCTCCAATTAGGGAATCCAACCCCACTTGTTTCATCAGAAGCAAAAATTTTATTAAAAAATTTCAAATGAGTATTTCTTATTGAATAATATCCTCCATTATTAAAAATAAATATTTTTATTGGAAGTTTATGATAAATCATTGTTTGTAATTCTTGTATATTCATCATAATTGAACCATCTCCTTCAAAACAAATTACTGGTTTTTTATTATTAGCAACACAAGCTCCAATAGCCATAGGAAGCCCTTTTCCCATTTCTCCAAATGCAGTATTAGTGATTAATCTCTGGTCTTTTTTTAATTTTAATGCTTGATGAGAAACTTCAGCACACATTCCATTTGCAGTAATAACAGGATAATCACATTTTCCACTTAAAGCTTCTAAGAATTGATAAATGTCAATATAATTTTTATTGATTTCATATTTAATAGGAATCTTAGGAACATACCATTTTTTTAATTTAATATCTTCTTTTAATATTCCTTGTAAAAAATCTTTAGCATTAGCACATACAGGAATATCAATATTTAATGTCCTTTTATAGAGTTCAACTTGATCAATATCAACCATTATTTTTAATGCATTTTTTGCAAATTTTTTATATTCAAAAGAAGTTTGTCTGATTTGCAATCTAGTTCCTATAACAAACAATAAATCACAGTTATCAACAGCATAATTTGCACTAGGAACACCTGTTAATCCTTGCTCTCCTAAATAATTAAGATAATCATGATCAACAAGATCAGTTCCACTCATTGCAGTTATAATATTAATATTTGTTTTTTTAATAAACTCATGTAGTTCAGCAATTGCATTAGCAAGTCTGATCCCATTTCCAATAAGCATTAAAGGTTTTTCAGCTTTGTTTAATGCACTTGCAATTTCTTTAAATGGAATTCCATATTTTGGTTTATTAGGAACCTCAAAACCAATTAATTTATTTTCATCTATTTCTGCTCTTTGTACATCTAATGGAATCTCAATCCACACAGGCCCTGGTTTTCCAGCTTTAGCTAAATAATAAGCTTTTTCAAGATGATATTTAATTTCTTCTGGATTTTCAACACATACAGAATATTTTGTTATTGGTTTTACAATATCAAGCAAATTTATTTCTTGAGGCTCACCTAATCTTCTTAAACCATTTTTAATATCCTCTTGACTAAGTTTTACTTCTTTTCTAACCTGCCCTGATAATATCATTATTGGTATACCATCAACCCATGCAGCAGCAACTCCTGTTATAGCATTAGTTGCTCCAGGCCCTGTTGTAACACTAGCAACACCAATCTTATTATTATTCATTCTTGAATATGCTTCAGCAGCAATAGCACAAGCTTGTTCATGATGACAGCAATAAGAATTAAGTTTAGATCTTCCAATAGAGTCTACAGTATGCATGCATCCTCCTCCTGACACAAGGAAGATAGAATCACTAATTCCTTCTATGAATTTTATAACATAATCACTTAATTTCATATTAATCTCCAAATTTACTTATTTTATATATTTAAATAGATTATTGTGATAAGTATTTATTTTTAATCCTTTTTATGTTACACACTTATATCCTTCCTTTAGATGGTGGATTATTTCTCTCCAATATTTAGTTGCAATCTCTGTTCTATAAACAAAAAATTTGATTCTTCTTTTAAAATATTCTTTTTCTTTATCAGATACATTTGGTTCATAACCCTTTTTCCATACTCTTATGATATCACTAAGCCCCTTTAATTGAAGCATAAGTGGAGCAATTTCTATTTGACTATAAATTTCTTTATCTACTCTTGAATAAGCTTTCATACATCTTTCAAGTCTATTCCAATCTACACGCTTATCAAGCTCTTTTTCTTCTGTTTCTTTATCAATGCAAAACAAATCTATTGTATGTATAACATCAAAAATCTTTCTGTTTTTATGCACAAAATCAAAATCTAAAACTCCTGTTACCTTACTATCTGAAACAAGAAGGGTTTCTAAATTGAAATCGCCCATTATTATTTGAGTAGGAATTTTAAGAGAGTCAACTTTTCTTTCTACTGAATGAACAAGTTTAGAGAGTCTTTCTTGGTAAGCTAAAACATATTCATCAACAGAATTTCTTGGTTTATTAGGAAGCAAATCTTGAAATGATTTTAGTTGTTTGCTTAATGGTATTTTATATATTTCTTGTTCATATATTGTTTCTGGTTTGAATTTAGATAATGATTTTAGCACTTTAGCAAGTGTACTAAATACTATTTCAGGGGTATTTTCAGCATCTTTTTTTGGATATTGTCCAGGCAAAAAACTCATGATAATATAATTCCTATCCATAAAAGAAGTTACTAAACTTCTATTTTTATTTTGCAGAACTTTTGGAGCAGGGATTTCATCTCTATTAAGATGATTGCTTACTTTTGCATGAAACTCAATTAATTCGCGAGGAAAATATGGTTCATATATCTTTACTACATAATCTTTTTTAGATGTTGTTTTAATTTTTGTTATAGTCTCTGCATTATTTCCATCTCTGAATGGGAGTTGACTAATTAAATTAAGTCCGTAATTATTTCTTATACTACTGATTTCTTCAGCTCTAAGTATTCTATTCTTCATATTACAACCTTAAAAATGCACTTTAAATATATTATTATACTAATTTTTGAAATTTATTTAATTGATGCTATAAACATAATCAATCTTCCTTTACTTCCCTATAAAAATCAGGTTTTTCAATAAAATCTTCTTCACTAAAGACTTCCTTGTACGGAACTGGAATGGTTTTTCCATAAATCTTATTTACAACATATTTATTAATAAAATCTTTATCTTCTGCAATCCAGCAACTGTCATGGTGTTTCCCAAAGTATTTGATTCTTAATCCTCTATTAACAATATCTTTTAATGGTTCTTCAAAAAAGTTTCCAAGTGAAATATGAATGTATGGACAAGGCATAACATCTCCATATTTTGTTATTGATATCATTCTTTTAACTCCAATACAACCTAAATCCATGCCATAAGAAGGAGTTAAATGAGTAAATACATTATATTTTTTTTCTAATCCCCTTACATAATCCATATCATCCCTATTAACAAGAACATCAAATCTCCCTTCCCATGCTCCAACAGGTTTAGCATATGTAACAAAAACTCCAACTCCTTTTTTATTTAAATATTTTATAAAATCAATAAATTCTTGGCTTCTAACTCTTTGTTTTGTAACTACAGTTTGTACAATAACATTTAATCCTGCTTTTAATGCAGCATCAACTGCTCTTAAAGCTCTTTCATTAGCATTTTTTATATTATGAAAATTATCTGGATTTTCAGGAGAAATACTATCAAGACTTATTTGAACTTTATCTACACCAATTTTTTTTAAGTGTTTTGCTTTTTTTTCATCTAAAAGCCAGCCATTAGTATCAGAAACTATGTAAAATTTTTGAGGATCTATTGCTTTAACTAATTCATCAAAATCAGGAAAAACTAAAGGCTCTCCACCAGTAATAACAATATTAGCAAGTCCCATTTCATCTGCTTGTCGAGAAAGCTCTTTCACATCTTTTATTGTAAAAGCTCTGCCTTTATTTTTTTGATCTTGAAATTTTCTAACACAACAATGAGGGCATTTAAAATTACAAGTATAATCATACTGAAACTGAATTATTGCAATACTCTCTCCATTTTTAACTTTTTCATTAAACTTCATAATCTTTTCATAAACATAAGGTTTTTCACTTTTCAGCTTATTTCTTTTTTCAACTTCAGATTTTTTTAATTTCTCCTCTTCATTTGTCATTTTTTAAATCTCCTCTTTTTATCATTAATTATCCTCTATTTAAGTTTTATGTTCTTCTAATCTTTCTTTTAATTCACACAACATTTTTACATATTAAATTGGTATATTGAACATCTTGAAATATTTATTCCAAAAAGGGCTTTCAGACACAATCTTTTTAGAATTATTCAGGTATTCTTGTGCTTTTTCTATATTGCCTAATTTTTCATAACATTTAGAAGCATAATAATATGCTAGAGCATGGTCACTTTTAGCTTTTATTGCATTTTCAAATCCCTTTAAAGCAACATCATAATCTCCTAAATAAAAATCACTATTATAAACAAAATTCAGCTCTAGATTCATAATATAAGCCATTTCTTGAATATATTCTGCTGTAAAATCTTCAGTTTCAATCATGGCTCTTTTGTAATTACATTCTAGATAATTTCCCATAAAATAATTTTTTTTAATGCATATATCAAACATTTCACTCCCGACAAGAGGTGTCGCTACATTTATCCTGAACCAATTTGCACCGATTGTTTTTAAGAAAGCTCTTGCATCTTTAATATCCTGCTTTTTTTCACCAGGAAGGCCTATTAGTAAATTTATATCAGTATAAATATTTAATAACCTACAATCATTCACTACTTGTTTAACTATTGACAGGTTCAATGGCTTGTGCATTATTTCTCTTAAAACCCTGTCACTTCCGGATTCAATTGATAAAACAAGTTGGTTAACACCAATACTTTTTAATGCTTCTAACATTTTTCTTTTAAGAGTATATAATGCAAGAGAGTTTGGAAAAAAAGCAGTAATTTGAAACTCGCGGAGTATGTCTATAATTTGAAATGCTCGTTTCTCATCAGACATAAAATGATCATCTTGAAAGATTATTACTCTTGCATTATATTTGTCTTTTAAACTCTTAATATCTTCTCTAACTCTTCTTAAGCTATAATATCGCATCTTTCTCCCATGGACAGAATGCGATGAACAAAAACAACAATAGTATGGGCAGCCTCTCGAAGTCATTAACGGAAAGCTATCTTGCTTATTCTCAATAAAGGTATATGATAAAATTGTTGGATTTAATTTATATCCTTCCAAGTCTAGAACACTATAATTATAAGGGGGTATTTCATCGAGGTTTTCAATTAAACTATTTGTATAAGTATAATTTTTATCATTATTTTTAATTTTATTTTGTGTTATCCACGAAGAATTATTCTCTAAACATTCAGCCTTATTTTTTGCACTTACTAAATTAAGGAGGGGTTTCTCTCCTTCACCATAACATAAAGCATCAAAATCTTTGCTATCTCTAAATATTTCCTTGCCCATATTTGTTGGAACTCCTCCTCCAGCTATTATAATGCTTTTTTGGGATATTTCACGGCAACACCTTGCAATTTCTAATATGCTTTTGTATGATGGAGTAAATAATGAAGAGATTCCTATTATATCAGGAGAATTATATTCTTCAATTTCTTTTTTTAAAAATTCATAAAAGAATTCTTTAAAAGATTTATATTCAAAATTTTGTAATTTATTTAAAATAATATTAAAATCTATAATCTTAAATTCAACCTCACTTTCAGAATATTTTTTTACATAAGAGACTAAAGATAAAATTCCTAAGGGGATTTCTGTTATAAGAACCCCATAATCCCCAGATTGCTTATGCATAGATTTAACATTTTTCGGAGGATTAACAAAATCATCATACTCAATGTTTGGAGGGATAATAAATAATATTTTATTCATATTACTTAATCGCCTCTAATCCAAAATCTCTTAAAATAGCAATATTTATTTTATTACTATATTTTTCTTTAATAATACTAGCTACCTCATCAGAATAACTTCCTGCTATTATAATAATTGCTTCAACTGGGTCATATCCAAGAGTCTCAGGAGAAACTATAGGAATATGAGTAGCAGGAGTATATTTATTTTGTTTAAATTCAGCAGAATCAATAACATATTTAATATCTTTATTTATTTCTGTCATGGACATTATAGCTAAAGCCTGATGTCCTGCTCCCCAGACCGCTACTTTTTTGCTTCCAAACCCTTTAATATATTCTTTAATCTCTTTTTTAATTTTCTCTTGTTTTTCATAAAAATGTTTAAGAGAAATCTCATCTCTTTTTTTTACAACTGCAGAAATTATATAATCATGCCAAATTACTTCACAATTAAGAACTTCATATCCATTTAATTCTAATGTTCTTTTTAAACTTTCTTTAGTAAAATAAAACAAATGATCTCTAGTAAATTCTGAAAAAAGATTTTTACTCAGAATCATATCAAAATTAGGTACTTCTATTAGCCCTATTGCATTATCTGTCAGATTATTATATATCCCTCTAAGTGTTGAATTTATTTTTGGTAAATGCTCAAGATAATTTAAAATAAAAAAACCATCAAAGGGGTTATCTCTTATTTTATCATCATCATTTTCAATAAAACCTTTGTAAACTTTTAATCCTATTTTAATACATTTTTCTACTAATTCCTCTGAATATTCTAATCCATAAGAATTAATATTTAATTGATTCATAACTGATAAATATTCCCCTCCACCACAGCCTATTTCAATAATTTTTTTATTTTTTAAATTATATTTTTCTAAAAAATCCTGGAATTGTTTTATTCTGAACTTTTTCATTTCTTCAGAAATTCCAGAAGCACGTATAACTTCTTTATAATAAGAAACAGGTTCATTATTTAATTGAATTAAACCACATCCAGAACACTGGCATATTTCTAAATCAATTCCTTTGTCATTCTCTAAAAAAGTTTTATCTGGAAAATATTGAGCAACCGCGGGCATATTTTTATATTCAAGCAAAGGTTCTTTAAAAAAATCACTTCCACATACTCTGCATTTATTTATTACCATTTTTATTAAATGAATTTTCTATACATTTCATGACACTTAATTAAATTACTAGGACAAGAATCATGCCATCTTAAATAACCTGGTTCATTTTCTTTTAAACCTTTGTTTTCAGGAACAAACTTGCTTGATAGAAAACATTTATACAACAATGAAATAAAATGTCCTCTTACATCATGTTCACAAATAACTTCATTTATAGCTATAGGTTCAGGATCAAATTTAACCTTTGCTCTAATTTCAGTTTCAGCAACTTTTTCAATTCTTTTTTCAATTTTTTCTTTAAATCTTATAATCCCTCCTGGAATATGCCAGCCAACACCATAAATATCATCTCTCCAAGATAAAAGAACCCTGCCTTTCTCGTCTTTTATAAGCAAATCTACATTCACCATTGGAGTAAGCTTACTAATAAACAGAAAAACCTCTTTAGGTAATCCATTTGAAGGATTTCCAATCTGCTTATCTAAAACTTCAATAGCTTTTTTTATGTCCATAAAAACCTCAACAATTGTTCTTAAAAAGAACTTCTTTATTTTTATCATACCATTCATAAAGAGATTTAATTGATTCATCAAATGAACTAAATTTAAAATTTTTTAATTCATTTAAAAGTAAGGAATTATCACCACTATATTCTTTTCCAAGTTCTTTTTCATTTATAAATATGTTTAGGTTTTTACCAGAAAACTTAATTATTTTTTCAGCTATTGTTTTAAAATCAATAACCTTGCTTGTACAAACATTATATACTTTTTCTTTAGGATCATTTTCAATAAACCATTTAACTATCTTAACTAAATCATCAATATACAAAAAATCATAATACTTATTCTGATTAATAACAACAGGCTGATTTAAAATAATATTATAACAAATATTAGATGTAATCCTAACTCTCCAATCTTCATATTTACCAAATACAGCAAAAAGCCTTATGTTGTATATTTTATTATTAGATAGAGCATATTTAGTCATTAAATACTTTGAAAATCCATATTGGTCTTCTGGAATATGTTTATCAAAATAATCTTCTTTCATTTTAGGAACCCAATTTTTCCTATTGTATTCTGCACCAGAACCAAAAAAAATCATTTTATTAAAATAATCTTTACATCTTACAATATTAAAAAACATCTTTAAATTATTCTCAAGAACTTTATTAGGGTCTTTAGTAGAGTGTTTTGGAGCAGCATCATATGTTGCTGTATGAATTATTATATCAAACCGATTATTCTTTAGAAACTCAAAAACTTTTAATGAATCTAAAAGATTAAGCTCTTTACTATTCATAGACACAATTTCATATTCTTTATTTAATTGTTCAAATAGGTTTTTAGCTATAAAACCATTCCCTCCGGTTATTAATATTTTCATTTTTGTTTAATATTTTGTTTTATTAATAATCTATTGTAAGTTTAATATTCTCTTCTTTGTAAATTTATATCTTATTAAATTATTAATATTGTATTAATTTAATCTTTGAGTACTTAATTCTCTATTTTAATATGTTTTTTCTATTTCCTCCTTAACAATAATGATTATATGTTCCTATATTTTTATTATTCTTAAAAAATAAAATTATTTTAATTCTTCATAAAGCCAATCTGACCAAAAAGTCATCTCGGTTTTTCTAGATTTGTTTTTTTCAATTTCCTTGTCTGCATAAAAAGAATCATCTTTATAATGAGTTGTTGAAACTTCTTCAAAAATACATCCTTTTTCAGAAGAAAAACCATGATCCATATTCCTCTCTATAGTTATTATCTCCCCTGCTTTTAATAATTTTTCTTTTCCATTTAAATTAACTGTTAGCTCTCCATATAATACTTGAAAAGTCTCTTCTTTTTTTACATGATAATGAGAAGGATGTTTTTGCTTAGGTAATATAATTATTAATTTTTTACAATATTCTCTGTTAATGCAATTTAAAATAGCAGCCCCAAATTCTTCATATTTCTCAATTCCATAATGATGAGATAATTCTAAGTCCATTTTACCAAGCAAGACTATATGACTTTCTAAAATTATCTCTTTTAGTTTTTTAATTATTTTTAAAACATTTTCTCTCAGATTTTTAATATTTATATCTTTAAAATTAATAGGTTCATTAATTTTAATATCTTTTTCTAATGTATATTCCATATATTTTGACATATCATTTACTAGAAGTTGTCCTTGATTACAAGGTATTGCATAAAAAACATTTTCATTTGTTATTTTATCTCCTGATTTAAGATTAAATTTAGCAAAAACTCCTCGCCTTAATTCTCTTAAATCATTTTTTTCTTTTTCTGTAATAGAATGGCGATTATCTTTTACTCCACACATTTTATAAGCATCTTTAGCTGATTCTAACCATTTTTTAATTTGAATAGGAGTAGAAGAATAAGCATTTATAGAATAATTATCTGATTCAACATTTACATGTCTCTCAAATACTTCTGCATTTTTAGCAACAGCAATTTTTATAGAATCAATATTATCTGGTTCTTCATGAGTAGAAAAACCAATTGCTATATTTGGATAACGTTTTTTTAATACTTCTATTTGATTTAATTGAAGATTTTCTTTTTGAGTAGGATATTCACCTACACAATGCATAATAACAAAATCTTTTTTTCTATGCTCAAAAAAAGAAACAACTTTATCAATTTCTTCTAAATCATAGCTTGCAGTAGAAGCTATAATAGGCAAATCTGCCTGAGATATTTTTTCTAATAATGGCCAGTCTGTCAAAGAACAGCTTCCTATTTTTATTATATCGAAGTTATGCTCTTCAATTAAATCAACTGATTTTTCATCAAAAGGAGTGCAGATAGATATAAAGCCCAACCTATCTAATTCAGATTTCATTAATTTAAATTCCTCGTTACTTAATCTTGTTTCAGAAAATCTTTTTACATATTTTATATCTTTTCTGTTTTTATAGTCTGGGTGAATAAAACTATCTAAGTCTCTATATTGAAATTTAATTCCAAAAATAAAATCTTCTTTAAATTCTTGCACAGCTGTATAAAATTCCCTTATAATTCTTAGTCCATGGTTAATATCCCCATTATGATTATTAGCTATATCTAATACAATTAAAGGTTTTTGGCTTTTAGTAACTTCTTTCTTTTTAAATAATCCAATTAGTTCTTCTTTCATAGAGTATGTTTAAATTTAATAGTTCTTAAGGTTTATGTAGTTTTTCATTAAAATTAATCCTTTCTTTTTCAATTACTAAGGGCCTTTTTAATATCTGGGTATGAATAGCTCCAATATATTCTCCTAAAATTCCTAAAAAGAACAGATTAATTGAAAAAAAGAAAAAAACTCCTACAACCAAAGGAGCAATGCCTAATTCAAAGCTTTTCCAATAAATGAGTTTATAGATAAAATAAGCAATTCCTGTTAAAAAACTGATTATTGAGAATAAGAACCCAAACATTGTAGCAAGTCTTAATGGAATTTTAGAATGATTTGTAATCCCTAACATTGCTATGTCATATAATGTGTAAAAATTATTTTTTGTTATTCCTCTTTTTCTTGATTTTTGAATATAACACACTTTAGCTACTTTAAATCCAATATCACAAACCAACCCCCTGAAATAAGGATAAGGATCATTTAGCTCTCTTAATATGTCTACAACCCTTTTGTCATATAACCCAAATCCAGTAAAATTCTTGATTAATTTTATTTCAGATAATTTATTAATAAGATTATAATAAACTTTTCTGATTAAAAATAAAACAGCATTTTCTTCGCTTTTATTTTTAACACCAACAACAATTTTATATCCCCTTTCCCATAATTCAATAAATCTTTCTATTGCTTCAGGAGGTTCTTGCAAATCAGCTGCAATCATTACTGCAGCATCTCCATTTGACTGCAATAAAGCATAATAAGGAGACCTTATATGCCCAAAATTACGGGTATTTAAAATGATTTTTACATTTTTGTCTTTTTCAGCTATTTTTTTTAATATTTCAACAGTTCTGTCTTTAGAGCAATTATCAATAAAAATATGCTCATAATTATAGTTGTAAAAATTGTTCATTACTCCTTTTACTCTTAAATAAATCTGTTCTACATTTTCTTCTTCATTATAACAAGGAGTAACAATGCTGATTAATTTTTTTTTCATTTTTTGTGTTTTTAATATTTTTTTTGTTTTATTTATAATTTTTTTAAGTTATATTTCAGTAGCTTATTCTTCTTATCTTCATAGCTTATAAATTTTGCAGATTATTGATAATAATATTTCATTATTTAATTTTATCTTAATCTTATTTTATTGAATTACTAATATCCATTTATATACCATTAATTATCTTAATATCTCCAAATACCAATCATAAGTTTCTAAAATTGCTTGTTCAAAACCAGTTTTAGGTTCCCAACCTATTATTTGTTTTATTTTAGAGCCATCTAAATATTGCTTAGGAATCTCTGTCTTTGTTTTATTAAGTATTTTTGTTTTAATAGGTGATTTTAATATTCTAGATATTCTATTAATAATTTCAATAACACTCATCACATTATGGCTTGCTATATTAAATGCATGCCCTCTTGTTTTATTAATATTTTCAGCTAAAGAGATATAAGCATCTATACTATCCTTGACATAAATATACTCTCTAATCAGTTTTCCATTGCTTCTTATTTCTAATGTTTTATTTTTAATTATTGCTTCAATAACCCCTGGAACAATTCTATTGAAATTTAAATCACCAGGCCCAAAAACATTAGCACATCTTGTAATTACTATTGGAAGCCCATAAACTCTTCCATACATTTGCGCAATTAAATCAGCACAAGATTTTGAAACATCATAAGGAGCTTTTCCATGTAATCTCTCATTTTCTGTATAAGGCATTTTTTCACAAGGTCCATAAGCTTTATCACTTGACACAACAACAATCTCACTAACCTTTCCATATAATCTAGCAGCTTCTAGCACATTTACAGTTCCTATAATATTAGATTTTAAAGTTTCAGACGGATTCATTAAAGCAGTGGTTACAATAGGCTGGGCACCTAAATGAAAAATGCTTGTTATTTCAAACTGAGATAAAATATCTGCCATTTTTACAGGGTCTTTTAAATCCCCAATAACTACAATAGATTTTTTTCCTAATTGTTTTGTTTCAAAATAGCTTTTAGGATTAAATTCTCTTACAAGCGAGATTATTCTTGCATTTGTTTTACTTAATTGTTCAACTAAATGACTTCCTTTAAATCCTGCTGCCCCTGTAATTAAAATATTTTTATTATTCCAGAATTCTTTATTCATCTTTATATCTCTCAAAAAGCTCTTGCTCATGAATTTTATTTAATTCATCATCTGCTTTTTGAGAAGTTATATTAAAAGAGTTTACACCGCCATTTAAGAGATTATCATTTAGTCTTTTTAAAGAATCTTTTTGTGAAATCCAATCAATTCTTTTCCAAATTTGCCAAGGTGCTCCTTGTTGATGAATTTTTTCCAGTTCATCAACATCTTTTTGTGTATCCATAGCTTTCCAAAAACCCTTATGTATATATCCTGCTAATTGTCCGTCTTGAGCTAATTTTTTTAAAGGTTCTCTTTCAAAAACACAATTTTTATCCTCAGAAACATAATTAAAAACTTTTTTATTAAAGACCATAAACCCACCATTAATAAAATCTTTCATTTTAGGTTTTTCATCAAAACTTGTAATTAATTCATTATTTAATTCAACTAAACCATACCAATAAACAGGATGAACAGCAGTCAATGTACCTATTCTACCTATTTTTTTATGATATTCATAAAGCTCTCTTAAATTAATGTCTCCTAACCCATCTCCATAAGTTATAAAAAAATCTTCATCATCTCTAATATACTTCTTTATTCTTGCAATTCTTGCCCCAGTCATGCTATCATCACCTGTATCAATAAAATTAATAGTAATATCTAACTCATCATTATCAGTTAAATGATAAATTTTATTTTTCTTTAAGTCTAATATAAAATCATTAGATTTTTCTTCTAATTTTAAAAAATAATCTTTAATCATCTCCCCTTTATAACCTAAACAAAGTATGAATTCTTTAACTCCTTGATAAGCAAAAATCTTTATAATATGCCATAAAATAGGCTTTCCAGCAATTTCAACCAAAGGCTTTGGTATATATTCTGTAGACTCATTTAATCTTCTTCCTCTTCCTCCACAAAGTATCACTGCTTTCATGCAAAATTCTCCCTATTTTTCATAATCTTCTATTTTTTTGTTTATATTTAAAGATTGTTTTAATCTAATATATATTGGTCCTATATTGAATTTTAGTAACTCAAAAAATCAAATGAAAAATAAATCTTATAATCTAATTAATACTGATAATTTATAAATTTATAAGTTATGATTAAGAATTTTTATAATTTTCAAACAAATAAGAATAAAGGTTAAAAATAATAAAAATTAAATATTAAATCTTCAAAATTAATGTTCCTTAATTGTTATTAATAACCCTTAAAACTAATAAACCTTGAATATAAAAAAGATTATTTATATATAACTTAAATTATACTAAAAAATTGTTAAATAAATACAAAGTATATATTTTGTCTCAGGAATCCTTATAAATTACTTATCTTACCTCTTTTTATGAAAAATGACCTAAGGACAAACTAAAAAATGCTTTTTGAAAATAATACTTCTGAAAAACTTGTTTATGTTGGAATGAGTGCAGATTTAATTCACCCAGGGCATTTGAACATAATCAATGAAGCAAAAAAACTTGGAAAAGTAATTGTAGGTGTACTCACAGATAAAGCAATTGCAAGCTATAAAAGGCTCCCTTTTTTAACCTATGAGCAAAGAAAAATAATAGTAGAAAATATAAAAGGAGTTTCAGAAGTAGTCCCTCAAGAAACCCTAGATTATGTTCCTAATTTAAGAAAAATAAGACCTGATTTTGTTGTTCATGGAGATGATTGGAAAGAAGGAGTGCAAAAAGAGACAAGACAAAAAGTGATTGATATATTAAAAGAATGGGGCGGAGAGTTAGTAGAGGTGCCTTATACAAAAGGAATTTCCTCAAGCCAACTAAGTGCAGCAATAAAAGAAATAGGCACAAGCCCTGAATTAAGATTAAAGACACTAAAGCGTCTGTTGTATTCAAAGCCAATTATAAGAGTATTAGAAGCGCATAATGGTTTGACTGGCTTAATTGTAGAACATACAAAGATCCTAAAAGACAACCAGTTAAAAGAGTTTGATGCTATGTGGGTAAGCAGCCTTACAGAAGCTACTGCAAAAGGCAAACCAGACATTGAATTACCTGATTTGTCTTCGAGGATAAATGTGCTTCAAGATATTCTAGAAAGCACAACTAAACCAATAATCTTTGATGGAGATACAGGAGGTCAAACAGAGCATTTTGTTTATCTTGTAAGGACATTAGAGCGCTTAGGAATTTCTGCAGTAATAATTGAAGATAAAGTTGGCTTGAAAAAAAACTCTTTATTTGGAACAGAAGTATTTCAGGAACAAGAAGAAGTGCATAAATTTGCTAATAAAATAACAACTGGAAAAAAATCACAAGTTTCTGATGATTTTATGATAATTGCACGCATTGAAAGCTTGATACTAGGAAAAGGGGTTTATGATGCACTTATCAGGGCAAAAGCTTATATTGAAGCAGGAGCAGACGCATTAATGATTCACAGCAAGGAAAAAGATATAGGAGAGATAACTAAGTTCTGCAATGAATACTCTAAATTTGAAAAAAAAGTTCCATTAGTTGCAGTTCCATCAACTTATTCTCATATAACTGAAAAAGAGCTTGAGAATTTAGGCATTAATATTGTTATTTATGCTAATCATCTTTTAAGAAGTGCTTATCCTGCAATGAAAAAAACAGCAGAGTCTATTCTTATGAATGAAAGAGCAAAAGAAGCAGAAGAATTTTGCATGCCTATTAAAGATATTTTAAATTTAATACCTGGAGGAAAATAATGAAACAAAATTATAATATAAGTTTTATTGAACCTTTTTTAATAGATCCAGAATTAGTATCTTGGGATGGAAACCCAAAAACAGATGCAGGAAAAGCTGTAAAAGAGATTCTAATAAAACTAAGAGAATCCCAAAGAGAAGTAACTGAAGAAGATGTTAAAAATGCAGTACAGGCTAATGGTTCTCAAATAGGAAACAAAGATGCTTATTTTGAGCATATTATAGATGTAGCTGGTATTTACTCTCAGATGTGTGAAAAATTACTTTCAAAATCACCTACATTAAATTTACCAGAACCAGGATTAGCAAAAGTAAGAGGTTTAATTCATGACTTAGACTCAATAGTTGCAAAATATGAAGGAGAATTTAGAGGATTTAAGTTTGCACAGCATGATAAGCAATTAACAGAATATTTCCTTTTTAGAGGATTAGGATTAGAGCAGTTTGCTAGAGAAGTTCCAATGCATTGCGCATATTTTGAAGTTCTTCAAATGATTGCAGAAGAAAAAGGATTTCCAGAAGTTGCTATGTATGAAAATTGGACAAGAGCTTTAAATGATCCTAAAAATCCTTTAAATTTTCAAAACATACAACAAGAATTTGATTTATTTTTACAAGGAAAATCAAATCTTCCATTAATAGCATTAGCAGTTTCTGATTATCTTGATAATGGCAGGCCTTATCTTAATTTGGAAACAATAGATAATGATTTTGCTACAAGAAGAGATGATATTTTGAAAAGATATTATTATAATAAAAAAGCCCAATTCCAAGAACCAACCCCTCTTGGAAAGGCATTAGTTGAATTAAAAGGAGTGGATAGAATTAATAATTATTTTAGGATTGTAAGTGACTTACTTAATAAAAGAGCCAATAAATATAAAGAAACCAATCCAGATTTATACAAAAAATGATATCATGTGAAAACTTATTTCAAATCTTTAAAGCTAATGACTTAATTTTTTTTACAGGAGTTCCTGATTCTACTTTTAAAGATTGGATGAAATTTTTAAATGATGAACATGAGAAAAGGTTAACTAATATAATTGCTGTAAATGAGTGTGAGGCAGCTGCAATAGCTTCTGGATATTATTTAAAAACCAGAAAACTAGCAATAGTTTATATGCAAAATTCTGGATTTGGAAAAACAGTTAATCCTACAACATCCTTGCTTTCAAAAGAAGTTTATTCTATACCAGCTTTTTATATGATTGGTTGGAGGGGAGAGTCAGGTAAAAAGGATGAACCACAGCATAAAATGATGGGGAGGATAATGCTTCCTTTATTAGATTGTTTAGAAATACCATATAGAATTCTACCAGATAATGTGAAAGAAGCAGAAATAGTCATAAGAGAAGTAAAACAATTAGCTGAACAAAACTCTTCTCCAGCTGCCTTAATAATTAAAGAAAAAACTTTAGAAGAATATGCAGCAAAAAAATCTATTAAAACAAATTATGAAATGTCAAGAGAAGACGCAATTAAAATTATTATTGATAATTTAAGCGGAGATGAAGCAATTGTTTCAACAACAGGAAAAACTTCAAGAGAATTATTTGAATATAGAGAAAAATTAAAACAAGGGCACAATAAAGATTTTTTAACAGTTGGGAGTATGGGATGTTCATCTGCAATTGGATTTGGAATAGCTTCTCAATCAAATAAGCCAGTTATAATATTTGATGGAGATGGAGCAGTATTAATGCAAATGGGAACTTTGGCTACAATTGGTAATTATGCTCCAAAAAACCTTTACCACATAGTTTTTGATAATTCTTCTTATGATTCAACAGGAGGACAGCCTACAATATCTCCTTCACTTGACTTTGCAAAAATAGCTTTAGCATGTGGTTATAAAAAAGCAGAATATATTAAAACAAAACAAAGTTTAGAAGATGTTATAAAAGGGCTTAAAACTTCAGAAGGTCCAAAAATGATTATTATTAAAGTTAACAAAGGCGCAAGAAAAGATTTAGGAAGGCCAACAACAACCCCTATCGAGAATAAAAAATCCTTCATGGAATTTTTAGAAAAATGATATGATAAAACAGCAAGAATATTTTGGCTATGGAAGCATAAAAAATCTAAAAGAAATTTTAGATAAAGAAAAACCCAAAAACATTCTTTTAGTAACTGGAAAAAAATCATTTGAATTATGTGGAGCTAAACAAATTCTTGAAAAGATGTTACAAGAGTATCATGTTTATGCATTCAATAATTTTAAATCAAATCCAGATATTGAAGATGTAAAAAAAGCTTATATATTTTTTAATGGAAAACAAATAGATATAATTATAGCAGTAGGAGGAGGAAGTTCAATTGATGTTGCAAAAGCAATTAAATTATTTCATTTTAATGAAACATCATTTAAGGTTCCATTAGTTGCTATTCCAACAACTGCTGGAAGCGGAAGTGAGGCAACTCATTTTATTGTTTATTATATTGGAAAAGAAAAGCAGTCAGAAGGAAAGCTAGATATAACATTGCCAGATTATGTTATTCTTGACCCTACCTTTATATTAAATCTTCCAAAATCAATTGCAGCTTCAACAGGACTTGATGCATTAAGTCAGGCAATTGAATCTTATTGGTCTATTTATTCAACACAAGAATCAAAAGATTATGCTAAAAAAGCAATAATTCTTTTAATAGAAAATCTTGAAAATTCAATTAATAATCCTGACAAAAATAATAAGGAAAAAATCTTCCTTGCAGCAAATTTAGCTGGAAAAGCCATTAATATCTCTAAAACAACTGTTTGTCATGCAATTGCATATCCAATAACTTCTTATTTTAGCATTCCTCATGGGCATGCAGCTGCATTAACTCTTGGAGAAATGTTAATTTATAATTTTGATATAACTGAAAAAGATTGTAATGATAACAGGGGAGTAGAGTATGTTAAAAAAGGTATTAATGAGATAATAAGCCTGATTGGAGAGAATGATGCTTATAAAGCCAAAAACAAAATACAAAATTTAATGCAGAATATTGGTCTTGAAATAAGATTATCACAATTAGGTTTAAAAGAAACTGATATAAATATTATAATCCAAAAAGGATTTAATCCTGACAGGGTTAAAAATAATCCAAGATTATTAACTAAAGAAAATTTAAAACTAATTTTAAAAAATATTATGTAATAAAAATTATATTTCTAAGGCTTTAGAATGAATAATAAACTATTCCATTGATTTTAAATACATAACCTTTATAAAATTAAATTTACTATAAAAAAAATGAAACAAAAAGAGATTAAAGAATTAAAAGAAAAAAAAAATATAATACAAGATGATTCTGGATATTCTTGGTATGCAAGAAAAATTGTCAGGCCAATATCATCTTATTTAACAAAACCCTTTATTAAAATTCATCCAAATATAATCTCATTTATAATGATTTTAATTGGTCTCTTTTCCTTACCCTTTTTTATTTTAGGAGGTTATTCGAATATTATTATTGGAGCAATAATTCTGCAAATTCATTATTTTTTTGATAATATTGATGGAAATGTAGCAAAAGCAGCTCATAAACAATCCTTAAGAGGGAAATATTTAGATTTTATTCCAAATATAACTGTTAATCCTTTAGTATTGATTGCATTAGGATATGGGTTATTCAGAACCTTAGGAAATATAAATTATTTCTTATTTGGAGTTTCTGCTGGTTTTTTTTTTATAGCAAAAGAACCTGCAAGGCTTTTTAAATATCTTCTTTTTAACAACCAGCAAATAAAAAATAAATCAAATACAAATCAAGCACCAGGATTATTAACTAAACTAAATAGATATTCTTTTGAGACAATTGATTACCCTGGGATAATGAACTTTTTATTAATCTTTGCAATTTTTAATATAACTCATTATTTAATTGTCTTTTATGGAATAATTATCCCTTTATATTTTATAGCAAGAGTTACTTATGAGTTTTATTTTTTTAAAAATATTGATTTTGGAAAAAAATGATAAAAAAGAGAATAGCCCCGCTTTTTTTTAAAAATAGTTTTTATAGTTTTTTTTCATTTGGTATTAATCATATTGGAGGAATTATTTTTACAATTCTTATAGCAAGAATTCTTAATCCAGATGCCTTTGGAATGTATTCTCTTGCATTATCAACAACAGTCATTTTAATGATTCTAGGAGATTTAGGGCTTGGTGAAGCATCAGTAAGATATGTTTCTCTTAATTTTAAAAATAAATCTAAAGCTAAATCATACTTTTTATATCTTTTAAAAATTAAAATATTTGTTTTACTATCATTATCATCTATATTAATAATTTCATCTAAATTAATCGCCTCTTTTTATAATAAAGAGCAGTTAAGTTATCTCCTGATTATTGGAGGGTTTTATTTGTTTTTTTATTCTTTGATGCAGTTTATTTCAGCATTATTTTATGCTTTTAAAAATATTAAGGCAGATATTTACAAAGAATTTATTTTTCAAGCAAGCAGAATTTGTCTAATCCCTCTTTTATTAATTTTCTCTTTTGGTTATCTGGCTGCAGGCCCTATTATTCTTGTTATAATAAGTTCAATAATAACAATAATCTTTTTAATTGTTTACTTATTTAAGAGATATAATGAATTTTTTACACCAAAAAAAGTAGCTATAGATAAAAAAGAGATTTTTCATTTTATAAAATACCTTTCTCTTAGTTCTTTATCTATTATTTTTTTAGTGTATACTGATATTCTTATCTTAGGGAAATTTGTAGACTTAGAATTCGTTGGATTTTATAGGACTGCTGCTTTTGTTGCAGTAACTTTTGCATCTTTTTTAACTCTAACAGCAGTATTATATCCTATTTTTGCGCAGTTAAATCAAAAGAAAATTAAAGGAATTTTTGATATCCTCTTGTATTATCTTTTTATTTTTTCAATTCCAATGGCTTTTGGAGTTTTTATTTTATCAAGGCAGATTATCCAAGTATTATTTGTTCCTTCTTATCTCCCAGCAGCAACCATATTGCTTGGCCTCTCTCTTTTAATTATAATATTGCCTGCTGGAGAATTATTTATAGCACTACTTAACTCAAAAGGTAAATCAAAACTAACAGGACGAATCATGTTTTATGCAAGTTTATTAAATGTTGTTTTAAATCTTATTTTAATTTATTTATCTTTGAGATTTCTTAAAGAACCGATTTATGCTGCTCTTGGAGTAGGGATTGCTACAGTAATAAGTAGATTCTTTATCTTTTTTAGTTTAGCAATAATTTCTAAAAAAGAATTTAACATAAAAATAAAATCTTCATTTATAACAAAGCCAATTATAGCAAGTTGTGTGATGATTATCTTTTTATTTTTATTTACAAGGTTTATTTATGGAGGAATAAACTTTATTTTAATAATCTGTGAAGGAATTATAGCATTTGTAATCTATTTTATCATTTTATTTTTAATTAAAGGAATTTCAAACAAAGATATTACTTATCTTTATAAAATAATAAAAGAAATGAAAATAATAAAATGAAAGTTAAAGCTCTTGTTTTTGTATGCTCAATTGATGATGTAGAAAGATTCATTAAAAAGAACAAAGAGGACAATCCACTATTTATTCTTTGCAATCCTTCATATTTAATTGACTTTAAAAAAAAGAAAATTAATTTTATAACTTTGGATAAATTTATTAATGAAAGAATATTTGAGGGCCAAGATAATATTCTTTATCAATTTGCACAGAACTTATTTGGAGGATTTTCAGAATACACTTCATATAAAAATTTAAATTTTGGAAAACTCATGTCCTGGGAGCTCAAATATATTTTTTCAGAATTACTGTTTTATTATCAGCAAATTAAATTAATCCTTGAAAAATATAAACCAAAAAAAGTGTTTCTTTTCCTTAACAATCAAAAATCAATTTCATTTTTTGGATTCTTTGGGAGAGACCCCTTAAGAGACCCATTATATGAAGTTTTAAATTTTTTACAGAAAAAAAATTATTTTTATTTGGAATTTTTTCAAGGATATGTAAGCTTAAAAGAAAGAATTAAAGAAGACTTTTTTGATTATAGTCTAAAATTTTTAAATCTATTCCAGAAGATTATCTATAAGATTAATCCTTATACTAAGCATGGAGATAATATTATTCTCTCGGGGGCAATTAAACAACTAAAATCTTTTATTAATTCATCTCCGTTATCAAAAAAATATAAATTTTTTACAATTTTAGATTTAAATGCATTAGAGTATAATCTTTCAAGATCTTTCTTTTTTATAAATATACACCCAATATTCAAAAATGTAAAAAATCAGAAATATTTTTTAGAAAAATATGAACAAATAATAAACAATAAAAAATTTAAAAAAAAATTTCTTTTATTTGAAGAGAATTTTTTTGAGTTATTTAAATCAAGAATAAAAATAATTTTTGAAGAAATATTGCCTCTTCTGTCCTATTATTATGAATATATCTCATCTTTTATTGAGAAGATAAATCCTAAATCTATTTGTTTGATGGAAGATGTTACTACTTTTTCAAGATTATTAGTCCACTTAGCAAACTTGCATAAAATACCTACTTTTGTAATGCAATATGGCCTCTACTCTGATAAATACCTAACAGCTTTTTGGCCATCTGATTCAAAATACAAACTTTTATGGGGAGAAAAATATAAAAAAATATTTTGTAGTTTAGGTGCTAAAAAGGAAAACATTTTCATTGTTGGAGCCCCAAGATTTTATAATTATAAATTAGTTTCTGATGAAAGGAAGAATGAATTAAGACAGATGTTAAACATCCCCCCAGATAAAAAAATAGTTCTTTTTATATCAGCTTATGTAGAATTCACAAAGAATAGATTATTTTCACCAGGATATTTTTTATTAAGAAAAGAATATGAGCAAGATTTAAACCTGATAATATCCACAGTAAAAGATTTATCTAATATGCATTTGATAATTAAAATGGTTCCCAATTCAGATAATCCTTCTCTAATAAAAACAATAATTCAAAAACATAACTTTTCTGATGTATCTATTATACATAAAGAATTTAAATGTGAAGACTTAATAAATCTAAGCGATTTTGTTGTTACCTATTGGTCAACAACAGCTTTAGAGACTCTTATTTTTAAGAAGCCCCTTTTGACATTTATTCTGCATGGAAGAGAAGATATAGTAGATATCCTAAAATATAAGGTTGCATATGGATTTAGAACAAAAATTCAATTAAAAAAATTGCTTAAATCAGATTTGCTGAGTCCATCTTATTTAAGAGCTCAAAAAAAATATATTAAAGACCATTATTTTTATCCAGGAAGAAATGAGGGGGCTTTTGAGACTATGATAAAGATCATAAATAAAAATTTTTAACAACAATATTTAAATAAGCTTATTTCTTAGAAATAAAACTAAGTTTTGAAATGAAATCTGAAAAAAAAGAACCAGAAAAACCTATAGTATATATTGTTCACTGCGTAGATGTAGAGGGGCCTATGACAGAAACCGTTGAGGCTACTTGGGAAAGAATAAGAGATGAAGATAAAATTCATATAAGTCTAGAACCTAGTCTGGATAATCTGAAGAAAATACAGGAGGGAAAACTAGATTTAGGTCTTTCAAGAGAAGTTATGATAAAATTGCAGAACAAATATTCTCCTGAAAACTTAGCATATTTAACCAGCTGGGAAGAAGTTGATAAATCCATAAAAAATTCTATCTCTCTCGAATTCAGAAAAAGATATTGTGATAGTGAGGGTGGCCTTTATAAGTATAGTTGGTTTATATATGATCATTACGGATTCATAAATAATCCTAGATTTCATGTAACCGGAATCCATAGCATTTTTGATCATTATCTAAAATTATTTTCTGATAAACCTAAGTTTATCAATGATGGAATATACTGGCATTATCATCATGTGCCAATTAGTGGTAATGCAATGGAATGGAATACTAATTGGATATTGAATGGAGTTTATGAAGAAATACTTTCTAGAAGAATTATTGAAAGGCAATGGTTTCCATCAGTTTTTCGCGCAGGGGGATTTATTGAAACAAATGATCTCTCTAATTGGATGGAAATGTTTATACCTTTTGACTATTCTTGCCGGACCCCTCTGCTAAGCGAAGATCAATTAAAAAATGAGGTTTTTGATTGGAGATTTGCGCCAAAAAAATGGGGATATTATCATCCTGACTGGTATGATTATAGGAGGAAAGGGGCAATGAGGAGATATATTTTTCGCTGTTTAGATATTAAATCTAGAATACTCTCTCTGAATAAAGAAGATGTTACACAATCTTTTGAACAAGCAAAGAGGGATGGAAAGTCTGTGCTAGCTTATTATAATCACGATTATAGAGATATAGAAAAAGATGTCTGCTATGTATATTCATTGATTAAAAAAGTTGAAAAAAAATATCCAGATGTAAAATGGAAATTTGTTAATGCTTTGGAAGCAGCTAAATATTTTATTGGAATAGATGATAATGCGCCAAATTTTACAATAACGCTTAAAGGAAATTTTCTTGAAATTTCATCAGATTGCGATTTATTTGGTCCACAACCTTTTTTTGCCATAAAGGAAAACGGAAAATTTTTTAGAGATAATCTCATTCAAGAAAATTCTAGAAATTGGACATATGTCTTTCGTCGTCCACAAGAAGTAGAATCTTTTGGAGTCGCAGGAAATAGCAAAATGGGAAATACAGGGATAAAGGTTCATATAGGAAGATTAAAAACAAATCCAGAAGGAAATCCATAAAAATGAAAATTTTCTTATGTGACTTTGTTCACAATTATTTAGGAGCAGGGACTTATATGTTTCCATTAAATATAGGCTATTTAGCAGCCTACGCTAAAATTTTTTTTAAAGACAATATTGAGATAGAGCTTTTTAAATATCCAAATGATCTTTTAAAAGAATTGAATATCAATATACCTCAAATAGTAGGATTTAGCAATTATAGTTGGAACACTGATTTAAACAATAAAATTTCTAAGTTTATAAAATCAAAATACCCAGATATAATAGTAATTTTTGGTGGTCCAAATATAGACTATACAGAAAATAAGATAAGGGATTTTTTTACATCCTACCTTGGAGTAGACTTTTATATTCCTTTTCAAGGAGAAACCCCATTTATAAATTTATTAAAAAAAATACTCGAATACAATTTTGATATAAAAAAATTAAAACAAGAGTATATTGATGGTATATATTTTTATAATGAAAAATTAGATAAAGTATTTATGGGAAAGACGCTCAACCGAATAAAAAATCTAGATGAAATACCTTCACCCTATCTTACAGGCACCTTAGATAAATTTTTTTATACAAATCTAATACCAATTATAGAAACAAATAGGGGGTGTCCATACCAATGCACTTTTTGTTGTCAGGGTATTTCATCATTTCATCAGATTAATTTTTTTAGTCTTGAAAGGGTTAAATCAGAAATAAACTATATTTCAGAACATATCAAGAATACAAATCTTCTTCATTTAGCAGATAGCAATTTTGGCATTGTGGATAGGGATATAGAAATATCAAAATATTTAGTGAATTCTTTAAAAAAATCAGGCTATCCTTATAAAACAAATAGCAATCTTGCTAAAAATCAACCAAAAATTTATGAAATAGCTAAAATCTTAAACAATATAAATTTAGTAGTTTCCTTGCAGTCATTAGATGAAGAGGTTTTAAAAAAAATAAAAAGATCCAATATCAATATTTCTATTTTTAAAGATATAATTGATAAAGTAAATGAAACAGGAGGGATATCTGGAACAGAAATAATCCTAGGGTTGCCTGGAGAAACTAAAGATAGTCATATTAAAACTCTAAAGAAATTGTTTGACTGGGATGTTTCATTTATTTTATGTTATAACTGCTTAATTCTTCAAGGTTCAGAACTTTCACTTTTTAGAGAGAATGGAACATTTAAATGCTCAACAAAATTCAGGCTTATTGATAGTTCATTTGGAAAATATGCTAATGGAATAGTATCTTTTGAATCCGAAGAGGGTATAAGATCGACAGATAAAATGAGTGAAGATGAAATTTTGTTTTTTCGACCAGTTCATTGGTTAATTCAATTTTTATGGAATTATCGTTTTTATTATGATTTATTAAAACTAATTAAGAAATTAGGTAGCAATCCCTTGGATTATATAATGAAATTAATAGAAAATACTGAGAAATCTGAAAAGATAAATGAAATTTTTAATGAATTTCAACAAGAAGCAAGATTAGAGTGGTTTAATTCATTAGAAGAGCTTCAAAACTATTATAATAGACAAGAAAATTTTAAGATGTTAGAAAAAGGAGAATATGGAAAAATGAATGGAAAATACATTTTTAAAGTTCTTTTGGAAGCAAAAGAAGATTTTGAAAACTATCTATACAATACTGCTATAAATCTTCCAAATATAGGTAGAAAGAATCAAGAGATATTGAAAGAGCTTATTAGTTTCTTAAGTAATTCTATAATAGATCTGAATCAGTTATTCGAATACAGTATTTCAAAAGAAAAAACTTTTATTTTTAAATATAATTTTAATGAATGGAAAAAATCAGGATATCAAAAAGACTTAAATGATTTATATAACCCTAAAGGGTTTAAAATTCATTTCTATTTAACAGAGGTTCAAGAAGAATCTCTTAAAAAATTATTAGCACAATATGTACATAAAAATAAAAACGTAACTCTCAGAAAAATGAGTGAATTTATGCAAGTGAGTGATTTTAAATATAATACTGAAATAATTGAATGAACATGACCTATAAAGAGACAAAAACTGCTCCTAATTTAAAAGAAGTGATAATAAGAGATCCCTTTGAAATTATGAACAAAAAATTTGGGGGAAAATACAAAGAATATAGAAAAAATTGGAAAATAGCTGTAGAAAGAACGTATGTGCCAGATTTTCCGATTCATTTGGATATCGATATAAGTGATTCTTGTAACCTTGCTTGTGACTATTGCCTCCAATATAAAAGTAAGTGTTGGTCTGGTATTGACATGAAGTTGTCTGTTTTTAAGAAAATAATAGAAGAAGTCAATAATAAGGCTGATTCTATAAACATAGGATGTAATGCAGAACCATTACTTAACAAAGATTTATTTTTTAAGGTTTTAGATATTTTGGATAAATCAAATTTTATTGATATTTTTATTCATACTAATGCAGTAAACTTAACTGAAGATGTTCAAAAAAGAATTTTAGAGAGTAAAATAACAACAGTTTGTTTTTCTATGGGAGGCGTAAATAGCAGAGAAAGAATCAATTTTATTAATAAAATTAAGTATAATATAATCAATTTTAAAACTCTTAGAGATAAGCTTGGGAAAGATCTCCCTCTAATTAGGATCAGCATTATTCCAACAGAAGAAAATTTAAAAGAAATTGATAATTATAAGAATTTTTGGAAAAAATATGCAGATTATATAGAGTTTCAGGACATTGCTTCTTTAGAAAACAAAGATTCAGATATATTTAAAAAAAAGAAATTCATATGCATAGACCCTTGGAGAAGAATGTCAATTACATCAAATGGAGATATTTATCCATGTTGCGCATTTACCTGTTTCAACAAAGAATTAATACTTGGTAATATCAATAAGATTAATATTAATGAAGCATGGAAGTCTAAAAAAATGCTAGAGTTAAGGAAAACGTTAAAATCAGATAAGATAAACTATGCGGGGTGTTATAATTGTCTAAGAAGTAAGTATACCTTAGGGGGAGCCTAAAAATAAAGTCTTAAATTTTTGATAAAGTATAATTCCATTTTGGATTTATTATATGCTCTAAAATATTAATTTTATTAAACTCTTTTTCTAAAATCTTTTTGCCTAACTCGTAAATTCCTTTATCAATTTTTGCTTTTATTTTCAATCCTTTTTTAGTTTTTTCATAAAGTTCTGTTCTCTAACAGGCTTTATGTTTTTTATCGAGAGCTTAGTATTTCTGGATAAATCATGCATAAAAAATATATAAATCTTTTTAAACTGTACAAAATATTCATTATAAGAATTTGATACAAGATGGAATCATTTAAATTTGAAGTAAAAACAAATGTTATCTTTGGAGAAGGGAAAACAATCGAGTTAATTGAGATAATTAAATCAAATTTTTTTAAATCTGTTGTTATGATTATTGATAAAGCATTAGAAAAAAATGAATATCTTAATAATACTCTTCAAAAAATTAAATCTGAAGGAATTTTACTAGATATTATTTATAATGATGTTAAAGAAGAGCCTACTTATGATTATTTAGATGAATTTAAGTCTAAATTATTAAAAGATTATGATTGTATAATTGGAGTAGGCGGGGGAAGTACCTTGGACTTATCAAAAGGAATGGCTACTTTATTAAAAAATCCTGGGAAAGCATTAAATTACAGGGGTTTTCCAGAATTAAAAAATAAATCCCTGCCAGTAATAGCAATTCCTACTACTGCAGGGAGTGGTAGCGAAGCAACTTATAATGCAGTATTTACTGAAGTTTCAGAAAAAAGAAAACTTGGAATAAATTCAAAATTTAATTTTCCAATCTATTCTATTTTAGACCCTACGCTCACACTCTCTTGCCCAGAAAAACCAACAGTTTCTTCAGGAGCAGATGCTTTAGTTCATTGTATAGAAACCTTTGTGGTTAAAACTACAAACCCTTACTCAAAGATGTTTGCAAAAGAAGCATTTAGGCTTTTATTCAACAACCTGCCCAAAGTAATGAATAATTTAAATGATCTTGATGCAAGAGGAAAAGTTCTTTTAGGAAGCCATTTTGCAGGAGTAGCTATAATGAATGCAGGAAGTGCAGGAATATCAGGAGCAATGACTTATCCTTTAGGAGGAGTTTTTAAGGTTCCTCATGGAATAGCAGGAGGAATATTTTTAACCCCAGTTATAAAATTAAATGTAAAAAAAGGATTTAAAGGATACCAAGAATTATATGATTGTATAACTGGAGCAGATAATTCTTTAAATGCAGAAAAGAAAAATTTAGAGTTTGTTAAAAATATGGAAAAATTATCCTTCATACTTAAAATTCCTACAAAACTTTTTGAAGTAGGGGTTTCAAGAGAAAACATAACCTTTTTAATAGACTATCTTTTCAATAATTTAAAAGGTGCAGTTCAAAATAATCCTGTAGAGTTTACTAAAGAAGATATGTTAAAAATTTTGGAGGAAATGTTTTAAAATGCCTGGATGGGAATTATTAGGAAAAGAAGAAAGAGAAGCAGTAAATGATATTTTTGATAAGAGCAATGGAGTGCTTTATAGATATGGGTTAGATGCAATTAGGAACAATATTTTTAGAGTTAATGAATTTGAGAAAGCAATTGCAGAAAAATTAGAGGTTAAACATGCTTTATTTGTCTCATCAGGAACTGCTGCATTAAAGTTAGCTTTATTAGCATTAGGAATTAAACCAGGAGACGAAGTGATTACTCAAAGTTTTACTTTTATTGCAACAGTAGAAGCAATATTAGACATAGGAGCAATACCCATAATTACTGAAATCGATGAATCTCTTAATATGGACCCAAAGGATTTGGAAAAGAAGATAACAAACAAAACAAAAGCAATCATTCCAGTGCACATGTTAGGAGTATCAGCAAAAATGGATAAGATATTGTCTATAGCAAAAAAATTTAAAATTCCAGTTTTAGAAGATAGTGCTCAAGCGCTTGGAGGCACTTACAAAGGTAAACTTTTAGGAACTTTAGGAGACATTGGAATTTATAGTTTAGATATAGGAAAAGTTATTACAACAGGAGAAGGAGGAGTTATTGTGACAAATAATGAAGATTTATTCAGAAAATGTTTAGAATATTCAGATCATGGGCATGAATGCAATCCTAATTTTCCTAGAGGGGAAGACACTAGAACAAGATGGGGATTTAACTATAAAGTAACTGAGTTGCACGGGGCAATAGGATTGGCTCAATTAAAAAAATTAGATTATATACTTAGTAAACAAAAAGAAAATAAGAATAAGATAAAAATAGCAATATCAGATATACCTAATATAAAATTTAGAGAAATTCCAGACATAGAAGGTGATGCAGGAGATACTCTTGTATTTTTTTTAGAAAATGAAGAAAAAGCAAAGAAATTTGCCCAATTGCTAAAAGAAAAAGGAATCGGAACAAAAAATATGCCTGATGCTATTGATTGGCATTATGCAGGAACTTGGGGTCACATATTTAAAGATTTCCCAGAATATTATAAAAAAAATCTTGAAGAAGTATGGCCAAATTCTACTTTTATAGTTAGAAGGGCAGTGTCAATACCTATAATGGTAAATATGCCTGAAGAAAGAATAGAAAAAATTATATCTTCTGTTAAAGAAATTTTTGAAGATTTAAATTCTTTACCACAATGAAAAAAATCAAAATATTTTTATGTGACATGGTTCACAACTATCTTGGAGCAGGCACTTACATGTTTCCATTGAATATAGGTTATTTAGCAGCCTACCTAAATAAATTTCTAAAAGAAGAAGTAGAAATTGGCTGTCAAAAATGTTTAAATAGTATTTATTCATTAGATTATTTAAACATCAAAACCTAGAAAAGCAAAGCTTTTCTGGTTCAGAAAATCCATAAAAGATTTTCTTGGAATTGAAAATTTTTGTGGTTCAGAATTAAAAATTCTGAGAAGTTTCAGAAACTCTAAGTTTCTGAAGCTTAAAAATCCTAAAGGATTTTTAAATTGAAAATCTCGCACGATAAAATCCAGAAATCTGATGATTTCTGTTCCTCAAATTCTTACAAATTTGAGATATTAAAAGCAGGAAAAAAATATGAAAAATAATTATACAAAAATTCATTACAATGAAGAAATAAGACCCTATTCAAAATATTCATTGCTTTTTTGTGAAAATATTACAAATAAATATTTTAAAAATAGAGAAGGAAAGCTGTTGGATTTTTGCTGTGGTCGCGGGGAACATTTGGAGATTTTTCAAAAATTAGGTTATACAGGATATGGTGTTGACATGGATAATTTTGCTAAAAATAAGGGATTAAACATAAGAATAGTAAATGTTGAAAAAGATAAACTTCCTTTCAAAAATAATTTTTTTGATTTTATTATGGCAAAATCTTCCATAGAACACATACATAATATTTATCATGCTATGGATGAATTGTTTAGGGTGCTAAAAAAAGGAGGTAAGATAGTTATCTTAACTTGTGACTGGAGAAAAAATTATAAAATATTTTTTGATGATGTGGATCATAAGACTCCTTTTACAAAATATTCTTTGAACGATTTATTATTAAGATATGATTTTAAGAATGTAAAAGTAGAAACTTTTTATCATCTTCCTTTTACTTGGAAAAATAAATTTTATCATATAATCCCTAATTTAATATCCTTTTTGATCCCTATCGATTTTTCACCTACTGTGAAGTTTAGCCCATTAATAAAATTAATAAAATTTTCTAGGGAAAAAACAATTTTAGGTTATGGAGAAAAATGAAAATCTCGCGCAATAAAATATTAGGAGTGAATATTTATGAATTGGTATGCTTAAGAAAGGTTTGGTTTATTGGGTTGTTTTGTCTTAGACCTGAACATATCTGAAAATTTAGTATAATCAATGTCTTCTTTTTCAACTGCTCTAAAAAGCATTGTTTTTGATTGTTCTGACCATTCATCGCGTATTCCATCTCTTACACCATGATAAACAGTCATACAACTAAGTGCATGACCAATATATAATAAAGATTCTAATTTTTTGTTGACTTGACTATCTTTTTCGTATGCTCCTCCATTTTGTTCATAACCTCTAAAAAATGCATCTCTCGCTTTTTCATAGTTATCAGAATCAAAAAAATTAAACATAGTCACTTGTTGTGCAAGAAATTCTAAAGGAGGTAATCCTGCTTGACAAGTTTCTAAATCAAAATAACCACACGGCCTTCCTGTTTCATCAACACTATAATTTGTTGGGTGGATATCAGTCAAAAGCAGGCTAGGTTTTTGAGGTGTTGCTTTTAATCCTGAAGATAAGCCTTCTAAATTTCTTGCAAAATATTTTTTCATTCTATTTCTTTCACTTTTTGACAATATATTTTTTTCTTCTTCTTTTGCTATTTTAAATCCAATAATTTGATTTAATCTATCTGCAAAATTCATTATACCTTCTGGTTCTACAACTCCTTCATTCATTATATTTCCAAAACTAGAAAAAACTACCTTATGGGCTTGAGCTAAACTTCCTCCTAAAAATTCTAAAGACCTAAGATATGCATTTAAGGAATAATTTTGGTTTTTTAACCATTTATTCCAATAAATCCCAGGCATAGCTTCTGCAATTAAAAATCTTTTATCTTGAAATTGAAAAGGCCCCTCTGTTTGTGGAGCAGGCAATCCTGCTTTATTTCTAACTAAGGAGCACAAATATGCCTCTCTCTCTAAAGAAAGAGCTCCACCATGAACAGGATCTCTTTCAAGATTATCAGTTTTTGCAAATCTCGCGAACATTAATTTGTTTTGTGATTTGAATTCAAAAACATAATGTTTTATCCCCTCAGGAACAAGTCTTAAAGAATTAACTTCATATCCTAAAGACTCTATTGCTTGTTTAGCTTTTTGTTCATCCATATAAAAAATATTCTTTTATAGTCTTTTTAAATATTTATATACTGTAAAGTCAAGTTCACAACTTAATATTCTACTACCTTGCTTTTGAAGCTGTTGGATATAATTATGATTTCAAAAATTTATTAATTAACCTCAATAAAATAAGATCTTTGCGCAAGCAAATATTTTTAAGTGAGCAGAGTGAAGGTATTTTGATGTTAACTTTGTTAGTTTACTTTACAAATAGAAAAAGTTTAAAAACACTCTTTTTTGTTTAATAATATGGAAAATAAAGGAAGCCTAAGCGTAGTTCCAACTTTTGATGTAGAAGGTCCTTCTGATTGCTCTTATAAAGGAAATAAAAAAGGATTGCCTAATTATGGAAAATTAAAAACTTGGAAAGAAATTGAACAAGATTTAGAAACTATTCTTTTTTCTGGTTTTAGATTATCTTGTACTGACTCTCAAGGAAATCCAATTAAATACACCTGGTTCTGGCTTGATTGGTCAGGATTTTTGGAAAATCCCAGAGAACAAGTATGTGGATATCATGCAGTTTATGATCATCTTAAAAAATTTTTTAGGGATAACATGACACAATATAATGATGAAGATGCAATTCATTATCATAATCCAAGACAGGATGGTTCTTGGTTTTCAAATGAAACTTATCCATTTGAACAATGGAATACCCAATTTCAAAGAAGTCCTTTTGAACAAATTTTGGCACACCATCTTATTGATAAGAGATGGTTTCCAACAGCTTTTAGGGCAGGAGGATCTATAGAAGATGAAGCTCTTTCTCAATTTCTTAATTGCACAATCCCTATTGATTTTTCATGTAGAGGTGATGGTTCATTTTCTATTGGCAAGAACAACCAAATTTTATATGATTGGTGTGGGACACCATCTGATTGGTCTTGGTATCACCCAAAACAAGGGGACTATAAAAAAATAGGAGAGATGGAAAGATTTATTTTTACAGCACTGGATCATGGGAAAATGCGCTCAAATGGGTTATTTACAAGACAAAAAGTAAGAGAAGGATTTGAAAAAGCATCAAGAGGAGAAAATGTAGTAATCGCCTATGCTTTACATGATTTTGATCCCAAAAAAACAGAAGACATAATTCTTGCTCATGAATGGTTAGTTTCTGCAGCCAAAGAATTTGGAATAAAATGGGCATATGAAACAGCAACAGGCGCAGCTAAAAAAGTTCTTGGAAAAGAAAATAAAGAGAAACTAGTGATAAATTTTAGCCCTGGCTCTGGTTTAATAGAATCCTCAAAGTTTTTATTTGGATTGCCTTTTGTTGCAATAAAACATCCAAATTCTTATGATTGTCAAGTAATTCCTGCTGTTAAAAAAACAGAGTCAACATATCAAATTACAGAGATTCCAGAAAAAGGAAGAATTTATATCTCAGCAACTGATAGTGATTTTAATAATTCTATTTTAACTTGCGATTTGTAGTATAGAAATATTTAAGTAAGGTTTATCTTATTAATTATTAAAATGAAAATTATAGGAATAATTCCAGCAAGAGGAGGAAGTAAAGGGATACCAAGAAAAAATATAAAAGAAATAGCAGGAAAGCCGCTAATTTATTGGACAATAAAATCTGCAAAGGAATCCAAATTAATGACAGATTTTTATGTTTCCACAGAAGATAAAGAAATTGCAGAAATCTCAAAAAGTTTTGGAGCAAAAGTTATAGACAGGCCTCCTGAATTAGCTACAGATACTGCAAATGGCTTGGATGTTATTAAACATGCAATATCTGTGACAAAAGCTGATGTTGTTGTGATTCTTCAGCCAACTTCTCCAGTAAGAGAAAAGGGGCTTATTGATAAATGTATTAAGAATTTTTTGGATACAAAAGCAGACAATCTAGCAACAGGATATATTTGTAATCTTTTTGAATATGGGAAATATAGTTCAAATAGGCAAGAGTTAAAAGGATTTTTTCATGATGATGGAAATGTTTATGTAATAAAATCTGAACTTGTGATGCAAGGAAAAAGAACAGGGGATAATTCTCAGATGTTAGAGATAAACAGAGAGCAGAATTTTGAGATAGATAATGAATTTGATTTTTGGTTAAATGAACAAATTTTATTAAAAAGAGAAAAAGAAATTATAGAGATTAACAATAAAATTATTAGTGACCATTCCCCAGTTTTCTTCATAGCAGAAGCAGGGGTTAATCATAATGGAGATTTGACTCTGGCAAAAAAATTAGTAGATATTGCTGTAGAATCAAAGGCAGATGCAGTAAAGTTTCAAACTTACAAAACAGAAGATTTAGTTACTAAAAATGCAGTTAAATCTGAATATCAAGGAAAAGGAAAACAATTTGAAACCTTAAAAAAATTAGAATTAAATGAGAATGAATTTGTGGAATTAAAAAAATATTGTGATGAAAAAGAAATTATTTTTTTGTCTACCCCTCATACTTTGGATTCAGTAGATTTATTAGAAAATTTGGTGCCAGCATATAAGATTGCCTCAGGAGATTTAACTAATTTTCCTTTACTTAAGAAAGTTGCTGAAAAGAAAAAACCAATAATACTCTCATCTGGCATGGCGACTATCGAAGAAATAGGAGAGTCTTTAGATTTTATTAAAAAGATAAATCCAAAAATAATCTTATTGCATTGTACAACTAGCTACCCATGTGAAAAAAAGGATGTAAATCTTAAAGTGATTGAAACCTTAAGAAATAAATTTGGTTTTTTAACAGGTTATTCAGACCATACTAAAGGGATAGAAGTTTCATTAATGGCTGCAAAATTAGGAGCCAGAGTTATAGAAAAACATTTTACCTTAAATAATAATTTAGAAGGCCCTGACCATAAAGCTTCTTTAAATCCAAGCGAATTAAAAGAATTAATCTTTAAATTAAGAAATAAAGAAGAAATAAAATTAGACAAAGTAATTCTTGGAACAGGAATAAAAAAACCCACTGAGAATGAACTAAAAATAATGCCTACTTCAAGAAAAAGTTTAGTTTCTAATAGTTTTTTAAAAAAAGGAGAAGTGATTAAAAGAGATTTTATTACTATAAAGAGGCCAGGGACAGGGATATCTCCCAAATATTTTGATGTTTTAATAGGTAAGAAAGCAAAAAAAGATATTGATAAAGATGAGATTCTAACTTTTGATAAAATAGACTGGGAGACACAAGATGAAAATAATTAGAAGCGCTGTCGGAAGTTTACCTTCTTTAGGGATTATAGAAGAACTTGAAAAAAACAAAGTAGAAGTAATAGGTATAGATTCTAATCCTCTGTCATTTGGGTTATATAAATTAAAAAAAGCCTATGTGGTCCCAATGGGTTCTGCTCCGGGTTTTTTAGAAGCAATTTTTAAGATAATTGAAAAAGAAAAACCAGACGCAATACTTTCAGGTCCTGAAGAAGAATTATTAGTTCTTTCTAAAAACAAAGAAGAGCTTAAGAAAAGAGGAGTATTATTGTTATGCCCAGATTATGACTGCATAGAAATTTGCACTGATAAAAAAAAGACATACAAAAAATTTAAAGAGATTGGAATTCCAATTCCTGAGGAGTATACTCTTGAAAATGTGAAATTTCCATGTATAATTAAACCTGCAAAAGGAAGAGGGAGCTTAGATGTTTACATAGCAAAAAATCATGAAGAATTAAAATTATATTATGAAAAAATAAAAGAACCAATAATTCAAGAGTTTATTAAAGGGGAAGAGTATAGCATAGATATTTTATCCAGTATTAATGGAGAAACACTATCAGTTGTACCAAGAATTAGGTTAGGAGTAGAGTCAGGAATATCAATAAAAGGAAAAACAGTATATAACAAAGAAATAATAGATTTTTGTAAAAAAATATCAAAAGAATTTAAACTTTTTGGTCCTTCCTGTGTTCAATGTATAAGAGGAAACAATGGAATAAAATTCATTGAAATAAACAATCGTTTTGGCGGAGGCTCAATATTATCTATAAAAGCAGACACTTCAATTATCCCAAATTTAATAAGATTGATTAAAAATGAAAAAACAATCTCTTCAGATAGTTTTAATCAAGGATTAATTATGTTAAGAAACTATTCCGAAATTTTTATAAATAAGGGAAATTAAAATAACTATAAATGGAAAAAATAATTTTTTTTGATTTGGATAATACTCTTTATGATTCTGAAGATTATTATTCAGGTGCATTTAAAGAGATTTCTTTATACTTGTCTAAAAAATACTCTTTAGAAGATAAAAAGATATATTCTTATTTCCTTTCTTTTTGGAAAACTAAAACAAGCATGTACCCATTTTTATTTAATAGAATGTTAAAAAAATTTAATCTTGAAAAAGAGATAAATAATGTTATTAATTTATTCCAAGAATATTCAGGTAATTTAAAATTAGATAAAGAAGTATCAGAAGTTTTTGAATATCTTAAGAAAAAAGGGCATAAAATTGGTTTGATCACTGATGGAAACGTTGAAAGGCAGAAAAGAAAATTGAAATTATTAGGAATTAATAATTTTTTTGATGTTACTATCTTTACAAAAGAATTTAATTCTCCAAAACCTTCTATAATCCCTTTTAAAATAGCAATAGAAAAATCTGGATTGAGCCCAGAATCCTGTGTTTATATAGGAGATAATCCTTTAACTGATTTTGAAGGAGCAAAGAAAGCAGGAATGAAAACCATTAGGCTCTTAAAAGGAGAATTTAAAAACCTATCAACTACTAGTGATATAGATTATGAGATAGCAAGCCTTAAAAACACAATTAACCTTTTCGAAAAATGGAATTAAAAGGCAAGAAAATTTTAGTAACTGGAGGAGCAGGGTTTATAGGAAGTCATTTATGTGAAAGATTAATCAAAGAAGGTTCAGAAGTTATAGTTCTTGATAATTTTTCAACGGGCCGCATTGAAAATTTAGAAGATATAAAAGAAAAAATAACGTTAATAAATGGAGATGTTAGAGACTATGACCTAGTCCTAGAAACTACTAAAGGAGTAAATATTATTATTCATGAAGCATTCCCATACGGAAAGTCTGGAATGGGTATTGAAGAACAGTATATTGAGGAAGGAATTTTAGGAACTTTTAATCTGCTAAAAGCTGCAGTAAAAAATAATGTAAAAAAATTTGTTAATGTTTCCTCGGTTTCTGTGTATGGTATACAAAAAGAAGCTTTGGTTAAAGAAGATTTTCCAATTAATGTATTTCTGCCTTATGGGGTGACAAAATATTCTGCAGAGTTATATTGCAAGGCATTTTCCAAATTATATGGTCTGGATACTGTTAGTTTAAGATATTTTTATGTTTATGGCCCTAGATATGCGAGGTTTGATCATAGCGCTCTTGTTAATTTTTTGAACAGGACTATTAAAGATCAAGACCTAATAATCTATGGAGATGGAAATCAAATAAGAGATTATACTTACATAAGTGATGTCATAAAAGGTACAATTTTAGCAGCAAAAAAAGATAATAATAATGGAGAAGTTTATAACATCAGTTATGGTGAAGGTAAGAATATTTTAGAGATAGCAAAAAAAATTATAGAAATTTCAAAAAAACAAATAAAAATTAAATTCTCAGAATTTAAAGACAATAGGTTTAGCGATAAATATTGTAAAATACCTATTGGGCTAACAACAAGAAAAGAAGACAAATGGATTGATGAAAGAAGTTATATTGGAGATATTTCTAAAGCAAAAAAATTATTAGGTTATTCTCCAAAAATAAATATTGAAGAAGGAGTTAAATTGACCTTGAATTGGATGGAATCTATCGAGAATGATTAAAAAAATAGCAGTAGTAACTGGGACAAGAGCAGAATATGGATATCTAAAACCTTTAATAGAAAAAATAAAAAACAACCCTAATTTTAGTTTGATGCTTTATGTAACTGGAATGCATCTAATAAAAGAATATGGTAATACAATAGATGAAATAAAAAAAGATGGCTTTCAAATTAAAAGTATTGTTGATATGGAAATGAAAGAAAACAATTCACTTTCAGATTTAGCAAATTCAATAGGAAAGGGTATTAGTGAATTTTCAAAAATTTTTGAAAAAGATAAACCTGATTTACTAGTAATCTTTGGAGATAGAGTAGAACCTTTTGCTGCAGCAGTCTCAGCAATAGTTATGAATATTCCTATTGCTCATATTCACGGAGGGGATAAAGCTTTTGCAGATTTAGATAATAATCTTAGATATTCTTTAACTAAATTATCTCATATACATTTTCCACCAACAGAACAAAGCAAAAATAGAATATTAAAACTAGGAGAGGAAGAATGGAGAGTCTATAAAGTAGGTTCTTTATCACTAGACACAATATTAAATAAACCTCTATTGAAAAAAGAAGAAATGTTTAAAAAATATAATATTCCAAACAAAAAACTTATGCTTATTATTTATCATCCTGTAACAACAGAATTCAAAGAAGCATCTATGCAAATGAGATTGATTCTTGATTTATCAAATAAAATAGCAGAAAAAGAAGATATGGAAATTGTAATAATATATCCTAATGCATATCCAGGAGGTTTTGATATAATCCAAGAGATTAAAAGATTAATGAAAGAAAATGAAAGAATTCATGTTTTTGAAAATCTTCCAATTTTAGAATATATATCAATTCTTGCAAATTCTTCGGTTTTTATTGGAAATTCTAGTTCAGGTATAATAGAAGCGCCTTCTTTAGGAATTCCATATGTTTGTATAGGGACTAGACAACAAGGAAGAGAGAGAGGAAAAAATGTCATTGATGTAGATTTTAGTGAATCAAATATAACCTCTGCCATAGACAAAGCTCTTCATGACCAAGAATTCTTAAAAGAAGTTCAAAAAAAAGAAAACCCCTTTGGAGATGGAAAAGCTTCAGAAAGAATAATTAATTTTTTAAAGGAGATTAAATTAAATAAAAAGCTAATTCAAAAAAAAATAACTTATTGAAAAATGGAAGAAAAACAAGTTAAAGAGCTTCAAGAAAGAAAAAAAGAAATGCAAGAGTATCATCAAAAATTATTGAATTTTAGGGAAAATATGTTAAAAGGAGAATATCCTTCTGCTTGTGGCCAGATATGTTATCTTAAACCAAAAGAGAATAAAAATTCAAAATGAGAATTCTTGTTGTTGTTGCTCATCCTGATGATGAGGTGATTGGACTAGGAGGCACTATCCTAAAGCATTCAAAAAATGGAGATAAAGTGTATTTATCAATTATTACCGAGGGAGTGAGCGCACAGTATAAAGAAAATAAAATCTTTTTAAGATTAAGAAGAAATTCTTGCCAAAAATCAGCAAGATTCTTAGGAATTCAAGAAGTTTTTTTTCATGATTTACCTGATGCACAACTCGATAAATCCTCTCAATTAGAAATTAATAAGATAATTGAAGAAGATATAAAAAAAGTAGAGCCCCAAAGAATTTACACCCATCATTGGAGTGATTTACATAAAGACCATAGATTAGTTTTTGAATCAGTTCTTGTAGCCTCAAGAAGAGTAAAAGAGGTTTTTTGTTTTGAGACTATTGGGTCTACAAATAAATGTAAAAACACAGGTAACTTTTCTCCTAATTTTTATATTGACATTTCAAAAGAACTTGACAAAAAACTAAAAGCTCTTTCCTTATATAATACTGAAATAAAGAAATTTCCTAGCCCAATTTCACTAGAGTCTATAAAAATATTAGCAAGATTTAGAGGAATAGAATCTAGTCTTAATGCAGCAGAAGCATTTGTTTGTATTAAGAAGATAGAATAATATTTTTCTAAATATAAATGCTTTTAAACTAAACTTTATAATTAAAACTAGAAGAAAATGAGAAAATTTGAAAATTGGGAACCACCAAAAATAGAAGAATATAAACTAACTAAATGGTATTGGTTAGTTCAGCACAAAGAAGGATTTAAATTAGGAAATAAAACAGATATTGGTGAATTTACTTATTTTAATGCTAAATTTGGGATAGAAATACAAGACAATGTACAAATAGGAAGTCATTGTTCAATTTATAGTGAGAGCACAATAGATAATAAAAAAGGAAAAGTAATAATTAAAGAAAACGCGCGTATTGGTTCACACAGCCTAATTATGCCCGGAGTAACAATTGGAAAAAACAGCATAATCGGAGCATTTAGTTTGGTTAATAAAGATATTCCTGATAATGTTGTTGCTTATGGAATTCCTGCAAAAATTATAAAAGAGTTATAAGATATATTATACATTAATAATCCTTTTAAATCCTATAACTTCATTATTCTTACAAGAAAAAAATGGTTCAATGGAAGATTCCCTTATTTAAAACCTACTCAGATGAGGATGATTTAAAAGCAGTTTGTGATGTATTAAAAAGAGGTACTTATTGGGCAGTTGGGCCAGAAATAGAAGAATTTGAGAAAAAAATAGCAGAATATATTGGTACAGAATATGCTTTAACATTTAATTCAGGTACTTCTGCTTTACATACTTTACTTTTAGCATATGGTATTCAAGGAAAGGAAATAATTGTTCCGTCTTTTAGTTTTATTGCAACAGCAAATCCAGTGCTTATTGCAGGAGGAATTCCTGTTTTTGCAGAATCAGAATCAGAAACTTTTGGATTAGATGCAGAAGATGTTAAGAAAAAAATAACCAAAAATACAAAAGCAATAATTGCACTTCATTATGGTGGGATTCCTTCAAGAGATATAGAAAAACTAAGACAAATTGCAGATGAAAACAACCTTATTTTAATAGAAGATGCAGCTGAATCTATTGGTTCAAAAATAGGTAATAAAAAAATAGGTTCTTTTGGAGATTCTGCAATGATTAGTTTTTGTCAGAATAAAGTTTTGGCTACAGGAGAAGGAGGCATTCTTTTAACTTCTTCTAAGGAGATTTATGAAAAAGCAAAACTTTTAAGGTCTCATGGAAGAGTAGAAGAAGAGGAAGATTATTTCTCAAGAGTAGGAGATAATGATTATGTTCAACCAGGATATAATTTTAGAATGCCTACTATAATTGCAGCCTTAGGGCTTGCTCAGTTTAAAAAAATTAACAAAATAATTGAGAGCAGAAGAAATGCTGCAAAATATTTGAGTAAATATTTATCACAATTGCCAGGAGTAATAGTGCCCAAAGAAATAGAAGGTCATTTTCAGGTTTATCAAATGTACACTATTCAGATTGAAGATAGTTCTAAAAGAGATGAATTAATGGAGCATCTAAAACAAAGAGGTATTATGAATAAAGTTTATTTTAACCCAATTCATTTGAAAACAATTTTCAAAAAAAGAGGTTCTAAAGAAGGAGATTTGCCTAAAACAGAAGAGCTATCTAAAAGAGTTGTAAACTTGCCCCTTTACCCAGAAATAACTAAAGAAGACTTAGATTATATTATTGAGTCTATAAAAGAATTTTTTCAACAAACAGAAATGAGAGAACTAGATAAAATTTTAATTAATCCTCATCTTCCTATAAAAGAAGCAGTTGGGGTTATTGATAGAGGAGGAATTAAATTAGCAGTAGTTGTGGATGAAACAAATAAACTTTTAGGAATAGTTACAGACTCTGATGTTAGAAGAGGAATTTTGAGAGGAGTAAATATAAATGAAGAAGTTTCAACAATTATGAACCCATCTCCTGTTTATGTAACAAACACAGAAAATAGAGAAGAGATACTTTTTAAATTAATGAACAAAAAAATAGCAGGATTTGGTATTCCATTAATAAATCAAAACAGTGCAGTTATAGATATTATCTTATTTGACAATCGACAAGCCATAAGTTATCTTAATAAATATCCAAAAAAAAAATCTAAATTAGACAGAATTTTAGTAATCGGAGGAGGAGGATTTATAGGTTCTATTTTAGTTAGAGAATTATTATTAAGAGGTTATAAAGTAAATATTCTAGATAAATTTATTTATGGTGAAGAGTCCATAAAAGATTTATATCAAAACACAGATGTTAAAATAATAAGAGGAGATACTAGGCATATAGAGGACATTCTTTTATCTATAGAAGAAGTAGATGCAGTAGTGCATTTAGCAGAACTAGTTGGGGATCCTTCTTGTGACTTATTTCCAAATAAAACAATAGAGGTTAATAATCTTGCAACAAAAACAATAGCTTCAATATGCAAACAATTTCAGATAAATCGCTTAGTTTATGCTTCTTCTTGCAGTGTTTATGGTGCTTCTAAAGGAGAATCTCTTTTAACAGAAGAATCCGCTCTTAGCCCAGTTTCATTGTATGCAAAATTAAAAATAGCTTCTGAAGAAGCTTTATTAAATATGAAGGATGAAAATTTTCTTCCAACAATACTTAGACTTGCAACTGTTTTTGGATCTTCATATCGTCCAAGATTTGATCTAGTTGTTAATACTCTTACTGCACAGGCAATCGTTCAGAAAAAGATTAATATATTTGGAGGAAATCAATGGAGGCCAAATGTTCATGTAAGAGATGTAGCTTCTGCAATAATTAAAGTTTTAGAATCTCCATTAGAAGTTGTAGGAGGACAAATTTTCAATATAGGGTCAGAAGAAAATAATTACACAATCAATCAAATAGGAGAGATTGTTAAGAATACAATACCTAATTCAGAACTTAATTTGGAAGAAAGAAATATAGATTTAAGAGATTATAAAATAAGTTTCAAAAAATTAAGAGAAATTCTTAATCTGACTTTAAGGAAAAGTGTTTTTGAAGGAGTTTTAGAATTAAAAAAAGATTTTGAAGATAATAAAATAAGTAATTATCTTGATAAGAAGTATAGCAATGTTAAAGTCTTAGAGGAAAATTACAAGCTGTGATATTTTTAATTACAAAGATAAAAATATCATGAAAGAAGTTCCTGGCAATCTTCCAACAAGTCCATCACCAAATATAGATATTGGTGTTAAAAATAATAATAGTATTTTTATTAGTATATTTATCAAAATAAGTATTTTATATTTTTCCACAATATGTTTTTATATATAGAGATAGTGGTTAATAATTAAATCCTTTTTAATTTTATTTAACTTAAGATAAATCCATTTATCTCAAACAACCGGTTTAAAGATTAATGCCCTTAAAAAGAATATTGTATATAAAAAATACACAAATAAATTTAAAAAAGGCACCAATAAGATTTTAGGATTTTTCCATAATCTTGCAAATTGAAATGGAAATCTTAAATTAGCAAGAATAAATATTCCTAAAAAAACCAACCAAAAATTTATAGATTTAAAAAACAAAGAAGCAAGCAAGATTAAAAACAAAAAAACCTTTAGAACAATATGCAGTTTAGAATTCCTAGAATACTTAAAAAAGCATTTTCTAGCAAAAATACCAGCAATTTGAGCATACTGAACTTCTTTTTTAATTCTTTTTTTTAAATTTGTATTATGTAAATGATAGGTTTTAGCTTCTGAACTGACAATTCTCCAATTTTTACAAAGTCTGCAACTTAAGTCTGCATCTTCTCCGCCATTTTTAAAATTTTTAGTATCAAAACCACCAACACTTTCTACTGTAGATTTTTTATATGCACATCCTTTTTCATCAACGATACCATTTGGCATTATTATTATTTTCTGTTCTTTTTCAGTTAATGCTCTTGCAAAAAAATCAAATTTTCCCCAAAATTCTTTTGGTAATTCTACTTTTGAAGAAGTAGCAGCAACATCTTTATTTTTAAGCGGATTAATTAATTTTACAAGCCAATCGTCTGATGCAGGCAGACAATCGTCCATTAAACTGACTATTATTTCTGTTTTAGCGATTTCAAATCCCTTTTTCCAGACTCCTGCAAGTCCGATATTTTCATTATTATTAATTATCCTTAATCCTTTAATCTTCAGAGGTTTTTTTATATTATCGTTGATAAATATATGAGTTATTTTTCCAGAATAATCTTGTGATTTTATACTGTCAGAAATTTTTTTTAAAAATTCTTTATTTGCACTATAAATAGAGGTTATTACAGTTATGTTGGGCTCTTTCATCTTAATCTTTTAATTTAAAACCAAGAAGAGTTTATAAAATTATAGTAGGAGAAATTAAAAAATCACTTCTTAAAAAGAATAATCCATGAATAAGGAACTATCTTTTAGAAATTTTAAAATAGTAAGAAAATTTAAAATACCAATAATAACCAGATAAGATAATCAAATAAGATTAGAATTTTTTTATTTCTTCTCTTATTAATGTAATCAAACTTTTCATTACCTAATCATTAAATTTGTTTTTATATATTTTATTAAGAACAATTATTCTATTTTAAACTATATTTATAAAAGCAGATAATTTTAAAACCTTCATATAGGTTTACTAATTAAAGTTTATAAAACAAAAATATATATTTTTAAAATGCTTAAACTAAATCTTGGCGGTGGAAAAAAAAGAATAAATGGATTTCTTAATGTAGATTTAATTAAAACACCTCAAACAGACATTGTTCATGATTTAAATGTTTTTCCATGGCCATTTAAAGATAATTCTGTTGATGAGATAATTATGGACAATATCTTAGAGCATTTGAAAGATATAACTCCTGTAATGAAAGAATTATGGAGGATTTGCAAAAATAAAGCCAGAATAAAAATAATTGTGCCTCATTTTGAAAGTTTAGGCGCTTATGTTGACCCAACACATTATCATTTTTTTACTTACTATTCATTTGAAGTTTATAGCAGGGAAAGCTGTAAAAAAAGTTTTGATATTTTTGATTATTATACTGATAAGGAAAAATTTAAGATTTTAAAAAGAAAAATAACTTATCCTAAAGGATTAGGTTTATTAGAGTGGTTTGCAAATAAATTTCCAAAATTTCATGAAACTTTCTTAAGAAAATTCTTGCCAGTAAGAAATTTAGAATTTGAATTAGAAGCAGAAAAATGAACCTCCTCTGGCTAAAGCCCGAGGTATCAACAAATAAAAAATGTTAAGAATAAACAATCTAAATAAGAGAATTTTAAACAAGAGAGATCTCAAATTATCTTAAAATAAATTAATTTAAATTAAAATATAATAAAAATGAAAAAGAAAATTTTAATTCTAACAAATTATTCTGCAGGCATTTGTGGGGTATGGCAGAGAGCAAAAGTAGAAGCAATAGAATTTAAAAAAAGAGGCTATGATGTTTATGTTTTTTCTAGTAATGCTACAAAAGGGAATAATAGGTTGGCTAAATCAGAAGAAATTTATGAAGATATTAAAATAAAAAGATTTCCATTTAAAGCCCTTGGTGGTGAAAGTTATATGAAATGGAATTTTGAAAAACAAGCAATTAAACTTAAACCAGATATAATTATAGCACATAATTACAGGCACATTCACACAAATAAAGCACTTAAAATAAGAAAAATATTAAAAAAACAAGGAAAAAGTTGTAAGGTTTTTTTAGTAACTCATGCCCCATTTGTAAAAGACAGACCCTTTTTTCCAAGAATGATTGTTAAAATAAAAGATTATTTTAATAATTTAAATAAATTTGATAAAGTAATTACAATTAGTAAATGGGAAATTCCTTTGCTTTTAAAACTTGGATGTAAAAAAGAGAGAATAGTTCATATTCCTAATTCAATACCAGATGAATTTTTTATACAAAAAAAATCAAAGCAAGAAAAAAAAGTTCTTTATCTTGGAAGAATCCACCCAAGAAAAGATATTGGAACATTGATGAAAGGATTTAAAAATTCTGAGCTAGAAAAAACCTATCAATTAGAAATAGTTGGATTAAAAGAAGAAGAGTATTATCAGCAGCTTCTTAATTTGAAAAACAGATTAAATCTTAAAATAACTTTTACAGAACCAATTTTTGATTTAAAGGATAAAATAAAAAAAATAGACTCTGCAGAAATAATGGTTTTACCATCAAGATTTGAACCCTTTGGTATAGTTTTTTTAGAAGCAATGGCAAGAGGAAAAATAGTGATTGCAACAAAAACCCAAGGTTCAGAAGAACTTATAAGAGAAGGGATAAATGGGCTTAAATTTAATGTTGGAGATTATTTGCAGTTGCGTTCTATTTTAAATAAGATTAATTCAAAAGAATCAAAAAGTCTTAAAAAATCTTTGAAAAAAAATGCACTTGAATCTGCTAAAAAATTTCAGGTTTCTAAGATTATAGATAAATGGGAAGAATTATTCTAAATGCAAAATACATAAATTTAATAAATGAGTCTTTTGATTATAATGAACTAATATGAAAATACTTTTAAATCGTATTATTTTGTCTTTTCTATGAATATCTTAATTATAAAAACCGACGCATTAGGCGATGTAGTTAGATCGAGTTTTATAACACAGGCATTAAAAGACAAATATAAGGACAGAAATCCAAGAATATTTTGGATTACACAAGAAAATGCAAAACCACTTTTTGTAAATAACCCTTATGTTGATAGAGTTGTCTCTCTAAATGATAAATATAAATTAAAAAAAATACCTTTTGATATTGTCATTAATCTAGAAGAAGACAAAGAAAATTGTAGATTTGCCTCTTCGCTAAAGTTTAAAGAGATTATAGGATTTGAGTACAAAGAAGGCAAGATTTTACCAACTCCTTCTGCTAAAGAATGGTATGATATGTCTGCTTTAGGAGAAAAACCTCAAAATGATATTCTTAAAAAGAAAAATAGAAAAACACATAGACAGATTTTATCAGAGATTATTGGGATTAAAAATTACGAAAAATATGAGCCATTTTTAAGGCTTACACCAAAACAAAGAAAACTTGCTAAAGATTTTCTAAGAAGGTACAATCTTCCAAGAACAGAATTAATCATAGGAATTAATACAGGTTCGGCAGATAGATGGCCAAAACAACTATCAATTAAAAAAACAACAAAATTAATAGATAGACTCTACAAAGAATTTAACGCAAAAATCCTCTTATTCGGGGGCCCAAACGAAATTGAAAGAAATAGAGAGATTTTAAAATCAGCTAAATCACCAATAATTGATACAGGTTGTGGTAATAATTTGTTGGAATTTCCAGCGCTAATTAGTGTATGTAGTTTGTTCATAACTACAGACAGTTTAGGATTACACCTAGCTCTTGCATTAAAAAGAAAAACAATCTGTCTTATTGGACCAACTTCGTCAGCTGAAATAGAAATGTATAAATTAGGCGAGAAAGTAATTGCTAAATCATCTTGTATTTGTTGTTATAAAAAAAATTGTAAAAGCATGGAAAAAATAGACGGAAAAGAAGTAATATCTGCTGTTAAAAAACTTTTAATACAAAAAATTACGATTTTGATAACTGCCTTTAAAGAACCAAAAATCGCAAGAGCAATTCAAGCAGCATTAAATCAAAAAACTAGATATGAATACGAAGTACTTGTTTCTGCCCCAGATAAAAGAACCTTAGATATCACAAAAGAATATACACAAAAAGATAAAAGACTAAAAATTTTTAAAGACCCCGGTAAAGGGAAGAGCTATGCACTAAATCTATTACTGTCTAAAATTAAAACAGACATTTTAATATCAACTGATGGAGATGTAGAGATGAGTGATAATTCTGTCGAAGATATTTCGAATTTATTTTTAGACCCAGAGATAGGTTGCGTTTCCGGTAGGCCCTTTCCTATTGAATCAAGAAAAACAAAATATGGTTACTGGGCTAATTTTTTATTTGAAGCAGCGCACAGAGTCAGGAAACAAGCTTTTAACTCAGGCTCTTTTATAGAGTGCAGCGGATATTTGTTCGCTTTTAGAAAAAACAAAATTAAAAAATTTCCCGTTGACGTAGCTGAAGATGCAGTTATTCCATATTTCTTATGGCAAAAAGGGTATAAAATAGGCTATGCAGAAAATGCTAAAGTTTATGTAAAAAATCCAGATAACTGGAAAGATTGGATAAAGCAAAAAACAAGAACTCATAAATCTCATGGAAAATTAGATATTTATGTTGATACTAAAACTACACCAAAAGTAAAAACTTTTAAAACAGAATCCAGAGGCATATTTTGGTTAATGAAATATCCATCTAATTTAAGAGAAGTGAGCTGGACCGCACAATTGGTTTTAGCAAGATTATATACTTGGATTAAATATTTTTTAGATACTAAAATTTTAAATAAACATTATCAAGATGCTTGGCAAAGAATAGAAAGTACAAAATAAAAACAAATAAAAACCCACATTAACAATCTATATTATGGAAAAACAAGAGGAAATAATTGAAAAAAAACAAGAGGAAATAATCAATAAAAGAACTGAAAAAATAATTAACTGGTTTAAGAACCCATATAATCTTGCATTTTTTTCAATAATAGTTTTTGCTATTGCAGTAAGATTATATTTTTTTATTTTAATTAAAAATCAGCCAGTTTGGTGGGATGAATCAGAATTTCTTAATATGGCCAAAAGTTGGGCCTTAGGAGTTGAGTACCTTAGATATGATGCAGTAAGGCCGATTTTATTTTCTTTAGTAACTGCTTTATTTTTTAAAATCTCTCTTACAGAATTTTTACCAAGATTTTTTGTGTTAGTTTTGTCAGTGATTTCAGTAATAGGAGTTTATTATCTTGGAAAAGAGCTTTATAATGAAAAAATAGGCTTATTATCTAGTTTTTTTGCTTCAGTGTTTTATCTTAATTTATTTTTTACATACCGTCTTTTAATGGATATGCCTGCTCTTGCTTTTTTTACTTTTGGAACTTTATTTTTTTATAAATATTTTAAATATAAGTCTAATAAATTATTATACATAGGAGCAGTTTTAATATCTATAGGAACCTTATTTAAACAAAGTACGGCATTTATTTTGCTAGCATTTTTTTTATATTTTTTAACAACAGAAAAATTAAATTTTTTAAAGAAAAAAGAAATATGGATTGCTGCTTTAATTTTTGTAGCTATTCAACTCCCCTATATTATCTGGGGGTATATTAAATTTAAAGGGTTTGTTTTTACACAAGCTACTAAAGTAATTATTCCACAGGGAGTTAACCATTTTTCACAATATTTTTTTGTAGGATATCAGATGTTTAATGGTTATTTACAATCATTTCCTTTTTATTTTTCATGGGTATTTTTAATCATATTTGTTTTAGGGTTATTATCAATGTATAAACTAATTTTAGGATTTGATATTTTAATTAAAAATAAAGATGAATCTTTAAATAGGGATTGGTTTGTTCTTTTAATATTAATAGCCCCTTTGATTGTAACTAGTATTCTAATAGGCCATACTGAAGACAGGTATCTTCTTAGCACTTTTTCAATAATATTTATAATCTCAAGCATGTTTATTCTTAAAATTTATAATTATATAAAAAAATATAATAAGATTATTGCAATAATCTTCTTAGTGTTTTTGTTAAGTTTTAACATATACATTCAAATATTTTCTGCAGGGCATGCAAATGATTTAATTGAATCAAAAAGTTACTCTTATTTAGAAATAAAAAATGCAGGATTATGGTTAAAAGAAAATTCAGCACCAACAGATGTTATTGCAACTCAAAGTATACATCAAATAGAATATTATTCAGATAGAAGAGCAGAGGTTTTTCCAGCAAATTCTTCTGTTGAATTTGAAGCCCTAATGCAAAAAAATCCAAATTTAAAGTATTATATGGTTTCTCTTATTCAAAGAAGCCCAGACTGGACATATTCTTATCCCCAGAATAATAATTTAACATTAGTAAATGCTTATTTTGCAGATCAAGCACAACAGCAGCCTATACTTTTGATTTATAAACTATAAAATTTAAATCATTTTTTTATTCTATTCGGATTTTTAAAAGCCCAAAATAAAGAACCAAGAAAACTAATTGGGATACTTACTAAAATACCAGCTATTGAAGCAATATTTGCATTAAAAGTTCCATCTCCTAAAATATTAAAAACAATCACACTTGTTGTAAAACCAACTAATGCTGCAATTGAATAAATAGTTAAATAACGCGGAACTTGTCTTTTTATAGAATGCCTTCCAGCACTAAAAGTAATATTTCTATTCATAGAAAAATTATAAAGGATAGCTACTGCAGTTGCTAAGATTCTGCAAACAAAAAATGGGAGGTTAAGAAAAAAGAAAATATTAAAAGTTATTAAGTCAATACCAGCACTAGTAAGCCCAACAAAACAAAATATCATAAATTTACTGAAATTTAAAATTATAAAAAAACTTATTCTCTCAAAAATATTTAAAGGTTTTTCAACCATCTTTTAAAACAAAACCCTCCAGAAAATAATCAAGGCAAGCAAACAAATTATAATCTGAAATATAAAAATCAAATAAACAACATCTTTTTCATAAACTTTATTTTTAAATTTTTTTAATATAAATAAAGACAAATGAGTTAATCCATAAATCTTATTATAAGGCATTTCTAAACTTTTATCTTTTTGAGGAATAGCAAAAGATTGTTTTTTTAACCCTCCTCTTAATTTTAATCCTGTTTCAATTATATATGGAATAAAAACAAAAACAGCAATTCTTTCAAAATTACCTAAAATAGCCATGCAAGCTATTAAAGCACCTATAGAATAAGTTAAAATATCTCCTGGAAAAACTCTTGCAGGATATTTATTATAAAAATAAAAAACAAACAATGAAAATACCATAATTATTCCAATTAAAGTTAACCATGGGCTTCCAGTAATATAAGCAATAAATGAAAGAAAACCTAAAATAATAATCCCTTGTCCTGCTTCTAATCCATTAAATCCAGCTAAAAAATTATAAGTAGCAGTAGCTCCAGCAATTCCTATGGGAATAAATAATAAAGTATATAAAATCCCTAAATTAACTAAACCAAAAAAAGGAATAATACTCTGATGTGTTCCAGCATTTATTACAATTAAAGGTATTGATGCCATAAAAATCAAAAATAACCTGAATTTTACAGATAAACCCCCATGCTGCCAACCTAATAAATCATCAATTAATCCAACAATAGCTAAAATTAAAACAACACTTAATAAAGCGAATATATTAAGATTTAATCCATTTCCTTCAGTAATAAATGTTCTAATTGCAATATATAATAAAACCCCTAAAATAAAAGACATAATCACTACAATCCCTCCAGAAGAAGCTACATTTTTTGGATGATTGAATTTATTCATATCTTCCCACAAAAGTCCAACCTTCCTGCATTTTTTAATCCATTTTGGTAAAATTATCGCAGTTAAAATAAAACTAAGAAATATAGGGAGAAATAATATAGGGTTCATTGTAAATTAACAATAAATTCAGAGTTTTTAAATATTACATATTTTAAATTTTGAATTAAAAATCCATTAACAGATAACAAGCACAGCAAACATAAAACAAATAAAAATAAAACATAACAAACCCCAAAAGTTTTTAAACTCAAAATTCTTATACTAATTTAATACTAAAAATAGTATTAAATAAAAGGGGTTAAGATGAACAAGAAATCTCAGGCAAGATTAATCTATGGATTTATATTTGGGGTAATTTTAATCAGTATTTTTTCTTTATATTTTATTGGAGCAGAGAGCTTTAATGAAAATAATACAAAATTAGATTTAATTTTTGGCGAGAATATTTCTAAATATGGAAAAATAGAAATTAAAAATAAATTAAATGACATAATAACAAGTTTAGAATTAAAAGAGAATACAGATGTTTGTGGAACAAGATGTTCTGCTGAAACTGAGATAATTATGTTTAAAGATGGAGTTTTAATTGATGATGTTAGATTTATGGAATTGCAAAATGATAAAAGTGAAATTCAAAAACCAATAACAAACTATCACTTTTATATAAAAACAGGAGATAAAGAAACAGGAAAGATTATTAATGATTATGATTGGGTTTGTACATTAAAAGAAACTGAAAATAAATCTGAATATAATGATTGTGAAAATATCATTATTGGAACTCATAATGAAACAATTCCTATATGGAAAGAATATAAATTAGGAACAGAAGTTAAGGCAGGAACTTATTATATTAAATTAGAGGGTGAAAAAGATTTTTATTCAGCAGTTGATTGGCAGATAACATCACAAGGAATAATAATTGATGACTGGGCAGACTGGGGAGCAGGTGGAACAATAACTTATGATGGAAATTATGTAATTCATACTTTTTTGACAAATGGAACTTTTACAGTAGGCAGTGAAGGAAATATAACTATTTTACTTGTTGCTGGAGGAGGTTCTGGTGGAGGCGGAGATAACATACATGTAACTGATGCAGGTGGAGGTGGTGGAGCTGGAGGCTATATTTATAATAATTCTTATATTATTCAAGCAGGAACTTATAATGTTACTGTTGGTTCTGGTGGTGCAATGACAACAATAAATGCAGCAGGATTAAATGGAACTAATTCTGTTTTTGGAAATTTAATTGCAATAGGTGGAGGTGCAGGAGGATGGTATAATACATTAGGTCAAAAAGGAGGTTCAGGTGGAGGAAGTGCTATAACTGCAGGAGGACTTGGAACTTCTGGACAAGGAAATAATGGAGGATATGGTAATTATATGGTTGGTGCTTCAGCAGGAGGAGGTGGTGGAGCCTCAACAGCAGGAGCAGATGCTAATATAATAGCTTATGATGTTGCTGGAGATGGAGGTAATGGAACAGCAAATAATATTAATGGAACATCTATTTATTATGCGGGAGGAGGTGGAGGTGGAGCTGGAACTTGGGCAGGCGGGATTGGAGGAACTGGAGGACTTGGAGGTGGAGGAAAAGGTGGAGGAAATAATGGTGCAACAACAAATGGAACAAATGGTTTAGGTGGCGGTGGAGGAGGTGGAACAGCAGGACCTGCTGGTGTTGGAGGTGCTGGAGGTTCAGGAATAGTTATTATAAGATATTCTGTCGATAGCATAGCTCCGAACACAACTACACCAATTCTAAATTCAACAGATGGAACTAATCGAAGTAATCAAGATTTGAATTGTTATGCTACTTTAACTGATAACCAACAAACAAATTTAACAGCATACTGGAAATGGTATAAAAATAATGCTACTCATTCAGCAGGCACTAAAACAAAAATACAAAATGGGACAAACACTCTTATCACAACATTAGATTCAGGGAATATTTCAAAAGGGGAACAATGGATTTGTGAAATTATCCCAAATGATGGAATTCAAAATGGAACAGCTATAAATTCTAGTTTTATAATAATTTTAAATACAATTCCAACTCATAATTCTCCTTTATTAAAAACACCAACTAAAAAAAATCTTTCAACAGAAGATTTAATTTGTTATAATCAATCAACAAGTGATGCTGATAATGATGTTGTGACAAATATTTATAATTGGTATAAAAATAACCAACCTCTCACTGTTTTGAATATGCCCTTTGAGATTAATGCAGATGATTACTCTGGATATGATAATGATGGTGAAATTAACAGCACACCAACATTTATAATTGGAAAATATGGTAGAGCTTTAGAATTTGATGGTGTAGATGATTATATTTTTATTCAAGATTCAGATTCTTTAGATTTCATAAATAAAAAAACCTGGCAATTATGGTTTAAGAGAAATTTTATAGGAGAAGAAACTTTATTTGATAAAAGTAGCGAGGGAAAAAGCAATTATAAATTAGAATTTTTAAGCAATAATAAATTAAAATTCTCTTACTCTCTTGCCTTAGGGTTAGCTAATTATTTATGGCAAGTTAAGACTAATCAGAATTTTGATGAGGGAACTTATACACAGACATATTATAATACAACAGAAAATGCTGTTGTATTAGATGGCAGCCATTATAATGGCAACTACACAAGCAGAGTATTTAATAATTCAGAAAAAACTCTTACATTTAATTCCTTAAGCTGGAGTGCTGATACTCCAACAAGTGCTGAATTAAGCCCAGAAGAAAATATGGTTGGTTTATGGCATTTTAATGAAGGCTCTGGCAGTATAACAGATGATGTAACAGCTAATAATAATGATGGAACAATCTATGGAGCAACATGGACATCACAAGGAAAATTCAATAATGCTTTGGATTTTGATGGAAGCAATGATTATATCAATTTTGGAAATACAAATAATTTTGAGAGAACAGATTCATTTAGTTATTCATTTTGGATAAAAACAAATTCTACTACAAACTATATAACTATCATGTCAAAAACCCCCTACGGGTCTTGGCATGGTATGGAAACGTTTGTATTTAATGGTAAGATTAGATTTTATTTGATTGGAACAGGGGAACAATTAGATGTTAGCAGTACTTCCGATATAAATACTGGCACTTGGAAATATGTTGTTATTACTTATAATGGGAATAGTAATGCCTCTGGTGTAAAAATTTACGTAGATGGTGTAGAAAGTTCCTCTGGAACTGGAACACTTACTACATCTATTGTGAATTCTAATAATTTTCAAGTAAGTTGTAGAGCTGGGGCATATAATTGTTTTTATGGAATAATAGATGAAGTTGCTATTTGGAACAGAGCATTATCAGTTGAAGAAATACAAGAGCATTATAATAAAGGACTTGGTATTTTAACAAATCTCTCTCTTTCTATAAGAAGTTGTGACGATCCTAATTGTAATGGGGAGGATTGGCAGATTACTGATATAACTTCTTCTCCTTATGATATTTCAAGTTTATCAGATAACAAATATTTCCAATTCAAATCAGAATTTGAAACAAATGATACAGATTATTCTCCAAAACTCTACAATGTTACATTAAATTATTCAAAACAAGTAACAGAAACAGAAGCAAATATAACTTCAATAACAGCAATAACAGATACAAATTGGCATCTTGTTACTGTAACCTATAATACTAATAATAATTTATCACTTTATTTAGATAATTTTCTTGAAGCAAGCAAGATTGAAACAAGTTTACCATATTATAAAGATAATAATTTAACAATTGCTAAATTCTTTAATGGAAATATTGATGAATTTAGAATTTATGATTATGCTTTAAGCCAAGAACAAGTAGCAAATAATTATTTACTTAAATATAACACAATTGTAAGCCAAGAAACATCTGGTGGAGATAATTGGATGTGCCAAGTTACTCCAAATGATGGAGAAGCTGATGGAGTAACTTTGAATTCGACGAGCTTAGAAGTTTTGTGGGCTATTACTTTTAATGTTACAAGTGGTGAAGATGGAAGTCAGATAACTTCATTAGATAATATAATATGTAATAATAGTTGGAGCGGTGGTTCTGTGAGTTCTCCATTTGAATTTGGATTTTTGCCTGGAAGTTATGAATGTACGTTTGTAGAAACTTGGCCATTTGAATATTTTAATAAAACAATAATTTTTACTGCAGATAATGACAAAAAAATAGATATCATCATGTCAAAAAAAGCATATCTCACAATCGAAGAACATACATGGTTAGAATGGTTATATAACTGTTGGCATAATGGAGACTGTTGGGATTTACTAAGCAGGATAAATCAAACAACAACACAAATATGGCAGAGATTGACAGGGACAGATACAAGTGTAACAACTCAAGAAAAAGTTTTGAGCTATACCCTGAATACCAGCTCGAATATAACCATTAATTATACCATTGAATTGCCATATAAGGAGGGTGTGGCAGTTAATGAATTATTACCAATAAGACTTTACTTTTGGTTTACAGATACAGAAAGAACACAGTGCTATAGCCAAGATAAAGGAACAAACACAAACAGAGCAGAGGCTCCTTATTGCTTACCTTTAGTAGCAGAGGTCTTAGGACCAAATGACGGAACAGTAAATTTCCAAGTTGACTTAAGACCCAATTTACCTACAGGAACATATAACTTTACAAGAAGTATAGAGATTGATCCTTTAGGAGTCTGGACTCAATATGGAAGAGAAGATATTGGACAAATAGAAATTACAGAAACTGGTGACGGAAGTATTGATGTTTCAGGCGAGAATAGAATTAATAAGCCTATTAGTTTAGGTCCTGATAATAGTAACTCTGGAGGAAGCAGCAGTGAAGGAGGAACAACTACAATAATAAAAGAAAGAGAAATTATAAAACTTATCCCTGAAGAGAAACCGAAGGATGATGGAGAAATAATAAGTTTAAATAAACCAATAACAGGTGCAACAATCGGAGCAAGCTTATTATCAAGAAATAATTTGATGTTTATTGTGACTATTCTTTGTATAACTTTTATAATATTTTTAGTTGTTACATCCAGAACAATTTTAAAATTAAAAATCAAAAATAAATTAATAAATCTTTTTCTACTATTTATTATTTTAATATTTCTTGATACCATTAGCGGACAAATCTCTTTAAACCGAGATTCAAGTTGGTCAGCTAATCTTACTGGAGTTTTTCATAGTTCTCTAGCATTTGGAGATATAGACAATGATGACGATTATGATATGGTTGCTATAGGTTGTATAACAGGAGGAGTAGATACATGTACAACTGCTGATAAAATTAGAGTTTATATAAACAATGGAACAAGTTTAGTTGAAGATTTAATATGGGAACAGAATTTAACAAATTTAGGGTATGGCTCCTTAGCATTTGGAGACATAGATAATGATGGTGATTTGGATTTAATAGCTTTAGGTGATAGGGGTGGGGGAAGTGGGGATATTCAAATTTACATTAATAATGGTACAACATTAACAGAAAATCAAATTTGGGAACAAAATTTAAGTGATGTTGACGCATATGCTGGCTCCTTAGCATTCGGAGACGTAAATAATGATGGTGATTTGGATTTAGCTTTAGTAGGGGCCTACCCTTCTTCAGATAATGGAGTCTACATTAATAATGGAACTTCTTTTATTAAAAACAATAATTGGCTTGCAAATCTGCCTTTAGTTGGTCATGGTTTGGGTATGGGCGCCCTTGCATTTGGTGATATTGATAATGATGGAGATTTAGATTTGCTTTTTTCTGGTAGTTACAGTACGAACTTTTATGATGATATCTATAGAAATAATGAAACTAGTCTAGTTGGAAGTTTAATAGGATGCGACCCCTGTGGTTTGTTGGGTTGGCCTTCTATTACTTTAGGCGATTATGATAATGATGCTGATTTAGATTTAGCATATATGGGAACAAAGACTGGAGACTGGTTCTACATTTATAATAATAGTAATGGAAGTTTTACACAAGCACAGGCAATTGGGTCTTTTTTTGATGGTTCAAGTGCATTTGGGGATTACGATAATGATGGCGATTTGGATATCGGAGCGATGGGAAAAGAAACTGGAAGAAATATAATTCTCAATAATAATCATGCTTCTTTTTCTCCGGATGTAATCGCGCAGGTAGATATGAAATCAGATAATATGCAACAAGGCTCACTCGCTTGGTGTGATTTAAATAATGATAATAATTTAGATTTAGCAATAAATGGAAAACAAGGCGATTCTTCAACTTTTTTATCAAAAGTCTACATCTCCAACACCTCTCTCACAAAAAACAACACTCTCCCTCTTCCACCAAACTCCTCATTCTCATCTAACTATGTAAATAATGTTTTAACATTAAGCTGGGGAAATGGCTCTGATACAGAGACAAATACTTCTGGACTTTATTATAATCTTCGGATTGGAAATGCTACTAATAATAATTCAATTGTTTCTGGTGTGTTTGGTGGCTCTTCAAACCCCACAGCAGGATACTTCGGCAATATGATGCAGAGGAAAAGTATAAGCTTAAATGTGCAGTTAGAAGCAAATAAAACATATTATTGGTATGTTCAGACAATTGATACTGGCTTAGCAAAATCAAATTGGTCTGCTGTGCAAAGTTTTAATACAAGTTTAGATACAACAAAGCCTGAAATTACAATTAATTATCCTTCTCCTAATGCAAGTCTGCATACTTCTAATCCCTATTTTATTTTTAATGTAACTGTCACAGATGCTAATTTAACAAATGTAACTTTATATAGTGATTGGACTGGTAGTATGATCGCAAATGAAACAAATAGTTCTGGGATTAATACAACTTATGTTTTTACTAAAAATTTAACAGGATATAATGATGGACAATATAGTTGGTATATTTATGCTTGTGATGGAAACAGTAATTGTCAAACTTCTGAAACAAGAAGTTTTTATTTAGATAGAGCTTATCCTGTTATTAATTTAATAAGTCCTGCTGATACTGAAACTTGGACTTCTTCATCTACTGTTACATTTTCTTATAATGTTTCTGATATTGATATTGCTAATTGTTCTTTAATTGTTGATAATTCTATTGTTAATACTAGTACTAGTGTAAGTGAAGATGTTAGTCAGAGTTTTACATATACTTTAAGTAATGGAGTTTATAGTTGGTATATTAATTGCACTGATTATGTTGGATATACTAATAATTCTGCAAACAGAAGTTTGACTGTTAGTTATACTGCTCCTTGTACAAATTGCGGGGGAGGTAGCGGAGGTGGTGGAGGAAGCACAACAACTAAAAACATAACAACCCAACCAAAAAAATTTGATATTGATTTTTCTAAAACAATGAATGGAAGTTTTGAAGCTAAACAAGGAGATATTAAAATTTTTAGTTTTAATGGAGAAGTATTGCATGAGATTGTAATATCTGAAATAATTAAAGATTCTGTAAGACTAATCATAAAATCAGAACCTATAGTTTTGTTAATTAAATCAGGCGAGACAAAACAAATAGATATAAATAAAGATAATATTAATGATTTTGAAATTAAGCTTGTTTCTATTATGAATGGAAAAGCTAATTTTTCTTTAAAAAAACTTGCTGGTGCTGATATTGTTGGAAAAGAAGAATTAGAAGAAGCAATAAGAAAAGAAGCTTTGTTTGATGTTAAAGTGACTGTGTTGGACAAATTTAAAGAAGTTTTTCCTGGTGAAGAAGTATCAGCTAAAATAGAAGTATTTAATATTAATAATATTGGGCAGGTTGATGTTGTAGTTGATTATTATTTAAGTGACAATGAGAGTATTTTTGGTTCTGGAGGTTTTGATACTCTTAGTGTTGAAGCAGTTGCATCTTTTGTAAGAAGTTTGATAATTCCTGAAGATATAAAAGCTGGAATTTATTACTTTAATGTTAATGTTAGTTATAAGAATTTTACAACTTCTGGCAAAGCTGAATTTAAAGTTAAAAGTAAAAAATTAATATTTATTGAAAAGAAATGGAAAGAGATTGTGATTATAGGAATTGGCGCAATAGCATTAATAGCTATTGTTTTATTTGTTTATTTAAGGATGATAAAGAAAAAAGAGGAAAAGATTGAGAAAAAAGAAAGTAAGTTAGAGAAAAAAGAGGAAAAATTAGAAAAAATAATCAGAAAATTAAGGAGGAAGAAAAAATGAAATGGACAATGAAAATTCAAAAATTAGGAAGAATACAAATCCCTACTGGATATCTTAAAGCCTATAATCTAAAAGAAGGAGATATAGTGACTATAGAAGAAAAAGCAAACAAATTGATTATAAGCTTTAAAAGGAAACAAATAAAAAGCAAGACTTAATCCTAATAGAATTTTAATTTTTACAATCCCCAATCTAAATATTTAGTTGCATCAGTATCAAGATATTCTTGTTTTATTTTTTCTTTTCCAGTATATTCAATTTCCCATATTTTAATAGGCCCTTGGATTCCTTGATAATATATAAATTCTGGAAGACTCATGCCTTGTTGGTTTAAACTGTTTACAATTAAATTTTCTTCAGAATGGACTAATTTAAAATTAGGAAAATTCTTAAAAGGATCATTTAAAATATAAACTTGAACTAACATCCCCCTCATTAATCTTGGAGAAAGATACATTGCAGCACCAATTGGATTTGAATTAACCCCATTTCCTTGAACAATTAAACTTGGAAAAATATAAGCACTAGCATTAATTCCAGATTTAAAATCAATAACCTTGCCTTGAACTGCTAAATATCTTAGATAAACTTTATATTGTTGCCCTTGATATACAGCAATAACATAAGGTTGTTCAAAATTTGTTTCATTTCCAGTTTTTTTCTGAGTTGGAATAATTATTGCACCTATTCCTGCTCCTCCTGAAGGCAATAGAATTTCTTTTCCATTTTCTTTAATAATTAAATCTTCATCTAAAGTTATTCCTCCAGGATAAACTAAAATTGTTTGATTCTGAGTTTCTTGAATTTGTTTTTCATCAAGTAAAAAAGCAGCCATCCATGAGTATCTATCAAAATTTTTATTGCTTCCAATGCTTGAAAAAGCCCCATATTTACCAATATCACTAGAATCAATTAATAAATGAGTTGCATTATGATTATAAAGAAACTCTAAAGCATCAGTTTGATTATCTCCAGTGAGAACTAATCTTCCCATAAGATAATTCCAATAAGAAATAGCATTTCCTCCATCTAAAACTGTTGCTCTGTTTCCAATACTCTGGACCCAATAACCATAATCCCACCAATGAGAAAAAACAGCTTGTTTTGGAGTTTCATCTCTTACCCATTGCATTGCTTTTTGCCATTGTTGGTTATAAGATGAAGGTACAAAACTATATGCTTGACTTGTTATTTCTTGATAAAATCCAGAGGTTTTAGTGATTATATTCCCAAAAAACACAAAAAAGCTTAACAATAATATTAAAACAATTAATGCTCCAATTACTATCTTACTTGTCTCATCTTTTGTTTGTTTAAATTTATTAATCACAGCAACAATCAAATATCCTACAAAAATTACAGCAATAGGCCCTAATACCATAATTAATCTAACTGCACTTCTTACACTAATCAAGCATATAATAAATAATGAAAATAAAAATAAAAGTGAAAAATCTATTTTCCCAAAACTATCATCTTTATTTTTATAATATTTTATAGAATAATAAATAAAAAATGCAATTAATAATAATGCAGAACCAAAGTAAAAAAATCTGCTAATAAATCCTTCTCCGTCTAAAACAGCTGGATGAGGAGCATATCTTGAAAAAACCAATCCAAGGAAAAATAATACATATAATCCTGTTAAAATCCATGCCTCTTTATTTTTTATTTTATTAAGCATATTTTTAAATAAAACCACAGAACCAATAAAAAATAACCAGAACAATATAGGGATATTTTTTATAAAAGGCCCAAAACTACTCGCCCATTCTGTAAAATAAGGTTGCCTGTTTTCTGCAACTGTTTGCCCCCATCTTCCAGTAATAGGATTAATTAATAAACTATTAATATATTTTATTGTATTTATGATAAAACTAGGGCCAAGAATAAAAACTACTAAAACTATCCCTAAAATAATTGCAACAATTAAAGAAATAGTTTTATTTGATAAATTAAATCTTTTAAAAAATTCTTTTTTTGAAATAGGAGTATTCCATAAAATAAAATGAATTAAAAATATAAAAAAAACCACAAAAGGTAAGCCATAATTTGGAGAGGTTATTAATCCTTTTATAGAAAATCTTGTAGAAAATAATAACATTGGTGCATATGAAAAAACTATCCATAAAAAATATATTATTAATTCTTTTTTATGAACTTGGTTTAAAAGAAAAGCAATTAAACTAGCAATAGATATAGTAATAAAAACATAAATTACACCACCCCAAATCAATCCAAGACAAGCAGTTGCAATTCCTGCTAAAATACCAAGGATTATACTGTTTTTTAAACATAAAAAATCTGAAGATTTTTGTGGCTTAAAAATTTCTGTAGAAATTTTTAAATTTTCAGATTTCCAAGCTCTTAAAAATAAATAAAGAGCAATAAACATAAAAAAGAAACCAGCAGACTCTTTTTCTGGTATTCCTGCAATTGTTCTTGATAAAAATACAGGAATAACTATCATAAAAAATACAGAAATCAATGCAATAATATTTGCTTTAGTTGTTTTTTCTTCTTTCTTAAGAAAAACTTCTCTGACAAAAAGAAAAAAGAAAATTATTGTTAATGCAAACATTATAACTGGGAATATTGCTGCTGCAAATTCTATGGAATATTCTCCAAATAAATTAAATAAATAATAAGTCCAAACAATCATATAAGGTAATAATCTGGTTTCAGTAGAAGTTTGAAATCCTAAAGGTACATTTCTCATTATATCAATTTTAGGCAAGCTTCCTTGCTTTATAATTGTTTTAGCATATCTTGTGAATAACCAAGGGTCTAAGTCAGGCCCTAATGTCCAAGTATTTGTTGTAATATCCCATAGCCCTGGCTTTCCCCCATGGTCCTGCATAGGCAGACTTCTTATATAAACTCCTAAAATAACTGCAATTATTAATAATCCAAGAACCCAAATATGAGTTTTTTTAAAAATTATAGAAAGTTTTTTAGTTCTTTGTTCAATAAGTTTTTCAGTTTCTACTAAATCTCCTTTAGCTCTTATATCTCTTACAATATTTTCTTCCCGAAGGTCATTAATTATATTATTTTCTTCATCCATTTTTATTTTAATAGTTTATCATTAATTATCAATTATTTTTATTTTAATTAATTTGTTGTTTTTTCTTATAACAAACTTATCTTCAAAGTTAATATCTATTTTGTTAATAACTTTTTATAATTTGATAAACTGATTTATATTTTATTTAATAACTTAGCTGTTATTTATAAGCTTATTAATATCCCTCATCATTCTATTACCATTACTAATCTTATTCTCAATATTTGATTACCCCTGTAATATCCTATCAACCTCTTCTAAAAGTTCTCCTGCAGATTTTTCTTTTTCAATTGACTCCTTACCACAATAAGGGCAATCAAAAGCACTTTCTGACTCAAATCTGTAATTACAGTTTTTACATAAAAATTTTACCATTTTTTATGTTTTTATTAAAATTAAGTAGTTTTTAAAGTTTTCATAAGTTGAGTATATCTTATGAAAAGATAGAAATTTTTAATGTCAGAAATCTTTGCAGATTTCTGAGCATGTCAGGAACAAAGTTCCTGAGCATGTCAAGAACCAAAGGTTCTTGAGCACTGTCAAAATTCAAGGAATTTTGAAGCTATCAAAATCTTTTAGATTTTGAAGTCCTAAAAACAATTTATTTGTTTTTTTAATTTCTATATTAATCTATGATGAATAATATCTATTAGAAGCATATAAACTAAAACTATAATAATAAAAGTAAATTTAAAGGTGGCATAATTAATAAAACCCCTAATTAACAATTCTTAAAATCTCTATCAAATTAATAAAAACTAACTAAGACAAATTATAATATTTAAAACAAAGCAGGGGTAATAAATACTTCAATCAGAGCTGCAATAAACAAGATTATTACTGATATAATAACAAGATTCAAAGAATCTTGCAAAATTACCCAGAATTTTTCTGAATGAATATCATGTTTGATTACAGCAATGCTAATAATCCCCCCTGCTAATGCTCCAACAAAATAAGCTCCAATCTCTGGGATTCCATGTACCATATATTTCATAAGTCCTAAAGGCAAATTAGCTAGATTAGCACTAGCAGAAATCCCAATTGCAGAACTTATAACAGAAGCATTCCAAGCCAAAATAAATATAGCACCAGCACCAAAAATTAAAGAAAAAACTAAAGTAAAAATTAAAACATAAATATTATTTGCAAAAATATTAACTATTTTATCTTTAGCAGTAAGAAAAGCAGTTGTTTTTGAAACTTGAGATATTCCATAAGAAGACACACATTCATCAAAATGAGCTGGTTTATTTATCATACAATAAGTTTCAATTTGTGCTGTAAAATATTGGTTTCCTGTAGGAAAGACAATATACCAAAAAGAAAAAGCAACAACAAACCCTAAAAATAAAAACATAAATGCTAAAATTGCTTTATCATGTTCTATTAAAAGTCTTTTAAACCCTGTGATAACAAGATCTTTTTCTTCTTCAAGTTTAAAAGTGTAATAAATAAAAGGAATAGAAAACATAACACAAAAAGTAACAATTAAAATTCCAGTATATCTAGATAAAACAGGGTCTGGAGTAAAAATCCATTTTATAAGAAATAAAGAGATAGTTGCATAAAATGCTCCAATAAAAAAAAGTTCCCAAGGTTTTTTTTCTGCTTTTGCTGGATTAACTAACATTTCTAGCATAGTATTGTTTACCTTTTTTATTCCCTTCTTAATTATATAAACATTAAGCCCTTTTAAATATTGTTGATAATTTATACTTTATTTTTGTAATGAAATTATAATTATTTTTTAAAAATTAAGATTTTTTCTGTAGTTTGGCTTTTTAGAAGCCTGTGATGCTGCCAATCGCTAACCCAATGACAAGAGCTATTATAAAATAAAGATAAATTATCATTTTGTAATCAATAACCTTCAGATTATTTTATCCACCCTCTAACTTCAGGCATATTTGTTTCAATAAACTCTATAATCTCTTTTTTATAAGCAGGGTTTAATGAGATTCCTGTATATTTTGGCTTATGTTTAATTAACAGCCAACCTATTTTGCTTAACTCTTTGATTATTTTATCTAAATTTTGAAATCTTTTGAAATGTTCTGTTCTGTCATATTTTGCTCCCCAATTCTTTTTAGAAAATGCTAATTTAAACATTAATTGCGCCTTCTCTTTTTTCATATTTTTTAAAATATTATAGATTATTTAAATGTTTCTGATTTTGATAGTTTTAATCTAAATTATAGAAACATTTATAAATTACAGATTTATTATATCTTTAAGATGGAAGAAGATAACACCTCTGCATTTTTAGAATATTTTGGAGATACTCCTAAATTAAGATTTTTAAATTTTTTAATTGGAAATCATTTTTTTGATTTTAATATGACTGACATGGCAAGAGAAGCTAATATTAGCTATAATTCTTTAATAAGTTTTTTTCAAGAATTTTTAGATAAGGGTATAATTATTAAAACAAGAAGAGTTGGAAAGTCTAATATGTATAAGTTGAATATAGACAATCCTATTGCGAAGAATTTCTTGAAATTTGCCTGGTTTTTAACAAAGCAGGATTTAGGTGTTGAAGAGCCAGAACAGAATAAAATATCAGTTGTTCAATGAGCATTATAATCTCAGACAAAACATAGAATAAGATACTTTTAAATATATTCTTATGTTTTATTTTTCATGGATAAAAAAGAGAGGTTTAATCAAATCATTAAAGATATCAAATCTATTAAAATTCAAGGAGCAAAAAACATAGCTCTTGCAGGATTTAAAGCATATAAGCTTTTTCCAAACAAACAAACAAAGAAAAAGATTATTTCTCTTAGACCAACAGAACCGTTTTTAATTAATATTTTAAATAAAGCAGATAAAATTACTTATAATGAATTAAAAACAAAACTAAAACAAAATCAAGACATAATTAATAAACAAGTTTATGAATTAATTAAAAATAAAAATGTAATTTTTACTCATTGCCATTCTTCAACAGTTGTTAATGCTTTGGTTTACTGTCATAAAAAAGCAAAAAATTTTGAGGTATATAACACAGAAGCACGCCCATTATATCAAGGAAGAATAACTGCTTCTGAATTAAAAAAAACAGGAATTAAAGTAACTATGTTTGTTGATTCTGCAGCAGCAACTGCAATTGAAAAAGAAAATAAAAAAGATAAAATTCATGCAGATTTAGTTTTGTTTGGAACAGATGCTATTTTAAAAAAAGGAGTTATAAATAAAATAGGGAGCGGCATGTTTGCAGAAATTGCTCATGCAAATAAAGTTCCTGTTTACATTTTAGCAGACTCATTAAAATATATTTCAAAAATAGAATTAGAACAAAGAGATTTTGAAGAAGTCTGGAAAACTACAAAAAAAATAAAAATAAAAAATCCTGCTTTTGAATTAATAAAAAAGAAGTATATAACAGGGATTGTAAGTGAATTAGGAAATTTAAGTTATAAGCAGTTTTTAAATAAAGTTAGAAAAAAATAATTTTTCCTTTTTTTTATTTTTTAACTTTTTCTTCTTCTTTTTTCTTTTTTTGATTTTCTTCAATAAAAATCTGCATGATATCATTAGCCTTTTGTTGTAATTCATCAAGCCTTGCTGTAATTTCTTCTCTTCCTATAATAAGCTTTTCAATTTGTTCGTCAATTATTTTTTTTGTTTCTGAACTTGTTTTTTTAACAAAATTACCTTTTCCAATTTCAACAAGCAAGTTATTATCTTTTATTTCAACAGGAAGATAAATCTTTTTACCAATATTTACTAAAATCTCTTTGTTGTCTTTTTTTTCAATTTCTTCTAAACTTGATCCTAAATCCTTTATTTCAGAAAGATTTTGTTCAATTAATTGCAGTTGCTGATTCAATGCCTCTGCCTCTTGTTCTAAGACCTGCATTTGAATTATTTGTTCATGATTCATGTTTAATCTCAGAATTAAGGGTTTTTAATAGTTTCTAAATCAAAACTTATCTTTTGACAGATTACCAGAATAAATATAATAAATAACATCAAAACTTAAATACAGGAGTTAGGGTATATTTTCATAAAATAGGTAAATTTATGATGATATCCTGGTTTGAAAAACATAATAAAACATCTTTAATTATCACTATTTTAATTGCAATATTTATTTTTTATATCTCCTCACTAACTTTTGCAGCAGTAGTTCCAGGCCCTGAATTTAAATATAAACCTATTATTTATCATTTTCTAATTTTCCTTTTATTTTCTTTTTTCTTATTAATCGCCTTGCTTAAAGGAGAAAAAATTAATCTTTTTTTATTAGCAATAATAATCTCAATAATTTATGCAATTAGTGATGAATTTCACCAGTTATTTGTTCCAGGAAGATACTGTTCTTTATCAGATGTTTTAACAGATTCTGCAGGAATTTTATTTGCTGGATTGTTATATACTATCAGAATCAAATTCAAAAATAAAACCCTTCAAGATATTGAAGAATATGATTCTAGTTTATATTACTAATAAGAAATTTACATAATTTTAGTATATTAATCTAATAATTTATAAAATTCATAATCTATGATTGAGAAGCTTGATGCTGTTTAAATAGCTAATCTAATAACATATTAATGATTGTAATTAACTAAAGAATCTACTGCAATCCAAAGACCTTTCTTAAACCAATACTAAAAATTATTGAACTGATAATATACCACCAAAACCAAGAAGGCAAAATTGTAACAAATGTGCTTCTCAGCCATGCAAATATAATAATAATTGGAATAATTGTAATTAACATTGGTTTAAAAGAATGTTTTAATTGCTCAGGCATGTCTTCTATCATCTGTTTGTTAAGCTCCATCATTTTTTGAGGGTTATCTTTATATTTTTTAATTTCAATTCTTAAAGCTTTTTGTTTATCTTTAAGTTCTTTCATTCTTTTTCTATCTGTCATGTAATAGGTTATAACTGTAATAAACAAGGTAACTAAAAAAGACAAAACAAGAATAGAAATTCTTGCATTCCATGCATTTGCTTGAATAAATTCAGTTATCATTTTTATACTCTTTTAGTTTCTACCTCAATAATTTTTTAATATTTAACATTTAGGCATCAGTAGCTCAAAAGTTAGATTTTATTAAGTTATTAATATAATATATGAAATATAGTTTTTAAATCTACTCTAAATTAAGCTTGTGTAAAATATATTAATTATATTAGTTACCAATATCTCCTAAACATTCTTCTCTATAAAGCCAAGCTTTTTAAAATAATTATCAAATAGTGAGGATAAAAAATTCAGGTTAAGCTTGCCCCCTGAAAAATCCTAAAAAATTAATGAATTTTAAGCACCCATTAATTTTTTTACTGCAGGATGCATATCCATTGCATGTTGTTGTGAAATATTCTGGTAAAACTGGAAAATAATCATAATTCCTAATAATAAAGAAGTTCCGCCAGTCAAGGTTCCTAAAATATCAGCAAGAGCAGCTAATAAACCAATAGCAATACCACCCATGATTGTTAAAGGCATAACATATCTTTTTAATACTGATTCTAAAATTCTTTCATCTTTTCTAAATCCAGGAATTTGAAGTCCTGATTTTAAAATATTCTGAGCTTGATTTGAAGCATCCATTCCAGAAGTTTTTACCCAAAACACAGAAAACAAAGCTGCAAAAAACGCAAAAAATAAGATATGACCTAATGTTTGTCCTAATAATATCCATTGCCAGCTTCCAGTAATCAAGGCTTCTATAACATTTGAGTCACTAATCCAGTATAAAAATCCAGAAACAGCTCTCCCATTAACCATATTTCCTAAAAAAGTAGGATGGCCCATCCAGTTTTGTAATAATCCTCCAAATAATTGCAAATTAGCAATTAGTGCTGCAGTTAAAATAACTGGTATTACAGAAGAATAAAAGAATTGTAAAGGCCATTTCATTGAATATCCTCTTAATCTATCATAACTTAATGGAATTTCAATTTTTAGTGATTGAGCCCATACTACTATTAAAAATAATATCACTGTACTAAGGATTGCTGCTAAAGCAAGCATTGCCCCCTGAGAATCTGCATTAATTAAACTTACTATAAATGCAATTAATTTACCAGATGCTTGAAAATTTCCTTGAGCTCCTAAAAATCCAAAAGCAGCTGTTATTAATCTCCAACCAACTCCTGCTGCAATAAACAAGCTAACTCCACTTCCAAATCCCCATTTTTGACAGACCTCATCCATGAATAAGATTGCTAAACCACCTAAAATTAATTGTAAAACAACAATAAAAGTAAAACCAGGCATTGCCTCAAGCCCTTTCATAATAACATAAATTAGTGCTTCAAATATTATAAAAAAGAAAACTAATAATTTTTGTAAACCTTGGAAAAATTTTTTACCTTCAGGAGTATTTGTATCAATATCTAAAATCTTGCTTCCTACTAATAATTGTAAGATAATAGAAGCCATTACAATTGGCCCTATACCAAGACTTATAATTGAACCAAAACTAGTACCCATAATAACAGCTAAGTATTCAAATCTTGCCATTGCATTACTTGCTAGGCCATAAAGAGCAATATTTGACATAACAAAAAAAGCAATAAGAATAATTAATGTCCATTTTAATTTAACATTAAAACTTAATTTCTTTTCAGTAGGGCCTGTTACTTCTGGAAGGTTTTTTAATATATCAATAAATTCCATTTTTATTCACTCTTGTCTTCATTCCATCCTTCTTTTATTTTCTCAAGGATTTTAATCATCTCAATTTTAAAATAATTATTCCAAAATTGAACAGCATCATCAATAAATTTTGCTTCAAATTTTTCATCTTTTGTTAAAGCAATCAGATTATTACTGCTAATCAAAGAACTTATTTTTTTTATTATATTAGAAATTTTTTTCTTGTCTTCTTGACTAAGCATTCTACTTTCCATCAAAACTAGTATATTATCTTGGGGGGGGTTCATAAGGCTACAGACATAATTAAGCCAAGATTTGTAAATATCAACTATTCTTCGGGATAGCTTTCTATTTAGTAAAGGAAAAACATAACCCTCTTGTAAGACCATTTCTTCTATAGAGAATATATCATTAAGGTCTTTAAAACTTGATTTAAAACCTAATCTTTTTTTAACTTCTTTAAACTCTTCTCTCAAATTTTTTAACAATTGTTCCTTTTCCATTTTTATTTCTTGGTCTCTTTTTTATCTTCTTTATTTTTGATATTTCTTGTTTCGCTTTGTTTCTGCTCTTCAGCTCTTTTATTTTGAGAATTATAAGTTTTCTCTTCTGGTTTTTTTCTTGCTTCAGAAATAATAATTTTTCCACCTTCTTTTTCAATTTTTTCTTTTGCAGATTCAGTAAATGCCCTTGCAGTTATTGTTAATTTTGCTTTTAATTCTCCATCTCCAAGAATTTTATATTTTTTTAAGTCAATATTTGTTTTTTCAGGAAATTTTTCAATAATTTCTCTTAAATTAATTGCAAGTGATTTTTTTCTTTTAGTGCTTTTGCTTGTAATTCCTTGTTTTCCAAAATATTTATTACCATAAAGATTTATTATAAGAGATTTTTTATGGTCTGCTCTCTTGCCAGTTCCAGACATGCCATGCCCGCCTTGCTCTCCACTGCTTCTCCATTTTTTTCTAGAACCATGCCCATAAGTATTTCCTCCTCGCTGTCTTCCAGATTTTTTTCTTTTTTTAGTTTTGAATGACATTTTTATGCAATAGCCACTGTTTTTTCCCACATTTCTAATCTTTCATTTAATTCATCATACTTCTTATCTCCCGGTCTAAACAGTTCAGAAGCATAATTTAATAGAGATTTGGGTTCTGTTCCATTCTCTTGTGTTATTAAATAAGCGATTTGTAAAATTGCCCCGCTAGGGACTCTTTGTAATGTAGAAATAGCAGGTCCTTTTATTGTACTTATAAATTCTTTATCTATTTCATCTTCTCCATCTTCAATTAATGCTCCAATTTCTAATTTAGATATTGTAACTCTGGGTTCAGTTTTAACTTCTGCCATTATTTTTCGTAATTAAATTTATTTACAAAATTTTCTGGGATCTCTTTTAATATCTTAGGATTAGAACCAAAAACTTCTTTAGTTGGATTTAGCAATTTTGTTAATAAAATCTGTGGTTCAATTCCAACTAATTTTGCAGTTACCAAATCAACATCAATTGAATTTCTACCACCAACAATTAGACTAAGGTTCTCTCTTAACCTGATTTGTTCAGGAGAAGGTCCATCTATCGCTGTAAAAATTCCTTCATTAATAAAAACACAATCAAACAAAGCTCGATAAATTTTATTCATATCTAAAACTGCATAAGGTAGTATTTTTGCTTCATGGTCATGGTATTTTGGAGAGCGTTTTGGGTCTGGAATTAAGCCAAAAAGGTTTTTAGTAGAAAGAGTCATTGCTACACTTCCATCTGTTTTAATTTTAGCAAAATCAATAAAAATTGTATCTTCATCTTTTAATTCAAATATTTTTTTAGGTACAACTCCATAAAGTTCTTTATGTTTTATAGGAGGAAATTTTTTTTCAACAATTTCTTGAATAATTTTTGGATTAACAGTTTCTCCTCCCCATACTTCTTCTGTAACATTGATATACCCAACATTGTATTCTTTTAATAATTCACTTAAACCTGTATACTCAAGAAACCATTTTTCTTGTTCTCTTAAAAAATCTTTCTTTTCATTCATATTTTTTTCATTAACTACAACTTCACCAGTTTCCATTAAAATTTTATTTCTCCAAACTGTGTGGCTTTCAATAATAATTTTTTTTCCTTCTAAACAATCAAAAAGCCAGCGCAAAGGTGTTGGCTCTGTATATTGTCCTTTGCTTGGTTCTACCCAATTAGGCTTAATAATAAAAGTTTTTCCTTTTATATTTAACTTATTAATAAATTCTTTAAATTCTTCAAAAGTTTTTACTTTATCAAATAAAACATCTTGTTCTACCATTACAGCATCCTCTCAATTAATTTATTTATATCCTTTTTATTGTTTCCTAAAACTCCTTTAGGATATTGCAGTTTACTTTTAATTCCTCCTCTGGGAGGATGAAGCCTAAAAAAAGGTTTTAATTTGCCATCTACTTTTTTTCCACGAGCTTTTATTAATTTATCATGAGTTTCTTTGCTTATTTCACCATAAGCAATATAGAATTTTACTTTTTCTAATGCTCCTTGGATAGATTTATTGTTTGTATTAATTACTACACAAACATATTTTCTTCTCAATCTTAATCTATAAAGAGTGTTTTCAATATGTTCAGGAACCCCAACTATTCCAGAAATTCTAATTACAGCAGTAAGCGAGCTTGAGCTAATCTTACTCACTTTTTTATTTGGTAATCTATCAAACGATTTTGCTTTTGAACTTCTGTTGTTCTCGCTTGATGATTGCTCTTTCTTATTACTATTATTTTCTGAATTATTTATTTGTTTTTTTTGTTCTTTCATCTTCTATTCTTATCTCTATATTTATTCTCACCTTTAATTTTATGCCTTTATTTACTTATTGTTTTTCAATACTCTCTTCTAAAAAACCAAGTCTTACTAAAACTGCTTTAGCAGTTTTTGAATGGTCCCCTTGGAGTTCAACAGTGTTTCCTTTTACTGTTCCCCCACATGCTAAAACCTGTTTAAGGCTTTTTGCAGTAGCTTTCAAATCTACGCCTTGAAAGCCAGAGATTATTGTAGCCACTTTACCAAAACGTTTTTTTTCAGTTTTGATATGTATTTTCTGTTCTGTCTTTGCTATTTCTTCACAAACACAAGCTTGTAAAGGCAATCCGCATTTTGGACATATATCCATTTGTTTATTTTTCAATAGACTTTATGTTTAATCTATTGAATGTGAGCAGTCTTGCAATTGTTTTTTTAATCTCATTGGTTTTTAATTTCATGCCTTTTCCAGAACTAATCTGATTTTTAATTAATTCAAATTTTAAATCTTTTATTTTTTCATTAATTTCTTTCTCAGACATTCTTGAAATATCTTTTTTCTTAAGAATAGCCATTATTCTTTATCCTCCTCAGGTTTTTTTGGTTTAATAATTTTATGTTTATTTGATTTTTTAATATCAATATCTGTTATTTCGCTTTTATTCTGTTCTTCAAAGCTTTCTTTTGTAATATCATTAGTTGTTTTATTTTTTGTTTCTTCCTTTATATCTTTATCAATTTGTTCTTGAGGGACTCCTTCTTCTAATTCTTCTTCAATTTTAATAGCAGTCCCATCTTCTTCAGGTTTAATTTCTAGGTTGTCAGATTCAGCTAAGACTTCTTTATTATTTACTTCTTCTTTATTTATTATTGCAGATTTTTTCTTTTGTTTTTTTGCTTCTTTCTTGGATTTTTTAGATTTAAAAATTTTTTTGGAAATTTTTAAGCCACAAAAATCTTCAGATTTTTGATGTTTAATGGTTTTTGTGATATTTTTACTAGCTTTATTTTTAGGTTTCTTTTTAATTTCTTCTTTTTCTGTAACTTTGTTCTTTAATTGCTCTTTTATTTTATCATCAATGTTAATTTTATCATAAATTATAGCATCTGGAGGCATTATTGCTACTTTAACACCAATAATCCCACTTTTAGTAAGTGCAACAGCTTGTGCTCTATTAACTTCTTTTCTTGATTCTCCTGCTTTTTTCAAATATCCTTCTGCAAATCTCCAGCTTTTTGCCCTGTCGCTAGGAAGTTTCCCGCTTGTTCTTAATTCACATCCTAATGCTCCAGCATTCATTATATCTTGCAGTTTTTTATATGCAATCACTTTAAATTTAAGATTACCCATTCTTTCTAAAGCCATTGCAATTTCATCTGCAACTAGTTGAGCATCAAATAAAGGATTTTTAATTTCATTTATTTCAATATGAGGATTTTCAAGTTTAAATTTAGTTTTTAATACTTGAGTTAATTCTTCTATTTTTTCTCCTTTTTTTCCAATAACAAATCCAGGTTTGCTTGTTAAAATAATTATTTTCTCTCCAACAGGAGTGTATTCAATGTCTAATCTGCTGATTTTTCCTCTGCCTAAATCTCTTTTTATATATTCTTTTATGCCAAATTCTTCTTTCTTAAGATTAATGAATTTTCTTTCTTCCATTTTATGCAGCTATCCTCCAAGGATTGTCCTTTGTTAATTCTTTATATCTATCTCTATACATTGAGGTTATTTCTTTAGCTTCAAGGAGAGGTAATTGTTCTGCTAAGGCTCTGGTCATTAAGTGAAAAACACTAGCTTCTATATATTTTTGATGATTTTTATTTGCTATTGCTTCTTTTATATCTATGCTTGATTTTTCTAATTCCCATATAGTATTTAATGCTGTGTTAGGGGGATAATAATTTACCATATTACATCTTTGTAGTTTTATTTAAAGCATCTATGCATGCTTTAGCTAAATTTATTGTACTCCTAATCTGGCCATAAGTATCAGAATAAACATCTTTGATTCCAACTGCTTTTAATATTTTTTTACATTCATCTCCAATAACTAATCCAGTTCCTTGTGGTGCAGGTATTAATTTTACTCTGCAGCTCCCTGCTTTTCCTTCTACAATAAATGGGACAGTATGAGGTTCTTCACAATTACAATTAAAACTTCCACATCCTCTTTTAATTTTTGTAATGTTAAGTTTAGCTTTTCTTACTGCCTTGGCTCTGGCTGGTAAAGTTTCTTTTGCTTTTCCATAACCAAGCCCATAATATCCATTTTGATTCCCAATAATACACATGCAAGAAAAAGTAGGAACATTTCCTTCAGCAGTTTTTTTCTGAGTTTGTCTCCATGCTCTTCTTTTCCCCCCTCCAAACTTTCCTTTTGCTTGTCCAATATTTAAAACATCAGATTTTAAGTTAGGAGCTAATGAATCAACTATCTCAGGTTCAAGTATTTTATATTTTAAAGCTTCATCTAAATCTTTTATTTTCCCTTCTTTTACAAGTTTTCCTAATTTTGTTCTTGGTTTCCAGTCTTCAAGATGTTTTACTTGTTCCTGGCTTATTCTATCATCTCTTAATTTTCCCCTCTGTTCTTTTGATAACATAGGTCTTCTTTCTCTTGAAAAATTATTTTCTCTGCCTCTTGCAAAATTTGGTCTTCTTTGTTCTGTCATTTTATCTGCCTACCCCCCGTAATAAACCATCTAATTTATAATATCCATATTTTATTCCATCAACTTCTTTAAGATTTTCTCCTATACAAAAATAGTTTTCTGAAATTTGAGTTAATATATTATTTTTAGTATCTCTAAGAATATAGTGAGCTAAAGAGATTATATTAGGGTTGCATCTTCTTGCTGTTGCTAACTTAAGTCCGTTTATACTAGCAATTACTTCTGTATTATTATCATCTACAGAATTACAACCATTTAGACTATCTCCTACTTTAAGTTCAAGAAACTCTTTACTCGGAATTAATGTTTTTCGAATTGTTGTTTCTATATTCTCCATTTTATTTGTTTATCTCTCCTTTCACTTTTTCAAAAAATTCATATTTATTTTTTATTTTTTCTTCATTAGGCATGGCTTTTTCATTATATTTAACAGCTATTCCAGAATCAGATGCTCCTTTAACTGCAGCATATACTCTTGAACCTTTAGTATTTGGAATTAATCCACTATCTAAAATCACTTCTTGTTTTAGTTCTTTAGATTTTTTACCTAATAATAATCCTGCAAGATATGCAGCACTCAGGGATTTTAAGCTTCCTGCTTTTTCTTCAGGCCATTTGTATTTTAATAAGTTCTTTGTACTAACAGAATATAAAACCTTATCTTTAGCATCTTCACTTTCCACAATTTGTAATGTTATGTATTTATTTGTTTTTCTTACAACCAGCCTTAAATAATTTCCTTTAAGCAGCATTAATCTTTTTTTATAATTTGTTTTGCTTTCTAATCTTCTTCTTTTATTTAGTTTCATTTTTCTTTCTCCTTGGTTTTTGTTTTTTTAGTAGTTTTCTTTTCCTTTTTTAAGGAAGGTTGACTTGTTAAGGAAATCTCAGAAATTGAAGATTTCTGATGACTATCAAAAACATTTGTTTTTGAAGCCTTGGTTTCCTTACGAGTTTTTTCCTTTTTAATCTGCTTAGCAGCCTCGGTTATTTTGATTATATTTTTTTCATAGTCTTTTAAATATTCTTTAAGATGAGCCTTACTTTTAAACTCCCTCATTCTTATTTTTTTTCTTAGTTCAAAGTATAGACTATTTTCTATTGCTCCAATTCTTTTTAATCCTTTTAAATAATTTCTTAATTTTCTTGTAATTTTTACATAAGTTTGTTTTCTTTTATTAACTGTTTTTTTGATTTTTCCAGGCCCTCGTTTTGTTTTTCTTTTTTTAATTTTCTTTCTTCCTTTAATAGGCTTAATTTTAATTGCCCCCTGAGAATATAAATCTCTAATATCTTGTTTTGTGATTGCTTCTTTTATTTCAGCAAAATTATCACTATTAAAATAAATTCTGTTTTTTCCGACATTTAATGTTCTTGCTGCAAGTGCTTTTTTGTTAGCTAAGTTTGTCATTTTTTATTTTCCTCTTCCATAATTATTTGTTTGAATTTCTTTTGGATTGTTATTCATGTTTGTTGTTTTTTCAGGTTCTATTTTACTTTCTTCTACTTTTTGTTCTATATTCTCTTTTTCTTTTTTCTCAGCCTTTGCTTCTTTTTTTGCTTCTTTTTTTGCTTTTTTCTCAGCTTCTTTTTGGGCCTTTTTATCTTTTTCAATTCTTTTAATTTTTCTTTGGGTTTGTTTTTCTTTAATCTTCTTTAATTTTTCTTCAATTCTTTCTAAAGTTCTTTTAGGATCTAAATATAATCTGATATTATTTTTAATTGCATATTCTGCAATTTCTTTTCTTTTCTTATTTCCAACTTTTGCAATAATTCCAATCTCAGATCTCCCAAGTTTTTTTAAATCATTTAAATTTTTAATCATAATTGGTTTTAGTTCTTTAACTAAACCGCTTGTTTTTTTCATGTTTTTAAATCCTATTCTAACTTTTTTTACATGTCCCTTTATATTTAATCTCATTTTATTATCTCTTCCTTTTCCTTTTCTATATTTTTGTTTCTTTCTTCTTCTTAATCCTAATTTTGAGTATTGATGAGTGTTCCCTCTCAAAAATTTTTTCTTTTTTGATTTCATTTAAATATCCTCCCTGGTTTTTCAACAATAAAAATTCCATCTTGAAAAATTCTTCTATCTTTTTTTCTTACTTTTGTTCCTTTTTCAATATCTGCAGCACATTGCCCTGCTTTTCCAATATCAATTGATTCTAATTCAATTTCTTCTTTGTTAATTTTAACATCAACTCCTTCTGCAATCTTTATTCTTCTTTCTTTTTTCTCTCCTAAAAAATTTTTAACAACAAACTCATTTTTATTTTTGTCAAATACAGCAGTCATTGGGAAATGGACATTTGAAATTTGAAGTTTATATTTGAATTTTTTTGTTAATCCTCTTATCATATTTCTTATATGTGCTTTAATAGTTCCGAACATTTTTTTATTTTTTTTATTTGGTTTTTTAGATTCTAAGATAATCTTATTCCCTTCAATTATTGTTTTTATCTTACCATCTAATTTGGTTTGGAGTTCATCATTATTTTTTTTCATTATTATCATAGAATCTTTTATATTTGCATTAATCCCCTCAGGAATTTCAATTTCTTCTTTTAAGTCTTTTTTTATTGCCATTAAAATATATATGCAATTAAGCATCCTCCTAACTTTTGTTCTTTAGCTTCTGTGTGTTTCATTAACCCTTGGTTTGTTGAAACAATAATAAAACCAAAATTTCTTGCTGGTAGAAATCTCTCTATATATTTATTTATCTTACTAATAGAGAAAGTGTATCTTGGAGTGATTGCTTTAATTTCATTTAATTTAATTATTTTAATTGTAAGACTGGTCCCATCAATGGAATAATCTAAATAACCTTCTTGTTTAGCTATATCTAATACATTTCTCAAAAGTTTTGAATGTTTATTTACCACTACTTCTGTTTTTCTTGCTTTTTTAGCATTCATTATTTGGTTTAGTGTATCAGCAACAATATCTTGTGACATTTTAACTCCTAACTATATTTTTTAAATCCAATATCAACAGCAATTTCCCTGAAACAATGCCTGCACAAATTTAACCCATACTGGCTTAAATGCGCTCCAAATCTGCCGCATTTTTCGCATTTTTGCTTTGCAATTCCAGTGGTTCTGTCTTTTGGTTTGTTATGTTTAATATATTTAGCTTTAATTGCAGGTTTTCTTTTAAATTGCTTCAATGCTTTTCTCCAATCACTTGCTGTCATATTCTTCTCCCCCGTATAAGTTTAATTTCATAGGTATTATCTCCATAACTTCTAGCATTAATAACTAAAAACATGTCTCTATAAGTTTGTTCCAATGTTTTATTAGAATCTGCTAAGGGGATACCACATTTTTCAGAATCTGGTTTTTGTTTTCTCCAATGAATCATAGTACTATTCTCTAATGCACAATCATTACATTCTCCACTAACCTCAAATTTTTTTCTTCCTTTAACAATTAACTCTAATCTTATTCTTCTTTTTACTTCCACTCCATTAGTTGTCATTCTTCTACAACCTCCACCCTAAAATTTTTAATTAAAAAATCAGTTATTTCTTGTTCTGTAACACTTTGTCTTTTTGGGTATTTTCCCCTTTTTGTTTTTCTCATTTTAACTCTTTTCCCTTTTCTTTTAAAAACAAGGCTTGCTTCAAAGCCTAATATCCCAATTTCTCTATCATATTCTAGCCCAGGAACTTCAATATATTCCTTGATTCCAAATGAAACATGATTTTCTCTAATTTGCTTTTTCTTAATCACATTATCTAAAGCTGCAAAAAATCTTTTTAACAAATCAATTATTTTCTTCTTATCTCTAATAGTAACTTTACATCCGCTTCTCTTTCCAGGACTAATCCCAAATGCAGGGATTCTTTTTGTAGATTTTGTTTGATAAACTTTTCTGTCTACACTTATCATTTTTAATAATTTTACTGATTTTTCAAGTTTATCATCAGTCCCGCCACAATTAAGTACTAATTTTTCCATCTCAACTTCCTTCATTGGATTTATATTTTTATTTTCCATTTTATTCTACAACAATTATGTTTTTAACCCAAACATTTACTTTCCCTTTATCAGAAATAATCTTTGCAAGGGTTTTCCCGCCCCTTTTTATAATACTGTCTATTTTTCCATTTTCTCCTATGTGTTTTCCCTTGATTACAAAAATATTTTTTCCTTTTTCCATTGTAATTATTTTAATTATCTTATTATCTTTTAAATTCAATAAAAGAGAATCTCCAGTATTTACTTTTTCTTTAGAAATTATATTTTTACCATGCATTAAATTAAGCTGAACTTTCTTTCCTGGTAATATTTTTTTATTAATTACCTTAAATATTCTTGTTTCAGATTCTTTATCAGAGATTTCTTCAAAAATCATTTTTTTATTCTCTGAAAATATTGCCTTATAGTTCTTTTTTATATCAGCTAAATTAATTACATCAAATAAACAAACAGGATAATTTGTTTCCCTTATTTCTTTATGGTTAATTTTTATTCTTTTTTCATTAATTAGTCTTTGTAATTCTTTTTTATTTCTTGTAATTTTTAATATATCTCTTACAACTACCACTAATGGTATTGATTCATATTTATCATAACTAGGAACTGCTAAATATTTTGTTCCTTTTCTTGGTATTGGCCAGAATTTTCCAATGTTTTGTCTGTTTATATGCGCCATTTTATTTTTTCATCTCCGTTGGTTTTGGTAATTTTTTAAATTCTTGTTTTTTAATTGTTTCCTTTTCAACTATTGGTTTTAATTTTCTTTCAATTGCTTCTCTTCTTTTTACATCCTCTAAATCTAATTCTTGAATTTGTAAATTTGAAGGATTAAAATAAACCCCAACTTTTGTCCCATCTTTTTTACTCCTAAAAATTCCTGCAATCATAACTCTTAATTTCTTTAAATCCACAGAATCTATTTTTCCTGTTTTTCCTTTAAACTCCCCTCTCATGATTTTAACACTATCATTTTTTCTTATAGGAAAACTTCTTTTTCCATATTTTTTTCTTAGCTCTTTACTCAAATTTGAAGACATTAAATTATGTCTTATGTGTGATGGAGCATTAGCTCTATATTTTACTTGCTTTCTTGGCTGTTTACTTGCTACCCATTTATTTGAAAATTTTTGTTTCATTTTACACACTTATTAATAATCTCTGTTCACATTTTTGAACAGCAGTTTCATATTTAGCTTTAGCAAAATCATATAATTCTTGATAAGGATTTGTTTCTTGTAAATGTGTTGGAACTCTTAATAGAGCTATTGTATTTAAGTAATCAGTTAAATAAGGTTCTATAGCTGCATCAATTCTAATTTTCATATCAGTTAAACTTTGAATAGTTTCATCATAATTTCCTATTTCTGAAAATATTCCTGCTTCTTCAGACAAAAATTCTAGTGTAGTCATTTCTTTGCAATATTCTCCAAATCTTTTAGTAATAACCCCCTGTGTAACTACTTCATCAATTATTTGACAATTCTTTTTTGTTTCTTCTATTTTTTCTCTTAAAATTTTATTTATGTTTTTCATTTTACATTATAAACTTCGCAATTTTAGCTAAAAACGGCCATCTATCTGCAACTTCTTTTGCTATAGGGCCTTTAATCTGAGTTCCTTTTGGGTTTCCTTTTTCATCTTTTAATAATACAACTGCATTATCTGTGAATGCAACTCTTTCTCCTGTATTTCTTCTATAAGGCTTTTTTTGCCTGATTACTACTGCATCAAAAACCTGTCCTTTCATTCCCGGGTCCCCAGCTCTTACAGAGATTTTTACCCAATCCGCAAGTTTAGCATATTGTTGCCTGCCATGTTTTGTTTTGCCATGTTTAACACCAACTATTTTTACAATTCTAGCCCCACTATTATCACTAGCTAAAACTTGGCTTCCAATATTCAATGCTCTTGTTAATTTTGCAGCTACGGCTTTCATTTTCCTTCCTCCTTATCCTCTTCTCTTCCTATATTCTTTATAACAATAAAATGAATTATTTTGCTAATAGGTCTGCATTCTCTAATTTCAATATAATCTCCTAAGTTAATATCATTAGCCATACAATCTGGAAGCCTTGCATGAAGTTTTGTTTTTCTTTTTGAATATCTTTCATATTTCTTAATGTAAATTGTTCTTTCAAATTCAATACAAACTCTTCTTGGAAATTTTCTAATAACTTTTCCTTTAAAACTTCTTCCTCTAACACTAATGTGCCCGTGTTTTGGACAAAACTTATCAGTACAATTAATTTTTTCTTTGTCCAAAGTGTTTGTTTTTATTTCTTTCATTATTCTTTATCCCCTTGTCTTGTTTTATTTTCTTTTTTTACAGATTGTATTAATCTAAGTGTAAGATGAGTCCTTTTAAATTTTCCTTTTCCAAATCTTCTATAAGGTCTTGAAGCAACATCTGCTTTGCAAAATATTATATATTTTTCTAATTCTAATTCATTAGCAATAGCATTTGCTTTTAAACTCTTTAATGATTTAATAAAATAGCCTAATGCATTTATTGGATATCTTCCAGACATAATCCCTTTTCTATGGGGTATTTCTCCTCTCATTGGTACTGGAATCTTTTCTTGCTCTGCTTGCTCTAATAATAAGATAGCTTTATCAAGCTCTTTATTTCTAATCATATTGCAGATAGCAATACTATGCTTTGTTGAAATAGGCAAATTTCTTGCATTAACAATTGCTTCTGTTTTTTTTATTTTTTTGATTTCTACTTTTTCTTTTTTTACCTCTTCTTTAATTTCCTCTATCTTTTCTATCTCTTCATCAACTTCTTTTTTAATCTCTTTGTCTGCTTTTTTTTGAGTTATTTTATCTTCTGCAACTTTTTCTTCTATTTTTTCTACTTCTTTAGCTATTTCTTTTTCAGTTTTTTCAATTATTTTTTCCTTATCTTGTTTTTCAGCCATGTTGTTTTTTTGATTTTGACATAACTTTTCTCGGAAAAGTTAATTTTTGGGTCAAGCCTTTTACATCAAAAGGGTTGGTTTATTTAACAGACATTGATGCACTTCCTCTTGTTGCACCAATTCCTGCTGCTCCATGTTTAACTTTAGCTCTAGTAACTGCAAATTCCCCTAATCTATGCCCTAACATTTCTCCATTAATTTCTATTGGAACATAATTATTTCCTTTATGAACTAAAATTCTTAATCCAATCATTTGAGGAACAATTACCAAATACCTTGAATGAGTTTTTATAGGCTTTTTTTCTTGAGTTCTTTTATTGCACTTTAAAATAAATCTTTGTATTTTATCTGTTTGTCTTAATATGGTTCTTTTTTCATTTGATTTAAGAAGATTTGCAAATTCACGAATATCTATTTTTTTTAGTTCTTCTATTGTTTTTCCACGATAAGTGAATTCTTTTTTCTTAAATGTTGTTGTTTCTTCTTCTGTTTTAATTTCTTCAGTTTCCATTTTATTTTCTCTTTCCTGTTTGTTTAGGCCTTATATGCCCTACCTTTGCTCCAGGGGGTGCATTTCTTTTAGCAATTTTACTCTTAATTCTTTTTCCTCTTCCACTTCCAAAAGGATGATCAACAGCATTAACCTTAACTGCAGAGGTTCTATGCCATTTTCTTCCTTTTGATTTCATTATATGATGCATTTTTCCTGCTTTCATAAGGGGTTTTAGTAACCTTCCTTCACCAGCAGCAACACCAATTGTAGCTCTGCAATTTTCATTTAAACTTATTTTTCTTCTTTTTATTTGAATTTCAACTTTGCCACTAGATTTATCTAACAATATTGCAGAAATTCCAGAACTTCTTAATATTTTCCCGCCATTTCCTGGGACTGTTTCAATATCAAATATTTTTTCTCCAATAGGAATATCTTTTAATTTTAAGATATCACCTATTATTGGTTTTCCATCTTCTCTTAATTCATTAATCATTATTTCTTGACCCTCGTAAATTCCTGATGCTGCAGGACAAATAAAAATTTCTTTTTCAATTTGAATTTTAGCAAGAGGAGCATAATGTGCAGATGAATTAATTAATCTTAATATCCTTCCTTTTCCAGAAGCATTTAATTTTGGATAAGTTATTTTATATCTATAAGCTCTTGGCTTAACTCTAAAAGTTAAACTTCCATGCCCTCTGGCTCGACTTGTTATTCTTTTTCCCATTTTATAAATCAACCTCTTTTAATACTCTATCAAAGTATTTATATAATTCTGGATTTTCAAATTTTTTATCAGATTCTTTTTCTGCTTTTTTTACAATTAAATTCACACCATAAATTAATTTTTCATCACTTGTTTTTTGCAGAGGTTCAAACACTTTTTCTGCAATTTGATCTCCTGCAATTCCTTTTTCATAGAGCTCATTAACATCTCTTTCACAAAATCCAGATTTATACTTTCTTTCAATAAGCATTCTATCAATAAAAGCATCCATACCCTTTTCATTTCTTAAATAGAATATATCTGGTCCTCCTATTATTACTCCTATTCCTCCGGGAATACCTGTCCATTCTAGCCTACTTACTAAACACAACTCTCCTTTTTTTAATCCCTGATAATCATGAACAACACATTTCTCCTGAGAGAGTCCAAATTCCACAATATCCTTTGCAACTAATTTTGCTAAATCTTCCTTGCAAGACAATTTTTTTACTTGTAGTGTTTCCATTTTTAAATCATCCCCAGTTTAGTTGCAACATCAATTGCAGGATTTTTAGCATTTAATTTAATATAAGCATATTTTTTATTTAATTTAATTAAAGTATTAATTGAATCTGTTTTAACTTTAAACATTTCTTCAAATTCTTTTTTAATATCTTTTTTTGATAATCTTCTATCTACTTCAAAAATTAAAGTATTCTCAGCTTCAATTAATCTTACTGCTTTTTCAGTCACTATTGGTTTCATTGTTTCTTCTCCTTAATTAAGGAAGGTTGACTTGTTAAGGAAATCTCAGAAATCTTTGATTTCTGATGACTATCAAAAACATTTGTTTTTGAAGCCTTGGTTTCCTTACGATCCTTATCTGATTTTTCTTTATTTAGGTTTACTTTATTTCTAACATTTTCCAAATCTTTAATTGCTTTTTCACTAAAAAACACTAATCTTGCCCCATTATCTGCTAAATCACTTACACTTAATTCATTAGTCCTTACAATCTCAATACCTTTTATTTTAATGCCCTCAGTTTTTGAAATAACAAATAATGCTCCTGCATTTTTTCTGTATTTTCTTCCTCTTAACTTGCCAATGCCTGCTCTTTTTGATTTTTCCTGAACAGCAACAGAATAAAACTCTTTTAAAATGTTTTTTAAGGCATTTAAAAAGTCTTTTGTGTTTAGTTTTAATATTTTATCTTCAATAATTATTGGAAGTTTAAGCTCTTTAATTTCCTTATCTTGAAGAGAAGAGTATTTCTTTTTTAATTCTGTAATAGAGTTTGAATATGTTAAAGCAGAAAATAATGCTTTTTTTAGTTCTTTTTTATTTATTTTTTTAATTCTTCCCAAACCTTTTGGTGGGTGAGCTCTTCTACCGCCTTTTGCTGAAGGAATAATTGCACCAACCCATGAAAACTGAGTTCCTCTTCTCCACATTGTTTTTCTAGGAATTCTTGACATACCTCTTCCATAACCTGCTTTCCAAGAATGTCTTTTTCTCCTTATTCTCCCAGAAGCAGACCTGTCCATCCCTGCATAAAGCCTAGGAGCAGAAGCATGTTTTATTTTTTCAGCTTCTACAATTTTGTAAATAATATCTTCTCTTATTGGTTCTTCAAATAAAGTTGTTGTGATTTCTTTGATTTTCTTTCCATTAATATCTAATATTTGTGCTTTCATCTTATATGTTTAATCTGATAATCCTCCTTCTCTTAATTGACTATATAGTCTGTTAGCTCTTAAGGTTGGTTTATGAATCTTTCTCTCAAAAAAGAGATTTTTGGGGTCATATTTTAATGAGTTATTTTCAACTTTTGCCAACCTATATGATAAAACAAAATAATTCATATGTTCTTTAGAGTCTAAATCTTGGCACACAAATCTTAAAAAAGGACCATCTCCTTCTAAGAATATTGCTAAGTTTTCCCTACCTGTCTCATCAACAACATTAATAACATCTCCACTTACTAATAATCCTAAGTCTTCTAACCCTTGTAATTCTTGCACTTTTGGTTTTTGTTCTGTTATAGTTTTCATCTCAGCTCCAAAAACTCATATTTCTTTTTATTTTGTTTTTTAGTTTCTCTTAATGGAATTGTTATTAATAATTGTCTTTTAATAGGGCCTTGAATACTCCCTCTGATAAGAAGATAATCAGTTTTTATTTGTCCAAAATGTTTAAACCCCCCAGCAGGATTAATATTTTTTTCATTAATATTATTAATATCAACAATTTTATTATTATAAACAACCCTTGTAAAATAACCCATTTGTCCCATTCTTGGCTGAGTAAAATCTACTCTTGAAGGATGCCATGGCCCCCCGCTTCCTAAAGTTCTTTGTCCTTTTTCTGATTTATGTGCTTTTAATGTTATCCCGAACCTTTTGATTGTACCTTGTGTTCCTTTTCCTTTTGTAATCCCCCTAACATCAACAACCTCTTCTTTAAAAATATCTTTAATTGAAATTTCTTTTGTCATATTATTTTTAACAAATTCTAATTTTTCATTTAAACTTCCTGATAAACCTATTTCAGTAATATCTGGTGTTTTTTTAATCCCTGTTTTTTTAACCTGAGAATAAATAAGAACTCTTAAATCATCAAATTCTTCTTGTTTAAAATCTTCAATTTTTTTCTTAATAGTTTTTGGAAGCTTAATTTTTCTTTTTAATTCTTTATCAAGATTTGAATTTAAAACCTCTCCAATAGGTTTTTTGTTTTTATAAAATCTAATAGAAAAAATCTTCATTAAAGGGCATTCAATAATTGTAACAGGAATAATAATCCTTTGCCCTTTTGTTAATGAATTAGGGGTATTATCTCGAACATAAGCAGATTTCATTCCAACTTTATATCCAATGCCCCCCATTAATCCTACTCCTTCTTTAGAAAGAAAACTCCAGTTAACATCAGGCAAAAGTTTTTTTGCCCTTACTCTTGGATAAAATTGCAAGCTTCCGTGTCTTGTTGTGTTATCTGGCATGTTTTATATCTTGTTTGTTTTATTAATTTATAATTAATATTTAATTTTATAAGCTCTATTTGAGTAGCTTAATCATCTTTTCTTCATAACTTAATATTTTATAAGTTATTGATATTTTTATTTTATTAATAATTTAATTCACCTTATACTCTCTGGCTTCTGTTGATTTAGCTTGAGCAACATTAACCATATTGTTTTGGTGTTTGATTATTATTGATATCGTCTTGATAACTTGTTAGAAACCTAAATTTAGTAAATTAGATTCTGAACCTGTTGATTAAAACCAACTGTTATCAGCAAATCAGTATTAATTAAGATTATATAATCTTAATCCCCAATAGAATTTTAAGATGAAAGGGGTTTTTAAAGGTTTTTCTTTCATGTTCTTTAAAATCTTTAACCCCTTTTAAGGTACAACAAACAGAAAGATTTAAATATCTGCTTTTTGTATAAAAAATATGGAAAAATTGTCAATTATAGCAAATGTTGAAGGATTAGGAAGAATTGTTGAAGCAAATACTGATTTCTATACAGAACTTCAGCAATTAAAGAATAGTGGGGCAGTATTAATAACTCCAAGAAATGAAGCTTATGCAAGACTTCATACACAAGGAAAAGAAAAAATAGGAAAATCTTATGGAATAAGAACAACAGGTGGGTTTGAGTATGCAAAAGAAAAACTTCCAATTTTTAGAGTAAAATCAAGATTAACTAACCCTAAATTAGCAAAACTTGCAGTTGAAGCAAACAGAGCAGGAAATTATTTTCACACAGATTCAACCAGAGAATATGAAAATTCATTAAAACAAGCTGAAAGAGACAAAAACAAAGAGCCAGAAAAAAGAAATGTTATTATTCTTCCTTCAAGAATTAAATTTACAATGTCTGATAAGCAGAATTGGGAGATTTGTCAAGCTATATTAAAAGACCAAGCAAAACCTTATTTTGAGCTTAATGGTCCTATAGATGTTTATCCAGTTGATGAAAAGATGGTTAATGCTCAGGATGGAACTATTTTAACTGCCCTGTGGTTCAGGGATCTTGTTAACAGGTCTGACTTCGGTGGCAATGGGGATCTCGACTATGATGGCAGGGCTCGTGGGGTATTGAGAGGAAGTGGCGAAGCCACTTCGCCAAAAATTTTGAGCTTGCCTTATACACAAAGACAAATTACAACAGAATTAAACAGATTTTCAAGATTAGAATCAGAAATAAAAAAGAGCATACAATTTCTAGAAAGCTTAAAGCAATAAGTTTATAACAATCAATTCTAATTATTTTTGTCCTGACTATATGGAGAGTTCTCTCTATGAAATATTAGTTGGACTACATGCCAATTTATTAGCACATTATTTAGATTTATTTTAAGTCATAAAATACAGAAGCGACTTGCGAGAAGCTTCAGTGAAGAAACTGAAAAGTTTCCCAATTGATAAATTGGCTATAGTGCCCTGTGGTTCAGGGATCTTGATAACAGGTCTGACTTCAATGGCAACAACAGGAATCTCAACAATGATAACAGGGCTCATGGAATAGCCCAAATGTCAGGATATTTATATTTAGCATGGAAATTAATAATCTTTATCCTGAAGTTTATAATTTAAACAACCTAATTCTTGCTTGGAGAAAAGCAAGAAAAGGTAAGACAAAGAAAGACTATGTTATTGAGTTTGAGGCCAACTTAACTGAAAATTTACTTCAATTACAAAAAGAATTAAGAAACCAAACTTACTCTCCTCAACCATTAAAAACCTTTATTTTGCGACTTCAGAAATCATAGATTTCTGATAGTGCTCAAAAATAAGAAGTATTTTTGACAGACCCAAAAACTCGCAAAATTTCAAAGTCTGCTTTTAGAGATAGAATAGTTCATCATGCTTTAGTTAAAGTAATTGAACCAATTTTTGACAAATCATTTATTTACGACTCTTGTGCAAATAGAAAAGTTAAAGGAAATTTATTTGCAATAAAAAGATTTGAACTTTTTAAAAGAAAAGTAACAAATAATCTAAAATCCGAAGCATTTTGCCTTAAAGCAGACATTAAACATTATTTTCAAGAAGTAAACCATGAAGCTCTTATAAACCTAATAAGAAGAAAGATAAATGATAAAAAAATTATTTGGTTAATAAAACAAATACTCTATAATTGTTTTAATAAAAAAGGCATGCCTCTTGGCAATTTAACAAGCCAATTTTTTGCAAATATTTATCTTCATGAGTTAGATTATTTTGTAAAACATAAATTAAAAGCAAAATATTATATTAGATATGTTGATGATTTTGTTATTCTTCATTCATCTAAAGAACAGCTCAAAATCTGGAAACAAGAAATTAATGAATTTTTAAAAAAAGAATTAAGATTAGAACTTCACCCAGAAAAATCTTGTATATCCTCTTTATCAAAGGGCATTGATTTTATTGGCTTTAGAAATTTTTATTATTTTAAGTTATTAAGAAAAAGAAACATTAAAAATATGATAAATAAAACTGAATTATTTAAAAGCAAGAACTTGAATTATAAACAGATTATTGAGAGTTTTCAGGGTTGGAATGCTTATGCAAAATGGGCGGATAGCTTTAATCTAAGAAGAAAATTTGATAGAAAGATTTATGCTTTACTTTAAAATAACTTAATTCTTTACGCCTCAAACATCATCTCTTTTTTTTATTATAATTAGGACTATAATATCATATAAAAAAAGATATAAAAAGTAGTTAATTTTTTTGGAAAAATTTCTTAAAAACAATAGATTTTTATAGTACTGTATATATTAGATAATATTAAATGCAATAAAATCCCTATAATGGATTTCCAAAGTTATTTTAATACAAAATTTAAGAAAAATGGAAAACAAAAGGCATAAAGAAATATCAAAGAAAGAATTAGAAAAAAGAATAAGATTAGTAAAACAAGCTATAATGGAATTAAGAGAGAATCCAGACTATATGAGAAAGGTAGAAAAACTGCTAGTTTGTTAAGTATCTCTTCTTTAAATCTGAATAAGAGTAAAAAGTTGGGGTTCTGTGATTAAACTTTAGGTTTATAGTTTTATAAGAATTAAGTGCATTTTTACATTTCATAGTAGAGTTATCATCAGAAAAAACTAAATCACAATTTTTTATACTTGCACAAGCCACAATTTTAAAATCTTTTATAATGTTTGTTTTACCCTTTCCTCCGCCATTCTTCCTATATTCTTTATAATATTCTTCTGCTAATCCTGAAATCTCTTTTGAATCTTGAATGATATTACTAGAAACTATCTGGTCATAGATAGTCAATACTTGTTTTGGGGCATTTCTTAGTTCATCTCTAATAACTTTAAAATTGCAGACTATAAATTGTTCATCTTTAATTATCCCTTCTGCAACTTTTTCGCCATCTTTCTTATCTTTTATTATATTCCCATAAGTGCAAGAATCTATTATTACATTAACCATCTTTTTTTCTTTAACCTCTTCTTTGTTTCGGCTTTTTTAATTCTTATGCCTCAAACTCAACTTCTTTCTTAATTATCTTGCCATCAATATCTAAATGCCTGATAATTTTTCCTTTTCTCTTTGCTAATTCCCTTATTTTAGCAAAATCTATCTCTTCTTTAGAACCTGCTTCCACTCCCCCAGGTATTACAATATCTTCAATAATAAAATTATGTTTTATTTCAATTTTATTAAAATCTTTTGCCTCATCATCAAAAATCAAGCTGTTTACTAAATCTTTGTCTGTTGTTTTAATTTTAATAAAATCAATTTTTGCTTTTTCATCTTCTTTTTTTGCACTACTTACTCCTTTTGCTGATTTTGGTGATTTTGGAGAGATTATTAATTCTGTTTCACCTGCATTAAAAGATAATCCAAAAAAAGCTTTATCCAACTTATTGCATAATTCCAAGATTTGTTTCCCAGTCATTTCTCTGTCTAAAACATATTTTCTAATACCCATGGCCATTTTTCTTTCATCATAATCAAAATCTAAATCAAGAGCAGAGATTAAAGCACCAGTTACATGAGTTTTATTCTCTCCTAGTTTTTCAGCAAGATTCATAACTAGCTCTTTTGCATATTCATAAGTAGTTGCTATGCTGAATTTTCCAGAAACATTTTTAGCTCTTATCATAGCTTTATTCTCAAAATTACCTTTACTAAATTTTATGAACTGAAAATGAACTAAGTTATCTGTCTTTTTCTCAAAAATTTTTTTTATAAATGAATCCATAGTTAATTTTGTAGATTTTGATTTATAAATGTTATGAGAATATCAAGTTCATAACTCACTAATCTACTGCTTTACTTTTGAAACCATTAAATATAATTATGATTTTAATAATTTATTAATTAATTTTAACAAAATAATATTTTACGCAAGCAAGATATTTAAGTGAGTAGAATAATGATATTTTAATGTTAACTTTGTTGGTTTACCTTATAGAGAAAACCAACATTTATAAAGAATTCCCTCTATATAATTTTATGTTTGACAAAGTTACTTTCAAGAGTGTGATTGCCCTTGTTTTAATATTAGGGTTATTTATTTTAGCAGGGATTATAATAAAACCAATAATTTTTGCAATAATCTCAGGAATTTTATTAGCTTATATTCTTTATCCTTTTTATAGTTGGATTTTAAGAAAATTGAAAAGAGAAACATTATCTGCACTTTTAGTTTGTTTATTATTAATAATAGCTATATTGGGCTCAGCAGTTCTTATTTTAGGTTCTTTAATAAATCAAGCAATCAGTCTTTATTTCACTTTACAAAACATTAATTTATCAGAAATGTTAATTAAACTCTTACCTCATTTTTTATCAACTGAACTCTCATCAACAATTGCAGGATCATTAAATACTTTTATTTCAAAAGCTCTTGCATATGGCCTTAGCCAATCAGGAGATTTTATTTTAAATCTTCCTGAAATACTTTTAAAATTATTTGTTGCAATTTTCATTTTCTTTTTTGCATTAAGAGATGGAAAAAAAGCAGTAGAATATCTTAAATCACTAGACTTTTTAGAAAAAGAAATTCAGGAAAAATTCTTTGTGCAGTTCAAAAACATTACTTATTCAGTTTTAATGGGGCAGGTTGTTGTTGGGGTTATTCAAGGATTAATTGCAGGCCTTGGTTATTTTATTTTTAAAGTTCCTAATGCCTTGCTTTTAACATTACTCACTATGTTTGTTGCTATAATACCTTTTATTGGAGCCTGGTTGTGTTGGGTTCCTGTAGATATTTATTTATTTTCAGTTGGAAGAACAGAAGCTGCGATTGGATTATTAATATATGGACTTCTAATAGTTTCTTTAATTGATAATGTTCTTCGCACAATCATAGTTTCAAAAAGAACAAAGATAAATTCAGCAATTGTTATAATAGGTATGATTGGAGGACTTTTTGTATTTGGAGCATTAGGACTTATTATTGGGCCTCTGGTTTTAGCTTATGTTCTCTTAGTTATTGAAATTTATAGGAAAAAAAATATTAAAACTGAGAGTATTATTTTTAAAGAAAGTGCTTAGACATCAAAAATCTTCAGATTTTTGTGGTTTCAGAATTGAAAAATTCTGACAACTCTCAGAAACCTAAGGTTTCTGAAGCTTAAAAATTTCTTTAGAAATTTTTAAAAAAAAGAGGCCATAAATGAAACTTAAAATTAAGATTCTAAAATTTTTAGCAGGAAAACCTGTTTGTATGGTTCACGAGAAAACTGCAGAAGACATGAGCCTACATGTGGATAACAGAGTTTCTATTAAGAAAAATAAAAATAAAATAATCTCTATTGTTGATTTTTCAGAAGCATTAAATAGAAATGAAATTGCAGTTTCTGATGAGATTGTTAAAAATTTAAGAGTAAAAACAGGGGATATAGTAGATGTAGATGTAACTGAAAGGCCGCATAGCATTGATTTAATTAAAAAGAAATTAAAAGGACAGGAATTAACAAGAAAAGAAATAAAAGAGATTATTAAAGATATTGCAGAAAACGAGCTTACAGAAGCAGAAATAGCTTTTTTTATTTCAGCAGTTTATGAAAAAGATATGTCTCTAAGAGAAACTAAAGATTTAATTTCTGCTATGGTAGAATCAGGAAGTAAACTAAGATTAAGAGGAAAAGTAGCAGATAAACATTCGACTGGCGGAGTAGCAGGAAACAGAACAACCCCTATTGTAATTTCAATATGTACCACAACTGGTTTAGTTATGCCTAAAACTTCTTCAAGAGCAATAACTTCTGCAGCAGGAACAGCAGATACAATAGAGACTTTAGCAAAAGTAGACTTTTCAATACAAGAGATTAAAGAGATTCTTAAAAAAACAAAGGCATGTTTTGTTTGGGGTGGAAATCTTGGTCTTGCTCCTGCTGATGATAAGATAATAAAAGTAGGTAGGATAATGAAAATAGACCCGACTGCTCAGCTTTTAGCAAGCATTTTATCTAAGAAAATATCAGTAGATAGCAAATATGTTTTAATTGATATCCCTTTTGGAAAATCTGCAAAAGTTAGTAAAAGGCAAGCAGAAAAACTAAAATTAAAATTTTTATCTTTAGGAAAAAAATTTGACATTAAATTAGAAGTTGTTCTTACTGATGGGAGTCATCCAATAGGGAGGGGGGTTGGGCCAGTATTAGAAATGAAGGATGTTATAAAAGTTTTGAGAAGAGATAAAGATGCCCCCAAAGATCTTGAAGAAAAATCAATTATGCTATCAGGAAGAATTTTAGAAATGACAGAAAAAGCAAGCCCAGGTAAAGGGCATGAACTCGCAAGACAAATTTTAGATTCAGGAAAAGCTTGGATTAAATTTCAAGAAATTATAAGAGCCCAGCAAGGAAAAATAAAAAGATTAACTCCTGGAAAATATAAATATACTGTAAGAGCGCAAAAAACTGGAAAAATTGAGCATATAAGCAACAATTTAATAAACAGCTTAGCAAGAGCAGCAGGCTGCCCTGAAGATAAAGCTGCTGGAATTTATTTTTATAAAAAATTAGACAAAGTAAAAAAAGGAGATAAAGTATTTATTGTTTATGCAACTTCAGAAGAAAAATTAGAGCATGCAAAAAGATTTTATAATAAAAACAAGAAAGAGATAATTGAAATTAGATAAATATTATTTAAAAATCCATCCCCCCAGCATGAGTTAGGGTATAAGTTTCATTTCCTAATTTTAAGAAATAATAACCAGTAATTCCATCCAAGTTTTCTTTTACCTTATGAGTATTATGAATAAATTGAAATTCTTCAATTTTACTATTTCCTATAACCCCATTTTCTCTTGCTATTCTTAAAACTTCCTCTTTAGTCAAATCTTCTTTATTTTTATATAATCCTAATATTTTTTGTGTTTTAGCATGTTCTTCTTCGCTTACTGTAGGAGATAAAACACTTTCTATGAGATTTGTAAGACTATCAAGTCCTGCATTTGTTAAAGCCCTTATTAATCCCATAATAAAAACTAATAAATATCCTTTTTAAATTTTTATATACTAAAAGAGATAATTGAAATTAGATAACTTTTTTATTTAAAAGATTTATATCAAGCACATGATAAGTATTCCTAAGCTATTGAATACAAAACTTATTAGAACCATTACTCTTATCTTAATGTTCGTAAGCCCTGCGAGCATTATAACTCCTGCTTCATCAGGAAGAGGCGAGGCTATAATAATGCCGGCTAGAGCATATAAGAGATATAATCTTGCTTTATGACTAAAATGCAGTTTTATTTCGTTTCTTATACCCTTTATAACTCTTGTTTTTTCAAGCCTTTTAAATTCATCAATAAAACTAAATCTTATAATAGAAAAAATTAAAAGATCTCCAAACAGCGCCCCAACACCTCCTATAATTGCAACAAGGAAAGGATTAATCGGATTTAATATTACAAAAAAACCAACTGCAAAAGGAGTTGTAAAGCCAAATGTAAAAAGCATTCCTGCTATAAATACCCCTATATATTCTAATTTTCCTAAAGAAGATACAAACACCTGAACATCAGGATTTCTAAAAATTATATATGCAATTATTGCTAAGATTGCTAGAACTAAGAGTTTTCGATATGGAAAATGAAAAATTAGTCTCCAAATTTTTCTTTCTATCTTGCCAAACTCTTTTTCTACAATCTTTATATCTCTCTTTATTACTCTTCCTCTTATCATATGATACAAAACTAAACAGAGTATAAAAAGCTTAAGAATTGATACAGAAATAAAATATACTAAATCATCTCAAATATATTTTTAAACATCTAGCTCCTTTTATTTATATGTATAGATCAGAAGATTATATCCAACAATTAGCAGATCATATTAAAACAAATCTTAAAAAAGGATATACCATAGAGGCATTAACTGTTTCTTTAATAAATCAAGGATATTCAAGAATTTCAGTTGAAAAAGCAATTGAGCTTGCAAATCAACAATTAGCAGCTTCTGCACCTGAAATGAAAGAAAAACCTCAAATATCTTATAAGATTGAACCTGAAATTCCTGTAAAAAAGTCTTTCTGGAAAACATTAAAAGATTGGTTTAGATAAAACCTTATTAATATTATTTAAATAGAAAGAAATCCATATTCTTTAGAGTGTTGTTCTCGTAATTTATAAAACTTGTTAGATTTGCAGATGATAAGCTTGATGATGTTACATATAACTTAAATATAAATAAGATAATAAGGAAGCCTATGATTAGTCATAGGGGATGTTAAATTTTAACAATAAGCATTCATTTCAAAAGTTTTACAAAAAGAATCAATTTCTTTTTTACTTTTACAACATATTTCAATTAAATGTTCTTTTGCTAATTCTTCAGTAAATCCAATAAAACCAGATTTTGTTCTATTCATCCCAAAATTTAATTGATAATTATCAACTATTTTGTTTGTGTCTTTTACAATTATTTCAGTCTTGCAAGTAAAAGACAAATCTTTTTTTTGATTTTGAAGTTCAATATTCGCCCAAACTTTTCCAAGATTTTTTCCATCATCACATTTATCATAAAATCTCCCCCCATAAGGAGTTATTGTTTTAGGTTCTCTCCATTCAAAACTAGCTTTTATATTGCTTTCAGTTTTATTTTGATTAGAACTATCTTTTTCAAAAGGGTTTATTTTGATAAAAACAAAATAAATAATTACTGCAATAATTATTAAGCCTAGAATTATAAAAATTAACTTCTTATTTTTTTTACTAAGGTTTTTTGTTCTTTTATTTTTAACAAGCCTTTTTTTAATCCTCTTTTTTTTCATAATATATTATAAATAATATATTTTATAAACCTATTGAGAAACGCCCCCGCTCGGAATCGAACCGAGAAGCCTGTAAAGGCACCGCTCTCAAGGCGGTTGGAGTACCATTGTCCCACGGAGGCATAAAATTAATATGTTTAATTGATTTTTAAAACTTGTTATGTTTAATCAGATATGATTCTAATAACTTCAAAAATTATTTGCTTTGCAGAGGAGTCTCTCTCGTTTGGTGTTAGTTATCATAACTTGAGATAATTGAGATTATTAAGAAACCAACAAATTTACAAGTGAGAATATGTTATTTTGTAAATACTATTTATTAAACTCAACATTATCTAAATTTTCAAATTCTTTATCGCCTGTTAAAAATTTAATTTTTAAGCGAAGAGAAACTGCATAACCAATGCAATCTGTCATAGACCTTTTAGAATTTTCTTTTTTTATTTCAGAACCAATAATAATATCATTGTTGTTAAATTCAACAACACTTTCAGAAAATTTTTCTAATAATTCTTTAGCTTTTTCTTTGCCCTTTTCCTTTAAAACCCCGTAATAAATTTCAAAAAGATTTAGTTTTGTTAATACTGTTAAAGATGCCTTATATTTTTCATAATTTTTATTTCCTTCAAGCATTTCAAAAACAGCATAACTATCAAAAAAATAAGTTTCCTCTGCCATTTTAATTTTAAATATCACACTCTTTTTTTAATTCTTTAACAATCTCTTTAACAGGTCTTTTAAATTTTAAACTTCCAAATAATTTCTCAAAAGGAGATTTTTTAACAATCTTTAAGGTAACTTCAGTATTCTCTTTTAAATTTTCTTTTAGAATTATATCTAAAGGAATAACAACCCCAAGGGAATTCCCCCATCTTCTTGCTATTGTCTTAAATATTTGTTCCATATAATTATATAGATAATTATATTATTTAAATCTTTCTATAAAGCAAATTTTCTTTAATTAATTAATCCTTCCAATGAGCCCTAATTTAGAAGCTAATCTTGCTACTACTATTTTTCCAGCATGATTTAAAGTCCCCAGATATGCATTAGTTTGTTTATCTTGAGAAAAATCTTTATGTTCTCTGATTGATTTTCTAAGAGATTCAATTAATCTTTCTGGAGATGAAAAATCTGGCTTTTCTAAGAAAGTATAGCTCATCCCTATTTCATTTACAGAATGTCCATCTGAAGTTGAAATTGCACCAATATCATAAAAATATTTTATTTTATTATAAAATTCCTGAGCTTTTTTATTTGCAGGATAATATCTGGGATGAGGAAGCCAGGCTTCTCCACTATGAATCTCTATTCCATCTAAATATTTAAGATGTTTATCAGGCCTTTGTTTTGTAAAAATTCCATCTAAGAAAAAACCATGATCTGCAATTATAACCCCATGATTATCTTCTGCTTCTTTTAAAGAATCTTCCAAGGTCCTATAATCTTGAAGTCTTATTCCCTGATTTAAACCTAAAACCAAAATATGCCCTCCTTGTGTAAAAACCTCTTGTCCTTTTATAACATAAATATTTTTACTAGGAACATAAAATGCATTTTCTAAATCTTCTACTTTACTTCCTCCTTGTCTTAAGAAAGTTTCATATCTTCCAATTCTTTTATCTTGAGCATTTATTACTCCAAAAATTCCATCTGCACCAAGGTTTTTTTGAGCAATATCAATTGCTTGATTAAAAACATTTCCAATATTCTCAAATGTAGAAAAATGATTATGCAAGTCTGCTTTAATTTTCATCTTAATTTATCAGAACTCCTTTTCCCTAAAAATAATATTTCCTTGAGATTTAAAAAGATTTCCTATTCATAAGAAAGAAGTTATTTCTTCTCAAATCTGTTTGCATCTCTTTGCATTTTCTCTGCAACCATTCTTTTCCAAGCATCTTCTAAATTAATTCTCTGGCCATTTGCAATACAGATAATTGTGAAAAAAATATCAATTAATTCATTTGCTAATTCTTTTTTATCTTCAAAACATTCATTAGAAGATGTTTTGGAGAGACTAAAATTCGTTTCACGAATTTTTTTATCCTCAGAAGCTTTTTTCTTTTTAGTTCCATATAAATGATTTATTTCTCTGGCAACTTCCCCTGTTTCTTCTGATAATCTAGCCATCATTTCTAGAGGAGGCCAATAAGGAGGATTAAATTGCGATACCCATCTATGCACTTCTTTTTGATAATCTATTAAAGACATAAAGAAAATTAATAGTTTGAGGTTATAAATATTATTATAATTAATAATAGATAATACCTTCTAATAATTTTTTGAGATTAATAATCTTAGAGAATTAATAAAGAGATACTGTAAAATCTATTAATGTTCTATAAGCAGATAATGCTCAACAATCAAGAATTATTCTGAAAAAATTAAACTTTTGATTATGCAGTTAACCCCCTAATAAGATATTAATAAACCAATCAATATTTTTTGATATTTTTCCTCCTGCCAACTATGTTCAGCAAAAGGTTATAGAATAATTTTCTAACTCTCGCTAGGATTACTCTTTGGATTTAAAATTAAAATAAAATAGTTTATCCAAAGAGGGCTGAGAGTCCTGCTGCTGATGCTTCTTGTTTTTCTTCTTTAGGTGATTCTTCTTCTTTCTTTGCACTAGCTTCTCCAGCTCCTGAAGCTGCTGCACTAGCAACAACTGCATTAGCAAGTTCTGTTTCTATATCTACACCTTTTAAGCTTGCAACAAGGCTTTTTACTTTGCTTTCATCTATACTTGCACCACTAGCTTGAAGAATTTTTGTAATATTTTCTTCATTAATTTCTTTTCCTAATTTGTGCAACAATAGAGCCGCATATACATATTCCATTATTATTTTACCTCCTCGGATTTAATCTGAATATTATGTAAAATTAGAGTTGCTTCTTCTTCTAATCCATCTAATCCTCTTATAAAAATTTCCTTAGACCCATTTTTTGCTTTAATATAATTCCTATGAATTTCTCTGTAAAGCCTTCTGTTTTGTTCCAAAGCTCTATTGAAATCTTCATTATCAAACGATTTTCTATAATCTTTATATAACCTTCTTACTTGCTGTTTATTCATTTTTTCTCTTCCTCCTTCTTTTCTTCTTTAGGAATTTCTAATTTTTCTTCTTTAGATTGTAGTTTACTAATAGCTTGGTTATTTGCATTTGCCTTAGCAAGCAAATATCCAATTGTTTCTTTGCAATAATAAACAATCTTTTGTGCAAATCCTAATGCTTTTCCAGCTGCACTTTTTAAATTTATTGCTGCTTCTTTAGGATTAATATTAATATTAGTGTAAATTTTTTCATGTTCAACATCAAAAATTGCAACAGGCTCTAGTCCTACACTAAAAGGCTGAATACTTAATTTTTGCAAAATTGAAGCAATTTCTGCACTAATTTTTTGGCCTTTATTCACAATTACTTTTGCAGTTCTAATTGAAAGTTTGCCATTTTCAACAGAAACCTGCAATCCAACAGAGCCTAGTTCACTTATTGCAGGCCCTGGAACTAAATCAGTAGGTCCTGCTTTAACTTCAATATCTTCTATGGCAATTTGTCCTGCCTTAGCATTAACAGGATTTTTTTTCTGAGTTAAAATTCCTGCTAATTCATAACCTTCCATGTCTGAAATAACAAATGCAGAGTTTTCTTGAACATATTTTTTTAAATCTAAAATAGAATTTTTTCCAACACCATCAATAGCTCTTATCATTATATTTTTTTTAGCAACCTGAACTAATGCATGTTCTCTAACCGCTTTTTTAATCATTTGAAATTGTTTTGAAGGCAATCCTTTTATTGAAACAACCATCAAAGTTTTTGCATTTTTTATTTTTTCAGCTAAAGCTTTTACTGCTTTTTCTTTTATTGGATTATTTCTTGAATGAGGTTTTTCCTTTTTAGTTTCTTTTTTTATTTTATTATCTAAATTATTAATATTTGATTCAAATCTTTCTTGAGCTGGCTTAGGAGATTCTTTACTCTTTTGTTTAGCTATCTTTTTTTGATAATTATTAATATTATTAATTATTTGTTCATTCTTAGATTTGTTAATTTGTTTTTCTTCCATTTTTATAATTCTACCTTAACAGGCTTACTCATTGTAAATTTAATTTTAACATTCTTAATATTGTCTATTTTTCTTGGAAGAGTTTCAAGGACTTTTTTATAAACAAAAAGAGCATTTTGCATTATTTTTTCATTGTCCATAGACTGTTTTCCAATGCCAACTTTTATGCTAGGTTCTTTAACCTTAATTTTAACAGTAGAATTAATTTTCTCTACAATATCTTCAACTGTTTTATCTTCCTCATTAGCTAAGATTCCTAACTGGGGGTTTGGCATTTTGCCTGCAGGCCCTAATGCCCTACCAAAAGTAGTTGCAACAGCAGGCATTAATTTAGCATTTGCAATAAAATAATCATAACTTTTTATTAATTTTCTAATATCTTTTTTCTCTTTATATTTTGGAAAAGTTTCTTTTTTGATACTATCAACTATTTTAGAGTCTTTTTCAAAAAATCCAACAATTTTTTTATCTTTTATTTTATTAGGAACTTGAATAAATAGATTAAAAGCCTGTCTTCTTACATCAAATTCTTTTAAATTTATGATTAAGTCTACTGTCTGGTCAAAATTTCTTTTCTTTGTATCCTCAGCTTTAAGTGCTTCTATTGCTTTGATAAAATTTTCTTCAGTTGCCATTTTGTTATATTATTATAACTCCTACCTATGCATACAAAACTCAAGAATAATGAGTCTATATGATGTAGTTGTAATCATACAATAAAATTAAGGTTTTTAAACCTTATTATGCTTAAATTTAATTGAAGTTTAGAATAAACATGCTCTTTTTATATTTTAATAAGTTATTTAATTTTTATAAATTTCTCTATTTTTTCTAAATTAATTTTTTAGATTTAAGTTTAAAATAGGTTTTAAAATATTTTTTTGAAAAAACAAAAAAAAGAAAACTACCTTTCTCCTCGGAAAAATCCTTAATTTTTCATAAATTTTTAATTTAAAGAAAGATTTAAATAGGAAGATAACTATAATAAATTAGATTAATAAATAGAGGTGAAAATAAATGGCTAAAAAGAAAAGAGCAAAAAAGAAGAAAAAAAGATAATTTTTCTTAAACTTTTTATTAAATTCTTCTTTTTATTCTTTATCTAATTCTTTTAAATATTCCTTGATTCTTTCAATTGTCTGGGGGATTACAAATTTCTCAATACTATTTTCAAAAATCTCTTTTAAATTAGAGTGCTCTGCTAAATAATATTCATTTCCTGTTTTTTCTATAAACATTGCATCTCTTAATCTTTTTAATTGTCTTCTTACATTAGATTCAGCTAATCCTTTTGTTTCTAATGAATATTTTTTTCTTAATTCATTTGTTCTTTTTCCAATTTCCTCACTACTCAAATTTTCTTTTTTCTTATTTGCATCAATCAAAACCATTAAAATATCAACAATTATGTCTCTTGAATCTCCTAATTGAAGAAGCCCAAGACTCAAACAAATTTTCCTGACAAGCTCTCTTTTTTCTAAACCTGCTGGTTTTTCATATTTTCTTAAAGTTATTTCAGATAATGGGATGTCTTTCATTTTTTAGGTAATTTTTTTTGATTTTTATATTATTTATTAGTTTTTTATAAATAATTTTAAGTTTTGATTGATTAGCTTAAGCTTCTTTTTTCATCACTCAATATAATTTTATTTATTATTAATCTATTATTACAGATGATTCTTTTTTTTATATATAATAAAATGAATATAAACTTATAAACTTAACTTAATTTTTATAAAAATGGAGCTAGTAGCATTATTATCTATTGGGCAAGGAACCTGGGCACAGGTTGCAGGAGTAATAAATCAAGGAGAATGGGATAATATTATCCTAGTTGGAAATGATTTTGCTAAAAAATTTACTTCTCAAAAAGATTTTGAATTTATTGAAATAAAAGAAAGTTCAATTATTAGTTTAAGAGACGAGATTCTTAAAAAACTTCAAGGAAAAATAAAAGGAACAGAAGTTGCATTAACAATCGCTTCAGGAGAAGGCAGAGAACACATGGCATTAATTTCAGCTCTTCTTAATCTTCCAGTAGGAATTAGATTTGTTGCTTTGACAAAAGATGGAATAGTGTTTTTGTAAAAAATGAAACTTTATCATAACATAGACATTGCAGGGTATACAGTAAGTTATACAGCAAAAGAGGGTTATAATGTTGTTTTACCAAATGGCAGAGAAACATTAAGTCTCGATGAAATTTCAAGAATTTTAAGTTTCCCTTTAGTATATGGCAATAGAGGTCAAATACATGCTTTAAAATCTTGGGCAGCTATTCAAGCTTATAATGAACCCCTAAGAGAAAGTGAATATGAACCCCTAAGAGAAGGTGAATAAAAGATTTAATTTTTAAATTTTAAACTTCTCTTTCCTTTATCATCATCTTCTTTTTATCCTTTCCAATTAAAACCACGCAACTAAATTCATGCTCGTCGAGGATTTTGTAGTCTTCTTTTTGCTTTTTTAATTCTTTTGCAAGCAGAACTGCATAATCTTTTATTTCTTTATGAGTTGGCATTGATTCATAACCCATTCCTTCCCTATATCTGGCAAATCCAACTGCTTTGTATCCTTTAACTTCAATAAAATCAGGATTTGCTTTTTTTATTAATTTTGAATAATCTTCAACAAATTCATCTTTCATATTGCTGTTAATTCCTTTAACTAAAGTCATTCTGATTACTTTTCTTGTTTTTAATTTTGGAAACAAAGAAAGAGTTTGATTAAATTTTTTCCAAGCCTGTTTTGTTTTAGAATTATGCCATTTATTATATAATTTTTCATTTGGAGAATTTAAAGACAAATATAATTGGGTTGGAAGCTGTTTGTTTTTATTTAATTTTTCTAAAACTTCTGGAAGCAAACCATTTGTAACAAGAAAAGAAGTCTTTTTTTGTTTTCTTAATAATTCTATTAACTCCCCTAGTTTAAAATATAAAGTCGGCTCACCGGTTAAAGAAATTGCAAACTGCATTGGCTCTTGAGCTTGTTTTAATTTTTCTTTATTCACTTTTGAATTTCCTTTAAATCCAGACAATAATTTTCTTTGCTGTTTTATACATCCATCAATAATTTCATTCGGTTTATCGATTTGTTTTATATTCATATTTTTTCCTTCTGTTAATTCAATTGCTCTCCAGCAATGCAGACATTTGTTTTGGCAAAATCCAACACTCGGGCTCATTTGACAGCATAAATAACTTTTAATTCCATAGAATTTATTTTTGAAACATTCTCCTTCATCTCTTAAGGAATGTTTTGTCCATCTACAAATTTGAACAGCAGAATGATTTCCAACCAAACCATAATGTTGCTTCTTTAATATTTCAATTAATTTTTTGTTCATAAAATTAGAAGTTTTTTGTTATTTTAAAATGCTTTGTATTAGAAATTATTGTAGTTCCTTGCTCATTGAAATTCTGTCTTTTGTAATTTTAAACCCTATTTTCTTATAAAAGCTTAAGGCAGGTGTTCTTATATGCGTGCTGAGTAAAATTCTTTTTATGTTATTTTCTTTAGAATATTTTTCTAATTTTTCAATCAGATTTTTGCCAACTCCTCTTCCCTTAAATTCTTCTTTTACTGCTAAATCTTCAATAATTATAACTTTTCCTTCCCAATATTGCTCAATTTTAAAAACAAGAACTCCCATAATCTGATTTTTTTCTTTAGCAATAAAAATCTCACCAATTTTAAAATAAAATTTTAGGCTTTTTAAAACAGAATCAAATTTAACTTTCTCATTAAAAGGGGGTTTTGAAAATTCTTCAAACATAAGTTTTCCAATTTCTTTAATATCTTTCTTTGATGCTTTTATGATTTTCATAATAACCTTAATATATTAGAATTTAAATATTTATACACAGATTATCTTTTTAAAAAATAGCAATAAACCATCCAAACATTAGAACTAATAATGATGCAAGAATTATGTATGTTATGACCTTAAAAATTATCTGAGCAAATTTTTCACTTCCAGTAATCCCCCAGATTGTTAACATAAACATTCTTCCTCCATCAAAAATTGCAACAGGCCACATATTAACTAAAGCAACACTAAGATTAATTAAAGCAATCCACCAGATTAAATTATAAATAAACAAAACAAGCTCTGCATTAAATCTTGGTTCATAGTATGTTGAAGGTTCTCTAAAAAAATTAAAAAAATTGAAGATTCTTCCAAGAATACTTTCTTTCTGAGCACTAGCATAACCAAGACCAATCATTACTTTTCCTTGTTCACTTGGGTCTTCACCTAATTCAAATTCATATTCTAAATATCCTCCCTCATCTTTTGTAATTAATTTTATTTTATCTCCAGGATTAAGATTTTTTAAAACATTTGAAACATCTTCATGATCTTTAATCTTATTACCATTAATCTCAACTATTATCCCACTTAAGCGATTGTCACTTATTTTTCCTAATGCATTCTTAATTGCAGGCAGATCTTCATATAAAATAACAAAACTCTGATTTTGTTCTAATTGATATTTTAAGGTCTCTATATTCATAAAATAAGTTTTATTTCCTGCATAAATTTTAGTAAGGTTTAAAGTATTTCCATTAGTTCCTAAAAACAAATCATCTGTTAAATTATTTTTATCTATTATGTTCAATAATGCTTTGTTTGAAGCATTATTTATACCCACACCTCCAATTACACTAATAGTATTTGTATTAACTATCCCAGAAGCATAAGCATTAAATATAGCTCCTGCAGGCTGATAAGTTAAAGCAAAAAATCCTGCAAGTAAAAAGAAAAATAAAATAGATAATATTAAATTAGTAAATACTCCTGCTGAAAGAATAGAAATTTGTTGAAACTTAGATTTTTTCTGCATTTGTTTTTCATCAGGCTCTACAAATGCAGCTAAAAAAGGCCCTAAAAAACCAAATCCTGTAGTTTTAATCTTAACTCCATATCTTTTAGCAACAATTCCATGAGCAAATTCATGAAAAATAGCAATAATTGCTATTGCAAGAATCCAATATGTAAAATAAAAAGGAGGTAAAAAATTAACCTTAAATAATGAAGGCAAATAAGGTATAAGGGGCATTAAAGGAGGAATTTTTATTGCTCTAACAACATCAGGATTAAATAAATAAATCTTAAGAATATAATATAAAAAATAAAGCATAAGAGCCATTAAAATATAACCGCAAACAACTCCTAAAAAACCATAGACCTTTATTGTTTTCTTATACTTTTCTCCAACATAATCAATAAATTTTACACCAACTTTAGTTCTATAAAGATACATTATTCCTTCTCTTTGAAGATTTTTTCTTCTTTTCCAAAGAAAAATAACAACACCCAGGCTGAATAAAACTAAAAATGTTAAATCATAAATATAAAATGCCATCTTTATTTTTTTGTCTTGCTTTTAATTTTTATTAATCTCTTTTATTTGGTTTAAGTTTAGATATTAGTAAAACCAGCAGTTCTTGTTCGAGACCCTATGAACTAAAGATTTCTTAATCTATACTTTTTATTCTTAATTTTTCTAACTTTTTAAATACTCTGATATAAATAGCTTAAGAGTATTAAGATAATTATTGATTTAAGTGTTTATTTTCTTCTAATAGGTCTAAAATCTTTTTTTAAACACCTTCTACACCTAACTTTTTTATCTAAAATTTTTCTAGAGTCTGCTCTTAATTTTGCCTTGCAATTTTTACAGACAAAGATATTATGAAATAATCTTGCTTGAGTTGCGGGTAATTTTGTTGCCATAATTTGTTTTTTTTCTTATTATTAATATTTAATTTTTTTAAACATCAAAAATCTTCAGATTTTTGTGGTTTCAGAATTGAAAATTCTGACAACTCTCAGAAACTCTAAGTTTCTGAAGCTTAAAAATTTCTTTGGAAATTTTTAAACTTTAAAGAATAGCAGTCAGCAATGCTTTCAATTTACTGAACCCTATCTTAATCTTTTATCTATTATTGGTTTATAAAGTTTAGTAATCCCTAAATTTTCTTTTTAATTATTTTAACTCCTTCTGTTTCCCAATATTCTACCTGGTCTCCATCTTTTAAATCTTCTTTTAATTCCTCTTTTAATTCTTTAGATATCAAAAGATCTATTGTCTCATAACTTTCTAAATCCATAACACTTGCATTTTCTCCATTAATTGATAATATTTGCCCTCTTCTTTTATTAATCATAGGGCATTCTAATCTTTCATGCCCAGCAATTACAAAAACTTTCTTTTTTCCGTCTATAACACTAACTGCCTCAATTCTGCATTTAGTATGCCCATGTTTTCCAGTTTTACTCATATCATTAGACTTAACAATGCAAGGCACCCCCTCTACTAAAATTGCAAACCCAGGTCTTGCTTCTGCAGCATTAATTAATTTAAAACCCATAAGAGATAAATTAAAATTGCGTTTATAAATGTTTTGAGAAGAAATTTTAACTTATTGATAAATTTTCATAATGAAAGTTTTTTAAACCCATTCTATTTCAACATTTTATGCAAGTTCAAAAAAACGATTTTGTTGAAATAGAATTTACAGGAAAAGTAAATAATGAAATTTTTGATACCACGCATCCTGACGAGGCTAAATCCATCGGACTAGATGTAAATGTCAAACCAGTAATTGCTTCTGTAGGAAATGAAATGTTGTTAAAAGGATTAGATGATGCATTAGAAGGAAAAGAAATTGGAGAAAAATATTCTGTTCATATAACTCCTGAAAAAGCATTTGGAAAAAGAAATGCTTCTTTAATAAAAACAATTCCAATAAAAATTTTCAGAGAAAAAAATATGAATCCTGCTCCTGGAATGGTTTTTCAATTAGACCAGCATTTAGTAAGAATCTTGTCTGTTTCAGGAGGGAGAGTTATTGCAGATTTTAATAATCCTCTAGCAGGAAAAGAAATTGATTATGATTTTAAAATATTAAGAAAAGTAGATGATGATAAAGACAAGATAAATGCAATTCAGGACTTCTTTTTTAGGCAAAGATTTGAATTTACAATAAATGAAAAAGACAAAAAAATAATTTTCAAAGATTCTAAGATAAAACCAATAATTGATGTTTTTAAAGATAAATTTAAAGAGCTTTCTGGTTTTGATGTAGAGGTTGAGAAATCAGAAAAGAAAGAAAAAACACAAGAGAAAAAAGAAGAGAGTGAAGAGAAACCTAAATAAAATTAAAAATAAATGAAATCTCCTAAAAAAATAAAAAATATTAGAGTTAATAGGAATATCCCTCTAGAAAAAATTCCTGTGGGATGTTTTTTAGTATTTAATGATGGAAGAAAAGAGTTTGTTAAACAAGTTGATGTTTTAGCATGTAGATTATATACAGAAAGAGTAGAAACAGACAGGGGTTGGAGAACAATAAATCAAATTGGTTATCATCTTAACACTGATTATGGTGACCCCAACATACTTTCTCCATCTGCTCAAGGAGAAGTTTATGATTATAAAAAAGTGCGTATTTAAAAGGGTTAAACATTTTCGCAAATAAACATATTCTTTCAAAATGACAATAAAACCACAACAATCTTTAAATACAAATTTCTGTTTTTTTAATACATGGAAGAGGATTATCAAAAAGAGGAAAATCAACTTAGATTTTCAGAAGAAGAGGATTCAGACTCTGAACCATATTCAGGTTATTCTTATCCTAATAAAAATGATTCTGACACCCCTATTACAGATTCATTAAGAATAGACTCATCAAGAGGGAGAAAAGAAACTAAAATCAATCAACCATTTATTTTTGAAAAAAGTCCAGAGCTTGTAGAAATAGATAGAGAATTAGAAGAACTTCTTAAAAAACAAACCTCAAGTGTAAAAGTTTATGGAATTGGAGGAGCAGGAGGAAATACTATAAGCAGAATGAAAGAAATTGGAATTAAAGGAGGACAATTTATTACTGTAAATACAGATGCTCAAGACCTATTATATTCAAATGCAGATTATAAAATATTAATTGGAAGAGAATTAACATGCGGACTTGGAGCAGGAAGCAATCCTAAAATTGGAGAAGAAGCAGCCCATGAATCAGAACAAGATATAAAGAAAAGTCTGGCTGGAGCAGATATGGTATTTGTCACTTGCGGACTAGGCGGAGGATGTCTTAGAGGAAGTTCTTTAGTATACACTAATCCAGAAGGGCCTGTAAGAATAGATTCTATCCAACCAGGAAATACAGTTTATACATTTTTAGATAATAAAATAGTAAAAAAGAAAGTCTTAGCTGCAATAAAAACAGGCATAAAAAAAGTTTTAGAGCTTAAAACAAGAAATAGAACTATTTATGCTTCAGAAGACCATCCCTTTTTAAAAGTAAAACCTTTAAATCAATTAAGTAATAATAGATTTTCAGAATTTGAAGTTGAATGGACAGAATTAAAGGATTTAAAAGAAGGAGAATTAGTTGTTGTTATGAGAGAATTGCCTAATGAAGAAAAACCTTTTACACTTCCTGATGGCAGACTAACAGATGATAAATTTTGTCAACTTTTTGGTTTCTTATTAGGAGATGGATGGGTAACTAACTCAAAAGATTCTTGGAAATTATTTTTTTCGCCATCAAAAAACAATGAGAACAATGATAAATATTTGAAGTTGATTAAAGATGTACTTAATCTTCAAATGAAAAAGAGTAAAAACTGGTATTATGCAAATTCTAAAAAAGTTTATGAATTATTAGAAAAATTAAGTTTGCATAAAAGAGCAAACGAAAAAGAAATTCCTAAATGGGTATTTTCTCTACCAAAAGAACAAAAAAAAGCATTTATTATAGGCTTGGCAGATGCTGATGGAAGCTATTCAGTTCAAATTGGAAAAACTAATTTACCTAAAAAAGAGATTAAATTTGAGATGTCAAGTGAAAAATTAATTAGGCAATTAAAGGTTTTATGTGATAGTATTGGGTTAAGAACAAGCAATATTTCTTCTAGAACAAGAATGATAAAAGTGCCGAGTTCAAAAGAAAAGAAATTGTTTACTTCATGGACAGTTAGAATTTATAAGACATACGAATTGCTTGGGGAATTGCCTCATTCAGAAGCAAGACATGGATTGAGCTTTTTATATAAGTTTAGAAGTAGAAAAACCCCTGAATTTTTTAAAAATTTTGGTTTTAATAGAGTTGAATCTATTAAAGAAATTGGAGATGAAGAAGTTTATGATATAACTGTTGAAGGAAGCCATAATTTTATAGCAGAAGGGTTTGTAGTGCATAATACTGGCACTGGAGCAGCACCAATAATTGCAGGATTAGCAAAAAAACAAGGAGCATTAACAATTGGTGTTGTAACACTGCCTTTTACAATAGAAGGCAGAAAAAGAATTGAAAATGCAGAATATGGATTAGAAAGAATGGAATCTGTTGTAGACACATTAATTATTATCCCAAATGATAAGTTATTAGAAATTGCACCAGAATTACCATTACAAACAGCATTTAGAGTAGCAGATGAAATTTTAACAAATGCAGTTAAAGGAATAACAGAGTTAGTAACAAAAGCAGGTTTAGTTAATCTTGATTTTGCAGATGTAAAAGCAGTTATGTGTAATGGTGGTGTTTCATTAATAGGAATGGGAGAAGCAGATTCTCAAAACAGGGCTAAAGAAGCAGTAGAAAAAGCATTAGTAAATCCATTATTAGATGTTGATCTTACAAATTCTACTGGAGCATTAATAAATATCATTGGAGGACAAGATATGAGTCTAGATGAAGCAAGGGCTATTATTGCTTCTGTTGGAGAAAGATTAAGCCCAGATGCAAAAATGATTTGGGGTGCTCAAATATCCCCAGAAATGGAAAAATCAATTAGAGTAATGATTATAGTAACAGGGGTTCATAGTCCTCAGATAACAGGAGGAGAATTGCCTCCAGAAATCCAGAAACAAATGGAGATTTCTGATGAATTAGGAATTGAATTTTTGGAGTAAAAAATAAAAATGGGATTTAATCAAACTTATTCAGCTATTAATAGGGCATGGGAAGCAAATTTTGAGGGCCGAGTGCCTGAAAGAGAAATGAATTATGTTTCGAATAAAATGAAAAGATTACAAACTGCTTTTCAAAATGAGCAATACCAAAAAGCTATAGCAACAACTAAAACATTATTTGGATATTTTTTAAGAATTGCACATAAAAAATCTAACCCCTTGAGAACTCCTGCATTAAAAATAGTTGAGTGTTTTTGGAGTTTAGAAGGAATTTTACAAAGAAAATTATAAGAAATATTATTATTTTTTATTCAAACAAACAAAAACACTTAAAAACCCCTTTCTTCTTTTAATTTTATGATAGAAAAAATAAAATCATTTACAAGCCAATGTATAAGAGTTTGGCATCTTTTGAAAAAACCAAGCACAAAAGAATGGATGACAATTGCAAAAGTTTCTGCAATTGGATTAGGATTAATTGGAGTAATTGGTTTTATAATTGCTTTATTTATGGGATTTTTTGGGTTGAATAAATGAGTATCCTTGGTAATAAAGTTTATAAACCCTGAATTTTAACTAATATTAACGGCTTCTAATAAACTTATTAGCTAGATGGAGCAAGATAAAAAACAAAAAGCAAAAAAAAAATAAAATATAAAAATAAAATTAAAAATAAACATACAAACAATATTAATAACTCAATAAAATGTTAAGCAAGAACTGCTGAAGTTCAAGCTAATAAGAGTATAAGATATTAATAAATGCTAAAATAAACAAAACAAAAAATAAAAATGATATTTATCATTAAAGTAACAACAAATAAAGAAGACAGGGCATTAGAATTAATTTCTGATAAAATAAGAAAAAAAGAACTTAATGTATATTCTCTTGCTCGTCCTCATGGGCTTAGAGGATATATTTTCTTAGAAGCAGAAGATAGGGAATCTGCAGAAGAAGCAGCATATAATCTGCCTTATGTAAAAGGAATTATTGGTAAAACAGTTGCTTATGAAGAGATTAAAAATATGTTAGAACCAGTTATGGAAGAAATTAATATTGAAAAAGGAGATATTATTGAAATAATTGGAGAACCATTTAAAAAAGAAAAAGCAAAAGTAATGAGAATAGATAAAATAAAAGGAGAAGCAGTTGTTACTTTATTAGCTGCTGTTGTTCCAATCCCAGTCACAGTTAAATTAGATAATATCAAGGTTATTAGAAGAGAAAAAGGAGAAGCAGAAGAAGAAAAAGATAGGACATCAAAAACTTCTGAATATCAGTCTGATAATGATTTATCTGAACAATCAAGAACAGATAAAAATAAAGATAATGAAAAAGAACAACCTTTATTAAGCCAAGATTATGAAGAACCAACAAGAGGATTAATTCCAGATGATTATTAAATTACTTATTGAGGGAGGGAATATGATACCAGGCCCAGCAATAGCTCAACAATTAGGCCCAAAAGGCATTAATATGGGCAAGGTTATTTCTAAAGTCAATGAATCAACAAAAGAATTTAAAGGAATGAAAGTTCCAGTAGAGTTAGATATTGATGAAAAAACAAAAGAGTTTAAAATTAAAACTTCTCCGCCACCGACTTCAGAATTATTAAAAAAAGAATTAAAATTAGAAAAAGGAACTGCAGATCATAAAAAACAAAAAGTAGGCAATGCTTCTATGGAAGATGTGATTAAAATCACTAAGATTAAATTCCCACAAATGCTTGAAAAAGATTTTAAAACTGCAGTTAAATCAATTCTCGGAACTTGTGCAAGCATTGGAATCTTTGTAGAAAATAAAGAACCAAAAGAATTGCTTAAAGATATTGAAGAAGGCAAATTTGAAAAAGAAATTAATAAACAATCAACAGAGACTCTCCCTGAAAAAAGAAAAGAATTAGACAAATTTTTCAATGATATTAAATTAGCTCAAGAAGCTAAACTATTAGAAGAGAAAAAGGCTGCAGAAGAAGCTGAAGCTGCAAAAGCAGTAGAAGCAGCCCCAGGAAAAATACCTGCAGAAGAAGCTAAACCAGGAGAGACTAAACCTAAAGAAGAAGCAAAAACCGAAGTAAAACCTGCAGCTAAGAAAGAAACTAAAGAAAAGAAATAATTTCTAAATAATTTTTATAAGTCTAATTAAAGAGTTTTATTTATCATCCCCATCAAGATATTTAACTTCCAAAAATCCTTTTTTCCCTAATCTGCAATAATTAGGTATGGGATTTCCTCTAAGAGAATCTTTTGTGTATCTTGTTTCTATCCAAATATATTTTCCCTCTTGCTCTGTTATTCTTGATGGGTCCAGAGAAACTTTACCAATTGGCAAAGGAACTGCATATCTTTTAGGAGGATATCTTCCGGTTACTTCTTCATGGTCCTCCAAAGAGTCCATTAATTCAAATCCTTTTTTTACACTTGTTCTTAAATGAAGATTTCCATTTACAGGAACACAATGGTAAAGATAATACCATTCCATATTGTTATCTCTTATTTTTTCTGCAAGTTCTCTGAATGTTTTTTTATTATCATTTACACCCTTGAGAAGAATTGTTTGAACATATAATCTAAAACCGGCTTGATTTAGTTGCCCTATTCTTTCGATAGTTTCTTTAGTAAACTCTGATGGATGGTCAAAGTGTGGAGAAATTTCAATGAAATAAGGGTCTTTATTATGTGCTTTAATTTTTGATACAAGCTTTTTTATAAAATTATCAGTTATTCTTTTAGGATCTGCTCTTAACAAAGAGGTTCCAATTCTCAAATGTTTAATATTTGTTTTTAATAAAGAATCAATTATTTTTATGGTATATTCTGGTCTCATTAAAGGATCCCCTCCTGTAATCAAAACCTCTTTTAATTTTTCTTTGTCAACATATTCGACTAATCTCCCTAAATCTTGAAGTTTTATTTCTTCTTCTTGTTTATTTAAATAATTTCTTCTTATACATGCTCTGCACTTTGATGCACATGCAGTAGAAGCTAAGACAATCATCTCGCTTTCATACATTCTTTCAGTTCCAGGAATTCCTGTTTCTATCTTTCCTTTCCATGGTTTTTCTGGGATTTCTGTAATTATTTCTAATTCAGAACAATTGGGCATGTATTGTCTAGCAATTCCAGGGTGTTCTTTCATTAAATTTAATGTGTGCTTAGTAACTATTGCGGGATATTTTTCACAAACTTCTTGTATGCTTTGCAATTCTCTTTCATTGATGGTTTTACCTCTCAAAGATTCCAATTTTGGCTTTTCTAATCTTGCTAAGTCTATTAGTTTTGTCATACAAAAGTAACAACCAGAGAATATAAGAAACTTATTTCTTAAATATGCCTCAAAACAAAATATTTATATACTATTATATGATTATAGATAATAAAATGACAATAGAATTAGACATAAAAAATAGAAAGATTCTAGAGCAGTTAGAATTAAATTCTAGGCAAAGCAATAGCCAGATTGCTAAAAAAGTTGGCTTAAGCAAAGATGCAGTTTCTTATAGAATAAATAATTTAGAGCAAATTAAATTTATATCTGGGTATTATTCTGTTTTGAATATAGCAAAATTGGGGTTAATTCAATTTAAAATTTTTATTACGTTTCAAAATACAGATTCTCAGATAGAAAAAGAAATTATAGAATATCTTAAGAAAGATAAAAATACAGGATGGGTTGTAAGTTGTGATGGATATTATAATTTAATGATAGTTGTATGGGCTAAAAATCCTATTATCTTTAATAAATTCTTTATCAAATTTTTAAACAAATATTCTAAGTATTTTAAAGAAAGAGATGTTTTAATTATCCCAGAAGAATATGCTCTTAGAAGATCTTACTTACTCAATAAGGCTCAAATTAAATTGCCAATTTCATATTATGGAGGAGAACCCACCTTTGATTTAGACAAAAAAGATATTTTAATTATAGAATCTTTAGCAAATAATTCACGAGAATCATTACATAATATTGCATACAAAATTGGTTTAACAAGCGAGGGAGTAGCACATAGAATTAAAAATCTTCAGGAAAATGGAATTTTATTAGCATTTAGACCAAAATTAAATACCTATTTGCTAGGATATTCATTTTATAATTTATTATTTAAATTGAAGAAAACAAATAATTTTAGTAAAATCCATGAATATTTTAAAAAAAATTCTAACGTAGTCTATATAACTCAATATCTTGGGAAATATGATTTAGGAGTTGATATAGAAATTAAAGATCAAAATGAATTAAGAGATATACTATCCGACTTCAAAGATAATTTTAAAGAAGATATTGAGAGCTATATTTCCGTATTAATTCATAATGAACATAAATTATCCTATTTTCCCTTTTAAGATTATGGAAAATAGCTAAAAAATGAATGAAAAACAAAAAGAGATAATAACTGAACTAAAAGGAATTTCAGAAAAATTAAGACATTCAATCAAAAGAAGAGATTGTTCTTGTAAATTGTACATAGATTGTGTTAGGTATTTTGGATCTTTTAATAAAGCAAAAGAAAAAGCAGGATTAGATATTTTCTCAGTTAAAAACTCGGAGATAGTTGATAGTCTTTTAAAAAAAGATTTGGATTTAGTCAGAATTGTTGCTTTCATAAACTTTGATGGGCATCTTGCTAAAGACCTAAAAAGTTTTTACTACTCTTCAAAAAATCTTAGAGATGTAATATTATTTGAGAAAATAATCAAAAGAAAGTTTAATGTGAAATGCAAGATTAAAGAAAATTCTACTGGTTCAGCTAAACAAACTCATCTTTGTTGGGTCTTCAATTCTCCTTTGACTAAAAAATTAAATGAATTAGGGGCTGTGAAGGGAGATAAGATAGTTTTTCAATATATTATTCCAAAGTGGATAATCTCCAATAGAGAGTTTTCTAAGGAATTTCTAAAGATAGCTTTCTTTTGCGAGGGTTCAAATAAAGAAGAAAAAGGCAGAGAAACGAGAATTAGATTTAGTATGCATAAGTCTGAAGAATTGTTGAAAAATGGGGTTAAATTTATCAATCAGCTTAAAACAATGCTAAATAAATTTGATATTAATACAACACCAATTTACATTTCTAATGCAAGAACAAGAAAAGACAGAATTAAAACTAAACTGCTGGCGTTTAGAATAAAAATAAAAGACAACAATAAGTTTATAAACAAAATTGGATGGATAAAATAGAGGGGGTCGTCGTATAACCTGGTTAGTACTCGAGGTTTGGGACTTCGAAATCTGAGTTCAAATCTCAGCGACCCCATTTATAGAATAATTTAAAAACCTTCTTTATAAGGTAATAATATACAAAATGACAAGAACAAAAAAAGTAAAATCTGCAGGAAGATTTGGAGCAAGATATGGAAGAAGTGTCAGAACTAAAATTACAGAAATAGAATCAGTGCAGAGGAAAAAACAAGAATGTATTTTTTGTAATGGTATTGCAAAAAGATTGTCAAAAGGAATTTGGCAGTGCAAAAAATGCAATAAAAAGTTTGCATCTCATACTTATTTCCTGCCTAAAAAGGAGGGATAAGTTTATACTAATACATACTTATTTCCTGCCTAAAAAAGGGAATAAAACAATAAATTTTTAAACACACAATAAAATAAATAAATATCAAAGTAATATAAAAATGTTAGAAGATGTAAGTTCAGGTAATGAAGCAGGTATTCACCCAGAAAATACCGATAGAAATAATAGAGATTATTTTAATATTGATATGATGATTGCTTGGAGAAGTGGAGCAATAGCAAATAGACATATAAACCCCAAAGTAATAAGACAAATGCAAATTGAATCATATAAACAAAATCAACAAAATAAATAAAATGGCAGCATACAAATGTTTTAATTGCGGAAAAAAAATAACAAGCAAGATTTTGGAAAAGAGATTTGTTTGTCCTGGATGTGGTTCTAAGATTTTCTACAAACCAAGGCTACATGTTGCAAAAATTAAAGCAGTTTAATTATTATTAAATTTATAATTAATAATTATAGGAAAATTTACAAAATGGATATAGATAAAGAAACTCAACAAAAAATCAAGCAATTACAGATTTTTGAACAAAATTTTCAAACAATCCTTATGCAAAAGCAAGCTTTTCAAATGGAATTAACAGAAACTGAAAATGCTCTTTCTGAAATTGCAAAATCTAAAGGAGATATCTATAAAATGATTGGGCAAATAATGATTAAAACAGATAAAAATAAAGTAGAATCAGAATTAAAAAGAAAACAAGAACTCTTGTCTCTTAGACTAAAAACCCTTGAAAAACAAGAATCAGAATTAACAGAGCAATTAGAAGGCTTAAGAACAGAAATAATGAAAAAAATGAAGTAAAAATATACTACTCAAAGATTTCTATTAAACTACAGAAATCTTTATAAACTCTATATAGTAATTCTTAATCATGGTGTTTGATAAAATAAAAAAGAGCTTCTCAAATGCTTTCTCAGGAGCAGAAGATTCAGAATATATTGAAATAGATTTAGGAAAAGAAATGAAAAGAGCAAAAGTGATTGTCAGGCCTTTTGTTTTAAAAAGTTTTGAAGATGTTAACCCTATTTTAAATGCATTAAGAGAAGGATACACAATTGCAATTGTTGATATTAAACAATTAAGAACAAAAGATGTTATTGAATTAAAAAGAGCTATCTCTAAAATAAAGAAAACAGCAGATGCTTTAGAAGGAGATATTGCAGGATTTGGTGAAAACACAATTATTGTAACACCTCAATTTGCAGATATTTACAAACCAGCAGGAAGCAGAAGAATGCCTTCTAATGAAGATATTCTTAGAAAAGATAGAGAAGCAAGGGCAAGAGAATAATTCTATTTTTTATTAGATTCTTAATACTAAAATAGCGCTACATTCTTTAGATTGGTATTAATAATTCCTAAAACTAATAAGCTTTGCGCTTGCTTACACTTATAATTAAGCTTAAAAACATTAAAACTATTCTTTATTTAATAAAATGAAAATCCTTTATATCCCTGCAATTCAAAAAAACCTTAATATTAAGCTAAAAAAAAATCAAATAGCAAAGCTTCCAAAAAAGCTTTTCTTAGCTTATTCTATACAATACCAAGATTTAGCTGATGATATAGCTGAACAATTAGAAAAAAACAATATTAAAATACAAAAAAAACAACAAGTTCTAGGTTGTAGTAAAATATTTAATAAAAACAATCTTCCTATATTATTAGTAAGCAGTGGAAAATTTCATGCAGAAAACTTAATGTTGCAAACTTCTATTCTATTTGTATTAGAAAACAATAACATTATAAAAATTTCTCAATCAGAAACAAATAGATTAAAAGCAATGAAAAAAACAGCATTAATTAAATTTCTTAAAGCAAGCAAGATTGGAATATTAGTTTCAACAAAACCAGGCCAAGAAAATCTAAATAAAGCTATTAAACTAAAAGAAAACCTTGAAAATAAGAAAAACCCAAAACAAGCTTATATTTTCATATCTAATAATACAGATATAAATCAATTTGAAAATTTTAACATAGATGCTTGGGTTAACACTGCATGCAAGAGTCTTGCTATGGATAATCCAAATATCATAAATATAGAAGATTTGCCTAAATAATTCTAAGCCTATGCAATATAACTATATTATAACTCTTCTCTTGTATTATCTATATAAAGTTTGGAAGATAAAGTTAAAAGATGAAGAAGAAATATTAATAATATTTATAAACTAAGAAACATTAAATAAAATATGAATAAAAAAGCATTAATTCCAATAGATGTAATAGCTGGATTAATTATATTGGCTGCAGGAATTTTAGTTTTTGCATCTTATACTAATTTAGGATTATTGTTGGTAGCAATAGGAACAATAATAGAAGCAATTAAAATAGTTTTGTTGCAAGGAATAAAATGACACAAATAACTCCAAATATAGTAATTGGTAGTTTAATTATAATCTTAAATGCAATTCCATTTATAATCAGAAAATATAAATATTTGATTTTAACATCATTAATCTCTTTATTATTAGTTTTGTTGTTAAAATTTGTAATCTAAAATAGGAAGAATAACACTAAAAAATACAATTAAGATGGACTTCAAACATCAACATTACATGCTGATAGTTTATTATAATTTATTGCTTAGCTATATTATATACTGATTATGACTCATTTTTATATACTGATTATGACTCATTTCTTATAATATATACTAGATAAGTCTTGTTTTAAGAATTTTATAAATATTTAATAAAATAAAAATAAAATCTATTTTTAGATGCTATATTAAAGGAAGATACATCGAAGAAACCTTTGGTGTCTTAGATATCTAATTTTTAGCCATTTCAAAAACAGATTTTAAAGCAACAATTATTGTTGTAGGAATAAATAATATTAATAATGCCCAAAGAACATTTCCTAATATAGGAATTATCATTAAAATTACTCTTCCAAAATAAGAAACAATTACAAGTGCTACTGATACTAATAAAAACCCTGAACTTTCTTTATTAGTTATGTTCAATAACCCAATAACAAGTCCTAAGAAAATTAATATCCAAACCACAATTTTTTGAGTTGGTTCTATAATCTGGGAACTAAAAACACCAATACTAACTGCAATTACAATTCCTATTAAAAAAGCCCATGCACCAATAGTGCTTCCTTTAATTTTTTTTGCCATATTTACCTCCTTTCATTCTTATTATGATATTCTTAAATATAGTTATCATAATATACTTAAATATAGTTATAAACCTTTTTGTCTGAGCTTTATCGAATATAAATCTATTAATCTATCTTATTTTTTATATATATTCTTAAAAACAATAAACTTTATAAACTGTTATAACTCCAAAATTATAACAACATGAAATCAAAAGTACTATTAATGTTCTTATTAACAGCAATTTTGTCATTAGCAATGGTTAGTGCTACTGCAAATTTTACACTTTCTCCTGCGTCATTAAACTTTATTAATGCTGATAATTCAAAGACTTTTACATTAACTTCTGCAGTTAATACAAATTATAGTTTTGCATTCTCAACAATTCCAGATAAAGACGGTATAGCAATTCCATTTAATGCAATTGGAAATCTTGCATTTATAGCAACAATTCCACAAACAATTACTGTTACTTCTGCAGTAGATTATAATAAACTAAATATTGGTGCAACTTACCATGGAGTTTTAACAATTACAGAAGTAGGTAATCTTACTAATACTAACACACTTCCAATAACATTCATAAAAACTTTTTGTGAATCAGGAGAAAAAGGAGATGCAGTAAATGGAAGATTAGAAATTACAGAAGTTAATATTGATAATTCTGATGGAGATGATACTGAATGGAGTCCTTTAGACCCTATAAGCATTGATGTTAAAGTTGAAAACACAGGAGATGATAAATTAAGTGATATAATTGTTGAATTAGGATTATATAATTCAAAAGGAAAAAACATTGTTAATGATTTAAAAGATTTAGATAATGAACAAATTAAATTAGGGGCTATCAGAGAAGATGATGATGATATTGCTACATTTGACTTTAAAGTTCCTGCAGATTTTGCAGACGAAACATATACTTTAGTAGTTAAAGCATATAGTGATGATACAGGAGAAGACGAAGTTTGTACTTCTTATTCATCAGATTTAAGCAAGGATTATTATGAATTAATTGATGGAGTAAGAGAAACAGATGAAGAAAACCATATTGTTGTTGATAATATTAAAATCTCTCCAGCAAACCCACAATGTTCAGAAATAGTACAAGTATCAGCAGAAGTTTTTAATATTGGTGATGAAGATTATGAAGATCAGGTTAAAGTAACTCTTTATAACAAAGAGCTTGGAATTAATTTAGAACAAATAATAAGACAAGACTTTGACCAAGGAGATTCAGAAACAGTTGATTTTGAATTTGAAATACCAGCAAATGCAGCAAAAAAAACATATGTTTTAGAGTTTAGAACTTATTATGATTATGATACAGATGATGAAACTTATAATCTTGTTTCTAATGATAGGTTTACTCAATCTTTTACAGTTGAAGGAAATTGTGGGGTAGTTCCTACTGTCTCAAGTGTTAAAATTACAGCTAAATTAAGCTCAGATACTCCTGAAGCAATTGCAGGAGAACAAGTTATTATAACAGCAAAATTAGAAAATACAGGAACAACTACAGATTTATACACTATTTCAGTTTCTGGAAATACTGCTTGGTCATCTTTAAGTGAAATTGACCCAGAATCAGTAATTATTCCTGCAGGAGAATCAAGAGAAGTTGATATTGCTCTTGTTTTAGATACTGAAGCAGAAGGAGATAAAGAGTTTACAATAAAAGCTACAAAAAATGGGGTAATAACAGAACAAAAAGTATTACTTTCAATAACTAAACAAGCAGCAACTACTGGAATAACTGGCTCAGCAATAATTGATAATATAAAAGCAAATGGATTTATTTATGCAATAGTTTTAATTAATTTAATCTTAATAATTGCAATAATCTTAGTAATTAGAAGAATGGTTAGCCCTAAAACTTCTATATAAATAAGGGGTTTATTTTTATTAATTATTTTCAGAAACTTTTTAATTATAATCTCTTTTTGCTTATTATGTTTTTATTAATCCACATTCTTTAGAATATAGTATCAATAATTTATAAAACTAATTAGCTTCTTTGCAGATGATAAGCTTGATGATGTTATACCTATTTTATCAGTATTTTATTCATGCAGATATTAATTAAGAATTCTTTTTTATTTGCTTATCCTTAATCTTTTCATTAAAATTAACCCTATTTTATATTTTTCTTCAATTAATACCATTGAATAGCCTATTAAATAACCAATAATTGCTCCGCTTAAAACATCTGATAAATAATGAACTCCAAAATAAGCTCTTGAAAAACCAACAAGACATGCAAAAATTATCCATACATATCTGAACTTTCTGAATTCTTTATTTAATAATGGTAATGCAGCAAAAACAAGTATTGCTTGAAAGCTTGGAAATGAGAAATCCCAGGTATTAAAATTATTTTTCATAAAATGAAATGCTATTTGCAAAACTGAGACAATTCCTTCCTGAAAAGGTCTTGGTCTTTTAACTAAAATCTTAAGAAAAAATCCAATTATTGCAGAAAAAAAAACAGTCAGCCATAAAGGAAAAATCCATCTTCTTTTATGTTCTTTCCAAAGAAATAAACTAGTTAAAAAAAAGAAAACTATAAATGTATTGCTTGCAAAAGTAATGCTTAAAAGGATATAATCTAAATAATAATTTCTTAAAGATTCAATAAATTTTATAATAATAACATCATTTAAAGAAACAATTAAGGTCAGGATAATTGCTATTGTCAATCCAAGAATAAACCTGATTTTTTTCATATTTATACCAAAACAAAGCTATTTAAATATTTAATCATAACAATAAATATGGAAAAAGAAGTTGTTTCTAATAAGAAATTAATTTTAATTGTTCTCCGTTATATAATCTTATTAGTCTTAGTTCTTAATTCATACTTAATTTATAAAATTTTTACACCTTTGACCATTTATTTTTCAGTAATATTTTTGAAATTATTTTATCCAGTCCTATTTTTTGGAGAGCAGATATTAATAAATCAAACAAAAATTATTGAAATCATTCCATCTTGTGTTGCAGGCTCTGCTTATGTTCTTTTATTAATCTTAAACTTATTTGTGGCAATGAAACCAAAACAAAGAATTTATTCTATTTTGCTTTCATTTAGTTTATTATTCATATTCAATATCTTAAGGATTATTGTGCTATCAATTCTCCTTGTTAATGATTTTGAATTTTTTTATATAACTCATAAATTGGTTTGGTATGTTTTAAGCACTATCTTAGTTGTAGGAATATGGTTTCTGACTATTAAAATATTTAAAATAAAAGAAATGCCAATAATCTCTGACATAAAATGTTTTATTAAGAGTATAAGAGAATCAAAAAATAAATAAAATATTATATATTCTTTATTAAGAATATTGTTGAGAACATTTTCTAATAATTTACAGCTCTTTTAGTTTAGGGATTACAAAAATTATTGCCCAAACTTAAGAGCTTGAGAATATTTGAGATCAATGATAATAGTATCTATTATTAAAAATAAGAATGCCTGCAAATTTTAAATTCTAATTTTATGAATAAATCTCCCTCTTAATTAGACCTTAATTAATAATAAGTAATTTTTGTTTCTGTATAATATATAAGAAAAAAATTTATTCTTTAATATCTAATTCATTATATTTTTCCATATAATTTTCCATTATAGTTAAAATAAATTTTTCAGTAACTTTATCTATCTCACACTCTTTATATTGTAATTCATAACAATTCTTGCCTGTTTTTGAAATTATGGTTTCATTTCCTGTTTTTAATAAAATCACAGTATTATTCGGATTAGTTTTACATGTTATATAATCTAAATTATTGCTACTAGCATACACCACATCATTCATAGCACCTTTAACTTTTAAAGTTCCAAATTTATCTAAAAAATTAGTTAATCCAACAACTGCAACAATATTATCATCGCAAACAGGAGCATCATATTGAATAGAAATATAAACTATGTTGTCTTTTTGAAATTCAATCTTCTTTTCAATAATATCCACACTAATGTTTTCTAATTCTTTTGGGTTATTTCTAAAATAAATAGAATAATCTCCTATTGGAAAAGCATATTGGTTAACTAAAGGAATTTTAGTAAAATAAAAAATTATTCCTTTATCTATTGCTGCTCCAGTTATTCCAGATGTTGTTTTTGTTTTATAAAAATCAAGTCCAATATATTCAAATTTATTAAAAACATTTTGCTTAATATATGGAACAAGAAAAATAATTATAATTATGCTTGCCATTAAAACCAAAGCCCAGATAATTTGCCTATTTTGTTTTTGTTTTAAACTTAATTCTTTTGGCTTTTCAATCTCTTTATTATTTTCAATCTCTTTTTTAGTTTCTGTTCTCTCAGTTTCTTTTTTAACTTCTGTTTCTTTCGATTCTTCAGTATTTTTCTTAGGTTTTACTTCTTTTTTTCTAGCCATTTTTTTATATTCTCAATAGAAAAATTAAGTTTTTAAAGTTTATGCAATTAGTATATTCATATTAAACCTTATTCTAATAATAAATATGAATTAATAGAATATGATCTTAATAAGCTTAGACTGCTGTTCTTTAAATTATATAATTATTAATAAAAATAAAATAAAACTTGTATTTTGCTTATTAAATTCCTAATAAATTAAATAAGAATTTATCTGCATATTTTGATTGATTTTCATATTGAGCAAAAATAAAAACACAATTTTCTTCCTGATACATGGTTTCTGTTTCATTATCTTCTGTTTCATTACCTGATATTTCTTTAAAAATAATTATATTATCACTAGAACAATTTTTTATAGGAAAATTTCCTTTGCACTCTTTTTCATCTAAACAAGCTTGCTGAATTCTTAAAACAAATCTATCTATTAAATTTCTGCTTATTTCAGAGCTTCCTTCTCCAATATCTCCAACAAAATACAAAGGTTTATTTGAATAATCATTAAGATTTAAAATGCTCAGGAAATTAATCTTACTGATATTTTCAGGATTATTTATAATTATAAATTGTTGCCCCTGAATTTCAAAATACCAATATCCAGAATTATCTTTAATAAAATCTATTCCATTATATTTTATCCTATCTTCTTCTGTTGTATCACCCTTATTATTTAAAGAAATAGCACCATAACCAAATATCATAATCAGGATTAATATACCTCCAATAATTAACTGGTTTCTTCTGGTTTTCTTGTCTTTTTCTTCTTTGCTTATTATTTTTCTCATGAATTTTTCATAGAAAACCTAGTTTAAATATTTTTGTTTAATTAATCACAAAAGAAATCCACATTCTTTAGAAGGTGGTATCAATAATAAGCTTGATGAGGTTCATAGCTTAAAAGCACTATAAAATTCTTTATAATATCTTATTGAATATTCAGCATAGTTCTCACACTCCCTTAAAAAAAGAAAAAAAGAAAAAAAATAAAAAATTAAATTTATGCGACTACAGGAAAGATTTCCTCAGAGCCAACATCAGTTTTAACACCATCAATTACCATTGCTCTTTTTACAGCATTAGTTGTGTCAGCAGCATTATAACCTGCAACTAACATAGCTATTTTGTCCTTATTCTCAGGAGAAGCAACAGTCTTAATGATATATCCGCCAGCACCAACTTTTGTTGCAGTACTAAAGTCTGCACCACATAATGGAGCATCACTATTAAGTATTTTAGCAGCAACTGTGTTTACACAGCTTCCACCAACAACAATCAAGTGCTTGTTTGCAACAGTACTAACTTCTGAATCTTTAACAATAGCAATTTGTCCTCCAGCAACACCAGTTGAACCAGGAGTAATCTGTGAAGTTACTTCACCAATGTAGAAACCTACACTCATTGCATCTTCAGGATAATACATTGTAAAGATATTATCTGTGTTACCTTCTAATTTAGCAAAACTACCATATCTTGTAACATAGTAGTCATCATAGTCGCCAACATCATCTGTCCAGTAATGTGTATCTAAAGTTTGACTAGGTAATGAAGTTACTAACTCCATATCTCTTCCTGTTCTACTCGACCATCTGAATTGAAGGGTTACATTCTGACCTAATTCAAGTCCAGCATTATCTTTGAAAGCACCGCCATTATATCCAGTTTCTTCTTCTATAACTACTTGGCTTGCACTCCTTGCTTCAGCTGTTTCAATATTAGCAGTTCCAAGTCTTATCTTTGCACCATTTTTAGTGTACAAATAATTACAGGCATCATCAGAAGTTACATTTGTAGTACCTCCGTTTAGAGTTAAAGTAGTCGTACTTCCATCACCAAGAGTTAAAGTTCCTGTACTACCTGAAGTAGCACCACTTAAACTAATAGTTACAACCCCTGAATCACTTCCTTGGTCTTCTACTTTTAATTCAGAAGAAGCTGCTTTAACACTCTTCATTCTCCAAATTTGAGTATATTCATTACTACATGTAATGAAATAATCATTTTCAGAGATATTTTCAGTAGTAGTACTAATTAACTTATAGTTTGCACCAACTCCAAGTTGTGTTGCCATATAAGCACCAGTAACATTTATTGAGTATGTAGCGTTCATTGCAGTTGCAGAATTTCTTAAAACATCCATATCATAAAGTTTTCCTGCTTTATTTGTGAATTTTATACCTGCAGTATTTTCCCCAGTTGCTTTTATTACAATTTCATCTCTTGTACTTGCTTCAAGCTCAGGAGTAATAGATACTAAATTAAATTTAATTCCTCCAAAAACAGGGTCTGTGAAAGAATCTCCTTGTTTTAGATATTTAATAGAATCATCAAAATCATAAGGAATTACATCTATTTTAATTTCAGTAGTTTTTTCACCTGATGTAGTAAAAGTAACATTTGTTCCATCTACATCTGTTGAGCCAACTTTAACTTCTTCACCATTATCTAAAGTCAATTTATTTGAATTTAAATAGATTTCAACATATCTAGAAGTTCCAGCAACATTTGGTCCTACAACATTTTTAATATAAATGTCTACAGTGCCAATTTTTCCAGACCAACCTTCATCTTTGCTTTCAGTTACTCCATTAATAGTTATTGCAGCAGTATCTGCATCTTCTATAGCAGCACTTATTGTGTGCCCTTCAGCAGTTACAGATTCTCCATCATTAACTACTACAGGAATAGATTTCTCAAACAAAACAGCTTTTCTTGTAGCTAAAGTTGAACTTAAATCAGCTGCAGCACCACTAAAAACATATTGTTTACCAAATAAAGTTATAGCCTCATCAGTTAATTTTGAAACATTAACTGCTGTTGGAAAAATAACCTTAAGTGTATAAGAATTTACATTAGCATTTGTATCTGCATAAATAATAGGTGTATCTAAATTATCAGGACCATCTCCATAGATTACCTTAGATTTAAGAACATCTACTTTTAACTCATAATCAAGCTCTGTTCCATCATCATCAGTGACCTTGCCGTCTTTTAATATTGTTGGTAATTCATTTTTAGAGAAAGTTTCCTTTGTCTTATTCATATAATCACCTAAATATAATGGTTGGCTTGCAGTCTCAACAGCTTTTGCTTCACCAGAAACACTTGCATCTGTTGTACCAGTAGCTCTTGTTTTTAATTGATCATATATATCAATTGCTCCAGCCATATCACTAGAAGCAGCATTGCTTCCATAAACTATTGCAGCACCATCTGTAAACGGTTTAGGGTAAAGATTTGCAGCAGCAGCAAAACTAATTGTGCTAGCTAACATAACTCCACTTGCTAATATCGAAGCCACTTTTTTAAAATTAATCATTTTCTTTTTTATTAACCTCCTTTCAATAATCATCACTATTATGTCTTTTAATAACAATATAGGGAAATGTTATTTTAGACACCCTTTTCTGTAGTCCCTATAAGAATCTCTGTATTTTCTGGCCAGTTTTTTAAATTACTTAATCTTATATTAAGTAACAATCACTAAAAAGAAATTTCGTTTAAAAAGCTTTCGAATAGCTGGTTAAAAATATCCCTAAAATACAACTTCTTTAATAGTTTATTTATAAACCTTTTGGTGTCACTTAATTATAGATGTATATCTATCCTATATGTTTTTATTTATTCTTTTTAAGTATTTTTAAGATACTCTATATTTTAAAACATATACCAATTAAAATAACCAATATCTATAATATATATACCTTTAATATAGGGAAAAATTTATATAGTATAGCCTCTTTGTTATTTTATTAAGGATTTTACATGATTTAGCAGGCAAAAACAAGCAAAAATGGCTAAACAAATCAAAACAAGAACAATAACAATAGTAGAAAAAGAAGGAACATTTTCAACAATTTTTCATAGAATTAAAGGCAGTAGTAAAAAGAACTCTGAAATTTCAAGTTTAAGACAGCTTTTAAGCAATGAAAAAGCACGTTTATTAGACATGTGTAAAACAAAACAACCTGCTTCAATATATGAATTAGCAAAGCTTTTAGGCAGGGATTTTAAAGCAGTAAGGCATGATATAAAACTTTTAGAGCAATTTGGTTTTATAGAGCTTATTTCTTCTATAAAGCAAGGAAGAGAGCGTTTAAGGCCTGTTGTAGATGCAGATAGAGTAATAATTACCATTAATCTCTAAGTTCTTTCCAAAAAATATAATAATCCTTAATAAACATACATCCTAATATCAATTACATCTTCCATCCCAACTTCTCGATTTTTTCCTTAAAACCAGGATTTAATTCAATAGCTTTTTCAAAAAGCTCTTTGACTTTATTTAATTTCCCATTTAATCTATAAACAATGCCTAAATTAAAATAAGCATCTGCAAATGTAGGATTTAATTCAATCACTCGTTCGTATTTTTTTATCGCCTTATTATATTCCTTTCTTTTAAAATATATGCCACCTAAATTAAGATATATAGAAGGATTATAGCTATTGTAAGGCTGAGGATTCTGATAATTATATTTTTCAGGGTATTCAGAACTTTTTATAATTGCTTTTTTAAAAAATCTTTCAGCATCTTCTAATCTATCTATAATGAGATATTGTGCCGCAAGATTATACAAATAAACATATTCTTCACTGATTTCAACAGCTTTTTCAAGATATTCAATAGCTTGTTCATTCTTTCCAAGATTAATCAATTCTATTGCAAGCTCGTAATAAACATAATCTTTTGATTTTTCAGCAAAATCCCCTTTTTTCAGTCTTTTTTCTAATAATCTTATATAATTCTCTTTTTTTTCAGTTAATTTCTTCTTGTCTAAACCGCCAAAATGATGAATAACAACATCAGTATCAAAGATTTTATCGCCTATTTTTTTAATAGACTTAGGAATAGTTTCATGTATTTTGCCTTCAAAAAAATACTGTTTTTTATTCTTAAAGAGCCTTAAAATTTTTGATATAGAAAAACCTCTTGCAATCTGGCTTTCTTTGTATCTATCTCCTTTAGTAGAAATAAACCCACTCATTCCCATTTCATTAAAATAATGTCTGCAATTAAAGAAATAAGCATCTGCTTCATTTAATTCTATAATCCTTCTGATTTTTTCCTTGTCTATATCTGCAATAACTTCATCAGCATCTAAAATCAGAACCCAGCCTTTTGTTGCCTTAGAAATACTATAATTTCTTGCTTTACTAAAATCATCACACCATTCAAAATTATATACCTTGTCTGTAAACTTTTTTGCTATTTCTTTGCTATTATCTATAGAACCAGTATCAACAATAATAATTTCATCAACTAAATCTTTAATAGAATTAAGGCAATTTTCAAGACATTTTTCTTCATTCTTAATAATCATGCATAAACTAATTCCATTATCCATTATAAAAAATAAAATTTATACTATATAATCTTTTCTTTAATCTTAATTATTAATTTATAACAATTTAGGTTGTATATAATATATAGTTTAATGAAATATAAGGGCAGATTATGAAAAGAAATATTAAGAACCCTTTTATTCTTCTTAATCTCTAATAATAAAATATTACTTCTAATAAAATTATTAAATAACTATATAAGAACTTACCTTCTTTTCTTTTTCTTAATACCATATCCAATACCAACTAAGATTAATACTACAATAATACCAACAATAACCCAAACCACAGTGTTACTTTTAGTTTCTAGCGTTCCTGTTTCTGGTTGTGTTTGTGCAGCTGCTGCTGCTTGTTCTTTTCCTTGTTCTTGAGGAGCAGCAGTTTCTGTTGTAACTTTTTCATAAATTGATTTAAGAGTAATACTGGCTTTATTATTTGCAATCTTATTTAAAGTTACACTTAAATCATAATAATCATCACTTGTAACATCAAATCTCCTTGTATCCCCAATACTTAATATAGCTGTTTGAGGTGTTGAACTAACTTCTATTGTTGCAGTTGATGTTGTTAATGCTTTAACTCCAACTTCATGCTTTATATTATTAATTTTAATTCTTATTCTGTTCTTTGTTCCTAATTCTCTTGAAACTTCTTTTATCTCACTAAACTCTTTTGTATCTTCAACAAAAGTATTAGTATAAGTAGTTCCTCCTCCACTAGTTCCAGAAACAACATTACCTCCACTAGCTTCTACAGTATAAGTTATGGGACTGCTCCCTGCATTCCCAACATTATCTGTAGCAGTACATGTTACAGTATAAGTTCCAGCATTAGTTGTTACTTGTTGATCAGCACTTACAGTAGGGTTTGAATCATAATTATCTGTAGCAGTACATGGACAACTACCAATAGATTCTCCTTCACTAAATCTTGTTTTACTACAATTAAAAGTTATTGTTGGAGCAGTTATATCAATTGTAAATGCAACATAACTAAAATTAACATTTCCAGCAGAATTATTAGCCCAAATTGTTACATTATGTCTTCCTTCACTCCATGTAATTGTTATATTTGTACAGCTTGCAAGAGTTGTGTTAGCAGTCATTGAATCATTAGAATACCAGCAAAATTTCTGTCCAGATACAGTATAATTTACATTAAGATTTATATTTGTTGAGTTTATATTATTAGCAGGAGAAACAATTGATATTGCAGGAGTAATTGTAAATGCAACATAACTAAAATTAACATTTCCAGCAGAATCATTTACCCAGATAGTTACATTATGCTTTCCTTCTGTCCATGTAACTGTTGTTATGTTTATACAGCTTCCACTTGTTCCTAAAGAAATATTGCTGGTCATTGAATCATTAGAATACCAGCATGATTGAAGATTTGTGTCTGAACGAGTATAATTTACATTAAGATTTATATTTGTTGTGTTTGTATTATTAGCAGGAGAAACAATTGAAATAAGAGGATATGTAGTATCAATTGTAAATGCAACATAACTTGAATTAACATGATTTGTAGTATCATTTACCCAGATAGTTACATTATGCTTTCCTT
>Ga0315274_10000029_pt1 | contig 232432 bp, 253 predicted proteins | sample YL17G02_20_MG_FD_203700 | JGI IMG/M metagenome (GOLD analysis project Ga0315274, IMG submission 203700) | Sediment microbial communities from Yellowstone Lake, YNP, Wyoming, USA - YL17G02_20 | ecosystem: Environmental > Aquatic > Freshwater > Lake > Sediment | place: USA: Wyoming | collected...
TCTTATGACAAAATGATTAGTAAAATTAAAAATTCTAGACATATAACTATAGAGCAATTTTTTAAACCATATAGAAAAAAGATCATAACATTTATTATTTTATTTATTTTTATTTACAGTTTCGTACACTTCATTCACGTGAATGTAATGTATGGTCCTCATGATTATAGAGTTTATCGTGGTATATTTATTACAAACTTAGAACTTGCTTATACTGGCATAATACCTTGTTTTTTTGATATTATACGTGGTTACAACTGTGGTCAACAATTTTCTTTTTATGATATAATGACGGAACTAGAACCTTCCAATGATATTTATCTGCTTCATATACTAATTTATTTTATAATTACGGCTGTACTTTCATATTTTATTTCGTGTTTAATATTTTGGGTAAATATTTACTATAAAATTATAAAAAATCATAGTCTGGGTTTGCGATAAAATCAAGAAGAAATAGATAATCTCCTTAGAAACTAGAGCCTCACTCTAAATCCCATTTAGCCCAAATCAACCCCCAATTAAAACATTTATTAACTGGAATAAAATATATATTTAGGAGGGTATTTTTGTGTCTGAAAGAGGAGAAGCTATAATAAGAATTCTGGTAGGAATAATTTCTGGTGTAATCCTAGGCATCTGGAAGTTTGCAGTAGGAATTCTCACAATATTCCATTGGATCTACGTCATTCTGACAGGAGAAAGACATGAAGGAATAGCTAAATTTTCGAATCTGTATTGTACTCAACACTATAAATTCAGTAGATACATTACTTTTGTGACAAATGAAAGACCATTTCCATTCAATGAAACAGGAAAAGATATTCTACCGGTTGTGATGAAGAAAAAGTAATCTCAAAAATAATGTTATTTTTTTTCTTTTTTAAATTTAACATTTGAAAAAAAGCCAATTTTTTTCTTGATTCTTAAATTTTATTAAACAGAATTGTCCTTTTAATTTTTTACCATTTATATTTACAATTATCTTATCATCATCACTTTCTTTTAATTCATAAGTTCCATTGTCCCATATCTCAACCTTTCCAGCTCCATATTCACCCTCCGGAATTTTACCTTCAAAATCAGCATAATCTAAGGGATGATCCTCTGTTTGGACAGCTAATCTTTTAATGCCTTTTTCTGTTGGAGGCTCTTTAGGAATAGCCCAACTTTTCAACACTCCATTAATTTCCAACCTTAAATCATAATGTAAATGTGAAGCATTATGTTTTTGAATAACATAAATTTTATTTTGACCTTTTTTTATTTTACCTTCAGGTTCATTAGTTTTTTTAAAATTTCTTATTTTATTGTATTCTTCAAGACTCATATTTATCCTGGTAAAAGCTTAGTTAAAAGGAACATCATTAAAATTCCCATAAACAAAGAAAAACCTTCTATGATTATTGTTCGTGTTTTTATTTCTTTGTGTAAATCAGGTACAATATCAACAAGAGATAAATAAATGAAACCTCCACCCGCAATTGATAGGAGAATTGGTTTGACACTTTGAGAAATACTGATAAAAAATAATGCTGTTAATCCACCAATCACACATAAAAGTGCAGATAGCAAATTATACAATAATCCTTTTTTTGGTTTTAAACCCCCCTTTATTATAATTGCAAAATCCCCGATTTCTTGTGGTATCTCATGTGACGCTATTGCTATAGTTGAAATTATCCCGAGTTGTAAATTTGTTAAAAAACTTGCAGCAATTATAGTACCATCAATAAAATTATGAATGCAATCTCCAATTAAGTTAAGATAAACATATGGTTCTATTTTTTTATGATTTTCATGAAGATGATGACAATGATGCCAATGGATGTATCTTTCTAATATGAAAAAAATTAATATACCTCCTAGAACATAAAAAAAAGTATTTTTTCCAAAAATTTCTATGGCTTCAGGCAGAACATCAAAAAAGGCTGCTCCTAACATTGTTCCGGCTGCAAATGCAACAGTAATAATTAATATTTTTTTTAAAAAATCTTTTTTGAAGACGAGTGTTACTATACCAATGAGAGATATTAAACTAATCACTGTAGTTGAAATTAAAACTAATAATATATTTTCTAACATTTTTATCACTATCAATCATTGTATTTATAAAAATTACTCTTAATTGAAAATAAAAAGGATATATTTAAATAGTTTGAGGATGATTATTTCTCAGTTAAAGGAAAGTGGTGAACATAAAATGCCAAAATATGAAGAAGATTTGGATGAAGATACAGAAGAAGGGGAAGAAGGGGAAGAAGAACAAGACTGGTAATAATTAAAAAATCAGTGAACCAATTTTTTATTTTTATTGTTTTTAGAAAATCCTAAGAGCATAACTCATTAAAATAATTCCTACAATCCAACAATAATAAGAAAATAGATAAAACTTCTCTTTTTGTATAGTTTTAAATAAGAATTTTAAAGAAAGATAACCAACTATTACTGCTATAGTTGTTCCTACTAATAGCGGAATTAATAAACTGTTAAAATTTACTCCAAACTTACTAATCTCAAATAGGTTTGCACCTATTATCGCAGGTATCGATAGAAGGAAAGAGAATTCAAAAGTAACTTTTTTGTCTATATCTCTGAGTAAACCCATCGATATAGTAGAACCACTTCTTGATATTCCTGGTACTAGAGCAATTGCTTGTGCTACGCCAATTAATATCGAATCAGAAAAATTAAGTTTATTTTTACCGTCTTTATTCTTTGTAAAATACAATAAAATTCCTGTGATGATTAATGAAAAACCGACTAAAAACAGATTATTAAAGAAATATTCTACGTAATCATGCAAAAGAAATCCTGCAAAACCTACTGGTATACTACCGATTATTATGAATAATCCTAATTTTCCTTCTTGTGATTTAAAATCAAATTTAAAAAAACTTTTAATGATTTTTAATATGTCTTTCCAAAAAAAAGCTAGAACAGCGATTAAACTTCCAAAATGTAGCATCACATCGAATAACAAAGGCACTTCTATTTTCAACAATTGTTGAGCTATCACTAAATGACCAGAACTAGATATTGGTAACCATTCAGTTAATCCTTGAATAAAACCTAACAATGTTGCTTCAAGTAGTGTTGTCATATATTTCCTTTATTTTTCTAGTCTTTTATTTGTAGCGTTAAACTTAATATAACTAAAAAGATAATTAAATTGATAAAATGACTAGATTAATCCTGCTTACATCCGGAAAAGGCGGTGTTGGAAAGACAACTTTAACTTCTAACTTAGCTACAGCGTTAGCTGAATATGGTGAAAATGTAATAGCAATGGACACTAACCTAACTACACCTAACTTAGGTCTGCATCTAGGTTTACATTTGGCTCCACATACATTACACGATGTTCTTAAAGGGGAAAGTAGATTACAAGATGCTATTTATCCTCATCCTCTTGGTTTCAAAGTGATACCCGCTGGTTTGGGTTTGGATGACCTGAAAGGTGTTGATGTTGGAAGATTACCTGAAATAAGTTTTAGCTTACTTGGGAAAGCTGACTATGTCATCATGGACGGTGCTCCCAGTTTAGGAAGAGAGGCTATGTCTGCACTTTCTGCTTCAGATGAAATAATTGTAATTACAAACCCGAATTTACCAGCGGTAACAGATGCTTTAAAGATATTGAGAGTTGCTCAGGAATCAAACATAAGAGTCATCGGTACAGTTGTTAACAGAATAAAAAGAAACAAATATGAATTAACAACTGAACAAATAAGAGAAATGCTTGGTGTTCCTGTTATTGCTGAAATTCCTGAAGATGATAACGTTGCTTTAAGCATTGCTGTAAAAAAGCCTTTAGTTGAATTTATGCCTAATTCTCCTGCTTCTTTAGAAATAAGAAAACTGGCTGCTTGGCTAAGTGGAAGAAAATACGAAAAACCAAAATTAAATAAAACTAGAAATTTAGTACAGAGATTTGTAATTTGGTTAAGAAGATAATTCGTTTTAAAAAATCAAATTATTTTTTGCTGATGTTATGATTTATAAAGACTGGGTGTATGAAACTGTTAAGATAGAAGATGAAATTATAATAGAAATTCTTGATTCGAATGTCATTCAACGGCTCAAAGGAATAAATCAAGGTGGATCATTAGTTCTACTCAATTCTAAACATTTTTTGAGTGGACATAAAACAACAAGGTTTGATCATTCTATAGGTGTACTTATACTGCTTAGGAAATTTAATGCATCATTGGAAGAACAAATTGCTGGACTTTTACATGATATATCACACATGGTCTTTTCTCATGCTACTGACTTTTTATTTAATCGTGGTACTCAACAGGATTATCATGAACTTTTTCATGAAAAAACAATTTTAAATTCTGAAATACCATCAATTCTTCAAAAACACAACATCAACGTAAAAGAAATTCTAGATGATAAGAATTTTACATTGTTGGAAAGGGGGTTACCAGATTTATGTGCTGATAGAATAGACTATTTTCTTAGAGATATGTGCATCTATGACACTGTTATTAAAAATAAGGTTAATGAAATCTTGGGTTCTTTGACTGTTTCCAACAATGAAATAGTATTCATCAATTTAAAGATGGCAAAATTATTCGCTGAAAAATTTATTGAAGCAAATAAAATGCTTTATTGTAACCCCTTCCAATCGACTTTGTTTAAAATCACATCAGACCTTTTAGGATTAGCAATATCAAAAAGAATCATAAACGAAAATGATTTGTTTTCTACTGACAGCTTCGTCATAGAAAAATTAATAAAATCAAAAGATGCAGAAATAACAGATAAAATGAATTTAATTTCTAACATGGAAGTAATAGAAGATAGAGAAAATTACGATTTTCATCTAAAATCCAAGGTAAGATGTATAGACCCAAAAATCATAGTTGACGGAAATTTAGTGAGGTTATCAATTTTAGATGAATCATACAAAAAAGAAATGAATGATTTTATTTTTGAATCATCAAAAGGTTTTTTCACAAGAATCTTGAAAAAGGTTTAAATTAATCGACCTACTTTGTAATTAATTTTTTGATTCTATCTACCAAAAAATAAAACTTTTTGCATCTTTGACATTCTATTCTTGGTCTTGGCATTTCAACTTCTATATCATCTATTATCCTACCCGGCCTTGCTGAGAGTACTATTATTCTATCAGCCATGTAAACTGCCTCATCTATAGAATGAGTAACCATTATGAAATTGTTGGTAATGTTGCCTTTGTCACGCCAGATATCTAAAACTTCTCTTCGTAAAGAATCAGCAGTTAAAGCATCAAGTGAAGAAAAAGGTTCATCCATGAGTAAAATTTCTGGTTCCAGTGATAATGCCCTTGCGATTCCAACTCTTTGTTTCATTCCACCAGATAGTTCATAAGGATAAGCGCCCTTGAAATCCTCTAAACCTACATCTTTTATGAAATGTAGTGCTTTTTCTTTTCTTTCCTTTGGTTTAAAACCATGAATTTCTAGAGGAAGTTCAATGTTTTCTAAAACAGTCTTCCAAGGTAACAAACCGAACTGTTGAAAAATCATGGTTATTTCTGGAGTTGGTGTAAGAATAGGTTTTCCATGAAATAATACTCCTCCTTCATCAGGGGCTTCAAGTCCTCCAATTATTCTCAACAATGTCGACTTTCCACAACCTGATGGTCCAACTATAGCCAAGAATTCACCCTTGTTAACTTGAAATTTGATTTTTTCTAATACAGGAATTCTCTTATTCTCGTTTATGAAAGTTTTTGTCACGTTTTTAACTTCTAACAATGCCATATTCTACGCCCCTAACTCATATTTTTTTGTTTTAGATAATAATTTATCCCATATGAATTTTTCCATTAATATAATAATAGTTGAAATTATGAAAAGTATGAATACTAAAAGTATAGTATTCCCTTGTTCATAACCTTCTTTACTCAAGAAAGAGCCCAAACCTGGAACCGATAAGGGTTCTTTTCCATGAGGCATATATTCAGCGAATATTACAGTATTCCAACCAGTACCCCAAGAAAGTAAACTACCTGTAATTAATGCTGGTAATATGGCTGGGAGAATTATATGTCTAACTCTATATAACCCTTTAAAACCGAATATTTTTGATACTTCTCTTGTTTCTTCAGGTATACTTTTTACTGCAGCCACAACGTTCAAGAACATGTACCATATCATATCCAGAACTAGCACAGTTATAGCTGTGATTTCTAGACCTAATCTACCACCAAAAATTAGACTCAAATAAACGAAAAGTATTGGAAACAAAGCTAGTATAGGAATTGCTTGACCTATATCGTATATGGGATAGAAAATCATGGCAAATTTCTTATGTTCTGCTGCTAAAACACCCATCGTTATTGCTATGCCCAATGAAATCAAATAGGCTATAGTTAATCTGGATAGAGTAAAGAATGTATAAATTGGTATATTAGATGTTTCTGGTATAAAAATAGCTTCTTTAATAATTTTAAGATTTAGGGTTCCTCTGTTGATAATGTAGATTGCTATTAAGAATATCAAAACAACTATACCAACAGAAATTATTTTTTGTTTCAATGAATATTCTTTATGCTTAGCCGGTACCAATACCTTATGCCTGAATCTAAAATTGAATTTAAAACTTCTCCTAACAAGTTTCTTTTCATTTTTCAAATTAAATAACCCTAATCTGAACATAGGCATATAGCCGGTACTACTGACCTTTTCCATCAACCTATGCCATGTAAAGTGATTTATGATAATTACAACAGCTGTGATCACTACCAATATGATTATCGCCAAGCTTGTATCATTATAGACATAAGCAGATTTTGCTAATAGATATCCAAGTCCTGGAAGGTCATAAGTATGTCCACCATAAGTTATGTACTCTGCTGCTATCATGAAGAACCAACCATCACACCATGCCAATATACTCCCGGCGACAAGAGCTGGGATGATAGCAGGTATTATCACGTTGGTTACAAATCTAAGCCCCTTTATATTGAATGCTTTTGCTGCATCTATTATGTTTACGGGTATACTTTTGACAGCTCCGATAACACCGAAAAATATTGCCCAAACCATAGAAGTGAACAAAAGGAACATTGAGGCCAGTTCCACACCTATTTGACTTCCAGGAAATAGTGAGATAAAGAGAATAATAACTGCAGGAAAATATCCTAAGATTGGAATTGATTGCATTATATTGAACGTTGGCGTTATTATCATAGACGCCTTTTTACTCATAGAAACTAATATTCCAAATGATAGACCAAATACAAGCGAAATTATAAGTGTGACTGTTATTCTTAAAAGTGTTCTAAAAGTGTAGTATGGTAAGTTTTGTATCTCAGGATTTTTTACATTGTTCATTATTATTGCATATAAAGCTGCCAAAAACAAAATTGAAAATATAAAATGTATAAGATATTTTTTAAAGAATTTTTTCATAGTTAGTAAATTATTCTTTAATACTATAAATTGCTTACTTTGTTTTCATAAATTCTTCTAGTTTACTAAAAGCTTCTTCCAACAATTCAACAGGTGGTAGTATAACTGAACGGAAATGATCTTTACCGTAAATAGGATCAAAACCAGAACCATGAGGTAAAACAATTCCAGTATGTTCCAACACATCCAAACAGAATTCTTTATCAGTTTTCCATCTTCCTTTTAAATCAACTTTTGGAAAGATGTAAAAAGCCCCTTCTGGTTTTTGGGTTTCAATATCTTTTATTTCATTTAATCTCTCGTAAGCAAATTCAGCTCTTTCCTTCAATTTCTTATTCATCTCTTTTATATGGTCTTGAGGTCCTTTGTATGCAACTGCACACGCTTTCATGATCGGAGTACATGCACATAGTCTTTGTCTTGATTCAGAAAAAATTGCATTCTTTAAATCTGTTAATTTATTCGTTGGATCATGGAAGAACATGTAACCACATCTCCATCCTGGAACTAAATAAGCCTTTGAAAATCCATTCAAACCTATGACTGGAACATCTTTAGCTAAATGGGATACACCAACATGTTCAGTTTTTCCGAATATCAATTGATCATAAATCTCGTCAGAAACAAGAGGCAAATCATTCTCTGCTGCTATGTCTACTATCTCTTTAACAGTCGATTTATTATCCACAGTTCCAGTAGGGTTGTTTGGGTTGATTACTACTATTACTCTAGTTTTTTCATTGATTTTTTTTCTTAAATCATCAACATCAGGTTCCCAGCCATCTTCCTCATCCTTTCTGTAACTAACTGGTTTACCCCCTAAAAATTTTATCCATTCAATGTAAGGAGGATAGGATGGTCCTGGTAAAAGAATCTCATCTCTCCTTCCAGGTTCAATCATAGCTCCAAATAAAAATACTAAACCTTCGCTGATACCTTCCGTTATAAGGACATCATCTCTTGTTAATTTCAAATTATTTTTTTTGTTTTCTCTCTCGACTATAGATTCTATTAAGGCATCATCACCCTGAGCATCTGAATAAAAACCACTTTTCCCTTTAATGACTTTTATCATCTCTTCTTTCAGATAATCTGGAGTGTCAAAATCGAATTTATTGGGATCACCGATGTTAAGATTGTACATCTTTTTTCCTTTGGCTTGTATTTTTTTTGCTATGACAACTATATCCCTTATTGGGGACTGAAGATTTTTAGAACGAGAACTTGGTTGCATACAATCTATTATAAAAAACAATTATTTAAGAATTTTCTATTGGGAATGATGAAAAACTTATAAACCTTTCGTTGGAAAGCATTTGAATTTAATTATCATAAAAAAATGTATGGTACATTTAGAAACCAATCTTGATTTCTGGACAGATGGTAAAATTGCTCCATTGGATGTACCAATTATTCATGCTGATGAACATTCTACGAATTATGCCACAAAGGGATTTGAAGGTGGATGTACGTATAGGAGACAAGATAATGTTGTAATTTTTAGACCAACTCCCCGTTTTATAAGATTCCGTGAAAAAACAGCAAAAGAACTATTCTTGGATGTTAAATGGACACCTGAACAACTTACAGAGATAACAAAAGATTTGGTAATAAGAAATGAAGCTAAAATAAAGAACGGGGAAGTAATAAGAACATTATTTAAAGGTGAAGTGTTAGAGTTTAGAGAACCTCCCGAACGGTGGTATATCAGACCACACGTAAGACATTGTGCCAGATCTTTAGGGGTTTATACACCACCTGAAACCAGTGTATTCATTTATATAGCACCTTTTGGTAGATATCATGGCGATGAAATATTTAAAAATGGTGCAATATTGAAGATAGTTGATGAAAGAAGAATTGACAGTCGTTCTTTATCTTCTGAGGCTAAACTATCTGCTCATTATACTATTGGGTATAAAGCAATTGCAAAAGCTAAACATGAAGACCCTCGTGTAACTGAAGTATTTTTGCCTGATATGTGGGGATATCTTGCAGATGGTTCTGGTGGAAACATATCAATGATAAAAAATGGAGTTTTGTATATTACACGACGACATTCGGCGCTTGATGGAATAGTTAGACAATCTATAGTTGAATTAGCTAAGAATGAATTAAACATAAGAGTAGAAGAAACTGATATATCCCCCAAACAAATTTATCAAGCTGATGAAGTATTGATAACAGGAAATGCTGCGGAAGTTACACCAGTTAGAGAAGTAGATACTCATACTATAGGGGATGGATCAATGGGACCTTATACTAAAAAACTTCAGAATATGTTTTTTGGTATTGTTTATAATAATCCTAATCAATTTCCAAATTGCGGAAAATATCAACATTGGATGGAACCAGTTTATCCCAAATCATAAAACTTGAATTTCTAATCTTTGTTTTCCTTTTCCTTTACTTTCTCTTTTAACTATCCTCAAAGTACCTAATTCACTCAGATTCTTAACATGCAATCCACCACAAGGTAATCTGTTTAAATCGTCTATCTGTGTCCATCTGAATCCCTTTCTCTCTTGATCCCACCAAATTTTTACTTCAGGATTGTTTTTAATCAATTCATTGCATCTATCTTCCAACTTTTGTTTCAATTCTGGAGTTATCATTGGTTCATAAGAAAGATCAATCCTTCCTTTATCTACATCAACATTACTACCAATACATTTTACATTTTGCTCTAACAATTCTTGACAAACGTTGTAAAGTAAATGTAAACCGGTATGAATCTTCATCAACTTATAACGTTTATCCCAATCTATTTTACAAGAAACCTCTTGACCTATTTTTAAGTCTGCAGTATTTTCTAAAATATTGACAACTTCATTGTTTTCTGTTTGTGTATCTATTACTCGATAGTTTTCAATAAAACCTGTATCGCCTAGTTCACCTGCGGCTTGAGGATAAAAGATGGTTTTATCTAAGAAAACTTTATTCCCATTTATCCCTACGATTTTTGCTGTAATTTCTTTTGTATAAGGTTCTGAATAGAAAATTTTCTCTATCATGCTTTCAAGTTAGATTTTTCTCTAGTATGAATATATCGTTTTCTCTTTCTTTCTCGAATTTAGATATTCTGAAATCATATTTAATGAACATATTTAGTGTTTTTATGTTTGCAACCCCTACTTTAGCCCAAACTTTCTCGTATCCAGAACCTATTATATCTTTTAGGAAACTATCGAAGAGGAAATTTCCAACCCCATTATTTTGATAATTCCTTTGAATGACTCCTAACCATGCATAAGCAACTTTAGGATTTTCTTCATAACTTACCATTATTCCTATAGATTTTGATTCATCTTTTGCTATCCATATATTGTAATTCCTTTGACTCAATCTTCTGTCTATTTCTTCTAATGTTACATAATTTTTTGTGAAATCAAGTTCTTCATGTATCAATGGCAATAATTCTTTTAAATCTTCTATTGATCCTCTTTTTAGCTGAATTGTACACATGTCTAATCATCTCACTAACCTAGAACATCGCAGACTAACTCTCCAAAGTCGGTTAGTTTGACAGGAATCCCTTTGTTTCTAAAATTTCCAGCTATTATCAAATTCAATTCTACTAATTTTTTTAAATTCCATCTCAAAGTTGAGGCAGGAATATTGCGGTTTCTTGAAAGAGTTTCCACTAAGTTTGTAACAGTAATGTATTTTCCATTATTTCTCAATTCATTTAGAACGAGAATTTGATGTCTAGTTAAAACACTAAGTAAAACTTTTCTCAGGATTTCCGTTCGTATCGGCTTTGACCACCGATGAACCGGTTTTGAACACCCTCGATTTGGTTTGGCATCGCTATCAACTGTATAGTTTAGAGAAAATACTATTTAAGTGTAATGTGCAAGAAAAATTGCATATTTACTTTAAGCATATTTAGGAGGAACTTTTACATCTAAAAGTTTCGAGTTATATTCTAAATCCAACCAACCATGACCAGAAATGTTGGCAACTATTACAGCACCTTCGTTTGCTCTTTTTGCTTCTAAAGCTCGTTCCATCATAGCTTTAACAGCATATGAAGATTCTGGTGCAATCCTCCAACCTTCTTTCTGGAAGAATATTTTTGAAGCTTCCATTATTTCAATTTCATTTTGTGGATACCATCTTGGTTTCAAATTTATGTATTCTTTATCGGCAAGAAAACTAACTATTGGGGCAGCGGCATGATATCTTAGGCCATCAGCATAAATTGGTTCCATTTCACTCTTATGACCAAGAGTACGCATTTTTAACATAGGTGTATGTTCTGCTACATCCCCATAATCATATCTGTATACTCCAGAAAGATTTGCTGCTGCTTCAGATTGAGCTGGAATGAATTCAATACTATCCCTATCTATTTCACCTCTTAACACTTGACCTGCAAATGGTAATGCTATTCCACTAAAGTTAGAACCACCCCCAAGACAACCAACAATTGCAGTCGGTTTTTTATCAACCATTTCTAATTGCTTCTGGGTTTCTAACCCGATAATACTCTGATGTATTAAAACATGATTGAGTACACTACCCAAAGAATATTTGTACCCTACGGTTTTTTCAGCATATTCAAGTCCTTCAGATATTGCAATTCCCAATGAACCAGGATGTTTTTCATTTTCTCCCTTTATTTTTCTTCCAGTTTCTGTCATCGTACTAGGAGACCTGTGAACAGTTGCTCCTAAATTTTGCATGTATTCTAACCTTTCTGGTTTTAAATCAAATACATGTCCAACCCAAAAAACAACTAAGTCTAAACCAACTTGACTTGCAGCGTAAGCCAACGCAGATCCCCATTGACCTGCACCAGTTTCTGTTGTTAAACCTATGTTATTATCTTTTTTAGCATAATAAGCCTGAGGTAGTGCAGTGTTAACTTTATGAGAACCAGAAGGTGAAAGGTCTTCACGTTTATAATATAATTCTATACTATTAGGCAATCCCAGAAATTGTTCTAGTTTAAATGCTCGAACTAAAGGTCTTGGTCTTCCAGCTTGCAAATATAACTCTCTTATTTCCTCTGGTATGTCAATCCATCCTTCTTTAGACATCTCTTGTTCTAAACAAGTTTTAATCATGGTTTTTCCTAGAAATTCCATTCTTTTTCCATCAGGATCTTTTGGTGGAGGAAGAGGTTCTGGTAGATCAGCTTGTATATTATACCATTTTTTAGGAAGCTCGTCCACAGAAAGCAAAATTTGTGGATTTTTCATACAGAATTTTTAGTTTATTAAAGATTTAAGTCAAAGGATAGATAAACTTAAAAATATTACTCATTTTTTATCGAATCAAATAACAAATCAACACAAATCTCACAGGCGGCAGCAGGTATTTCAAGTTCCCAATTAGAAATCACTTCTGGATTAATCTCTCCAAACCTTCCAAGATTCTTCCCATCAATTACAATCTTAGCAGCCCTACCAGGAATGAAACAAGGTAACGTTGATTCTTCTATTTTATAATCTTTAATCTCGAAGTTACTCAGAATACTCTCAACCATAGATTTCATCTCAGAGAAATTAGCTTTAGAATGACACAGAACAATTCCCAATCTTCTCATTGTCTTTGCTCCTGTCTCAGATGATGGACTCAATTCAATCACATCACCTACTTCGAAAATATTCTGTGGATATTCTCTGTGTCTATTCCTCCAAAGAACTTCCATTAAACTTGGTAAAAACCAATTTCTTACTATATTGTATTCTTCTGTTTTCGGGTTGGCTGTTTCGATCATATCTTTTTCTTCCATTAACATCTTCTTGTAAAGATTGTCTTTGTTAGTCAACATGAAAGTAACAACTTCTTGTAAACCATAACCAACCAATAGCGTCCTTAATTTAGTTGAGAATGATTCTAAGGGATTCTCTTCTCCAATAGTCGATATGTTTGGAATCTCTGGTTTGAACCTATCATAACCGTAAGCAATTGCAATATCTTCTACTAAATCCATCGTGTGCATTATATCAGTCCTGTAACAAGGAATACCGACTTGTAGATTTTTTCCGACTTCAACAGCATCAAACCCCATTTTCTGCAAGTGTCCAATCATTTCATAGTTTGTTAATTTTATTCCTAACAACTTGTTTACATAGTTTGGCTCTAAGTTCATCATGTTCGTTCCAAGTTTAGGCGTCTCTATTTCTCTATCAGGGTATTTTATTTTGACAGTTTGTATCTTTCCACCCCTGTCAGCTAAAGAAGTTACGACAATATTCAAGACTTCATTTATAGTTTTATCATCAGTGCCAGTAATATCGATGAAAAGATTCTTTGTTTTCTCATCAACCATTGTGTGTATTGAGTTTATTATCGGTGGCATCGCCATTACTTTGTTATCAGAATCAATTAGAATAGGATAATTGTCCATTCCTTTCAAGACCCAACAGTAATCCTTTCCTTTTGGAGTATGTTTGAGAATGTTATCTAAAGTCATTTCTTTTTGTTCTCCTAACGGGATGAATTTGTACGAAGGATCTTTTGCTGTGTACAGAACAGGAAACTTAATTTTGTCTAGATCATGAACTCCTATTGCCGCCTTTCTTCTCTTTCTGCAATGGGTTATATGCAGTTTTTCTTGTATTTGCATCAAAGATTTTATGAATTCATCTGTCATCTCCACTCCAGTCACGATGGCACTAATTATGTATGGTCTTATCGGTCTGGTTAAAGAATCAGCTTTAACAAAGTAGATGGTTTTTTCAGTTTTATAAGTTCTTAACCCAGTCTTTATACCCATAAATGATGAGAATGCTCTTGCTAATCCTTCAACCGATAGCATGTCAGGTCTGTTTGGGTTGACTTCAACTGAGAATTCATTATTTTCTATATTTTCTACACCCACTCCTAACATCGGTAATTTCTCTTCAATTTCTTTTACAGGTATATCTTTTCCTACGAGTTTACAGAAATCGTTTAAGTCAAAAGTTATAACTGGCATAATTAAAATAATTGTTCTGTACTTTTAAATCTTGAATCAAACAACTTTTACAAATTCATGAAGATATTGTTCCAGTTTTTTTCTACCAACAACTACTTTTTCCCATAATTCTGCTTCTTTTCCCATAATTTGAAGTTCTAACGTACAGAGATTATCGCTTGTTTTTGGGAAAGGGTTAATATTACCTTCTTTAATACCGAATAAGTTATTATCTGGTACATGTTTATACACACTTTTACCGTCAACAGGCTCACATTTCCACATATTAATGCTATAAAATCTCTCATGGGCTTCTAAGAAAGATGGAGAAGCTATAGCAACACCTATTCCACTTTGCCTGTCTATAAGGCACGCTCTGATAATTTCTTTAATCATACCTTTATCAAATGCAATATTTTTTGGTCTATCGATATTAACTGAATATGTCTTCAAAACAGTATTTTGTCTAGATTGATTATATTCTGTATATAAAAGATAATGTTCTACTGATTTCTTTGAAATAATATCCCTTAATTTAGCATATTCTACTGATTTCATAACTTATAGAGAAACAGAAAAAGATAAAAACTTTACTCTTAAGCCAAAAATTTGGGTAAATCAGAAACGGATTTTATTATGTTCTTAACTCCAAAATTCTCCAATTCTTTTTTACTTAAAAGTCCATGATTTACAGCAACAAAATTAGCTTTAGCAGCTTTGGCAGCCTCGTAGTCAAATCTAGCATCACCGACATAAACAATTTCTGTTGGTTTGACTCCAATTTTATCACAGGCAATCAATATCGGTTTTGGACTTGGTTTGTGTTCTTTTGTATCCTCAGCAGAAATTATGACATCGAACAATTCAAGTTTAAAACCTGCATCCTTTAGATTTTTCTTGAGATAAAATCCTTTTTTACCAGATACTATACCTAATTTAAACCCAGATTTTTTTAATTCTTCAATAGCTTCTATAGTTCCTTCAAAAATAGGAATCTTTATTTTAACAAATTCTTCTCTATATTTCTTTGCGAAAATTTTCACATCAGAATCAGGCCATAAGAATTTTATATTGTCTTCCAATGATTGTCCCATCAATTTTATCACATCTTCATCAGATGGTACTTTAAGTTTCATTTTCTTTGCTGTTTCTTTGAATAAATCGATTATAATCCTATTGCTGTCTATTAGTACACCATCAACGTCGAATATTATTGCTTTAATCTTCATAGTTACCATCACTTATTGTTTTTTTAAGTAAATGAAATCTTTCCTCAATTTTTTCTCTTGATTGAATGTTCTTCATTCCATAATCTTCAACAACGAATGATGCAGCAGCCGAGGCAAAAAAACCAGATTCTAATTCATTTTTACTCTCAAAGTACTTTATTGCAAAAGCAGTCGCAAATACATCCCCTGAACCTGTCTTGTCGACTAAAGTAGTCTTGTAAGCGGGTATTCTATGCATTTCTTCTCCAGCTATTATCGAACCGTTTTCACCTAGAGTTAATTCAACAATTTTTACTCCTAGACTTCTCAATTCTTCACAAACTTTTTCATAATCTTTTTCTTTGGACACAGAACTTATCTCATCTCTACCTACTTTTAACAAATCAACATACTTTAGGAATTCTTCCCTTTCATCCCAAAATCTTTTCACGACTTCTTTTCCTTTTAAACTTCTGACGAAGCCTTGTGCATCTAATGAAAGAATCTTACAATCATTTCTCGCTTTTTCTAGACATTCTAATGTTATTTCATTGAAAACAGGACCTAGAGAAATAATGTCTACCTTGCCAAAACTCTTGTAATCTATCTTTCCAGCATCACTCATTACAGATTGTTTTCTTTCGCTTTCTGTATAATCATTAACAAAACAGGTAATATCTTTACTTCCTTGCAATTCAACATCTATTCCATGACTTTTCAAAGTGTTAATCAATTCAGCGAGCTCTTCATTACCTCTACTCAAAACATGAGTTTCACATTCTAATTTTGTGGCAGTTATAGAACCATAACTAGCACCCCCACCAAAGTCATATCTCTTTTCATTCTTTGTTCTAATGATATCTTTTGTTATATTGCCTATGACTAAGAATTTCATAACTATTTAATTTACTTTAAACTATTAAAAAATGCAAAAAAATATAAAAATGTAACTTCAATGATTTTGTTATGATAGAGATTCGTTTTCACGGTAGAGGGGGACAGGGTGTAGTTACTAGTGCTGAAATACTGGCTGTTGCTGCTTTCAAAGACAAAAAATATTCTCAAGCATTCCCATTCTTCGGAACAGAAAGAAGAGGTGCGCCAGTAGTTGCTTTCACGAGAGTAGATGATAAGTTCATCAGAACAAGAGAGCAGATTTATAATCCTGATTTTGTCGTGGTATTAGATTCAACATTGTTAGACGTTGTCGATGTTACTCAAGGATTAAAAGATAGTGGAATGGTTATAATTAACACGAATAAAGATATTAATTTGAAGACAAAGGCTAAGGTAAAAACGGTTGACGCCACTGGAATAGCTCTCAAAGTCATAGGTAAACCCTTTGTTAATACACCGATGATAGGGGCATTAGTCGGTGCTACTGGTCTAGTCAGCATAGATTCTGTTTTAAATGTTATAAAAGAGAGATTTTCCGGTGAAATCGCTCAGAAAAATATTGAAGCGGTGAAGCAAACTTATGAAAGAATCAAAAAGTAAACCAAAAGTGAATTGTGTCATATTAAAACCTGGAAGTAGTGCAGAAGTTAAGACAGGTTCATGGAGAACTTTCAAGCCTGTAGTCACTGTTAAATGCATCGGTTGTGGAACATGTGTTCAATTCTGTCCTGAAGGTTGTATAAAATTAGAGAATAAGAAAGCTGTTATAAATTACGATTATTGTAAGGGTTGCTTGATTTGTATTACTGAATGCCCTGTCAAAGCGATAAAAAGTGAAACAGAAGTTAAATAAGGAACTTTTTCTAATATATTAAATCAGGAGGTAATTTTTATGAATCTAAGAAGACCTAACGCTAACGAGGCAATCGGAACAATAAACCGTTCTAGAGATGTTGTCCCAATGTCTGGTATATGTTCTAGATGTTTAGACGGTTGTACAGGTTTTTGTGATATTTGGTTGTCTTCATTCAGAGGTCGTGAAGTATTATATCCAAGTCCTTTCGGTGGAATAACTGCTGGAGGACAAAAAAATTATCCTGTCGATTATTCTCATTTGAATATTCAAGGTTATGCTAGAGGTGCTAAAGGTCTTAAGGGAAATAAATTTGATTCTGATGTTGCCGTATTTCCGAATGTCGATACTGAAACAGACTATGGATGGAATAAAAAAGTTAAGTTACGTGTACCTATTTTTACTGGTGCATTGGGTTCAACGATGATTGCTAACAGAAATTGGGAACATTTTGCGGTAGGAGCTGCTATTTCAGGCATTACAATAGTATGCGGGGAAAATGTATGCGGAATAGATACTGGACTAATTCTCGACAGTAAAGGTAAAATTAAAAAGTCTCCTGAAATGGATCGCAGAATAGCTATTTACAAAAAGTTTCATGAGGGTTATGGTGAAATGCTCGTACAGATGAACGTTGAAGATACAAGGTTTGGAGTTGCAGAATACATCTCGAGTAAACATAATCTTGAAACTATTGAATTAAAATGGGGACAAGGTGCTAAATGCATAGGCGGTGAAATAAAAGTTGATACACTGGAAAGGGCAATTAACCTTAAAAAAAGAGGATATGTTGTCACTCCAGACCCAACTATTCCTGAAGTTCAAAAAGCATTCAAGAATGGAGCGATTAAAGAATTTGAAAGACATTCCCGTGTTGGTTCTGTTAGTAGAGAATCATTCCTAAAAGAAGTAGACAGACTTCGTGGAATAGGATTTAAGAGAATTACTCTAAAGACAGGGGCTTATTCTCCTGTAGAACTTGCTATGGCTTTACGTTATGGGTCAGAAGCGAAATTAGACCTTATCACGATAGATGGTGCTCCTGGTGGAACTGGAATGAGCCCATGGCCTATGATGAACGAGTGGGGGATACCGACATTCTACCTCGAATCTTTAACGTATCAATTCTGTGAAAGACTTAGAACAAGAAAAATAAGAGTGCCAGATATTGCTATGGCCGGTGGATTTTCTAGTGAAGATGGTGTGTTCAAAGCGATAGCAATGGGAAGCCCTTACGTGAAAGCAGTTTGCATGGGAAGAGGTTTAATGATACCTGGTATGGTCGGAAAAAACATCGGTATTTGGATAAAAGAGAAAAAATTGCCAGGGACAGTTTCCAAATATGGAAAAACAGTAGAAGAAATTTTCGTGTGTTATGAAGAACTTAAAGAGAAGTTTGGAAATAAGATTAAAGACATACCACTTGGTGCAATAGGTATCTATACTTTTTCACAGAAATTTAAAATCGGTTTACAACAGTTAATGGCTGGAAGCAGAAATTTTAAGATTCCAACGATTTCTAGAAATGATCTTTTCGCTTTGACAGAAGAAGCATCAAAGATTTCTGGCATACCTTATGTGATGAATTCTTACAAGAATGAGGCAGAGAAAATTTTGGAAGACTGATTTTAAAATTTAATTACAATTTTTTTGTTAATTAGAAAAAAATATAAGTTTATTTCTTACCTATTATACCTTATAAAAAATTAATGATTGGAGGGAATTCTGGATGCCAGAGCAAATAGTTCAAAAATCGATGGAAAAGTTGAGGTTAAAACCAAACTTAGATTATGATAAAGTAGTCAAAAAGTTCAAATGGGATGATATTAAAAGTGAGATAGAGTTTTTTAAGGACGGAAAGTTGAACGCTGCTTATAATGCAGTTGACAGACATGTCAAAACGTGGAGAAAAAACAAAGTTGCACTCTACTGGGAAAGTGATAATGACTCTAAAAAATTCACGTTCTCAGAGTTATCGATGCTCTCCAATAAATTTGCAAACGTTTTGAAAGATTTAGGCGTTAAAAAGGGAGACCGTGTTTTCATTCTATTACCTAGAATACCACCCCTTTATATTAGTTTCTTAGGCATTCTGAAAGTCGGTGCTATTGCCGGTACGATGTTCTCAGCATTCGGTCCAAGCGGTATTAAAGACAGATTAGCAGACAGTACAGCAAAAGTACTCATAACAGATCCAGAATTGAAAAAAAGAGTTGATGAAATCAGGTTTGAACTTCCTTCTTTAGAGACCATAATAGTAGTTGGCGATAACGTTCCTAAAGAAAAAGGAGTAGTTAGTTATGACGAAGAGATGAGAAAAGCTTCGAGAAACTTTGATATTGAGCATACAGATCCTGAAGACTTTTCATTCATGTTATATACATCCGGAACCACGGGAAAATCCAAAGGTATTGTGCATGCACATTATTCTATCTTACAACAACACATAACTGCAAAATGGGTCTTGGATCTACATGAAGAAGACGTGATGTGGTGTACTGCCGATCCGGGATGGGTCACTGGTATAGCATATGGTATATTGGGTTCATGGTCTAATGGAGCTTCTTTAGTCGTGTATGATGGAAGGTTTGATCCTGCCAAATGGTATTCGATACTAGAAAAATACAATGTCTCGATATGGTATTCTGCCCCAACCGCAATCAGGATGCTTATGGCGGCAGGTAATGATATTCTAAAGAAATATGATTTGAGCAGTTTGAGATATTTGTGTAGTGTCGGTGAGCCATTAAATCCAGAAGCAGTCAAATGGAGTGTTGAAGAACTCGGTTTACCATTCCACGATAATTATTGGCAGACTGAGACTGGAAGTATAATGGTTGCAAACTACCCAGCAGTGCCGATAAAACCTGGTTCAATGGGTAGACCAATACCTGGAGTAAAAGTAGCGATAGTTGATGATACTGGTAAAGAGTTACCAGTCGGTAAAGAAGGTAATCTTGTCATACAACCAGGGTGGCCTTCGATGATGCGACAAATCTGGCAAAACAAAGAGAAATACGATTCATACTTCAAAGGAAAATGGTATTACACTGGAGATAGATCATCAATGGACAAGGACGGTTACATATGGTTTGTCGGTAGAGCAGACGATGTTATCAAGACTGCGGGTGAACGTGTAGGACCGTTCGAAGTAGAGAGTGTTTTGATCGAACATCCAGCTGTTGCTGAGGCTGGTGTCATCGGTGTACCGGATGAAATAAGAGGTGAAGTCATAAAAGCTTTCTTAGTCCTTAAACCTGGAAATGAACCATCTGAGAGCCTAAAAGAAGACATAAAGAAATTTGTTAAGACAAGATTAGCTGGACATGCATATCCGAAAGACATAGATTTCATCAAGACATTACCTAAGACAAGAAGCGGTAAAATCATGAGAAGAGTCTTGAAAGCAAGGGAACTCGGGTTGCCTGAAGGGGATTTAACAACATTGGAAGAATAATTTATATTATCGTATTACCAAATGATGCCTATGACAATGGAAGTTTTAGAAGGTAGTAGAGCAGTATCAGAAACTGTTAGATTGTGTAAACCTGATGTCATCTCGGCTTATCCTATAACACCACAAACACATATAGTCGAGGATTTAGCTAAACTATCAGCAGACGGAAAAATAAAAGCAAAATTCCTAGAAGTGGAATCAGAATTTTCTGCAATGTCTAGCATGGTAGGTGCAAATGCTGCCGGTTCTAGAGTTTTTACAGCAACTAGTTCACAAGGTCTCGCATTGATGCATGAAGTGTTGTTCGCAGCTTCTGGTATGAGGTTACCGATAGTCATGGTTGTTGCTAACAGGGCTTTATCCGCTCCAATCAACATCTGGAATGACCATTCTGATGCGATGGCAGAGAGAGATTCTGGTTGGATTCAATTGTATACAGAGAATGTTCAAGAAACTGTCGACACTTTAATACAGGCTTACAAGATTGCTGAGAAAATTTTACTACCAGTCATGGTTTGTATGGATGGTTTTATCCTAACGCATGTGATGGAACCGGTTGATATACCAGAACAAAAAGATGTTGATGAAATATTATCCAAGTATAAACCAGATCATGCTGTTCTAGATACAGAAAGACCGATGACTTTAGGTCCATTCGCTTATCCCGAACCATACTTTGATTTGAAGAAGGAAATGGAAGATGCTATACAAGATTCTAAAGAAGTTATTTCTGAAGTTAATGAAGAGTTTGCCAAGAAATTCAAGAGAGAATACGGCGATGGTTTAATAGAAGAATACAGGAACGATAAAGATATTGTGATCGTTGCTTTGGGTTCTGTTTGTGGAACTATAAAAGAAGTCGTAGATAAGAGAAAGGATGTTGGTTTAGTAAGGATTAAATGTTTCAGGCCATTCCCGACAGAAGAATTGACAAAAGTTCTAAAAGGAAAGAAAACAATAATTGTCCTTGAGAAGGCATTTGCTTATGGTTTAGGTACGGGTCCTGTGTTTGCTGAAATACGTAATGCTTTGTATCCTTTCGTTGAGAAATCAAAGTTCATTAACGTGATTGCTGGATTAGGTGGAGTTGACATAAGAGTTACTCAGATTAACGATGTCGTGGAAAAATCAAAACAAATGAAAGATGGTGAAGTCGTATGGATGAAGAATTGATGGCCCCAGGGACTAGAACATGTGCAGGTTGCGGTGCAGTCTTAGCTGCAAGAATGTTGTTGAAAGCGACTGGAAAAGATGTGATAGTTTGTGAAGCTACTGGTTGTATGGAAGTAACATCATCTCAATATCCTACTACAGCATGGAAGGTTCCTTGGATTCATGTTTTATTCGAGAATGCTGCTTCTGTTGCTACAGGTGTAAAGGCTGCTTTAGAAGCTCAAGGTAACAACCATACTCAAGTTATTGCCTATGGTGGGGATGGAGGAATGGTTGATATAGGTTTTGGCGCAGTGTCAGGAGCTCTGGAAAGGGATGATGATATCATTATTATCACTTATGACAATGAGGCTTATTCTAACACTGGTATACAAAGATCTGGTGCAACTCCTTTTGGAGCGAGTGCGACGACAACACCAGCTGGTTTAGTATCTCAAGGAAAGAAACAGTGGAAGAAGAACTTGCCGATGATAGCTGTTGCTCACGGGTCGAAGTATGTTGCTACTGCCAGTATAGGTTATCCTCAAGATTTACAGAAGAAAATAAAGAAAGCTATGCAGGTTAAGGGAGCGAGATATATTCACATTCATGCGCCTTGTCCTATTGGTTGGGCATTTGATTCTTCGATGACGATACAAGTTGCTAAACTGGCTGTTCAAACTGGAATGTGGGCGCTGTACGAAATTGAGGATGGAATTTTCAAGAGGACGATGACTCCTGAGTTGAAACCTGTGGATGAATACATTAAATTGCAGGGAAGGTTCAAGCATTTGAAACCAGAAACGATAAAAACTATACAAGAACGTATCAATGCAAGTTGGAAGGAAATGGAGAATCTGGAGAAGTGTGGGGTTAATTTAAGGACTATTTTATAAATTTGACAAAACGATTTTCTAAAAACAATACCATTTGATTGCAAAAAATATGTATCAATTCCATTTAACTGATTATTTCTTTCCCATGAGAATAAGCGAGAGCTAAATAATTAGAAACTGCATTAAAATCGGCTACAATCCCATGACCAAGTTCCTTGTAACCAGGTACCGTGTATAACTGATTGTATGCTTCAACAGCCTTACCAGAAAATTTATCGTGTGAACTCTTTTCGAATGCCTCGAAAAATAAACGAATATCTGGACAGCCTTCTACAAATTGTCTGTTATGGACTATTCCATTTAAATTGTTCCTTTCTCTTTCTATTTCCAATTCTTTTTTATAATAATCAAGAACAGTTGGAACATCATGCTTTCTAACTGGATATTTGTGTACAACATTGCTCATTCTATTCGCTAATATTTTTGTTTCAATCAACCAGTTGACATCTACAGCATTGGTTTGTTGTAATACATCCTTGGTCTTGTCAAATAAGTCTCTTGGGTCACCTCGACTTCCTGGATCATATAGCACATGTGCTGAAACAAGTGGAACTACAAATTCTAACATCCCTTGGTTTATTTTTCCACCTTCTCTATTCAACTTACTCGCCAACATGGCTTGATACAAGAATTGATAACTTTCTTCGGGTGAACCAGTTTTTTGTAAGTATTGTACTAAATTATTAAATTGTGGCCCTACATTCACAGCAGCCTTTAAAAACAATTCTAGAGCTTTTGATTCCTTTAAATCTTGATATCTTGTAGTGCAACCTGGTTTAGGTGGTATAGGCTCCAAGACAAATGCTGAAACAACATTCCTACTTTCTCTTTCGGGTAAACTAAGAGTTCTATCTTGAGCGAGAACTAGTTCGACTATATCTTGAGTTTGATTAGTATATGGTCTTTTATCTGATGATGAGACACCACCGAATATTTTTCTCTCGTATAATCTACCAATCAATTCTTTTTGATCAGGAACAAACATTTCCATAGCTTTTTTAGTTTCTTCTTCGGATAAACCAATGCCAGATCTTTCGTTTTTTCTAGTTGTGAACGCATCATAAACATCCAATAAAGAGACGATTCTTGCAACTTTATCTATCAACTTCCATGTTTCTTCACCGAATGGGATTTTCGACTTAGGTAGTTCTGCTGGATAAGGTTTTTTTTGGTATCTATGATGTCTTAGAGCTACCTCTGCACTAAAATCATGAACACCTTGTAATAATCTGTATGTATACAACGGATGGTTCATCATTTGTTCATGATCTTTTTCGGTATAACCAACTGTCTTTCTTAGTATATCAGGATCTATGATTGCTTTGCCTCCATCATGGAGCAAACCTGGATATAGGAATGCTTTTGGTCCCATTTCTAATAATTGAGCTACTTCAACTCCCATAAGACCTACTCTAAGACAATGCTCATAAGTTGCTGGGTCGTGTTTCTTTAAAACCGTCAGAAAACTTTTGATTGATTCCTGTTGAGGGTAAGTAATTTTCAAATCTCTGAATGTTTCTTCAAGTTTTGATTCTAAAGAAGGCATTTCTTATCAAGTAGTATTTTCTACATTGATTTAAAAAGTTTTCCATTCTGTAGTCACTATATTGTAATGACATCAAGACTAATTAAAAACCCCTTATTTTTCCTTCAATACAAAAGCATTTAAAAGTGTTAGGATAAAGTCAAAGAATATGATTGGGATAGTAGGGTATGGTGGATACATTCCTAGGTTCAGGATTAAAGTAGAGGAAATAGCGTCCGTCTGGAATGCTGATGCCAAATCAATCAGATCAGGCTTAAACGTAGAAGAAAAGTCAGTCCCTTCAATGGATGAAGATACAGCAACAATAGCTGTAGAAGCTGCCTTAAACGCTTTAAAAAGGGCTGGTATCAACCCAAAAGATATAGGGGCAATATACGTCGGTTCAGAATCTCATCCTTATGCCGTTAAACCAACTTCAACCATTGTAGGAGAAGCGATAGGTGTAGGTCCAGAGTACACTGCAGCAGACACAGAATTCGCTTGTAAAGCCGGGACAGCATGCATACAGATGGTCATGGGGTTGATAGAAGGTGGTTACATTAAATTCGGTTTAGCTATAGGCGCTGATACATCTCAGAGTAAACCAGGAGATGCTTTAGAATACACAGCAGCAGCAGGTGGAGCAGCTTATATAGTAGGTAAGAATGGTGTGATAGCTGAAATAGAAGGAACCTTCTCATTTTCTTCAGATACACCTGACTTCTGGAGAAGGGAAGGTATAGAATATCCAAGTCATGGTGGCCGTTTCACTGGAATACCTGCATATTTCAAGCATGTCGTTTCTGCAACACAAGGCTTAATGAGTAAACTCAGTCTAAAAGAATCAGATTTTGATTTTGTAGTTTTCCACATGCCTAACGGTAAATTCCCGTTAAACGCGGCTAAAATCCTCGGCATTGATGCAGAGAAACTTAAACCCGGATTGGTTGTTCAAAAAATAGGCAACACTTACTCAGGATCATCCATGCTCGGTCTAGCAGCAACGTTAGACATAGCAAAACCAGGTCAAAGAATCCTAGTTACATCTTATGGTTCTGGAGCTGGCAGTGATTCTTTCAGCATAAAAGTCACAGACTTGATAGAAGAGAAACGAAATAAAGCCAAGAAAATTCAAGATTATATTGACGATAAAGAATACGTCACTTATTCTCATTATACAAGGTTGAGGAGAGGTATATGAAAGTCGCTGTCATCGGTGTTGGTGTAACCAAATTCGGGGAACATTGGGACAAGAACTTGAGAGAATTAGCGATAGAGGCAGGATCAAAGGCTATAACGGATGCTAAAATCAGAGGGAGTGAGATAGATTCTATTTATCTAGGTAACATGTCTGCTGGAAGGTTCATAGGGCAAGAGCATGTTGCAGCACTAGTGTCAGGTGAGTTAGGTTTATCCATACCTGCTGTTAGAGTTGAAGGTGCTTGTTCTTCTGGTGGATTAGCATTAAGACAAGGCATCCTTTCAATATTGTCAGGTGAGAATAACATAGTCCTAGTCGGTGGAGCTGAGAAGATGACTGACTTAATGGTTGATGGTGCAACCACAGCTTTGATGGGAGCAGCCGATCAGGAATGGGAGGCTTATTACGGTTTAACTTTTCCCAGTTTATACGCGATGATAGCAAAAAGACATATGTTTGAATTCGGAACAACAAGGGAACAGATGGCTAAGGTTGCTGTTAAAAACCATCATAACGGTTCACTTAATCCTATAGCTCAGTTCAATAAAGAGATAACTGTTGAAGAAGTGTTAAACTCAACGATGGTCGCTGATCCTTTAACAATTTTAGATTGTTCACCGATAACAGACGGTGCTGCTGCACTGATACTTTGTAATGCTGAACTGGCAAAGAAGTATACTGATAAGCCAGTGTACATAATAGGTTCTGGTCAAGCCTCTGATACTCTTGCTCTGCATGATAGACGATCTTTAACAACTTTAGATGCGACTGTGAAAGCAGCTCAAGTGGCATATAAACAGGCTGGAATTACTGTCAATGATATTGACTTGGCTGAAGTTCATGATTGTTTTACTATAGCTGAAATCGTTGCAACAGAGGATTTAGGTTTTTGTAAGAAAGGAGAAGGTGGAAAATTATTAGATGAAGGAGCTACAGAATTAACAGGAAGAATACCGGTAAACACTTCTGGTGGTTTGAAAGCTGTAGGTCATCCTGTCGGAGCGACTGGAATTAAACAGGCTATAGAAATCGTTCTACAATTGAGAGGAGAGGCTGACAAGAGGCAAATTAAAGATGCTAAAATAGGATTAACGCATAATGTCGGAGGTTCTGGAGCTACTGCTGTAGTTCACATATTTTCAAAGTGATATTATGGGTCATGAATCAAGTGTTCCATTGTTCTGGCGTTTGATTAAAGCAAGGTATCAACTCATAGGAAACAAATGTAATACTTGTGGAAATGTTTTCTATCCGCCCAAATTTTTATGTCCTGTCTGCAGGAAAGAAGGAAAATTGGAAGAGGTAAAATTGGGAAAGACAGGAAAGATATTGACTTTTTCTATCGTTCGATCAGCACCAACTGGTTTTGAGAAAGAGACACCTTACCCTGTGGCTATTATAGAACTGGATGATGGACCAAGATTGACATCGCAGATAGTCGACTGGAAAGAGGAAGACTTACAAATCGGAAGAAAAGTTGAAGCTTGTTTTAGAAGGATTTACACAGATGGAGAAGAAGGAATTATCAACTACGGACTGAAGTTTAGACCGATTTAGACAAGCTTAAAAGTTTTACTGTTGATATCAAAATTAATGAGATATAACTGGAATAAAGATTTGAAAGAAGGGCAAGATTTAAGCATATTCGGAAGTGCTTTGGGTTATTTAAAAGAATGTAATGATGAATTAATACTTCAAGTCGGTACTCAGGGAACTGTTATTGAAAATTTAATAAATTCTATGGCTAATCGCAGAGTCTATATAGGAGCTTCAGATAGAACTCAATTTGCATTTAGTTTTTTACAATACGAATTAGGGCGTTGTTGTTGTTACAACGGTGAAGTTCGACCAGATGTTTATATTATAGGCAAAGATGCCAATGTTCCTGCCAATGATCCTGCTACAGATATCGGAATTGTTATTTCTGGTTCAAGCTTGACAAACCCTGCTGTTAATGCTATGGATGTTTTAACAGATAGTAAGGTTAAAACATTTTTTTTAACATATACAACACCAGAACAGGCAAAAGAAGAACAAAAAAGAATAAAAGATGAAACAGGAAAGATAGTACCATCAGTTTGGGATTATTTTGTAAAGCAACATCGTTATGAGGAAAGAATTATCTACTTGCCTATGAGAGAACAAATTTATAGAAGAGAAAAAAGAAGAGCTTCACTTGCTCCTATGGGTACCAAGTTTGAATTAAACGCAGGCACTACAGCAATGGGACTTGCAAACGGTTTAAGAACATATCATGCATCTAAAAATGGAAATATGCAAAAAGAAACACCAATAGTGAGTTTTTTGAATACACTAGCCAATCTTCGAAAATTATTGGATAATGATTTACCCGAGCAATGTTATAATACTAGGTTTGACATAGCTGATTTTATTCAAGATCTTTATGGAATTCCCCATAAAAAATTAGTTGGTTTTGGAGAATCAGAAATTAATGTCAACAGTTTCGTAAACAGACTTACACATTGTGAACATCTTGGTAAAGGCGAAAAATATGAGAATAATAAAAGTGTCCATATATTAAAATCTGCATATTTCGGATCCATAAGTAAGAACAATATGGGAATCGGAATATCACAGAGTGGAGATAATCCTTATACGTCATTCATAATGGATGAAATGAAGAAACAAAACCCAGAGAGAATTTATTTAGTAACGTGTCATTCTGAACCCAAGATTAAATCTTTTGATAAAAAAATAGTATTACCTCCAGTTATTTCAGGAAATGAAGAAGCAATTCCAAACATTGAACTTGGGTATCTTACCATTTTTACTTTTCTGGATTCGTGCATCGTACAATTGGCTAATAAAATGGGTCTTGACGAAGAAGATATGAAAAACTTTCATAGTAAATTCGGTTAAAAAATTTATTATTTCTTGGTACTTACTATAATCATCAATCCAAATTTCTTACTTTCAAATTCTCTCAGTCATAAGAAAAAGTTTGACTTTTTTATTATGCTATTCCAGCTGCATATGCTTCTCTGGCTTCTTCAAATAATTTTTTATCCTCTTCTGATAATGGTTCAGTTTTATCCCAACCAATTCTATCAACAAGTTCTAACTCCACTTGAGGTAATTTTTTTCCTAAAGAGTCTAAAAATCTTTTCATCTCACTAATTACTGCTTTACGATATTGTCCTGTATTTTTAAATTTAGCAGGATCTAAATTGTACATAAGGACCTTAATTCTTTCTTGAGTTGGATCATACCAAAGTTGTGAATGTGGTTTGCCTATAAGTGCTTGAATTCCTGGATTTTCGGAAATTTCTTCAAATCTTAAATTTGCACCTTGATACGGATCTTTTGTGGAACCAATTTCAATAGTTTCATATGGTTCTAGAACTTTAATTCCTTGTTCTTGTAATTGTTTTACAATTTCTCCATTAGTTCTTCCGACAACTTTAAACGCATATCCTAATGGCATTTTTATACCTCTTTAATTCAAGATGAATCTATTAGTTAACATTTATAAACCTTTCGTTCATGATTTTATCGATTACTATATGTAAAAATATAGAATAAGGTTATCCAGTCCAAATCTTCGCTTCTCTCAATTGTTTCAGGTCATTCCAATACATTTCACGAATATCTTGTATGTTATAGTTGACCATAACTAACCTTTCAAAACCAGGTCCCCATGCTAACACAGGAATATCCCTTCCGAGTAAAGGTTTAACTACTTCTGGCCTGAACATACCAGCCCCACCTAATTCCAACCATTTCTTCTGAACAGGATGTAAAACTTCTATTTCCACAGACATCTCTGTGTAAGGGAAATAAGAAGGTCTGAACCTTGCCTTTGGAAAGCCTAGTTTAGTGAAGTATCTAGTCAAGTATCCCAACAAATGTCTGAACGTCACTTCTTCACCGACAACAATACCGTCAGTTTGGTAAAACTCAGCCAGATGTTTCCAGTCTAATGTCTCATTCCTAAAACATCTTCCAACAGAGAAGAACTTAGCAGGTAATTCAGCATTCCTCAAAGTGGCTAAAGTTCTGGCAGATAAAGAAGTAGTATGAGTCCTTAAGATACATTTTTTAGCAAACTCAGGATCCCATTTATACCGCCAACCAGTTGAATTACAAGTCCATCCATACTCATGCGTGGCTTGAACAGCCTTCACTATATCTTCCTTTGGTAAATTTCCTTTTTCAGGGGTTTTCATATAGAAAGTATCAGCTAAATCTCGGGCAGGGTGGTCTTGTGGTTGATACAGAGCATCGAAATTCCAGAAGGAAACCTCTAAGATAGGACCGGTCATCTCTTTGAACCCCATTTCGAGCCATATTTGTCTGATGTATTCAATCAATTGAGTCATGTAATGCTTCTTACCAGGGTTGATACCCGCAGAAGGGGTAGAAATATCGTAAGGTCTAATTGGTATTGCTTTCCATCTCTTTGATATTATGATTTCTGGTGTTAATTGTCCTATTTCATCTTTTATCTTTACGTCTGGCGCGATTTTTCTTCCCAAATCTGTCAAGGAAACTAACTTCTTACTCTCGATTTTTTTCTTTATTAAACCTCTTTTCTCGAGTGAAGTGATGATTTTATAATCGAATTCATTTGAACGTCTTCTTCCAGATGCTAGAGTGGAAATAATTTTTTCTTCTTCTGTTTTCTTGTTAAGTATACTCTTACCTTTGTCTGTTATGTTTAGAGAACCTTCTTTTATCTCAATCCAACCATTCCCCTTAACCCAGACCAAACCGATCGAAAAATTCTTCACTATTTTTCTCAATCTGTCTATGTTTTTCTCGCCTCTATTGATGACATCAATCAAGTTTCTTTCAGGAAGTCCATTTTTAAAGTATTCTAAACCTTCTTTTGTCAATTCAACAAATTCAGAAGTTTCTTCTTTTATTTTGACTACATCCTTGACTTTAGTCCAGAGCAAAGCCCTTTCTATGGCATCTTTCACTAATCCAGTTTGCATTTCTAATTCTTGAACTGTTGCAGTATTTCTATCTTCTAAAGCTTTTATTATCTTTTTTTCATGTTCGTGTAATTTTTTCAGTATTTTTTCGTCTGCCATAAACTCTCTTAATTAAAATTATATTTAGAAATACAAAAACCTTCTGATTAAGAAAGGTTTAACTTTCTTAAATATGTTATATAATTTTGATGTCTAAGGATAAAATTTATATTGCTGTTTGTGGAGAAGGATTTGGTCATTCTTCGCGAGCATTAGCAGTAGCAGAAGAGTTGATTGATAGGGGATGTGAAGTCATCTTAGGTTCTTATGGTTACGTGTATGACTATTTAAAAAAACAAAATTTGTGTAAAGTAGTTGAAATCCCTAAAGAATTTGATTTGAGCGGAAAAAAAGGTCAATTCAGTGTAAGTAAAACTTTTTTATCTGCTTCAAAAAGTGTGTTATCAAGCTGGACATTAACCCGCAAAGAAAGAAAAATAATAAAAGATTACAAAATTACTTGTGTAATAAGTGATGGAAGAATCTCCTCCTTATTTGTAGCAGGTTATCAATTAGGTCTGCCAGCTGTTTTTGTTACCAATATCGTTAGTGTTAGAAAGAATTTTATGTATAACCCAATACAAAAATACGTGCTGAGACCTCCTTTGAGTCTACTGGGGAAAATTGGTTCTTTAATGTTGAGTCAAATCGTAATTCCAGATTTTCCACCCCCTAACACAATATGTCATCATCTGCTGCCAACATCTTCAAGGGTAAGGAAAAAGACAATTTTTGTTGGACCTATAGTTAATAAAAAACTTTATGAGACAATCCCTATTGAGACCAAGAAAAGGACTGTTTTATCTATTATTGGGGGGCATGCATTCCGAAAACCATTGATCGACTGTGTAATTAAGACTGCAAGTTTAAATGAAGATTTTAACTTCATTGTAATTTCGAGATTCATAAAAAATCATGAAATAAAAGATAACTTAGAATTACTACCTTTCGTCGACAATGTTTATCCTTACCTTAAGGCAGCTGATTTTGTTATATCACAGTCTGGTCATTCTACTATTATGGAAATGATTTGTTCTGGTAAAAGTGGCATAATAATTCCAGACAAGAAACAATATGAACAGGAATTAATATCTAAAAGATTAAAAGAAATGAATCTTTTTAGAACAATGAGCTATGACGATTTAAATCCAGAAAAAATAACACAAAATCTAAAAATTCTTAAGGACGATAAAAAATATAAAAATAATGTCGTTAAATTATCAAAACTAGCTAAAAAATTGAATGGACCTAAAAAAATAGCTGATGTAGTGATCGATTATTCATCTAGATGAAATATTAACATTTAAATTGAAAATTTTTTATTAATATTAGATTTATTTTAGAATCAATATTCTTATAGGCAAGATACATCAACCAATAATTAATATAAAAATTTCCAAAAAAATAATATAAAAATACATAATCTTTTTAATAGCTTTGAAAACTAAAATCTATTACTATGAAAATCGCGATGTTCACGGATACATTCTTACCACAAACTAATGGAGTTGTAACAGCAATAAATAACACTTTGGAAGCGCTATGTAAAGTGCATAATATATGGTTATTTATCCCAGGAAAAAAATCGTTTAAGATTGAAAAAAAATCAAAAAATCTATTCATAGTTAAAATTCCTTCTTATCAGTTTTATCAATATAAAGGTTATAGAATTCCTACATTTCAACTTAAACAAATAAGCAGAATAATACAAAAAGAAAAGTTCGATATAATTCATATACATACACCCTTTACTCTTGGATTAGTAGGGATTGCAATGTCTAGATTGTATTCAATTCCGATAGTCGGTACATACCATACTTATCTTCCAGAATATTTTCCTCATATAACAAAAGGGAGATTCTATAGGGTAATGAGGAGAATCGGGGATTTACCGACTAAAAATTTTACTAAATATATTTATTCAAAATTGGATTATGTGATTGCACCTTCCCATGAGACTGGGAGAATACTCAAGACTCTTGGAATAAAAAATGTTACTGTTATACCAAATGGAATAAAAGTTGAAAACTTAAAACTTAAAAATAATTTTATAGAAAATATAAAGAAAAAATATAAAATACCAAAACAAAGAAAAATTCTTCTCTATCTAGGTCGAATAAGTTTTGAGAAAAAATTGAGTATTCTATTGCAAGCATCCAAAATACTTGAGAATGAGGATGAAAAACTTTTCCTGTTAATAGTTGGTTCTGGTCCTTCCATTAAAAAGTATAAGAACGAAGCTAAAAAGCTGAAAATAAAAAACATACGCTTTACGGGATTTGTTAAAAATGGACTAATTCCTGATATTTATAAGGCTTCAGACATATTTGTTTCCCCATCTGATACTGAAGTCTGTCCTATGACTTTTATAGAAGCGATGGCATGTGGTTTACCTTTGATTGGCGTTAATTCTGGTGGTGTTAAAGATATAATTCAAAACAGGAAAAATGGACTTTTAGCTAAAGCAAATGATCCTGTAAGTTTAGCTTTCAAGATTAAAACTTTGATTGATAATGAAAAGTTATTAAAAAAAATGAGTATTATGAATCGAAATCTGTATTTTAAAGAATATTCTATTAAAAACACAACAAAAAAACTTATGAATCTCTATAAAAAAACTAAAAAAACGAATAAAAAACTACATCCTATTTTTAAAATGCTAAATTTCTTCCTATATCCTGAACTGACCAAAAATAAGATATATAAAAAATTTAATAATTTTGTTTAATGTAACTATCTTTTGTTTGAATATTTTTTCCTAAAAATAAATTTATATCCCCCTTTGCCCAAATCCATATTGTTTTTAGATAACCACTTTTTTCCATACGTCTAGTTGATAATTTAACAAACAAACTTTCATCATATTTTATTTTTCCAAATTTTCTCAATCTAAAACCCAAGTCAACATCATCTGAATGAGAAAGATTTCGATATCCACCTATTTTTACAAATTCTTTCTTTCTAAATGAGGAATTTGTTCCCCCTAAACAGTATAGACCTAAATGAGAACAAAATTTGATAAAGTTTCTTATTAGTAAAAATATAATTCTTGCTTTAATTCTATTTTCAATAGGTCCATCAGTCCCACATACAGCAATAACTTTTTTATCTCTAAAATTTTTTGTTATTTTTCCCAACCAATTAGTAGGAACAATACAATCAGCATCTGTTGTTGCTATAATTTCTCCTTTTGATACACTAACGCCGTCATTTCTAGCACCACCAATTCCCTCGCTTTTCTGTTGAATTACTTTATCGGCATATTTTTTTGCTATCTCCACAGTTCGATCTTTACTTTGACCGTCGACTACTATTATTTCGAACTCTTTCCTAGGAACAGTTTGATTTTCAAGTGATTTTAAACATCTTTCAATGTTTTTTTCTTCGTTATAAGTAGGAATTATAACTGATATCATTATATCCCTTCATCTAATTTCATCGCTGCTTTTTTTCCTGAAAGAATAGATTTATCCATGTTCATATATTCCCATTCACCGAATCTCCCTATAGGTATAATATTTTTTTCTCTCAAAAAACTGTGTATTTTATTGACATTCTTTTTATGATTGAAATCATATATCACGTAAGCATACTTAAATCTGCATATATCACATACTTCTATCTTGTTGTTTTCTCTAAGAATTTTTGCATCTTTCAACCCTCTTATAGAATCTTCTTTAATTTCATCAATATCCAATTCTTTATCTTTTCTATAAGTTATTTCCACTAACATTGAACTTTTTTTTTCAGGCGTTGTGAATTTTGACAGATTCATAGGAAAACTCACACGATGGAATATGAATTCTTTTTCTGGGAAATAAATCCAATGTTTATCTGATATTTTAGGTCCCTTGACGCCTAAATTTAAACAAATTAATGAATTAAAAATAAGATTTTTTGTCGCTTTAGTCACATCATCAGGAACATCTGAAATCATTTTTATTAGATCTGGTAGTGGTAATGAGGAAGCTACACGATTACAATTTATTTTCTTCATTTCTTCATTTTTCTTATAAACAACCACTATTTCATCATCATTGAATTTAATTTCTGTTACCTCAGAATCCAAAGATACTTTTTTTATGTGTGGTAAGAAACTTTCTGGTAATGCACCTATACCACCATATTTGGGATATAAAAAATTTGCATTAGAACCAAACTCTTTTTCTTGTTTTCCAAAAGCTCCTTTCCTCATATCTTCTACACTTGGTGATGGAACTCTACTTCCAATCCACTCTAAAGTCATTTTACTAAGATTGAATTTCCATATTTTTTTGTTGTATGGTTCCATGTAATATTTTGCGATACCTTTTCCAAATGTAGTATAAATCCAATCCCTAAAATTTTTGGGTTCTATTTTTTCTATTTTTATTACACCATTTATACACTCTTCAATTATCTCTTTAGGAAGAGATCTTAGATTTGCTTCAAAAGGATACTTTACAAAAACACCATTCGTATAAATATAGGCTCTTCTTTCTTTTTCGACTAAGTTTTTACCAAGTAGATTTAAAATCAGATTCCTGACATGATCATCGTTTGTAAACAAGATATGAGGAGCATAATCAAACGTGTAATCATTAACTTTTTTACTGGAGCAGAGACCACCTACTTTGTTTTCTTTTTCTAATAAAAAATAATTTTTATCTCTCAAATGGTAAGCTGTACTTAAACCAGCTAACCCTCCACCAAAAATACAAATTTTCATGTAGAAATTTTGTATTACTATAAATTTAAGTAATTCCCTACTAATTTATTTTTAATGAAACAAAAAAGAATTTTAATAACTGGGGGAGCAGGTTTCATAGGTAGTCATTTAATTGATAATCTTCTTGATCAAAATTATGATGTTGTAACAATAGATAATTTTTCCACAGGTAAAATAGAGAATTTGATTAAAGTAAAAGATAAAATCAAAATAATAAAAGGAGATTTAAGAAATTTAGATTTTGTTATGAAAAACGTAAAAAATGTAGATTTAATTTTTCACCTCGCAGCCAATTATTCTGTTGAGTATTCCTCAGAAAACCCAATTTTTGATTTTGAGTCAAATACTCTAACGACACTAAACATCTTAGAGGCAATGAGAAAGAACAATATTCCAATGATAGTTTTTGCTTCATCTTCCACTGTCTACGGTGAAACAGATAAATTTCCCATAAAAGAAAGTGCTGAAATCAAACCAATAAGCAACTATGGCGCATCTAAAGTTTCAGCTGAAGTTTACATACATTCTTTCTCCGAACTATACAATATAAGAGGATTAATACTGAGATATGCTAACATAATGGGTCCAAGATCTGATCATGGTATACTTCCAGACTTTTTAAAAAAACTCAAAGAAGATAAAAAAAGATTGTTGATTCTAGGTAATGGAAAACAAAGAAAATCATATCTTTACATATCAGATTGTATAGATGCCAGTTTGTTCGCTCTAGGCCACTTCAATAAAACTTTTGACATTTTTAATATTGGTTCTGAAGAATGGATAACTGTTAATGATATAGCAAAGATAGTCTGTGAAGAAATGAATTTAACTAATGTTGAATTTGAATACACAGGAAAAGATAGAGGTTGGTCCGGTGATGTTCCAAGATTTGTCTTAGATGTACAAAAATTGAAGAAAATTGGATGGAAACCAAAATATACAATAGAACAAAGCATAAGAAAAACTGTTGAATGGTTGAAACATCATTGAATTAATCTAAACTACGAAATAAAGTATTTAAATTAAATTTTTGGAAATTATTAAATATGATTATTTTTTATATGAAAAATTTTTATAGACTATCAAGACTAACGCATTACTTGTGGTTAATATTATTTTTAACAATATCTTTAATATGGTTGATTTCCCCTCAAAATCTTTTTTCTTCTAAAACGATTATTGTTTTGTTAGCTGATATATTTCTTACAGGGTTCGGATTCTCATTCAATGATATAGAAGATGCCGAAGATGATTATTATATCTTAGAAAAAAGAAAAAGAAACCCTATTTCTAGCGGTAATTTAACTAAGAAACAAGGTTATGTGTTTAGTTTTTTACTTCTATTAACTGGTTTGTCCTTACTCTTACTTATAAATTATTTAGTTTTTTTTATTGGAGTAATTTTAGCTTTTGTAGAATTTTTTTATTCATGGAAAAATGTGAGACTTAAATCAATTCCAGTTGTTGATTTGGTTTCACATGCAATTGGCTTTGGTTTCATTCAATTTCTAATAACATACTTAATATTCCGTCCTTTAGATTTATTAGTTATTCCCTTCTTGTTGATAATTATATCTTTTTCACTAATAGGAGATATCTGTCAGGAATTAAAGGATTTTAATGTTGATAAAAAAACAAAGATAAAAAATACAATCCAAAAAATGGGAAAATCTAAAATAAAGAAATTATTAATTACCACAACTTTAATAATAATCGTTGGATCCATTGCTGTAATTTTTACCTTTCAATCAATATATAGTATAATTTTTTTAATATCATTAAATATTGTAATAATAACTTTTGTGAAAAGAAATCTGAGTTCATATTGTTCATGTTAATCTTTTGCTTGTTATAATAGTTACCGAAATTATAAGACTGAATACTTGAAATGAAAAAAAGAAGAACTTTTTTGTACCATTCTTCAATGGATTTATTTTCTTTTTTTGAAAAGATAAACAAATGATGTTGCTATTTTATCAGTATCTATGTCTGAGTAGTCATTAATCATAAAAATAAACATAATGTTTTAATAAATTTTTGATAAAAAGGTTAAACCTATCTGATAAAATTCAGTTTAGGTACAATTTCTCTAGCTTTCTCAAAATTCTTCTCAAAATCTTTCATAAATTCGGTCAATTTCTCACAGGTAATGTCTTTAATTTCTCCTGTCATCATTCTTCCAGCTTTATATTCGTCATAAATTCTTTTCAATTCCTTGTCATCTTCGATAAAATGCTGTGCTAACAACTGGAAAGACATATCATTCTCTGGTATTGCACCATATTTCCTATGATCTGCTAAAGTTTTTCTTGCTCCTGACAAAGCTCTTCTAATCTTTTTGCATGCTTCATCAATATTATCTGGTATTGTGATACATGATTGCGGTTTTGATTTACTCATTTTCAAATCTCCGTCTAAGGAAGGAGTAAACTTATGATAAATACCAGATGGTGGAACAAAGTTGAAAATGTTTTTTGTTCTATTGACAATGTCTCTGGCTAGAAGAACATGTGGTGATTGATCAGGACCGACAGGAATCACACCTGGCATCGAATGTTCTAATTGTGGAAATAAAATATCACCTGCTTGTAATAAAGAGGACATTATTCTAGATGGTTCAGCACTTCCATATATGGCTCTGAACTCATTTAGAGTAATTTTTTTAGAGAAAATGTAACCAAGGTTCTTAACTTTCTCATTTGTTGATTGGAAATAGAAAACGGTCTTTTTAGGATCTAGACCTAACGCTATATAAGCAGGTATATGAAAATCTAACGCTCTTTGTCGTCCTTCCTCTAAGGAAACTTCCCTGGTTGCTGCAGCTTCTAAGTCTGCAACAAGTACAAAAGTTTTAGCGCCATGTTCTTGAAAATACTTCATATTTTCTATGACTAATTTTGTACCTAAGTGAATCTTTTCAAGAGTAGGCATTATTCCTGTCAAAGCATAGAATTCTTTTTTCTGTACGATTGCATCCACGACTCTACCAAAATCTGTATGTGCAAAAACAATCTTCCTTCTCATTATTTTGTTGGGTTCTGGTATTTTGGTTAATAATTCATCTGTGAAAGGCTCTAAACCATATTGCCCTATGAGTTTGTCATAGTCTTTGATTAAAAAAGATCCCCATGGATCGATTTGTATTTTTACCATACTAATCACTTATTTTATCTTAAATCTTTTAATGATATTTGTAAATTTAACTGTTTGTTTGGTATAGTATGTCTGCTACTTTTTGGCGGCAATTTGTTTCCTGTTAAACCTGCATTTATAACATCTTCTTTTGTTATTTTTTCTTCTTTTCTCCAAGCTTGTACTTTTATTTCATTTGAATTATAATCGACAAAGTAAGCCATGATTCTTGAACAACCTAGTTCTTTAAGACTCTGATACCTATGATGACCGTCTAAAATTATTTTTGTATTCTTATCCACTATTATCGGGGTTTTTAAAAAACCATCTTTTTTTATCTTTCGTTTCAATAGTATTAAATGTTCAGATGAAACTTGTTCATGCTCTTTTAATTGTTTCAGTTCTATGACTCCAAAGAAAACCACTCATAATACCACTTCCAAAAATAGAAGGAATAATCATAGTTTTCCCTCCATAAAATCTTGATATCCTTTTAGATCGAAAAACCCATGACCACTGAAATTTACTGCGATTGTTTTTTCTTCTTTATTTTCTTTTGCTATCAATGCTTCATCTATAGTAGCTTTTATGGCATGACAAGTTTCTGGTGCCGGTACGATACCTTCAGTTTTTGTAAATATTCTCCCTGCTTCAAAAATTTCATTTTGATCGTAAGTTCTTGTTGTTATTATTCCTTTTTTCGCTAACAATGATATGATCGGTGCTTTTCCATGATATCTTAATCCACCTGCATGTATAGCTGGAGGTATAAAGTCAGATCCAAGTGTATACATTTTAATTAATGGTGTCTGTTTCGCTGTGTCTCCATAATCATATCTGTATTCCCCTTTTGTTATTGACGAGCAAGTTACTGGCTCTACTGCTATAAATTCTGTTTCTCTTTTTTTTATCGCTTCTTCTACAAATGGAAGAACAAAACCACCGAAATTAGACCCACCGCCTATACAACCAACCATAATGTCTGGATACAAGCCAATCTCTTTAAATTGTTCTTTGGTTTCTAATCCGATTATCGTCTGGTGCATTAAGACTGCGTTTAGTACAGAGCCTAAAGCATATACTGTATCTTCATGTTTCATAGTATCCTCTATCGCTTCAGATATAGCAATTCCTAGAGAACCAGAATTATTTGGTGTTTTTTGTAATACTTTTTTTCCAAACTCTGTTCTGTCGCTGGGAGATGATAAAATTTCAGCTCCAAACAATTTCATCAAAATTTTTCTGTATGGTTTCTGTTCATAAGAACATCTAACCATGTAAACTGTACATTCTAATCCCATTTTATTACAAGCAAAAGCCAACGCAGATCCCCATTGTCCTGCTCCCGTTTCTGTAGCTATTCTTTTGAAACCTTCTTTCTTTGCTAGATAAGCTTGCATTATTGCTGTATTAACTTTATGACTTCCTGTTGGAGATACATCCTCTCTTTTGTAAAATATCTGTATATTTTCTGGTAATTTTAGATGTTTTTCTAACCTTGTTGCTCTCACTAATGGAGTGGGTCTATACTGACTTAAAATATTTCTGACTTCTTTTGGTATCGGTACGAATTTTTCTTTGCACATTTCTTGTTTTAAAAACTCTTGTGGAAATATTTCAGGCAGAATTTTTATATTCTCTCCTTGAGGAGGAGGTAGTTCTAAGATACTTTGTATGTTATAAAATTTTCTTGGAATTTTTGTCCCAAAAACATTCACCTTTCATTTTTTATCACCTTCATTTTTAAACGCACTTTGTTTTTGAACTCTATCTTTTATTTCTTTACTTGTTTCACATTTCTCACAATATTCTTCTTTGTATGAACATTCTGTTTCTTTTGTAAATATTTCTTCTAATTTCATATCTTCTTTTGGTTTTATTTTTAAACCACAATAGCGAGTAGGATTATGAACACTATAATCTTCTAGTTTTTCTAACTCATGTTCTAAACGAAAGAATTCAAGTTCTGCCTTAGTAACAGGTGGTGTACTTAATTTATCTATTGCATCAACTAAACCCAACGATTGTCCTGGCGTCATCTTTTTTATATTTTTATGAGGATAATAAGCAAGTACTCTAGTTTTTTGACTCAATAAACTTAATTCTTTTTCTAACTCAGAAAGTTTAACTGGATTTTCTGCATCGTAAAATCTTATTTGAACCCCATTTTCCATAGTTATTGTTACTTCAGGAAATCTTACTTCTTCAGGTACCCTATTACCATCTTTATTAACATAGTACACATTCCCTATTTCAACTTGAGATGCGTTATGCTCTTTTTTCTTAGAAAGATATTTTTTCAAATAACCAAACTAATTCACCAATCATTCCGACTCACCTCTAAAAATTTCAATAAAAATTTTGCCTAAATTAGTAAAAATTAATGGTTTTCCCTTGCAGTTTTGATCTCCAAAATCTATCAAATTAAACTGTTTAAATCTCTTAAGAACGCATTTTGCAGTACTCTCAGGATAATCTTTATCGGTGATTTTTCTTACAGCAGCGGAAAATGTAATACCCTGTAACTCATACAAATTCAAGAATAATTCTTTTTCTTTCGTTCTGAGTGATTGCTCTAAGAAAATCTTAAGCTCTCTTTTACAGATGCCAAACGCGATCACTTCTCATTTTAATCAGTCATTAATATGTTGAGTCAATATTAAATACCTTTTGGGCAAAAAAATTGACCACCAAAATCAAGCCATTTAAAATATATGTATAGAATACAATAATCTCCTCTATGAAACTAAAACTAGAAAAGCATATAGATGTAAAAGGAAAAGATTCTCAAATCATAAACAAAGCAATAACGGATGTAATCAAAGAATTCACGATGAGAGCTAACGTAAAGAAATTGAAGAAATTAAGAGTTTTTGTAACGATAAATCCTGTTGAGACAGCTAGAAAAATAGTCATGCCAAGAGTTAAGTTGAGTAGACATAGTGAAATGAGGGAATGGATATGCCAAAATGCACCCAGTTTTTCCTATTGGGGAGAAGGTCAACCACCGACTATAATGTTGGATGCAAATGAAAGGGACTTTAAAGAAGGAAATTATTATGCAATAAAAGGTTTGTTTGCACATGAGTTAATGCATCTAATGAATAAACTCGATGGTATTGAAGATGAGCTGGAAGATGCAACTGAAAAAGCTTCAAGATACATATTCTCTCTTCTCGCTAAACATAAAGATGTTAAACCTTTCACGAGAGATGGTTTGTTGAGTTCATTAATCAGAGTAACGACATCATCATTGCTATTCATAAAAGATATACTTGCTAATACAAGAGCAATGAGTTTTAGTTTTGATGACGAATTATATGCTCATTATAAAATATCTCTTGAGGGGGTTCAAAAAGAGATTAAATTCACTGAGAGAGGAATAATAAAAATTCTCAAAGAAAATAGAAAACATGCATTAGATGATGCTTTTTTGGCTTATTTAGGTCTTAACACTAGTTGGATCACTTTCAGAATGTTCCACAATAATTGGTATAAAAACTTACAAAAAATTGCTTCAATCGAAGTCCCACCTATAATCAAAAAAAATTGTGACCCGATATTAAAAGAGTTATTGAATTTAAGATCTGCTAATGATGAAAAACAAATAGAAAAAGTTATAAAATTAACCCAACAAAACTATTTCAATGTTGTTACGTATTTTTGTAATAAAATGAGGTGATTTAATGCCTAATTTCCAATTTATTGTTTCGAACCCAACTACAAAAAAAGCATATAAGATTGATGTAGACCAAACAAAAGCAACTGGAATAATAGGAAAATTGCTAGGTGAAAAATTTAACGGTGATATAGCAAACTTACCTGGTTATGAATTACAGATAACAGGAGGAACAGATAAGGATGGGTTCCCGATGCATCCTCAGGTTCATGGTCCAGGTAGAAAAAGTATTGTTCTTTCTCAACCGCCAGGTTTTCATCCAAAATTGAAAGGACAAAGAAGAAGAAAGATGATAAGAGGAAATACTATATCGGCTGATATTGCACAAATAAATTGCAAAATTGTTAAACCTGGAGTTAAACCTATTGAACAATTGCTGGGAAAGGAAGAAAAGAAAGAAGAAGCCAAACCCGAAGAAAAACCAAAGGAAGATAAAAAACAAGAAGAAAAGCCTAAAGAAAAACCAGTAGAGAAAAAAGAAGAAACTAAACCAAAGAAGGAGGGAGAGGAAGTTCACAAAGAAAGTAAACCCTAAACTCATTCCTGAGGTTAATATTGGTATTCTTGGTCATGTGGATCATGGTAAATCCACTCTTGTTGAGGCTTTGACTGGAAAATGGCCTTCTGTCCATTCCGAAGAATTGAAACGTGGTATCACCATACGTTTAGGTTATGCTGACGCCACTTTCTACAAATGTCCTAAATGTGGAACGTATTTAACATCCAATAAATGTCCAAAATGTTTTGAAACTGCTGAAGTCTTAAGAACCGTATCTTTTATAGACGCACCTGGGCATGAGAGTTTAATGGCTACTGTTCTCACTGGTTCAGCTTTAATGGATGGTGCCTTGTTAGTAATAGCTGCTGATGAGAAATGTCCTCTACCACAAACACGGGAACATCTAAAAACCCTAGAGGTAGTTGGTATAAAAAATATAATAATAGTTCAAAACAAGATTGATATCGTTACTAAAGAAAAGGCTGAAAAAAATTATGATGAAATAAAGAATTTTGTAAAAGGTACTATAGCTGAGTCAGCTCCTGTAATCCCAATTTCTGCTCAACAGAAAATCAACATTAGTTATCTTATCGAGGCTATAGAAAAAGATATCCCGACTCCAGAAAAAGATTTGAATAAAGATCCAAGGATGATTATTGCTAGAAGTTTTGATGTGAATAAACCTGGAACTGTTCCAGAAAAAATAATTGGCGGAGTTATAGGTGGTTCTATTATTCAAGGTAAATTGAAAGAAGGAAATGAGATAGAAATAAGACCTGGAATTAGAATTGGAGATAAATGGAAGCCTATAACAACAACTATTGTTTCTATGCAGAAAGCTGGAATAGGAATAGAAGAAGCCGGTCCTGGTGGTTTACTAGGTGTTTTAACCAAATTAGACCCATACTTTACAAAAGCAGATACTTTAGTAGGTAACGTCGTTGGCTTGACAGGAAAATTGCCCCCAGTGAGATCAGAATTAAAAGTAAAAACAAAACTTTTGGACAGGGCAGTTGGAACAAAAGAAATGTCTGAGATTTCAAATATAAAAGTCGAAGAGAACTTGCTAGTAAATGTAGGTACTGCTCGATCAATCGGTGTAGCTAAGAAAATACGTGGGAATGAAATAGAGATGAGTTTGAAGATTCCTATTTGTGTTGATAAGAGTGATAGGATCGTTCTTTCAAGACAAATTTCTGGTATATGGAGATTAATTGGTTACGGAGAGATTGTAGATTAAAATGAAAAGAATAATCTTGGATACAAATTTCCTTATGGTTCCTTATCAATTCAAAGTAGACATTTTTGAAGAAATAAAAAGGATCATGGAAGAAGAATATGAGTTAATAGTTTTTGACAGTATTATTAAAGAACTAGAAAAAATTGCAAAATCCAAAGGGAAGGATGCTATGGCCGCTAAAACTGCTTTGGGTTTGATTAAAAAAAAGGACGTTAAGATTGTAATCACACATGATAAAATAGTTGATGATACAATAGCTGCTGCAGATGATAATACGATTGTTGCAACAAATGATAAGGTTTTGAAAGAAAAGCTAAAGAATAAGAATATAAAAATCATTTATTTGAGAAATAAGAAATATTTGGAGATAGGTTGAGGGGGTAGAATTTGATGGATGCGTTTCTATTAGCTCCGATATCGGGTCTGATTTCAATTTTTGTTGCAATATACTTTTATTTTTATGTGAAAAAACAGGATCCTGGAACACCCAAAATGGTAGAAATTTCTGATGCAATAAAAGAAGGGGCAAATGCTTTTTTGAAAAGACAATATAAAACATTGGCAATATTCGTTGTCATAATATCAATTATCCTTGCTGTTTTTCTAAACCCAAACCTCGCTATCGCTTATGTGTTCGGTTCAATTTGTTCTGCATTAGCTGGTTTTTTTGGCATGAATGTAGCTCTAAAAGCTAATGTTAGAACTGCTCAAGCTGCTAGAAAAGGTCTGAATAAGGCATTTTCTGTTGGTTTTTATGGTGGAGCAGTTATGGGGTTGTCTGTCGTTGGTTTAGCTCTAATCGGAATAAGTATTGTCTATTATGTTTTCAAAGACCCTCAAATTGTACTCGGCTTCAGTTTTGGTGCATCCTCATTAGCACTCTTTGCTAAAGCTGGTGGTGGTATATTCACTAAAACAGCTGATATCGGAGCAGATTTAGTAGGTAAGGTAGAAATGGACTTTCCTGAAGATGATCCTAGAAACCCAGCTGTAATAGCTGACAATGTGGGTGACAATGTCGGTGATGTTGCAGGAATGGGAGCTGATTTGTTCGATTCATATGTAGCTAGTGTAGTGGCAGCCATGATATTGGGTGCAGTAACTTTAAAGGCTACAGGTGCTATATTACCACTTCTTTTCTCAGCAGGTGGTATATTTGCTTCTATAATAGGGACATATTTTGTTAAAGTTAAAGGAAATAATCCAGGTGCAGCTTTGAACAGAGGAACGTACATTACATGTATAATTTTCGCTGTATTTGCATTCTTAATGATTTATCTCTTAGGACTTAACATGAACATATTCTATGCAACTCTAGCTGGATTAATAGCTGGAATAGTGTTAGGTATTACATCTGATTTCTATACATCTATAGATAGAGCTCCTGCTTTGAATACTGCAAAAGCTTCACAGACCGGAGCAGCTATAAACATTTTGACAGGATTTTCTTACGGCTGTATAAGTATTGTGCCACCTCTGATAGGAATAGGAATAGCATCTATTGTATCTTATCAATTAGCTGGAACTTTTGGTGTTTCTATGGCTGCTGTTGGAATGTTATCTATAACTGGTATGATTGTTTCTTCAGATGCTTATGGTCCAATAGTGGATAATGCTAAAGGAATTGCTGAACAGTCGAAACTTGAGAAAAAGGTAATAAAAATAGCAGATAAATTAGACGCAGCAGGTAATACTGCAAAAGCTATTACTAAGGGGTTTGCTATTGGGGCAGCTGGTTTATCTGTAATTGCTTTACTTGGAGCTTATACTGAAATCGTGAAAATTGATAAAATAGATTTTTTAAACCCGTTCGTTTTAACAGGTGCATTGATTGGCATATTCATGCCACCTTTATTTTCTGCATTGGTTATTTTAGGTGTCGGTAAGAATGCTTCCAGGATGATCGAAGAAATTAGAAGACAGTTTAAAGAAATAAAAGGTTTGAAAGAAGGTAAAGCGAAACCAGATTATGCTAGATGTGTTGACATTGCCACAAAAGGAGCTTTGAAAGAATTAATATTACCAAGCATTTTAGCCATCATAGTTCCATTAATAGTTGGTTTCATACTAGGTAAAAGTGCTTTAGGTGGTTTTTTAGTCGGAAGCATACTAACAGGGTTGGTTTTTGCTTTGTTTATGGCTAATGCTGGTGGTCTATGGGATAACGCTAAAAAATACATAGAAGATGGTGCATTCGGTGGAAAAGGTTCTGAAGCTCATAAAGCAGCTGTGATAGGAGATACAGTAGGAGATCCATTCAAGGATACTGCTGGTCCATCGATTAATACCTTACTAGTTGTTATGGTACTTGTCTCTTCGATGTTCGCTCCTTTGATTGCAATGTATGCTTTATTTGGTTAATTTTTATATTAGGGGAATATTCATGAATTTATGGAAAGACATTCCAACCGGAGATAAAGTTCCTGACATTGTCAATGTGATTATTGAAGTCGTAACTGGATCAAGAGACAAATATGAATACAATTTGAAATGGGAAAGTTTTGTCTTGGATAGAGTGCTTTATTCATCTGTTGTGTTTCCTGTTGAATATGGTTTTATTCCACAAACATGGTATGATGATAATGATCCTTTGGATATAATGGTTATGAGTTATGAACCACTCGAAGTTGGTTGTATTGTCAAAGTAAGACCCATAGGTGTGTTGATAATGGAAGATGAAAAAGGAGAAGATCCAAAGATTTTATCTGTTCCTATAAATGATCCAAGGTTTGATGGGATTCATGATATAAAAGATGTTCATCCACATAATTTAAAAGAGATTAAAGAATTTTTTGAGATTTACAAAAGACTCGAACCACATAAATGGACTAAGTTTAAAGCTTGGAGCAATGCTATTGAAGCAAAAAAAATTATTGAACACGCGATAGACTTATACAAAAAGAAATTTAAGGTTAATTAATGGTTTCAAAAAAGAAAAAGGAACACGCGATTGAGACAGGCCAAGTATGGCATGCGATGGAAGAGAATGACGTTCTTAAAGAATTAAAGACTTCCATTAAAGGTTTAACCAACGAAGAAGCCAAAAGGAGACTGGAGGAATATGGATACAATGAATTAAAAGAGACAAAACGAAGAACTGCTTTGCAGATGTTTCTCGAAGAATTCAAGGATATTTTTATTTTACTTTTACTTGTAGCCACATTCCTTGCCGCTGTGATAGGTTATTATGAATCTCTTAACGAACCTGGGAAGAGTTTTCTTGAGAATTATACTGATTCAATAACTATCGGAGTAATCGTTCTCCTTTGTGCTGTTGCTGGATTTATTCAAGAATACCGAGCAGAAAAGGCATTAGAAGCTCTGAAAAAATTGACCGCACCCAAGGCAAGAATTTTAAGAAATGGTAAAGAAGAATTGATACCTGCAAGGGAAGTAGTACCAGGGGATATTCTAATCTTAGAGTCTGGAGATCGTTTACCTGCTGATGCAAGATTGTTAGAAGTAGTTGAGTTAAAAACAGACGAATCCGTATTGACTGGTGAATCTGTTCCTGTCACTAAAGAACTTGATATAGTAAAAGCTGAATTACCTTTGGCTGAAAGAGATAACATGGTTTTTACTGCAACTCACATAACTTATGGTAGAGGAAAGGCAGTCGTAGTAACCACAGGCATGAACACAGAATTCGGTAAAATTGCCGAAATGGTTCAGGCAACAGAAGAAGAGGAAACACCTCTCCAGAAAAAACTCGATAAGTTTGCTAAAAAAATAGCAAAGATTGTGATAATCCTCTCAGCTATCATATTTGCACTTGAGATATTCACTGAAGGGTTCAAGATTAAAGCAGTCATTGATTCATTCATGACTTCTATAGCATTAGCCATATCTGTCGTACCAGAAGGTCTACCCGCGATAGTGACTGTTGGTCTTGCTTTTGGTGCACGTGAATTTGCAAAACGTAATGCTATTATCAGAAGATTGTCATCAGCAGAGAGTCTAGGTTCTGTTACAGTGATTTGTTCTGATAAGACTGGCACTTTGACAAGAGGTGAGATGACCGTTCGTAAGATTTACGTTAATGATAAAATAATAGACGTAACTGGTGTAGGTTATGAACCAAAAGGTGAATTTGCATATGGTGAAGAATCTGTCGACCCAAAAAAAGTTGATGGTTTACCGTTGATATTGAGGATAGGTTTATTGTGCAATAATGCTTTTCTAGAAAAAGGCAAGTTCTGGCATATTACTGGTGACCCGACTGAAGGTTCTTTAATCGTAGTTGCTAGTAAAACAGGGTTGAAAAAAGAAGAAGTAGAGAAGAAATATCCACGTAAATACGAAGTTCCGTTTACTTCTGAGAGAAAATGTATGACAACCGTTCATCTGACTCCAGAGAAAGAAATGTTTGCATACATGAAAGGGGCTCCTGAGGTTGTATTAGGGAGATGTGAACGTATACTCGAGAACGGGGAAGTAAAGGAATTGACTTATGAAAGAAAGAAAGAAATCCTGAAAATCAATGAAGATTTGGCTAGTGAGGCTTTACGATTATTAGGCATGGCTTATAAAGAACTGCCGAAAAAAACAATCGAGTTCAACGATGAAGAATTAGAGGAAGATCTCATTTTCGTAGGTTTACAAGGGATGATGGATCCAGCAAGAGTAGAGGCTATAGAAGCCAATAAGAAATGTCAAGAAGCTGGAATAAGAACTGTAATGATTACTGGTGATCACAAACTGACCGCAATAGCTGTAGCGAAAGAAATCGGGATGATGAAAAAAGATAGCATGGCCTTGACTGGCGATGAGTTAGAAAAAATGAGTGATGAAAATTTTGAGAAGATAGTTGAAAAAATAGTAGTTTATGCGAGAGCTTCGCCAGAGCATAAGTTACGTATAATTAAAGCATGGAAGAAGAAAGGGGAAATAGTGGCAATGACTGGAGATGGTGTAAATGATGCTCCAGCTGTAAAGAATGCCGATGTTGGAATAGCAATGGGCATATCAGGAACTGATGTGACGAGAGAGGCGTCAGACATAATATTGGCAGATGATAATTTTGCCACAATCGTTAATGCTGTAGAACAAGGTAGGGTTATTTATGATAACATTCGTAAATATGCACGATTCCTTATGGCTTGTAACTTTGATGAAGTCCTCGTCATAGGAAGTTTCGCTCTTCTAGGTGGTTTGTTCGGAGATAAACTATTTCCTTTACCTTTAATCCCAGCTATGCTTCTATGGATAAACTTGGTAACAGATGGTGCACCAGCAGTATCTCTATCCATAGATCCACCTGACGAGGATGTTATGAAGAGGAAACCTCGTAATCCTAAAGAGGGCATATTGCATGGAATGGTAGCATTCATCATCGTATCTTTCATACTGCAGTCAACAGGAACGATATTAGTTTTTTCTTTAGAGTATTACGTTTTTCCAGGAACATGGATGTCTGATGCCAAATACAATTGGCTTTCACTTCCTGCGAATGATCCGCATAGAGAAGAATCAAGATTAAGGGCTTTAGAAGAGGCTAGAACTGTTGCTTTTATACAAGCTGCATTATTTGAGTTATTTGTAGTTTGGAATTGCCGTTCAGAGAAGAACAGTGTATGGAAAATGGGTCGCAAGAGTTTCAAGAATAAGTTCTTTATAATTGCAGAAATAATATCAATAGGTGCAACATTGGGCATATGTTACATACCGGTAACTCAGCAGATGTTCCATATAGTTCCATTAACTTTAGCTGATTTAGCCTATGTCTTAGGTATATCAGCTTGGGGATTCTTAGTATTACCAGAATTATTCATGGGAAAGAAGTTTTTAAAATGGAGATAAATCAATTTAAGTTTTAAATGTAAAAATCAATAGTATTTGATAATTATGTACAGAATATTGACGATAAAAACCAAGATAAAAGTCCCTCCTATAAGGTTTGGGATGCCTTTAAAACAGGCTATAAAGGAAAGTATAGCAGAAAGATATGAGAATGTATTAGACAGGAATTTCGGTATGGGACTTGCTGTAGTCAATGTAGGAGAGATAGGTGAAGGCAGGATAATGCCTAGCGACCCTTCAATCCATTATTCAGTCACTTTTGATCTTTTAGTGTTTAAACCAGAATTACATGAAATTATCTTAGGAGATGTCATAGATAACACAGAATTCGGCTCTTTTATTAGGTTTGGACCAATGGACGGGCTTGTTCATGTTTCTCAATTGTTGAACGATTATGTGAGTTATGACGAAAAGAATGCTTCTTTTATGGGAAAAGAGACGAAGAAAACGTTGAAAGAAGGAGATCCTGTTAGAGTTAAAGTAATATCGATAAGTATGGCTCCTGGGAAAGAAAACAAGATAGGTTTGACGATGCGTCAACCCAATCTGGGATCATTGGCATGGCTTGAAGAAGAAAAGAGAAAATCAAAGAAAGAAGTCAAGAAATAATTATTTTATTTTAAATTCCCTATTATTGTCAATGAAGAAATTGATTCTATTAACTATAGTTTTAGTATTCTTAATGTCTCTATATGATGTTAAATCTAGCGAGTGCGAGGGGTCAATTGAATTAGTATTATCGCCAAACACTATCGAGAGTGAAACGAATGTTAAAGCTATAACAACAGGTCTTGTGGGTTCAGGATGCTATGATAAACTCATTCAAATAACACGTGATTCTTGCTCAGGAACTAAAGTTTGCAGTTGTACATCAAAGGGGTCGGGTTGTTCTTGTTCATTCAAAGCAACGTTACCTTCTTTAGGAATTAATTACTATCAGAATGAATACAATTACTATGCTTGTGTGGACATGAATGGAAATGGTGATTCCTTAGATTTTGGTGAACAGAATTTTGCAACTTTAATAATCAGTAGAAAGTTACCACTAATACCTCTAGGCGCTATTGAATTCATCTCTCAATGGTTTAAAAATTTTGCCCAGGCATTTGCACAACTTTTTAAACTTTAGTTTAACTAATAATATGAAAGTGATAGAATGGTTAAGAGACAATATGTATGTAGAAGTTGTAGAAGATTCACGACTGAGAAGGAGTGTGTAATCTGTAAATCAAAAGATCTTTCTGCTAGTTGGAAAGGTTTAGTCATAATAATCGACCCTAATGAGTCTGAGATAGCAAAAACCTTAAGTATAACAACTCCTGGGAAGTATGCTTTATTTGTGGGATAAATATGAAAATAGATGTTTTAGAAAAAAAAGAGAATAAAGTTTTGAAGAGGACTGATTTACTTTTATTAGTTGATCATGCTAAACTATCGACTCCGAAGAAAGATGACTTAGCGAAAGAGATAGCAACTATGTTCAACTCTGTTCCGGAAAAAATTGAGATACCTTATATATTCTCTGAAGTTGGAATAGCAAAAGCGAAAGTGAAAGTAAGAATCTGGGAAGAGAAACCACCAGAGAAAAAGAAAAAAGAAAAAGTTGAAAAACCAAAAGAAGAAAAACCAGTAGAGAAAAAACCTGAAGAAAAGAAAGAAGGGGAAAAGAAGTGAAACATAAAACAGTAAAACAGTCGGACATTCTGAAAGTTGAAGGTAGCAACATAAAGAGATTAAATAAAATTTGTCCAAGATGTGGAATTGGTACTTACATGGCTGAACATAACGATCGATACTTCTGTGGAACCTGTCACATGACTGAATGGAAGAAAAAAGAATAGACTTACTCAAATTCTGGATAACCTCTATTTGAGAGAATTTTACCCCTACGGCATGCCAAAATATGGATAAAACCCAAAAGGCCGGGATTTACGGAAAAATATTCTACTACTAATAGAGTATTAGAATTAACTATCTAAACTGGCTCAATTAAGGCTTTATCCCTTGAAATTCCCAACTCAAAGACCTTTTTGTTGATTTCTAGGAATTTTTTAGGTACATTTTCTTCTATTCCTTCTAGAACAAACTTTTCATCTAGTGGAATCAATCCTTTTGATACAGCATATCCAAGCATGTAAATGTTAGATGGTGTTATGTTACCAACAGCTTCTTTGACGATTGAAGAAGCATTCAATGTTATAACTCTTGTTGAAAAATTTCCCAAGGTTTCTATGATTTCATCTAACGATGGATAGATTTCCTTAGCGACGAAAACGGATAATGGTATAATGGAATAATTGTTAACGAGAATAGTAGTTTTATTTTCTTTCGATCCGTAGTAAGAAGTTCTCAAAGCTTCCAAAGGTTCCAATGCAATTATGAGATGTGCTTCACCTTCCATCACTATGGGTGAATAAATTTTCTCACCGAACCTGATGTGACATGGTATAGGTCCACCTCTCTGAGAGAGTCCATGAAGTTCAGAAGTCTTGACATCGTATCCTTGTCTCAATGCGGCTTCAGATATTATTCTCATTAAAGTTAAGACTCCTTGTCCACCAGTTCCAGCGATAACACAGTTGAATTCTTTCATTCTTTTTTCACCTTATGAATTGCCTTGTGAGGACAGACTTGAGCGCAGACACTACAACCAGTACAAAGATTCTTGTCTATGTGGAACTCTCCTTCTGCTTGATATATGGCTGGACATGCAAAGTAGAATAAACAAACTCCACATTTCTTGCATTTTCTCTGATCAATTTCATACTTGTGAATTCTCTCGTCCCCTCTCAATTTTTTTCTAACCGTCAACAACCTACATTCTCTCTTTGCTACAATCACAGATACTTCATCTTTCTTCAAGAACTTCCTTATTGTTTTAATCATCTTGTTGACGTTGAAAGGATCGATAACTTTTATGTGCTTGATACCGCATGCCCTGACTATATCTTCAATCTTTATTTCTTTAGTCTTATCCCCCATTGCAGTTCGTCCCATACCAGGATTGGGTTGCTGGCCGGTCATTCCGGTAATCCTATTATCCATGACTATGATCAATGGTTTGGATTTATTGTAGACTATATTTATCAGTCCTGGAATACCGCCATGGAAGAATGTTGAATCTCCTATAAAAGCGATAACCTTCTGATCAGTTACTTTATCTATACCATGAATTATACCCTGACTCGCTCCCATCGAGAACATAAAATCCTGGGTATGATAAGGTGGCATCATGCCTAAGACATAACAACCAACATCACCCCCGAACACAGTATCGTTCCCAGCCGCAATCTTGGCTGCCCAGAAAGTAGCTCTATGAGGACAACCTGCACAAAGTACTGCGAACCTTCTAGCTATTTTCAATTCTTTGAATCTTTTCTTGTGAATATTGAGGTTTATACCAAGTTCTCTTCCAGTTATTCTCCTCAAAGCTGTTATTACAAGTTCTTCATTATATTCCCCAGATTTTGGTAAATAATCGTTCTTTTTCCCGTAAACTCTTAATTTAGGATTTACATTCTTTGCTAGCATTAAAATTTCTTCTTCTAAAATCGGTTCTAGCTCCTCGACGATAAGGATAGACTTAAACCTCTTTATGAAATTCTTAATCTTTTCTTCAGGAAGGGGATAGGTTAAACCCAATTTTAAGACTGGTAATTTAATTTTGAGGTCTATTAAACCTTCCATCACGTAGTTAAAAGAAACGCCAGAAGTGATTATTCCCAGTTTACTTTTAATATTCGGATTGGCTATGAAATTTATCTCACTTTTTTCAGATATTTCTCTTATATCCTCAATTTTTTTGAGTATTTCTTCATGTAACCTCAATGTATTAGGAGGCAAGACGTTGTATTTTCGCATGTCTTTCTTGAAGAAACCTTTTGTCTTACCGTAAACAATGTTGTCTAGTTTAACAACCCCCCTTTCATGACTTACCCTTGTTGTCGTCCTAACAAATACAGGCAATTTAAATTTCTCTGACAGTTTGAAGGCCATCTTAACAAAATCTTTACATTCTTGTGAATCTGATGGTTCTAGTGTCGGTATATGGCCAAGTCTTGAATAATATCTAGTGTCTTGTTCACTTTGGGCACTGCTCCAGCATCCAGGATCGTCTGCGACCATGATTACCATTCCTGCATTTGGTCCAACATAAACCAAAGGCATTAGAGAATCAGCTGCAACATTAACACCAAACTGTTTCATTGATACCAAGGATCTGACACCAGAGAAAGAGGCACCCATTGCAACCTCTAAAGCCACTTTTTCATTAGTACTATACTCAAAATATATTCCAGCATCCCTTGCTATGGCCGCAAAGGTATCACCGACTTCTGTTGATGGTGTACCAGGATAAGTTGACGCAAAGCCTATTCCAGACTCTAAAGCCCCTCTAACTATGGCTTCATTGCCTAGAAGGATTACTTTTTTCCCCTTTCTTGTAGAAAGAATTCCTTTTGAAACTTCGTCTTCCATCAAATAATTATACTCTTTATTAAGCTTATTTTTAACTCAGAAAAAAAGGAAGTGACGAAGCGTTGACTGAGGGGCGCCGGAAAATTTTAATGGAATTTATTGGAGAAACTATCAATTTGTGAAATCAACGTCCTAAAAGCGTTTCACGAAGTTTTGCCATCTTTTTTCCATATCCATTAACTATTTCACTGTCTGAATACAGTTTTCCATTAACGTTTGAGTCAGCGTCAAATACCATTTTGATTATGGTCTCTGCTCTGATTGTTCCTTCTGGTGTTGGTATATATCCAAATTCTTGAGACTTTGCTAGATAGCCTCTTTTTAAAGCATGTTCTAAAAATTCTTTTTTGAATTTATCCTCCGTAGGATGCTGAGAATTTGCAATTGACTGTAAGAATTTAACTCCTTCTTCATTTAGATAAACATCCAAATCTAGTTTCAAATCACTTAACATTAATTCAACTTCTGCCATATCGTTTCACTTATTTTTAATCTTTAAATCCTTATTGACGCCAAGTTCAATGAGGTTTAGCCGTGAAAAACAAAACAAAGAAAAATTATTTTAAGAAGTTATAATATCATTTAGAGAAATATGGCAAAGATCTCTGAAATAAGAAAAAGAGACGGTTCTATAGTCAAGTTTGAACAGCAGAAGATAACCGACGCCATACAAAAGGCATTCCTCGCTGTTCAGCTAAAAGATGGATCTATATCAAAAAAAATATCAGATGAAGTCGTTAAGGTTCTAGAAGAAAGATTTGCTAAAAAAATTCCTTCTATTGAAGACATTCAGAATATAGTCGTAGAAGTTTTAAAGAAACGGGGTTACAAAAAAGTCGCAGATGATTATTCTGAATACAGGAAAATGAAGATTGAAATCAGGGAAATGAAGGAAAGATTTGGAATAGAGGCTGAATCTAAGTTGACAGTGAATGCCTTAGAAGTATTGAAAAAAAGATATCTTTTGAGGAATGAGAAAGGAGAGATAATAGAAACCCCAGATCAAATGTTCAGGAGAGTTGCAGAAAATATTGCTGACGTTGACAGGATGTACGGTGAAGATTCTAAGCAATCGGAAGAAGAATTTTACAGAATAATAAGTAGACTTGAATTCTTACCCAATTCACCTACTATGTTCAATGCTGGCGCTCCTTTAGGTCAATTGTCGGCTTGTTTTGTCATACCAGTTGAGGATTCATTAGATAGCATTTTCAATGCAGTTAAGAACACTGCGCTGATAGAACAAACAGGAGGGGGAATAGGTTTTGATTTCTCCAAACTAAGACCAAAAGGTGACATTGTCAAGTCAACTAAAGGCGTTGCATCGGGTCCTGTGTCTTTTATGAGAGTTTTTGATACAGTTACTGATGTGATAAAAGCTGGAGGTAAAAGAAGGGGGGCAATGATGGGTATATTGAGAGTCGATCACCTCGATATATTAGAATTCATAACAGTCAAAGCAAAAAGAAAAATACTGACAAATTTCAATGTTTCTGTGGCCATAACTGACGATTTCATGATAGCAGTCCAAAATGATAAAGAATACGATTTAATAAACCCGAGGACAAAAAAACCTGTTGAAAAATTAAAAGCGAGATATGTATGGGATCTAATAGTGAAGAATGCTTGGGCAAGTGGAGATCCTGGAGTTCTATTCATAGATGAAATCAACAGACACAACCCAACCCCAGAAGTTGGAAGATTGGAAGCAACCAATCCCTGCGGTGAAGTTCCTTTATTGGCTTACGAATCCTGTAATTTAGGCAGTATCAACCTTTCAAAGATGGTAAATGAAAACAATGAAATTGATTGGGATAAATTGAAGGATACTGTTCGTATAGGTGTTCATTTTCTCGATAACATAATCGATGCCAACAGGTTTCCACTTCCTGAGATCGAGAATATAACGAAAGCCAACAGGAAGATTGGTCTAGGTGTTATGGGATTTGCTGAATTGTTGATAAAATTAAAGATTCCGTATGATTCTGAAAAAGCTGTTGAACTAGGAGACAAGATAATGAAGTTTATTTCTGGAAATGCGAAAGAAAAATCTGCAGAATTAGGGGTTAAACGTGGTTCTTTTCCTAACTTTGAAAAAAGCATATGGTACGGGAAATATAAGACTATGAGAAATGCGACTGTCACTACCATTGCCCCTACGGGTAGTATATCGATTATTGCGGGCTGTTCTTCCGGTATAGAACCATTGTTTGCTGTTTCATTCATGAGAAATGTACTTGAAGGTACGAGATTATTCGAAGTGAACCCTGTCTTTGAAAAAGTTGCAAAGGAGAGAGGATTCTACAGTGCAAAATTATTAGAAAAAATAGCTAAGAGTGGATCCTTACAGAAGATAAAAGAAATACCTACAGATGTCAGGAGAATTCTTGTCACAGCTTTAGACATAAAACCAGAATGGCATGTTAGAATGCAAGCAGTCTTTCAGAAGTATACAGACAATGCAGTATCCAAGACGATAAATTTACCGCATGATTCAAAAGTTACTGATGTGAAAAAAATATATGAGATGGCTTGGAAGTTGAAATGCAAAGGAATAACAATATACAGATACGGGAGTAAATCGGAGCAAGTACTTTACATTGGAGAAGAAAGTAAGAAAAAACCAGAATCAGCTAAGTTTGTATCTGCAGAGGCTGAATATTCTGGAGGTTGCATGACCGGAGCGTGTCCGTTGAGTTGATTGTATGGGATACATTTATCTTTACACTGGGACTGGCGGCGGTAAAACGACGAACGCCATGGGCCTTGCCCTAAGATCAGTCGGTCATAATCATAAAGTCGTTATAATACAGTTTTTGAAATGGTGGAAAAATATTGGGGAATACAAGATAAGAAAGAAACTTTCTCCTTATTACGAGATTTATCAGTTTGGTAGAAAAGGTTGGATTGGATTAGAAAACCTGGATGAAAGAGATAAGAAATTAGTGAAAAAAGGTTTTGATTTTGCGAAGAAAATAGTTAAAGAAAAGAAACCCCATCTTTTGATTTTAGATGAAATTAATTTAGTCATTCACTGTGGATTGCTGGATGCAAGTGAAGTGATTGAGTTTTTAGACAAAATTCCTAAAAAGACAGATGTGATTTTAACAGGAAGATATGCATCAAAAGAATTAATGGATAGAGCTGATTTTGTTAACGAAATAGTCGATATTAAACATCCTGAAAAGATACCGACAACAAAAGGAATTCAGTATTAGATAGATTTTTGTACCCAAAGAAGTAAGAACAATTTTTTTAAATACAAAAAACAAATAATAAATTGTGAGATTTAAAAAATTTATTTTGATATTTATCATCTTGCTAACAATACCGTTGATTAATGCTCAAGTTATTCCGCCAACTAAAACACCACCAATAACCCCAAACTCTTGTACTGACACAGATGGCGGGATAGCTTTTGATAAGAAAGGAACAGTTTCAGGATTTAATAATGGTAAACCATTCAGTTATACAGACTATTGTATGGATTCCTTTGGGGTGATGGAACTCTTTTGTGATGGAACAAATAGGGAGTATCAACCATTTAACTGCGAACGAGGAGATAAATGTCTTGATGGTGCTTGTACGAAATCCTGTAATTCAAATACTGAATGCCCTGTGGCGCTCCAATGCTACTGGAAAACGATGGCATGTCAATCTTGTGGAGAAGGCCAATGTACTTACTCCGATACTTTGAACGTGGGTCACGAATTATGTGTTAGAAAAATGGAAATATTCAATCATCAGCTATGTTATAATGGTAAATGGACCTGTGCTGATGTGGGCGGTTTAGTGATTAACGGAATACCTACAGGCGGCAGACCTGATGGAGTTGTAAACATGAGAGATATAAATTTCATGATTTTACATTTCAATGAAAACCCGAGTAGTCCTGCATGGCTTCCCTCTGCTGACATTAATCGTGATAATGTAGTAAACATGAGAGATATTAATATTGCAATCCTTGAATTCCAAAAACCTTGTTGATTATTATGATAAAAAAATATAGTTTGTTAATATCATTAATAGCGACATTAATAGTAAGCATTAGCATCGCTTCAGCCACTAGCCTTTACGTAAACCCATCGAGCATAAGTAAGACTGTTGGCAGTACTTTCCCTGTCAAAATCGATGTTACCGTCAACAACCTACTTTCATACGAACTAAAATTGAGCTATAATCCCAGTATACTTGAAGCTACCAGTGTTACTCTATCTTTCTTGAACGAACCGACTATTTTGGTAAAAAAAGAAATAAACAATGTAGCGGGTAATGTATGGATAGCTACATCATCCATACCTCCATCATCCATGCTTCCAGCACAACCAAAGAGTGGTAGTGGAACACTAGCGACTGTAACTTTCAAAGTAAAGAAGACAGGAACTAGTAACCTACATCTGTATGATGTGATACTGATCGACTCCAATACAAATGATATTGTTGTTCAACCAAAAGATGGCACTTTTAATAATGTGATTAGAGCAGTAAGGCCAGTATCCAGGTTTAGCAGGTTGGGTTTAACAGACAGTTCATTGATAGTTGTTATAACAGCAGTAGTGGTTATAGTAGCAATTTTTGGTGCTTTCAGATACTTTGCTAAAAGAAAGAAATAGAATCAGATAGATTTTTGTTCTGGGAAGAGAAATTTAAATCATGAACAGGACAATTTTATTCTTAACTACTTCAATTATTTTTCTATTGATTTTACAAACATCTCTTTCTCAGGAGGATGAAAACATTAAAATGACGATAAAAAGATTTTCTCCAGGGTTGAACGTATTAGTTCCACAAGGAAGTTGGAAAAGATTCGAGTTTTTCATAAGTAACCAATTCAATGAATCTTTAACTATTTTTTATAGAATTGAAAAACCATCAGGAGTTGAGATTACCAGTTATCCATCTCAATATTATATTTTAGAACCTAACACAGAAATTGCCGGTAACTTTAATATTTCTGTTGATCCCTACTTAGAAACCCGTAGTTTTACGATTAAGTTTTGGTTAGATTCATTTACAGAATTTGCAAACAAAACTGTCCAGAGCAATAGAGTTTTCATAAACTTGACTATTTTAAGTAATTCATCTATTTTCACAACCACGATAACAGCACCTGCTCAAACAACTATAGACAATGTTCCTTCTGTTCAAACAACTACAAATGAAGTTCCCATTGAAATTGAAGAGACTACATACCCAGCAGAAGTTCCAACTATAAACCCGCCAACTATGGAAGAATATGGACCTTTATCTTACAAAGAATATCTTATGATAACGTTGGTTGTAGTTTTATTCCTACTTTTACCTTTAATCATGCTCAGAAAATTGTCTCCTAAAAAAAAGCCTTCAACTTCTTTTCAAGAATAGGTTCGGGCATAGCTCCTACTAACCTTTCAATCAATTTTCCATTCTTGAAAATCAATAGAGTCGGTACACTCATTACTTCATATTTTAAGGCAATTTCCTTATTTTCATCAACGTTCAATTTTCCAAAAACTATCTTACCAGATAATTTCTTTGCTAAACTTTCAATGATAGGTGCGAGCATACGACAAGGAGGACACCATGGAGCCCAAGTATCAATTACAATTAATGGATATTTTCTTACATTCTCATCGAAACTTGCATCAGTCAACTCTATCGGTTTATCTGGATAACTTACCACAAAATCACCTCGGTATTTTTTCTTTGATTTCTTCAATGAATTTTTTAATTCTTTTGAAAGCATCTTGATTGTATGCTTCATAAGACATTGATATTATTGGTTCTGTGTTAGAAGGCCGGAACAACGCCCAGCCATCCTCGAATATCACTTTAACACCATCGATAGTAACTATCTTGTATCCTTTCTGTATAAATTCTTTTTTCAATCCTTCGATGAACGGGAATTTTTCTGATGCTTTCACCGGAAATCTCAGGGCTTCTGAAACTTCAGACATATACTTTGGGAACTCTTTATCAAAATCGGATATTTTTTTACCGGATGTCACTAAAGTTTCTATCAATTTCAAACATGCGAATAATGCATCATCCGCCCCGTTCGTATCTTTAAAAAAATAATGACCAGATATTTCCCCAGCAATAACTGCATCCTCTTCGATTATTTTTTCTGTTATGTATGTGTGGCCAACTCTGCAAACGATAGGAACACCACCTTTATTCCTTATCACATCTTCTATTGCCTTTGAATCGATTACAGTGTAAACTACTTTTGACCTAGGTTCTTTTTTTAGTAAATTATCAATCAATATGGAAAATATCAGACCTACATAAACAACTTTACCTTTTTCATCAACAACAGCTAAACGGTCTCCGTCTCCGTCGAAAGCAAAACCAAGGTCTGCTTTTGTTTCTACAACTTTTTTTTGTAAATCAACTAAGACCCCAGGTTTGAATGGGTTTGGTTCATGATTAGGAAAGTTGCCATCGGGTTCGCAGTACAATTCTATTACATCTATACCGAGTTCTCTTAATATTTTCGGGTATATAGTGCCAGTTGTACCATTACCTGCATCAACAACTACTTTCATTCTAACAGGTTTTTTTAAATTAATTTTATTTAATAGAAAATCAGCATAATCTTCAATCACATCTTTCTTAATCAACTTTCCTTCTCCTTCAGAAAATTTTCCTTCATTGAATATTTTTTCAATTTTATTTAAACCAGATTCATAGCTAACAGGGATACCATCTTTGTAGTAGAACTTAAAACCATTGTATTCTTTTGGGTTATGTGAAGCAGATACTATCACACCACCATCACATTTCAAATGTCTAGTGGCAAACATCGTTATCGGTGATGTGGCCATACCTATGTCAATCACAGTCGCACCTGTAGATAATAATCCTTTGATAAGTTCTTTTTTTAGAGCAGGTCCACTCAAACGTAGATCATTCCCAACGATTATTTTGCCTGGATTAAAATTACCAAAGGCTTTACCCATTTTTAGAGCAGTTTCTTCGTTCAATTCTGTTGGATAGATACCTCGGACATCGTAAGCTCTGAATATACTCATTCAATCACTTCACAGTCACACTCTTAGCCAAATTTCTTGGTTTATCGGGATCACAACCTCTTTCTAGAGCAAGATAATATCCTAACAACTGAATCGGGATTATCATCAGTATAGGATGCATTTCAACATCTGGAATTAATATCGAGAAATCAAACACGTCTTCATTCCTGTTTGATATGCCTATTATGTATCCTCCACGTGCTTTTATCTCCATTATGTTACTCAGTATCTCATGTCTTGATTCATTCTCTGGTACTATGGCTATGCACGGTGTCCCTCTTTCAATCAAAGCTAATGTCCCATGTTTCAACTCTCCTCCAGCTAAACCCTCAGCATGGATGTAAGAAACTTCTTTGAGTTTCAATGCACCTTCTAATGTTGTAGAATAACTTAGTCCTCTACCGATGAGATAAATGTTCTCTTCGTCCTTCAAACTCTTAGCAAGGTTCTTTATCTTTCGAATGTTCTCTTCGCTCAATACATCTTTGACTTTTTTAGATACAATTTCTAACCCTCTTTTACCCTCTTCGTATTTTCCAGCGCAAGTATAAGCCAGTAAATATATCAATGCCAATTGGGACGTGAAAGTTTTTGTTGCCAACACGCATATCTCAGGTCCTGCATTCAAAAGAAGAGAGAAATCACTCATTCTCATCAAAGAAGAACCCATTACATTAACCAACGATAATACCTTCACTCCCTTTTCTTTCGCTACTCTCACAGCTTCCATCACATCTGCAGTCTCTCCACTCTGTGAAACAGCGATCATCAAAGTATTCTTTGTCAAGAAATGAGAGAAATTCGGGAATTCTGATGCAAGAAAAACGTTAACGTGTTTTTTAGTTACTTTTGAGAAGATATAACCAGCAGAGATACAGGCATGATAACTAGTGCCACATGCCACAAAGAATACACCATATGCATCGTTTATCATCTTTGCAATTTTCTCAATAGTTTTTCTATCATGACTTATTACTCTATCAATAGTTTCTTTCTGTTCTAAAATCTCTTTGATCATGTAATGTTTATGACCAGTTTTCTGAGCTTCTTCAGAATCCCAAGTTATTTGGCTTATTTCTTTATTCTTTAGTTTTCCTGTTATGTCATATACCTTACAACTGTTCTTTGTTATCTCAGCTACTTCATCGTCATCTAAAAAAATGACTTTATTTGTATACTTTAAGAATGAAACTACATCCGATGCAGCAAAATTCTCTTTTGAACCTATACCTATGACAAGAGGACACCTATGTTTTGATGCCAATATCTTATCTTTCTCTTTCTCATTTATTGCTAAAAATGCAAACAACCCCTCTAATCTTCTGGAAGTCTCTAAAACTGCTTCTCTGAAACTTTTACCATGATTAATGTAGTCTTCAATCATATGAGAGATGATCTCTGTATCAGTCTCAGAATTGAATTTATGACCTTTTTGAATCAATTCACTTTTCAGTTCAGAATAGTTTTCTATTATCCCGTTATGGACGACTGCTATTTCACCTTTACAATCTGTTTGCGGATGAGCATTAGAATCTGTTACTCCACCGTGTGTTGCCCAACGTGTATGTGAAATACCAGCATTCCCATTCAAAGAGTGAAAATTGATCCTTTTATGTACATCATCTATTTTCCCAATTCCTTTTAGTATATTTATGCGATCGTCTATTGTGCTCATTCCTACAGAATCATAACCTCTGTACTCCAACTTTTTTATCGATTCTAATAGTATTGGAGAAGCTTTCTTTTCACCTATATAACCAACAATACCACACATAGTAACACTTCAATTAAAAAAATTTTATTTGAAAATTATTAGTATACAGAATATATAAATCCCGATTAAAACATGTTTTTTAAGACTATTTTAGGCATTTCAAAAAGAAAGTATTTTAACGCCAAACCATTATAATTTATATTTTAGTATTATAAAATTTTCAAGAATAAACGTAATATAAATTTTTATAATCTTATTAACTATAGAATAATCATGGAACAAGAAAAGAAATTAATAGGTAAGATAGCTCACTTTTACAGCAATATAAGTGTGGTAGTGATAGAACTAACAGACAGTCTCTCAGTTGGGGATGAGATATCAATAGAAGGTCCTAGCACCAATTTCACACAAACAGTAGATTCAATGCAGATAGAACATAAAAACATAAAAGAGGCAAAGAAAGGAGATTCAATAGGTTTAAAGGTCATCAGTGCAGTCAAAGAAAACGATTCTGTCTTCAAAATGATGAAATAACTGTAATAGAAGGGTATTTTTTATAATTTTTTTATTTTAACCAAAAGTTTATCTTCTCACAATTATTTATTAGAATAGTTAATTGACGATTTGAGAGTATTAATTTACTCTTAAATAGTAGTAAAATTTATATATAAGTGAAAACAAGGTATTTGTATGTCATTTGAAGAAGAATTATCAGATGAATTGAAAAAACCTTTAATCCCCAAAAAACAGGATTTAATGAAGGAAGAAATACCAAAAGGAGAGATTTACACTAAGATAATAGAATTCACAAACCAGATAAGAAAGGCTTATGGTGACCTTGTAAAGTCTGTTCTAATATTTGGTTCTGCTGCTACAGGCGATATGAAAAAGACTTCTGATGCTGATGTTTGGGTCATTCTGGACGATACAGCCACTAAAAGTTCTGAAGATCTGGAGAGAATACAAGCACAATTACAACTGATAGGGGCCCAATTAAAGGATATTCATATACAAACAACAGGTTTAACAGAGTTCTGGGGATGGATGAAAAGAGGTTCACCCGAATTATTCAACTATTTAAGATCTAGTTTAGTCATTTACGACACAGGCTTCATAAAACCAGTTCAAAGAATGCTCAAAGCAGGATTATTGCCACCAAGTGAAGAAACTATCGGAATAAAGGCAAAATCAGCCGAAGCTCACATGAAGAAAGTCAGTCTAACTATCAAATCCATGATATTTGATTTAAGATATGCAGCAACGGACGCTTGTCAATCAGTTATAATGTTTTATTACAAGACAACTCCAGACCAAAAGCATATGGCTGAAGAATTAGAGAAATTGGTAAAGGAGAATAAACTGGAAAAGGAATACATCGACAAATACCTAGAATTGAACAAATTATGGAAAGATATAGAGCATGATGTAATAAAGGATGTAAATGCCCAACATCTTGAAAAGGCCATGACAATGGCAAACGACATAATAGAGAGGATGAAGAAACTTTTACCAAAAGAACTGACTGATATGGATTTAATTCTGTGATTTGAATGGAAGAGAAAAAACCTGAAGAAAAGAAACCAAAAACAAAAGCTCAGATCGATAAAGAATTGAATCAGTTAAAAGAGAAAATCATAGCAAAATATGGGGATAATGTCAAATGCATAATAATGATGGGTTCTGTGGCAAGAGGCGAATACAAAGTCAAGTCTGATATTGATGTTTTTATCGTGATTGATGATACTGAAAAGGAAATAACTCCTGAAGAAAAGAATGAGATTGATGAAAACTTGGAAAAAATGGCAACTGAGATTTCTGAGGATATTTCAATTCAACCTTCGTATACTCTGACAGAATTCTGGGATTATGCTCGTGTTTGTCATCCAATCATTTACAACTTCATAAAAGAAGGTAAAACTCTTTATGATGCCGGTTTTTTCATGCCTATCAAACGATTGTTAGAGATGGGAAAGATACCTGCGACACGTGAAGCTATAGAGAGTTACATGGAAGGCGCACCTAAAAAATTGATGAGAGCAAAGACTGTTAAACTCCTAATGTTAGCAGAGGACTGTTATTATGCAATGTTGAACACTGCTCAAGCTGTTTTGATGTTTATGGGTTTAGAACCACCAGTCCCGAACAAGGCTTACGATGAAGTAAAAAAATACCTGGTTGAACCTGGTATCCTAGAACAACAATATGCTGACTGGTTGAAAGATATAATCGATGTAAGAAAGAAGATTGAACATAAGGAATTGATGGATGTTACTGGAGCCTTTGTTGACGAATGGATCGATAAGGCAGATAAATTCATCGAGAAAATGTTCCAATTGCTCTCAGTATTAGAGTTCAGGAAGAAAGAGAAGATTCTTGAGAGAACTCACGAAGTCATGTATAAGGCTGCTATAGCTGCTTTGAAGACTTTACATAAATTACCTGAGAAGACAGAAGAGATACCAAATGTATTCAAGAGAGAATTTGTTGATAATAAACTAGTTGAAGGGTATTATTGGGATATATGGAAGAAAATAGAAGAGATGAAAGGATTAGTAGAAAAACAAGCTTTAGATAAAGTTCCTGATAAAGACGTCTATCAAATGAGAGAATACGTTAGGAATTTGATAAGAGATCTAGCAAAGGTGTTGAAGAAACAGGAAAAAGAAGAAAAGAAATAATCATTCATATAATTTTTTTATGTCTAAATCCCTTTCATCCACTATTTCATCGCCAACTGTCATTATTTGCGGCCAAGCACTTTCATTTTGTTTTAATAACTTAACTAATGGTGAATTCGGATCAATCTTTTCACATTCACTAACAACATAACTTGCAGATCTATCTTTTCCACTAGCATCTTTCCCTAACATTAGTGAGTGCTTCAGTATTCTAATAATACTATAAACTGTACATTCTTCGCAGCCATTTAGGTATCTCCTAACATCTTCTAAACTTACATTAACTTGAGCTACCATATCAATAATCGAAAGTTTTTAAACTTAAAAACTTAACTATCTGTAATTAAATGTGGTTTAAATGCAAGGTACAATCTTAAGTTACAGAAGGGGTAGACACAGGCAAAATGTCAATCAAGTACTCATAGAAATAGCTAATGTTGATTCTAAAGAAAAAGCGAAAGATTTCATAGGAAAGAAACTCTTATGGAAGACACCTTCTGACAAAGAGATAAAAGGAGAAATAATTGCCTTACACGGAATCAAAGGAGTAGTTAGAGCAAAGTTTGAGACAAACTTGCCAGGTCAAGCGATAACAACAAAAGTTCAGGTAATCTAACCGTGGTACATCATTTCTGTGGAAGTTTCTCTTAATTTGACTTCTTTCCATTTCTTTTCGAACAATTCACAAATTTCAACGTATTTTTTTTTGAGTTTGTTCTTCCATTCCCCATAAAAACTCTTTACAAATTCGGTCATATCTTCTTCTTTTGAGATACTCTTTACTTTTTCTCCTTTCCATAAAATAGACATCATATTTTTGTATAGTTCGAATGCTTCGTCTTTTTTATCCTTCAACATGTTTGTTTCATACAATGATGACGGATTACTTGAAGACCCAGGAAATATTATAGATTCAATTGTTTGAATCCTGTGAGTGATTTCTTCAGACATCTTGTCGATTATATCATGTAACAACATATCAGGATTGTCCAACTTTACTGGGAATTCACTGATTAAATCTTCTAATTCTGGTAACTTGTATTTTTTTCTCAATTTTTCATACTTTTCCTTAACATCTTTCATGGGATAAATATTAAACGATTAGACAATTAAATCTTTGTATGGTTAAAATAAACACTCCAACTAAGGAAATTACTGAAGGATTGACTAGACTTAAAATTCCTAAAGATTATTTGAACAAAAAACATTTTTTCAACCCGACAGTTGAGTTATCAAGAGATTTGACTGTTTTGGTTTTGAATACTTTAGATTCAAAAGATTGGATTATTTGTGATACATTAGCAGGAATTGGCGCGAGGGGTGTAAGAATAGCTAAAGAGTGTAGTAGCAAAGAAGTATATGTTAATGATATCAGTGTCGATGACATTCCTTTCATAAAAAATAATGTTCTTATGAACTCAGTAAAAGATAAAGTTAAAATTAACAATAAAGATGCCAATCAATTATTATCTGATAATATAAGAATTTTTGATTATATCGACATAGATCCTTGGGGAAGTCCTTCTTATTATTTTGATTCTTGTGGAAGAGCAATAAAGAGAAGTGGTTACGTTGGTTTTTCTGCTACTGATACTGCTGCTCTTTGTGGAACTAGTCCTATTACCTGTTTAAGGAGATATGGAATTGAAAGTTACAAAACAGATTTTTTCAAGGAACTTGGGTTAAGAATCTTGATTTCTAACGCTGCATTAACATTCGGAAAATGGTCTTTTTCTTTCAAACCTTTGTTGTCTTTTTCTTCAGAACATTACTTTAGAGTCTTTGCTGAAATTAAAAAAGGTAAGAGTATAGCAAGTAAATCGTTGAAGGATAATCTAAACTATGTCAATTATTGCCCTAATTGTTTTTGGAGAAAAGTTGGTAGTCCGATAACAAAATGTGAGTTTTGTGATTCTGATACAAAAATAATAGGGAAAGTATGGTTAGGTCAGATAGAAGATTTGAAATTCATTGAAAGATGCAGAGAGAATTTATTAAAAATTAATTGGTTGAAGACTGAAGATAAAATAAAAAGACTCCTCTTTTTACTAAAGAATGAAACTATTCCATTTTATTACGACATACACAAAGTATGTGAAAGACATAGATTTGATCTCCCTAATTATCAAAAATTGCAAAATAATTTAATAGAAAAAGGTTATTTGGCAAATAGAACTCATTTTTCTGGAACTGGAATTAAGACTGATGTATCTTTAGAAGTTTTAGTTAAACTATTGAAATAGTCTTAAAAAACATTAAAACATATGAAAAACAAAAATCATTATTGAATGAAATCGATAAAAAAACTCTCTATATATGGTATCTTGATTTCACTAATTTTTTTCTGTTTAATAATCTATTTATCACCAAAACCAGGTGAGTATGGAGTTGTTATAACAGACAGAAATATACTAAAAGATGTGATTGACAAAGCCATAAATGATTTTGTCACTAGGGGAGTGTTATGCTAAAGAAAATCATATCCAAAATTGATTTAACACTGTTTATAACTATTTTCATATCCTTTTTGTTCATTATGGTTGCGACTTATTCATTATCAGTAACTCTGGTTCCGAATGCGACACATGGCCAGTCTTATAAAATGGCTGCTGATACAAGTTGCGATTTTAACCTTGGTGGGCAACCGTCTTCTGCCACGACCGCATATACTGATGCGGACTATGCCAATGTGAACACAAGCAACAATGGTTATTTTTCGAGCTCGGCTTCTGCCATCAAAACCGATATTGTCGGTGACTGCATTTTCAACAGATATACGTTCAAAGTCACTTTGGTGAACACAAGCCAAATACAGTGGATACAATACTGTGTAGAAGGGTACTATTCAACAAATAATGTTGGTGATATGCTGGAGTGGTATTGGCAAAATATTTGGGGTGATAATCATCAGATGACCACTTCTGATGCGACATATTGTACTAATTTTACTTCTAACATCGATTCTTATATAACAAATGGATTATTCTCAGTAGGAACAGATGCAGGTGCTTACGGAGATGGTTCTTCTGATTCGACTACATTCGGTTATATTGATTATGTGAATGTGAGTGTTGGTTTTGCTGGACCAGTAACGGCAACAACAACCACAGCTGCACCAACAACCACCACCACAACTATTCCAACTGCCTGTTCGGATGCTGGCGGAACTTGTGTGTCATCATCTCTTTGTGAACGTTCACTGGGTGGGTCATGTTGTGATTATACAGGTTGCGCCGATTGCTGTTGTTTCGTTCCTGCTTGTCCAACAACAACCACAACTGCACCAACAACAACCACAACTGCACCAACAACAACCACAACTGCACCAACAACAACCACATCAACCACTACCACATCAACATCCACCACCACAACTATTCCAATTAACGTTAGAGTCAAAGGGATAGCTCTATACTATTACACTGGTGAAAGAGTAAATGGAAACGTGACGGTAATACCTGTTGAAACACCAAACGATAAAGAAAATTCTACTGTTTCAAACGGAGAATGGACTGTTGATTTAAACACGAATACTGAAAACATACAATTCACTATAATAATAGATGATAATCAAAAGGTTGGGTACAATGAAATAAAGCTAAACACTCCTACTGCTACTAGATTAAACTGTTCTGTTCAAAACATTTTTCTCTCCGGATACGCTGTCGATATTGATTCTGGAAATACAATAACTTCTGGTAATGTTAGAATCTCTGTGTTAGATACTGAGTACACAAACACAACAACTTTTACTGGAATATGGTCTATCGATTTATATCCTTGTTTGATTCCTGGAAAAACATATTCACTCTATGTTATAGTTTCTGCTAACACAGGAAAGAGAGGAGAATATTTACAAAAATATCCTGCAAGATGATTTCATCACATTTTTAAATTCAGAATTTAAATTTTATGAACATGGATTTTAAAGATACACATATCTGGTTTAACATCATTCAGTTTTTCTTATTCTTGGTAAGCTGGATAATTTATTTGTTATTCACTGAAATGTTTCTCAATTTTGTAGTTCTCATGATAATTATTTTTGGAAGTATTTTTTTTGGTATAGTTTCGATAATTTATTATACTATAAAAAAATACAAACTACCTTATAAACTTCTGTCAATACTTAATCTCTTCTGGATTATTTATTTCCCAATATTATTGATTTTACCCACAATAATAATCATTGAAGGCGAATTAGGAGGACAAGCAATATTACCTGTTTCTGCTATCAGTTTTATAACAGCTTTGTATATTTTATTAAAGGAAAGAAAAATTAAAAAGAAATAAAAATTCATTTTTTCTCTAAAATCTTTTTTTCCATTTCAACTTGATCTTTGAATCTCTCTTCAACAAACTCTGTCTCTTTTTTTATCTGCTGATGTCTTTTTTCCAAATATTCAGGAATTGGTTTCTTATTCTTTGTAATATAATCGTATATTGCTTCCACCAGTGCATCACTTGCTAATACAGAACAATGTAATTTTATCTTTGGTAATCCACCAAGAGCATTAGCAACATCTAACTTAGTTATCTTCAACGCCTCTTCTATAGTTTTTCCTCTTGCTAATTTTGTAACCATAGAGGATGTAGCAATAGCAGCAATACAACCAAAAGTTTCAAATTTTATATCAGAGATGACATCTTTCCCTGCTTTGTTTTTCTTCATCTTTATGTAAAGATACATCACGTCTCCACACACAACATTTCCAACTTTACCAACACCATCTGGATTTTTAATCTTACCTACATTGATAGGTTTTTTAAAATGTTTCAATACTTCTTTCGAGTACGGTTCCATTAACATCCTCTCTTAAAAGGTGAGATATTTCTTAGCTTTTCAACAACCTCTGGTAGAATTTTTATCACATAATCTACATCAGTTTTTGTCGTATATTTTCCCATAGTTAATCTTAGTGAACCATGAGCTTGCTCAGGTTTTAATCCTATCGCTAATAGAACATGACTAGGTTCCAGTGAATCTGAAGAGCATGCTGAGCCAGTAGAGGCACCCACACCATTGATATCTAAATATGTGATTAATGATTCTCCTTCAATATAAGCAAACCAGAAGTTTGCATTGTTAGGCAATCTTTTTGTTGGATGACCATTAAGATGTGAATCTTCTATTTTTAGATTTTCTTTAATCAAACCGTCTCTTAATTTAGTTAATTTCTTCTCATCTGATTTCATTTCTTTATTTTGAATTTGAGCAACTGTCGCAAAGCCAACAATTCCAGGTATATTAACAGTTGATGATCTAAGTCCAAATTCATGACCGCCACCATGAAGCAAAGGTTCTACTTTTATTCCTTCTCTTATATACAAAGCACCAACACCTTTTGGACCATAGGCTTTGTGAGCATTACAAGTCAACATATCTATGTTCATTTTTTCTACATCGATTGGAATTTTTCCATAACTCTGGGTAGCATCTGTATGGAAGTAAACATCTTTTTCTCTGCATAATTTTCCTATTTCTTCTATAGGTTCTATCGTTCCGATCTCATTGTTAGCATGCATTATCGATACTAAGATAGTATCTTTCCTAATAGATTTTTCTAATTTATCTAAATCAACAATTCCATATTTGTCGACTGGCAAGTAAGTTACTTCTATTCCTTGTTTCTTCAACCAGTATGTAGTTTCTATAATACAATGATGTTCTATCGCAGATACGATGATGTGTTTTCCCTTATCTTTATTGGCATATGTTATTCCTTTTAATACCATATTGTCAGATTCTGTTGCACTTCCGGTGAAGATCAAAGTTTTTGGTCTTGCATTTATCAAACTAGCAACATTTTCTCTTGAATTCTCTAGAGCCTCTTTTGCTTCAATTCCCCATGAATGCAATGACATAGAATTTCCAAACTTTTTTAAGAAATAGGGCTTCATAGCTTCTAGGACTCTAGGGTCAACTGGAGTAGTGGCAGAGTAATCCATGTAAACTTTTCTCATAGAACCACTTAAAATATAACGGTGTTATATGTTTATATACTTTAACATATTAATAAAATATTATGAAGCCATTCTGTGAAGTAATAGTCTCATCAATATTACCTGCTATAAGATCGATAATAACAAAAGAATTATTAACAACTTACAACTTAACTCAGAAACAGACAGCTGATCTTCTTGGTTTAACTCAACCTGCCATCTCCCAGTATAATCGTGAATCAAGAGGATTCAAAGTTAAAATATTAGAGAAACAGTCAAAAGTAATGATGATGATAGATGAATTGACAAAGGATATAGCTTTTGGAAAATTAAATTCGAAAGAAATACAAATAAAATTCTGTAAAATATGTAGAAATATTAGAGAAAGTAAAGTTGTATGTCATCTACACGAAGAAATATATCCATCGATAGCCCCTTGTGATAAATGTCCACAAGAGTGTTAAGTTTAGGAATCTTTCTTATTCCTATTTATCATACTATAAACAATTCCACCAAAAATTCCTATTACTGGGTTCAATACAGTTAGAAATGCATAAGCCGTTATAGATATGAATATAGGAGTAATCTGAATAAGTATGTTGAAGAACGGGAAATAAGTTGAAATCTCTTCTTCACTTATCGCTAATTCTTTCTGATCTATCTGCTGGACTGTCCTGTTCTTGTAACTATCCAACCCTTGAATTAATCCATCATACATAGGTTTGCATTGCGTCTTTACATCTTCCGACATGGTGTTGTATCTTTCAGTCAAACTATACTTGAAACCTTCATCTATATCTCCTACTTGTTTTTTTTGTACATCCTTAACATCATTCATATTAGGTAAAAATCCTGTCATCAACTCTTTGTTCGATTTTGATATTTCTGTTTCATATGACTTAGCATTAATTAACAGAGTTAAAAGAATACCAATACATAAAAAAACACTCATCAAGCCAATACGAGAAGTAACTACCGAATATCCTGTTGTAAAATCATTTTTTCTAGGTTCATAAGTCTTATGTTCCCATAGAATTCCCAAGAATAACGAAAGAAAAATTATCAACATAATTATTGAAAAATTTGTCAGTACAAATGTCAGGAATATAAAAATTATTTGCGATATTACAATTGTTTTTAAATTCATTTTTGGAAAGAAAAAAATGTAAATAAGGAATCCGCAACTTATTAAGATTAAAAACAATAGAGCAACCCATAGAACGTTTGACCAAATGTAATTCAGAATAAAAATCATAGCAGATGTGAGATTACTCTTACTCAATTCCTGGTAGAATGAAGTAAAAATGTCGTTCTGCATTGTTATTATTTTTGACATTGTTAACGGAGAATAAGCGAGAAAAATTATTCCAAGAAAGAAAAATATTGCTGGTAAGGAAGATACAATTGTAGATTCTGATTTAATTAATCTCACCTTCACTAATCTTTACGTTCCTGTGCTCTTCTCCACTTTTCTTTAAGTTTATCTAAATGTTGGTTGATTATAGTTTTCTTATCTTTGACTTCCGGAGTGAATCCTTTCTGAGGTTTAAAACCAGTTGGAGTTGGCCAGAATAAATAAGCTAGTACTACACCCACGATTACCACTACTGCTAAAATAACCCATTTAACCCAATTCTTTAAACCACTGAAATCTAAACCAATACCTTTTCCTACTTTCCCATTTCCCGATAAAGCAGTATTAGTTTGATTCAATAATGATTCGATATCATCCAACAAATCATAAGCAGATCTATAATCACTTTGGTTAAGATAATTTGATGCTTGATTATACTTTATTTTGAGTTGATTGAAAAGACTTTTTGCTTCTGTGTTATTTAGATATTTAGTTTTATTCAATTCTTTTTCTAAACTATCAATTTCAATTTTATAACTTGACAGATTAGCACTAATCTGTGCTTGTAATTTTGCTCCAGGTGTCACTCTTAAAGTGAAACTTTGAGTAGAACCACCATAAGAACTCTCAGCAAAGAATTTACCTGAATAATCTTTAATAGTTGCATTATCAGGTATCATGAAATTAACACTGTAAGTATAGCTTGTTTTATTTGCTATCGTCACTCCATTCAACGGAGAAATATTATACCAATTGGAATCTATGAAGAGTATTGTCAGATTTACTCTTTGTGTTAAATTACTATGTATGTTCATTACTGTTACATTCTCGGTTTTATTCGAACCTTGAATTATTGAAATTATCTGAGGATATGATGTTATGTTTAGGTATTTGACAGTTGGGACAGTTGTGGTTGTTGTGGTTGTTTGTTGATTTTCACCATTATCACCACTATCTGAAGATACAGTAGTAGTTGTTGCAGTACTCTCTTCTATATCCACAACCCTTATTTGGTTGACAGTTATATTATTTAAATTAGGCTCACTGTACCATATCAAAGTATCAGGGTCACATGATCTTGTTGCCGAGACATTTTTACCATATATACTCCAAGCAAAATAACATGTGGTTCCATTAACAAGGTTGATATTATAAAATCTATTGTTGCTTGGATCCCTAGAAGCACTAGTACAATTGCTTCCTCCACTGGTTGCTATCAATGGAGTGATAGTGACCCATTGACAACTATTAAAAGTAATATTACCATTTGCTGTTATAGGTCCATAGTTTGTTGCAGTAATATTGAAATAAAAAGTATCTCCTTCTTCCACATCTTGTGAAAGGTCATCAGAAGTATTCAAATTAACTCCAGTACTATTAATCACTAGGGTTTGATTGGTTACTTCTCCACTGTAAATAGCTGATGAACTCTTAGTATAATTGACAACAAGATGAACATCATATGTACCACCTGTCTGATTTGCTGGAACTGTGAAATTTAATTCGTAATCACTAATGTAAATTGGGTTTGTTCCATTATAACGAGTTAAACTACCACTTGTGGGTATTCTAAAAGAGCTCATATTTTTGTGAGTTAACCAAATACTAAAGTTTGATGTTGTAAAAACATCTCCTGTTTCGATGTTACTACCATTGGTATAATAAACATGGAATTTTGTTGTAACGTTTTCACTGCTACTAACATTTCCAATCATTTTATCACCATCAATAGAAACTATATCAAAATTTCTTATATCCAAATCCTTTGTTAAATTTAATTTTAAAGTGATGTTAAATGTTTCATACGGATGAGAACTCAAAGATATAGGAGAGTTGGATCCATTAATTAAAATCCATCCTGCATAGACACCAATCGGCATAGAAGTATTGTAAGTTATGTTGACATTCACAACTTCTGAACTATAGTTGTTGATAAAAGTTGTTTGATTATAATTCAACGTAGCAAAGTAGCCACTACAACTACCAGAAAAACAACTTAATATTCCAGAAGAATTTGTTAAGGTAAAATTCAAATTATAATAACCACTGTTATTTAACAAAAAGTTTAAACTCTTAGTAGAATTTACACCATAAATTTCATTAATCGTGCTTGTCATGGAACTAAGAGAATTATTCACAACCAACATTGGTGTTCTTACGTTCAAAGATAAAGGAATTTTTATTCCGGCACCATTATTATCCAAATATTGAATGTAACCTTCATATGAACCATCTAATGAATTATTTTGAACTGTAATGTTGATTTGAACATCTGTTGTGTAATTGTCGTTGCCAGTTCTGTTGAATGTCATTGTGTTATAGTTTGTTGTTATCCAATTGTTAGGGGATACATAGACATACAATGTAAGATTATAAGGATCTCCAGATGTGGAAGTATTGCTTACTTCAAATCTCCATAAACCAGCATTGCTTCCTATATTAGTTGTCTCATTGTATTCTTCTTGCATTACTCCAGTTTTATTTGCGTTGATATGTTTGTTAGCAGAAGTTTCTACTAAGGAATCATTTTCATTATAAATTTTTAATAAATAATTACTCGCACCTGTCCAGTTTAGACTTGCTTTAACTTTTGTAGCAATGGATGAATTAGGAACTATCAATGTAAAATTTTTTGGACCATTCCCGCCAAACATTCTTTTTATGTATAGTTCTTTCGATTCGACAACATTCAATAAAGTTAAGTTACCCTCATTTTTCAAGGTAATATTTGTTTGTTTTGTTTCACTTGTATTCGAATTCCCAAAATTAATTGAAATGATTTGTTGAGAAGGATTAGAAGTATTTATAACATTCAAGGTGGTGAATATTAAATATCCACTATAACTTATTGTTGAAGTTGAGTTTCCATAAATACGTAATTCCCACATTGTGTTGTTAGGAAGATAACTGTACAGTAAAGACTCAATAGTTGTTGTATTAATTGATTTTGACTTTAAACTAGCTGTTGATGAGTTATCCAATAAAAATAGGTCTAAATCTTGAGAAGATAACCAGCCTGTTAGACTAATTTTGATCCCAGTTGCGTTGGGAATAGTAGATGTGTTGAAAAATAATGATTGATATGTTGTAGCATTTACAGGCAATACACCATTAAAATCACCAATGCCTGTCGTAGTCGAGGAAGATATGGGTATATCGATATAAACTGTAATGTTTGCAGTCTCATTTGGTAATGTAGCATTTTTTATCGTGAACTTTTGAATCCAATAACGTCCAGGTTTACATTGAAGATGATTATACGCTATATTATCTATTATAGTAACATTTACCGATTCATTTATTGGACCTATAGTATTGTTATAATCACCATTAGAGTTAATTATAAACAAGGCATAATGACTTGAATCACAATTTGTTGATGGTTGAGAAGACTGTGAATAATTACCTGCAGCAAACGATGAAGAATTCAATATTTGAACAGAAATGTTAGAGTAACTGTCATTATAAACTTCTATGGTTATGTTCGAAGCATAGTTGTTAGTCCAATTTAAATACAGAAAGTCAGGTGTTACGTTGAATTGTCCAATTGGGCTACTGGATTGTTTTGATATGACTAAGGATATCGCCAATAGAGCAAATATGCAAAAAATAATTCCTAAAATTCTGAGTCCATTCATCATCTCACTACTATTTTTTAGTAGAACTAATAATAAAATCTATCGTTTCTTGAAGAAAAAATTATGGTGTCAGCCTATTTCTATCCCTAGGAAACATGCAACATTCTCTAATATTCTTCATTCCTGTAATCGTCATCGTTATTCTTTCTAGACCAAAAGACCAACCAGCATGGGGTGGCGCACCATACCTGAAGCAGTCTATATAATACTTGAAATCTTCTGCTTTCATGCCAGACCTCTTTATCTGCTTTATCAATAAATCGGGAATATGTATCCTTTGAGTTCCAGAGGCTATTTCCAACCCATTATGTATCAAGTCAAAAGCTCGACAAATCTTATCGTTTTTTTCATTAGGCATTGTATAGAAAGCCTTTGCTACAGTTGGCCAATCCTTCATGAAAAAAGTATTTCCGAATATTTTCGATAGTTTTTCTTCTTGCAATTTTGAAAAGTCATCTCCCCATTCTATTTTTTCACCTATTTTTTTCAAACCTTCTATAGCTTCAGTATAAGTAACCCTTTTCAAAGGCAAATTGGGTATCTCTAACTTTCTTTCTATAGATTCTAATTGTTTTTTGCAATTCTTTTGAACAGATTTTAGAATATGAACGAAAACGTTCTCTAAAACTTCCATAGCATCTTCTTCTGATTTTATGAAGGCAATTTCGATGTCCAACTGTCTAATCTCATTCAAATGTGTAGGTTTATTGAACTTTTCAGCCCTCCAGACTGGAGTAGTCATGAAAACTCTGCCTAAGGAAATAGCACACATTTGTTTGTACAATTGAGGACTTTGAGCAAGATATGCTTCTTTCTCGAAATAAGGAATTTTGAATAGGTCTGCCCCACCTTCACTGGCTGATGCTATGACACAGGGCGGTTGTATTTCAAAGAAATCATTTGCAATCAGATATTCTCTGAAAGATCTTAATATCTCGTTCTGGATTTTGAATATAGCAAGACTTTTTTCTGTTCTCAAATCCAAGAATCTCCAATCCAGTCTTGTCTCTAACTCTGCTGGTGTCTTTTCACTCGGTTCTAAGGGCAATGGGGTTTCTGCTAAATTGATAATCTCTATTTCTGTAGGTATTATCTCTTCACCACCAGGGGCCTCTTTATTTTCTTTTAAATCCCCAATAACAGTTAAAGCAGACTGTCTGGTTATTTTATCGACTTTGCTGAACAATTCAGGAGAAACTTTCTTTTTAGGGAGAGTTATCTGTAAATCTCTAGAAGGAGTATGGAGTTTAATAAATTTTATCCCGCCTAAGTTCCTTATCTCTTCAGCCCAACCGTTAAATTGCATAATAATCTTTTTTCTTTAATCGTTATAAATCTATGACTTCATACTATAAATCGACCTTAAATCCGATGAAGATTGATGGGCGACTTGATAAAAGATGAAGAAAGCCTTAAAACAGAGGAGAGGAAATTATTTTTTTTCATTTAAATAACATTCATTTTATCATTCCAGCAGTTTCATTTAATTAGTGAACAAAAATTTAAAGTTATTTTTTAACCTATTTTCATTAATTTATAGCCCTTTGACGAATAAAACCCAAAATGTTTAAATTCGATAAAAAATATTCTACTATTAATAGAACATTGAAAATTACTATAGGTGAAAAGAATAGTCAACTCGAATTTAATAACCAGTTTGAACAGATTTCTTTCAACAGAAAATAGAAGAAAAGTCTTCATGTACTATGTTTTTTCTGAAATCTCTACTTCTGATCTAGTTGTAGAATCTAAAATACCTTTTTCAACAGTTGACAGGATAACTCAGCTCATAAAAGCACATAATATTTTACTCGAGTCAAAGGGTAAGGATGCGAGAGAGAAAAAACATACAGTAAATTTTGATTTTTGGATAACAGAAAATTTAAAATCCATTGGCTTGGACTTTTTAAATGAAGAGCAAACCAAAAAAATACTTGATTTAATGAAAAATAAAACCTTTTTCACACTCTCTTACCTTTTTACGAACTCTGAATTTGTCTTAAGATTTTTTGAGGAACCACTAAAAATTGGGGATGATATAATCTTTCTCCCTTTGATGCAATTATATGAAAGTATGGAAAATTTAGCTTCTTTACCATCATACATGCTTATTTTTTTACGATTCTCACCTTCGTTCAAAAAACTCGGCAAAGATATTGAAAACAAATTCATTGACGATAATGTTTCATTAATAAACAAAAAAATTGAAGCATATCCATTTATCAAAAATGTAAGTGTGGATGAAAATTCCTTGATAGAATATGAAAAGAACAGGAAAAGGTTAATAGATATAATTGGAGACTTTTTTGAGAAAAAAATTCTTAAAATGAGTGTAGAAAGATTGAAAAATCAGTCTTAAGTATAGTGTCCTATTATGAGAGTTACAAAGGCCTCTGGGGAAATGGAAGAGTTCAAACCTGAAAAGATTAAAAGAACTTTCTTGAGGGCTGGCATACCTTTAGAACTTGCAGAAAAGATTACAGAAGAAGTGGAAAGGAAATCATATGATGGCATATCAACAAAAGAAATTCTTCGTATGATTTTGAAATTATTAGAAAAGAAAATGCCATATGTGGCTGCCAGGTATGACTTGAAAAGTTCTATCTTCAAGTTGGGACCAGCTGGTTTTACTTTTGAGCATTTCATCTCTCATGTCTTGAAAGAATATGGATTTTCTACGAAAAAGAATCAGTTTATTAAAGGTGGAACTGTTCAACATGAGATTGATGTTATAGCATCCAAAGAAAATAAAAATTATATGATAGAGTGTAAATACCACAATCAACCTGGAATCTATACCGGATTAAAAGTGGCATTGTATACTTATGCAAGGTTTCTAGATTTAGTTGATGGTTGGAAAAAAGGTACATGTCAGAAGTTCGATCAACCTTGGTTGGTTTGTAACACAAAATTCTCTGAAGATGTGATTCAATATGCAAGCCATAAAAGGATAAAACTGATTGGATGGAGATACCCTGTGGAGAATGGTTTGGAAACTTTGATCGAGAAAAAGAAACTCTATCCAATTACGATTTTGAGAATTTTGGATAAAAATTCGCAGGATAGATTTGCCGATGCTGGGTTGATACTCTTAATCGATTTACTAAAAAAAAGCTTATCAGAACTTAATGAAATCACGAACATTAAAATGAAAAAACTAATGCCAATGGTTGAAGAAGCTAAAAAAATTTGTGGTTAAACAAAAACCTATCTTATTCCTCTTCTGTCTTTTCATTATTATAATCGGGTTCTACCCTAACGCTAAGGTGTCCGATTGCGAGTGGTGGCAAGATGTGTGACAACAATTGCTCTGCACTAAGTGGACGGACTATTCCGTTTGAACTGGTTTGTATCCAGCCATTCTTTCCCTTGCGGTAACTTTGTGTTGAACCATGTTTGGTCATGATGTAGATTGTGCATTCAGTGTTCTTCATATGGAATCACATCAATTATCATCAACTTTTTCATAATATCACTCCTCAATTATTATATAATCTTACTCTCCAAAGAACAAAAATCTATCTTTCCTACATTACGCCGGGAGTGTGATTTGAACACAAATATAATCCAAAATCACATTAATTTTCTACCAAATAGAATAAAGTTTTCTATTAAAAAATTAGCCCCGAAAGGGTTGTAGGATAATTGCGAATAATTCAGGGATTTATTTTAATAATCTAATAAAATGATTATGGATAAAACACCATTTGTCGGATTGGTAGTATTCGCAATAGGTTTATTTTTAGTTATTTTATCAACACAAATAATGATTGGTTCAAATTATCAGATTTTAGCTGTTGGCATGATTGTTATTGGTTGCATATTGATAGATTATAAACAATTTTTTACAAAAACAAAAGGTTGAATTTCGATACAGATATTTAGTTACGATTTATTCAATAAGTTAAAATTCATTCTTTTTGATTCTGTTTCGTATGATATACTGGAAAATATAAATCAGATAGATTTTTGTTCTGGGAAAAAGGAACATTTAATATGAAGAAGGAAGTTTCGAAAAAGATTAGCCGACAGATGTTACTATTTTGTGGAATAATGATAATTGCTCTAATTCTTATACTTTGGATTTTTTTTCGGGAAGGTGTTCCTTTGGAATGCAAGACCATGAAATCTAAATACTGTGAAAAGGATGACGATTGCATATGTAGTACAAACCCATGTTTTCAAGGAAATAAAAACTATTATGAAAGATGTATTCTTCCAGAAAAAGGAATAATTGAAGTGTGTTTGGATGCTTGTGGTTTTGGTCCTTATGAACTTGATTTCAGAATGATATGCGAAAATAATCAGTGTACTTTTACTGTATTCAACAGAACTACTGGTGAAAGAATCAGATAGGTTTTTGTTCTAAATAGGCTTTTAACCACCTTAAAGGAACAAATGCGCTCTGGGTGGGATTTGAACCCACGACCTTCGCCTTTCCTCCGCGAGGTGCATGCATATCATCATGCTTAGCATTCAATCGGACATCTCCTCATCATCGTTAGGGGGGCGCTATTCTGTCCAAGCTGAACTACCAGAGCACTGTTTATAATTAGAATTAAAAGAGTTAAAAAATAACTTTTTATATCTATTAGAATTATTTAACCATAAAAAATTAAAAATAAACTCGATGGCTTATCCAGATTATAAAACAATAATGTCTAAGATATCCGTGAATCTACCAAAATCTCCTTTATTTTTGATAGGAACAGTTATAGATAGTCTTATTTCAGGTTTCACTCTTTGGTTAGCAGTTAGAATGGTAGGCGGGGATGCAGATTATAAGAAAGCTTTTATATTTTCTTTGTTGATGAATCTTCTTGGAATATTCGTTTTCCCATTAATTCCATCATTTCTGGGTTTGTTTACCAGCATTATTATAAGCATACTCATATGGATAATTCTGGTGATGAAATTCTTCCGAGTTGGTTTCCTAAAAGCAATCGCAGTAGCTATAGTTCAATTTATCGTATCATTAGTCCTAGGTTTTCTAGCTATAGGAGCTTTAATAATTGGTTTGACAGGACTAAGGTTATAAAAGATATTTGATTTAAATCATTCAACTAATATTAATTATGGATCCAAAAGACTTGATGAGAAAAATCGTTCAAATTCTAGAGAAAACTTACTATGGGGACATTAGGTTCGAGACAGGGAATGTGTTGAGCTTAGGTAAGAGTAAAGTTGAAGAAAACATAAGGACTGCGTCTTCTATCGGTCTTTGTATTCGTGCATTCTCAGATAACAAGTGGTATTACCTTGGTTTTGATGAAATGAATGAAAAAAAAATTCTTGACGAGACTAAAAAGTTGGTAAGGAGAATCGGGAATAAATCATCCAAGTTAATGATTCAAGATGGTTGGAAAATCGATAAAGTAATAAAAGTCAAGAAAAAACCAGAAGACATTAGCTTGGAAGAAAAGATGAAAACTGTTAGGGATACATTCAAACGATTAATGGTTAACAAGAAAATAATAAATGCATCTTCTGTATTGGCTCATGCAAACAATGAAACATTATTCATGAATACAGAAGGTTCAGATCTTAGGCAAGTCCTACCATTCTTCAGGTTTTCACTGTCAGCTATAGCGAAAGAAGGAAAGAGAATTGAATACGATTATTATATTTTACAAAAACAAGGTGGTTATGAACTATTCACAAACGTAGATTTGGATAAAGAGATTGATGATGTTGTAAACGGTTCCATTGATATGTTGAAGGCAAAGGTCCTGAAAGGTGGTGTTCATGATATCATTGTTGATCCTGATGTTTCTGGTGTTATAGCCCATGAGAGTTTTGGTCATGGTTGTGAAGCTGATCAAGTTCTAAGGGATAGGTCATACCTTGCCAAACTTTTAGGGAAAAAAATCATTTCTGAATTGGTTTCGATTCATGACAATAGTTCTTTAGGGGGGGAAAGAGGATATTTTGTTTTCGATGATGAAGGAGTGAAATCTAGCGATACAACAATAGTCAAGAATGGTGTCCTGAAACATTTTTTACATGACAGACAATCAGCAGCATTCACGAATTCCAACGTGACTGGAAATGCAAGAGCTCAGGATTTCTCGAGAAAAGTTTTTGTCAGAATGAGCAACACTTACGTTGAACCAGGAGATTGGAAACATGATGAATTGGTTGAAGATACTGCTAAGGGATTTTATTTGATTAAGGCATCAACAGGAATGGAAGACCCACTTGGCGGTAATTTACAGATAGCGACAACCAAAGTCAGGGAGATAAAGAATGGGGAACTAGGTCAACTTTACAAAGGGGTTGGTATAACAGGGAAAGTCTTAGAATTCTTGAATAATGTTGATGCGGTAACAGATAATTTTGAGATGAGAGGTTCTGGTTGTGGAAAAGGACATGAGGATTACGTGCCTGTCAGTTCAGGTGGACCATACATGAGAGTGAGGAAGGCGATAATCGGATGAATGAAATCATATTGAAAGAATTGAAAAAAAATACAGATGAATACGAGGTTTATGTACAAACAACTGAAGTTAATGAGATACACTTGCAAAAAAATCAAATAAACTTTGTTGACAAGACGATTGATAGCGGATATGGTATTCGTGTTCATGAAAAGGGAATAGGTTTCAGTTCCAGCAATGTTTTTTCTCCTCTTGTGATAAGACAGACGATAAAAAATGCGTTGAAAAGTTCTGTGATGACTGAAAAAGTTGAATTCAATTTTCCTTCTAAAAAACCTTTCAAAAAAGTAGAAAACATAGATAAAAAAATAAAAGACAGAGGAGACGAAGCTGTTAGAGATTATGCAAATCAACTTTTGGATTCAATACCAAAAGACGTTTTGATATCCTTCGGAAAAATCAGGACTTACGATAGTCATATAGAGATAATAAATTCTGAAGGTTTAGACTTGACAAGAAAAGAGACAAACTTCATGGTCGAGTCATCGATTATCATAGAAAAAAATGGGAAGAAAGTCGAGTTCTGGCCGCATGAATACAGAAGGAGGATCGATGATTTACCAGTTTCAACTATAGAAGAATGGATTAAAATGGCTAAGGACCAACTCATAGCAGAGCAACCGAAGACAGAAATTACTACTGTAATTTTCTCACCTACATCTGTTTTAGATGGATTAGGTTCTGTTATCGATCCACACTCATCTGGTTCTGCAAAAGTCAATGAAATATCTAAATTCTCTCCTGGAGACAAGGTTGCTTCTGATAGTTTGACTGTAATCAGTGATGGTTTGTATCCTTATGGTTTGATGACGAGTGAGTTTGACGATGAAGGTGTTCCCCAGAGAAAGAATATTCTAATCGAAAAAGGAATTTTCAAGGATTTCATCTATGATCAATTCTATGCGATAAAAGATAAAGCTGAATCCACAGGCAATGGATTAAGGCAAGATGATACTTTCTTTGTTTTTGATGGAAAGTATGGGAGTGTACCTATTAACAGAACATCCAACTTTTATGTTAAACCTGGAAATAAGACTCTAGAACAATTGATAGCAGAAGTTAAGCATGGTATCCTTGTCGACAATTTCAGTTGGCTTACACCAGACGGTACTACTGGTGATTTTTCATCTGAGATTAGAGTTGGCTATTACATCGATAAAGGAGAGATAACTAAACCGATCAAAGGAGGATTGGTTGCTGGAAGCATATTAGACATGATCAAGAATATATCAGGAATCTCAAATAAATCTGTGATAACTTCTGGTGGCAGTGTCCTAGCTGGTATTTGTCCTTACGTAAAGTTTGAGAACGTGCAAATTGCTGGAGGATAAATATTTTAGCTTCAATAATTAGAATAGGGGTTTAATTGTTTCCCATGAAAAAAATTATCGTTTCTGTGATTCTAATTTGCTTGGTCGGAATTCTCTTCTTTTTCGTGTTCGGAAAACCTGGGTATACAGGTGAAACTGTTAAAAATGAAGAAACGATGGTTGCAACCATTACAACTTCTACTATCGAAACTACTACAAGGATTAAAACAACCACTCCAACGACAACTTCGACATCTACTGTGACAGACCAATTGAAAGCTATTGTTCAACAAGAGACTAATTCTGATTGTGAATCATTGGGTTGTCCTTCTGGAAGTATGTTCGCTGGTAGTAAAACCTCTAAAAAATACCATAATTGTGACTGTACTTGGGCTAAAAAGATCAGTCAACAGAATTTAGTTTGTTTTAAAAGCATAGAAGAAGCTCAAAATAACGGTTACATTCCTTGTAAAGTTTGTAAACCTCAACAGTAACAATTAAAAGTGAAGAAGTTCAAATATTATTTATGTTGTTAGGAACTGGTGTTGAATTTCAACCGATTATTTTTGTAGCAACGTTTTCAATTACTCAATTAATCAGTCTAAAATACCCTGAATTGAAGTTCTTTTTGTTCAGAAAAAGTAAAAGAGTAAGAGTTCATCATGCTCTTACTGGCGGTTTAATTGCATTAGCAGCAAGTCTAGGTGGATATCCATTATGGTTCAACATAGGCCTAGGCGGGATGCTTCAGGATATTTTCAATCATTCTCTTAAAGTTCTTAGAAAACGTTTCAATTTCTAATAATTAATTAAATTGAAAAATGCGAGCGCGGTTTAGTTTGATTTTGCCACTTTTTTTTGATAATCTTTTCTATTTTGTTCCATTAATTCTTTTTGATGACGTCTATATTCTTTAAGTTCTCTTGAACAGTATGGACAGTTATTAATATGTTCAGTCATTTTACCACAATCAGCAGTTTCTTGACCTGTATGCCACCAATAGAGAGTCAACTCTATTGCATTTGGTGGTACTTTAAAAAAATCTGGTTGGCTCATTTCCCCACCATCTGCCATAATATCACCTAAAATTAATTTAAAGAACAAAAGATTTAATCTTATTGCGAGTATTTTCAACCTCATTTTTAAGTTCTTCTAATCCAAAATAAAGTTTATGAGAATAATATCTAACAAAAAATTAGAAGAATTCAGGAAAAAATTACAAGAAAAAAAGTTGGATTCAGCATTATTCTTGACTTCTGAACCAATCGATGATGTGAATATAGAATACTTTACTGGCTTCCAACAGACTCGATTCTTCTCTTTCAGTTGTTTGTTGATGACTCAAAAAAAATTAACTCTAATCGTCTCACCGTTAACTTATGATCAGGCGATGAAAGAGGCTGATGCTGATGAAATAATAAACTTAGGGAATTATGATCACAGTCTTACAAAAGTATTGAGTGAGAAATTAAAGAAAGTTAAATCGGTTGGTATAAGCGAGGATATTTTTCCTTATAAATTGTATAAGAAATTCAAACATCTCAAATTCAAAGACATTAGTGACATAATCCTTGACATAAGAAGTGTGAAAGAACCAAAAGAAGTTGAAAGAATAAAGAAATCATGTCAGATAGCTGATCATGGGATAAAAATAATAGAAGAAAACCTTTCGAGTAAGATTACAGAAAAAGATTTGGCGTTGATCCTAGAACAAGAATTGATAAGAAAAGGGGCGGAAGAATTATCTTTTCCGACTATAGTGTCTTCAGGTAAAAGGTCTGCATATATTCATCCTTACCCTTCATTTTCTGATAATAAAATACAAAACGGTTTAGGAATGGTTGATTTTGGTGTCAGGTACAAGGGATATTGTTCTGACATAACAGTTCCATTCACTTTAGGCAAGATTTCTTCAAAACAGAAAAAAATTGTTAAGACTGTTGAAGAAGCTCATTACAAAGCTATTGAAAACATAAAAGTTGGCACACCGACTTGGAAAGTTCATGAGTCAGCGGAGAATCTCATAAAAAAGAATGGATTTAAACTCAAGCATTCCCTCGGTCACGGTTTAGGTTTAGAATTGCATGATTTACCTTATCTATCCCCAAAACCGAAAACTAAAGAAGGATTGAAAAGTTGGAAAGAAGTCAAACTAAAAGCAAACATGATTTTTACTGTAGAACCAGGCGTCTATGAACCAGGGATAGGTGGATGCAGGTTAGAGAACGACGTACTAGTAACAAATAAAAAACCGATAAGCTTAACTAAATCCAGACTAATTATAGTTTAACTTGGGGTGTTAGTATGGATAGAAAGAAAGTTCTTATTCTAGGCGCTGCTGGAATGGATTTCCATGTGTTTAACACTGTTTTTAGGGATAATGAAGAATTCGATGTCGTTGGTTTTACGATGGCTTCTGAACAGAACCTCGGTACTTTAGAAACAGGAGAAAGAAAATATCCCTCAAAGTTAGCAGGTAAATTGTATCCTAAAGGTATTCCAATATACTCAGAAAATGATATGGAAAAGATCATAAAAGAAAAAGAGATCGACAATGTCGTCTTGGCATACTCTGACCTTGCTCATAATTATGTGATGCATCTGGGATCAAGAGCATTGGCCAGTGGAGCGAACTTCAAGATAATCGGAACTAAAAAAGTGATGTTAAAATCGAAAAAGCTAATCATTGCCATATGTGCTGTCAGGACTGGTTGTGGAAAGAGTCAGACTTCTCAAAAAGTTTGTCAACTCCTTCATGAGATGGGAATAAAATTTGTCGCTGTAAGGGAACCAATGCCTTACGGAGATTTAGTTGAACAGACTGCGATGAGGTTTGCAACATATGATGATTTGAACAGACATAAATGCACGATAGAAGAGAGAGAAGAATATGAAGCTTACGTTGAAAAAGGTTTTGTCATATACTCGGGCGTAGACTACGGAGTGATTCTGAGAGAAGCGGAGAAAGAAGCTGACGTCATAGTTTGGGATGGTGGTAATAATGAAATATCGTTCTATGTTCCAGATTTACAGATTGTCGTTGCTGATCCTTTGAGGCCAGGTCATGAGATAGGTTATCATCCAGGTGAAGTCAATGCAAGGATAGCGGATATAGTTATCATAAATAAAGTAAACTCTGCAGAAAGGAAAAACGTGGATATTGTCAGAAAGAATATCAAAGAAATGAATCCTAAAGCTACAATCATTGAAGCCAATTCTGTAGTAACTACAGAGAGACCTGACGTAGTAAAAGGAAAGAAAGTTCTAGTCGTTGAGGATGGTCCGACATTAACGCATGGCGGTACTTCTTATGGGGCTGGAATGATAGCTGCAAAGCAACTCGGATGTGAAGTGATAGATCCAAGACCTTATGCTGTCGGTTCGATAAAAGATACTTACAAGAAATTCCCGAATCTTGGTAAAATCTTACCTGCGATGGGTTATAATGATGAACAGATGAAAGAACTTGAAGATACGATTAACAAAGCCAAATGTGACGCTGTTTTAGTTGGTACGCCGTTTGATTTAGCCAGATTATTGAAGATTAACAAACCTTCTGTCAGAGTTAGATACAATATTGAAGAAATTGGTAAACCTGATTTGAAAGAAATTATAACAGATTTTCTGAAGAAAAATAAATTGAAATAAAAAATGGGGCAGCCGTGATTTGAACACGGGTTACCAACACCCCAAGCTGGTGTCATAGACCAGACTAGACCACTACCCCTCAGATATTATTAATGAAGATTAAATTTTATACTCCTTTTAGTCATTAAAAGGAACGTCGCATAAAAATAACCGTTGTATGCAATTCCGATGCTCACGCAATAAGAAATAAATTCTTAATTATTCTTTAATTTAGTATTATGCCACAAAATAGTGAGCAGTATAGGAAACGTGAAGAAGTTGAAGCATTAATAGCAGAAGCTGCAAAAACATATCCAATCGTAGATCCAAAATATATCTTTAAATTACCAGCTGGGCCTTATCGAGACAGCCTTTTGCAACTGTTAGAAGCTCGGAGTCTTATTGAACATTTCACAAAGAAGAAAAAAGCAGATTAAAACATAAATTCGGTGCTCATCTTGAACTCTTCACATTCGGTTCGCTCTCAGTCATTGAATTGTAGTCATGCCGATAGTCTCTTTCGAGGCATCTAACACTTTTTTAACGTTTCAGTTTATGAATGACTTCAAAACCTATATCTATCCTGTAAATCAAATCTTTTATTATGCATGAAATTATCGTCGGCAGAAGGAAAGAAGACCTGAAAGATTATGGGACAAAATGTTCTGGTTTTTTAGGTAAACACATCGTCGGGGAAGGGGAAGAAGCCCATCTGACGAATGATATAGTTCTAGATTTACTCAGGCCTCATGTCATGCTAATATGTGGAAAGAGAGGAACTGGCAAGAGCTATTCAGCCGGTGTAATCATGGAAGAGCTTGCCATGCTACCAGAAGAATACAGAAAAAACATAACGACCGTCGTTATAGACACGATGGGTATATATTGGAGTACTAAACTACCGAATGAACAACAGGTTGTTGAACTGGACAAATGGGGAATGAAACCAAAAGGATTAGAAGATAAAGTCAAAGTCTACGTTCCTTTCGAACAAAAAAAATCTTTTGAAGATGCGAACATTCCTATTGATTTCGGAATCTCTATCGCTCCATATGAGTTTTCAGGTGAAGATTGGTCCTTGGCTTTCAATTTACCAATGACAAATCCCATAGCAATAGCTCTTCAAAGAACTGTAAATAAACTTAACGATAAAGGAGAAAAATTCGAGATAAACGACTTAATATCGGAAATAACTGATGTCAGATCTATAGACACTCAAACTAAGTCTACTCTTGAAAGTATGTTATCAGTTGCATCTCAATGGGGTGTTTTCGGAAAAGAAGGATTAAAATTAGAAGAGATAATGAAACCTGGTATGATAAACGTTTTTGATGTTTCAAGATTAAGAGCAACAGAGGCATGGTCTGTCCGTAACTTGTTAGTTGCTTTGATAGCGAGAAAGATATACGAACAAAGAGTTATAGCTAGAAAACAGGAAGAATTGGCAAAGATGGGAGAGATTGAACTAAAAGATAGAAAACCTATGGTCTGGTTGTTCATGGACGAAGCTCATCAATTCATTCCTTCCGATACGATGACCGTATCGACAAACCCATTGTTGACGATAGTCAAACAGGGAAGAGAACCTGGAATATCTTTCATTCCTATGACTCAGATGCCGAATAAAATTCATCCTGAAGTTGTTTCACAATGTGACATGGTCATTTCTCACAGGTTAACATCCCAAGATGATCTAAAGGCTTTGCATGCTGTGATGCAGACTTATCTGGCAAAAGATATGTGGAAATACATAGATTCTTTACCCAAATGGTTGGGAACGGCGATAATACTAGATGACAATTCTGAAAGAATTTACACAGTTCAAGTCAGACCTAGATTATCATGGCATGCCGGGGAAGCTGCTATAGCGGTAAACATTTAAGGATTATTGATATTTGTTAGCAATTCCAAAAACAACAGGTCTACCATTTCCTCTTTGAACATAACCCCCTCTTTCTGCCTGATTACAATAATCTGAAACTTCAGCTCTTGGCAAACCTATTTTTTTAGATATTTTTTCAGCTGAATCTGGTCCGTATAAATGAAGAGCAAGACAAACTGTAACTAATTGATCTTTTAGTGGCACTAAATATGCTGCTCTACGATTAAAATCAAAATTTTGTTTTCTAAGTTCTTCGATCAATTTCAATTTTATTCCTTGAATTTTTGATACCATGCTAATCTGTTATTAGAAGCCATTTTTAAACTTTTCTATATTGTAGTCACTATATTGTAATTACATTTAGAACATCTATTCATCACAACTATACTGTTCCAAAATCGAGATATAAGCTAGAGTCAAAATGATTATTTGGTCGTCAAACCTATGAACTGAGGAGAGTATCCTCCTCCTATTTCTTTTTTTAATCCCCAAGGGGTTTAGTCTTGTTATACCAACTTCTATCAAAACCAATACTTTTACAGAATTCTTCAGTCTGACAACTGATTGAACTGCATACCATACAAGGTGGACAAACAACACATTGGTTTGGACAATCTTCGACAGAGAACGATGAACAATTCATACAATTGATAGATGGCATCAAACATTTTGGTGTACTATAATAACATTTCGGGTTACAGGCATTACCTTCTGCTATATAACCTTCAGGGCAGATACAAGTAGAGGGACATGGTGCAAATTCACAATTTGGTGGTACTCTCCCGACAGCAGAACCGTCTGGACATATTTTGGCTTCTTCTGTGCAAGCTATTGGTTTGTTTTGTTGAATGCAGCCGCTAAATAGAATAATTAAAAATAATGCTATAACTAATTCCTTCATAGTTAGATTATCTCTCAACAGAACAAAAATCTATCTGATCATAGTTGATTATTTTTCTCCCTACTCTTATCTCCTGAAGTCATCACAACACCTCTTACTAACAGAACTCGTAAAACCGTGTTTCTTGCAATGCATAAGAATACCCAGTTGCGAATAATACTTGCAGTGGGAGCAACTAACTATTTTTTCCTCCATTATTTCTTTCTTCATCTTGACACATCTAAGCCTTATTTTTTAACATAATCTTACAGGACAATACAATCCAGATTATCTTTCTTTTCTGAGAACAAAAAGATATCGGATTAGGTAGTACTTGGGGAAACTTTTTTAAATGCTGATATATTCTTCAATTTCTTAAACAAAAAATTCATAGCGTATTCTATATCTGTGATCTTTCTTGTGCCAGTACAGATAACTTTACCTGAACCAAACAATAAGAATGCAACTTTTGGATCTTTCATCCTATAAACCAAACCAGGGAATTGAGACGGTTCGTACTCAGAATTTTCCACTTCAAAAGCGATTTTATCCAAGTCCAATCGTGATGGAACCTGTGCCGAAGCAACGATGTTCTCTATCTGTATCTTGTATTTTTTTGGTACCTCTATTTTTAGTGATCTCAACATCACTGCAACTTTTTCCACAGCTTTCTTGACATCTGAGATAGTTCTTGCGCCTGTACAAACAACCTTGCCAGATGAGAATATTAGCATGGCTGCTTTAGGGTTCTGTACGCGATAAACCAAGCCTGGAAACTGTTCTGGTTCGTATTCACTTCCTTCTAGATATTCGACCATTTTCTCTAATGGTACTCTGGTCTCTAAAGTTGCAGAAGCGACAATATTCTCGATTTTGATATTGAAATTTGTCATGTTTTTCTCCACGTTAAATCATATTTATGTTTTTATAGGATATATCTAACTAATATCTTTTATAATATTCCTGGGTTGGCTAAGATTTGTATTAAATTGCCTATTAAAACACCTGCATAAAGAATCAAAGGCAAAATAATCAGGAATTTAACTTTCATACTAAATTATTATTCTTAGGTAATGTTAAAACTATCTTCTCAAATAAAAAATTAAAAGAGGGCCTTGAAAATCCTGTTTCTATTCGTGACATTACCGCACAACAAGCATATCTCTGTCTTGGTTAAACCATGAATAAAACTGTAATTGACATACCCGTTACAGTACTTGCACAACATTCTGAACACCCAACTCATAATTCCAGAACAATATATAAACAATTTTTGCTAGAGCAAAATTGTGATAAAGAAATAAAGATCGGATGATATTTTATCCAAAACTCATATTGAGAATTCTAAAATAGACTATAGAAAATAAAAAAGAAAAGAAAGGAGATCAGAGAAGAAGCAGTTTGAGACCACTTTTCCCTATCTTTCCATCCTCTATTAATCTTTCTTTAACTCTTTCATATGTATCAGGATGAATATTGAGTAGTGTTGCCATCTTCATTATCTTTGGGTCGTAGACCATTCCTTTTGATTCTTTCTCCTTCTTAATTAAGCTAAATATTACTTCTTCAGTTCTCATTTTTAACTTTCACCTCTTGATTTTCCCTCGAAAAAAAAAGAGAAGAAGGTGCTATTTCTAGCACCTAAAAAGGGAGGGGGTGTTCATCCCTTAAGCATTATCTTATGATATCAATTCCAAGTGCTTGACTCATTTCCCTTATGCCAGGTTTCTCGTAAGAGACAGGTCCAAGTATGTAAGGCGATTGTACACCAGTTATGATAGATATCACTTGTACTTTTCCAGCGAATTCTGGTAAAATTCTTGCTCCCCATATGACTTGAGCAGACGGATCTAGATGTTGAGATACTGTTTCTCCAATCTGGTTTACTTCCTCTAGTTTCAGGTCGTTACCACCAGTTATGTGGATTAATGCACCCGTTGCTCCTGTGTAATCTACGTCCAATAGTGGGTTAGTCAAAGCTTTAGTGACAGCATCCATTGCTCTGTCAGAACTGTTGCTCTCACCTACACCTAAAGCAGCTACTCCACCAGCATGCATTATTGCTTTCACGTCTGCATAGTCCACGTTAACCAATGATGGTAGTGTAATAGTTTCAGTTATTCCCTTTACCATCGATGCAATCAGTTCATCTGCAAAAGCAAATGCTTGTTGAATTGGCAAGTTACCAGCATACTTCAACAATCTATCATTCTCAATAACTATGACGGTATCTGTTACTTGTCTTAATTTTGCCAGACCATCTTCTGCTTTTGATATTCTTGCACCTTCAATCTTGAATGGCATTGTTACTACTCCCATCGTGATAGCATTCATGGATTTTGCCATTTCAGCTACGACTGGAGCAGAACCAGTTCCTGTTCCTCCACCTTCACCTGCACAAACGAAGACTAAGTCAGCTTCTGCTAATGCCTCTTTTATTTCATTTCTTGCTTCTTCGGCTGCTTTTTTACCAACTTCAGGATAACCACCAGCACCGAGTCCTCTAGTTATTTCTTTACCTAGAAGAATCTTTTTATCTGCTTTACCTACTGTCAAGGCTTTAGCATCAGTGTTTATCGAGACAGTATGAGCACCCTGAATTCCCATTTCATTTAATCTGGTTATGGTGTTCTGTCCAGCACCACCGCATCCAAAAACTACGATTCTTGCTTTCTTTAGTGAGAAGCCGAATTCTTCTTCAGCTTGTTTAAAGTAATCGATATTAGTTTTTGTTACGCCAGAATTGCTTTGTAGTTTAAACCTATCAAAACATTCGGTTTCGTTTGAAAAATTTCTCTTTAACGCATTTTGCATAATAGTATCCATTTTTATTTCCTCCTATTTCATTAAACCTATAGTTTGTTTCGACGATTTTTTTTTAAATTCGCGAAACGTAATTATTTTTAGAATTCGAAGTTCGTTTAGGACTTTAAGAATTAAATCCACTTAACAGTACTCAAGACGAAATAGAATTAAACCCAAATATATTTTTCTTCTATTATATTTAAATGAATTAGTATACTTTGTAACCTATTTTTCTCTTGAATTTCTCATGGAGCACCTTTACTTCCTATGAATTTCCTGTGGAAGATTTACTTAACCTTTACTTAATTCAAAAAATTTAAAAAATAACTAAGATTTTATGAGATAAACTTATCTTCACATGCAGTCATAAATTAGTTTAAAAAACAGAAGAGAATCTTCACGTGTATATATGTAGTCACTGAATAGTACACATAGAACAAGAGGAATAATATGGATAAAAAAATCATCAACATACTGAAAACTAAGTTAAGAAAGAAAGATTACAATAAACTTATTAGAATAGATAATCCCAAACTTCATGAATTCATTGCCAAATATATTGAATTATGTAATCCTGATAAAGTGTATCTATCTTCAGGTTCTCCTTCTGACATAAAATATATACGAGAGGCAGCGATAAAGAACGGAGAAGAGAGTAAACTTGCCATGAAAGGCCATACTATTCATTTCGATAATTACTATGATCAGGCCAGGGATAAGGAACATACTTGTATTTTGATACCCAAAGGTGTTAGCCTCAACTCATCCATCAGGACAAAGGATAGAGATGATGGATTAAAGGACATAAATGAAATCCTTAAAGATATTATGAAAGGCAAAGAATTATTCGTATGTTTTTACTGTCTAGGGCCAGCAAATTCTAAGTTTTCCATATCATGTGTTCAACTTACTGATTCCAGTTTTGTCGCCCACAACGAAAACATTCTATACGATCAAGGTTATGATGAGTTCATAAGACTGGGAAATTCAAATCATTTCTTTAAGTTTGTCCACTCTCAAGGAGAACTAGATGAAAGAAAAACATCAAAGAACCTCGATAAAAGAAGAATATACATAGATCTTCATGACGATATCGTGTTTAGCGTCAACACCCAATATGGTGGCAATTCCATAGGACTAAAGAAATTAGCAATGCGACTTGCGATAAAGAAAGGTTCAAAAGAAGGTTGGTTGAATGAACACATGCTCCTGATGGGAGTTCATGGTCCTAAAGATAGAGTAGCCTATTTTACAGGAGCATTCCCATCGCTCTGTGGCAAAACCTCTACTGCAATATTAGAAGGTGAAACTATCGTTGGAGATGACATCATTTTTATGAGAGAAATAAACGGAGAAGCCAGAGCGGTCAATGTCGAAAGAGGGATTTTTGGGATAATAGAAGGTATAGATTCTAAGGAAGAGCCATTATTGTGGAAAGAACTCAACGTTCCTAATGATGTTATATTCTCTAATGTGCTAGTTACAAAAGATAAAGGGGTTCACTGGGTTGAAAAAGATGGAGAAGTTCCTAAAGAAGGTTATAATTATTCTGGCAAATGGTTCATCGGGAAAAAAGATGCAGATGGTAACGAGATACCATGTTCACATCCAAATGCTAGATTCACTTTTAGCTTGAGGATTTTAGATAATGTAGACCCGAAACTAGAAGATCCTCATGGAGTTTTGGTCAGTGCAATAGTTTTTGGCGGTAGAGATTCAGATACATGGCCCCCCGTTGAAGAATCTTTTGATTGGGTTCATGGAGTGATAACTAAAGGCGCATCATTAGAATCTGAAACTACAGCAGCAACACTCGGTCAACAAGGCGTAAGACAGTTCAACCCTATGTCAAACATAGACTTTCTATCGATTCCAATAGGCAAATACATTGAGAATTATCTGGATTTCGGAAAAAGATTGAAAAAGAAACCTGTTATCTTTTCAGTCAATTACTTTCTAAGAGATAAAGATGGAAAATACCTGAATGGAAAAGCTGATAAGAGAGTTTGGTATAAGTGGATGGAATTAAGAGTTAATGGGGGGGTTGATACTATTGAAACCCCTACAGGTCGTATACCAAAATATGAAGACCTCAAGAAGTTGTTTAAGGAAATATTGGATAAAGAATATAGTAAAGAAGATTATAATGAACAATTCATGATAAAAATTTCCGAAAATTTAGCAAAGATTAAGAGGATAGAAACAATCTATAGAGAAAAAGTTTCTGATACACCCAAGATCTTGTTTGAAATTCTGGAAAAACAAAGACAGAGACTTATAGAAACAAAAGAGAAACATGAAGACTACATTTTACCTGATAAACTATGATTTCCAGTAAATAAAAAATATTTTAATTTTTAAATCCTAATCATACAAATATGAGACTAAAAAATAAAATCGCAATCGTAACTGGCGCAGGACGTGGAATTGGAAAGGAAATAGCATTATCTTTAGCAAAAGAAGGAGCAAAGGTCGTGGTTTCTGACATAACAGATGATATCAACAATGTCGCTAAAGAAATAGAAAAGATAGGTTCTCAGGCTTTAGCTGTAAAGGCAGACGTTTCTAACAGTAAACAGACAGAAGAATTGGCTAAAAAAACAGTGGAAAAATTCGGAAGGATTGATATATTAGTCAACAACGCAGGAATATATCCATTCAAGAATTTAGTCGACATGAAAGAGGAAGAATGGGATAAAGTTTTGAATATCAACTTGAAAGGTGTCTTCAATTGTACGAAAGCTATAATTCCTAAAATGATAGATCAAAAGTACGGCAAAATAATAAACATCGCTTCTATAGCCGGTTTTAGAGTCGGTTATGTTGGTTTAACACATTATTGCGCATCTAAAGCTGGTATAGTCGGTTTTACAAGAGCAGTCGCATTGGAATTGGCACAACATGGAATACACGTGAACGCAATCGCACCTGGTTTTATTGATACACCTGGGACTTCGTCAGCAAGTAATGAGGAAACTATGAAACAATTTGTACAGATGATTCCATTAAAAAGAATTGGTAAACCCATAGATATAGCTAATACAGTTGTTTTCTTGGCATCTGATGAATCAAGTTACATAACAGGGGAATGCATAACTGTAGATGGCGGATGGACGAACCAATAATTTTATTTTTTTGATAAATCAGGGACACTCTTAACAATAGCCTTAAGGATAGCATCTGTCATGACATCGTGTTTATATAAACTTTTTAACTGAGTTTGAAAATTTCCAACTTGTTCCGATGAGCCGGCATAAAAGATGAAACTTCGATTAACTCCAACATAAACTTGGCGTGCCATGAGATTTTGTAAAATACTATCAGATAATTGACCACCTTTAGGAGTTTCAAAATGAACTATCCAATAACCTTTGTTTTCTCCGATTACTGGGACAAAACGTTTATAGGTTTCCATTCTTCCATTTGAATTAGAAACATGTTAAAGATTTAAAACCTATTAAGAACAGATTAATCATAAACCAATATCTAGACTTTCTTTTACTGCATCATAGACCATGCAGGACCAAGTTTTTTCTATACCTTCCACTTTTCTAAGTCTATCAACTACGAATTTTCCGATATCGTCTACATCTTTAGCTTTAATTTTAATGAGAATATCCCAATCGCCTGTTATGAGATGTAATTCTTGTACTTCTGGAAACTTCGCAATTTTTTTGGCTATTTCTCTTTGATCAAGAGGATTTTCAGTTCCGAATGGACGATAACCAAAAGAGACAAAAATAAATGCTGTAGTACCTTTGTTGAGTTTTTTTGAATTTAATAAAGCCTTATAGTTTTTTATAATGTCAAGGTTTTCCATCCTTTTTATTTTGGCGTAGACTGTGGTAATTGGACTTCCAATTTTTCTAGATATGTCTTTTATGGATATTTTGCAGTTTTCCTGAAGGAATTTCAATATTTCCATATCTTTTTCATCAAGATTGATTTCTGTCATAATTGTAATTTTTACAAAAATAACATTAAAAACTTAACTATTTTTGAATTTTTTATAAATTTATGAGAAAAAAATATAAAAACCAAACAATCTTATAGATATTTGTGTAGTATGTTTACTGTAGGAGATAAAATAAAAATCAGAAAAGATTATCCTAATCGGAAACTGATAAAGGACGACATTAAACACAGAAATAATGACGATGTTGGTGTTGTCATGGAAATCAGGAATGGGAATCATTACACCATAACTGTTAAATTCGAAAACAATGATGAAATTTTATACTTTAATGAAGATGCCTTAGTTAAGATTAATGATAACAATTGATACTTCCATAAAAGTAAAAACATTTAAATGTAGAGTCATAAAATTTCGATAGGTGCTTGAAGTGCACGGTGAATGCTTTAATCCGGGCTGATTCTAAAATTTGTTTAGCGTTTATAATCTCAATTCTTCTAAAAATTAAAGAGGTGTTTAATCTTGGCTAGCATCAGCGACATACTAGAAGGCAAATTGAATGGGAAAGAAGTAGAAATCAAAGGATGGCTAGTCAACAAAAGGTCGAGTGGCGGAATCCAATTCCTGATAATCAGGGATGGAACTGGTACGATTCAATCTACGGTCATCAAGGATAAAGTCGAGAAGAATGTTTTTGAAGATGCGGATAAACTCACCCAAGAATCTTCTTTGATAATAAAAGGAATTGCACAGGAAGACAAAAGAGCTCCTGGGGGATATGAAGTCAAGATTAAAAACTTGGAGATTGTACAGATAGCTGAGGACTTTCCTATCGGCAAGAAAGAGCATGGGATAGAATTCCTGATGAACTGGAGACATTTATGGCTGAGAAGCCCAAGACAGATCGCGATACTGAAAATAAGAGCTGAAGTCATAAAGGCAATAAGGGATTATTTGGATGATAATGGATTCACTTTAACCGATTCCCCCATACTTTCAGGATCTGCATGTGAAGGAGCTTCTACTTTATTCGAGACTCCTTACTTTAACAAGAAGGCTTTCTTAACTCAGAGCGGTCAGTTGTACGTTGAAGCGACTATCGCTGCTCTGAAGAAGGTTTACTGTTTCGGTCCTACTTTTAGAGCTGAAAAGTCTAAAACAACCCGTCATCTGACTGAATTCTGGATGGTCGAACCTGAAGTTGCCTTTGCAGATTTTGAGGATAACCTGAAGTTGCAAGAGGATTTGGTCAGTTATATAGTTAAAAAAGTTCTGGATAAACGAAAGAGAGAATTGGAAGTCTTGGGTAGAGATATAAAACTTTTGCAAAAAGTTGAACCTCCTTTTCCTAGAGTTACTTACACAGAAGTTATTGAAATGCTTGAGAAGACTAAGTCCAGATTAGAATGGGGAGAGGATTTGGGTGCACCTCATGAAAGGTTCGTTTCTTTGAAATTTGAGAAACCAGTATTCATAACAAAATATCCTACAAAAATAAAGGCATTCTATATGGAACCAGATCCAGCAAACCCAGATGTAGCTTTATGTGCTGACTTGATGGCTCCAGAAGGTTATGGTGAGATTATCGGCGGTAGTCAAAGAATTCATGATTTGAAATTGCTAGAACAAAGGATTAAAGAATGTGGATTACCAAAAAAAGTATACGAATGGTATCTTGATTTGAGAAGATATGGAACTGTTCCACATTCAGGTTTTGGGATGGGTGTGGAAAGGATTTTATTGTGGATCTGTAAGTTAAAACACATAAGAGAATGTATACCATTCCCGAGAACGATAACAAGATTGTATCCATGAATCTAGATGTTTATCACAAGTTTACCGTTACTAAAACCTCTTTAATATAAAAACAAAATGATGAAATATGCCTTATAAAGATAAAAAAAAGGAAATTGAGTTCATATCAGAAAGAAGGAGAAGATATAAAAAGGAATTAATAAAAATAAAAGGTGGAAAATGTAAAATTTGCGGTTATTCAAATTGTGTTGCAGCACTTGAGTTTCATCATATAGATGAAGTTAAAAGGCCAAAAATTTCTTACATGTACAATAGAGGATGGAATAATATTTTAAAAGAAGTAGAAAAAACAATTTTAGTATGTGCAAATTGCCATAGAGAAATTCATAAGAATTTAATTGATTTAAATAAATTAGTCCCCGTAGCTCAACGGTGGAGCAACTGACAGTTGGTTGAAGCTGTTAACTGTTGAGATAGAAACCAGGAGGTTGAGAGTTCAAATCTCTCCGGGGACGCTGGAACAATTGGTTAAAATCCCATAGATATAAATCCTTCACTATTCTTATAACTATTATGACCAATGAAGCCATAATTAACGATTTTATACAGTTCTGTAAAGCCAACGGCATGGGATACAGACGGATATCAAAATATAAGTATAATTTGCCTAAGATTGCAAAATGGCTTAACAAGTCTTTTAATGATGTTACTAAAGACGACATGATTAAACTTATTGCAAAGCTAGAGGAACAACCCTATACTGTATGGACAAAACATGACTATAAGGCAATCATAAAGCGTTTCTTTAAATGGTTAAACGGTGATGTGGATTATCCTGATACTGTCAAGTGGATTAGGAATGGTGTTAAACATAAAGATAAGAAATTACCGACAGACATGCTGTCGCCAGAAGATATCGATGCTCTAGTCAACGCATCTATAAACATTAGGGATAAGGCATTAGTCAGATGCTTGTATGAAAGTGGTTGTAGAATAAGCGAATTTCTAGGTCTTAAGATTAAAGAAATTACTTTCGACGAATACAGTCCTATCATCATTATTAGTGGTAAGACTGGTTCTAGAAGATTAAGATTGATAGACAAACAAGGATTGTTAAAGGCATGGCTTAATTCACATCCTTTTAAGGATAATCCCGATGCTTATGTATGGGTTTCAGTATCTAATAGGAAAACGAACAAATCAATAGATTATCACAATGTGGTTAAGATATTAAGAAAATTAGCAGTAAAGTCAGGTGTTAAAGGTAAAGTAAACCCACATAATTTCCGTCATAGCCGTGCCACGCATTTAGCTAATGGTTTGACAGAAGCCCAACTGGAACAGATGTTTGGTTGGGTTCATGGTTCCGGCATGTCATCAATCTATGTCCACTTAAGTGGTCGTGACTTGGACGAACCGTTGTTGAAGATGTCCGGATTGTTGGATAAAGAAACAGAAAAAGAACAAGAAACTATGAAATCATTTGAAGAGAAATTACGAACTAATCCAGAGTTTAGATCAAAAATAGCTAAACTATGGTTTGAAGCTGGTAAAAAATGACATCTGTAAGAACGTAGTATCGTAACAAGAGGATAGAATTGATTAGAGAGAACATACTTTTACTGTGCGATATGCTGACCATGAACAAGCAAGACTTGGAAAAAATTAGCTTTGGTTAATTATAAGAAGTTAAGTAAATTGCTGAAACGACAAGACAAACAGACTGTTATCTTTCAGCATGGGTTTTAGACTAATAGATAGGTTTTTGTTCTTGGGAACAAATTCAGTCCTATTTAATCCCATAATACCAAGTAGTTTATGCAGATAAACCTAATTTTTATCTATTGAATGACTTTGAACTTGAAGGGAATAGTAGATTATCGTTTTCTGTTTAATTTGAAAGGTGATAAAATGGGTAAAAAAGATAAGGTAAAACATGAAAAAAACTGGAAGTCTACGAAATCATACCATCATGGAAAGACAAAAATTGTTCATGGAAGGTATTTATCTAAAAATATGATGTAGGTTTTGTGGTTGTATATCCCAAATCAGATAGATTTTTGTTTTTGAGGGTTCAAATCTCACCTCCCACATTGGCTATTAATATCTGTAAGTAAAATTCTGTGCAATGGACAATATACTTATTTCTTTTTATGTTTTGTGCTTGTAGGATGACAGTATGTTTTCTTCCCAACTTTATGTGTATGATATTTTTTACCCATTTTTTATTCTCCTATATAACTATTACACAGGACTAATTAAATAATCATAGAAGAAGTAATAAGGCAAGATGTAAGGTGTTGTAGACTGATATGAAACCAGCAAACTGCTAAACTTCTTTTTTTCGAAATAGTCCAGAATCAGATAGGTTTTGTTTCAAAAAGAGCTTTAAATATTTAAAATGGGGAATATCCAAATAGGATGAGATTTGAGTTTGACAGTTAGAAACCTATCTGATTCATAGATTTATCTTGGCTTATACTTTTTAAATACTTTATCGCATTTAAGTCGGAGACTAGTGTGGGAGGTGGAATTTAAACCCTTCTACAAATAACAAAAATCTAACTGATTACCTATCATTTAAAACAAACTAAACCATTAGCATAATCAACTCTTTCTGCTTTCTTGAAACCTGCTTGTCTAAGCCTTAGAAAGATTCCTTTTGTATAATTCTTCCCTTGCCTTTTTCCAGGTTTTCCAGTATAATGAAAAAGTTTCCCACCTTTTTTAAGAACCCTTAAGAGCTGTTTGTAAAACTCTAAAGAATATAATTCCCCAGCTATGGAAATTCTAGGAGGATCATGAATTATGAAATTGAAGTACTCATTAGGAAATTTTCTTATCTCTTCATAGCTATCGCCAATTATCAATTCTATCTTTGGATTGGCGAAAAACTCTTTCGAGTAAGGATTGAGTTTGGCTATCTCGATCATGTTCTCGTCTTTCTCAATGGTGATGATTTTCTCTACTCTTATTTTTCTGGCAGAAAGTATGGAAGTGTAACCTAAACCACTACAGGTATCAAGACCTATTCCTTCTATACTTCCCAAAGTCTTAATTTTAAGGATGGCATCTGTTCTTGGGTCCACATCCTTCACTCTGTGCATGAAAATTCCAGAAACCTTCACAGTCGGCCAGGTTGAAGTTTTAATGAGGCTATAAAACTTTCTTGTTTTTTCGCTATAGAACTTTATATCAGGGACTTTCATCAGAGCAACTCTAAAAGATTTCTTTCTCCTTTGAGTAGTAATTACTTTTATAAAAATCATTTGGATTTAATAAAATAAATTAGCATTTCTTTTCCCAAGAACAAAAATCTGTCTGGTTCTGTTGGATTGATTTATTCTTTAATCTCCCATCTTTTCTTCATGTATTTGGTAATAGTCTTTGCTTCCTTCCTTGCTCTTCCTAACGGACTGCGTATTTCATTTTCTTTGTCTCTTACACAGGTCGTACAAAATTTTAAAAGTTTATCCTCAAGGTAATCCTGTAATGTCTTTTTCATAATCTAATTTTCTCTTCCCAAGAACAAATACCTATCTTATTCTGAAACAGAAAAATAAACTATCGTTTAACTCTATTTCTTCTTAGGGATTTCCTTCTTGCGTTAAAACAAGCAGGACCATGAAATGTCTTGGAAGGTTTTTTAGTCTTGGTCATAATCTAATTTTCTCTTCGTAGAACAAAAACCTATCTGAAAATCCTATTTTCCAAACTTGTTTAAAAGTATTTTAATCTAATTAAAATTATTATAATTATGTCAATATTTGGTTACCTGAAAAAGAAGTATAAACTAAATAAGAATACGAAAATAAAGACTATAATCCACTTTCAAAAGGGGAAAAAAATCGGTAGTGAGGAATATCTATACACTTTTGATGATTCGTTTCCAAATCTAAGCTATATAAAAAAGGTAGCAGAACATGAGAATATAGAAATGTTCGAAAAAGAACACCCTAATGCCAAAATTATCAAAGTGAAACAAAAAGTGATACAGGTTCCATTCTGGAAAATATGATTTCAGTAAGTCTATCTGAATTATACCCTCCAGTAGCATAAATCATCCTAAGGGAAAAAACCTATCTTCATCACAACTCTGCTTACAAAATCAAGTTATCCTTTCAATCCAAATCCAGTATGCCATGTCAATCTATGTAGAATGTTCTCAGTGTCAGACAAGAATGGACTTGATATCTTTTGCTAAAGTTACATCTGGTAAGAATCCCGAGTTCTGGTTATGCAGGTTCATTTGTCCTAACTGCTATTATGTCGATGCTTATTCCATCTCAAAGATGCAAGGAGACTGGATGTTCAGGACGAAGAAATGTTACACATTATGGTATTTCTGGGTGATGAAGGGAAGAAGAGAGAGGAATAGAAAATTGTTAGAAGAAGAAAAAATATCTGAAGTACATTCTTCAGCGATAAAATCTTTAAACAAACATAGAAAGCTATCTATCATTTAAAATCTTTTAATGCAGCTAAAACATCTTTTTCATTCAAATTATTTACCCTAAAAACTATACAGTCCCATCCCAATTTCTTGAAATAATTAACTCTTTCTGTGGGATAACTTTTAGGATGGTGAATTGTGTTAGCCACCTCTATACAGATTCTTTTCCCATTTATATTGACAAAATCAGGATTCTTGCCACCAAGAATAAAAGAACCATTACCAGAATATCTATAAGGAAGATTGTATTTTTTGATTATATCAATCATCTCTTTTTCAAGAGATGTTGGCCTTTTAATTAAACCTCTAACTATCCTTTTAACCTGATTTTTTTTGTATTCAGGGTCTTTCCAATTCCTCACTTTTGCACTCGCTAATTTTTTCTTAAAATCTTCAGGGAGATGTTTACCTTTATAAAAAGGAACTATTTTACCTTCATCATAAAGTTTCTTTTTTGTTTTAGAAATTTTTCTATTAGTTTCTTCATCCCTCTTTTTACCAAGCCAATACCTATTAGGATTTTTTAATCTTATTTCACTCAATTTTCTCCTCTGTTCTTCAGAAAGTGGTTTGTCTTTGTTCCAAGGTGTTGGCATAACTCCTTTTGTCCCTTTGTTCCAAGGTGTGAATCCTTTTTTGAATTGCACTTCTTTCAAATGAGGTAAGGGTTTATCTTTCTTCCATTTAGCATGACATTCAGGAGAACAGAGATGATGTTTAGCCCTTTTTATTTTGAATAAAGTCCTATATACTTCTTTACCGCATATTTCACATTTGACTTTTAAACTTGTCTTTGAACACTCTATAGAACAAACTCTAGAACAAAAATGTTTTTTATAAATTTTTAAACGAGATTGATTTCTGTATATTGGTTCACCACAATTAGAACATTTAACCCATTCTCCTTTTAATTTTCCTTTATTCTTTAAAGCAGATTCAGCAACTCTAAAATCTGTTTCTTTTGTCAAACCTTTATTCCAAGGAGTATATCCTTTCTGAAATCCAATATGTTTTTCCTTTAATGTTTGACTTATCTTTCTCTTTGTTTCTTCACTATGCCGTCTTTTACGGATACCAAAATTAGAACCATTACTATGTTGATATAATATTCTTCCATTTATTTCTCTACGGTATTCTGTTCTTGGAAATACTCCTTTTGGCATATTTCCAAAGAAGAAACTAAATTATTTAAACCCAACCTATTTTCCTTGTTTATAGACCAAAAAACTATCTATTTAGATAACTTTTTCCAAAAAAAGAACAAAAACCTATCATCCCTTTGCCAGCAATCCTTTTTCCATGAGTGCGATAATTATCATTATCAATCCTAGTATTGCTATGACTGACCAGAACAATCAGGCGGTTTATAAGCATTAGTAGCGCTACTATTACTTATAGTGATAAAATGGCTGATATAAAAGGAAAGATGAAATATCATACAGATGATTTAGACCCGAAGGAAGAAGAAAAAGAACAGATAAGCCATAGCGATGATGATTATGAGACGGAAGGATGCGAAGATGAAGTCTATGACAACGACGAAGATATGAAAGACTATAAAGAGGAAGAGTATAAAGATATGAAGGGAAGCCTTATAAATGATATTGAGAACTATCCTGGAAATAAAAAGAAAAAATAAGTTAATTCAACAGTTAGATTTTTGATTCTGGTTATTTGATTAAGAAGAATTCTCGTCATACAACGTTTTGCTTAAAATAAACCAACCTTCGTTTTGTAATGAATCTAGTTCCCCTTGTGTCAACACCTTTTCAACTATTCCGCCACCCGGACTTCTCAACGAACAGCGATATTTCAATTCTTCCATGATTTATCTATCAAACCCAAAGGACAAAAATCTGTCTGATTCTATGATTATTCCTCAAACAAACTAATTATACAAAAAACATTTCATAACTCAAGAATATACCTAACATTATTCCAAAAGATATGGTAAACAATAATTCTGCCAAGTTAGCATCTTTTTCTAAATCCCCATTGGGAAAATTAGTCGATTTAACCCATCCGTATTTGGTGTTCATCGTTTCATTCTCACGATATTCCCCATATCCTAGAAAACACACTTCCGATACAAAACCTTTAGCCTGAATTAAATGAACACTTTCATGAACTATATAGCTCATTGTGGCTAAAAAATAGAAGACTAATATGAATAAAACCATCTTACGTAAAAAATTCATTACTTTCATATGTTCACTAGTAAGTAACAAAATTTAGAAAGATTTAAGGTTAACGATTAATAAACAGAAATCATTATTTGAAAATTTTTTATTTAGGTAGGACTCTTTTGGATTTTGTTTATAAGAAGTATATCGTTACTTTCACATTCCGGACATTCATATGGTTGATTCTGCATGGGTTCTGAAGTCCATCTATATCCACATTCTTGACATTCACACTCAAAGATGAATAAATCTGGCATATTATCTCAATATAAAATAGATACTTTAAATAATAAGTATGCCTTCACAAGAATCTACAGATTTTATTTCTGAAAAACCGAAAGCTCATTCTGGCGAACACATTCTTTTTCAATCACTTTCAAGAGTCTTCAAGGGAATGGAATCTGTTAAAGTCGCTATAGAACCTGATAAAAAACAATTGTTCGTCAAGTATGATGGGGAAATGGACTGGAGTGGAGTGCTGGAAGCTGAAAGAATCGCTAACAGAATCATCCAAGAAAACAGAAAGATAACAATAACGATAGGTGAAAAGAAAAAACTGAGGAAAGAATATGGCAACAAACTCAGAGGAAGATGGGATCTGATAGAAGACAAAATCATCAGGATAGTGGAAGTTGAAGGTTTTGATTACGTTGCCTGTAAGGGGGAACATGTTAAAAAAACAGGTGAAATAGGTTTAATAGTAATAAAAGATTTCAAGAAAACTGGGAACAATGAATATGAGATTCGGTATGAAATCGGTGAGAAAGCCAAAGAATTCCTTATGGAATCGAAGAGAATTGCTATGAAAGTAATGGAAATCCTTGGTGCAACTCCTGGAAAAGTCGAATTCACTGCGAAGAACATTAAAGAGGAGATTACAAAGTTGAGAGAAAGTCTGAAAGAAGTCAGTAAGAAAGCCATGGAAAATTTAGAGTATGAAGAAATAAAGGGGGTTAAATTCTACTCTCGAATATTCGACGGTTTAGACAGAAGAGAACTGATGAGAAAGGCTGCAGATATAAGAAAAGAGAAAAAGACGGTAGTAATATTTGGCGATAATTCTGGACTTTTGGTCATGGGAAGGAGTGATGATTTAAAATTTAACTTGATTCCTCTGCTAGATAAAGGTTGCAACTTTTTGAAAGGAAAATGTGGGGGCAAAGAAGATTTTGCTTTTGGCGGCGGTTTTCAGTCCAACAATTTGAAAGGAGCTATAGAACTGATAAAAAAAGAATTGATAGAGTTACTTTAACTTTAAAACTTTCATTAATCAAATTGATAACCATGAAAGCGACTGTAAATAAAGTCCAGACGATGATGATTTTGTTTGTTTACGTTGTAATTGGCGTTGCTTTCTTTTATATAAATGGCATCGAGACGACTGGAAAAGTTATAGAAACTATACCACAACCTCAAAAATTAAATAATATTGTTTTGACGGCAAGTGCCATCATAGTAATTGCGGTTGGGCTGCTGATAGTTTACGGATTAAGAAGGTTTAATCAACCGACTACATTATAGTGACCTGTCCATTAATTCAGTTAGATTTTTGTTTTTTATAGAAAAATTTTATCATAATTTCAGAATTAAACATTAAGACAATATTTTCCATATGCATGAGAAATTCTTTCTTGAGCTTTGGTCGTTACTTCACTTAATTCTTTTGGGTTAGGTTGATCGGTTAATAATAATAAAGTTTCTTCACTTCCTACGTTATTTTTTACTAATGTCGAGATACCGGTTCCAGTTATTAGACAGGAAACGACAGTTAATTCTGGACTGAACTGTTCTATCCTTTTTTCTACATCTTCCAATTGCATTCTAGCTGCAGAACAATGTTTAAGGACAGACTCATAACCTGCACTCAATTCTTCTAGGTATCTTATAGAGCCTTTAATCCATTGAATATCTTGCTGGTATCTTAAGTCTTTAGGCATGATGGAGATAATGAATGTAAAACTTAAATACACCATAGGATAAGATAGGTTTTTTTATTAAGAAGAGAAAATTAATTTAAAGTAAGGTTTTTTGATATGAAAGCATTGGATAAATTGATTTCTATTACACTCATGATCATGATTAGTGATTTCTTATTGATATCGATGAAAATAGTTTTTTCCGGTGACCATCAATGTTTAATCAAAAGTGATGTTGGGGCTTGCTCTTCTTGTAAAGGCGATAAAGATGCAACAGCAATTTGTTCTCCAGGAGATTGTGAATGTGCTGATCAAAAATGTCAAGAATGGATAAACAATGATTACTGTGATTGGCAGCGTGGAGTAATTATCTGTAGTACTACTTGTAACGATGTAAATAGAATGGGATTTTGTTCTCAAGTCGTACCCGAAGCCTTTTCTTGTGGTAAAGGAGTAACTACAACCACTACAACCTCAACGACCACAACAACTACTACAGTAACTACAACAACTATTGAAGAACAAAATAATAACCCACCTCAAAATCCAGCTGAAACAACAACTACCGTTTTAAATCCTACAACAACTACTCTTTCAACAACTAACACTGCTGAACCAACCACTCCAGAAGTAACAACCACTCTTTTTAATGAAAATACATCCTCTGCACCACAAGAAAAATCGAAAGAAATAAAGACACGGTATGTAATCCCTATAGTTATAGTTTTTGTTGGAATTGTTGTTGCAATTTGGTATTTAAAGTTCATGAAAAGGCCTGAAGAAGAAGCATTTAAACAATTGAAAAAGAAATGGCGTTAATAAAAATAATCAGAAAGATTTTTGTTCTCAGATAATAAAAATTATATCATGAAAAGATTGATTATTTTGTTAATTTTGATGATCGTTATTGTTTTTTCTGGTTGTATTCGACAAAATCGATACGTTTGTCCAAATGGTGTTACTGTTTCAGATCCAAATTTATGTTTTACAACTACAACCATCATGACAACTTCGACAATCAATGTAAATGCCTCAAATGCCAATATAGCATTATTAGATATTTACTGTACCCAGAGCAACATTTATTACATCATTAAAAATGAAGGAGATATTCAAGTTAGTAGTTTAAATTTTATGGTGGACAACATTCAGAAAACTGTGAACTGTTATCCAATTCTACCTATAAAACCAGACCAAACAATAAGTTGTATCCAACCATCTTCATTAGGATCTCATGGTGTGAGGATAACTGGTCCTTCCAATGATGTAATTTCAACTGTTGAGTGTAAGGCTATAGATACTACTATAGCATTATTAAACGCTTACTGTAATTCTACGAGTAACACAATAAACAGTTCAATTAAAAACAAAGGGACAACAATTATATCGTTCCTTAACATTAGATTCTATGTAGATGGGAGAGTAGTCAGTCCAAACATAGATTGTAGAACTCCTAACTCATTAAATACTGGCAATTCAATAAATTGTTATCTAAACACCACTGCAGGTTTTCATGAATTTAGAATTGTTGGTCCTTCTAATATAGTAAGTCAAAATATAACATGTTAATCTTTTCTAAAAGCAGAAAATAACTAATTGAGATTTATTGTTACCTTACTTTTAATCAAATCGGTAAGAATTCTCTCCAAGTTGGTTTTTTCTTCTTGAACATTGACTTCCAATTTTTCTATCTGTTTTTTATTTCTATCTGTTTCAGTGATGATTGTTTGAGATTCTCTATTTAACTGTTCAATTCTATCCTCAATCTCACTTTTTAACTTTTTAACATCATGTTGTTCTATATCCTTTTCTAATTTTTTCATCCCCTCTTTCATAGAATTATGTTTCTTAACTAACTCCTCGAAGATGTCATGAGCAATCATTCCATCTATTTCAGATAATGCTTTATTCTTGTCTTTGACATCTATTGAGTCACTTGAAATACTGTGCTTAACTCTCTCTAAAGTAGATTTTATGAATGAAAAATTTTCTGTTTCAATTAAGGTATCGATCGGAGAATCCAGATATCTGTTTAACATTTTCTTATCATCAATCTCTTCTTTATCCACTTTCACCAAATATTGAAATTTTCTCAATGGTTTTTCAATTTTAGAAAAGTTTTGTGAGATATTATTTCTTACTTCAGCTAAATTTGAATCTAATTCCTCTTCTCTTTCTATCAATCGATTGAATTCCTTCCATTCGTCACTACGTTCCAACTTTTTCATATTTTCTTCTTCAGATTCACGTTTTTTATTTAACTCTGCCAATTTTTTGTTATGATCATCAATCTCTTTTTTCTCATTTTTTATATATTCTATATTTTTCTTTAAACATTCTAGTTCATTCTCAGCATCACCTATTATCTTCAGAAAATCTTTTTTTTCAGAAACCAGATTGGTCAAGTTTTCTGTAGTTTTGAAAATCGATTTAAAAATTTTAAACACAGTCTTAGATTCATTTAATAACTGTTCGAACATTATGAATTCCTTTACTGCCCGCTCGTCAGCTTCTTTTATAGAAAGTAAAGAGGAGCTTTGATACTCTATTATAGAGTCTAAACTCGAGTCAATTGGTTTATTTAACTGAGATATCATTATCTTCATTTTATTTATGAAACTTTTTCTTTGTGAATTGGCCATCTGCAAAGAAACGGAATCTAGAGATTCATTAAAATTTGCTTTTTCAAGGTTGGACAAACTTTCTTTGAAATTTCCAAGAGTCACTTGTATTTCTTCGTAAAATTTTTTAACTTCAAAATTTAGGATTTGAAAATTTTCATTGTATTTTTTCTTTAAAAATTCAGATGTTTTTTCTATATTAAGAACTTCTTCATTAGGTTTTTCTATCTTCTTTTCTTTCTTACTGAAAAATTTTTCCAAAAAACTCATAACAATCAATTATTTTAATCCTTTATTTATTTAATAAATATCATACTAATATAAAATGAAAGTCTCATTAAAACATGAGAAAGAAACTATGTATATTCCAATCATTCTAGGAACAGCACGTGAAGGTCGCCAATCAGAAAAAGTAGCCAATTTCATGCTGCAAGAAACTGTAAAAATAGGTTTAGAAACAGAAATAATAGATGTTCGAGATTTTCGAATTACCGCAACCGATAATACTGAAAAAATACCTCAAGCAATAAAATTATCCAAAATAGTTTCAAATGCTGATGGTTTCATTATAGTATCTCCTGAATATAACCACGGCTATCCTGGGGAATTAAAAATGATGTTGGACATGATTTACAGTCAATATTCACAAAAACCAGTCGGTATCTGTGGAGTTTCGAGTGGTAAGATGGGTGGTTCAAGAATGGTAGAACAATTGAAATTGGTCTGCATCAAATTCCATATGATTCCAATCTCTGAATCTCTATATTTTCCCGAGGTTCAGAATTTATTTGATCAGAATAATGTAATCAAAGATAAAGCATATACAAATCGTGTTAAAAATTTTTTGGATGAATTGCTTTGGTATGCAAAAGCTTTAAGACTTGCTAGAGAAAAGAAGAAAATATAGTTTTAAATTAAATTTTTAAAATTCTTCCATTTCTAATAAAAATGAAATTGAAATATACCTATTTAATTTTTCCTCCTCTTGAACATTTTTCGATGAAATGAAGGAATCAGATAGGTTTTTGTTCTTTTGAAAGGTTTATATCACTGTAGAAATATTCAAGATACAGATAAATCAAACCTTTTATACTCAGAAAATAAATATATTTTGTTAAATGAAATAAAAATGGTTTTTTTTGGAGAAATTAGAAGTAAGATAAACCTTTGCTTCTCCTAAAAATTTTAAAAATGTTTAATGTTCATGAGGTGTTTGAATGATTGAAAAGATAAATGGAATGGATGAGAATGGTAGATGCATAAAGTGTGGAGAGAGACATTTGATTTGTACTACGGAACAGAAAAATAATGAATGGTTTTGGAAAAAAAGTTGTTCATTTTGTCATGACTTAAAAGAAACACAAGTTTTTTAGTAAAAAAAATGGGATGGAAACCTTTCAATATAACCAAGGATTAGATAGATTTTTGTTCCTTAGAAAGATAATTCAACTATTTTCACTAGTATGTGTTGTTAAATAGAACAATGTAATCATATATTATGCTCCTTTGTAAGAAATGTTGTGAACCTATTACCCAAGTTCAGGGTTATAGGAATGATGGCGTGTGTATAAAATGTTATAATAAAAGAATTACATAGATTTTTGTTCTAGGAAAAGAATATTAAATTATGAATTGGAAGGAATTCCTGAAACCAAGCTGTAGAAATATTGTTTTATCATTACTTGTGTTTGTTATATTAATTTTATCATTTAACACACCTCTTGTTTCTTCTCAGATATCAGGAAAAACAGGCGAATATTTTAACGTCAGTGTTATTAATGAATATTTTTGTGTATACATAACAGATCCTACAACTATTCAATTAGCATATGAAAATTATCAAGGTAAGAATATGAAACATATAGGTGGATCTACATCAGTTGGTGATGGTGGATTCAATAAACCATGGAGTTGGCATTTGATACCAGATACTGTAAGGTTAGTAGAAGCATCTATTGAAGTTTGTGATGCAAAGCCAAGTTATGTGGAGACTCACCTTTCAGATTTTGGTACATATTGTCCATGGACTTCACGTATTTTTAAAATCGGTTGTTCAGGTGTAGTTACGACAACCACTATTACTAGTACAAAAACCACAACAACTACATCCACATCCAGAACAACCACAACTATAATTAGACGTGGTGGAAGTTGTCCAATATTAAAAGTCTATAATGATGATAAACTTACAACTATAGGAAAAATGAACATTCATTCACCAAAAGATCAGGATACGACATACACATTGACATTCACTATGCAACCCGTCAACGGAAAGTATCAAATAATCTTGGATGAAGCTGCTTACCTGTTCTGGGATGGCAGCCATATCAACTCTGTAAAACTAACAGGCGAGACAGGTAAAGAATGTAAACTAATATCAGCAACTCATTCAAAACAAGGAGATGTCTTATCAGCGATAACAACTAGTGATGATGTCAGAGTAAGGAGTTATCCTGATGAAAGAATAAAACTAACATACGATGGTTGTTCAGGAAACAAATTCACTTTCAGCATTGAAGGATATAATGTAAAAACCCCATGGCTTGGATTGGATTTAACTGGTTCAACATTAACAGTAGTTGTTATAGCAGTTGCAGTGATAGTAGCAATATATGGAGCTTTCATATTATTTGCTAAGAAGAAGTAACAAGAATTAGATAGGTTTTTGTTCTAGGAAAAGAAAGCTTAATATGTGATAAAATGGTAACGGGTTATCAAAAAAAGGAAAAGACAAAGGAAGAAGAACAAAAAGAACTTGATGATATAACAAAAGAAGAAAAAGCAAAAGAATTGGGAAGATTACAAGCAAGAGATGAATGGAAAAGAAAAAAAGAGGAAGAGAAATAATAGAACCAGGCAGATTTTGTTCTTGGGGAAAGAGTAGTATTCCATTAAATAGAAAGAGTTAAATCCTCATAAATCACCTTACTGTTAGGAAAAATTACAGTATCAACAATCATGCTTTAAAAACAGGAGGAATACAGATGATAGCAAAAAAAACAGAAGAAGTAAAAGAAGTCAAGGAAACAAAAAGGATGGACGACAATGTTGTATTCGTAGGACAAAAACCAACGATGGCTTACGTCTTGGCAGTAATAACCCAGTTTTCTGGGAATCTAAAAGAAGTCCATTTAAAAGCAAGAGGAAGGTCAATCTCGAGAGCAGTAGATGTTGCAGAGATTGTGAAGAATCGTTTCCTTCAAGATGTCAAAGTAAATAAGATTGAAATCGGAACTGAAGAAAGAGAGGTTGAAGAGGGAAACAAAATCAACGTTTCCACGATTGACATAAAATTGTTCAAGTAAACCTCTTCTTTTTTTATTTTTTTTAGAAGTTTTCAAACCAACCAAGAATCAAATGGATTTAAGTCTGAAATTACAAGAATGGAAAAAATTAGCCAGTAGTTGTTTTAAATCTTCAGGAAATTATTAACATTATGGTAAACGAAAAAATAAAAATATTTCATTCAATAAAAAGGTTTTTTTCAATGGTTAAGAGAAAGTTTATTTACGAAAATAAGAATATGGAAAAAGCCATTCTGGATTTATTGAGAGAAGAGATTATTGGGATGGATAAGATGAAACATAAAATTACTATTATGACCAGAATCGGTATAGTACGAATAATTCCAGAGATGAACAGACTCAGCCTCTGGTCAAAAACAGATCTGGAAGAACTCGTGGATAAATTGAAAGGATTGGGTATGAAAGAAATAGATCATGAAGGGACAAAAGGTATAAAGTTCAAATAGGATGATTAAAATGGTAAAGAGAAAGACAATCCAATATGCCACAAAAGAAGAGTTTGAAGAGTTAAAATTAAAACATCCTAAAGCCGTTGTTTCAAAGACAAAAAATGGATCTGAAAAAATATTCTTAGGAAATAGAGTCTTTGTCGTTAGTTAAATCACTATTATAGATGATACAGCTGTCTTTTTTTCTAATATCGTCTATAATTGGTATAATAATTCCAAAATTCAAAATATTATTCAATAACAGATTTGAATTGATAATAATGATTGAAGAACAAGAAAAATGTAAATTCTGTGGGAAAAGTCATTTTATTCAGTCTACAGAACAGAAAGATAATGTGTGGGCCTCTAATAAAATTTGTAAATTCTGTGGAAAAGTAGTAGAGACTCATACTTTTAAACATACATATGATTTAACATTGGGGGGAAAAGAATGATAAATTTTAACATTAAGATTGAGAATATAGTTGCTTCAGCTGCTTTTAATGTTAGATTACCTTTGGAAGAAATGATTAAACATCTGGAGGGAACTGAATACGAACCAGAGCAGTTCCCTGGATTAGTTTATCGTATAAAGGATCCTAAAGCGGCTATACTGATCTTCTCATCTGGGAAGATTGTTTGTACTGGCGCAAGAAGTATCACAGATGTTAGGAAAGCTGTGGAAAAAGTAGCAGCGATGATAAGGACACTAAAGATAGATGTTCCAAAAAAATACAAGATACAGATAGAGAACATCGTTGCTTCGGCACAGATTCCATCACGATTGGACCTGGATAAAATCGCTTTTGAAGTGGAAAATTCTGAGTACGAACCGTCTTCATTTCCTGGCTTGGTTTTTAGGATGAAAGACCCTAAGGCTGCATTATTATTGTTCGGCTCAGGTAAAGTTATCTGTACTGGTATAAAGAATATCAAAGATGTGGAATATGCTATGGGGTTTGTGTTCAAAAAAGTAAAGAGTATAAATGCACTTAAAAAACCTTTAAAATAACCTAGAATCAGAAGATTTTTGTTATTGAATGATTTATATAAAATCCTCTAACCAAATCTTAAGTCCAAGAATACTAATCAAAAACTTAACCTAGGATTAGAATCTCTTTGGTGCATGCTTTTGATAACATTCTCTACAGTAGACTGGTCTACTTCCATCAGGTTTGAACGGCACTTCACATTCTTGTCCACAATCAGCACAAGTTGCTTTGTGCATTTCTCTTTGTCCAAAACTTCTTTTCTCGAATGGCATTTGTATTCCTCCTAATTGAATTTAGAAATGTAGATTTTATAAGATTATAAACTTATCGAATGGTGAATTTAATCCTGTACAAATATCCACTAGTCAGAATCAGATAGATTTTTGTTCTGGAAAATAATATACTCTAGCATGACAAAACTTAGAATTGAAAAATTTAGTGATAGTAAACTACTACTCGTTTCTCTGGTTATGCTATTCCTGGGACTGTACTTGATCGGTGATGGTATCGGAAGTATCATAATCTACAATCAACAAAGGTCAATAGAGCACATTCCAAGATTGATGAGGGCTTCGGTAGGTGGTTTCATAATATTTTATGTAATAGGCATGTCTCTGACATGGAACATAGCCAAAAGATATTGGTGGTTGTTGATAATTATTGTCGTATCAGCGATTTTGACATCTTATCTGATATACGTAATTACGATGTAATCAAAAAGAATTAGATAGATTTATTACCCCCAATTTTTGAAATTAATTATACAGGGGTAAAGAAATTGGAAAAAGAATTTGAAGATATTATATCACTGATAAAAAAGCACAAAATCATATTTTTAGTTGCTTTTATAGTCTTAATCATCGTTGGTTTTATTTCATATTCATTCTTGTCAACAAGCATGTTATCTTCTCGTTCAATAGGTGATTACTACGGGAATGCCCCCGCTTATGCTCCTGTTTCAGGCGTGAGTAAAACTTCGTCTGAACAACAGATAGAGCAACAAACAGGTCAAATACTATCCAACCCATCTGAGTATCAGATCAAGAGAGGTTCAGCTAATGTAAAATCAACCAATGCTGATTCTGATTACGAAAAGTTGAAACAAAAGACCGAATCAGATAATGGTTGGGTTGAAACAGTTAGCAAGAACGAAGACTACAAGCAGATATCGATAACGACAAACCTGAAAATTCCTTTTGAAAACTTTGATTCATTCGCTGACTGGTTGATGAAAAACTTCGATGTCAAGAACGCCAATTTAGAACTTTACAGAGTGTCTGTAGAGCAACAACAAGATGAGATACAGATACTTCAATCGTCATTAGGTATATACGATAATTTCTTAAAAAGAGCAGAGGCGTTGAACGTCAGTGAATCCAGTATCGAACTCATCATGAAAATCACGGAAAGAAAGTTGGATGTAATGATGTTGTTGAGACAATATGGCTATTCTGTTGAACAGGTTGAAAAACAATCAAAACATGCCAGTTTATCTATAACTTTAACTCAAGAAAAGAAGATAGAGCTCATGCCAGAAGATTTAGGTAGTGAATTAAGATCAAAACTAAGAAATAGCATAAGAGATATAACTAACGCTGGAATGGATTTGATAACAGTACCGGTAGTCATATTAGTCAGGATAATAATATGGATAGTCTATGCGATTATAGTACTAGTGCCAATATTCATTGCTTTAAGAATTATCATCAGAGTTTATAGGTTCATAGCAAAGAAAGTTTAGTAAAATAAAAGAAACATAGATTTTTGTTCTTGTAAAAAAATAAAAAAGAGGAGCGCAATTAAATATCTCTTGCCTTTAATGTCTTTCTATTATTGGCCTTTGCTCTATCAGCTGCTCTTGTAACCAAGGCAGCTACATCAGTATCTAATCTTCTCATGAACTCATCACTGACATTGAATTTTCCTTTTACTAACTCTCTTACGGCACTCCTCACTATTACATGTCTAGCAGTTCTTTCAGCCAAAAAACTCACCTCTTTTTAATTATGTAATTATATGTTTTAGGACTATAAAAAACTTGAAAATTAGGATCAAATAGATTTTTGTTATTTAATTCTTAATTTAATATAGAATATTAACGAAAAAATACAATTCCAATGGGCCCGTAGCAGACCCTATAGGAAACATATGCGAGGGCCTATCATCTTCTATTACCTGCTCTATAATTAATTGTTTTTTAAAATTAAAATAGTTTTTCAGATAGATTTTTGTTCTTGGAAAATATAATTATATCATGAAAAAAAACATGAAATGGCTTGTTCTTGGAATAATTTTCATATCATTCTCAGTTTTTACTACATCAGTATATGCATTTTCTTTCAATGATGTTTTTTCTTGGATATCTAATTCCTTTGGAAGGATTACAGGTTATTTTACAAACGTCACTGAAGCTTGTCCATACGAATGCTGTTTTAAAGATCCAACTTATCAAGATAAAGAGTGCGAATATCCTAAGGTTTGTGAAGGATACAAATGTGTTATTGTCGAAACCACGACGACTATGATCTCATCGACTACCACTCCAGTTATAGTTAATGAAAAGATAAAATGTGTTTTTGTGAATGCTAATTCTGAACAAAAATGTTTTACTGATGATTGGAAATTTAGCTGTGCAGGAGTAGGAAGTTGTGTGGCATATGTTTCTGGTGTAAATGGGGCAAAAATCACATGGAAAAGTAGTTGTTCTGGAGAAGCTTATACAGTAATCGACGCGTACGATGAGACTATTGGGTTTAAATGTGAAGTAATTGCAACAACGACACAACCGCAAATACCTATTCCAGCAGAGACTACAACTCCTCCACTATCAACATGCACAGATTCAGATGGCGGAAAAATTTATGAAGTAAAAGGAACTGCTAAGGATACATGGGGCGAGTATACAGATTATTGTAGTAATGAAAGACAAATAACCGAATATTATTGCCAGGACAGTGGTGGTGGAAGAGGTCCAGTGATATGGAGTATTGGAGCGGTTGATTGCATATATGGATGCAAAGACGGAGCATGTTTGCCAGAGCCCACACCTGTCTGCGGTGATAAGATTTGTCAAGGAGATTCAGAAAAAGCAAGCTGTCCACAGGATTGCAGTGTGAAATGCAGTCAGGGGAGCGACTGCGGTCAGTCATCATTATACAAGACATGCGATTATGCAGGCATGCCTTCTAGTGCAAAATTGCCTGGCGTTTCTTATGCATGTACTATAGATACAAGATACAACTGTGAAAATCCAGGAACATTCGAATCAAGATGTGTTGATGTGGTAGGAGCTTCATGTTCACCCTGCCAGAGCGGATGTCAGAATGGAAATTGCTTGTCAGGCGCAACCTCAGAGGCACCCCAGATTGGACCATGCAATGATTATGATGGATTGAACTATTATCTGAAATCATATGTCGAATATCATGACAACAAGATTTATGATACCTGTCGCGTGATCAACTCAGAGAATGATTATCATGATATTAATGAATGCAGTGAGAACTGTTATGTACTAGAGGCTTCATGTAGCGAATTCGGAACGCCTAGAACTCAGGCTTGGAAATGTCCTAGTAACACATGTAAGGACGGTGCGTGCGTTAAAGTAGATGTGAAAGAACAGATCAGATGCTTGTTTGCGAATGTAGATTCTCCTCAGACATGCTTTACAGACGATAAGAAATTTGCATGTTCTGGTACTGGAAGTTGCACTGTGGATGTGAATGGTGAGAAAGGAGCAACACTTTTATGGAAGAGCACATGCGGTGATCATACCTCTACTATTCTGGACGGGAATAATGATGATGCGAAATTCAATTGCATCCCACCTTCTAATGTCACTGAGAACCAGATAAGCGGAAGGGCGTTCGAACGTGCATACTGGCAGTGCTATGACGGGACGGAATCGACTGCAGAAGATGTTGATGGTGTTGGCTGTAATGGTGGAGATGTTTGGAAGAATGCAGCTGAAAATTTTTGCAAGAATCACTGCAAGGAAGCAGAAGGAATAACTAAATGCGGTGTAAATTCTTTTGGAGTGTCAGAAGATTGTTATGCAGAGATGGAGAAATTTGTTGTCATTCCTTCTGTCGAATCAATACCAACACAGCAAACAACGCAACAATCAATAACACCAAAAAAAGGCATACTATATTATTTTCGTGGTGACGACTGTCCTTATTGCCTAGACATGGATACAGAGATAGGAATATTGAAACAAAAAGGTTTTTTCAATGATTTCGAAGCAGCTGGTTTCAATATAAAAGAAGAGGGCGTTTCGCAACAATATGATATAAAATCAGTACCAACCCTTATTCTTTACAAAGATAAATGCAGCTTTAGAAAAGAGGGTTTCATTAAAAGTGATGAGATTATAAAGTGGGCATATGAAGCCAAATGCGAAGAAGAACCAACTTTAATATGTAAAGACAGCTGTCCTTCGGATGGGAAATGCTATCCCTTTGGCTATAGAAAAAATGAAAAATATTGTTCTGATGAAGGAGCGTTTAAAGAGCAGTTGAAAGAAAATGAAGCATGTGAAAATAATTTTGAATGTTCAACAAATGTTTGTGTAGATGGAAAGTGTATAAGTTCAGGATTAATTCAAAAAATTCTTAATTGGTTTAGAAAACTATTTGGAGCAGATTAACAATCAGAATCAGATAAGTTTTTGTTCTTGAGAAGAAAATACATTTAACGGGCACGTAGCAGACCTATAGGAAACATATGCGAGGGCCTGTTACCTTCTATTATCTACTCTATAATTAAGTATTTTTTCAAATTAATAATTTTATCTTATTGAATAATTCAAAGCAAAGATAGATTTTTGTTAATTAATTCTTAATTTAAATAGATATTAGGAATAATACGACCAATGGGCCCGTAGCAGAGTCTGGATAATGCGCCTGGCTTCGGACTAGGAGATCATGGGTTCAAATCCCATCGGGCCCAAATGCGAAAATGACATGAGACCTGAAAAAATTGAATACACTAATAATTTAGGTTTTTATTTTGTTTTTTGAGCTATTACTTATATTTTCTTTAAATCCAAATATCTTACTCATTTTAAAAATACTAATAGCACCAAGAAAGAATGACAAATAAGTTAAGCTAACAAAAATATATTCTGGCATTTCTATTATAGGTCCATAAATTTCTTTTAGCTCTAAAGCCTCTCTTAAAGTATGCCATAAAGAAAATAAAATTAAGCTAATCATAGAGAAAAATATGTAGTGAATATAACTTAACAGATTTTGACTGCTCAATTTTCTATAAGCATTAAAAGTAAATTTTATTGAAATAACTCCTAAGATAATAGTAATAATACCTACAACAGTTTCATAGCCAAAAATCATTTTTTTCACCTACTTAATAAATAAGGGAATCATATCAAATGGTTATAGTAATTATTTATTGTCTTCTGAATATATTACTTTATCACATAAAACATATAGAGTTCTTTTTACAAAATTATCAGTTTCACTTTCTACTGACATTATAACACCATTTAAATTATTCGTTCTTATTACATTTATTAAAAAATGACTAAATTGAACAATACTTCTTGCACTATTATAAATTAGTAAAGTCGAAACAGAGTCAAGGAATAAAAAGTAATTTGAAGGGTCTTTTAATGATTTTGTTATTTCTGATATGGCAATACCAATATCAGTTAAATTTTTTGGTGAAGATGTATATAAAATATTGTCTGTTCTCTCAGTATTTCCTTTAACTGTTTCAGATATGCAATCTATAAAAAACAGGTTTTTTGTATTGATATTAACTTTTTGTAAATTTTTTATCATATCCATGGCTGGTCTGTTTATAGTAATATATATCCCATTCATCTGAACTTCATTTATTAAATATTTAAGAACATCCAAGTTAGTCTGTAAATAATTAATCGAATTAGCTAACAATAAAATTATAAAATTAGTCGGCGTATCTTTAGTAGCTTTCTGTATCATATCTATAATGTTTTCCATATAAAGATTTTATTTAACTATAATTATAAAAGTAATTCATCAGTTCATATTAACAAATCTATTATTTGGTATAGTTTATTACATAAAATATTTAGAGTAAGTGATAATACATGAATAATAAGAAAACCTTGAGATCAGAGAACCAGGAACGGAAAACAGAGAACTCGAAAACAGTGTTGTTTACCCATCGAACCCATAAAAGTTCTGAACCCGTTTGGGTTTGGGCCCTATAAATCTAGAAGCAGATAGGTTTTTGTTCTTAAGAAAAGATAGATTAGACATGAATCGTGATAAATTTTTTGACGAAGAATGGAAAGAAATAAAAAAATCGATTAAAGAAAACAAAGGAAAACTCAATTTAGTCGATATTCTTAGGATACACAACTACAAAGTAAATGTGAGAATAATACCTACAAAAAACTGGGATGATACTGTAAACAAAATAAACATGGCATTAGAAGTAGCTAATGAAGATATTTTAGAAGCACTTAAAATCTTGACAGAAGATATAGATGGTATTGGTATTCCAATCGCTTCTGCATTACTTTCGATGAGGTATCCTGAAGAATTTGCTATAATAGACATAAATTGCGTCAAAGCAATACTAAAAGAACACAAGATATTATTTAAAATTTCCATAGATGACTATCCAAATTATAACAAATTTATGAAGGAAGAATTTGCAAAAGAAAGGGGTAAATATAAAGAACTAAGAGGTTTTGAATTTAATATGTTCAAAAGAGGAAGAAAGATATCCAAAAAAGAACATAAAAATAGGATAAAAGAATTAAAAAAATTAAATCAATAAATAAATAACCTCAAATATCAGATAGATTTTTGCTACATATCTACAACTAATATTTCTTCACCACCGAGTATCATGAAATAAGTCCCACAACTAGTGCACGTACACTTAACCTTTCCAAACGACGTTTTTCGACAATTCTTAACCTCTGCTTTGCATTTAGGACAGAAAACTTTGTATTCTGAAAATAATTCAATCTTTTCCATTGATTCACTAATTGATAATTTAATTTCTCATTATAAAAGGACAAAAAGGAGAAGGATGAAGAGAATCAACCCAGAATCAGATAGATTTTTGTTTTTGAGGGTTCAAATCTTACCTCTCACATTGGCTATTAGTATCTGTAAGTAAAATTCTGTGCGATGGACAATATACCTATTTCTTTTTATGTTTTGTGCTTGTAGGATGACAGTATATTTTCTTCCCAACTTTATGTGTATGATATTTTTTACCCATTTTTTATTCTCCTATATAACTATTACACAGAAGTAATTAAATAATCATAGAAGAAAAAATGAAAGAATTAGATAGATTTTTGTTCTTTTTTTTACTTGTATCCTTCAACTTTCACACTAATAATCTTACCCTTCAATTCTTTGGAAATATCAATATTATAACTAGATTCAGAAACTATTCTAACATTCTTAAACCCTGCTTTTCTTATCTTATCTAAGTAATCATTCTTCTCTAAAGCTCCAGCAATGCAACCAGCCCATGCATCAAAACTTTTCTTTATTTCGTCTGGTAGGTTTCCCTCAGTAACTAAATCAGAAATCATGATTCTGCCACCGGGTTTTAGAATCCTGTATGATTCTTTGAAAACTTTTTCTTTATCTGGAGAAAGGTTGATTACACAATTACTGATAATGACATCAATAGAATTATCTTCAATCGGTAAATTCTCTATTTCTCCTAACCTGAATTCTACGTTTTTGTAACCATATTTTTTCGTAGTATCCATCGATTTTTTTATCATTTTTTCTGTCATGTCCACTCCTATAACTTTTCCTTTAGGACCAACTTTTTTAGAAGCGAAAAAAACATCGATTCCACCGCCCGATCCAAGATCAAGAACTGTTTCCCCTTCTTTTAGACTTGCTAAAGCAACTGGATTTCCACATCCTAAGCCCATGTTAGATGCTTCTGGGATATTTTTTATATCCTTTTCAGAATAGCCTATAAGTTTAGCTTGTTTTATTAGAGAAGAACTACCACAAGAAGAACAACAAGATTTACCTTTTTCTGCAATCTTTCCATATCTTTTTTTGACAAAATTTTTTATTTTATCTTCTTTCATCATACTCAATTAATTTAATCATTTATAAAATTTATCTTCAAAAAACTCCCAGAATTAGATATATCAATTAGTTATGAAACGTTTAAAAAGTTTGAACCACCAAATCGGATACAATCATGAAACTATTATGATAACAATAAAATGATTTTTAAAGTCTGGCCTTAATAGTTTTTTACACACTGTTAACAAAAGGTAATACGATGTCTAAAAAAGAAGATAAAGAGAAGAATTTTTTAGAAGTCACTATAAATGAGAAACAATTCAGGATAATGAAATATACTGGGCTAATCTTTCTTTTCATCGGACTGTATTTTATTCTGAGTAATCTTCCTCTTTTTTCAAGTGCACCCATAAATCAGAATGCTAGTTTACTGTTAATTTTGATAACTGGATTGTTAACGAGTGTGCATTGTGTTGGCATGTGTGGTGGATTTGTGATAGCGTATTCCACTAAGAATACAGAGAATTCAAGAATGTCCCGTGCAAAACAACACTTCCTCTACAACATTAGTAGATTGGCTTCGTATACATTTTTTGGAATCCTTGCTGGTCTGATTGGTTCAGTTTTCTTATTAACTAGTCAATTCCGAGGTTACTTGTCGATCTTCGCAGGAGTATTCATGGTATTATACGGCCTAAGCACCTTTGTCCCATTTTTAAGAAGGATTACAACAATCAGGACTCCGAGCTTAGCAAAATATACAAATAATCGTGGACCAGTAGTCTTTGGTCTATTGAGTGGACTCTTACCATGTGGTCCATTGCAAGCAATGTTGATCTATGCTGCTGCAACTGGAAGTGCAATCCAAGGCGGGATAGCTATGCTGATTTTTAGTCTGGGAACGATACCGTTGATGTTTGGTTTTGGTAATATATTATCGTTTTTAACGCACAACTTCGTAGGAAGAATTATGAAGGTCTCGGCTGTTGTTGTCATGGTTTTAGGATTGGTGACCTTGAATCGCGGTTTGCTCCTGTCTGGCTATGAATTACCCTTTCTAAATCTTGATTTTTTAAGTTCAACTAAAGGTTTGAGTACAGTTTCAGCAATATCTGGGAATTTCCAGGAGATTAACATGACAACCGATAATCATCGATGGAACCCTGATACATTCGTTGTCAAGAAAGATATACCTGTAAAGTTGAACATACAAGTTGGAAAACTTAGTAATTCTTTGATGGGAATTCGTGTGCCTCAGTATGGGTTGAGTAAAGATTTCACGAAAGACGGGGAGAATGTGACCTTACAATTCACTCCAAAGGAGATGGGGAAGATTGTATTCACCTGTCCGATGGGAGTAAACAAAGGAGAAATAATCGTGGAATGATTTAGAGGTGTTAAAATGGAAAAAGTAGAATTGAAAATAAAAGGAATGCATTGTGTCAGTTGTGAGAACAGGATAAAAGAAGCTGTCTCGAGTTTAAAAGGTGTAAAGGATGCAAAAATAGATTATGCATCAGAGAAAGCTACGATCGAGTTTGACAATGCAAAAACAGATGTTAAAAATATTATGAAAATAATTAAGAATGCTGGTTATGAAGTAGAAATGAAAAAAGAATCGAAGGGTTTCTTCAAAAAACTATTTGGATGATGAAAGCAAAATCAATTGATATATCGATAATTTTGTGATGGGAGTCATGAAACTAAAGAAGACTCTGAACCTTTTCGATGCCACGGCAATTGGAATCGGAGCAATAATAGGTGCTGGAATTTTCGTTGTATTAGGCATTGCCATAGGTTATGCTGGACCAGGAATTATTATTTCGATATTGATCGCAGCTATAGTTGCCTCTTTCACTGCATTTAGCTTTGCTGAACTCAGCTCGGCAATTCCAAAAGAAGGAGGAGTGTACGAATATGCCTATGAGATGACTTCTCCTTTTATAGGTTTTATCGTGGGTTGTATGTGGTTGTTTGGACAAACCGTGGCTGGCGCAGCAATAAGTCTGGGATTTGCAAGCTACTTTGTCGCAATGTTCCCATTCTTTTCACTAAAAATTGTTGCGATTTCAGTTGCATTGGTATTGACGGCCTTGAACCTTGTGGGAATAAAACAATCCGCCACGGTCAACAATATTTTAGTCCTGATAAAAATCGCAATCCTTTGCTTGTTTATTGGGATTGGAATTTTTCACATAAATTCAAGTAATTATTCTCCGTTCACGCCAAATGGCTACTATGGAATACTTCAAGGAGCAGCCTACATCTTCTTTGCATATTTAGGTTTTGGAAGAATAGCAACACTCGGTGGAGAGGTAAAAAACCCAAAAAAGACATTACCACTGTCGATTTTGCTCGCATTAGCCATTTCTGTGATCTTATATGTTTTGATAGGTTTTATTACAACAGGTCTACAAGACTATAGAATCCTCGCACAATCAGGCTCACCACTCGCTGACGCTGCAAGGGTAACAGGAAACTTCACGATGGTTGCAGCTATTTCCTTCGGAGCTCTAATCGCCACAACAAGTGTCATTTTAACTAACCTCATCGGCCTGTCGAGAGTTTCATTTGCGATGGCGAGGAACGGACAGCTTCCAAAATCTATAGCAAAAGTTCAATCGAAATTTGGAACACCGTATGTTTCCATCCTTATCATGGGAGTGTTGATGGCTATGCTAGCTTTTGTTTTTGACTTGCGACAAACCGCAGCCATAACGAGTTTTTCAATCTTATCCACTCACGTGGTTCTAAACTTTTCTGCAATAAGGCTTAGGAAGAAAATATCAAATCTGAAAACATTCAAAACTCCCTTATATCCTGTAATACCTTTGCTCGGTATGGTCAGTTGTATCATCCTAATGTTCTCCTTACCCAAGGAATCCTGGATCGTTGCAGCAGTCATTGTAATTTTGATTTCAGTCTATTATCTATTAAGAAAAAGATTGTAACAATTAGAGTTAGATAGGTTTTTATTTGATAGAAACATTTTCATTTATCTCATTTAATGCAACTTATCTATGCGATTTTTTAACTGTTTTTTCAAGAATTGATTTAATGCTTCATCAACTGTTTTTTCTTCAGTTACTATTGGCGTAATGTTGCTATTTAATAAATCAGTGTATATCCTTTGTCCCATTCCATAGCTGATTACAATTTCACAATCTTTTACATTCTTAATCATAGCTGAATGATCGCAACTCCCACACTCACCAGAACTTTTGCCAATATTCTCCCTATAATCTATATTGACGACTTTACCATTTTGAATATCAAAGACTACAAATCCTAATGCTCTGCCAAAATGATGCGATATTGTTTTTTTATCATCACTTGCTATTGCTATTTTCATCTTGAAAACCTCCCCTATGATAAAAACCTCTGCCTTTGCCAATTACTTTAAAATTTCCACCCTCAATTTTAAGGGCTTTTCCATTCACTATTCCATCAGCTATTTTTTTTCTAGCTGATAAAACTAATCTGTGAAAAGTCGGCTGTGAAATATTCATTTTTTTAGCACATTCTTCCTGTTCTAGCCCTTCTAAATCCTTTAATCTCACAGCTTCAAATTCATCAATAGTTAGAATAGATTCTTCCAATTCTTCTAATGGAATGCCTCTCGGCTTAAAATAAGTAACATTTGGTTCTGAAAAGATTCTTCTGCAAAGTCTAGGTCTTGCCATATTATGAATATATATTCATAATAACTATTTAAATGTTTTGGTATTTTTGGTGCGGTGAAATCTCAGCAAACTCAACTGGATAAATTTTTTTAATCATTTGATAAAATCATTACTTAAAAGGTAGGTTTTTGTTCTTGAGAAGAGAAAGATTATTTCATATGATAGAATGCAAAAAGTTAATTAATCTTGCTTGTGCACTTTTTACAATTGGAGTAATTTTCTTCAGTGTCGCTTACTTTTTACCTCCAGAAAGAGATATTCTTGGAACTTGGCTAAATCGTTATAAAACCCCGATTCTTATTATCGGAATTATATTTATCATAATGTCTGTGATTGTTTATTACAAAACTACAAAATATCCAAAAAATATGAAAAAGATAAAATAATTTCAAAATAGAAATATGTCATTCGAGATTTCTACTTCGTGAAAATAAATATTCAGATAGAATATTATAACCTTCCAAATAATTCTCATAATGTCAATAACCTAAAGACAATCCCTCCAACAAGAATCGCAAACACAATCCTGAACACAGTAATGAATATGGCCTTCTTCCAACCAATTTCCTTAACTAATGCAGCAATAGTTGCTATGCAAGGTATGTATAACATAATCACAAAAGAAAATACTATCATCTGAATTGGAGTTAGAATCGCTGCAAAATTAGTTGTGCCCCCAACAGTCGCCAGCATAACCAGAGTTAATTCTTTTCTGACGATTCCGAATATTAGAGCGATTCCAGAAAAAGCAGGTAAACCCAACCAATCGACTGTTATCGGTTTCATCAGATTTTCTATTGATACTGACAAGTTGGTGACATCTAAAACTTTAATAATAAAACTGCAAGCTATTATCAACGGGAATGCTATGTAGATGAAATCCTTTATCCTGAACCATGCCTGCTTAGCTACGGTCTTCAAATGTGGCATCCTGTATGGGTTCATCTCCATTATGAGTTCTGTGGGTTCTCCTGGTAAAATTTTAAAGGCAATCCTAGCAAGAACAAAAACTATCATGAAATCAACAATGTATAATAAAAGTGCCCAACCCAAACCGACATACTTGCCTACCAGACCGAGTATGACAGTCGTTACTGCAGCACACGGGATTAAAGTTACAACAAAAATTGCTATTAACCTCTCTCTTTTAGTTTCCATTATCCTGCATCCTAGACAAGCTGGTACATCGCATCCGTAACCGAGCATTAAAGGTATGAATGCTTTTCCATGCAACCCAATATTGTGCATGAATCTATCCATCAGAAAAGCTACTCTGGAGAGATACCCTGAATCTTCTAGGAAGCCTAGAATGATATAGAAAGGAAGTATGAAAGGCAAGACAACGGTAATGCCCGCAATTAAACCTTCTATTATTCCCCAGACTAATTTACTCGCAATCCCTGTACCAAAGTATTGGTTAAAAATGGAATTCAAACTCACAAGCGATTCAACCAAGATACTAGAAAAGAAATTACCGAATGCAAATATGATGTAGAATAATGATAGTACAGAAAGAATCATGATAAGATAACCCCAGAAACCATGAGTGGTTATTTCATGAAGCTTGTCAGAAAATCTAACTTTAGGGGAACCCAAAGATACGCAATCTTTAACTATTTCGTTTGCAATCTTATACCGTTCGGATGCGATAACAGTCGATCTGTCATGACCATGAACACATTCGAGTTTTTTTGCACGCTTTTCAGCGATTTTAATGATATTCGGGTCAACCTCTTGTATCATTTTTTTAATCTCTACATCACCTTCCAGAAGTTTTATTGCCAAGAATCTTTTAGGATAATGCAATTCAATTTTACTTAAAATTTTGGTAAGTTTTTGAATTTCTTTTTCAACTTCTTTTCCGTATTTTATCTTCTCAGATTTTTTTCCATCCTCTTTGAATATATGTATCGCATTATCTATCAACTCATGAATCCCTTTACCTTGGGTTGCGACTACTGGAACGACTCGAACTCCTAAAATTTTTTCTAGTTTTTTTATGTTGATTACCATACCTTTGTTATTTAACAAATCCATCTGGTTCAATGCTATTATCATGGATCTTCCTAACTCAAGGAGTTGAAGCGTAAAGTATAGGTTTCTCTCGAGATTTGTAGCATCAACGACATTTATCACAACATCTGGTCTTTCTTTTGCTATGTACTCCCTCGATATCAATTCTTCCATGGAGAATGTTGATAATGAATAGATACCAGGTAAGTCTACTATGTCGATGGTAAAGTTGCCATGGAATAAAGTCCCTTCAGCTTTTTCAACTGTTTTTCCTGGCCAATTACCGATGTGCTGATGCAAACCAGTTAGATTATTGAAGATAACTGATTTTCCAACGTTTGCGTTACCTGCTAAGGCAATAGTTATTTTCTTCATTCTTTTACCTTTACTAGAATTTTTGAAGCAACACCACAACCCAGTGCTAGCTTAGATCCCCTGACAGAAATCTCAACAGGGCATAGACGGCCTTTTCTTATCATCTTAAATTCTGTACCAGGAGTTAAACCCATGTCAGTTAATCTTTGAGTGACACCATGCCCCCCTAAAATAGAAATAATTATTCCCCTTTGACCTTGCTTTAAATCAATCAGTTTCATTGATTTTTTTGGCATGGTATAATTATTATTTTTCTATACAAATAATTCTATGTTACAAAAACCCAGAATCAGATAGATTTTTGTTCTGATAAAAGAAAGTTAATATTATGAAAGTTAAAGTGCTTAAGAAAAAGAAAGAAGAAGAAAACGTAGAGGAAGACTCATACAAACAAAATTATATTGGATAAAAGTTGAATATAATTCAACTTAACAATATGACATCTAGTAGAATTGTAACAAAAATGTATTGTATAATTTTCTAATTAAAAAAGATCAGATAGAGATTTTCCTTGTCTTTTTGTTTTTATCCTCTCATTCAAAGCATGCGTGATTATAGGTAAGGCAATCGTAGCATCACAATAACAAATCGTCCTATTGTTTTCTTTTTGAGTTATCTTACCCCAACTGACAGCTTCTTCAAAAGTACACCCTGACAACCCGCCCCATTGAGGTGAATCTGTAGTTATTTGAATCGCATACTCGTGAGGATATTCCAATTTTTCACCTTTGAGAATACCGACAATAGCTGTAAGTAGTTGAGTAAAGTCTTTAGGTACACCACCGCCTATATATATAACTCCTGTTTTTTTACTTAATTCTCCGATTTTTGTCAACTCGTCAAAATCTTTCATCTGATCAAGTATCGGACTCCTTTTATCTTTTCTTCTAGCCAACACTGCAGCAATTCCATATTCACTGTCTACGATGGCAGGACTGAACACAGGAATTTTGTTTTCATACGCGGTCGATAGTATACAATCTATTTTTCTTTCCTTCAGAAATTTACCAAAATCTTCACAGAATTCTCTTGAGGAATAAGGATAATTTTCTTTTAAAGTGTTCAAGAATTCTCTTATAAGTTCTGTCATTTGTCTGTATTTGAGTCCATCTGTAAAAACGTCGTAGTATCTAAAAACATCATGTTTTAACAAATCTTCATCATCAACCTGCCAATGACCCTTATAATAGCCGTACAAGAAATCTTGTATGTCTTCAGATATGTTTGCCCCAGTAGAAACTAAAACATCGATGAAATGATTCTTCATTAACCACGTAATAATTTTTGCTTGTCCAGTCGTGCTCATTGACCCGGCAAATCCCATGATTATCGTCACATCTTTATCCTTTATCATTTTTTCCCATATATCAACCGCTTCACCAAGTTTTCTACCTTGGAAACCCGTGTCGCCCATTTCTTTCATGAGTTGAGATATTGATTTTTCTTTAACTTCAATTGGGTTTAATTTATCTTTGAGATAAGGATTTTCGATTTCAAACACCTCTGTTATTTTTTATTATTCTATTTTATTCATATAAGAATTAAAAAATTTGCTATTTATTTAATGAAATGTATTTCAAAATTTCAAAAATCACTCTAGTCGCTAAGAATTCTGTAACACTATTGTCCGGTATTGACTTGAGTTCTACTAGATCAAAACCCACTATCTTTGAGTTTTTGAAAACTGACATCAATTCAACGAAATCTGGATAAGAAAAACCTCCTGGTTCTGGATGATAAACAGCAGGTGCAAAAGCTGGATCAAAAGCATCTATGTCAACACTAATGTAAACTTTTGAGTCCTGAACGAATTCTTTCAATTTTCTTTTCAATTCATCGAAATTTTCTTTCATCTGTTGCGCTGTAAAGAATTGAATACTATTTTTTTCTAGATATTCAAGTTCAAATTCATCCCCTTCTCTTACACCGATCGTGAAATAGTTTTTTTGATTCCTTGATTCACTAGATCTTCTAAACCAAGTTACAGGGTTCATTTTTGGATTGTATTTTATACCTTTGACATAACTCATTTCTTCCAGATATTTGTCGTTTGAATATTCATTCCTACAATCGCAATGGGCATCGAAGACAACAACTTTAACATCTTTTGCAAAACCTTTAATGGAAAAATAAGATGCAACATGGCCACCACTCAGCATGGAAGGAATTTTGTTTTTATCAAGAATCTGTTTTACTTTTTTTGTAATATCATCAAGATTTTTCAACTCTATGTTACCAATATCAGCTATTTTTACTTTATCAAAAAAGTTGAATCTTTTGTTTAAGTCAAAGGGTTCTAAGAAAAAACTCTCCTCTCTCAAATTATCAATTGATTTTGAATGTTTGCCTACCAATGCCCCAAAAATTACTACATCTGCCTTTTCTTCTGGAACTAATAAATCTTGTATGAATTTTGAATGCATAATATCTGATAAAATTAAGACTTTAATAAATTTATAATGTGAGTTTAGTTTTTTTCCACTCTTTCAACAAATTTGACTCAAAAATCCACAAGTTTTAAATACCAGGACGAAGAACCATAATATTTGCTAATGAGAGAGAGTGTTTTATATGGAAAAACCAAAGGATTGGAAGTTTCACAGAAGAAGCATGATTCTCAATCATGAATTACATCATTTTACAAAAACATTTAGAGAAAATTTCTTTACTTTAATCATATCAGCTTTAGGTCTTGTTGCAGCTTTGACTTGGAACGATGCTATAAAGACATGGATAGATACTGTATTTCCGGAAAAAACAGTGGCATACAGATTTTACATAGCTTTTTTAGTCACAGTGATTTCAATAACAGTGACTTATTTTCTCTCAAAATTTAAAAGTTCATAAGTTACGGAAATCATCACAATTTGGTTAAATTTAAACTCTAAGAATATTATTAGTGATGTCACCTAAGATAAAGATAGATTTTTGTTCTTGAAAGAGCTAAGATAAACATAAGAAAAAAAGTAATATTTCCGGGATCGTGAAAATTTTCTCCTTCTTGATTTCAACTCTGATTAGAAGCTACAGTATGATTTTAGAATGTAACATTTTCAATTATTAGTAAAAGTATATTATTAGAATCATGATAATATGAAAAAAATAATTTTAATTGTTTTGTTGATTGGCATTATCTTTATTAGTGTTTGTATTAAACAACCAAAAAAACCGTCAGGTGGCGGGGGTGGAGGCGGCAGCAGAGGAGTACCAGTTACGACAACACTAGCGACGAATACAACGGTTGGAATAGCCACGACTATTAGTATGACTACGACAACACTAGCGACGACTACAACATCTAGCAATGGTGGAGGTGGTGACGGAAGCGTAACAACTACGACTACAACTGGATCTACTACAACCACTACTCCAGCGACGACGTCAACGACGAGTACTACTACTACATCAACAACAATTCCAATGGGAGCATCTTATTTACGTACAGACGGTAAATACATCAAGGATGGCCAAGGGAACATTGTAATCCTGCACGGAATGAATAATGAAAATTATGCCTTTAATAATTTTGCTCAGCAGTTTGCAAATGGGCAATATCTCGAACTCACCGAAGCAGATTATGAAAGAATGGCCAGCTTTGGATTTAATGTTATCAGATTAGGGATATCTTGGCAGAACATTGAACCAACCGAGGGAAGTTATGATGCAAGTTACTTCGCAAACTACATAGACAAAAATATCGTCTGGGCAAAAAAGTACGGAATTCATGTCGTTTTATCTTTCATGCAGTGGTTCTGGTCACCTCATTTCGATAATTTAAAACCAGGAGCCCATGGTTTCCCAAGCTGGCTATTTAATTCATATCCTCAAACTGAAGCAGGCAGAACTCAATCTCAAAATGACTTCTTACAAGGAAAAGGTCCTAACGGCACTGAAGCTACTGCTGATAATCCCTCAATGCAAGACAGGATGATTAATGTATGGAAATATGTTGCCACAAGATATAAAAATGAGCCAACCATTCTTGGTTATGACTTGTTTAACGAACCACCAGGTGGAGGACTAGGAACAGATACGGCAATGGATAGTTATCTCCTTCCTTTTTATGAAAGACTTATAGATGAAATCAAAACTGTTGATAGTAATCACATTTTCATTTATGAGCCCATCGGCGGAAAATGGTTTCTTGCACCACGCGTTTTGAACAGACCGAATGTTATTTTCAGCGCTCATATCTATGTCCAAGATAATGATAAAACAAAGGCAACTAATTGTTGGCAATTGATTCCACCGCGTTGCGGATACAAGAATAATATCACAGTTTTGAGAGACCAGATAAACGGATATCTAAATCTGCCAGCAACAAACCCAAGCAGAAATTGGAACATTCCTATTTATTTAGGAGAGTTCGGACCATCTGAGAAACCTGGATATTTCTATAGATATGAGTGGCTTAGAGACTTGATTTATGTTTTGCATGAAAATAACATTAACAGTTGGAGTGATTATAGTTATTGCCTTTTAGGGCCCGCTGCCTCAAATGGTTGTGAATTTTCCATATTTAATCCTGACGGAACAGAAATTACGGAATATATAAATATGTTAGACAATCCCTATCCGAGAATGAGTTCTATCCCACCGTTAAAATTTTCATTCAATAGTACTACAAAACATTTCAAGGTTGTATTCGATGGTATTGGTAGCGTTAAGACAGAAATCTATGTTCCATTCAGGTATTATCCTGCCTTTACAGTCAACAGCAATTCAAGCTCGTGGAGCAATAGCTGGAATGAAACATATAGAGTATTAACTGTATCAGCTGCTCTGGGAGTTCCAATAGAAATAACTATTGATCCAGCATAGCAATTATTTATTACAAACTTCTAAAAAGCTCTGATAGCCATCAGACTACGACTGAAGACGTTTATTTTATCTGTCAAACTTTGAGTTATTGGTCGAATATCATGACTGACATAAAAGTAATACAAAACAGCAATAAGTAAACCAATAAACCAAATAACAGCTCCAGCTGAAAATACAATCTTTTTCTTATTCATACCATAATAAACTAAATAGTAAATAACTATTGCCTGCCATATCAAAGCTATCACCATTCCAGCAGAAGATCTTGCCAATAAAAAGGTAGCAAAACTCGTATTAGTTAACATTGTAGCAAAATAGTTAAAATAAATGGATTACAATGTATATTCAAGTTAAATGGAATTCGAAATATATATTTTATAAATATTATTAGTGAATTTATGCTCGTCGGAAGAATTATAGGAAAAACAGCCCCAGAAAGGTTTGAGTTTGAAGTCACGGATATAGTTAAAAAAATGGATTTTGTAGCTGTTAAAGACCCTGAAAGACATTGGATTCTAGGAAGAATAGAGGGAATAACTCAAGAAAAAGAGAAAGCTATGGCAAAGGTTTCTGTTGTTGGTTATACGGATAAAAGAGGAGTTGTTAAATTACCCAAGATGCCTTTCAAACCCGGTTCTTTTGTTTACAAAGCTGATGATGGATTAATAAAAAGAGTATTAGATTTGAAGAATACGGGATTGTATGTTGGATTGTTAGATGGTTCTGAGAACCTAAAAGTTTATCTCGACCCCAAACTCTTGATAACAAAACACTTAGCAGTCCTAGCAAAATCTGGTTTTGGAAAGTCATACTTTATTGGAGTCCTCCTAGAAGAGTTAATTGAGAACAATATACCTGCTGTTGTCATTGATCCTCATGGAGAATACATGTCCTTGAGAGATCCAAACAGGAGACAAGAAGAAATTAAATACATGCAGGGTTTTGATATAAAACCGAAAGGTTATAGAAAAGAAACACAAATCTATTGTCTTGAAAAAAACTTGATGGTTGGAGCAAAAAAATTAAAGTTTAATGGCAAGCTGAATCATCAAGAAATATTCGATATGTTGCCATTCAGACTAACTTCTAGTCAGATGAATGTCATTTATTCAGCTGTTCAAGACATAGGAAAACCAGAATACACCCTCGATGACTTGAGAAAACAAGTCCAGATTTCTGATAGTAGGTCAAAATGGAATGTTTTACAAGTGATAGACTTTTTGAAACTCACAGGGTTGTTTGATAGTTCCAATTTCATAAAAACAACTGATTTAGTGAAAAAAGATACTCTGAGTGTTTTAAACTTGAAAGGAATAGAACCAGATGTTCAACAACTTGTCGTTTACAAGGTTGTCAGAGATTTGTTTGAAGCTAGAAAGGATAATAAAATACCATTTTTCCTTTTAGTTGTCGAAGAAGCACAGAATTTCTGTCCTGAAAGGGGTTTTGGCGGTGAGGCTATTTGCTCACAAATCCTGAGGACAGTCGCATCAGAAGGTAGAAAGTTTGGAATGGGTCTGGCGGTCATAAGTCAAAGACCTGCTAGGATCGATAAAAACGTCCTATCTCAATGTACTACTCAACTATTCTTGAGAATAACCAATCCAAATGACTTAAGATCCATCATGGAATCTGTGGAAGGAATAACTAGTGGTTTGGAATCACAAATCAAGATTTTACCGATAGGAACATCTGTTATGGTTGGTTTGATCGACCAACCTTTGCTCGTTGATGTGAGAATAAGAAGAAGTAATCATATGGGCCCGCCAACGATGACACCAGAAAAAATAAAAGAAAGAGAGGAAGGAGACATATTGTACTTCTACCCGAAATTCTTGGAAGAGGATGTGAAGAAGAATGTCCTCAGAAAATTCGAACAATTCAAGCTCGTTTATTATCCGTTATGGTTGTTAAAATGTAAGTTCTCGACAGAAGAAGGAGAGAAGGTTGACAATTTGTTCGTCGATGGAATGTCGGGTGAATTAGTCTACACTAGAAACAATATATTAGCAAGGACAGACGGACTGCCAAAACTCCTTAGACTTACTATGAAGGAAAAAGCTGTCCTTTTGTACTTGACTACTTATGGCATGTCAAATTTTGAAAAAATGACAAAGATGTTGAAGATGTCTGAAAAAGATTTATCGGATATTTTAACTAAACTACAGAGTCAAGAGATGATTGGAAAGGAAGAAGAGAATTATGAAAGTAACCTTGACATTAATTTTGAAGAGATAATAGACAATCAGATTTCGGAAAACCCTGTGAATTACAAGTATAGTGGTGATGTTTTACCGTTCAAGGTTAGTTTAGCATCTACCGATCAAGTTCTGAATCTTTTCAGTCCTGAGGCTGTTGAAAGAAAGAAATGTTACTATCCGTATTGGTTGATATTCTACGATGATGGGAATGTTGATATAATAGATGCCTTGACTGGAGAGAAGGATAAAGCCTTACCACCTGAAAATATTTTGGATTTACTTTCATCGTAGAGAAAAATACATCCACATATGTTTCGACATAAACGAGTTACAGATTTATCAGGTGTTCTACAAGATAGAGAGTTAATCTTATACTTTGGATGGTCACCAAATTTAGGTATGCCGAGTCATTATTCACACCTAAATGCAAAAGATTTGGATAACAAGATGTTGAAGTTGAGTGGTGTTAAAATTGATGAGAAGTTAATCAACTCGAAGCTACCAACAGTAAGATGTTACAGGTGTGGGGAGATAAACAACATCAGTAATTCTTTTTGTTTCAAATGTTTGACTCCTTTAACTGAAAATGAGAAGATGAAGGAGTTTGTCAATTTCATAACTAGATTGTATTTGAATGACCAGATTACACTAAGAGAGTTTGATGAAATGATGGATGAGTTAAAACGAAATAAAGGTAAAGGAGTTAAAATATAGATGGAAGAGGTCAAATTCATGATAAGGAAAATAAAAAACAGGGAATACCCTGCAGAGTTTTATTGGGATGACAAATTTTTATTGTATAAACGAGGAAACACGGCTTCAATAGTGGAATTGGCAAAATTGACAAGAGATGAGTTCAAGAGACATTTTTCCAAGTTGTTTGGTGAACTGTTGAAGTATCATAAAAATGATGAACTGGCTCAGGAAGGGTTCTTTTTACCAGAATTTGAGATGAAGAAGAAAGGAGGCAATGAAAATGGAAATGAAGACTTACGATGTAAAGATAAGATGGGATAAATTACCAAAGGAATCTAATGTTAGAATAAAAGCAATAAACGAAAAACAGGCTATGATTTATGCTTTTTTAGGAATAGTTCAAGGTCATTTTAGTAATATAGTAGAAATAAAGGAAGTCTGATAAAAGGTCAGAATGTGAAGATTTATGATAAATGGTGGGATAAGGTTCATTTGTTGAAGAATGTTGGAGAAATTGTTGAGATTTAAACAAAGATAGGTTTTTATTCTTTGAAATTCCAAGAATGAAATTATGAGCAAAAAAATTAAAGAAAAAGCAGAAGAAATAGTAAAAAGATATCTTGAAGAACAGGGAAAAAGAGTTACAAAATTACCAGATACTGGAGACCTTGAGTATGATGGAATCCGTGTTGAAGTTAAAGGAGACGGTAGTGATTGGGATTGCAATCAAGGTGAAAATATTAGAGATTGGCTTACTCTTAGTTCTGAAAAAGAAACGAAGTATTTTGAAAATTATCCTGACAAATTTGAGCTTTGGTGTATAGGTTGTTTAAAGAAAAATAAAAGAAAATATCCAATTGTTAAAATCAAAGGTACAGAGTTGAAAGAATTTATAGATAAACATCGTGATAAAAAACAACTTCTCCTTAAAATTAAGATGGGAAAAGAATTTTGGAAAAACAGAAAAACTAAATATGAATATGGATGAAAGCTTCAAATAACCCAGAATCAGATAGAAAATCACATTTTTAAATACGACCTTCATAATTTAAAATATGATTACATGAAATTTACCCAACAGAATATAATCTTGATTAGTGTTGAGATAATTGCAATTGTTATTTTTATTTCTAATACTTTAGCTCAGACACAAGGATTTACAGTATCCAGCGTTTCTTTAACCAATATCCTTCATCCAGGCGAATCAGAGACACAAACACAGTGGTTAATTCAATTATCCTTAAATGGCGGTGGTCAAAGTTTAGTAGGAATTTTGGACAACTCTACCATAAATTACCAAGGTTATACATCAGTTTATCCTTTACAAATTTCTGGTATCACAGATCCTGAAACAGCATTTTACATTGTTGATAATCTAAGTCCAGAACCAATTTACAGATATCGCACAGAAGTAAAGACTGGTTCTGTAACAGATTATGTAATCTATATTAGTGCGATCACATCTTCAGCTTGTCCTTCGAATACGTTATCTGAATGGGATATAAGTCTGACATCTGGTTGGCTTGGTCTTGGTAGTAGCGTTACTGTGGCAAGAATTTGTATAATCTCAGAACAAGTAGGATTTAAAGCGAATGTACCTGCAACACCTAATATCCAATTTTCTACTCACTTGACATTGAATGCAAATCAGAAAACCGAAACTCTTGATTTAAGTTACAATCAACAATCTGCAACATCGACAACAGGAAACGTGCAAGCTAACTGGATTGGAAGTTTAGTAACAGGTAATGCTGCTCCTGATGGTAGTCAATACGTTGCAGTTGGTGATACTTCAAAATCAAATTGGCTTGTAAAAAGCAAAACTGACTATTTAACTTGGTCAAGTGAATATCAGAACACAAAAACTTTCTTCTCAGTTGTGCAAACATTTTCGCAAGAACCACCTTCAGAATGTTCTAGTATACAAAAACCAAGCTTAACATATCGCAATTTTGCTAAGTACATTTCAGATTATTCAACCTGTTTGAATAATGTAGTCCAAAACAAGTATTCTGTAGCAAATCAGTATGCAAATAATTTGCTAACCAGTGGTGTTAACATTGGTGGTAATCCGACTCAATTAACTACACTCAGTGGACAACCAGCTTTCAAAACTGCATTGACAAACTATTTCGTTACAAATCCTGTCGTAGTTTTACGACTTAGTGGATCCTTTATTGGTGTGGTTATACCACTTGGTAAACCACAGATTGTTTCAACTGCTTCTGATTGTTTCAAATCTGGAGAATCGGGTAAAATTCTAATTAAAGTTAAAAATATCGGCAAATCACAAGGTTCATTTTATGCTTCTCTTAAGAATTGTCCAGGAATAGATATCAAGACACAACCAACCTATTCCGTTGGTATTGGGCAAACTTCGGATATAGAAGTTCAAATATTTTCCACTGGTGCAAATCAGAACATAAACCAATCATGTCAAATAGAAATCACAGACTACAATGGCGGAGGAGTGGATTCTACTTCTGTTGGAGTATGTATGCAAAAAGCTACACAGTGCCAACCAAATTCTGGTGTAGTTCAAGGAAATTCCATTTGTCCATGCGTACAGTCAGGTGGTATTTGGCAGGTTGCAACGGGAGATCAATGTAAGTATTGTCAGTATGGTGTAGTTTCAGATGGTAAAGGTGAATGGAAATGTGCTTCAACTTCAACTCCACAAACATGCCCAGAAGGACAAGTATTTTCCAAAGGCTCATCACAATGTGTTGACCCATCACAACTTATTGGATATCCTGTCGATACATCTTGCCAAAAAGGCTGGCCTGGACGAGAAGGTTCTTTTGTTTTTATAAACGAGAAAAATTATGCATGTGACCTATTCGAAGTAAAACATCCACAATTATTAGAAACAGCAAAAGAAACAGCACAATGCTTTGCTACAAGCTGTAAAAGCGACAGTTGTCATGCTTTCTGTGATCAAGCTTATAAAAAGTCTGGTGCTACTTATTTGAAAGATTCTGACACGTTCAAAAAATTTGCTGGTCTATACATAATTTATGGTTTAGGACCTGCTGCGAAATACATGCAAGGATACTTTTCTGCTGAGATAAGTTGCAGTTCTGGAACAGGGAAATGCGAGCCTAAGTATGGTTATAATAACAATGTCCAACAATTACAATGTAGGGGCTCTGTGGGTCAACCTATAGGTTGGGCAAGTGATACGGATATGAGCAAAAACAGTTGTATATTTTCAGATATACCAGCACACGTAAGTATGAAAGTGATTCAGACAGGAACTTGTGTTGATTATTCTGTTTCTTTGACTACTTTGTTAAGATTAGTCGGTTATAAAAGCAGTGAAGTGTATAGTGTAGGAGCCCCATGTCACGAGTATAATCTTGTAAAATTCCCTGGCGATAGCAAGTGGACAATAATAGACACAGTTGGTAATAGTCTAGCTCTCGGAGATACATGGTCATGGCAATGTGAAGGGAAAGTTACTCATTGTGATTTCCAGTCAGGTGAATGCTCGAATGATCTTGGACAAGTAACTTGTCCTTCTAAATCAGAGGTGAAAGGATGTTGAAAATAAAATTTTTCCTTCTATTTCTAATTATATTTTTGTTTTTACCTTCAATTGTATTAGCTCAAGATCTAACAGTAACTAAAGCAGCACCTTCTCAAATAAGTTTAGGTCAAAATTTGACAGCCACGATAACGATAAGTAATAATCTAAATCAAAAAGTAAGTGTAGCAGTTAGAGAAAATATAGCCGATGCTCAAGCAATTGAGCCAAAACTTATCACACCTGAATTGCAACCAGGTATAAAAGCTGCAAGACCACCTTATTTCGAATGGCGTTTAAGTATAGATGTAAACTCTAAAACTAGTGTATCTTATACAATAAGACCGAATAAAGTTGGTGACTATCTCTTCTCGCCTACAACAATAATAACAGATGATGGAAAAGTATTTTATTCAAACACATTATCGACATTTGTTAAATGCAATATCAACAACGTATGTGAGGAATCCGTAGGAGAAGATTTTACGAATTGCCCTGAAGACTGTAAACCCCCGACGCTCAGCGCACAACCAACTATTCAATTAAATCCACTATACATAGTGATTGTTATTGTAATTTTAGGTGTTGGCGCAGGATTATTTTTCATGAAAAAGTCACATATAAAACATGTAAAAACTTGACATAGTAAAAAATAAAATTCGTTAAGTTAAGTAATTGGAAAACAATCTACAAAATTCAGCGAAAAAACCCATATGAAGTAAAATTATCGAAGATTAAAATCAAAGATAACAAAATTGCTATTTGTATTTTTGGGAAAGCTGCTAATACTCCATTTGGGACTGTATCATCTATAGATAAAAAGAAAATTGGATTATCTATCATGAAGAATTACTATGGAAAAAGAAGGTTTAAATCTTTCACAGTATCATGAAGAAAGTATGGAAACTGTTAAAGAAATAGATGGAGTAGTTGGGTTAGCATATCAACCCATAAATCATGATTTATATGTATTGTTATTGCATTCAAAAAAAAAAGCGAAAACAAATTGGGTAGGATTGGAATTCATAAAGGGTACTGTTGGAAAAAGAGAACCATACAACTTACAAAAATTATTCCAACATATGGCTAAAGAAGGAGAAGAAGAAGCCAATATTCTACATTCAACAATAACACCTTTAATTATTGGAGATCGTCATTATACTTATCAATATCAATTCCATGAAACCGATGGAACTCTTATTAAAAAATTTATGTATGTTTTTTTAATTGATATCGACAAATCAGAGCAAATCAAAACTGATAATAAAGAGCATGATCGTTTTGTATTCTGTCCTTATTTAAATGCTTATAATTATTTACAAAGTAGAACCTTAAAGGAAATATTGAGAGTTGCTGAAGGAGTAATTAAAGGAAGATACCATTAAAATAGGATTATATCATTCCAAGTTTAACTGCCACATCAGCAGCAGAAAATTCTTTCTTCAGTTTGATGAACGCCTTTTTCTTTCCTTCTCTCGTTATCATTGTGTTAATCTTATCAACTTTAACTTTGAAAACTTCTTCAAATGCTTTCTTGATATCTTCCTTATCAATCCTTCTATCGACTATGAACACTAACTTATTCTCTTTCTCTACTAGCCTGATACTTTTCTCTGCTATGTGCGGGTACTTCAACACTTCATATGGGTCCATATCAAACACTCAATTTTTCTATAGATGATTTTGACCAAATCGTTAAACGGCCAGCTGTTGATCCTGGGGCTAGATGTTCGACTGAAATATTTTTCACATTCAAGACATCAACGCCTGTCATATTCTTGCATGCCTTTTTGATATCTTTATCTTTTTCAACGATTATTAAAGGTCCAATCCTTCCTTTGTATTTTCTTCCTCTCATTTTTCCTTTACCAGGTCTAACTTTCCTTTTATCCAATCTTTTCAATTCTTCTTCAAGACCTAATGACAACAATAATTTTTCAACATCCTTTGTCTTTTTTAGTTTTTCAATATCATCTTTAACAATCAACGGTAATGTTTTGATTTTATCTATTGCATGTCCTCTAGTCATGACAATATCCTTATTAGCAGTAGCTGCTATGGCAGATCTCAAGGCCAAGTTTTTTTCTTTTTTGTTTATCTTCTGTTCCCAAATCTTTTCAACTTTTGGTGGGAATGCCCTTCTACCTTTTACTGCTTGTGGTACTTTTCTAGCTCTCCAAGCCATGTGTGGGGCACCGCCATGAATTCTTTGCATTCTGGCCATGTCCCTCATCATCATCGTATATCTTTTTCTTCTTGAACCATGATAGTGAGCAGAAGTTCTCAAACCAGCCAAAACATTAGGACCATAAGGTTGTCTTCTTTGACTCTGTAAAGATATGACAGCTCTTCTTATTACATCTGGTCTGTAACTTTCGTTGAAAACTTGGGGTAAATCGATCTTCTCAACAGGTTCTCCATTCAGATTTAATACATCGACTTTCATTTTTTTACACCTTATTCTGATGTTATTGATAATTGTTTAATTTCTGTAGGTAATATAGGAAGTTTAGGTGGTCTGATAGCAGTTCTTAATCTGATCAATCTTTTTTTAGATCCTGGAACCGAGCCTTCGATGATAACATAATCTCCTTTAACTATACCGTAATTGTCAAAGCCAGATTTTGGATTGATTTCTTTTGCATCTTCCCCGATCTTCAAAATTCTTTTATTGTATTCAGTTCTAGTTTGGAAGCCCAACTGTCCTGCATAAGGAACCGTCCACAGTACACGATCTGGTGTCTCAGGTCCTAAAGTTCCTGTATGTCTTCTTTTTTGAGCAGCTTTTCTGTTTTGAATCTTGATTCCCCATCTCTTAACCGGACCTTGTGTACCTTTACCTATCGTTACAGCAGATACATCTATGTATTCTCCTTCTTTGAAAATGTCTTTTGTTCTGATTTCTTTTCCGATTAAATCCTTAGAATATTTCCATTTTTCTTCTGTGTCTTTACCAGTGATTTCAATCTCGAATATTTCTGGAGTTTTTTTATTCAAACCAGATCTTCTTGGTTGAGTCTTGATAATTAACCTGACTTTTTTGACTTTACTTAACTCAGTCTCTATCTTTTTCATGTTTTTTTCTTGGTTCGATTTGTTCATTAGAATCTTTCTTTTGATATCCTTATCCTCTTTGATAATTTTATCATCCCATACTTCTCCAAGGGCAGTAAATCCGTCAGAAGTTTCCTTGTAAACTCTTACACCGATAACCTTTAAAGGAGGACATTCAAGAACAGTTGCAGGAACGGTAATTTCTTGACCTTTTGTCATGGAGAATTTTTTATTATCGACGATAGAAACATGAATCATACCTGATTTATAGGCAGCAAAACCACCTATTTTAACCTTTTCTGACTCAGGCCAAGTGTTGATTCTAGGATAAATCCTCTTAGCCCTCTTTTTTGGCCAATAAGCCAATGAGCCTGCCCTTGGTTTACTTTCCTTAACCATGCGATGTCACTTTAAAGATATAGATTAAGAAATTAATAACGGTTATCTTTTTTAAGTTTTGTGTTATTAGTGATATTATGGTAGATGAGTGTATATTTTGTAAAATCGCAAGAAGAGAGATACCCGCCTTTATTGTTCATGAGGATGAGGATTCTGTAGCATTTTTAGACATAAATCCCAGAAGCAAGGGAATGTGTATAGTCGTTCCTAAACAACATTTTGAGGTATTCGGGCAGAATCTTGAACTTTCAAGTAAACTCTTTGATAAGGCAATGATAGTAGCTGAAAAGATTTTCAAAGCTATGAGTCCTTTGACAGTATTCATATCAGTTATGCAAGCTCAAGTCCCACATTTCAATATTCGTGTTTATCCTGTCTACAAAGACCAAATACCTTTGATTGAAAACAAACCTATAGAAACAACAGAAGAAGAATTGATTGATGTGGCTAGAAGAATAAGTTCTGTCCCAGCAGAATGGAGTGGAAGAAAGGAAGTTAAAGTCGTTGAGAAACCAAGGGAAGAGAAAAAAGAAACACCTAAAAGTGAGAGAAGTGAAGAGGATAAATTATGGCTTAAAAGACATATGGATATGGCATAATTTTAATTGATGAATTTGTATGTTCTTGCAACTTCCTGACTTGCTCTTTTAATTGGATTCTCAGCGCCTTGTTGTATTAATCTTTCTTTGATTAAACCATAGGTTGCAGTTATTACAACTACTTCACAACATCCAGAAAATGTTGTATCGAACAAAGATTTATCCAGTTCATGTTGGTATTGCTCAATACTTCCATCTTTAAACATTCGGTAAATTCTCGTATTTTGAATTCCGTTGAGAATTTCTATCATAGAACTTGATTTAAGATTACCAAACTCTTCTGGAAATCCATAGGCAAAGTCACAATTTCCAACATTTCCAGTAGGTCTTATATGTAATCTATCTGGTCTAGTGAACCCTTTACACCAGCCATCGTGGTGTTTTTTAGAAGGACTTAAAGCGCCGAAATAATTATTTTGACTCATTATTACAGGTTTAACATTTGCTTGCACAATATTTCCCAATTGAGTAATAGGAAAGGCTTTTAATTTTACACCCATATTATAAAAAAATTCCATGTTTTTTGTTTCTTCTTCTGTTAATAGATGATTAATTACTCTATCACGGTCTAAAAATTCACTATCACACAACATTCCAAGCCTTAATTCTAATCCTTCCTCTTTACATATTTTAGCTAAACTTTTTACTCTAGCAAAGAATCCTTTTCCCCTGTTTTTATCCGTCTTTTGCTCATCATAACAATCTAGACTTGCTTCCATTCCAACATTACCATAAGACTTTAGTCTCCTCACGAATTCTCTTTGATTGTTGAAATATCCACTTGTGTATACACCAATAGTAGTTTCTGGATTCTTTGATTTTTCTTCACCAATACTTGGTAATAAAAACGGACTTACATAATCAATAATTTCAAATAAATCATCTTCTCTTAATGTAGGTTCGCCACCCAAAAAAGCAAACCCTATGATTCCTGCTCTTAATAAAGGTTCCAATGCTTTTTTTATTTCTTCAACTGATAATCCATACTCTTCCTTTTTTGAACCACCTCTATAACAATGTCCACAATTTAGATTACATAACCCAGTTAATTCGACAATTACATTATTAAGGTATTTAATTGGGTTGGCATATTCGTCTCTTTTTACGTCTTGATTTATAACTTCTAGAGGTCTTGAATCAGGAACAAATCTTACAAGACCCAACTGCTTATATCTTTGTATAAATTGGTTTATCCCCTTTAAACGATCTTCATATTGAGGATCATCTCGTTTAACATAATAGTTTCCTTCTTTTGTTAAAAATGAATTTTCTTTTACTAGATGATACATGGCAAATAATTGATGAAACATAGCCATTTCTGTTTTAGAATTCCACAATTCAGCAAGTCTTTCCACTCTAAGAGGTGAATTTTCTTTATAAATTTGTTCGATATCTAGCATGCTTCCTAAAGTCAAATTCCCTAAATTAGTGAGTCTTGCAACTTCCATATTTTAACCTTTAAACATTTTCTATCCTGATGGTAAAATTAAAAAGAAATGATTAATCTTATAAACCCTTCTATGGGTAGATTTTTAATTGTGTTAAATTTAACTAATTTAAAAATATTAGAAGATAGAATTGTAGTGATAATTATATGCGGCTGTTGTCCAACCTGGTTAAGACCCGAACATTTTTGGGGTAAGCCCTCCAAGCTCGTGACGTGGGTTCAAATCCCGCCGGCCGCATTAAAAATTATATAGATTTCTCCTAAAAAAATAAGGTTTAAATGTTTTACTTCATTATTCCGATTGAGATGTAATGACAGAATTAAATGAATCAAGAAAAAAACTTAAGAATGCTATGTTGGAAGGAGATTGGGATAAAGCTATAGGTATAGTTAATGAAATGAAAAATCCTGAACAATCTGAAATTTCTTTATTCTGCGAAAATTATGATCTAGAAACTGGTCAATGTAGTGAAAGGTTGCATTTTAACTTTTTCCATGGACAATATATGCCTATTCCATGTCCATTTTATCGTGGAGAATGCATGATTGATGGATGTATTACTTCTTATATGTTTTCATCAACTGGAAATTCGCAAATAGAACGAGAAGTTAAAATGAAAAACTCTTATGATATTATTATGAAAATCAAAACGTTGACTGAATCAGATAAGAGGTAAATATTATAAACCTACAATTTCTTTAAGAAGTAAAACCTTAATAAACTTTACTTAGCAAATCTAATAAGTATTGTTTGTGATGATATGAGACACGATACATTAGCAGATGTCATGGCATCTATAAAAAATGCAGACAGATTAGGAAAGAGAGATTGTCTTACTTCTGCCTCTAAACTTGTTAAAGAGGTTCTAACAGTAATGCAAAAAGAAGGTTACATAGGCACTTTTGAATTCATTGATGATGGAAGATCGGGAAAATTCAAGATAGAATTGAAGAGTAGAGTTAATAATTGCAATGTGATTAAGCCTCGTTATTCTGTCAAAATCGGTGAATATGAAAAATGGGAAAAAAGGTTCTTACCAGCCAGAGATTTTGGAATTCTATTAGTTTCGACCACAAAAGGACTTATGACGCATGGAGAGGCAAAGAAACAGAAACTAGGCGGTAAGTTACTAGCTTTCGCTTTCTGAGTGATTATCATGGAAAAAGAACTAGCAATACCAGAAAAAGTGACTGTAGAAATACAGAACAAACATGTAAAGATTACTGGTCCAAAAGGAACTTTAAGCAGGCAATTCAAGTATTTTTTTGATGTTAAGATTGAGAAAAAAGACAATAAAATCTTAGTAAAAGCTGATTCTGATATTAAAAAAGTCAGAGCGATAACCGGGACTATTATTGCTCATATGGGTAATATGATAAAGGGAGTAACAGAAGGTTATACTTACAAATTGAAGGTCATCTTTTCACATTTCCCTATTACAGTGAAGGTTGAAGACAAAGAAATTCAGATTCATAACTTCTTGGGGGAGAAAGTTCCAAGAATTGCTAATATAGTGGGGGACACAAAAGTTGAGGTGAAAGGGCAAGATATAATACTTACAGGTCCAAGTAAAGAAGATGTTGGACAAACATGTGGTAACATAGAACAAGCATCTTTGATAAAAAAGTATGACAGAAGAATATTCCAGGATGGTATATATAAAATATAAGGAGATTAAAATGGTAAACCCTAGAAAAAAACCAAAGTTTTTAAGGCAAGGAACAACATACTTGAAAAAGATTAAGAAAGTCTGGAGAAGACCGAGAGGAACTCATACAAAATTAAAAGTTAGAGAGAAAAGTAAGGGTTTCATGCCAAACCCTGGATATGGAGCCCCAAGAGAATTGAGATACTTACATCCATCCGGTTTAAGAGAAATATTAATTCAGAATTTAAAAGATTTAGAAAAAATAAACAAGGAAAAAGAAGCTATAATGATAGCTCATACGATTGGTGAAAGAAAAAGAAAGATTATTGTCGATAAGGCTAATGAACTCAAGATCAAAATATTGAATCCGTGATGATTATGGGTGGTTTGACACTTCAGAAAAGACTGGCAGCTGCCGTATTGAAAGTCGGCGAGACTAGAATAGCCATGGATACAGAACATTTAGAGGATATAAAAAATGCCATAACTAGGGCTGATATAAAGAAGATGATATCTCATGGTTACATTAAAGTCAAGAGAACAAAAATGAAAAGACCCAATCTATATAAGAAAAAGAGAAAGAAAGGATCCGGGAGTAGAAAAGGAAGATTGAAAGCAAAAGTCACTAAAAAAGAGAGATGGATGAGCACGATAAGACCTTTGAGAAGGATGATAAAGGACTTGAGAGACAAGGGCACGATAGACACTAAAACTTACAGAAAGACATATCTCTTGATTAAAAGTGGCGTTTTCAGAAGCAGGTCGCACCTTAAAGTTTACTTAACCCAAAAAGGGATTTTACATGAAGACAGGACCAAAGTTTAAAGTACCTTTCAGAAGAAGGTTAGAGAAGAAGACTGATTATAGAAAAAGACTAAGGTTGCTTTATTCTAAGAAAATGAGGATGGTCGTAAGAAAATCTTTGAAACATATAAAAGCACAAATTATCGAATTTGATTTTAAGGGCGATAAAACTCTAGTTTCTACTACATCTCAAGAATTGAAGAAATTTGGATGGGATGGTTCTACTGATAATATGTCATCTGCTTATTTGACAGGTTTGTTGATAGGAAAAAAGGCTTTAAGTAAGAAGATAAATTCTGTCATTCTTGACATAAGCAATCAAAGAAATGTGAAAGGTTCCAGAGTTTTTGCTGTTTTAAAAGGAGCTTTAGATGCTGGTTTGGAAATACAACATTCACCTGATGTATTCCCATCTGAAGATAGGATTAAAGGAAAACACATCATGGATTATGCTGAAAAACTTAAAAAAGACGATGAGAAATTATACAAGAAGCAATTTTCTACTTCTCATCCGGAGAAAATAGTAGAAATGTTTGAAAAGGTAAAATTGAACTTAATGAAAGGTTGAAGCAATGCCAAAGAAAAAAGAAGAGAAGATCGAGAAGGAAGTTAAGAAAGAGAAAAAAGTAGAGAAAGAAGTAAAAACAGAGGAAAAAGTCATAGAAAAAAAGGAAGAGATTAAACCAGAAGAAACACCAAAAATAGAGAAACCAGAAGAAACAGTAGCTGAAGAAATAATAGAAGAAGTGCCTTTACCTTTATTGAAAGAAGAAGAGAAACCCATTGAAGAGATAGTCGTAGAGAAAAAAGAGGAAGAATTGAATAAGTGGACACCGAGAACAAACCTTGGAAAGGCTGTTGCAAAAGGAGAAGTTACTGATATCAACAAGGTTTTGGATGAAGGGATTAAGATCAAAGAGTATCAAATCGTGGATAAACTTGTTCCAAATTTAGAGAGTGAACTCACGCTTATTGGTGGTAGACCTGGAAAGGGTGGTGGAATAGAAAGAACCGCCTTAAGAATATCTGCAAAAATGCATCGTTCTGGAAGAAGATACACATCTACTGCCTTTGCTATAGTTGGTAATAGAGATGGCTTGGTTGGTATAGGAAAAGGAAGTGGAGTTGAGAGTAGAAGCGCTATTGAAAAAGCTTTAGAAAAGGCAAAATTGAGTATAATAAAAGTTCCAAGAGGATGCGGTTCTTGGGAATGTGGATGTGGTCAAGGACATTCTATACCTTTTAAAACTCAAGGAAAGGGTGGTTCTGTAAGGATAAGATTATTACCTGCTCCTAAAGGTATCGGTTTGGTTATTGATGATGAAAGTAAGAAAATTTTACAGTTAGCTGGAGTAAAGGATGTATGGGCTAAAAGTAAAGGGGATACTGCGACCAGAATTAACTTGATCAAGGCCAGTTTTGATGCGTTGAGGAATTTACACAAATACAGGACTTCTAAATAAATTATTATTAGAAAAGAGTTCCGAGGCGAACGTCAGTTTTTTTATTATTAAATCAAAGCAATAGAAAATATCAAGAACCAAATTAATATAGGTATGGCCAAAATAAAACATAAAAGAAACGAATTTATTCCTTTTTTATCTAAAATATTATAAAATACTCCGGAAAGCATAGCAAAACCCAAATATGCTAAGGGCAAACCCCCAATAATAAATGAATAACCTCCTATTAATTCAAAAAATAATCCAATAAAAATGAAAATTAATTTTCTTCTAATTGAATTTCTTGTAAATTCAAAAATTGTATGTGGCCAACCGCTTTTGAAAGTCGAAACACCACCATAAAAAATACATAAACCAAGAAATATCGAAAATACAATAATTATCCCTGTAATTAAGGGATGTAAATCTTGTATAAGAAAGAGAAAAAGTAATATTATATAGAAAATTATTATAAATTGTATTGTTGTATTTCTTAATGTCGATTTCAAGAATTGCTTCCAGTTCATAATTAAATTTTCTCTTCTCAGAACAAAAACCTATCTTTTAGTCTAAAAACCAAATGTTTGATTTTTTATCATATGCCTTAAATTCTGCTTTCTTTTATACCTAAAACTATCATATAATAGTGCTTTTTTTAATGACCATACTAAAACTGTAAAATATAAGTAAAACCCATAACTAAACGGAATTGTATTTCACAATATTAACTTCTAAATAATTTTACAATAAATGTGATTTTTTAAGTTGATTTATACTATCCAAAGCAGTTTTTTCAGATAATAATTCTAAAGTCAAAAGACCATCATATTCCATATCTTTCAACTTTTTGAAAAAATTCATGTAATCAAAATCTCCGTTCCCTATAGCATAGTGTTCATCTGGTCTTCCTATAAAACCACTCTGTAAATGGATGTTCCTGACTTTATCTTCAAACCTTTCAAGGAATGAAACTGGGTTTATACCACAAATGACAGCATGGCCTGTGTCTAGAATAAAGAAAGCACCTTTGTCAATATAAAAATCGAATTCCTCTGGTGTATGAAATTTGTTAACCTCCAACGGCAAGTTTTCTAGGCAGAGCATTAAACCTTGTTTTTTACAGAATGAGATCAATTCTAGAATGTTTTGTTTTCTTTCTTCTTCTGTTTTGAAAGGATTAGGCCTATACTCTGGATGATAAACGATTACTTTAGTCCCAAGTTCTTTTATTGCTCTAATAGTTGTTTTAGTTTCCTCTACAGATCTGAACTTTATTGGTAGATGGAATGAAATTTCATCAAAAGGTTCCATTCTTTTATTAATTTCATCGGTTATTGATGGTAAAATTCCAGAAATGTTTTCCAAAAAACCAGAGAGTTCTATTATTTTAAAATTGTGTTTTAATGCAAAATCTACGATTTTATCAACGTATTTCAGATAAAGTTTGTCTAATTCTTTAGTTTTTTTCATCAATCCTATGTATTCAGATTCGTAGATGACTGATGATATGCTGAACTTCATGATAACATGTTTTGAAAGGATGGTTTAAATATTTGAATACTGTATCCATAAATTAACTTATTCGAAGGTGTTTGTTTGTACCAATTACCAACCGAAGAAAAAATATTGGAGATGTTCAAAGAAGCATGTCAGAAACTGAAGATCGAAAATCTAGAAGAGAACATGAAGAAGACTATTATATATTTGATGACTGATGGGACTAGAACTGCTTCTAACCTTGAGGGTGAAGCTGCCTATATGGATGGTAGCGAGTTCTCAAAGAGGTTTGTCCATGTCGTTAAAACAGTCGGTGGAAAGGCATGTTATATCAATGTTTTTGAGGAATTTCATCAAAAAAGGAAGGATTATAGTAATATATATTCAGCTTTAGTCAAAGTCGTTCCAGACTGGCTTGAGTTTGTTAAGAAAAATAATATACGATTGAAGTTTATCGGAAAATTTGATTCTTCCTTCTCACCCGATGGCAAAGGCGAGGATTTGAGGAAAAATTTGAAGATGCTCGAGGATTTAACCGCTAAGAATGGGTTTACTGCTCATATATTTATCAATTTCTCCAGGGAATGGGCCTTGGAAAATCAAGAATTTTTCAAACATATGCCAAGCATAAATTCGATAATAAGGTTCACTAAGGGTCAAGGTATACCTGAAAGCATGCTTCCACCTGGGAAGGTTGAGCATGAAAGCCTTGTTTACATTCAACAAGGTTCCTCTAGTATTAACTGGACAAATAGACAGATTGTTTTTCTCGTAGCTTTGGCACTTAGAGCCAATGTGAGAAACATGCCTTACTTCCTGCAGAGTTCATACATTGAAGAAGATAGAGGAAGGATAAGAAGACAAAGAGAAGAAGAAAGAACTTTCATTAATGAAGACTTATACGATAAAAAAGACAATAAAAAACCAAAAGTAGCTGTTATTTTCAGTGAAGTTGGGCCAGAAAGGTATACATTCTAATTATTCTTGAAGTATTTTTAATAACTGATTCTTAATCTGAGGATAAGTCTTCCCTTTCAGGAATTGATTAAACCGATCATCCAAAACCTTGTTATAATACCATAATGTGACATGAAAGAAAGGTTTAGTCTTAAAATCTTTAGGTAATCTATTGAATGCATTCTTTACTTCTTCATAATATTCTCGTCCTCTCTCTAAACTCTTTCTTGCTGCCTCTTTCATTATATCTTCTACATCTTTTCTTCCAGATCTCCAAAGATCAACACAATAAGTCAAGAAAAAGGATGGTTTAGGTACTTCTGGTTGTTTCTGAATATTAGTATCACCTAGTAAATCCTCAAAATCATCGACAACTTGCAGTTCTCCGGCAAAAAAGCGCGCCCCTTCTTCGAATACTCTGACAATATCTGTCTTATTAGAAGGCATGGTTCCGAAAACCGTAGCCTCTATCTCACAAATCTTGCCGTCATAGATTTCTTCTAACGTTGGGATACTAACATAATCTAAATCCTTAACCTTCAAATCCATCTGCTGCTTCTCGCATACCTTTTTTACTCCCTTGTTCAACCTGATTATAATCTTTTTATCCAAATTACTATCCCCGGTCTTTATGTTATTGATATGATCCATTCCTATCTGGAAGATAATGGCAGAACATAATTTATGACAGGTTATCCATGCTCTTTCAGGAATAGAAGGATGTTTCATGACTTCCTTATCCATAACAGAATCGCACACATCAGCGCTTACAGGTAGGCAAATGCCGATGCCGTAAAGCCATTGGTCCATCACTTCTTCTCTTATACCGCCTACGCCTTCTGCTGCTGCTAAAGCAGGGGCTATAACAACTGTTAAAAACCCTGTTCTGGTTGCATAATTGACAAAATCGTTTAATATGAATTTTTTATTAGGGTCATTCAGAATCTTCTTAAATTCATGAATTTCATCTACACTGCAGATTAAGTCATTAAAACAAGTTTCTCTGACAAAATCCTTGGACAGTTTGGTTAGCTGCAAGTCAGTGTTAGAATTCAATACTCGTTTAATCTCTTCAGTAAACACGGTTTGTTTGTTCTTCCAGAACTCCTTTGCCTTCTTGTTATATTCCTTGGCTTGAAACAAACCTTTTCTACTCTTGAATAGTAATCTTATTATGTCTCTTTTCTTGATCGGCAATCGGTCACCAATCAAAAATGTTTGGGTTTTAAGTTTATTTAAGATTATGGTTTCAGAAGAAGAGAATAAGTATAAATTCACCACACCTATATAGTTAAAAATCTATATTCTAGAAAGCATATAAATTTAAGTTTACGCTTTCATAAACAAGGTTTAAGTTAAGGGAAGTTATACCCATGAAAGCCTTAATATTAGCGGCAGGTATGGGAAAACGTTTAAAACCGATTACTGACAGAATGCCGAAAACACTGATTAAAATCGAAGACAAACCCATTCTGGGCCATATTTTGACGAATATAAAAGAGTGTGGAATAGAGGATGTACTCATTGTCACAGGTTACAAGGATGAAATGATACACAAATATGTCGGTAATGGTTCTAAATGGGGTTTAAACGTCAATTATTGTCATAATAAATCGTATAGCACTACTGAAAACATCTTCAGCGTCGACCTTGCCTCCCATGAACTGGAGGGAGATGACTTTGTCCTTATAAACGCTGATGACCTTTTTTCGCCTTTCATCCTTTGGAAATTGATAGAAACTCCTGGTGATATAGTCCTTGCTGTTGACAACCAAGGAACAGTAGGAACAGAAGAGATGAAGGTTTATACTGACGGTAATGGTAGGATTACGGCTGTCAGCAAGGAGTTAGACCCTACTGAGTCCTATGGTGAGGATATAGGTATAATAAAGTTCAGTAAGATTGGTGGACGAGCTTTCTTGGCCACTATAAAAAGAATCATCAAAGAGAGAGGATATCATTTCTACTTCCAGGAAGCCATTCATGATTTGTCAACAAAGGAGTATCCAGTCACCTACATTAACATTGGAAATGAACCTTGGATTGAAGTTGATGATCACTTTGACTTAAAATGGGCTAAAACCCCTATGATTCAGATGATTAAAGATAGGTTAAGACTGTTAGGTCAAAGGATTAAATCCGTGAGAAAGAAAAAGTCTAAATGATTCTAAGTTTCTTAAGTATATTCTCAGCTTCTTCTGTTTTGATTCCATCTCTTAGAATTGTAAGTCTTTTATCACTTCTTATTGCATGAGCGGTCGATAAAGCCTTAACCAGTATTTTACGTGGTATTTTGATTTGTTCGTGGTTTATTGGTAATTTATAGGCTACTAATACTTCTTTTATCTGATTATAATCAATACCATGCAAGAAAGCCATAATATACGTCCCAAGAGCGACTTTTTCTCCATGCAATGCTGTATTTTTGGGATACAAATGATCGATAGCATGACAAAACATATGTTCAGAGCCAGAACCAGGTCTTGAAGACTTAGCATGAGCCATGGCTATACCGCAATATATCAATGCTTTAACTACTAATTCAACAGATGCAATATAATTCTTTTCATATATTTTGGAGTTGTTTATTACCATCTCAGCAGCAGAAGATGTCATTTTAGCAGCAGAATCATTGTATTCTTCACCTTGCTCATCTCTTGCCAGTTGCCAATCTAAAACAGCCGTGCGTTTAGCTATAACATCACCACAACCAGCTGCAAAGAATCTAAAAGGAGCTTTAGATAAGATACCTAAATCAGCTATTATTGCTATTGGTAATTTCCCGACTAAAGGATATTTTCTTTTTCCTTTCGCGATAACAGCTCTATCAGAAGCTATACCATCATGCGAAGGTATTGTAGGGATGCTAACACAAGGTATTTTAAGATGATATGAAACAGCTTTAGCCACATCTATGTTTTTTCCACCACCTATCCCTATGATCAAATCTGGTTTTAAATTTCGATATTTTTCTCTTATTCTTTCAACAGTCGAATGATTGCAATTCTCAACGTTAACGATATCAATTTTGTAGTCATCAATCAAAATGTCAGATATCTTTTTCCCTATCAGTTCATGAGTTATTTTTCCAGTTACTATTAAAATAAACTTAAAACTACCTAAAACCTTCAGAACATTTGGGATTTCATTGACTGCACCTTCTTTGACGATAATTTTAGGATTCGCTATCTGAGACAATAAGACACTTCCTTTTGAATATACTTTACTTATTTAATTGAAAAACTTTTATTCTAACAGGATAAAATTAAAATGTGGTACATAAAAAAATTAAGGAATTTCTGAAACCTGACTGGAGAAAAGTACTGATAGCTGTCATATTATGTGGTATAATCTATGGTTTGATGTATTGTTTCTTTTCTGAGGTTGAATGTTTGTCTAAAATAGCAGTTAATCTTGTCGGTGGACCAGACGCTTTTTTTGAAAGTTTGTTCGATCTCTTTTTGATTGCAGAAACCTCGATTTTAGAAAAGATTTCAGCAGTAATCATTGCATATCTTTTATCCTGTTTGATAATCTATATCTATGATAAAAATAAGAAAAAATAAAGTTGAATCACAAACTGAAATCTTCTATGAATTTTGTTATAACATTATATTTTTTCAAGTATTCGTGTCCTTTCTCAGTCAGCATTATAATCTTCCTTTTTTTCTTGTCTTGCCCTTCCTTTATGAAACCTCTTTCCATTAATTCATTAAAATATGTAGAGAAACTTTGAGATGATAGATTTGAATATCTAAGCAAGGGCGTCGGTTTTATGGCATTATTATGGCGCCTGATCATATTCAATATATCATAAATTATTGTTAGTCTATTTCTTTTGCTTTCCATTCAGTTCAACATTCAATATCTTTAGGAATTTGTATAGTATGAATAAAAACAATAAAATTGAAAAGAAGTAAATCAAAATTTGTATTGCTCCAAAGACATCGGGAATTAATACATCAACAATATTAAACATAGAAAATAATATCAGAAGGAAATAGACTACGTAAAACTGTGGTAAACCCTTCTTTTTGTTGGATTTTATGTAATCTGAATAACCTACAAATAATAAAAATAGTAAAGACAAAATTATCGCTATGAAAATTATCGGTAATCCTAAAAATAGGATTATTGAAGATAGAAAAATTGCCATTACATGAAGGATATCTGTTGTTTCTGGTAAGATTTTACCCAACCTTTTTCGAGAAAGTGCATATAAAAGATAAAATGTTGCCATAAAACCGGTATATAGGAGCAGTAAGGAAGTTAGTGTTATAAATTCTCTTGGGTTTGGCCTAGTACCTGAAAGAATTAGACCCAAAACAAGCATTTTGCTAAAAAATCTCAGAAAATAGGCAATTGAAAAAAACAGGAATGTCATTCCAAAGTATTTTATGCCTTTGTGGGATGTTAACTTGTATATTTCGTTGGTTTTGAAATATATGATAAAACAACTTATCATCACTATTAATGAATAAACTAACTCAATCAAAAAAATAGGATTCATAAAAAATATTGGTGGCATGTATTATCCTAATATAATTAATTGAATTATATAAAGAAAATGGACTTGAAATGTACATTTTATCTTCCTCTTTCATTTAAGTAAGGATTCTAAAAGAATTTTTAGAATAATTGTGAGGTGGAAATATGGATAAAAAACAAAAAATAACAATTGCATCTTTATTAGTATTTAGTGCACTAGGAGCTGGATTTGTTTCAGCATTTCCTATGGGTTTCAGGGTATTAAATAAAGAACTAACGAGTGATGAGTTAAAAACTTTGACAGAAGAAAGGCAACAAATAACACAAGCGATTGAAGATAATGATTATAACACATGGGAGACTTTGATGGAGCAGAGAATTGAAAAGATGAAGTCAGAGTTGACACAAGATAACTTTAAACAGGTTGTTGACAGATACAACCAAATGAAAGAAAGAAGTCAATTAAAACAGCAAATAAAGCAAGCAATACAAAACAAAGATTATGATACAGCAACTAAATTAAGAAGCCAGTTGGGTTCTTTGAGTGGAAATACTAAAGGGGGATTCGGATATCTAATGGCATGGTAATACGAATTGAATTTTTTTCTTTTTTTAATACTTATGTTTAAAAGTTGAAAAAAAGTAACGATTTAAGGATTATGATACTATGAAAGATCGAACAAAATACATATTGATAGGAATGATTATAGGGATTATAATCGGTATGGCAATGTTTTATTTATTGATTAATTTCAGAATTTTCCGACCTTTTGGTTTTGGTGGAATACGAGAATTTCCGCTAAATGGTAACTTTACAAATTTTACGAGACCTTCGAGAGGATGATATTGTGAACAATGCTGTAATTGAATTAAAAAATGTAACAAAAACCTATCAGATGGACGATGTTCAAGTTCATGCATTGAAGGGGGTAGACTTAAAAATCAAAAAAGAAGAATTTGTGGCAATTATGGGTCCAAGTGGTTCAGGGAAATCAACACTTTTACAGATGATAGGGGTTTTAGACAGACCAACATCAGGGAAAATATATTTAAGTGGAACTGATATTTCAAAATTAAATGATTCTAAGTTAGCGAGGTTAAGAGGGGAAAAAATTGGGTTTGTATTTCAATTTTTCAATTTATACCCTACATTAACAGCTAAAGAAAATATTGAATTGCCTATGCTCATTCTTGAACGTGATAAGAAAGATAGAGAAAATAAAGCATCTGAATTACTTAAAAGAATTGATTTGGAAAATAGAGCTAATCATTTACCATCTCAATTATCGGGTGGAGAACGTCAGCGAGTGGCAATAGCTAGAGCCTTAGCGAATGACCCTCCTCTAATATTGGCAGACGAACCGACTGGTAACCTGGATTCAAAAACTGGCTATGAAATAATGGAGTTTTTTAATAAACTACAACAAAATGAGAAAGTAACGGTTGTTATGGTCACGCATGAGCCTGACATCGCGGAATATGCTGAACGAATAATTTATTTAAAAGATGGAAAAATCGTAGAAGGAGGTTGAAAAAATGAAAAAACTATTAGTCCTACTTATCTTAGTAGGTATTTTATCAATTAACTCGATAGTGAATGCAGCGACTTCAAGTACAAACCAAAATCCTATCTTGAGTACAAGTCAAGGTGATATAATCTATAAAGCAGTTTTTTTAAAAACTACCTTTGTGAATCAAGATCCATATCCAGCTGATCCAAGTAGTTATGTAAACTTAGTGTTCAAGCTAGAGAATTGGGGAACTGAAAAAGCGGAAAATGCAGTTTTTGAATTATTGCCTAAATATCCATTCTCTCTAGATACTGGTGTGGCTGCTACCAAAGAACTAGGCACAATAAATGGATTGCAAAATGGTCAAAATGCCTTTTTGATAAAATACAAAGTAAGAGTGGATAAAGATGCAATAGATGGCGAGAACGAAATAGACGTAAAATGTACATACAACAATGGTGCAGTTATTACTGATACATTCAACGTAACAGTATTGAATCCACGAACAGATATGGATGTAGTTGTGCAGGATTCAACTGCAGGTACCACAACGTTAGCGATAGCTAACATAGGAGCAAACGATGCGTATTCTGTGATCGTGAGAATCCCTGGACAAGAGAATTACAGAGTAACAGGGACTTCTGCTAGTGTTATTGGCAACCTAAATGCTGGGGATTACACACTTGTGAGTTTTCAGGTGACCTCGAATACAGATTTTGCTAATATCTCTAGTATGAGGGGAAATTTACCACCATCGGGAGGAAATATAACACAAATTAGATCATTTAACAGAACGGCATTCAACAACTCTGTGGTCGGAGGAGGAAATCTTGTCGTTGAAATCGCTTACACAGACACGCTTGGGATAAGAAGAACGATTCAAAAAGGAGTTAGTTTAAACATGGGAAACACAACCGGAATAGGTACAAGAACACGATCAACTCAAGGAAGTCAATTTCAGATACCTAGTGGTGGTCTTATGTACATAGGAATAGGTATAGTTGGAATAATCGTAATAGTCGCATTTTTCAAGTTAAGGAAAAGGAAGAAAAAATGAAACTAAATGACATCATAAAACTATCTATGAATAGCCTGTCAAACAGAGGATTGAGGAGTTGGCTGACTATTCTAGGGATAGTCATTGGTGTGGCAGCAGTTGTTTCTATAATATCTATAGGAGCAGGCACACAACAAGCTATCTCATCTCAATTAGGTGGTTTAGGCGCGAACATTATCACTGTTTCTTCAGGGTTTGAGAGAGCTTTCGGTGGTGATTTTGGAGGATTTGAAGGAGAAAGAAGGCAGGCTTCGACTACAACTCAAAATTTGACAAACAAAGATATTCAGGTTATAAAATCCGTTTCTGGAGTTCAATTCGTGAATGGTATAATATCTAACAGACTTGACGTTACCTACTTGGGACAAAGCGCTTCTGTATCAGTTCAAGGAGTTGACCCATTGGCTTGGAGAGAAATAACAACTTCCGAATTAGAGTCAGGTAGGTATCTGACGTCGAGTGATGAGAATGTTATCGTGATTGGGGATAGGGTTGCGAATGATATGTTCAAAAAACTGCTTTTAATAAACACGCAAATAAGCATCGAAGGAAAAATGTTTAGTGTTGTTGGTATATTAAAGGCATCAGGAAGTTTCGGTGGTGGAGGCGGTAGCGATAACACAATTTTTATGCCAATAAACTCAGCAAGAACAATCATTACAAGTGTGACAATAAACCAGTTTTCATCCATACAAGTTAAAGTAGCAGACGCAGGATTAGTCAGCGAAGTTATAAACAGTACGGAAGAAAAATTATTACTTTCCAGACATGTCACAGCGAGTACAAAAGATTTTACCATTACATCTGCTCAACAAATGCAGACAACGATTTCAAGCGTGATGGGAACACTGGACTTATTCCTTACTGGTATAGCTGCAATATCCTTACTAGTAGGTGCTATAGGTATAGCAAACACGATGTTCATGTCTGTGATGGAAAGAACAAGACAGATTGGAACTCTAAAAGCTTTAGGAGCTACAAATTTTGAGATTATGAAATTGTTTGTATTCGAATCTGCGATGATTGGTTTTATGGGTGGGTTGATAGGTATTTTCCTAGGTTTTATCGCTTCTGGTACAATTTCTGAACTTGGGGTTAGAATGATAGGAGTTGGCGGAAGATTAGGATCTGGAGGAAGTGTTACAGTTATTACACCTCAATTAGTTTTGTTTTCCATGGGATTCTCTGTTATAATAGGAGCCATATCTGGTTTAATTCCTGCAAGAAGGGCAGCAAGTTTACAACCAATTGAAGCGTTGCGCTACGAATGATTAGTTTGAAAAAACTCTATTGATTCTGATTGTTTTGAAAGATTTGAACAAATAAAAAGCATTTAATCTTATCTTCTTAAAGAAATATGATAATATCTGAAGGAAACAACTAAAGAAAATTAATTATAAAGTTCATTATTAAGAATATATAAAAACAGGTGAAAGTGATAGTATGTTAGCAGTAATAAGAATTCGTGGTTCAGTCGACACAAGTAGAGATGTTGAAGCTACTCTAAGAATGTTAAAACTGAACTATGTGAATAATTGTATACTTGTTCCAGAGAATGAGGATTATCTAGGAATGTTGAAAAAAACCAAGGATTACATAACTTGGGGTAAAATCGATAAGCAGACCCTTGTTGAACTTCTAAAAAAAAGAGGTAGAATTCTTGGTGACAAACAAATGGAAGAAAAGAACTTGAAAGAAATCACTAAGTTTTCTAACTTTGAAGAACTTTCAGATGCTTTAATTGAGAGTAAAATTAATCTTAAAGACTTGAAAGAAATAAAACCAGTTTTCAAGTTGAATTCACCTAGACATGGTTTAAGGGCTAAAAGACTTCCTTATCCTAGAGGAGCTTTAGGCAATAGAAAAGAAAAAATAAATGAAATGTTAATGAAGATGATTTGATGGTTGTCAGAAGGGAGAGAAGAATAAGAAAATTAAGAGGAAGAAAAAGTGGTTTTGGTAGTCATAAGAAACATAAGGGCGGCGGTAGCAGAGGAGGGAGAGGTATATCAGGTCTACATAAATCCAAAGTAATGAGAATGATAAAATACTTCCCAGACCATTACGGTAAACATGGAATGAGTTCTGTTAAAGTAACAAAAATAAGGACTGTAAACTTGAAAGATTTAGATTCAAACATAGAACAATTCTTAAAAGAAAAGAAAGTCGTTAAAGAACAAGATGGTATTAAGATTAAATTATCAGATTTAGGTTATGATAAACTCCTTGGTTCTGGAAAGGTTAATCATCCTTTGATTATCGAAGCAAAATATTTTTCTAAGAATGCGATAAAAAAATTAGAAGAAGCAAAAGGAAAAGCTATAGTTGTGAGTTGAATGTTTGACTTTAAAAAGATAGAAAGATTCTTACCCTCTATCGAAAAACCTACTTATAAGCCTAGCCTAAACAAAAAACTCTTGTGGACTGGATTAGTCCTAACAATTTACTATCTATTATCCTCTCAATTATTCGGTCATGTTTATGGCGTGATGCCAGGAGCAGGTCAACAATTTCAATCATTACAGATATTGTTGGGTTCAACTTTTGGAACATTGATGACTCTAGGTATCGGTCCTCTAGTCACATCTTCAATTATATTACAATTATTAGTCGGTTCAAAAATCATAGACTGGGATTTAAATGATCCAGATGAAAAAGAAAAGTACGAATCTATACAGAAGATAGCTTCAATAGCTTTGTGTTTTGTTGAGGCTTCTGCCTTTGTGTTAGGGGGAGCTGTTCCTCCAAGTACCCCAGATTTATTCACTAAGACGATTGTTATACTACAATTGGCAATGGGTGGTTTGATAGTAATGTTCCTTGATGAAATAGTCAGTAAATGGGGTATTGGTTCTGGTATTAGTTTGTTCATCGCAGCAGGAGTCGTAAACACAATATTCATCAGATTATTTACACCCTTTACTATTGCTGGAAGTTTACCATCTACTGGAAACCCACCTGCGGGTATATTCTGGGGTTTCATCGGTGGTTTGTTAGTTTTGAATTTTAATGCAATAATAGTTAATTTAACACCTATTATAGCAACGATAGTAGTCTTCTTAATGGTCATTTATACCCAAGGTATTTCTGTTGATATTCCATTGTCTTTTTCATCTATGAGAGGTTTTGGTAGAAGGTGGTCTTTAAAACTATTCTACACTAGCAACATCCCAGTCATTCTCACGGCAGCCTTATTAGCAAACTTTCAATTGTTCAGCGGAATGATGGCTAGACCTTTAACTGCTGATCCTAACACAAAATGTAGTTTCTTGGGTTGTGTCGTTCAAACAAATGGAAGAAGTACACCTATTAGCGGAATCATTTATTATCTATCTGCTCCTACCGGTTTCATTTTCAACTTGTTCTCTGGATTAACTTCACAGATTTTGCTGCGGGCCCTAATATACCTGGCCTTCATGGTTGGATGCTCTATACTTTTTTCTGTATTTTGGATTAATACTTCGGGTATGGATGCACAGAGTGTTTCCGAACAAATATCGTCTATCGGTATGCAGATACCAGGCTACAGAAGTAGTCCTCAAATCATAAAGGAAGTCCTTAATAAGTACATACCACCTCTTGCAGTGTTAGGTGGTGCTGCAATAGGGCTTCTTGCTTCAATTGCGGATTTCACTGATGCTATAGGTTCAGGTACAGGTATTTTATTGCTTGTGACGATTATTTATAGTTTCTATGAACAATTAAAGACTGAAAGAATGGAAGGAGCACATCCACTTTTAAAGAGAATAATGGGCGAAGAATAATGGATCTATCAACAATAGGAATGAGTCCAATATTTACTGTATTCTTAATCGGAGCTTTCATCAGTGTATTGATGAGTATAATAAACTGGAAAGTCATGGGTACTGAGAAAGCGAAAGGTGTGAAGAAAAGAATGCAGGACATAAGAGCTAATATGTTAGAAACGCAGAAGAGCGGGGATACGAAGAGAACGAATGAATACTTGGCAGAATTGATGAAAATCAACTCAGAATACATGAAGTTAACATTCAAGCCGATGATAGTTTCACTAATACTTGTCATATTAATTCTTCCAGTGATGAAAAGTTCTTTCACAGGTAAGATTGTTGCAACTATACCTAGTGCTTTGCCTGCAATCGGTGGAATAAAATTGGATTGGTTCTGGTGGTATTTCATTTCTACTTTTGTCGTGAGTTTAATTGCCAAAAAGATGCTGGGGATTTAAATGGTCCAAAGAATGCTAAGAACTAGAAGTGTAAAGAAAATGAGAGTAAGAACGCCTGGTAATAGACTAGTGACACATTTCAAGATGGAAAAAGTTGGTGTGGCAAAATGCAACATCTGTAAGAAACCTTTGCATGGAGTTCCTAGAGTTATTCCTTCTGAGATGGGAAAAATACCGAAATCAAGCAGAAGACCTGAGAGACCATACGGTGGAAATCTTTGTTCTGAGTGCATGAGAAGAGTGTTAAGGAAAGTAGTCATTGGGATGAAATAACTTTTTCCTTTAAGAAATCTATATTAATTTTATGAAGAAATCCATTGTTTTATTTGTTTTAATCACATTTTTTTTTATTTTCTCTAAAACTTCTTCTGCAGTCACATATAGTTTTGCTGTGATTGGCGATCCTGCAGTTACTCCTGAAATTCAAAACATATACATAATGTTCAATAACCTTAACATAACCTATAAACCACTTTTTCCAAGCGATTTAATAGATGCATCTGTTTTTAATAATGTTGATGGGATAATTTCTTTTGCAGATAGCAGTATTATTAATCCAACTCTGGTTAATGATTTTGCTAAGAATCATCTTGTAATTTCTCACAGTTACGATTTTGCAAATTATTATTCTTCACTTTCAGGATATTACAATATTGTCAAAGCTTCTTCGGATAATTATCCTGTAACTTATTTAATTGATTGGGGAAACTTTAGAGCAAATGATAAAGTAGAAATGCAATATCAAGATAAGAGGAGTTTGGGTGTTTTTCTAACTAGTCAATTAGATAGTACTTTCCCTTCGAACTTGACAAAAATTACACAGTATAACAGTACTCATACAGCTTCCTTTCTTGTTAATAACACACCTAAAACTGGTTTCTATGTGATGGATCTTAAAGCTACTACAAATGAAACTGAATGGGCTGGCATATGGCATACATTCCCAGCAGTTAAAATGGTTAAAGACTTTCCGACAGGAAAGTATTCGAGATGGATGTCTAATGGAAGTAGATGGTGGGATATAAATTGGGTCTACAATAGAATCGATACACTAGCTAGTCAAAATAGTGATATTGCAACAAAAACAGTTATTGGTAAGAGTCTTGGAGGCAGAGACATAGTAGCATTGATGATAGGCAAGGGTAATAGAAACATGATAATTGACGGGTCTATTCATGGGAATGAGAAAATAGGAACTTTTTCAGCTCTTAGAGTAGCTGAATTACTCTTAGAATCCTATCGTTCTAATCCTTCTTGGCAATCAAAACTAAACCAATACAAGATAATTATTATTCCCATTTTAAACCCAGATGGGTTTGTCAATAATACCAGAGAAAACGCTAACAGTTCATTAAGTCCTGATATTTATCGTAATAGTGGATCTATCATGACTACAAATGGAAGTTGGATATCTCATGGTTTGCTCACTTCACCAGCAGGAATAGAAGGACAATACTGCATAATCACTCCTCAAGATCCAAACGTGAATGGGGTTGTTATCAAAACAACGTCAAGTAGTTTTCAGGTCGGATTGACCAATAAAAGTGATGGTAATCCAATAACAATACCTACAAATATAAATTGGGATTGTCGTGAAACCTGTTGCAATCTGAATCGTCAATTTCCTCCTAAAACTCCTACTGAACCTGAAGTATTGGCACTTATTAATCTATTCAATGAATATCCGCCTGTAATTTATTTCAACATGCATGAAGGTGGGGCTACTCAGTGTCCAGATCCGACATATACACTTGATATGTATGTAGGCCCTTATATCTCTGGCACTTATTCTAATTTTGCAAAGTATGCTCTTCATGAAGCAAATGATACATTTACAAGTTTGAATCATTGGGGTAGATTTATTGAAGGAGGATGTAATGTTCCTATAAATAAAGCAAGAATAATTAGCGTGTCTGGGAGTGATGGAACAGCCCATACTTATGGAAGCTACTCTTTTAGAAATACTTCTTCTGTTATTTTGGAAACTTATGTTTGGAGCAGCACATGGGGTGCTAGAAAATCTCTCTGGGGGCTTGATTATTATCCATCAATAATTTTGTCTCATTTGAAATACTATGATAATGATGGAAACTTCTTATTCTCATCCAATGGTTTTATTTCCAGTACTAATATGATAGGGAATACACTAACAATAACGCTGGATACAAGCGAGCTTACAACATCTTCATTAACTTTCATCAACGATCTTAAAAACCGAGGCAAACCAACTGAAGTCTTTATAGATAATGTTAAAAAAAACGAGGGTGATGGATGGATATATGATAGCATCAGTAAAAATATAAACATCACAGGAGCTAGTAATTCAATCATAATCAGTTGGAGTCAACCAGTAGGTGGGCTAGTTGGTTATTGGAAGTTTGATGAAGGTTCTGGCAATACAGTTACAGATTCAAGTGGAAATAATAATAACGGCAATATAATGAATTTAGTCTCTGGTGTAATTTGGAATGTTGGAAAATTTGGTAATGGTTTAAAATTTCTTGGAACTAACGGTTATATCAATATACCAAATTCTACTACTTTAGACTTTAACAAAACAAATAATTCTACGATTAGCTTATGGGTTAAAGTTGACTCAGAAAATAGACAAGATATAATTAACAGTGGTTGGTGGTGGGATAATGATGGTTTTAATATAGAATATAACGTAAGCCCTGGATATTTAGCTATAAGAGGTTGCTTCAATGGTATCGACGTTTCAGATAACCAATATTTCTATTTTAAACCATTCATTGGTTACTGGACACATCTTGTTTTTGATTTTGATACAGACATGACTAGATTATATGTAAACGGCATGAAAGTTGTTGAAAAAAATTTAGGTGGAAGTCTTTGTTTTAATGAAAATAAAGCTGTGAAAATTAGTGGAACTCATTACTATTTGAATGGTTCAATCGACGAAGTAAAAATATTTTTGAGGTCGTTATCTGAACAAGAGATTCAAGAAATTGATCCAATAATACACGATAATCAAACGTTAGAATTATCATACGGTACCCTTTCCGATACGATAGTTTATGAAAACCTGAGTTACAATGAAAGATCATATAATATTTCATTAAGGGCTAACCCTGAAGATAGTTCTAGAAATGTAACAGTATGTACGAATATTTTTGACGTAATTTCTATAGTAGATGCTTTCCCAGAAGGACCACAAAACATCCCTAACATAAGTGATTGGGATGTTAAAATTTTCAAAAATAGTATTGATGAAACATTCAATTGGAATATAACACCTTCAGGTTTTTGTAAAGATGATCAATTTTTATCTTCAGATTACAGAGTCGTCGCTAAGATAGCACCTAAAATTAAAATAATAGCGAATTATAATAACCTCAAATCTATAAGTAATATGTCCTATGGGGTTCAACTTTCAGGCTCATCCAGTTTTGGAAATGATTGGTTGACTGGAGGACCAGATCAAAGTTTGTGGAACATAACTAAAAAACCTAATTTTTCAACTTTAAGAATTTTTGATTTAAGCATGAAGATGTGTGAAAGTTGGAATTCAACTAGTCATCAGTGTAACGAATGGAATTGGACGATAGCTGACATGGCAATAAATAGCATTATAAACTTAGATATAGAACCTCTGATGGCTTTTTATATAAATTTCTATCAACCTTGGGAACCTACTGAAGGTGTTCCTGGGATGGATATCCATTGGAACAATACTTCTTACCCAAGTCCAGATGACTTTGCAAATTACATATCTGAGATAGTCAAACATTATAACGTCAACCCTTATCATTATAACATCAAATACTGGGAAGTTATTAATGAACCACCTGTATGGGGTTCTACAATAGAGAATCTAACAGCCTTTGTAAAAGTTTACAATAAAAGCAGGGAAAAAATAAAAGCCGTAGATCCTTCAGCCCTTACAGGAGTAAATTACATTAATTCTAAATCTTTCTTCGATTTTCTAGTTAATTATTCTGACGATATAGATTTTGGTACTATACATCCCTATGAAGGTACTTCTGGTAGAAATAACGCTACATTATGTTTAAATAACGCTACTTATTGTTTATCCCCCAACAACCAATACAGTTATTATACAGACCTAACACTACTGAATAGAGCTAGTAGCTTTTACACATTTTCATCCTATGGTAGTTTGGAGCAATTACGTAGCATATGGAAGCAAAAAAGAGGTAAAGATCTTGAAATTTTTAATTCGGAAAGTGATATTAACACTTGTGGCCCTTATTTGTGTGATCCGAGACAAAACAATATAATGGCAGCTCTTTGGTATGCTACTAAATGCAAGACGATGATTTTGGATGGTAGTACTCTTTCCATATATTACCAATTAGGATCTTACAATAGTAATGGAAATATTTATGGTGGGTTTGGGCATGCATTGATTAAAAGTTCCTATTCTTATGAACAATTTCCAAGTTATTGGTCTAATTATTTGTTGTCCAATTATATACCAAAAGGAAGCATAATATATGATTCAACTTCAAATGATTCATCCATAGTAGATTCATTGGCAGTAAAGACAGCAAATTCAAACAATATCCTTTTGATAAACAAGATGAATATCTCTGTGGATGTTGAAATTCCTATACTTGGTTTTAGTATAAAAAATGCTACACTTCATGTTTTGGACCAGAATTCTTACAAATGGTATTACAACAAAACACTTAATAAAGCAATAATAACATACTCAAACATTTCCACGATTGATTTGCCTAAAAATAATGTTCAAAATATAAAATTGAATGGTTATGCAGTAGCAATTTTAGAAGTTTTTCGAGATTCAACTAACTCATATACAGTTTCTATCAGCGGTTCAACCGTTAGCGCTAAAAATGACCAAACAGGCATAGTAGAATTCAGTGGGACTGATGCAGCAAAAGTTATTAACTCAACTTTGAATGCATTAACTCCTGGTGGAAGTGTGCTCATAAAATCAGGAACTTACATGATGTCTACTAATGTTTCTATTCATTCTTATACAAAATTGTACGGAGAAGGATATTCCACAATATTGAAAAATAGTAGACCACAAGGTCGAGGAAAAATGGCGGGAATATTATTAAATGAACATCTGGGTGGTGAAACGCATGTATGGGATACAAATATAACAATCTCAGATCTGACCATTGATGGCGATATGCCTAATCATTTTGGTTTTGGCATAACACTTGAAGATGCCAATAATTTGACTTTGAGTAACCTATACATGAAAAATGTTGATGCTGATGCTATAGGATTCAATGGTTTTGATAATGGATCCCAAGGAGGAAGAGGACAATGTAATGGTACCTCAACAAATGTTATAATTCAAAACGTTCTTTGTGAAGATGAAGGCGTAGACTGTTTAGAACTACACAATGTTACTAATTTTTATATAAATAACATTACTTCTATCAGACATGGAACAAGAACAGATACTAATGGTAATGGAATAACTTTAGCTTGTAACACAAACCACGGACTAGTATTTAATGTAACTGCAATAAATTCAACGGGTGGTAGTCTTCAAAGAAGCAATGGACTTACATTTTATGCGGGTAGTCATGATGTTAATATCACGGATCTTACTGCTGAAAATAACAATGGTAGATGTATACATATTGAATCATCAGCAAAAAATATAATACTGACAAACATGCAGTGCTTGAAAAATAAGAACTATGGCATTTACATAAAACAAAGTAGCGATGTGAAAATAATAAATGCAGAGGTAGATTTTAATACGTATGATGGCATATTGCTTATTCAAAGCCACAACATAAATGTAACTCAAAGTAACATAAAATCTAATACTGGAAATGGAGTATGGTTAAATTACTCTTCTTACAGCAATAACATTTCAAGCAATTCTATATGTAATAACCTAGTTAACATCAATACAACAAATCAAGGTAGTGGAAATATTATCACAAACAATGATGTTATATGTACAGAAGATATCGAAAAACCTAGATGGTCTAATTTTAAACGAGATCCGCCCGAACCTACAATCATAACCACTCTTGATTCTGTTACCTTAAATGTGACCTGGTACGACAATCAGAATTTAGATAAAATATTAATTTGGGAAAACTCAACTGGGGGATGGCAAGGGCATGTCGTCTACCCATAAGTTAAGCTTTATTTATAAAAAAACTAATATTAAAATAGAGTGAGTGAATTGAATAGGAATTTTATCATTTATTTAATATTAATATCACTTTTCATCATACCTATAGTCCTCTCAGCATCTTTATCTTTTGATAGATCCCCTTCCAATTATAATTTATTAGATACTGTTTATATTATTGGAACTGGTTTTACGCCTAATGATTTGGTTTCTGTTGAAGTTGACGACCCGACAGGAACCGGTGTTTGGTATAACACAACTCAAATCAATTCGACTGGCGGTTTTACTAACATATACATTATTCCAGAGAATGCAAAAAATGGAACATACATTGTATATGCCAACACTATGCATGAGACAACACAAAATACTTTTAATGTCTTGTCAGATACAGAAAAACCTAGATGGTCCAACCTTCAAAATATTCCACCAGTTATCACCATATTGGATAGTGCTAAAATTAACGTGACATGGTATGACAACATTAAACTAAATAAAGTATTAATTTGGGAAAACTCAACTGGTATTTGGGTAAGTCATAATGTTTAGATGATTATAATGAAAAAGATTAAAAATAATAACAAAAATAAAATTTTTAGAAAAGCCTTACCTTTTCTGACTATAATTATCATAATTTTTTTAATAGCAATATTCCTATCTTGGAAAACGATATCTAGGTTATTCGTTCATCTTGGTATTAGTCCATTGATAGGCGGTATGGCTGAACAAAAAGAACTCAGTTATACTATCCCTTCGTCACAACTCAGTGCCGGGAAAGTTGTTGGTTACTGGAGTTATGCTAATGACACGTCTGGAAACTTTAATACAACCAATACTACTCCAGTTGTTTTTAGAACATTTATCGTGATTTATCCTGAAGATATTCATGATTTGCACATAGAAAACATGAGTGGTGGAACTATCACCACTGTCTCACAAGGTCAACAATTCAGGATAGTTGCCAATGTCACTAATAATAGATCTTCATCTGTTACTAGAACCTATATCAGTCAAATAGTCGATCCAGATGGTAAAGTTACACAGTTACCATCCTATAACATAATGACTGCGCCTCAGGGTACAGAAGAAAAGAATTTGAATGGATATACAGCCTTCAAAACCGGTACTTATACAGCCCAAGTTTTTGTATGGTCAAACTTAGCTTCAGCAGGTGGTTTTCCAATCAGTACTCCTGACAGTACACTTTTAATTTCATCCTAAAGGAAAGAAAATGAATAATATAAAAAATTTTGTAAAATCTTTAATTTTTTTTACTATTTTCTTTATTGGTATCGTTTCGGCAGCATCTGTTTGGACTAATAAAAATAGTTACAATTTTGGTGAGACTGTCATAATATATGGTGGCGGTTTTTTACCAACTCAAGACGTATCAATCGAAGTTGATAATCCAAATGATGTGTTTCTATTCTCCAATCAAACATATACAGATAATAACGGTAATTTTACATCATTCTATATAATCTCTGATCAAGATTCAGTAATCATGATAGAAGGGACTTATAAAATATATGCAAATTCACAATCGACATCATCTCAGAATACTTTTTCAGTTTCTTCTAGTTCATTAACAACATCGACTACTACTACAACATCAACAACCACAACCACCACAACAACAATAAATTCAATAAATTACATAGAAGTGAACGCCACCACATTCAGACAACCTAGGACAATCAATATAACTGGATGGTCGGGTAATTTAAGTTCTGAAACATATCTTTGGAATGATTATAACGGGGCACTTCAACTTATGTTACCAACGGGTACAGGGATTCAAACTAACATAACATTATCATCCAACTTGAATGAAGGTATCATCTATAATGTATCATCTAACTCTAGTGGAAATTCTACATTGTCTACTAAATCATTTAATATTTTGCCTCCAACAACAACAACAACTGTTGAAGAACAAAATAATAACCCACCTCAAAATCCAACTGGAACAACAACTACTGCTTTAAATCCAGCAACTACAGTTTCCACAGCAATTCAGGAGACAACAAACACAGAAGTAACTACTACTTCATCAGAGACAACAACTACAATTTATACAGGAGAAAAATCAGCAAGAATAAAAACATGGTATATAATTCTAATAGTTTTAATTTTCATCGGAATTGCTACTTTGATTGGATATATTAAATTCAAGAAAGAAGCAGAAGAAACAGCATTCGATAAATTAAAGCAGAAATGGACTAAATAATTAAAGATTAATTTGATTTCTGGTAAAAATGAATACAAGTCAAACTTATAAGCTTTGACGATAAAACTATTTTCCATGTGGTAGGTGACTATCATGGCTTTAGAAATAGGAAGAGTATGTATGAAAGTTGCTGGTCGTGAGGCTGGCAGGTATTGTGTTGTTTTAAAGAAACTTGACGATGCTTTCGTAATGGTGACAGGACCGAGAGAGTTGACTGGTGTAAAAAGAAGAAGATGCAATATAGATCATCTTGAACCAACTTCTTACTTAGTTAAAATAGAACAAGACGCAGCTGAAAAAGATATCATCGATGCTTACAACAAAATAGGCTTGACTAAGAAGTTTGAATTAAAATTGCCAAGTCCTGAGATTTTGAAAGAGGCTGAGAAAAAAGCGAAAGCACCAGTAAAAGTAGAAGTTCCAAAAGAAGAAAAGAAAGTTGAAAAGGAAGTCAAAAAAGAAGAAAAAATCGAGAAAAAAGAGGAAGTAAAACCAGAGACAAAACCAGAGAAAAAAGAAGAAAAGAAAGGAATTAGCCTAAAGATAAAATTACCTTCAATAAGAAAAGGCAAGAAAGAAGAAAAACCAGAAAATAAAGAAGAGCCTAAAAAGGAAAAAAATAAAGCAGAGAAAAAGCCTGAAAAGAAAAAATAAACGGTAAGATGACTGGAAAAGATATATCAGAATTAGTCTCAAGAAGCGTTATCAACTTAGACAAACCTTTCGGCATTACTTCCAGACAGACTGTAGTCGAAATAAAGAATATTTTTAACTGCAAAAAAGTGGGACATGTTGGAACTTTAGATCCTAGAGTGACAGGTGTTTTAATAGTTGCTTTAGATAGAGCTACGAAAACAATGCCAGTTCTAATGGGATTGGATAAGGAATATGAAGGCGTGATATACCTTCACAAAGATATTGATAAAAAAACTATTGAAAAGGTTGTTGCTGATTGTTTTTTAGGAGAAATTACACAAACCCCTCCAGTAAAATCACACGTAGCAAGAAAACCAAGAAAAAGAATGATTTATTCATTTGATATAATAGAGAAAGATGGTCAGAATGTTATATTCAAAACCAAGGTTCAAGCTGGAACTTACATCAGAAAATTATGCTCTGATATCGGAGAAAAGCTTGGTATTATCGCACAAATGAAAGAATTGAGAAGGACAAAAGTCGGTCATTTTAAGATTGAAGACAGTCATTCTTTGGAAGAGATAAAAAAAGCATACGAAGAAGGTAATGAAACTCTTCTTCAGAAAATACTTATTCCTATAGAAAAAGCTATTCCGCATGTAAAAAAAGTTTACGTTAATGACTTCAGCATCAAAACAATAAAAAATGGTTCTCCTGTTCTTAGTTCTCATGTCATTAAAACTCAACCGAATATTAAACCAAAAGAAATGATTGGAATATTTTCTTTAAAAGACGAGTTTGTTGCTTTAGGAGTAGCAAATACTGATAGCAAAGGAATGATGAGCAAAAAGGATAATTCTGTTATTAGAACAGATAGGATTTTATAAAATTCATCCTAATCCTAAATACTTCATGATTTTCAAACCTAATCTTAAATTTTTCTTAGAAATTCTAGCAATGATTCTCAATATCTCATGCTTTGTGAAACTCATGGATTTCATCCATTCATCATAGTTAATACAATTGAATATGGTCTCTAATTCTTCATCGCTACAAGACTGTAAAAGATTCTTAGCTCTGTAATGGTATTCGTGTGCCTTACCTCTAATTGATTTTATTTCTTTTTGATAGTTTAACAATGCATCTTCTATGGGTATTTTCTCGATGAAAGCATTACCGATGTTTTTCCCTAGAATATATCCTCCGAATAATCCAGGACCAGTTCCACCACCATGAACAGGATTAGTAAATCTGGCTGAAGAACCTACACATGCTAAGTTAGACCAGACGAACGAATCTGGTAAGTTATAAGTATCAACAGTACCACCCTTCTTCGATACTATTTTTCCTTTCAACTTCAAAGTTTCCCAGAATTTTTCTTGATAAGGTAAAGCACTCATCACTCTTGAACCTTGACAACCGACACCAACGTTAGCTCTATTTCCTTTTTTAGGAAAGACCCAACCATAACCACCAGGAGCAAAATTCTCACTGAAATATATTTGTAGAAGATCATTATCATTTACTTTACAATCAACGACTTTATATTGGAAACATACTTCAACATTCTTTTTATCAATAGGTTCAGTTATGTTCAATGCCTTTCTCCAGATAGTTTGAGTAAGACCCGTAGCATCTATTACACATTTTCCTTTTATCATTTCTCCTTCACTTGTTTCAACTCCATAGACAACTTTGTTCTTGATTACAGGTCCAACTATGTTCGTGTTTAATCTTATCTCACCACTCTTTTTCTTAAAAACATCTGCTAAGTTTTTCAGGAAGAAATCTTTGTTCAATATCCAGCCATGCTTTTTCTTAGTCTTGACTGTTATCTTCATACCACTAGGTAAGACTAACAATAAACCGTAAATATCATTGTCAAAACATTTAGATTCCAATTTAGAACGTAAGTATTTTCCATATTTTGACATATGGCCGAACCAGTCTTGTGATAAACCTTCTCCACATTTTTCTTCGCTGACTCGTTCCCTACTATCGACGATTAAGACGTTCAAATTTTTGTTAGTAAAAAGAGTAGAAATTCCTGTTGATAGTCCAGCCGGTCCTGAACCGCAGATTATTACATCATATTCTGTCATGTTAAACACATTATTATCTTCAAATTAAAATATTTAGCTGTTTAATGTGTCATTTATATAAATAATACTGTCAAAAGATTATTTTATGACCGTACCAAAAGAGTTGATGGAAATATTGGCATGTCCCAAATGCAAGGGAGATGTGGAAGAAAAAAGCATGTTTATTGTTTGTAATAAATGTAAGTTGGCTTATCCTGTCTTGGATGAAGATGTTCCTGATATGTTGATAAATGATGCTTGGCCATTGGAAAAAGCAGAGAAGAACAGATTTAAGCATACACTAAGATTATAAATTAACATGCCGGGATGGCAGAATCTGGTAATGCACTAGACTTGAGTCAAACGGTTCCGATGTGGAAGATGGCTTGACCCTGATTTCATGATGGACAAGGAGGTGAACCGAAGGAAATCTAGCGCCCTCAAGGGCTTTAGGGTTCAAATCCCTATCCCGGCGAACTTATGCCTTTAAGATGGTTAAAAGGCTATTGAGAACAAAAACTATCTGATTTTAGTTATTTCTTATTAGAAAAATACTTGAATCCACCATAAATTATCACTATCATTATTACTAAAGTCAACAAAATGATAATCAGGTTGTAATTGGTTAATCCTAAAATTTCACAGCCCATTGGTCCACATTTTCTATTGTATCCTTCAATACTGAAACTGAATTGATTACCTGTACAACTATCATAGACTAATTTTATCCTGTCTCCTGGATAACTCCTGACTCTGACATCATCACTCTTTGCTATCGCTGATAGAATGTCACCATCCTTTGAATGCGTTGCTGATATCAGTTTACATTCCTTTCCAGTCTCATCTGTTAGTCTGACAAAATCAATATGACTACCATCCCAGAATAGGTAAGCAGCCTCATCCAAGACTATCTCATACTTTCCGTTTACCGGTTGCATGTTGAAAGTACTAGTTGCTACTGTATCCTGGTCTTTTGGTGAATGAATATTTAGTTTTTCTATTGTTGTGAGTTTATTATCAACCCAAACTTTCAGTACTGGACAACCGCTACCCCTACTAGGTAAACATTTACCATCATAACAAGAAATAATAGAAGGGTTCCACCATTCTGCATTACAGGCATAATAAGTATCACTACATTTCTCATCATTAATATACCATTCATGAACTACAGTTCCTTTGATCGGATCAAATAGCCCCCAACAAACATCTGTATGTTGTCCATTGTAATCAACACAAGTACCTTTTACATTATAATTCATACCAGTTGGATACATAGATGAAACATCGCTATCATAAGGCCTCATTGTTATGATGAGATCAAAACCGAAGTATATTGGCTCTTGCAATCCCCTTCTAATAATCTCATCGAAAACACTAATATCGAGTTTCAGATTAAGTGTCACTTGAACGACTTGATTCGGGTATACAGCTTGTCCATTGTAGTTCCATGTCACGTTTATATAAGGAGCAAACCAGGTTGGATTATAATTTTTTGTGGTTTCGTACAAAGTGAACCCACCAGTTCCCTCGTTTCTCAAGTAGACAACTCTACTAGAACTACCTCCAGCATATAGTGTTCCCCAATCTATACTTTCTACACGCTGAGTACAACCTATATCCCAGTAAATACCTACTTTGTATCCTGTGACAGGAGTACCAAGAATACCGATTCCTCTTTGAGTAGGTTGAGGGTTTACATTAGAACTTCCGATAAACTTGTAAGACGTTCGAGAAAAAACTGTTGTTGGTAGGAATAAAATAATAGTGAAAAAGATAGAAAATAGGATTATAGAGTTTTTGCTCATAATAATAATTTAGTTTTATTAAATAAAACATTAATAGATTAGTTTTATTTCTTATTAGCAAAAAATTTGAAAATAATAAATATTATTCTTTCTATTTTTAGGACAAAAATCTATCTAATATCCATATAAATGTAACCAAAAGTTATCTATCCCTATCCCGGCATCCAATTCTTTTACATAAAAAATAAACTTTTTATCTACCAAATAGAAAATTAAAGTATGGATTGGAAGGAATTTTTTAAACCAAATTTTAGAAAAATACTGGTTTTTTTACTACCTATAATATTTCTAACAGTTATTTATCTTATTACACTAGCTGTAAACTCAGAAGAATGGAAAATTAATAAGACTCCAGTCGATTATGTGTTTTTCCATTTCCCCTGTTTTATAGAATCTAAATTAATCTGCAAGAGTTCAAATTGTTGTTTTGAGTCAATTGTAACTCAAATCATAAGTTCTATTATATTCTATTCACCATGGTTTTTGTTCTCTTGGTTCATAGTCTGGGTCAATGATAAAGTTGAACTTAGAGGTTACTTATGGAGAAAGATACATGAAACCTCGGAACCAAGTAAAAAAACAGAACCAATAGAAAAATCAAAAACAGAGATCCCAATCTCTGATAACGAACTCATTAAGAAAGAGCAGGAAATCAGACAAGAAGAAGAACGAATCAAACAAGAGAAAGAGCAAATATACAGAACCATGGATGAAACCAACACAAAAAAATTATTTGAAATGGGTTTGGATTTAAAGGAAGGTAAGATTCGTTGCTCAAACTGCATTAAATGGGAACCTGTTAACAAAAAAAACTTGATGAACATGATAAACAAACATGGAATTGAAATCATCTGGAAGTATAAGTGCAAAGAATGCAAGAAGAAAAATTAAAGATTATCCTGCAGAAGGTTTCTTTTCTTCAAACAACAGAAGTTTAGCCAATGCTTCTATCATTTTAGGTTGGACAGATATAAGATCAGTTGCAGTTATTATTCCAACCAGTTTTTTTCCTTCCAATACAGGAAGTTTCTTTATACCATTCTCAACCATTATATCCGTTGCATCCTCTAAAGTTTGGTCTGCATTAACTGTTACGACTTCCCTTGTCATCACATCCTTTACAAAGGTAGTTTTAGGATCTAAATCTCCAGCAACCACTTTCCATATGATGTCTAATTCTGTTATTATTCCCACAAGGCCGTTATCTTCCACAACAAGTAGACTTCCCACCCTATATTGCGTCATTATCTTGGCTGCATCCTGTATTGTCGCGTCAGGTTTTATTACCATTGCGTTTTTAGTCATGGCTTCTTTTACTAACATAAATATTCTTTCTGTTTCTTGCTATTTAATGTTTTGTAATTTCAATAGTTTTTTAAGCTTACCGGAACATTTTTTAATAATGAAAAGAACTTTTATTGTTGTAATAATTTTGTTGTTAGCTGTCGCATCATTTTTGCTAGGTTTTGTCTTATCTAACATCACTTCTCCTGCTCAGCCAATCCAAAAAAGTGGCGTATCAGATTTTTCCGTTGAAACTAGAGGGGTTTGTGAACAAGTGAAGAACTCAACTTGTTATTATATGTGTCACGATGAAGTTTTTTTGATAATAGCTGGTAGAGAGATAAGTATTCAAAAAAACAATCAGTATGTCTGTCATGAAGCAGGTTGGGTTGATCCTAGAATAAAAAAATAAAATTAACATCAAATTTAAATCTTTAATTTACACTCTAATTTTAGATAATTATGCCAGTTGTAACTTCATTAGAAGAGTTAGTTGAAATTTATAAAAAATATTATGCGGAAGAAGGAGCAAAAGCATCTGAATTAAATGCTGTTGTAGATGAAGCAATTCAAACAACCAAAGAATTCACACCAGATGCAATTCCACATTTAACATCTCTTTATTCTTGGATAATGAATACAACCATGCAAAAACCATTTGAGTCAAAACCAGTCAAGCCATTTTGGGAGATTGCAGAAAGAATTGCAGCGCATGTTCCTAAATTAATGCCAAAAGCAGCTGAGTATTTAATAAAAGAGGCAGAGAAAGCTGGCTATAAGCCTTCATTGGATTTACAAACTTTATTATCTTTTGTCGAGCATAAAACTGATTTTCCATTTTCTATGTTTAATGGTAAAGATGAATATTGGGTAAGTTTAAATGAAAATGGTTTTTATGTCTGTAAATTAGATGGAAAACCGCACGGTGCGACATTGTATCCTTATTCTAAGTTATCTTCTGTATCACAAATTCTCTTATCTTTTGATTAAAATTTATCAAACTTGATTTCAACTTTTTTATCGTTGAATTTTAATTCATCAGAATATTTCCCTTCTAGTTTGCTTATTTCAACTGATTTAGCACCAACATCTTTCTTTATTGATTCAACAAATTTCTTTAAACTTTTTTCAGTTTCGTCGTCAGATTTCAAAGTCAATTTAATTCTATCTTCAACGATAAATTTACAATTCTTTCTCATCTCTTGAACTTTTCTTGTCAATTCTCTGTATAATCTATCTTCAAAAATCTCTTTATCCTCAGTCAAGTCTAACAAAATTTTATTCTTTTCAAATTCAGATTCAGCGAAATTACCTTGTGGTTCTTTGTTAACAGCTTTAATTGACTTTACATTGCACATATTCATTAATACAGTCTTCAAGTCTTCAATAGCAGACTCTATTTTCTCATCTTGAGTAACTACCAGCATTTCTTTCACTGGCCAACGTAATTTTAAATTAACTTTCTGTCTTGCAAAATTGGATATCTCGGAAATTTGTTTAATGACTTCCATATCTTCCTCGAGTTTTTTGTCTATCATTTTTTTATCGGCTTGTGGAAATTCATGCATGTGTACGGATTCTAGGTCTTTCTTGAAGTTTTTCAGAACGTTCTGATAAACATCCTCTGCCACGAATGGACATATTGGTGCCAATAATTTAACAAGGTTTTCAGTTACAAAAACAAGAGTATAAAGTGCGGCATCCTTGTCTTCTCCCTCGTATAAAGGCCATGTTCTATCCCTTATGATTTTAATGTACCAACGTGACAAATCGTTCAGTATGAAATTCATTATTTCTTGAATAGCCTTGTGTCCATTATAAGTCTTAAAACATTCGAGATAATCTTCAATCAAAGAATTTAACCTAGATAATATCCATTTGTCTTCTATCTTTAGTTTCTTAGGTTTGGAGAATTTTGTTGCATAAGTACTGACAAAATTAAAGGTGTTTCTCACTATGTTGAATTGTTTAGCTATTTCTTTCACATCATCTATGTTAAAGTAGAAATCATCCCATGCTGGATTTGACAATAAATAGAATCTTAAAACATCCCTACCGTATTCTTTAATTACATCTTGTGGCATCGTTATATTGCCTTTAGACTTTGACATCTTGATTCCATGTGCATCCAAAACAAAACCATGGAAAACTATGTTCTTAAAAGGTGCTTTGTCAAAAGTTATCACACTCGTTATCAATTCTGAATTCCACCATCCTCTAATTTGATCAGGTCCTTCCAAGTTCAAGTCAGCAGGCCACATCTCTTCCCATAATTTTTTTTCTCGAGGGTAGCCTAGGCTAGCCCAAGAACAAACACCAGAATCAAACCATACGTCCAACACATCAGATACTCTTTTCATTCTTCCTTTACATTTTGAACATTTCAACGTGACTTCATCAATATAGGGTCTATGGAAATCTTTTGGTATTTTTTCTAATTCATCTCTTGAACCTACGACTTTTACTTCATCGCATTTCTCACATATCCATATTGGTAACGGAATTCCCCAATAACGCTGACGAGAAATTGGCCAATCTCCTAAACTATCCAACCAATTATGAAACCTTTGTCCTGCCCAAGACGGAAACCAATTGACTTTTTTATTCTCTTCTATCAATTTGCTCCTCATCTTCGTTACTTTGAAGAACCATTGTGGTAATGATATCAAGAGTAAAGGAGAATCACACCGCCAACAATGAGGATATTCGTGTTTTATCTTTCCTTCATGCAATAACAAATTTCGATCTTGTAAATCTTGTAATATTAAACGATCAGCATCTTTAACATACATGCCGGTATATTTTCCAGTAGTTTTGTCAAAAGTTCCGTTTAAGTTGACTGGAGATATAGCTGGTAATCCCGTTTCTATACCAACTTTATAATCTTCCTGTCCGTGTCCTGGTGCTGTGTGAACTAATCCTGTACCGTCTTCAAGAGTTACATATTGATCTGATAAAACGACTCTGTGAGCATTTTTTAATTCTTTCTGGAAAGTGAAGATATCTTCTAAAGGATGATTATATTCTAAACCTTCTAAATCAGTTCCTTTCATTTTTTCTATTATCTTGTAATCTTCTATACCTACCTTTTTCATTACAGTTTCTAAAAGTTGCTTAGCTACAATCAAAACTTCATCATTCATTTTCACTCTGATATAATCAGCATCCGGTTTGACCATTACACCTGTATTAGCCGGCAAAGTCCAAGGAGTTGTTGTCCAAATCAATAAGTATTCTTTCTCCTTGTTTTTTAGCGGAAATTTCACGTAGATTGACGTGTCATTTACTTCCTTGTATTCAATCTCATTATAAGCAACAGCGGTTTCACATCTTGGGCAGACATGAACTGGGTACAATCCCTTGTAGAGTAAACCCTTCTCGAAGGCTCTTTTGAAAGTGAACCATGCACCCTCGATGTAATCGTTTGTTAATGTCAAATAAGGGTGTTTCCAGTCCATCCATACGCCAAGGTTGTTGAACTCGTCACTCATCACATCTATGAATTTTGTAGAGAATTTCCTGCATTCTTCTATGAACTTGTCTATACCGAATTTTTCTATGTCTGATTTTGCTTTGAAATTCAGCATCTGCTCTACTTTATTTTCTATAGGTAGTCCATGTGTATCATAACCAGGTTGATCCCAAACTTTGAAACCTGCCATCCTGAAGAAACGAATGTAAGAGTCTTTTAGAATCTTGTTTAAGGCAGTTCCCATGTGGATTGAGCCTGTGGCATAGGGTGGACCGTCTAGAAAGAAGAAAATCTCCTTTTTCTTCAGATTCCTTACTTTTTCTGGTATTCTATTGGCTTCCCAGAACCTTAAAATCTGTTCTTCAGCTCTTTTTTGATCTTCTAGTATCATCTCTAACACCAAATCATGTTAAAACAGTGTAATTTTGAATAAATAAAGTTAAATAAAAATCAGGATTAGATCCGACTCTCAACCACTTTAATCACTCTAAAATAATTGAAACGAGAGATATTTAAAAGTTTATATTAACGCCAAAAAGGGGTAGAAATCTTTAAATATCAGCCATGTATCACTATGTAGTGACATAAATGAATATACCTGTAGAAGAAATAAGAAAACAATTGCCTCCCGAGAATTATGGTTTAAAGAAGTTATTACTCGGGAAAGTCTACTTGTCACCTAAAGATGAAATTTTAGTTAAAAGAGAATCTTCGTCATTAAGTGAAGGATACGATTGTATTGATGCATCAGTGAAAGTAAGGGAAATTTTAAAAAAACAAGGAAAAAGTAATATTTACTCAGGTATAGATGAGAAAGATTTGTGGTCAGCTCATTATTTCATTATAACTGAAGATTGGCATATAGTTGATGGTACGCCTCTTTACAAGACTGTTGGTGCGAATCATGCTGCTAGAAATAGAATATTACAAGAAGATTCTATAAGCGTAAACGTCAAGAAACTTCAATCTTTAAGTTTTGATAACTATAATTGTGTACCTTTGAAATATCAAAAATTGAATGAAACAACAAATTTATTATCAAGAATTGGAGTAAAACGCATCCCTGAACAGGATAAACGTTTTTTAATAGAAAATAGATTACATGTTCCTTCTACAGATGTTATACTTGAATTGATACTTTTAGAAAATGAAAAACCAACTAATGGATATAGAATCACAGCTAGTTTCGATGAACATTCACTCTATAAAAAATTATATAGGGCAAATCCTTCGAATATGACCATGGAAGAAAAATTCAAAGAATTTAAACGATTATTGGATAAAAAAAAGGTAAAATTGTCTGGAAAAGCTTATGATTTAAAACTGAAAGGTCCAAGAAATTTAGGGATAAAAGAGACTACTCCAGATAAAGTGAATCCATTGATAAATGAAGAAATAGAAAAAGACATGGATGTTTTAGTTCATTTGGTTGAAAATATACCATTTGCAAGTTCTTTAAATGAAGGTTAAACCTAAAGTAATAAACATGAAAGTAATTCGAGTCATCGCTTCATGGATAGAGACCAATTCTTATTTACTCTTAACTCAAAAGCCTGTTATAATAGACCCCTCTGAGGACGCTGAGATTGTTTTAAATAACCTAAAAAAACACATAAAACCTGAAAATTTGAAGTACATAATCCTAACCCATTTTCATGAGGATCATACTCTTGCTACTCCAATAATCAAAAAAGAAACTAATGCCAAAATATTGGTTCATGAATCAGATGCCAAATTTCTCGATTTCAATCCTGATAAAATCTTAAAAGATGGTGAAATATTAGATTTGGGTGATTGTAAATTGAAAGTAATTCACACCCCAGGTCATTCCCCAGGCAGTATTTGTTTGTATGAAGAAAAATCTAAGAGTTTGTTCTCTGGAGATACAATTTTCCCTGATGGTGGTGTAGGTAGGACTGATTTACCTGGTGGAAATACTCAACAATTGATAGAATCTATAAAAAATCTTTGTAAATTAGACGTTAAAACCTTGTATCCTGGACATGGAGAAATTACGAATAAGAATGTAAATGAACAGATAAAAAAATCTTTGAGTTTCATTAATCTTCTGTAAAAACTCAAACTTATTTATATACTATCAAAAACTATGTTAAAGGATAATATGGAATGGAAATATCCGATAACAAAATATGTATATAGAAAATTTTCAGGACCAACAGCACGTTTTTTCAATAGACTAGGATTTGAACCAAATCAAGTGACTTTCCTATCTTTTATTCTGGGTATACTCTCTGCTATATTTTTGTCGCAAAGTATGTTTCTTATCGGTTTAGTCATTTTATTTGTATCTGAAGTCCTGGACTGTGCTGACGGAGATTTGGCAAGACTAAAGAAAAAAGCCAGTAAAAAAGGTGAATTTCTAGATTCTTTTTTAGATAGAATAGTCGAAGTTTTTCTTTTCTATGGTTTAATCATGATTAACTCAAGTCAGTTAATGTTTATTGGTTCATTAGCTTTAGTCTGGTCATTATTAGTGACTTATGCACGTAGTAAATCAGAAGTTATCGGTATTCCTTGTGAAATCGGTATAGCATCAAGAGATGTGAGAATGTTAATTATAATGATATCTGTCTTATTAGCTCTAATCTATCCATATTCAATCTACTGGGGATTCTTTTTAATCACAGTATTGAGTATTATAACAGTCATTCAAAGATTTTGGTATACTTATTCAAAGATTAAAGATAAGAAGAAAAAATAATTTCCAAAATCTTCTTATACAAAAGTTTTATAAGCTTATACCTAAAAAAATAATTAATGTCAAGAAATAAGAAATATTCATTAACCTTTGACGATGTATCTATCGTTCCTGGTCATTCTAAACTCTTACCTGGGGAAGTAGACGTCAGCACAAGGTTAACAAAATCCATCAAGTTGAAGATTCCTATAATAAGTGCAGCCATGGATACCGTTACTGAAGAAACAATGGCCATAGCGATGGCACAAAACGGTGGATTAGGCATAATCCATCAATATCTACTCCCTGAAAAACAGGCTGAGCAAGTAAGAAGAGTCAAAAGATATGAGAGTTGGATCATCGATAACCCAACTACTATTGATCCAAGTGAAACTCTTGCAACTGTAGAAATGATAATGAGGGAGAATAGGATCTCTGGTATCCCTGTTGTTAAAAGGGGTAAATTAGTTGGAATAATAACCAAGAGAGACATACGTTTTATCGAGAATGATAACCTTAAAGTTGAAGATTTGATGACAAAGAAACTCGTTACAGTGTCTAAGGACATAACAAGAGATGAAGCAAAAAAAATGTTACAGAAGAACAAAATCGAGAAACTTTTGGTTACAGGGAAAGATGGTAGCTTAAAAGGTTTGATAACTGTCAAAGACATCTTGAGAAAAGAGATGTATCCAAGTGCGACTAGAGACTCAAGCGGTAGGTTGATGGTAGGTGCTGCTGTTGGTGTTGGAGATATGGAAAGAGTCCGGTTACTTTGTAAAGAGGATGTTGATGTAATAGTCGTAGATTCTGCTCATGGGCATTCTCAAAGAGTTTTAGACACAGTCAAACAGATAAAGAAAAATTTTGATATTGATGTGATTGGTGGAAATGTTGTCACAGCTGAAGGCGCAGAAGCTTTAATATCTGCAGGTGTTGATGCTATAAAAGTAGGAATTGGTGCTGGTTCTATATGTACTACAAGAGTGGTTACAGGTGTTGGTGTACCACAAATAACGGCTGTAGAAGATTGTGCTGATGTCGCGGATAGACATAATATTCCTATCGTATCTGATGGCGGTATAAGACAGTATGGAGATATAGCAAAAGCAATAGTCGCCGGTGCATCAACTGTAATGTTAGGCGGTTTACTAGCTGGAACTGATGAAGCCCCTGGAAAGAAAGTAGTACTTGAAGGTAGGTTATACAAAGAATACAGAGGTATGGGTTCTGAAGGAGCTCTAGAAAAAAAATATGGTCCTGGGCGTTACTTCAAGGATGCAAAGGGTAAATCTGTTCCAGAAGGAGTTGAAGGAATAGTTGATTTTGTCGGGTCTGTATCAGAAGTTTTGCAAGATATGGTCGGTGGATTAAAAAATGCTATGGGTTATACTGGTATAAAAACTCTTGAAGAATTCAGGAAGAAAGCTGTCCTAATACAAGTTAGTATTAGCAGTCAAAGAGAGGCTCATCCTAGTGTGAGATTGATAAGAGAACCAAGGAATTATAGATCGTTTACAGGTTGATTTTTTAATAAATAAGTTAAATTTTAAATCAAACATAAAGAATTTATACTCATTCATGTAATTTTAACACATGTCGAAATTGGACGAAACAAAGACAAAGATATTCGCAATAGAAGTCCTAAGACTTTTCAAACAAGAATACTCTTATGCTGAATTATCAAAATTTATTGACCTTCCAATTCCAGTTTTGAGCAGATACATAAACGGGCATGTTCTTCCTAACGTTAAAAGAGCTAAGTTTATTATCGAAATGTTTGAGAAAAAATATCTCATCGAAATATTGATGAGAAAAATTAAATCTGATGAGAATGGTACTTTCAATCACTCAGAAATCCTATCGAATGCCAACTTGTTGGAAAAGATTGCTAAAATAGTTTTTCAAGACTTCAACTTTGCAAAAGTCAACAAAATTTTATCAGTTGAATCTGGTGGTATAGCGCTAGCAATACAAATTGGGAAAGAATTCAGTGTCAACACAATAATAGCCAAAAGAAACAAAGAAATGGGCGTACAAGATTTCATAGAAGTAAAAAGATTCTATCGAACAGGCACTTATGGCTATCTTTACATTCCAAAAGATTCGATAAAAAAAGGTGAATTCATACTGTTAATTGATGATGTGATAAGAACTGGTTCAACAATAGAAGCGTTGATGGAAATATGCAAAAAAGTCGGTGCAAACGTCGCTGGCGTATTCGCTATCATGTCTATAGGCGATTCAGTTAAAAAACTGAAGAAAAAACTCACATCTCCAGTAAAAACAATGTTAGAATTTGATTAACATGATATTGCTCATTTAACATGAATGAGTTAATAAAACATTATTTAAATGTAAGATAATTGTTTAAGTAGTGAAAAAATGAAGAAAGAATCTTGTGGTGTTTTCAGTGTTTTCTCAACTGATGAGAATGAAACGGCTAGAATGATTTTCAAAGGCTTACTTTCGATACAACATAGAGGACAAGAGTCTAACGGTATTGCAGTCTTAGACGGAACAAAACTTCGTTTAAAGAAGTTCATGGGTCTAGTATCAGACACTTTCACTCCAAATTTACTCTCTCAAATGAAAGGAAAGATAGGAGTTGGTCATGTTCGTTATTCAACCGTTGGTAGTTCGACTGTTAAAGATGCGCAACCATTCCAAACAGACTATCCAAAAAAAGGTATAGTACTTGCACACAACGGAAACTTAGTGAATTATGTCAATTTGAGGAAAGAATTGCTTGATCACAAAATAAACCTGAAATCTACTTGTGATGCCGAGTTATACTTACACGTTCTAGCTGAAGAAATGTCAAGGTCAAAAGATGTTGAGGATGCTGTACTAGGTTTGATGGAAAGAGTCGAAGGTTCTTATTCTATGACATGTTTCACTATGAATGGAGAGTTAATCACGTTTCGTGATCCTTATGGCTTTAGGCCATTATGTTATGGTGAGAATAAAGACACGAAAATATTTACTTCAGAAAGTGTTGCTTTAGAGACCAATGGAATGGATTTAAAGACAGATGTAAAAGCTGGTGAACTCATAATCTGTGATAAACATGGCAAGTTAGAAAAAAGACAAGTTGTTTCCTGTAAGAATACAGCACATTGTATGTTTGAGTATGTTTATTTCAGTAGACCTGACAGTATCCTTGATGGTAAGTCTGTCTATGAGGTCAGGGTTAAATTAGGTGAGAATCTAGCTCAGACTTATTCTTCAGATGCTGACGTAATAATTCCTGTTCCAGATACATCAAGACCAGCAGCGGAAGGTATATCACGAGCGACAGGCATACCGGTAGCAGAGGGATTGATAAAAAACCGTTACATTGGCAGAACTTTCATCATGCCTTCTCAAAAAATCAGGGATGAAGCAGTTTATATTAAATTAAATCCGATTAAATCTGTATTGAAAGATAAGCACATAATTCTAGTCGATGACAGTATAGTCAGAGGAACGACTTCGAAAAAGATTGTCAACATGGTTAAGAAAGCTGGTGCAAAAAAAGTTGATCTTTGGATTACTTGTCCACCAATAATATCTCCTTGTTTCTATGGTATCGATATCTCAACTCATGGTGAACTGATAGCATTCAATAACAAAGTTCCAGAGATTGAAAAAATAGTTGGTGCAAATAACCTATGTTATCAGAAGAGAGATTATTTGATTGATGCAATAGGACATAAATCATGTGACTTATGCACGGCTTGCTTAACAGGCGAATACAGGACACCGATAGCTCAAAAAATATCAGATAAAATGAAGAATCAAACTTCACTAAAGAAAGTTAGGTATTGGGAAGCTGAGATGAGTTAAATGGAAAGAGTTGGCATTCTAGTAGTAAGTTACGGTGCCAGAGCAGTATCGATGATAGATAGATTTTCTCGCAGCCAAGATTACAAACCAGAGTTTTTTATTGCTGATAAACAAAGGAATCCTTTCAACGTGAAAATTGCTAAGGAACATGTTATCATTCCTGATTTGAACATACAAACTATCTCAGATTTCGCTAAAAAACATAAAGATGAGATTGATTTCGGAATCGTCGGGCCTGAAGGTCCTATCGTTGATGGTGTTAGAGATTTAGTTGAAAGAGAAACTGGTATTTCTGTCATATGTCCTACGAAAGAATTTGCTTTGGAAGGAAGTAAAGTCGTACAACGTGAACTCATAGAGAAATGTTATCCTGAAGCTAATCCCCGATTCCAAGTTTTCGATAAAAAAGATTACATGAGTATTGATGATGTTAGAAAAGACGTTTATTCATGGTTGGATGTTTTCGATAATCAAGTCGCTGTTAAACCTGATAGACCTGCTACAGGAAAAGGTGTTGGTGTTTGGGGGGATCATTTCAGAACTCGAGAAGAATTGTTCGAACATTTTATTTCAATTTATAATCAAGGTCCTGTGATTATTGAAGAAAAAATTGATGGGGAAGAATTCAGTTTGCAATTCTTTTGTGACGGTAGAAATTTAGTTGAGATGCCTGCTGTCAGAGATTACAAGAGAGCTTTTGACAATGATAAAGGTCCTAACACTGGAGGTATGGGATCTTACAAAGATGTTGGAGAAACTTTACCATTCATGAGCAAAGAAGATTGGGAAGAAGGTTTAGATATTACGAATAGAATTTTTAGAGAATTGAAAGGAGAAGGAAGGAATAATGGATTATGGGGAATACCATTTTATATGGCTTTTACAGTTTCAAGTGATGGTTTGAAAGTTTTCGAAATCAATAGCAGAGGTGGAATGCCCGAAACTCAGAACTTAATGCCAATAATGAAGAATGATTTCGTGGATGTTTGTTTTAAAATTATCGATGGGAACTTGACAAAAATTGATTTCGAAAATCAAGCTACTGTTGTAATCTATAAAGTTCCTTCGACTTATGGTGGAAAACAAAAAGAATTTTCTGGGGATTTGAAAGTTGATTTGAGTGGCGCTTATGATCTAGAAAAAAAATATGGTGATAAAATCAGAATTTATCCTTGTTCAATGGAATTGAGAGATAATGAAATATTTGCGTTAAAATCAAGAACTGTTTGCACAGTTGGAATTGGAGATGATATTGCTAGTGCAAGAAAAATTGCAATAGAAGGTATAGAAGCTATAAAGGGTGCAGCACTCTGGTACAGAAAAGATATAGCTTCTGAGGAACATATAAGAAAAAGTATTGAACATGTTAAAAAATTAAGGGGGAATGTGAATGGATAAGAAAATTTTAGAAAAGCAGGATCCTAAGATTGCTGAAACTATTAAAAATGAATTGAACAGACAAAAATTTGGCCTAGAAATGATTCCTTCTGAAAATTTTACTTCTATAGCTGTAATGGAAGCTTTGGGATCAATATTAACCAACAAATATTCTGAAGGTTATTCTCATAGAAGATACTATGGTGGTAATCAGTTCATAGATGTTGTTGAGGATATTGCTGTTGAGAGAGCTAAGAAATTATTTGGTGTACCTTATGCCAACGTTCAACCTTATTCTGGAACTCCTGCAAACCTTGCTGTATACTTAGCAACTTGTAGTCCTGGGGATGTGATCATGGGACAGAATCTTCCTGATGGTGGACATTTATCACACGGTTGGAAGGTTAGTGCGAGCGGTATACTTTTCAAGAGTTTTCCTTATCATGTCAAACCAGATGGTTACATAGATTTGGATGAAGTTAGAAGATTGGCGATAGAACATAAACCGAAATTAATATGGGTTGGTGCTAGTGCATATCCGAGAGAATTTCCTTTTGAAGAAATAGGTAAGATTGCTGATGAGGTTGGAGCATACTGCGTTGCTGATATTGCTCACATATCTGGATTGGTAATAGCGGGTGTTCATAAAAGTCCAGTCCCTTATTGTCATATCGTTACTACAACAACTCATAAGACTCTGCGTGGACCAAGAGGAGCAATAATTATGGTCACAGAAAAAGGATTGAAGAAAGATCCTGATCTTCCGAGTAAGATAGACAAAGCTGTATTTCCAGGAGTCCAAGGAGGACCTCATGACCATCAAACAGCTGCGATCGCTGTTGCATTGGGCGAAGCATTGAAGCCAGAATTCAAAGAATATGGGAAACAAATCGTGAAAAATAGTAAAGCATTGGCAGAATCCTTGATGAAAAATGGATTAAAAGTTGTGACTAATGGAACTGTTAATCATATGATGTTAATTGACTTGACACCGTTCGGTAAAGGTAAAGGACTCTTTGCTGAATATGCATTAGACTTAGCTAGTATAACAGTAAACAAGAACACGATACCTGCTGATCCTTCGTCCCCATTCTATCCTAGTGGAATTAGATTGGGAACGCCAGCTTTGACGACAAGAGGGATGAAGGAAATTGAAATGGAAACTATCGGAGGTTGGATAGCACAAGTGATTAACGAGATTAAGGATTATGACATGCCAGATGATAAGGATGCTAGAAATGAAGCGATAGAGAAATTCAAAAAAGATATTGAGAATAACCATCAATTAAAGAAAATTAAAGAAAATGTTGTTGAATTGTGCAAAAAATTTCCTTTGTACCCTGAACTTTGAACAAATATATAATTACAAGTCTTAAATTATTTCATGGGTTTCAAAGAGTGGATAATTCCACAAGATAAAATCTTCTTTAATCTTTTAGAACAACAATCTATACTAGTTTTAGATGCCGCCAATCTATTTCATGATATGATAAGCAAAAAAGAAATTACCGAAAAAAACATAAAGAAAATGAAGAATATTGAACATGAAGGCGATGAAATCGTTCATGAGATGTTCCATAAGTTGAACAAGACTTTCATCACACCAATAGATCATGAGGATATTTCTAAACTCACATCAACTTATGATGACATTTTAGATTTTATAGATGCTGTAGCTAACAAGATTTATCTCTTCAAAATAAAGAATCCCGACGGCGTCATCAAAAACTTTGCTGATATAATAGTGAAGGAAGTAAAGGAAGTTAACAGTGCTTTGGGACACATAAGAAAAATAAAACAAGAGCAGATAGAAGAGATATTCAAGGAAGTCCACAAACTGGAGAATGAAGCAGATGACTTGTGTGATAATGCTATTGCAAAATTAGTTCAAGAAAAAGATGCTGTCAAGATTTTGATATATAAAGATATTTATGAGTTCTTGGAGAGTATAACAGATAAATGTGAAGATGTTTGCTTAATCATCCAAGATGTTGTGATGAAGAACACCTGATTTTATGTTTCCATTAATATTAATTTTTGCCATGGGACTTTCCCTATTTTTCTCATTCTGGAATGGGTTTACAGATGCTTCCTATGCTATATGTGATATAATAGGAACCAGGGCTTTAAAACCTATTCATGCCGTTATTATGGCTTCGGTTTGTAATATAATAGGAATGTTATTTGGGACTGCTGTAGCTTTTACTATTGCCACAGGCATAATATCTGAAAGTATGATGTCGGGTGAAGTTATCATATCTGCTTTAGTTGGTGCTTTGATATTTGATATAATTACATCTTGGATTTATGCTTTACCGATATCAGAAACACATGTTTTGATAGGCGGGTTGATTGGAGCTGGTATAGGGGCAGGCGGGTTAGGTGTTGTAAAATATGTAGAAATAATAAATAAAGTTTTAGCACCGATGATAGTTTTACCTTTTATATCAATAATAGCCACATTCGTCATAGGTTGTCTACTCATTAGATCGTTTAGGGGATTTGCTGCAAGTAAAGTAAACAAATGTTTCAAAATATTGCAAGTACTTATATCAATGATTTTTTCTATAACTAGTGGTGGTAATGCTGGTCAAAAAATAATGGGAATTATGACAATTTTATTGATATATTATGGTTATCTATCACAATTTATTGTCCCATTTTGGGTAATTGTTAGCACTTATGTTACACTATCTTTAGGTATATTTTTAGGAGGATGGAAAGTAGTACAAACTATGGCAACAAAAATAACACGTTTAAAACCATATCAAGGAGTTTCTATTGACATTGTTGGTTCATTAATACTAGGTTTTACTGCACTCACAGGTTACCCTATGAGCACTACTCATGTTATCAATGGTACTATAATAGGAGCAGGTTTATGCCAAAGAACAAAAGCTATCAAATGGGGGATGACCAGGAGGATTATCACTGCATGGATATTGTCAATTCCTTTAGCTGCTATTATGTCATTCATAATTTTTCATATCATTAAATTCGTCATATAAACAGTATAATCACGAATTTTTTCATAAAAATTATAAACTAGTAATACAAATAATATAGTAATGATTCCAAAATTGATGTTTTTCACTAAGGGAGTCGGTACTCATAAGGAACAGTTAGAGTCATTCGAATTGGCTTTAAGAGATGCCGGGATACAGAAGTGTAATATTGTTAGCGTCTCAAGTATCTTTCCACCTCATTGTAGAATAATTCCCAAGGAAAAAGGAGTACAATTGTTGAGTCCTGGTGAAGTTACTTTCTGCGTACTAGCAAAAAATTCAACGAATGAACCTAACAGAATGATTGCAGCTTCTGTAGGAATGGCTATACCAGCTAACAAAGATGAATATGGTTATCTATCAGAACATCATTCGTTTGGTGAAACTGATGAAAAGGCTGGTGAATATGCAGAAGATTTAGCTGCTACTATGCTTGCCACCACGATGGGTATACAATTCGATCCAAATATGGCATGGGATGAAAGAAAACAATTGTATGAAACATCTGGTTTGATAATTAGAACATCAAATGTAACTCAATCTGCACGTGGGGATAAGGATGGTTTATGGACGACAGTGTTAGCAGCGGCAGTTTTCATTGGAGAGGAAAATATTAATTCAACTGATCCTTTGTTCAATAAAAATAACTCCTCGACAAAATAAAAACCAAATATTTAATTAATATTTTTATATAACTTTGTTTAGTAGTATATCATGATAAATTTAGAACTAAATTTAAAAGAAGTTAATGAAAGAATAATTAAATCTACATTAAAAGTTAATAGAGATCCAAAAGAAATTAGACTAATAGTCGTTACTAAGACCTTTCCTGTTGATGTTATAAATCAAGCAATTGATTTAGGTGTTCACTCAATCGGAGAAACAAAAGTTCAGGAAGCATATAAAAAATTCGAAGAAATTGGAAAAAAAGTTGAATGGCACATGATAGGTCATTTGCAGAGTAACAAAGTAAAAGATGCTGTTGAAATTTTTGATTATATTCATACTGTTGATAGAATAAAAATAGCCAAAAAAATTAGTGATAAATGTCTAGAATCAGGCAAGAAAATGCCTGTTTTAATCCAGATAGATTCAACTGGTGATAAATTCGGTATAAAATCAGAAGAAACTGACGATTTTGTGAATGAAATAAAAAAATTGAATGGTATAAGAGTTGAAGGTTTGATGACCATAGCTCCTTATGTCGAGCAAGAAAAAACGAGACCTTACTTTAGAAAGTTAAAAGAATTAGCTTTAAATCTAGGGTTAAAACATTTATCTATGGGAATGAGTAATGATTTTGAGGTTGCCATAGAAGAAGGGGCAACCATGGTAAGAATTGGCAATGCTATTTTTGGATCAAGAATATGAATAAATGAATTAAATTCAACTTTTTTGTATCATTTCTTTTTCATATAGTTTTATAGCTCTTCTTTTATCTAATTCTCTTAAAAATTCTATGTTTGTTAATATATAATAAGACGCTAAGTCTTCGACTCTTATAGATTTTTGTTCTTGCAAAACCTGCAACAATTTAGTAGAGGTGTCTCCTGAACCATATCCCATATTATTATTAATCCAATCTTTACCGTCAGGACCAAGTGTCATCCATAATTCTCCATTTATTAATTCTTTTGGCAAAATTGGTTTTTCGATATGTTCAAGTTCCTCGTCCTCAAAATTTTCAATTTTTGGTTTTCCATGTTTAAACCTATTAGTTGTGAGACTCTTAACTCTACCAATTTTTTTTCTATAGAATTTTTTATTTTTAATTTGTCTATGAATTTTTTTTGGTTTACTTAATTCTGATTGTACCCATTGCATATAACGTTTTTTTAAACGGTTTAAATATTCAAATTGTCTACCTCTAAATAAGAAATATTGAGTCCCGTTATATATTTCCTGTTTTACACCTTTTTTGGATAATCTTTTTAATATGTCACTTGTCTCTTGCTCAGAAAGATCATATCTTTTACTAATTTTGGCAAAAGTGACAGGTCTTGTGCTTTGAACCATCCAATCAAAAATTTCTTCCTCAATGTAGGGTGATGTGTAAATGACTCCTTTAGGTATATGATAAAAATTCTTACGTACCTTAAAATGTCCAAATGGTTTCTGACTAACTTTAACTAATCCTCTTCTCTCCAAACTTGCTAATCTTGTAATAAGTATACTTCTTTCAAATTCGGTGATTTCAATGAGTCTATCAATATCCAATTCAGAATTCTCAAGGATGGCATTAAATATTTTTTTATCATCAATTGATTGTTTTTTGAATACTACGGGATATTCATTAATCAATTTATTGTAAACAGATATATCAGGTGTTAAAAACATTTTATACATATCATTATTCTGAGCAAATTCAATTGGGTCCTTAAAGTATTCTACGACTATTTTAAAGTGTTTTAGAAAGTTTGAACCCTTATCGGTTATTCTATAATTCATATTTAAAAAACCAGTTTCTTTAGAAACAGATTCCTCTACGAGACCATATTTCAACAATCTAAACAGAATTCTTTCTAATTTTTGAATTTCAGTGTTTTCTCTTATCTCAGTTCTTGGGGCTTCCCTTTCTTTATTATTAAGATATGATAATGTTACGAGAATATCATGGATTTTATAACTAGTTCCATAACGAGTTCCTGCACCGCCAAATATTTGTGGGTTTAAATCTAAATTTGCTAAAATTGATGCCATTAAGTTTATTATTGGTTTTGTTAAAATACCAAATCGTGTTATTTGATAGCCATATCCTGATTCAGTCTTACATCTCTTTACAAAACCCGTTTTTAAGAATGGGGCACTTTGATCTTTTTTATTAAAATAAATTTGCATAATATTTCTTGGGTACATAGGAAAATTTTCAGAATTTCTGTTCAACAATTTACAAACATCATGCCATAATTCGCTGGAATATGAATAAATTTTTCCTGGTTTCATTGCCTGAAGGCAGACGAATTTTGTACTGAGGTTGCATGCTGGTGCTAATAACCCAAGTCTCGATTCTAAAGAGGTTGGATATCCAGTTTTAGGGTCGAACAATAATTTTTCAGATCTAATATCATCTAAAAAAGATGAATCATACAAAAATCCAAGTTTTTGATCGTAAATTTGCATAGTTTAACCTTAAATCGAAAAGATTTAATCTTTTTGCTGAATCAATATATTGCAAAAGATAATAATTTCAATATCAATACAAGATATAAAGAAGGAGAATCAAATGGCTGTAATAATCGACGGTAAAAAAATGTCAGAAGAAATAATGGAGGTGTTAAAGTCAAGAGTATTAAAGTTGAAGAAAAAGAGCATCATACCAACTCTAGCTATAGTTATGGTTGGAGATAATGCTTCTTCTAAGATTTACATAAGGAACAAACAAAATGCATGCAAAGAGGTTGGGATCAGTTCTAACTTATATGAATTTCCAGAAAACATGAAAGAAGAGAAATTGATATCACTCATTCAACAGTTGAATAATGATAAAAAAATTCATGGAATAATCGTTCAGTTACCATTACCTAAACATATTGAAGAAAAGAAGATTCTTAGTTTGATATCACCGGAGAAAGATGTCGATGGTTTATCGCCTGTAAATATTGGTAACTTGCTTATCGGGAATGAACGCATCGCTCCATGCACACCTAAAGGAATAATAAAAATGTTGGAGAAAATGAAGATTCCTGTCGAGAAAAAAAATGTTGTCATAATCAATAACAGCAATGTTGTTGGTAAACCTTTAGCGATGATGTTGACTAATAGATTTGCAACAGTTACACTTTGTCATGTAAAAACAAAATATCTCAAAGAACATACTAAAAAAGCTGAGATTCTGATAACTGCAACTGGAGTTTCTGGTTTGATTAAGAAAGATATGGTTAAAGAAGGGACGGTAATCATAGATGCTGGAATTGCTTACAAAGACGGAAAGGTATACGGAGATGTTGATTTTGAAAATGTTAAAGACATTGCTTCTTACATAACACCTGTACCTGGTGGTGTTGGACCAATGACGGTTGTCATGGTTTTAGAGAATACTTTGATACTCGCTGAGAATAAAAAATAATTCCATTATTTCACTTCAAAACAATAATCATAAGGACAAGTTTTTGGATGTTTCTTTCCACTAATCGCATCTATACCATAATATAATGGAATTTCACACAGTATATCTCTTAAACTTAAATTCTTTGGATCTGATCCATTTGTAAGGAATATCGATCTATGATGTTTTTGAGTAAGTCTTTTTAGAATCTCTTCTATGATCAGAGAGGTTGTTTGAACTGTTTGAATTTTTTGTAAATTTACATCACGTACATAAAAGTCACTTCTTTTATGAGCTTTGGAAAGATTATTCCAAGTTAAACAATGTGTAATTCTACCGTATTTATTGCCATATTGATTTGTAACTACATATTCTCTTGGACCGACTGTCTCAAGACCTTTAGACATCGATTTATAAGCTGGACCAATATCCTCTCCAAATAAAACTGTTTTAACTTTTAATCCATAGACATGCATTTTAATCTCCTCTTAGATACGAGAGTAAATCTTAAATATCAATCATAATTCATCTATGAATAGAGAGTATGAAATTTAAGCCTTTCTTCAATTCAAAATCAGGAAAAACGATGCATATAGCCTGTTTTATGTCTGGTTCTGGCACTAATGTCAGGAAGATTGTCGAGCATCAGATTAAACTGAAGAAAGAAGGAGGGAAATCACCTTATGAAGTTGTTTTAGTCTTTACTGACAACCCAGGAAGTAATGCCAAAAAAATAGCCGAAGTGTATGGAATACCAACAGAAGTTAATGATATCAAGGAATTCTACAGTGGTAAGGACATAAAAGACATAGCGATCCGTGAGGAGTTTGACAAAAAGACCCTAGAATTGATTAAATCTTATGGTATTGATATAATCGCATTATGCGGATACGCTTGGGTTATAACTAAACCTCTGATATCAAAATATACTATTGTCAATGTCCATCCTGCTGATTTATCCGTTGTTGAAAATGGGAAGAAAAAATATGTTGGTTTATACTATATTCCTGCTATGAGAGCCATATTAGCTGGAGAAAAATACTTACATTCTACGACACATCTTGTCACTGAAGACTTAGATGCCGGTGAGATTCTAGTTATTTCTAAACCCTTGAAAGTCGAATTACCCGAAGGAGTAACTCTGGAAAACCTGAGAAAACCTGAGAATAAGGATTTATTGATAAAAATAGCTGAAGAACATCAGAACAAATTGAAAGAAATTGGGGATTGGGAGATATTTCCTTTGACTTTACAGTGGATTGCAGAAGGTAGGTTTGGAATTGATGAAAAAAGGAATATCTACTTTGATGGAAAATTAATCAAAAATGGATATAAACTTCATTGAAAAATTAACAATTTTATTTCTAAAAACTAAATTTAAACTATGGAAGATGCTTTAAGAAAACTAATGACTGAGTTTTGTGAGCGTTTTAAACTAAATTATGTTCTTAAATATTCAAACAGTTTAACTCAGAGAGAAATAAACGCTTTGAACATCTTAGGTTCAGGAAAATTGAATTATTTATCAAACCGTTTTGGTGATGGTTACGCAAAGATAGACAAAGAAGTAAATAAAAGTTTCAATGGCACTGGTGGAATGGGAAATATAGAAATGAACGATTTAATCAGATTAAGAAATAAAATTACAAATGCAGACAGAAATAATAAAATTACAAATTATTTGAAACATAATGAGGAACTTTCCATATTATTAACAAATGCTTATAATAAAATTGTTAAGGAAAACATAGTTGATACAATTCCAATACCTGTATCTAAAGGTTTCTTTTCTTTTTTTAAAAGAGGAAAACTCACGATGATGATTCATGAGAGCATTCATTATATTCTCAGTAAAAACGGTATTGATTTTGGTGGAGGAATTGAGGGCTTAAGTCCACTAGATGAAGGATTTTGTGTATTCATGCATTTTAGATTCAATAAACACATTGGCTTTTATAAAAGCGATAGGGGAGAACTTACTATTCAATACAGGCGTTGGGCAGGATTTTTTGCCAATCTTTTGAAAAATGTTCCTGACAGTGAAATAATATCCACTATAAGAAAATATTCGATAGCTGATTTGCAGAGAATGATGGTAAAAAATGAGCATGGAAATCTTAAAAAAATTCAAGAAAACTTTCTAAGGGACTTAATTTCATTAAAAAACAAATGTGAAATGATTGAACATGAGATAAATGAAACTTGTAATATTAAAAAACACTTAGTACTCAAAAGAAACGATTTATCTGAACAGAATAAAAACATCGAAATGGGTAACATAGCAGACATTAACAGACAAACTATTGATAAAATTAGAAGTTTTACACGAAGTTATGAAGATTTACTCTCTGCGGCAAGAGATCCGAATACTTTAGAAAAAATATTTGAAAATCTTATTACAATAGAAGTTTTAAAGACTTTCCTCAAAGAAATGGATAATCTATCTAACTTTTTAAAGGATAGATATTTTTCTGATATAAGCGGTATTAACGAATTAAATCATTATATTGGTATGGTTAAAGAGGATGTTCATGGTATGATTTTATTCATAAAAACAATGGAACAAATGCATCCGATTGAAGTTTAATTAAGATAAAAACTTTAATGTTTTATGTCATATATTATTAAGGTTTGATTATGGCTAAAATTAAGCGTGCTTTAGTATCTGTATATGATAAAACAGGCATTATCGAGTTCTGTAGAAACCTTCACAAACTTGGTATCGAAATCATAGCAACAGGTGGAACAACAAGACTATTGAAGGAAAACAAGATACCTGTTAAAAATGTTTCCGATGTTACACATTTTCCAGAAATTTTGAACGGTAGAGTCAAGACATTACATCCTAAGATTCTCGGTGGAATACTGGCTTTAAGGGAAAAACAAGAACATGTCAATGAATTGAAAAAACATGATATAACGCCAATAGATATGGTTGTTTCTAACTTGTATCCTTTCGAAAAAGTCACGAGCAAAGAAGACATTCAAATGAAAGATGCGTTAGAGAACATTGATATAGGCGGACCAAACATGATAAGAGCAGCAGCTAAGAATTTTGAAAATGTCGTTGTTGTGGTTGACCCAAAGGATTATGATGCAGTAATCAGGGAACTAAGGGAGAAAGGTAACGTATCCAAAGAAATCAGATCAAGATTGGCAATAGAGGCTTTTAGACATACTTCAAAGTACGATTGGATAATACACAAATTCTTGGAAAAAAGCGTCAGCGAACCAACAGAATTTCCTGAAATGTTGAATTTAACTTACCAAAAGATTCAAGATTTAAGATACGGTGAGAATCCACATCAAAAGGCTGCATTTTATAGAGAATCCGATATAAAAGAATCATGTGTAACAAACGCTGAAAAACTCAGTGGTAAAGAATTATCATGGACTAATGTCCTAGACCTGAACTCTGCTTTGGAACTCGTAAAAGAATTTGATGAGCCTGCAATCGCAATAATAAAACATACGGGTCCTTGTGGAGTTGCTTGTGGTAAGGATATATTTGATGCTTTTGAACAAGCTTATTCTTCTGACCCACTTTCTGCTTTTGGTGGTATTGTTGGCGCTAATAGAAAGATTGACTTGACAACTGCTAAAAGAATGTCAGAATATCATTTTGATGCTATCATTGCTCCTGATTTTGAAGGGGGCGCTTTAGAAATATTGAAGAAAAGGAATGTTTTGATATTGATGAAAACTGGCAAATTGAATCGTAGTCATATAAAACATTTTGATATAACTAGCGTTATAGGCGGATTGATGGTTCAAGAACATGACTCTTGCCCGGTGAAAGATGCTATGATCGTTACAGAGGTTCAACCAAGTCCTAAACAAATGGATTCCATGATGTTTGCATGGAAGGTAGTTAAACATGTCAAATCGAATGCTATAGTCTTGGTAAAAGGTAAAAGAACTTTAGGTATAGGAATGGGACAAACCAGTAGAGTGGATTCAGTGAAAATAGCAATCAGAAAAGCTGGGGATGAGGCTAAAGGCAGTGTTATGGCCTCAGATGGTTTTTTCCCGTTCAAAGATTCTGTAGATGAGGCTGCTAAAGCTGGTGTTGTCGCGATAATTCAACCAGGTGGCTCTGTTAAGGATAAAGAAGTTATTAGTGCAGCGAATGAACATGGGATTGCGATGGTTTTCACTGGAATGAGATGTTTTAGACATTGAGTTTTTGTTCTTAATAAAATTACGAAATATTGATTTAATAACAATTAAATTAAACTTAAAATAATTAATTATATGGAAAATATGAAAAATTTCTTCTTAATATTTTTTTTAGTTGGATTATTAAGTTTTTTTAATATAGTCAATGCTCAACTTCCTTCTACAAGTTCAATTACAATTAATGTCGATTACAACAAACTTGAAGGAATAAACAATTTATCTTATGGATCTGGAACTCATAATCTAAATGTTCCTGATTTTGTTTGTAAAAAAGTTGGCGACGCAGTTTGTTTTGAATGGGGGATGAATGGGACACTCTTAAACAGAATAAAATTACTGAATATTTCTATGATGCGCTTTCAACTTAACGGCGGTTTCTTCAACTATAGTACGACAGATCCTTTCAACTGTAATTATCAATCTTCCTTTTATTCTTTATGCGCATGCTGGAACAGCACAACTCATTCTTGTAATTATTGGAACTGGACGAAGCTGGATGTAATAATAGGATCTATCAAAGAGACTGGAGCAGAACCGATAATCTCTTTGGCAGCACCACCACCTGGTATGCCAATACCGACAGCCTATGCTGGCATGTTTTTACAGTATGGACCGGTAGTTCCACTCATAACCTCATCCAACTGGGGGGAAATATTTGGCAACGATTTTGGAATCTATTCTGCTGAAGTGGTTAGGCACGTAAACATGAATAAAGGATACAATGTAAAGTACTGGGAAATTCTAAATGAACCACCAGTTAATTCAAACGAAAAGATAGGCAATTATACGACTATTTTCAATAACGTTCAAAGTTCCATACACAATGTTGATCCTAGTGTTTTGACTGGCAGTGATGAGTCTAGATCTAAAGGATTTTTAGATTACTTTGTCGACCATGGGGAAAATGTGGGTTTCTTTAGTTTTCATGAGTACGATGATTGGGGAACTTGTATGTCTCCTTACAATCAAACTAATACGAATAATGAATTCTATCCCCCAAATGATCAACTTGGCTGGTATAAGGATGAAACAATAATGAAGTATGTAAATAATTTGTCTGCAAATCCGTCGCTATACACTCCAAAGGAAATCGTTTCAAAATGGGAACAAAAGCATTCGGAACAAAGGTTGGATGTGATAGGCACAGAGGTAAACTTGAATTCTGCTTTCAGAAACGGTACAGATTCGAGACAGCAAAATGTATTCGGTGCAACATGGTATGCTGCTAAAATCAAATCATACATTTTGGACGGAACTGTAAAAAATATAGATTATTTTGACCTTATGTCATGGGACACAAACAAACCGATGGTCAAATACGGTGGTTTTGGTTTTGGAATGATAAATTCTTCCTATCCATTCAATCCTTATGCACCTTACTGGTCTAATTATCTGTTGAGTAATTATATTCCACAAGGAACTTTAATTTATAATTCGTCATCTAGTAATTCAAGTGAAGTTGATATTTTAGCTGTTAAGACTGATAATTCTTACAATCTACTCTTGATAAACAAAGTCAACAAGACTGTGACAGTTGACATCACGATATCAGGGTCTGACGTGGACAGAGCAACTTTGTATTTATTAGACGGTTCTACGTATGTTCAAAGGTATGAACCTTCTCTCGATAGAACGATAATATACAAGTCGGAAATATCTACTATCCTGTTACCAAAGGGTAATGTTCAAACCATAACTTTTAATGGATATTCTGTGGCTATTTTGCAATTGAATTCAACTACGATACCCACAGTAGAAACAGCCGTATTTACGGATAAACAAAATTATAATCTTGGAGAGACTGTTCAAATAAATGGAATTAATTTTTCTTCAATAGTTGATACATCTCTTCAAATAAATGACCAGAATGAGACAATAAAATTTGTAGATCAAGATCTAACCGATACAAATGGTCATTTTTCTTCAAGTTACAAAATTCCTTTAAGGGCAACAACAGGTATTTATACAATTTATGCGAGCTCTCCGAATGAATTTGCACAAGTGACGTTCAATGTTTTAGGTGTTACTACAACTACGACGAGTACGACCACTTCAACTACAACGACTACTGTTGGTATTACCACGTCGACAAGACCGACTACAACAACCACTACAACAACCACTACTACACCAACTGCATCAACTACCACTTCAACAACAACTACAACTCCTCAGATCACTACAATTATAGGAGATGGTGATGGAAGAAGATCAACAACTACTACGAAAAAGTCAACTACTACACCTACAACCACTTCAACTAAAGTCACTTCAACAACCTCTATCTCAAAAACAACAACGATTATAACAACAACAACTACTATTCCATCGAAAAAAGAGATATTAGAACCATTAGTTATGTTAGGAATCGGAATTATAATTGTACTTATTGTAGCTTCATTGATAATTATAATACAATCTGTCCATTGGAATAAAGGAACAGTACAAAAAGAATTAATAATTTTAATGATTGCAATAGTTTTAATTATCCTTTTGATTTCTTTGTTACCCGTTCAAGAAAGGAAAGGGATGAAGAGATTATCCATATTAGATTGGTTCATTAAATTATTTGAGTGGATTTTTTCTGGTCCTAAAGTGGCTGTTGTTTATAATTTCTCAGTTAGTGCACAAATTTTAGATTATAATCATAACCCAACTGTTTACATTTTACCAGAACAACAATACTATGTAACTGCAAACATCATGAATATAGAGGACGCGACCAAGAGTGCAAAATTCATAGTTCAAATAATAGATTCTTCAGGTCTAGTTGTAGATGATATTTCTTCATCAAGCCTAACATTAAATTCTGGTGAGACTAGACAACTTGAAGTTAGTTATACTGCTCCAGATATCATTGGTGATTATACAGCTCAGATATTCGTTTGGACTGACTTGGCATCGAGAAGAGGTTTGGCTCTTGCTCCTTCTTTAGATTTGAATTTTGAAGTTGTCTCACAAATTACTTCCACCACAATTACAACTACTACAATTCCTATTGAAGAAATTAATAGAGAACACATTCTGAACTATCTAAATTACACCTTTAATGATTATCTCGAAAAAGGTCTTGCATTTGATTTAACTTGGACCATTGATAGTTATGATATACTTGGTGTAAACCCACCAAATAGAACTCGAGTAATCGAGTTTTTAAATAGTAAACAATCAGACGAAGGAACTTGGTATAATGGAACAGGACATTATGTTCCTATAACAGCACAAATTTTAATGCTTTATAATAGATCTGGAGTTAAACCAGCAAAATCTTTAGATCATTTCTTCTCAACTATAGATACTTGGGAAAAAGTTAATGCACATGTTAACACTTACAATAAAGGAAATTATTGGGGTGGATTATGGGGTTATGTCAACTGTTATGTCGTTTACAAACATGAAGCACCACCTTGGACACAAGAATTTCTAAATGAAGCAAACGTAAATTTTAGTACATGGGCTTACAGTAATCATCAAAGAACACATCTGATAGGAAACCTACTTCAATTAGAAGAATCGATACCAAGAATAGATGATGTTGTCAGGATTACATTACAACAACAAAATGAAACAGATGGGAGTTGGGATAATTCTGAAGCAGAAACTGTGTTTACTATTCAGGTCTTAAGGTATATAAGAGATATGACAATTGTTGATAAAGGATTGATAGATTCTGCTATTAATAGAGGCCTTGAATATGTTAGAAAATGTTATAAAACTGTTGATTATCAGGGAAAAACTTATGCAGGTTTTGGATACACTACTTCTTGGCAAAACCCCGTACCTAGAGAAACTTCTCAAGGTATATGGGCATTGTTGAATCCACAGAGTGATATTTGGTCCAGATGGTTTGTGACTAAAACCAAGTCACATAGTTACATAATGGATATGCCTGTTTTCCCAGAAGATACTGTACCAAAATTATTACAAGGGCATTCCGAAGTTACTTTTGGATGGATGCCTTGGGCACATGGAATTTGTTATGATGAACAAAATGAACCGCTTATATTTCATATCAGCATTAGAAATGATCGGGCAGCATACGATTTCACAATAAAAAATATAAAATATAGTGGATATTTTGATACAAGTGTCTACGCATACTCTGATGGTGTTCTAACACTAGGCACAACTCCAAAATTAATAATAGATTACCATATGCCACACAATGTTACTATTGTGATAAATCCCACATTCTATATCAATTTCACAGCAACTTACAGGGGTCCTCCGTTATGGTATAGTAAAACTCTTGATCCAAACGATATGATGCCTACAGCAAATCCGAATGCAAAGTTTGGGGGATATGATGCACCAATAAAAATTGTTGGAAAAGTGATTTATGGTGAACAAACTTTAAACTTTAATGGATATGGAGATTGGGAGCATGTATGGTTTATAGGAGGAAACTGGTATGCACCTCGTCGTTTATGGATGATTCTTAATGATGAAAAATACTATGCTGCTGTTTCAGAATTAAAATCTGATAATGACTCTATATTATTCCATATAGGAAGATTTGCTGAAGTTGGGGGTCCATCATATGTCTTTGACGATTATGAATGGTTAGATGATGGAACAGCACTACCACTGTACATTGAATTGAAAGGGCCAATAAGAGATACTCAAGGTAATATTAAGGGAAATGTTGATTTAAAAACAGACCCACAAAAAGCTCGTGTTATTAGCTCTATCTGGGTACTTTATGAAAACATTTCTGGAAATGTTCCTGATGATACGTTTAGAAATGGAACTGCATGGTCAGAAATAGGAAAGATAATATCTTCAACTACTACATCAACAACCACGACTAGTACAACTATTACAGGTTTTACAACCACATTAACATCCCCGGTTTCAACAGCAACTACTCTATCAACATATGAACAACTCCTTTGTACAGGAACAACATACAATCCTAACATTCCTGAAGTGCAGGGATCAGGATGGTTTCCGTATGGATTAAAATCTGATACAGAAATTGATTCGGATTTTGAACATGCAAAAGAATTAGGTTTAAATGTGATAAGGTTTCTTATCTTTTACGATATTCCAGAAAAATATAATCCACCAGTTAGTATCAATCCGATAGATAGCAGAGTTATAAATTACATAGATTTGATTATAACAAAAGCAAAAAAATATAATCTAAAAGTAATGCCTGTTCTTTTAACTGATACCGTAACTCCAAATCCTATGCTAAATCAAAATATTGACAATTTGAAAACATGGATTCAAGGAATTATAACTAAATACAAAGACGAACCTACGATTTATGCTTGGGATGTTGTAAATGAACCTTTTGTTTATAGCAATCCTGATCACTTATCTAAAACCTTAGCTCTTATTAACTATGCCAAAACCTTAGATACTGATACACCTATAACCTCCGGTGAAGGTGAAATAAGTGGAGAAGTGCGCAATGCCGTGGATATTATAAGTCTACATTGGTATCCATATGGTAACTTGTCCAGAGGCGAATCGCCATACCAAAATTTAGTTGAGACTATTAATGGGGTTAAACAATATAATAAGCCAATAATACTTCAAGAATTTGACATGGCAACTGCTTCACCATCTTCGGAAAGAGCACAAGAATGTTTTCTTTTTAAAGTATTGGATATTGTTAAATCTTCTGGAATAAAAGGATTTGTTTATTTAAATTTGAAAGATTATTTCCCCTCACAATTTATAGATATCCCTGGCGCTTCTAAGAAAAGTGGTCTTATTCGAAGTGACTATACTTATAAACCAGCTGTGAATGCGATTAACTCATCTCTTATTGTAAACAGTAGTGCTAAATTGAACATACTTGAGAATATATTACAGTTTTTTAGAAGAATCCTTTAAAAAAATTATGCAATGAATAAACATGATTTCAATGGTTTTCATGGAAATGAGACGCTTTAGGCATTGATTTAAATCTGTTTCTTTTTATACAAGATTTATGTCAGATTCCAAGTTATGTGTAATTACTAAAGATCAACTTAGAAAATACAAGGAATTATATGTGATTGGGGATTTGCATGGGGATATAGATACCTTTCAACGTATAATGAATATATTAAAACCAAAAAATCTGCCTTTTATTCCTCCAGACAAGTTTGTAATCTTTCTTGGTGATTATGGGGATAAAGGACCGTATGGTTATGAAATTATACATTTTATGAATCATTTAGTAGATTACCCAAATGTTGTAGCATTAATGGGAAATCATGATGATCGCCCTGGCGATCTAATTGAACAAGTAAAAGGAAAAGGGATTAATTGGGAAGAATATTTAGAGAAGACATTTGATCCATTTAGAAACAGACTTTATATGGGTGCTTTAATAAAGGATGAATCCCTTTTAGTTCATGGTTTTGTCTATAGAGGAATGACCCTAGATGATTTCATGCGTCCAAAAAAAGAGGATAGGGAAAAAACAAGGGAAAAAATTCTTTGGTCAGATCCAACCGATGATACACATGAAGAAGTTCCGAATTATGAGAGAGGACTTGGCGTTAAAGCTGGGGAAAACGTTACGAGAGAAATATGTGGATTGTTTAGAGTAAGGAGAATAATTAGAAGCCATGGATCAGATGGATTTAGATTTTATCACGGTACTAGAGTCTTATCAATAAATTCTTCAGGAATGGATGCCACAGATCCATGTATTCTTTATATCAGTCCAAAAAATCCTTCCTATTTTAAGCCCATTCCTCTATACCCATAATCAATTTTTTTTCTTCACTTTTTCGTTATAGATACACGAGAATAAGCATTCATCAGGTGGAAAATAAGTAGAACTTCTAGAAGGTTGATTTGTTAGTTTAATGGGCGTATCCCTAATCAAAACAGCTGGTATTCTCTCATCAGTTTCACCCATGACAACAACCGCAGCAGACGCTAATCCATCAGCAATTGCTCTTTGAGTTATTCTCATTTCATTACCAAATAAATCCATTTTACCTCTTTCATCAATGATTGCATCAAAACCAGAAATAGCAAGAGCAAAACCAGTAGTGCCAGTTCTTAAAGGACTGCAATGAGAGTCGGATATTACTACGCCGATATTAACATTCAACTTTTTCTTGAATTCTTTTCTAATGTTATCGGCTGATAGAAAAGGATTTTTAGGCCATAATATAGCATGATCTTTTGGAGCGTTTGAATGATCAATTCCAGCGTTAGCGATGAACATGCTATTTTTCATCGTGAGTATAGCACGTTTAACTCCACCGAAAGTCTTATCTGCTTCTTGTAAGACTAATTCTACAAAACCTGGTTCAAGGTCGTATTGTTTTGCTAAGGACTCAGCTTTTTCAGATGGTTTTACAGTTTTGTAGTTAACAATTCTCCCTTCCGATAATGCAACGACTTTGGAAGAAACAACAATTATGTCTCCGTCTTTTGGTTGATTTTTCTGTTCTTTGATAGAGAATAATAATATCTCAATTAAATTATCATTTGCTTGGATTATCGGAGTTTTTATTGGGAATAATCGCATGATAATCTATAATTCCTATAGTTTTTAAATTAGATAGGTTTTTGTTCTGAGAAGAGAAAAATAAAATTATGAAGAAATTAATTCTTTCTTTCAGTTTGTTCTCAATTTTCTTATTATTGATTTCTTCAGTGCATGCCCTATCTGACTGGGTATTGAACCCTTGGTTCGACAATCCTGTTCAAGTATTCGATACAGGAATTATAAGAAATCAGATTGTTTCTACATCACCAGACAGTTGGAAATGGGGTTATTCATGTTACAAATGGGATAACAATGGTATCTATCCGATAGATTGGTGTCAAGTAAAATCTTATAAAACTGGAACAAATGATTACAACGTTTATATAGCTGGAGATAGTTTAGGTACCGGAGATCCATTAAATAATCCTTTAGTAGGAGTTGTAAAATTAATTCAGGGAAATTTCGGAGGTTCACCACCTTGGTACGTTCCTCCCAAAATGTCGATAAATAATAGAGATATTTACATAGATTCATGGTATAACGTAGTTTCTTATACAGGGTTGCATAGTGCTTTTATGTTCGATATTTGGTTGAAGGATGATTCAAACGGTAATATAATGGTTCTTGACTTAATTTTTTTCACGTGGACAGTAGGCTTTCCAATTAGAAGTCCATGGTGGGATGGGAAAGTTTTCCATTATCAAGCGAATGTGTGCGGCGCTGGAGGATGGTATCATTGTAATTTAAAAATAAACCAATATATAGATGATGCTATCTCAAAAGCAGAATCACAAGGTGTTCATTTTGATAGAAAAACTACCTATCTTTATATAGCAGAAATACTTTTTGAAGGTATTCAAAGTGTTGGGGAACTGGATGTTGGGAGTTTTAGATTGTATTGGCAACCAACTAGTACAACAACTACAACGACAAGATCACCTACAACCACAACAATTAGAAGAAGTCGTGGAGGTTGTCCTATATTAAAAGTCAATCAAGACAATAAACTCGTTACAGTAGAAAAATTGAACATACATGCACTCAAAGACCAAGATACTATAGCAACTAGTACATTCACGATGCAACCTGTAAATGGAAAACACGAGATAATATTGGATGAAGCAGCCTATCTGTTCTGGGATGGAAGTCACATCAACTCTGTAAAACTAACAGATGGAACAGGAAAGGAATGTAACTTAATATCAGCAACACACTCAAAACAAGGAGATGTTTTATCAGCGATAGCAAAGAGTGATGATGACAGGGTGAGAAGTTATCCAGGGGATAGAATAACACTAACATACGATGGTTGTTCAGGGAATCAATTCACTTTCAGCATTGAAGGATACAATAGAAAATCTCCATGGCTTGGATTAGGTCTGGATAATATAATAAATTTCTTTAAAGGAATATTTAGATGGGAATAATAGACATAGCCAGATTTTTAACAGATGACGGTATATGTTTTTCGAAGAAAAAATGTTTATCTTTTCGAAAAATAAAAAATTAGAGTTATGGATGAGACTAAAAGTAGATTGTATTCAGCTTCAGGTTTTGGCTTTTTCCAAACTGTCTTTATGGCATTTGCTATGATTGTTCCTGCATTCTATTTTTCTTCACTCAATATATCAATCGTAACTTATGGTTTTCTTCTGACTATAGGTGATGTTTTTGCGTTTTTGTTAAAACCCTTTCTTGGTTATTTAACAGATAAACATGGAGAAAAGAAATTCTTACTTGTTACTACATTTCTATTCTTCATTTCATTATTTTTGATAGGTTTCACAGAATCCATACCTACTATAACAATCTTGAAAGTAATTACTGGAGTTTCAAGCGCACTTCTATACATCTTGATTATAATTTATGGTCTGAGGGAAGTGAGTGAAGAACCCGATAAAAAAGTTGGATTATTTGGCGGCATAAGAGAAAGTGGTTGGATAATTGGGTTGTTAATACCTGGATTAGTGATAGATAAGTTTGGGATAAAACCAGCGTTCTATCTAATTTTTGTCGTGGGGATAATTTGGTTTTATTTCATGTATAGAATGACGAAACGAAAAACCAAAGAAAAGGTAATCAAAGTTAAAGCATCTTTTAAATTTTTGAGAAAAATACCCCTTTTGGTAACGTATAAATCGATGGATTTGGCAGTTTTCACTGCATTCCTATTCTTCTTCACGAGATATGGCTTAACGACATTAGGTTTAAGTCGCAGTATTGTCTCCACTGTTGTGATCGTTGAAGTAATATTCTTTTCACTTGCCAATTTTATCGTTGGAAGGTTATCGAATAAAACAAGGAGAAAATATTGGGTTCCCGCCTGCATAATTTGTCATTTGATCGGTATTTTGTTTATGTTATATGCTTCTCAGTTGATCCACTATTTTATTGCTAGTATTTTCTTTGGTGTTGCTGGTGGTTTCATTGATATTTGGTTGTTTTCAAGGATTAGTGAGACTGTTGAAAAACAGGATAAAGGGTTATTCTATGGGACGTTTGGTTGGAGTTATGATCTTGCCACGATAATTGGTGGACAAGTGCCTATTATTTTTGTTACTTTAGGCTTGAATCAGTTTGCTTCCATGTTTATTTTTCCGGGAGTTATGTTGATTGGTTATCTGTTGAGTAGGAAAGAGAGAAAGCAATAACTTTTCGGGTTCTCGCGCCAGTTTTCTCCTCTTTTCAGTCGTTACGTAATTATCCTGTTTTTAGAGAAGGTTTAAATGTTTTAATGATTTTCTTTAAGATATGATCTCTAAAACTATTCCAGATCAACTTTTAGCAAAACTTTATGAAGCTGTAGAAAAAGAAAAAACTCCATGTACAAATAGGAGTATGAAAGAGTTATATGAAAGATTCAGAACATTAGTAAATGAATTTGGGCCTCATCCTGAGTTAGAATGGTGTGGAAGGGAAGACATAACAAAAAAACTCGCGTCATATCCAATGGGTAAAAGTGTTTATTTTATAGATGAAATACCAAAAGATTGGGCCGAAGAAGAAGGTCAAGAAAGTCCATTCATTAATACATTTTATACAATATACGAAGGTATGAGATACTCAGGTTCGAAACATGATGGTATAGTTTGTAGAGGATGTACAGATATTTTTTTATTTAAACATCTTGCTAAAATAGACATGTTACCACAAACAGATGTCATTTATTTTGATTTTTTAGAATGTATGATAACTTCTAATAAAGATAATCTTTTAGAAATAATTAATTCATCATTAAGGCGAACGTATTGGGATAAAATTAAAAAATAATCCTGTTGACGCTCGAACCCTCCAAAAATTTACTAACATTCAATGATTCTTTTTTCCGTTATTATTTTATCTACAGTAACATCCTTATCACAAACTGGTATATCGTCAACAATTTGAAATTCGTAAGCCAAACCAATCGTAGGGATTTTTCTTTTAAGTTCTCTCAAGAATCTGTCATAAAAACCCATACCGTAACCTATCCTATCACCTTCTTCATCGAATGCAACTCCCGGTACGATAATTAAATCCACTTCCTCTGGTGATATTTTTCGAATGCATTCTTTCTTGGGTTCTAGGATGTTGAAACAACCAGGTTCTAATTCCTTATCAAAATACTTTAATTCAGAGAACGTTAGAGTCTTTTCTTTTACGTTGGAAATAGGAACAACAATTCTTTTATTATTTTTTAACGCTTGTTTTATCATGGTTTCAGTCATAACTTCATTCTTAGTAGAAACGTAGAACAAAATCGTCTTTGCATTAACGAATTCAGGTAGTTTGAAAAGATGTTCTTGAACCTTGAGGCTTTTAGCTATTGCTTCCCTTTGAGATAATGATTTCCTCAACTGTAGGATTTTATGCCTAATGTCTTCTTTTTTCATAGTTAATCTATCTCAAAACCTAAATTTAAACGTTCATGTAAAAAAATAGAAGACGCCAAATCAATAGACACATACATTTTAGTTTTCTTGCTTCGCTTGCGTAGTTATCCCGTTATTAAATAGAAGATAATTAATACAAAAGTCTTTCAAGATCATTATTTTTTAGTGTCAACCCATTGTTAATTTCACTAATATTTTTCTGATTGCCTTTGCCATATATCCTCTCGGCAGCAAAAACAGGTGCTTCAAATATTAATGTACCCACAGAAGGGGTTTTGTGGAGTTTAATATCTTTATAAGCAGCAACAAGCAACCTACTAATGCCTTCTATTGTCGGATAAAGAAAAACTGGAGAAACTACATAAGATAGTGCAGTTCCTGCCCATGCTTCAGTAACAGAAGATGCGAATGTAGCATGATCTGGATTATACCACTCATATTTTTCAGCGAGATAATTTTGACATCTTGAAGGTAAAAGACCAGTAGAAGCATAAACTAAAAATTTACCAATGCTTTTCAAATTTTTTCTTACATGAGTCATGTATATAATAAAAACAATTAAAGTTAAATTATTGACACAGAATAACCCCCCGTGGCGCTCGAACCCTCCAAAAATTTATTCTTAATTTTAAACGTTCATGTAAAATCTACTTAATCTAGTTAAAATAAAATTATATTCTAACTTATGATACATAATAATATGGTGAAAAAATGGTTTGGATAGTAGAGATAGGCTATAAGAAAGATGTCACAGACCCAGTAGGTTTCTTTACAAAGAAAGAGATTGAAGATTTAGGAATACGAGGTATACAAGACGTTAAAGCCATAAGCACTTACATGATCGATGGCGAAGTCACTGAAAACGATGTGAAAAAAATTTGCGAAGAGTTACTATCAGATAATCAAATTCAGCGTTACAAATATGCCGATGACAAAGAAAAACTGAGGATTAAAGTCAATGTCCCTATTGCGTGGTTGGTAGAAGTCAACTTTAAGCAAGGCGTTACAGACGCTGTCGGGTTGAGTACGATGAACGCCATAGAAATTCTAGGTGTAGAAGGTATAAGAAATGTCAGCGCTGGAAATAAGTATCTGATCATCGGCGATATCACGGAAGAAACCGTCAAAAAAATATGCGAAAGAGTCTTAGCAAACGGACTGATACAGGATTACAGTTATCGCATGATCGGTGGAAACTGAATGGTAAATGTGAATGAGATAGAGATTTTGAGAAAGAGTGAGAAGGATTTAATCAAGATAAGTAAAGACTATTCCTTGGCTTTAAATTTAGAGGAAATGAAGGCGATCCAAGAATATTTTTCTAAGAAGAAAAGAAACCCGACTGATGTTGAGATGGAAACGATAGCGCAAACATGGTCTGAACATTGTGTGCATAAGACGTTCAAAGGAATAATAAAAACTTCTGATGGTGAAATAAAAGGTCTGTTGAAAACTTTCATAATCAAAGCAACAGATGAGTTGAACATGCCTTGGTGTAAAGTTGTATTCAAGGATAATGCTGGAATAATTGAATTCGATGATAAACATGATGTAGCGATGAAAGTTGAGACACACAATCATCCCACTGCTTTAGATCCTTACGGTGGAGCTGGAACTGGTTCTGGAGGTGTGTTTAGGGATGTCATGGGGGTTGGTGCTAAACCTATACTGTCAACTGATATTTTATTCTTCGGTCCTGTCGATTATCGTTTTGAGAAATTACCGAAAGGTGCGATGCATCCTAAAAGATTGATGAAAAGATCCGTTGCTGGGATCAGGGATTATGGAAACAAGATGGGCATACCGACAGCTAACGGTGGTATTGGGTTTGATGAAGGTTATGTCGGTAATCCTTTAGTCTATGCTGGTTGTGTTGGGATAATACCGAAAGGAAAGTATGTGAAAAATACTAAGAAAGGAGACAAGATTCTTTTAGTCGGTGGTAAAACTGGAAGAGATGGAATACACGGCGTCACTTTTGCTTCATTGGAATTGACTGCTGAGTCCGAGAAAATATCCAGTGGGGCTGTGCAAATAGGTAACCCGATAGAACAGAAAAAAGTGTTGGATGGGTTGCTTAGAGCAAGAGATATTAATGATAAACCGTTGTATTCTGCCGTGACAGATTGTGGTGGTGGTGGATTATCGTCAGCGGTTGGAGAAATGGGAAAGGACTTGGGGATTGTTGTTGATCTAGAAAAAGTTCCTTTGAAATATGCTGGGTTGGAACCATGGGAAATTTGGATATCTGAAGCGCAAGAAAGAATGTTGCTAGCCGTGCCAGAAAAAAATGTTAAAGAAATATTGAAGATATTCGAGAATGAAAATTCTGAAGCGACTATAATAGGTGAATTTACAGGTGATAAAAAACTTGTCCTGAGATATAATGGAAAAATTGTCGCTGACTTGGATATGGAATTTGTTCACGAGGGTACCCCTAGAGTCGTAAGAAGAGCTAAGTGGAAGAAGGAAAAACATCCTGAACTTGATTTTCCTGACAAAGATGATTATTCTGAAGATTTGAAAAAGATTTTAGCGAGTCCAAACGTTGCAAGCAAGGAATGGGTTATAAGACAATATGACCATGAAGTTCAGGCGAAGACTGTTATCAAACCATTACAAGGGGTCAAATGTGACGGACCTGGAGATGCTTGCGTTTTAAAACCAGTGGCTGATAACTGGCGTGGTATCGTCATATCAAACGGAGTCAATTCAAAATATTCAATCGACCCTTACAACATGACTTTGTCTGCCATAGACGAGGCTATAAGAAACAATATATGCTGTGGTGGAAGAAGGGTTGCTTTATTGGATAATTTTAGCTGGGGTAATCCTGAGAAAGAAGATATGTTGGGTCAGTTGGTTGAATCGTGTAAGGCATGTTATGACGGTTCTAAAGTTTTTGAAACACCGTTCATCTCGGGAAAGGATAGTCTGTATAACGAATATGTTGCTGATGGAAAGACTGTAGCCATACCATCGACAATATTGATTTCTGCTATCGGGATTATACCTGACATTAGAAAGGCAGTGACGATGGATGTGAAAGAGGTTGGAAATTCTGTTTATATTGTCGGCGAGACGAAGGATGAATTAGGCGGTTCACATTATTACATGATTCATGGTTTCAAGGGCAATGATGTTCCTGGAGTCGATTTGAAAAAAGCGAAGAAATCTTTCGATGCGTTGATTGAAGCGATGGATAAGGGATTGGTAAAGACTTGTCACGATTGTTCTGAAGGCGGGATTGGAGTTGCTACTGCTGAGATGGCGTTTGCTGGAGAGTTGGGAATGAGGATAGACTTGAAGAAAGTTCCTTCTAATGTTAAAAGAAATGACAAGATTCTTTTTTCTGAGTCTAATTCCAGGTTTTTAGTCGAAGTGAAGGATGAGAAAGAATTCGAGAAGATAATGAAAGGAAATGTCTTCGCTAAGATTGGTATGATTACTGCTGATAAGAAATTAACTGTTATCGGGTTGAAAGAAAAACCTGTTGTTGAAGAGAATGTTAATGAGTTGAAGAAAGTGTGGAAAAAAACGTTTGACTGGTGAAGAAATGAAAGAAGTCAGGACGATTGTGTTAAGAGTCGACGGAACTAACTGTGACGAGGAGGCAGTGATAGCCTTTGAAAGGGCTGGTTCAAAAGTAGATTTAGTCCACATGAACGAGTTGATAAGAAAAGAAAAATCGTTGGAAGATTATCAGATACTTTGCATTCCTGGTGGTTTTGCTTACGGGGATGATATTGCGGCTGGGAAGATATTCGCTGTGTTACTCAAGCACAAGATCAGCAATGATGTGAAGAAGTTTATCGATGATGGAAAGTTAGTACTAGGCATTTGTAACGGTTTTCAAGTCTTGGTTAAGGCTGGTTTGTTGCCTGCGTTTGAAGGGACTATAGAGATACAGAAAGCTACGCTTGCCTCCAACGATTCCGGATATTTTCAGGACAGATGGATCTACATGAAGCATGAGAACAGGGGAAAGTGTATGTTCACTAGGGGGATTAAAAACATCATCAACATTCCTGTCAACCATGGCGAGGGGAAGTTTGTTGCTGATAGTGATGTTATCAGAAGGTTGGAGGAGAATGACCAGGTTGTTTTCAAGTACGTTGACCCTGACGGGAAGTATGCTGGTTTTCCTTGGAATCCTAACGGTTCGTTCGATAACATAGCTGGCATCTGTAATCCTGATGGAAATGTGTTCGGGTTGATGCCGCATCCTGAGAAGTTTATTCACAAGTGGACGCATCCTTGTTGGACTAGAAAAAGTTTACCAGAAGAAGGGGATGGGTTTAAGATTTTTAGGAATGCGGTGGAAGTTGGTAAGAAGTTATGATTTCTTATGGATTCAAATTTAACCATTCCTTCCACTTCTTTAAGCCATCAATAACATATTTCTATTTTTTCTTATCTCATTGATGGCATTCAACACATCTTGGTATCTAATCATTTTACCACTATTAACATAAAATATGGCTATTCCAGTAGGCTTATCATATACAAACTGATCTAAGGAAAGATCTTTGTACCTTACTCCAAGTATTTTTAATATTGCCTTTTTTAATGCGTTTTCATTTAATTGAGTATCACCAGCATCCATTCTAATTTTAATTTCATAATTATTGCTATATTTCACACGTGTAACATCTCCCTGCCATTTTCTCATTGATTTTAAAGAATCGTCTAGAACAATAAGTTTAGGAGGTGTGTAAGGTTTTATTAATTCTTGCTTTTTTTCTGGGATTTTTTTAGAAGGACGATATGTAGGATTCAGATATTCATTTTCTATTTCTAATAATTTTCTTGTAATCAAATCTATTGTCTCTGGTTGCAAATCTTCAATATTAATGGATTCATAATTAGAATCTGAGGAAAGACGATAATGGACGATTATTTTTGAGGCAATTCCCCTTCTGATAATCATTTTATAATGATCGTCAATCGGAACTAAATAAAAAGAACCACTTGTACGTGAACCATTAAGAAATTTAATTATTCTTTTAAATCTCCCCATACTGATTTCCCCCAATTCTTGTAGTTTTTTCTTCCATTCTACTTCATATAAAGGCATTTGTCTCGACTTCTTAGGAAAAAGACATCTAGGTTTTGAAGATTCATTTTCTATTTCTTGTAATTCTCTTGTAATAAGATCTATTATTTTTGGTGGTAAATTTTCACTATCAACTTGCTGATAATCAGATTCTACTGAAGGTCGACAATGAATTGTTATTTTTGGGTATTTCCCCTTCCTTATAAGCATTTCATAATTATCGTCTAGAGGAAGTGAGTAATAATAACGTCTTATTTTTGAGCCATTTAAAAAATTAATAATTCGAATAAATTTATCATAACCTATTCCTCCCAATTCTTGTAGCTTTTTTCTCCATCCTATTTCATATGAAGGAATTTGCCTCGATGGTTTTTTGGGATGACCATAGATAATTTTTGAAGATTCATTTTCTATTTCTAACAATTTTCTTGTGATCAAATCTATTATATTTGGCGGTAAATCTATGCTGTCAACTTGCTGATAAATAGATTCTGCTGAAGAACGATGATTAATTGCTATTAGTGGAACTTTTCCCCTTCTTATACGTATTTTATAATGTTCATCTATAGGAACTAAGTAAGAAGAATGTCTTATATCTGAATCTTTTATGTATTTAATTGATCGTTTGAATCTTTTTGTGCTAATCTCTCCTAATCGTTGTAAAATTTTCTTCCATTCTATTTCATATGAAGGAATCTGTCTTGGTGGTTTATGTCTCATCGGTTTATATAGAAGTTCGTAAATTTGGTGAATTGGTTTTGAAGATTCATTTTCTATTTCTAATAATTTCCTTGTGACGAGATCTATTATATCTGATGACAAGTTTTTACTTTTATAGCGTCGAAAATCAGATTCAGGTGAAGGACGATTATAAATTACTATGTGTGGACTATCTCCCCTTCTTATATGTATTTTATAATGTTCATCTATGGGGACTGAGTAGAAGGGACGACTTACATGTGAACCTCTTAGAGATTCAATTACATGTACAAATATTCCAAAATTTATTTCCCCCAATTCTTGTAGCTTTTTTCTCCATCCTATTTCATATGAAGGAATTTGCCTCGATGGTTTCTTGGGAATTTCTCTTAGTTTAATATTTTCTTCTGGTACTACTCCTAATTTTATGATTCCATCGAATTCTTCAATGAATTTTCTTGCTTTTTCTTTTAATACATAAATTTCTGATAAACTTTTTTCTTCAATAAATCCTCTTTTAACAAGATCGTATTTTTTCCATTGATTGAATGATACACCAGTTCTTTCTAAAATGTGATATATTTTTCCTTCAATTTCAACGGCCTTAAAAATAGTATAAAGAATCTCTAATTCTGCTCTTCTTTTACTCGATTGAATATCTTCTGTTTTTACATCAACTTCATATGTTTGTTTTTCTAAATCTTCAAATTCTGATTTTTTCATCATTAAATTTTATAAAGTGAAAAATAAATTCTAATCCATCTAACTTCAATAAAAGAAAAATACCTTATTCTTCTAAAACTCTTTCTTAATAATATTTTCATTTCTTTAGTCATTTTCTACGTTCTTCTTTGATGTAAGATATTAAATGTAATTATTTATTAGTAACAAAGAATAGAAACGTTTAAATATTTCTATACAGACAAGTAACGAACATGGTACAATCATCTGTTTATCGATTTGAAGACGATGTTATTATAGCTCTTACTGCAAACCCTACTTTGATTGCTAAAGTAATGGGAGAATTTATAAAAGGAAATGGTTATCACTCCCCTTATAGAATAATCGAGCATAATTTGGACACTAATACAAAAAAATCTGTATCCAACCTTTATTCTGGAATTAATCAAGATGCTTTATCGATTATTCTTTACGGAGGAAATCTTGAGCAAAACTCTCTTGATTTAATTCGTCGAGCTGAAGAAGAAATGACCGATAGGCTGATAATGCTAAAGTTTACACCTAAACCTTTAAATGAAACTGATTTAATTACAGGTTGGAAAAACCCATTTATAGGATTAAATGTTGGTAGAATGCCTGATCATATTGAATATATACTACAACGTATTGGCGTGAAAGTTTCCTCTCTATCTCCTGATGTTTTAGTCACTTATAGCCACAAACCCAGGATTCCTCAATCTTTTGACTCTCCTCAGAAATTAATAGAAGATAGGGGAAAAGTTTTTTTGGAATTGGCAAATTTATATCTGCAATAATAAAAAAGAATCTTCAAAGTGACTCTGTTCACGTTGTTCTTTGGTGTTAGAAGTATTATCAGATAATTTGTTTAAATTTCATTTCCACACAAGTATTTAAAGCTTAAAAAGAAGTGGAAAAAGTATGTCATTCTATCATGATGCACCCGGTTTTCACTATGAAGCGATAGGTAAAGTTTTAGAAAAATTAAAGACGAGTCCACAAAGTCAAGATGTTTTATGGTCTATGCTTGAAGAATTTTATAATCAGAAAATTGAAGATCCTTCGTTAGCGCCTGCTTTAAGGAAATATATACATGGTTTGTCATTTGCGGGCGATCTCCTCAGCTGGTTAGTATCAAAGGATTTAATCGGTTGCGTAAGTACACCTAAGTTAGGTTACGAAATTAGACGGGAAGGAATAAAAGAGTTAGAGGCTAGAAATCCCACACTCTGAACTTTTTATTTTTCCATCGTCTGGTATCTCTTCCACTTCTTCAAGCCATCTTTTACATTCTTGGCGTTATAACCAAATGGAAAGGCTTAAAAATCTTAGTTTTTTTGGTTATAAGTATGGATGAAAAATTTAATCAGGCTATGTTTTACAGCAATAAAGCGACTGAATTAGTCCACGAATATGATGCTGCTGCAGTAAATTTCAGTAATCTAGAAAAGGTTTTGAATAATCTTCAAAAGGCCTTGAAATTATACAGATTAAGCATTAAAACCTATCATGATTCTGTTGAGTCTTATGTTGGTTTAGCTGGAGTGTTTATTCGTCAACGATACGCTGATAAAGCTGAACGGGTTCTAAAGATTGCATTAAAGTTAGAACCAAATAATCCTTATGTGCATTTAAACTTGGCTAGATGTTATAGAGATAGAAAAGATACTACAAATGCTATTTTAGAGTATAAAAAGGCATTAAAACTTAATCCAACTTTTGCTACTGCGCACTTTGATCTGGGTTGCTTATTCATAGATTTGAGTAATCTAAAAAAAGCTAAAAAACATTTAACCGAGGCCAAAAAATCAGATTTTCCTCCAATAGTGCAAAAAGCAGATGAGTTATTAAAAATAATAAAATAAATTTTTGGCGTATTGCATGAAATTCAATAATAATGCTTCAATGGTTGGTTTTATAGGAGATTATAAATCAGTAAAAGAAGTTGTGGCGGTCGATACTAAAGAATTAGAGGAAATTGAGGGTTCATTTGAAGCTGTTGCAGATAGGATGAGAGAAATAATCGATTTTGCTGATCGAAAGAAAGGTCCAAGTTATGATGAATGGTCATCATTAGTAGATAGACTCATGGAAAATTTTGTGGAAAAATATGGATCAAATTGGGCAGAAAATCCAGAAGCTTGGAAGTTATACGGGATTGAAAGAAACAAAATAATGGCAAGATTCTCTCAATCAAGATTCGATAATAGAGTAGCAGTAACTAATTACATGACAACTAAAGGCTTCCAAGAATGTCCATTTGAAGGTTGTAATGGTTTAACTTGGAATGAAGAAATAACGATTTTCAATTATCAAACATACAAATCATTGGTGATAAATAGAGGAACAGAGCATTTAGCAAGAGATCATCATCTATTGGAAAAAGGAAATCAGTATGGAATTTCTGCAAAAGAATTCTATGAACATTTTATGCCATCAACTATTTCTAAAAAATAGGATTTTTGTTCTTAAGAAAAGACTTAAAAGTTTAACTGTTTTTAATTCTTGATATGGTTGAAAATTCAATCCCTGATGGAAATAAGCGAGAAACTGTTACAGATATGGTGCGTAGATTCCAAGAAGAAATACTTGAAGCAGGGGGTCAAGACTATCTTGATAGAGCAGAAAGGGCAGCAAAGGTAATCAGAAGTTGGTATGCTGACCATGAACTTAAAGCCATAATAACTCTTAGTGAATTACAGGCATTGAAACCAGAACAAATAGCTACTGTTATGTCTAGTATGCAAGCAATAGAGCGTGTTAGAGAAAAAGCAATGAAAGATCCACAACTTGCAAAAGAAATTTTATATAAATGTTTGGACGGTAAAGGTCAAAAAATTTTAGAAGAAATGCTTGGTGGACCTATTGGACCTGAAAATGCAGGTCGTGCCTTGTCCTATATTGATATTTACCGCTTGGCAGATGCATATTTGAAACAAACTTATGTATTATGTTTAGGGCCGTCAGTTAATTCTGTTAGACGTGCATGGGAAAAAGCTTAATTAAAGTATTAAATGGAATCAACTAGATTTTTGTTCTCGGAGAAAGGGTTAAATTCTTAATAACTAATTTTATTTTATGCCTGATCCATCAACATCAGAATTAGCATATGCCTATAAAGGATCTAATGATGGAACACTATATACACTTGGAACAGCACTACGTCATATAACAACGCCAGATAAAACCGGATTATCTAATGAAGATAGAGTAGCAATAAAAAGATTAACAGAAATGAAAGAAATTAAGACTGAGTATACTGCTTTTCGTAAAAACACCCATTATGGAGATATGAAAGTTGATTCAATCCAATCATTACTGGAGAGAATGAGAAAATACCCTGCTACTTTTAAAGAGGAAATTAAAGATCTCGAAGGATGTTTAGAACAAAAGGGAAGAGATGCATTAAAGGGGAATATTTGGTATTGAATTATAACTCAAACAATCAAATAGATTTTCGTTCCTTTCTGATAAACCTTTAGATCAAATGCACAAATAATCGATCAGCAAAACCAATTAATCGCTCAGGCATTTCATACCTTGTCAGCGCATGCTGCAAATATATTTTTTGTTTCTCAGGAGATAATCTTCCTAGTAATTGAAGATGTGTTAAAAGAGTACTACCATAAACGTATTCGTATGCCTTTCTAGAAGGGGTTTTCCATCTAGCAAAACTATCGAGAAGCCTTTTTCTATTTAGGAAGGGGTAATCTCTAAAATATTCTATTAATTCTTCCTCATCTTTACCCTGATTCAGCAAAATTATTCCATTGCTAATCAGATAGTGTCCTAATGCAACCCTATCCCTAGAAAACAATTCATATTTGGAAAGTTTCTTTTCAACTTCTGGATGGTACAAAACAGCGTTTGCCGTACCTTCTCCATTAAAGGTATGAGGATCTTGCACCGTTGTAATTCCAATGAATGGGTTTATTTGTCCTTTTGAGATACCGTTCATTAAATTTTGTCCATGGATAAAATGAGTATATTCATGGATGGATATTCTCCTCATATCACCTTTGCGCCACTGTATCATAGGCTGAAAGTTAAAACGTAATAGAAATGGTTCACCTGATTCTTTTGAAGTCCAAGCCCCCCAAAAATCTTTTTCTTCTACATCTTTTATTACATAATCAATCACAAGATCATTAAAACCTAGAATTCTTTGAACAAAGGGTGGAACAGTCCTTTTAATAACATCTAATTGTCTCAAAGCCTTCTCTTTACTGATAGTTATTCTTTTGAAGAATTTTTCGAATGGTTCACTCTCAGGTCTATAACCTATTTCTCTCATCCGGGCATGCATTATTTCTTTTTGCTTTCGTATTACTTCCTCAGGAATCAGCTGAGGAGTTAACCCAGTTATATTCTTTACATAATCAGAAAATGGTATGACTTCCCCTGTCAAGGCACTGATAAAAGACATAGAAGCTCTGAGTTTTGCTTTGATGAATTCTTCTTCATTATTCGTCGGTTCAACTCTGTTGTATAAATCCTCTAACCCCTCAAGAACTTGCTGTCTTGATGTAAATTTTTTTCCTTTTCTTGGGTCTATGAGATAGAAATCAATTATTTTCTCTCTTTCTGTTCCCAATTGTTCAGATAACTGTTTTTCTAATTCTTCCCAACCTATGTATACACCAACCATCTCTGCCGTAGTTTGAGGATCAATCATAAGTTATCTAGAGCTGTTTAAAGTTAAAACTCTTACTTTTTCAATAAAATTAGTTTATACATTCGTTCAATCAACTAGAATAGTTAGATTTTTTGTTCTTAGGAAGATATAAGAATAATCACAATAAAGGTCAATTATTTAAATTTTATTTGTTGCCTATTGAGTATGAAAAAAGGACAAGCTTTTACTGATTTCATACTTGAAAGAGATCAGGAAAAAATATCAAATCAAGATGATCAGACAATCGGTTTGGATTTCATAGAGACTGTTAAACAGATGGGTTATCCACTAAAAAAGGCTGAAGATTTAGTTTCCACATATCTTCAACCTTTGTTTGATTCTGTATTAAATTTCACGGGTATAACACCAATCAATTCGTTTAAAACAGTTGATAACCAAGAGTTTTATAGAGCATTGAAAGAAGAGACGATAAATCTCATTCCCCCTCACTTAAGAGAATATTGTGTTAGGTTATCAGATGCTTATTGGAATGCAGACAAAGAAGAATTTTTGAAACTTTCGGATGAGGATCCCATAAAATTTCTTACATTATTTGACAGCGTAAAACACATTACAGGAATGGCTAGTTATTCGGCAGGAGCATTCTCACAACATGGTAACTGTATTTTTATCGACGTTGAAAAATCAGAACGCTTTAACTACTACGCATTTTTTAATGTCTTTAATAAAACGGAAAAAATTAAACAGGCACATGAAGAGGCACTTTCATTTCAAAGAGGTGAATACAAATATCTTCTGACAGAGGAACTGGCTCATTCTACACATAATGGTATCCTAAAACAAAACAAAGAACGATTTGGTGAGTTCATGGAATTATACGAACAATTTATACAGAGTCTGGTAACCTATCCAGAAGATGCTTTAAATGGGTTTTTGCCAGCAGCCTTTTCTATAGAAGGAACAAACATTCGATTTATTCCCTTAAAGGATCTGTCCAAATGTGAAAAATTATATATTATAATTACCAACTTGGGTTTGGGTGCCCATAGAGATTTTCTTAAAAAATTAATGTTGAAAAAATTGCCGTCTGAATTGAATAAATCCTTTAAAAGATTGGCAAGATGTTATAATATGTCGTCGATTCCACCGTGTGTGGGCGAAGGTTATTCTGAAGTTGTTGTTAATGGAATCTTATCATCTGACGGGGATTATCAAAAATTTAATGTATATGCAAAGGAACACTTAAAAAAAGGAGATATTTTACCTACATTAATTTCCTACAGAATGTTAGGACAAAATTTTGTAAATAGAATCTATGAAACTTTAGGCAAAAAAACTTTCATGGTTGTCAATCAAGAATTACCAACTATAAGAGAATTGAATAATCCTTCAGATTACTTGACAAGAATCAAATAGATTTTGTTCTTAGGAAAGGGTTTAAAAGTTTAATTCTTTAACTTTTTGATAGGGTATATAGCCATGTCAATAAATCCATTAAACCCAAGAGATATTGGTAAGATAAATGAAGAAATTAGTGTTCGGAAAACTTTACTTAGTGACCATGAAGAAGGCGGTTTTTGGTATCATGGTGTTATGGATTGTGAACAACTAGTAAAATTTTATAACATGTTAGGAGATCATGAAACAAGAAAAGGAAACTCAAAGGAAGCACAAAAACACTATGAGACTGCTAATGACTATAAAAAAAGGATGATGTTAAACTATGAAAGAAATATGGATTTCGTTGAAGCACTAGAATTAGCTAAAGAGCTGGGGGATGAGAGGGCACCAATATATGAAGAACTTAGTAAAGTGAAAAAATTCCGAGATGAAGATGAGCCTACCAATAAATTATTTGAAAGATTAAGACAATATAGAGAATGTGGAACTAAAAAACATTAGATAGATAGATTTTTGTTCTAATTGAAAGGCTTTAATTCCACATAAGTCGAACAAACAAACTTTCCATAGAGTCTCTATAAATAACAGAAATAATAAGACGGATAAGTTTCACTTTTGATCTAATAATGATGCCAGAAGGAAATAAAAAAACGTTAAAAGAGTATACATCTCCTACTGTCCAGAATATTATAGATTCTACGGCAAGATACAGTGGGTTATTGCGTCTTTACGGTGGAAACTATCTATTTGCTGCTCCTTATTATTACGTTGAAGGAAAATGGAAAGAAGATTGGGACGTGTTTGATCATTTGATAAGCTATGTGATGTCCCAAGAACACATAGAAGAAGTTATCAAAGATATTACACTTGATGAGAAAAGAATATTAGGTCACACTGTGGCTATTATACGTTCTGATTTTCCGCTCATTTATACGGTTCTTCATCCTAAAAAGAAAAAAGGTACTGCTGAGGGTTATCTTGGTATTATTAAATCTTACTCTGTATTCAATAGGAATAATCTTTACAGAGTAAAAGTTGAACTAACTAAAGCAAGAAAAATAGACTTACATGATAAAAATTCAGATTTGGGACAGTTCATTGAAGGTGTATATACAGCACAATGGGTGGGTGGATTAAGAGATTTAGAGGAAGCAAAATGGGAACTATCATATAAACAATTGGGTACGAAAGAGATTACAGTAGAAGACTTGTTTCCAAATATGGCTATATTCGTACTTGACAGAGATGAAATAATAAGAAGATTAAGATAGATCTTTGTTCTTTTTTATCATTTTAAATTAAACTTAAAATCGTATAAATTACCGTATTTGGATCGTAAATATTGCAAAAAGGGGTCTGTGTTAAGTGTTTTACCTGTAGCTTTCTCAATGAGTTTGTCAGTTGAAAGTAGTCTTCCCTTTTTATGTATATTTTTCCTTAGCCATCTGTTTATCTCATCAAATTTCCCTTCTCTTATTTGTTCTTTCATGTCAGGGATTGATTTTAACATTGAATTCTGCAATTGAGCCATTAATAAATTTCCTAATGTATATGTTGGGAAATATCCTATATTTTCAGATGACCAGTGAACATCCTGAAGGATTCCTAAACGATCGTTTGGCGGAGTAATTCCGAGATACTTTCTCATTTTTTCATTCCAAACGGCAGGAGCTTCTTTTACTCCCAATTCACCATTGATGAAAGCATTTTCAATCTCGAATCTGAGAAGCACGTGTAGATTGTAACCGACTTCATCTGCTTCTGTTCTAATCAATCCAGGTTTAACCTCGTTCACGAATTGATAGAAATCCTGAGGACTAAATCCTCTCAATTGTTTTCGGAATATCTTCTGAAGTTCTGAAAAAGAGTTTTCCCAAAATTCAAGGCTTCTTCCTATAACATTTTCATAGAACCTAGACTGGGATTCGTGAATTCCTAATGATCTATACATTCCGACTGTCTGGAACATATAATCGGCAGGAAGTCCTTGTTCATACATTGCATGACCACCTTCATGAAGACTTGAGAAAATTGACCTCCTAAGATCGTTTTTATCAAAACGAGTTGTGATACGAACATCCGATGGGGCGAAACCAACAGTAAAAGGATGTTCCGTTTTATCAAGTCTTGCGCGGTTGAAATCCAATCCTACTTTTTTTACTATCAATTCGCAGAATTTCATTTGCTTTTGTGGGTGATAAGAATGATTTAAGAAGCCTGTATTTGGAGATACACTCGATTGTTGTATTGATTTGAAAATAGGGACAAGGCCTTGTTTTAGGTTTTCAAAAATTCTTTGAACATCTTTTATCGGAAAACTGGGTTCATATTCCTGGAACAGAACTTCATATAGGTTTTTTGTTGGATCAATCGCATGAGCATATTTTGTTTCCAATTCTATTAATTTTTCAAGTGTTGGAGCAAAACTTCCAAAATCAGATTTTTCTCTTGCTTTTTTCCAGATTTCATATGCTTTTACTTTAGTTTTTGCCAATTCTTCGACTATTTCCGGAGGTACATTTACTTTTTTGTCACGTATAATTTTTGTTTCTATTACGTTAGCCTGTTGATATTTATTCAATTTATCAATATTCCTGTATAATGTGTCTATGCAATTTCCCATCGCTTTTGAAACTAGAACTTTATGAGATAATAGTCCCATTGCTTCACTTTGTACCGCTCTAGCATCACTTCCTCCTCTAGGCATGAATACTTGTTGATCCCATTGGAGTATACTACTGATACTATCGTATGTCCAATAATTTTTTACTAATTCTGTAAATCTTGCGTAAGTTTTAGATACCATAGCCCAATTCTCATTTAATAATAAGAACAATTAATTTTAAATGTGTATTCGAGAAAACACTTTCCTAACAACCTCTTCCACGTTCTTTCGAGATTAGATTTTTGTTCATTTTGCATTCATTGTTTCTTGGTAGAGAATTGATTCCCATTTTCTTTGAAGTTCTATCAATCTGGATTTAAAATACATTGTGCACCTTTTTAATTCATCATACGTTGACGGGGGCAGAGGTTGAATTACATTTTGCTCTTTAGGGCATCTTTTATAATCTTCAAGTTTAGTCATTATTTCATTCGGTATATAACCTATGCAACCTTGACACAACACATCTGTATTGCAGAAATATCTAAGATCACTAAAACTTTCTTCTATATCCCCTAACTCGTGCATTTTTGTCTTAATTTTTTCTATATGTCTTTTTACTATTTTTTGAACAGATGGAAGATATTTACCATCAACCCATTTGTGATCTTTTGTCGTTTCTAATATTTTTGGATAGACTAGTCCTTCTCTTTCGAGTTTATATAACAAAATCATGTTCATTACTCCTTCGTTATGTTTGGTTCCAAAATTTATTCCGCTAAACAGCAAACTTACGAATTCATTTATATAGAATTCATTGACATGTGGTTCATTGTCAAATTTCCATACAGATTCTGATTCCTTTTTTGGTGCTCTTTCTCGGAGTATTCGACGAACTTCTATCTTGTATAGATCTTCAACACTTTCTGCTAAAAAATCTTTCATGTCAGGAAAATATCGAGTACATGTTACTTGAGTAAATTCTCGTGTCTCTGTCGGTTTTTCAGGTTGATTCATATAAAGGCTGTGATAATAAAGGCTTAAATGTTTAACATTTTTTTGTAATAGTATATGGATAAAATAAAAATTAAGGAAGTAACAGAGGAACTAATGACAACGATTGGTAATCTCACTAGAATCGGATTTATTCTTTATTTAGGAGATAATCCAAACTCATGTTTTTCTGATCTTCGTCGTAAAACATCCAGTAATCCATGCAACCCTGGATCAGTTAAGTATCATATAGACATTTTAATGAAAAAAAATATAGTAAAAAAAGCATATCAACGTTATAGTTTAACCGAATTAGGAAATTCAGCTTATCAACTTTTAGGATATTTAATAAAAAATATCAGTTGTTAAGAATTAGTTAGATTTTTGTTCTTTGAAAATAGATTCTACTTAGCTTAGATTATTAATTCAAAACGCAGCTTGTATCACGCTGAAGTAGGCTATAAGGTAATCCCATATTTTTATGACTAGTATGAGAAACAGCCCTGCAACCGCCACAAATTTCATTATAATCACATTTTCCACATCCTTGAATATACTCCCTAGGAATTCTAAGAGCATTTAATGTCGGAGAATTTTTCCATATATAGCTAATTTTGTCAGTTTTTGTATTACCTATTCTTATGTCTGGCATGAATACGCATGGATTGATATCTCCATTATAATCTATAGCTAATTGTTTATGACCTGCTCCGCAACCTCCGATGAACCCCAGCAAAGATTCCATAGTGGCTTTTTCTAATCTCGGCAAAGATCCAAAATGAGCAGCCGGCATATAGATATCACTCCCATTTTTTCCTTGTTGCACATCCCAGACTTTTCTTGCGTATATGGGATCTGTAGATAAGATAAGAAGGGACCATCTCTTTTCTCTTTTTGCTCTTTCATTCTCTCGCAATGTCCATTCTATTAATTTTTCATAAAGCTGGTCTTTGAATTCTGGAGAAACATCAAGATCCTTTGTGGCCCGTCCAGTAAGAACAAGTTTATAGAGGATAAAATTGAAAACTCCTTTACGTTTTGCCATTTCAATGATATCAAAAATCTGATCTTTATTATACTCAGTCAAAGTAGCTGCGATAGAAGTGATTACACCAGCATCTACAAGATTATCTATCCCCTCCATTGTTCTGTCGTAAGCATCACCACCTCTGAAGTGATTGTGGGTTTTCTTATTACCGTCTACGCTTACTTGCACGTATGCATAATCCAATTGTTTAACTTTTTGAACTGTATCTTTGGTTAAAAGAGTACCGTTTGTTGCAAAAGCATGATATATACCTTTACGATTAATGTGAGCAGACACTGGAACAAAATCAGGAGAAATTAAAGGTTCCCCTCCAGATAAAACTATAGATGGAATTTTCATCTCATCTAACTGATCTATAGCATTTATTTTTTCTTTAAGTGTCAATTCATTATCGTGTTTTTCCTTCCACTCATAGCAATGTCTGCATTTCAAGTTGCATTGTTTGGTAAGATTGTATACAACAAGATAGGGAGCAGAAGGCGTAAGAGGTTTTTTAAGTCCATATTTTTCTATTCCTCTTAATGTAACTAGAATACCTCTTTTTACCATCTCGTCAAAATGTGGACCAAGTTTTGGATTGCTTAAATATCTTCGTGCGCTTTCCTTATCAGCATATTTAGAGATAGCCCAGTCAGTGAATTTAGAAATGATTTTAGCTTTCCACATATCCCTAGGACCTAGATTCGTATGTTCTTTGAATAACAAGTCTAAAGATTCCAAAAAAATATTCTTTCCATCTTTTGTTTCTGGTTCAGTAATAAGAGGAAGTATACTTTGCCTTAAAACAGGCTTATCTAGCAAATCAACGAGTGATTCAAAATTTATCATATTCGATTATAAAAACATGTTAGAAATTTAAGTCTTTTGGAAATTTTTTCAAATATGTAGAATCAAGTGAGTTTTGTCAGAAAGAACGGTTAAATAAAAATTAACTTCTACTCACAAGGATCTTTAAGCGTACACTGTGTTTTCTCTTTATCAAGTATCGATGTCATATACCAAGGAAGGTAACATTCTATAATATAATTTATATTATTAAATCTTGGATCTAAAACTCTCACTAACTTTCTAAGTTTTGTCTTGGCCTGATCTTGAAGTCTTATGTAAATCTCCATCGTTGGCACTCCTTCTATCATTGGCGGATTTTGTGTTTTAAAATCATTGGTTTCGCCCCAGTCTTTTGGTATCCATTCTTCCTTTGATCCAACAGTAACAGTATAAAATTGTCCTCTACCAGCATAATCTCTGATAGCTCTTATGAAATCAGGATGGGCTTCTCTACAAGGGGGACACCATGACATTTTTTTACCTTCTGGGCTCCCGACAAAAAGAAACACTTGTGGTAAGTTTAAAGGAGAATTATATAAAAGTTCTCGGAACTTTTGATAGCATTGATCTGAGGTTCTAGCAGTAATCTCGTTAACTTCGACCATAATATGAACTAGTAAATAAATTTTAAATAACCATTTTATTCGGCAAGAAATTTCCAGTCAAAAACAAAGAATAAGATAGGTTTTTGTCCTAAGACTTCTTTTTATCTAATTTTTCCACTTCTTCCGGACTTAAGCCTAACTCAAATTCAACCCTATAACCTGTTATTTGACCACTTTTTCCATACTCAAACTCTTCTTCGATACTATTTTCAATGATAAGTCAATTTAAGTACACTCACAACATGCCAATGTTCATAACCGTTTTCTAATTTTCTTTTCAATCCATTTTCGTACAAATATGTCATCCATTCTGGATCGTTTAGGACTGAGTTTACTTTTAATGGCATTCTTTTCGTACCTATGACATCCACAGAAGCTAAACTACCAATCTCCCTTGCTTCTTTTATTGCCTTATTTTTTATCCTTTCACACAAACTAGAAGTAGTCAGTATGAGTCTACCTCTATCATTTAGATAATTCTTTCCAGACACTATCATATCATACAGCAAATCTATACCTTCAAATGGATTATCACAAATACTCTTCGGTCTAATAACATAAGGTGCATTGCATATAGCAAGATCATATTTTTCACCGGCTAATTTTCTGCCATCACCCTTAGAAAAACTAACTATTTGATCTTCGTGCCGTCTTTCTACATTATCTTGAGCACATTTTACTGCATATCGGTTTATGTCAACCAAATGGAGTTTTCTAAGATTATTGCATTTGTATAAAACGTATTTTCCAAGAAAACCTGAACCACAACCTATCTCGACTGCAGTATGAACATCATGAGTTAAAACATCTTTGGCAGTTCCCATGGCATTTGCAACAACTATAGTGTCCATAGAAGGACCCCAGACATCGATATGAATTCTAGGATCCCACGTTACAGATACGCCATCGTACTCAACTGTCCTTGGATAAGATTGGTATAAGGCAAAAACAGTATCCCTTTTTGTAGGTTCTAACTTGACTATAGTGTTAATATCTGTTAAAATGACTGGGTTCATTATTTCTGCAACAAGTTGTTTTTCCCAATTCTCTCTAGTGTGTATCCTTTCTCCCTTTTCATTCCTATTTTTACCGAGTATAGTGACGAGTTCATTTCCTTCTGCCCATATTTCTTGTTTTGTCAAATCTGGACTAATTTTCATCAGCATATTATCAACCGGTTTTTACCATGGATTGTCCTGCAAACTTAATTTGTCTTTGTATCTTACTTGCCAAGCTTTCAACTGTGTATTTTGTTCGAATAATTTTTATACGCCTGTCAGATTGCGAGATTGAGATTTCACTACCTTTTTTAGTTCTATAAACAGAATCGGTACCATCTACACATACAATAGCATCACAAAAAAGTTTAATGTTTAATACATATCCCATCTTGCAAATATAATGTTCTTGTTTAATAGGAGTATTCACGATGTTTATTCCCATGCAATCTGAATCGATATGAATAGGGCCACCAGTTGACAGATTCCATGCAGTTGAACCGTATGGTGTACAGACTAAGAGCATGTCAGGTTTAGGTGAAGGTAATATTTCTCGAGGTAATGGCAATTTTTCATTACCCTTATCAATGACGGCCTCAAAAAGTAATGTGGCTGATCTTTTCTTATGTTGTATAGCTACATCGTTAATTGCCGAATCTTTTCTCTCACCGTTTAGGATAAAATCTATCAGTTTTTCTTCTTGTATGAAGTATTGTTCATTTATAATATCTGTCAAAGCTCTATCAAGATTTCTTAAATCAATGTCTGCAGCAAACCCTTGTGTTTTATCAGTATTAGATCTATAATGAACATGTAAGACAGGGATATTTGGTTTTTGGTATAATTTTAATTTATTTCCTTTATAGATTAGTGTACCATCACCGCCGACTAAAACGTAAAAACTCGGTGAAACAGTATCCTGTTTAAAATGGTCATACTTTCTAATTATCTCTATAACTGGCTTAATGTCTTTACGTCTACCTAATACGGCATAGGTGCTTAATTCCATAATTAGCCTATGATGCTAAAATTTATATATCGATTCTTTTCTACCAAATAGAAAATTAAACCAATTTATCTCTAACAACTTCATTAATAGTATGAACCAAGATCAATTCCAACAGAAATGTTGGGATTTAACAGATATACTTCCAGCACATTCTGGTCCAGAATTCGATGCTGAACTTCAAAAACTCAAAGATGATGTTCAACGATTTGAATCAACAAAAAAAACTCTTTCTTCAACAATCACAGTTGAAGATTTTGTCAAGACCTTAAGATTATATGAAGGAATTAAAGAAAACTTATCTCGTTGTAAACAACCACCGATTGAAATCGGTGGCATTCAGTAAGCAAAGTATTCATTAAGTCTTTTCTGATCACCTCTCTCTCCCTGATTTCTAACGTATCTCTCCACTATTTCCGATTGCACATCCCCGA